>LAZR01000004.1_pt1 | contig 600512 bp, 541 predicted proteins | sample 329461 | NCBI WGS metagenome assembly LAZR01 (sample SAMN03002196, study PRJNA259156) | marine sediment metagenome | biome: sea floor; feature: Hydrothermal impacted sediments; material: marine sediment; isolation source: Loki non-amplified sample from Loki's castle hydrothermal vent sediment ... | reverse complement strand
CTTTGCGCCACCGCTCGTTTTCATGTTCGCGACGTTCGACTCTAACGATCCTAGTGCGTCGGTGGCTCTCTCGGGAATTGCAGTCACAGACATTGAAATCTATAAAAACGGTGTTGCAACGACCCGAGCGAGCGATGCTGGTTATGTGTTACTCGACACAGACGGTATCGACTTCGACGGCAAAGTGGGTATCGGTGGATTTAGTATCGATATAGACAACGACACCGACGCCGGGTTTTTTGCGGCAGGACAGGAATATGATGTCGTTCTCGCTTCTATTACGGTAGATGCGGCAACTATCAACTTTCATGCTGGTTCTTTTAGTATCGAGCGGGCTGGTGGGGCGCTGGCGTTGCTGAAAGGCTCTAATAGCCTCGCGCTAATTAAAACCTCCACAGATCGGCTCACTGCCGTTCGAGCTGCCGTTTTAACCGACTGGATCAACGGCGGGAGACTTGATCTTCTGCTCGACGCGATTCCGACAACTATGGTAGGAACAGACAACGCCTTCCTGGCGTCAGTGGGTGGAGCGCTTGCTGATGCAGCGGCGGCTGGCGACAACACCGCCGACACGCTGGTGCAGATGGCGGACTGGTTTGAGCAGCAGCGCGCGCTGGATATTCAGCGCATGGAGGCCGGATTTCAGCAAATGCTGGACAGAGATTACCAGACCGTCAATTCCGTGCAGCAGCTAGCCAGTTATGTGCAATATCAGGGCGATTTGCCGTGACGACGAGAGCGCTGGCCATACAAACGCAGCCATTTTTTGAGGGCGACATATGAATAAGCAAGCCATGCACAAGTGGTCCGGTGCGGTCGCGCTGGCAGCGGCCCTGAGTCTGCCGGCGGTGACAGCAACTGCACAAAACCTGACTGCTGAGCAGTTGGGCGAAATGCGTCGCAGTATTGACGTCTTCAGTGGTGTCATGCGCGAGAGCCTGGGTTTTAACGAGCGCCGCGGTGTGTTCAGCCCCCGGGCCGGCGATGTTCAGGGGCATTACCTTGCCGGGCAAGGCATAGTGCTGGAGTTGACAACCCCGTTGCAGGGTTTTCGCAGCACGACCAGTATGCACTCACTTAACAGCGCTCTGGAGGAGTTGTCGTCGCAGCTGGGCAATTTGATGGCCAGCGGTGTGGTCTCCCGACCCGATTTTGAGGCCATGCGTGACAACATGGCAATGTCTCTGCGTAGCGACGAAATCGCAGCTTTCTATCGCGAACAGATGCAGCAGCTGTCGGCACTGTTTGATATGCCTGCCATTGAACAGGCGTTGTCAGCGGCTGCTGCCTCCGCCCATAACCTGCGTAATATGGGAGCAATGGACTCTGCCAGCCTGGAGCAAATGAATCAGCAGTTGCAGGATTTGCGAGTGCAGCTTGCGCAGCGTCTGAGTGAAACCGAAGCCCTGCGTCAGGAAATCCGGGACCGTGCCATGCAGGTCGATGCCTTGCCCAGCGCAGAGATTCAGGCAAACTGGCAGCGGACGCGCGAGCAGCTTGAAGTGCAGGTTGCTGCGCTACGGGAGCAGGTTGCCGGGCAGGCGCAGGCCTTGCGAGCGCGCAATGAGGCACTGGAAGCGGAGCGCCTGGCGCAATGGCAACAGGACGTAGCCGGGCTGGAAGATCAGGTCTTTGTTGTCTTGTGTGACTACGCGTCCGGGTTGCGTGCTCTGCCTGCTGATGAACATCTGACATTGATGATGACCGGGCTCGGTAGTCAGGCGGCAGAGGGGCGCCAGCCCGACCGGATACATGTATTCAATAAGTCAGATCTGCTCGCTTGCCAACGGGGTGACCTGGACCCTGAGGACATGCGCAGCCGGGCGGTCAGTTATGATTTCTGATTTTTGATCTGGGCCTGTTACAGCGGGAATTTATCTTATAGAATGCCCTGAGTAGGTCAGGCATGTTAAAACAAAAAAGCTAAAGCATTCAGCGCGTGACTCTCGCACGCATGCAGCGGCGCCGTAAGGAGAATAAGATGGAATGCCCAAAATGTAATGCCAAGATGATAGAGCGGTCAGTCGAAACGCTCCACGGCTCAGTTGCGATTGATCAATGCAGCAGTTGCCAGGGGCTATGGTTCGACAATGGCGAAGCCGAGCAGCTCAAGTCATCCTGGATGTCAGACTTTCTCGACAGCGGAGACCCGCGTATTGGTAAAACCTACAACCGGGTTCGCGATATACAGTGCCCGCGCTGCAGCAAGGCGATGCTGAAGGTGAATGATTCACGTCAGCCGCATCTGGAATATGAGGCCTGTCCTGATCATGGCATGTTCATGGATGCCGGTGAGTTTACCGATTACAAACATGAAACCCTGATGGATATATTCAAGGGGCTGGTCGCGACGATGAAGCGCCGTTAAGCAGACGACTGCTGCTGGTCGGTTACTGGCCAGCGTGGGTGCAGCCACAGTGCCCGGTCTTCACAATGGGCAGGTAATTTTCTGACCCTGCCCAGATCCATCCAGGTCGTGTGCGGTGTGTGGAAGTCGGAACCGACCGACGCCCACATGTCCAGCTCACAGCACAGGTCAGCCAGGTTGTTCATTTTGTCCGGATGCAGATTGGAATAACTGACTTCCAGCGCGTCACCGCCCGCCTCAGTAAACTCTGTTAACAGCCGCCGCAGCTTGATCCTGTTGAGCTTGTATCGATCCGGGTGCGCTACCACCGCAATGCCGCTTGCCGCCTTGATGGCCGTGACCGCTTCGCTGATGCTGCACCACTCGGCCTGACTGTGGTAACGGCCACGTTTGCCCAGATGCTTGCTGAAAGCCTGCTGCTTATTTCTGGCATGGCCACGGTCGATCAGGAAGTCAGCGACGTGGTTGCGACTGATCGCTTCGCACGGCAGGTCCGCCAGGTAGTCACTCAAGCCTGTGACGCCGGCCTTCTCCAGCTTGAGTCCGATATCCATGGCCCGCTTGCGGCGCTTGTCCTGCTGGCGCAGCAATAGCTGGTTCAAAGGCTCATCCGCAATGTCGATGAACAGCCCGACAATATGTATTTCCCGGTTGTCCCACAGGGTTGAAAGCTCGACGCCGGGAATGAGTTGCATGCCGGTCGGAACGTCCTGCGCAGTGATGGCACGGTGCGCCGCCACGCTGTCATGATCAGTGATGGCAAGCTGTCTGATGCCAAGCTCAGCGGCACGGCTCATCAACTCATGCGGGCTCAGCAGGCCGTCTGAGAACCAGGTGTGGGAATGAAGATCTATCATGGCGCGTAGTCTAACACGCCGGGCGATGATAGGCGGTGTCAGTCATGGCTAATAGTTGATTAAAATACTGTGGTATTCCATAATCCCACAAACTTACCTAATTCCGGCAGATAATTCATGCGTTTGACAACCAAAGGTCGCTACGCTGTCACCGCCATGCTGGATCTGGCTATCCATGGTGATCCGGAGCCGGTGACACTGTCCGATATTTCGCTGCGCCAGGACATTTCCCTGTCCTATCTGGAGCAGCTTTTCGCGCGCCTGCGTCGCCACGGCCTGGTGCACAGCGTGCGCGGACCCGGCGGTGGCTACCGGCTGGGCCGCGATACCTCGGCGATCGCCATCGTCGACATCATAGACGCGGTGGACGAATCAGTGGATGCCACCAAGTGCCAAGGGCAGGGGAATTGCCAGCAAGGCGAAATCTGCCTGACCCACCATCTGTGGGAAGACCTGAGCGCCCAAATCAACAGTTTTTTGCGCGGCATCTCGCTCGCCGACCTGATGCAGCGACATGAGGTGAAGTCTGTGGCTCATAGCCAGGACGAGCGACGAGAGCTGGTAGTCCGCGGGGGGTAGTATGCAGTTACCGGTTTATCTTGATTATGCCGCCACCACGCCGGTCGACCCGTTGGTCGCCGACGCCATGGCGAAGTGTCTGACGCTGGATGGCCAGTTCGGCAATCCGGCGTCGCGTTCGCATCTGTATGGCTGGCAGGCTGAGGAGCTGGTGGAAAATGCCCGGCGCGACGTGGCTGATCTGATCAACTGCGATCCACGCGAGATTGTCTGGACATCGGGTGCCACCGAAGCAGACAACCTCGCCATCAAGGGTGTAGCCGGGTTCCACGCCACAAAGGGGCGTCACATCATCAGCTCCCGCGTTGAACACAAAGCCGTGCTGGACAGCTGTCACTTTCTGGAGCAGAAGGGGTTCGAGATTACCTACCTTACTCCCGAGGCTGACGGTTCCATTGCGCCCGCCAGGGTTGCTGAGGCTATCCGGGATGACACCATTCTGGTGACTCTGATGCACGTCAATAATGAGACCGGCAGTGTCAATGATCTGGCTGCCATAGGCGCGATAACGCGTGAGCACAATGTGTTATTGCATGTTGATGCTGCCCAGAGCGCCGGCAAGTTGCCTATTGATCTGGCCGAACTGCCGGTGGACTTGATGTCGTTATCAGCACACAAGGTATACGGTCCAAAAGGGGTGGGCGCTCTGTTTGTCCGGCGTGACCCGCGTGTCGAGCTGACGGCGCAGATTCATGGCGGCGGGCATGAACGCGGCATGCGTTCGGGCACGCTGCCGACTCATCAGTTGGTGGGTATGGGGCAGGCATTCCGCCTGGCCAGGGCGCAAATGTCTGAGGAGTACCAGCGTTTGCTGGTTTTGCGCGAGCAGCTTCTCGCCGGGCTGGCCGGCGTATCGGGCTGGCAACTGCATGGGCAGTCCGGCGGTGGCGTGCCGGGCATCGTTAATCTGGGGTTTGCTGGTGTTGATGGCGAATCCCTGCTGCTGGCGCTGCGTCAGATTGCGGTATCTTCGGGTTCTGCCTGTATGTCGGCAACGCTGGAGCCGTCCTATGTACTCAAAGCCATGGGGGTTGATGAAGATATGGCGCAAAGCGCTCTGCGCATCTCTTTTGGTCGCTTCAGCACCCGTCAGGACATTGATACGGCGCTGGAAAACCTGATCCGGACATTGCAGCACTTGCGTCAGCCGGCGCGTGCACAAGCCTAAAAGCCCCTAACGTGCCCGATATCGAAGGTTAATTGCAGCAACTGTGGCTTAATCGCGCATCGTTACAGTGCACTGCTGTAGAATTACCTGCCCATAAGCCAGTATAATGCGCGCCTTTTACACCAGTAACAGGCTGTGGAGCGAAACAATGGCTAAAGAACGAACATTATCTATAATCAAACCCGATGCTGTCGGCAAAAATGTGATCGGTGAGATCTACTCCCGCTTCGAAAAAGCCGGCCTGAGCATCGTAGCTGCCAAAATGGTGCAGTTGACTGACGAATCGGCAGGCGGCTTTTACGCAGAGCACAAAGAGCGTGGTTTTTTCAAAGACCTGATTGCGTTTATGACTTCGGGCCCGGTGATGGTGCAGGTACTGGAAGGTGAAGGTGCGGTAGCGAAAAACCGTGAGCTGATGGGTGCCACCAATCCGGCTGACGCTGCTGCCGGTACCATTCGTGCCGATTTTGCCGTGTCCATTGACGCCAACGCGGTGCATGGTTCCGATTCCGGGGAGTCTGCTGCACGAGAAATCGCCTACTTCTTCAAAAACGAAGAAATCTGTCCGCGCGGCTGAACGCAGCGCCGGGACATGACCGGGATCAATCTGATCCGGGTCGACCAGGAGTGACGTTATGAGTGAAACGGTTGATAAAATCAATTTACTGGGAATGAGCCTGCCCAAGTTGCAGGCTTACTTTCAGTCTATGGATGAAAAACCGTTTCGCGCCGTGCAGGTGATGAAGTGGATTCACCAGCGCGGCGTCACCGATTTCGCTGCCATGACCGATGTCAGTAAAAGTCTGCGCGACAAGCTACAGGCAGGCGCCGAAATCAGGTTGCCGAATATTGTCGACGAACACCTGGCCAGTGACGGCTGTTACAAATGGATTGTTGAAGTGGCCAGTGGCAGTCGGGTGGAAACTGTGTTCATTCCCGAAGCGACCCGCGGCACCTTGTGTATTTCCTCGCAAGCCGGTTGTACGTTGGACTGCAGCTTCTGCGCCACCGGCAAGCAGGGCTTCAACAGCAATCTGACCACCGCCGAAATTATTGGCCAGTTGTGGTGGGCCAACCACCGGCTGGGTGGATTCGCGACCGCCAAACGTGGCGAAGGCAAGATGAATCGAATGGTCAGTAATATTGTCATGATGGGCATGGGTGAGCCCCTGCTGAATTTTGACAATGTCATGGACGGGCTGAGCCTGATGATGGAAGACAACGCTTATGGTCTGTCCAAGCGTCGGGTTACGATCAGCACCGCAGGTGTGGTGCCAGCCATCAACCGGCTTAAAGACTTCACCGATGCGTCGCTGGCAATTTCCCTGCACGCGCCCAACGATGAGTTACGTAACCAGATTGTGCCGGTCAATCGCAAATACCCTATTCAAATGCTGCTCAACAGCGTGTCTGATTACATGGCCAGTCTGCCGGACAAGCGCGTACCGATCATCGAGTACACGCTGATAGCGGGCGTCAACGACCATCGTCAGCATGCCCGTGAACTGGCTGCATTGTTGCAGACGTTTCCCTGCAAGATAAACCTGATTCCGTTCAACCCCTTTGCGCAGTCTGATTATCGACGCCCAAGCAATTCATCGGTGTCCAACTTCCGGCAGATTCTGCACGAAGCCGGCTATACGGTAACCGTACGCACGACCCGCGGTGATGATATTGGTGCGGCCTGCGGACAGCTGGTAGGCGAGGTGGCCGATCAGACCCGGCGCAGTGAACGTTATCGCCGGGCTGCGGTCGAAAGCAGTGACATTATTGTCCGCCAGACCGGGTCCTAGAGAACGATATGAGCGAGGAGCACAACACTGCCAACGATGAGACTGTAGCCGGACAACCGGCAGACGATGCTGAGGCGGTGGCCGACAATGTGCGCACCACGCCCGGTAGTCTGTTGTTGGCGCAGCGGGAAGCGCTGGAGCTGTCCCTGCAGCATGTTGCCGATGAGCTGAACCTCACCATGCATTACGTGCGGGCGCTGGAGTCAGATAGTTATGACAAGCTGCCGGGTGATGTTTTTGTCAAAGGTTATATCCGCTCCTATGCCAGGCTGCTGGGACTTGATCCCGGGCAGATGCTGGAAATATATGGTGAATTCACCACGCATAAACTGGCGCGCAAGGAAGAGGCCATCAAGCGTTATGCCCGCCGCCGTATGGACAAGAACCGTCCGTGGATTATTTTTTCCGGTATTGCGTTCGTTGTGGTGGCCATTCTGCTCTGGTTGCTAAGCACCGGCGATGACACCGACACCGCTAGCGCAGCCGCGGATCGAGACAGCGTTGAAGCGACCGGCAACATCGACGGCGGCAACATAGATGCCATCCCCGTGTTTGACGCGGCGTCCCAGGCCGACAGCAGTGCCGATGCGCCTGTGGTTGCCCCGGACACGGCAACAGCAGCAGAGGACCTGGCCGGTCAGACAACGCTGACCTGGCCGGGTAACGACCGCTTGCAGCTTAGCTTTGTGCAGGGCAGTTCGGTTGACGTCGAGCACCGCGGTGGCCCTCAAAGCCATCGGGAAGCGTACCTGGCCGGCGAGCAACTGCTGATTCAGGGAACTGCACCATTTTCCATCGTGCTGGACAACGCGCCGGGTGTGACTTTAAGTTTTAATGGTCGCGAGGCCGATTTCAGCAGTAATATCAAAGCAGATAATTCGGTGCGACTGAATATCGGTCTGTAAATGAAATGCCATTGAAACCTGTTTTGAAACCAGAAATTGAAACCAGTGTTGTGAGCTCACTATGTTGAAATCATCACCGATTAATCGCCGCCAGTCGCGCCGCATCATGGTCGGCAACGTCCCCGTTGGTGGGGGTGCGCCGATTTCAGTGCAGAGCATGACCAACACCGAAACCTGTGATGTTGAAGCCACGGTTGCGCAGATACAGCGGCTCACTGATGTGGGCGCAGATATTGTGCGGGTTTCGGTGCCGTCCATGGAGGCCGCGGAAGCGTTCCGGGCCATTCGTCAGCGTGTCAGCGTGCCACTGGTGGCCGATATCCATTTTGACTACAAGATTGCGCTCAAGGTTGCTGAATACGGCGTTGACTGTTTGCGCATCAATCCCGGTAACATCGGCAGCGAAAAACGCATCCGGGCCGTCATCGATGCTGCACGTGACAAGGGCATCCCTTTGCGCATTGGCGTCAACGCCGGGTCCCTGGGCAAGGTGCTGTTGCGTAAATACCCGGAGCCTTGTGCCGAGGCCATGGTGGAATCAGCGCTGACGCAGATTGATATTCTGGACAAACTCGATTTTCAGGACTTCAAGATCAGTCTGAAAGCCTCCGAAATCTTCATGACCCTGAAGGCCTACCGGCAGTTGGCTGGGCAGATTGACCAGCCTTTGCACCTGGGCATTACCGAAGCCGGTGGCTTGCGTTCGGGCACGGTCAAGTCAGCCGTCGGTCTGGGTGCTTTGCTGATGGATGGCATTGGCGACACTATCCGGATTTCGCTGGCAGCCGATCCGGTGGAAGAGATTCGCGTTGGCTTTGATATTCTGAAAAGTCTGGGGCTACGCAGCAAGGGCGTTAACCTGGTCGCCTGTCCCAGCTGCTCGCGGCAGAACTTTGATGTGATTTCAGTCGTCAACGAACTTGAGGCGCGCCTGGAAGATGTTATTACCCCGGTCGATGTGGCAGTGATCGGTTGCATCGTTAATGGTCCGGGCGAAGCCAAAGTGGCCGAAATAGGCCTGACCGGCGCCTCTCCGCACAATCTGGCCTACGTCCATGGCAAGCCGCATCATAAGATCGACAACGCCCGGCTGGTCGACGAGCTGGAAGCCATGGTACGGGCGCGGGTCGCAGAGAAACTGAAGGCAGAAGCCGAACAGGCTCCGGGCGGGATTATCGCGCGCGGTTAACGCTTTAAAAAGTTAGTTATGAGTACAACACGGATATGAGCAAAATACAGGCAATCCGCGGAATGAACGATATTCTTCCGGCGGAAACCCCCACCTGGCAATATATAGAGCAGGTCACACAAGGATTGGTGCAGTCTTACGGTTATCGCGAAATTCGTTTTCCGGTGCTGGAGCAATCCCAGCTTTTCAAGCGCTCTATTGGTGAAGTCACCGATATTGTAGAAAAAGAAATGTACAGCTTTGCCGACCGCAATGGCGATGAGCTCAGCCTGCGCCCGGAAGGCACCGCCGGCTGCGTGCGCGCTGCCGAGCAGCATGGCCTGCTCTATAACCAGCAGCAACGCCTGTGGTATCGCGGCCCCATGTTCCGTCACGAACGTCCGCAGAAAGGTCGCTACCGACAGTTTCATCAGGTTGGTATTGAAAGCTTTGGCATGGCGGGTCCGGATATTGACGCTGAAATCATTCTGATTTCTGCTGCATTGTGGCGTGCACTGGGACTGAGCCAGAGTGTGCGGCTGGAAATCAACAACATCGGCACCGCCGCCGATCGCAAGGCCTTCGGTGCAGCGCTGATGACATTCCTGCAGCAGCATGAAGCAGACCTGGATGACGACAGCCGTCGTCGCCTGCTCAGCAATCCGCTGCGAGTGCTGGACAGTAAAGTGCCGGCAACCCAGGCGCTGTTGGTCGATGCGCCATCGTTGAGCGAGTTTGTCAGCCCGGACACAACGGCACACTATGACACGCTGAAGCAGCTGCTGCGTGCCAACCAGGTAGAGTTTGTCGAGAACCCGCGCCTGGTGCGTGGCCTGGACTACTACAACAACATGGTGTTTGAGTGGATTACCGATGAGCTGGGCGCGCAGGGCACGGTCTGTGCCGGTGGTCGGTATGATTCGCTGGTTGCACAATTGGGTGGGCGTGGTACGCCTGCCGTCGGCCTGGCATTTGGCATGGAGCGACTGGTGTTGTTGATGGAGGCTGCCGGTCGATTGCCTGAGTCGGTCAATCAGGTGCTGGACGTAACGGTATTGGCATCCGATGGCGTGGATACAGAACAGATGCTGACGCTGGCGGAGCAGTTACGCGCCAGTCTGCCCGGTGTACGCATCATGACTCTGTGCGGTGGCGGTAAATTCAACAGTCAGCTCAAGAAAGCATATAATAGTGGCGCCCGGGTTGCGGTGATTGTTGATCCTGCGCCGGGGACGGACGAACAGACCGTCCGGCTGCGTCATCTGGATGACGAGGGCCGCACCGAGTCGATTGCCGTGTCAGGCATTGTCGGCGCACTTACCCGGGTGTTGGAGACGGTGCCGGCAACGGCCTGACTTGACACGGATCGGGCAGTGCGACACGATGCCTGCCTGCTGTGAATCAGACATAATGGCAAGTTCTGCGCTGGCGCAGAACCCACAACGATCAGTAAATTCAGACAGGAGCTGTTTGTGGCTTTAAGTACGGAAGAAGAAGAAAGTTTAGAGTCGCTCAAACGTTGGTGGCGCGAAAGTGGCCGCTCGATTGCCATTGGTATCGCGGCCGTCGCGCTGGTCTATTTCGGCTGGCAGGCCTGGCAGGGTAGCCAGACACGCTCGGCGGCAGCAGCATCGGCAGTTTATGATCAGCTGTCGCAGTTGATGGTAACCCAGCCCGGGGAAACGGTACCTGAAACTGACCGTGAACCGGCGCAGGCGTTGGTGGCAACGCTCAAGTCTGAGCATGCAGGCAGTGTTTACGCGCTCTATGGCGCCCTGTTTGGTGCCCGTCTCGCAGTTGAGGCAGATGACCTGGCGATGGCTGAGCAGGAATTGCAGTGGCTGCTGGATAACACCCGCAACGGTTTTTTTGCTAGCACCGATGAGACGCTGGTCAGACTGGCGCGTTTGCGTCTGGGCCGGGTCCTGCTGGCAAATGACGAGCCGGACCGCGCATTGAGTGTGGTCAGCGGAGTTGAAGCCTCGGCCCTGGCGGCAGAGTTCGACGAGCTGCGCGGAGATATCTATCTGGCGCAGGGAAGTCGCGAGCAGGCGCTGGCCGCTTATGAATCTGCCATGGCTGCTGCCGCAGGTAACCCGGTTCTGCAAATGAAACTCACTGAGCTGCAAGGCAGCCTCTGACAGCGCAAGTCGCCGAGCATTTGAATATGAATTATGTTGTGAAAACGCTTGTTTCGATTGTAGTTGCCGGCACCTTGGGCGCCTGCAGTATTTTCTCCAGCGACGAAACAGAGCAACCGGCCGAGCTGGTCGATTTTGATGAAGAGTTTTCACTGCAACGTGACTGGAGTGTCAATGTGGGTGATGGCCAGGGCCGTCGCTACAATCGGCTGCAACCGGTTATCGTAGGTGACACAGTCTTCGCCGCCTCTGAAGACGGCGATGTTTATGCCATCGACAAGGTCTCCGGCGACGTGTTGTGGCGTGAGCGCACCGGTGAAACCATCACCGGCGGTGTCGGTGCCGGCGGTGACATGGTGTTGCTGGGGACCCGTGATGCCAGGGTATTTGCGCTGGAGCAGAGTTCCGGCGAGCTGATGTGGGAAACGTCGGTTAGCAGCGAAGTGCTGGCAGCGCCGGCAAGCGATGGCCGCGTGGTGGCAGTGCAGACCATTGATGGTCGGCTGATTGCACTGGAGCCGGCTGATGGGCGGCAACGCTGGGTGTATGAAACAACTGTGCCGGCATTGTCATTGCGTGGCAACAGCAAGCCGGTGATTTCCGGCAACGTCGTGATTGCCGGATTCAGCAGCGGTATCGCGGCCGGTGTTGATGCCAATAACGGTTTCCTGATGTGGGAAGAACGTATCGCAGTGCCACAGGGACGTTATGATATCGAACGCATCATCGACATCGACGGTGATCCGGTGATTGTTGGCAACGTGGTCTATATGGGCAGTTACCAGGGCAACCTGATGGGCCTGGATGTGCAAACCGGACGTATTGTCTGGGGTTTGCCGGGATCAACCTATCATGGACTGGCGCTGGGCCTGGGTAATATTTATTGGGTTGACGGTTTCAGCCATGTTTACGCCGTGCAAAATAATACTGAACGCACAGTCTGGGAAAACGATTCTCTGCGACTGCGCCGCATAACTGCACCCACAACATTCAATAATTTTGTTGCGGTCGCTGACGTCGAAGGCTATCTGCACATTCTGTCGCAGATTGACGGTAGTTTTGTTGCCCGCACCCGTGTTGACCGTGATGGTGTGCGCGCACCGATTGTGGCTGAAGGCAGCAGCATCTACGTTTTCGGTAACAGCGGCCGGTTGTCAAAGTACAGCCTGCCCTGAGTACATCTGATTGACACTGCGCGGCGTGGTCGCCGCGTGCATTATCTGGATATTCTATGAAACCCGTACTGGCCCTTGTTGGGCGACCGAACGTGGGTAAATCCACCCTGTTTAACCGGCTTACCCGTAGTCGCGATGCCATTGTGGCGGATTTTTCCGGTCTGACCCGTGACCGGCAGTATGGCGAGGGCAAAGGAGGCGATAAACCCTTTATCGTCATTGATACCGGCGGTCTGGAGGGTGGTGAGCAGGGGATTGATTTCCAGATGGCCTCGCAGTCGTTACTGGCGATTGAGGAAGCTGATGTGGTTCTGCTTCTGGTTGATGGTCGCGCCGGCCTCAACCCGGGTGATACCCAGATTGTTGAGCATTTGCGCAAGCTCGGTAAACCCGCGCACCTGGTGGTCAACAAAGTTGACGGCATTGACGAGAATGTCGCCATGGGTGACTTCTATGGCCTGGGTATCGAACAGGTTTTTCCCATTACCGCATCCCAGGGCCGGGGCATCGCCAAGTTGCTGGAGTCCGTGCTAAACGGTTTCCCCGAACCGGTTCCCGAAGATGATCGTGCCGATGAAGGCATTCGTATCGCCATCGCGGGACGCCCCAATGTGGGCAAGTCCACACTGGTCAACCGGATGCTGGGAGAGGAGCGCGTTGTTGTCTTTGATGAGGGCGGTACCACACGCGACAGCGTTTACATCCCTTTCGAACGTCACGGTCATCGCTACACGCTGATTGATACCGCCGGTATTCGGCGACGTGGTAAAACCACCGAAACGGTGGAGAAATTTTCAGTGGTGAAATCACTGACTGCGATTCAGGATGCCAATGTGGTCATACTGGTGGTGGATGCGCGTACCGGTATAGTTGAGCAGGACCTGCATCTGCTGGGTTACGTAGTGGATGCCGGCCGTGCGCTTGTGATCGCCCTGAACAAATGGGACGGCATGGATACCGAGCAGAAAGAGCGGGTCAAGAGCGATATCCGGCGTCGTTTTGCCTTTGTTGATTTTGCCGCTATCCACTTTATCTCGGCGCTGCATGGCACGGGTGTAGGTGATCTGTATAAGTCTATCCATGTCGCCTATGATTCGGCAAAACGTGACCTGGGTACCAACGTGCTGACTAAAACCCTGCAGGATGCTGTGCTGGATCATTCGCCACCGATGATCAATGGTCGACGCATCAAGCTGCGTTATGCGCACGCGGGCGGACAGAATCCACCCATTATTGTGATTCATGGCAAGCAGACGGATAAGCTACCCGATTCTTACAAACGCTATCTGGAGAAAACCTTCAGAAAGGTGCTGAAGCTGGAAGGCACACCGGTACGGATTGAGCTGCGCAGCGATGAAAATCCTTACGTTCAGCATGAGAAAGGCTTATCCGGGCGACAGGTAGCACAGAAACGTCGTATCACCAAAAACCGCAAAATCGCCAGGTCGCGTGACCACTGAACAGTGCGGGCGGGCAACGCAGCAGTCAGCTGCGTCGTCCGCCAGCCAGCACGGGTGCGGGTTAGCGTCGGCCGCGAATCATAGAGTCCAAACTGATTTTGCCGGGACCAAAGGCGAAGATGGCAAAGTAGACCAGGAAATACATGGTCGCCAATTCGCCATTGTTGAGAGTCGGAAACCAGGCCGGATGCGCAGTGAGGTAGGCCATTACCATCAAGATGGCGGCCAGCAAAGCAACGTAACGGGTAAACAGGCCCAGTACCAGCAAGGCGCCACCGAATAACTCAATCGCGCCGGCAATCCATAACATGTTCACGTAGAGGTCAATGCCGAAGAATCCCATGCCGCCCAGAAAGGGCTGAGCCTGCTCGCCAAACATCTTGGGCCAGCCATGGGTCATGAACATCGCACTGGCAAGAACGCGAAGCAGCGTCCAGGCCAAAGTCTGGGTGTTATTGCCAATGCTGTCCACGCCTCGATTTATTGCGCCTGATATCGACATGATTGCTCCTTGTTATGTGGTGATCGGGTTTTACGGCAAAGATTCCTGAGCATAGACTTAAAACGCCGCTTGCGCTACCCTGCGGCTTTAATTCCCGCGCTGAGCGCCCGAACGATTCCAATATGTCTGAGCTGACGAGACGAGCGATCCATCCCCGATTCGAGCTGGGTACGCAGGAACGCACACTCGCCTGGCGTTTACATATTGATGTGCCATTACTGGTGGCTGCGTTGACGGTGTGCTGTCTGGGGCTGTTCGTACTGTACAGTGCCAGTGGCGAAGACATGGATTCCGTTATCCGGCAGGCGATTCGTCTGGGCATCGGTTTCTCCGCCTTGCTGATCATCGCGCAGATACCGCCGCGCACTTATCGCTACTGGGCAATGCCGGCATTTGCTGTTGTCACCGTATTGCTGGTACTGGTGCTGTTTTTTGGTACCGTCGTCAATGGTGCGCAGCGCTGGCTGGCGATTCCCGGCCTCGGGGTATTCCAGCCTTCGGAGTTGATGAAGCTTTCGTTACCGGTCATGGTGGCGTGGTATTTCAGCAAAGTCGCATTGCCGCCGCGGTGGCACGATATCGTTGTCAGCCTGATAATCGTCGGTATCCCCAGCTTTCTGATTGCTACTCAGCCCGACCTGGGCACATCTATCCTGGTAGGGATGTCGGGCCTGATAGTGGTGTTCTTTGCCGGGCTGTCCTGGCGCATCCTGTCCGCAGCAGGCCTGCTCACCGTCATTGCAATTCCATTGATGTATATGTTTGTGCTGGAGGATTACCAGCGCCGAAGGGTGGACACACTGTTCAATCCCGAAGCTGATCCGCTGGGCGCGGGCTGGAATATTATTCAGTCTACCATCGCCATGGGCTCGGGCGGGCTGATGGGCAAGGGCTGGCTAAACGGTACCCAGTCGCGGCTGGACTTTCTGCCGGAGTCGTCCACCGACTTTATCCTGGCTGTCATCGGTGAAGAGTTTGGCCTGTTAGGCATTGTGGTGCTGCTTTCGCTATACCTCTTTATCGTTGGCCGGGGGCTGTTCATCAGTTGGCAGGCCAAAGAAACCTTCAGTCGTTTGCTCGGCGTCAGTCTGTCGCTGACCTTCTGCATTTATGTTGTGGTCAACATGGGCATGGTGTCAGGTATTTTGCCGGTAGTCGGTGTACCGCTGCCGCTGGTCAGCTACGGTGGCACCTCTGCCATCACATTGCTGACCGGGTTTGGCATTCTGATGTCGATACACACACATCGCCGGCTGTTGCCGCACTGACGCGAGCTACGCTGTCCCTGACCTACTCGGCACTGGCTTCGCGTGCGCGGTTGACCACGGAGATCATGTCGATCGGGTTCTGCGGCACGGGTGTCAAGCGGCCGTTGACGAACAGCGCGGGTGTTGATCGCACCCCGGCACTGGTCCCGCCCCGCTGATCATTGCGCACCTTCTGCAGCAAGGTTTCATCGTCCATGTCCAGGTGTGCCTGCGCGACATCCAGGTCGAGCTGCTCAAGATAACCATCAAATTCGTCTTCAACCTCGCTCAATGCAGACCAGTAAGCCTGATTGAGAAATAGCTGATCATGCATTTCCCAGAATTTTCCCTGTCGCCCGGCGGCTTCGGCATATAACGCGGCGGTCCAGGCAAAGCGGTGGGTTGAGGTCAATGGGTAATGCCGGAACACCAATTGTGCATTCGGTGCGATGCGAGGCCAGGCCTGGCTCATCACCCGGTGTTCGGTGGCACAGGCAGGGCACTGGAAGTCAGCGTAGACCACCAGTGTGACCCCGTCGGGGCTGCCTTTGACATGATCCAGTTCACTGACCTGGTCGGGTGGATAGACTTCGCCCCGGCCCATCAGACCGTAAACAATGCTGATGAGTACCAGTGGTATGACAACGATCATGGTCAGGCGCGATATGTTTTTGCGCAATTTGGCCTGCTGTTCGGCCTGCTGTTGTTTCTGTTCGCGAATCAGACGCTGTTGCTCGCGTTTGTTCATGCCTTGATCTCCTTGACTGTACTGATAATCTGGCCTGTGGCCAGCGTGCTGATAATATCATCGCCGGGTCTGACCCGGGATGATGAGCTGATAAGTTTGCCTTCGGGGGTGCGGGTGATGCTGTAGCCGCGCTGCAGGGTTTGCAACGGACTGATGTTTTCCAGATTGCGTGCCAGCATTTGCAGATTGCTGCGTCGCTGCTCCAAAAAGCGCAACATGGCTCGTTGCAGTCGGGCGTCCAGTTGTATCAGTGCCTGCGACTGTTCCTGCAAACGACGGCCCGGATGCTGGAGGCGTTTGCGTAACCAGTCGAGCTGTTGGCTGCGTTGATTGAGCAGTGTTTGCATCTGGCGCACCAGCTTGTTCTGTTGATTCTGCAATGCCATGCGCAGTTGTGCCTGGTCCGGACTGAGCAGCTCGGCAGCGGCCGAAGGGGTTGGCGCACGCAAATCGGCTACAAAGTCGGCAATGGTGATATCGGTTTCGTGACCGACCGCGCTGACCACGGGCAGGGCGCAGGCATGGATGGCGCGCGCCACCGACTCTTCATTAAAGGCCTGCAGATCCTCCAGCGAACCACCGCCGCGCGCCAGCAGCACCACGTCGATGCCCAGCTCATGTCGGCGTCGTTCAGCATTGTGCAGCGCCTGAATGATTGCGGGTGCGGATTCCTGGCCCTGCACTGGTACCGGCAACACGGTAACCTGCATTGCCGGAAACCGGCGCCGGAATACGCTGATGATGTCCCTGATTACCGCGCCGGTTGGGGAGGTGATCACCGCAACGTGCCGGACATGTGCTGGCAGGGGCTGTTTCAGCCCGGCATCAAACAGGCCTTCGCGGGTCAGTTTCTGTTTCAGTTCATCAAAAGCGCGCTGCAGAGCGCCGGCACCGGCGTCCTGCATGCTGTCCAGTATCAGCTGATAGTCACCGCGGCCTTCATAAATACTGAGTTTGCCGCGCACCACTACCTGCATGCCATTGGTGGGCCGAAAGCGCACGGAGGTATTGCGGTTGCGGAACATGGCGCAGCGGATCTGGGCGCCATCGTCTTTTAAGGTGAGATACCAGTGCCCGGAGCCGGGCTGCGCGAGGTTGGAAATTTCACCCTCTACGGTGACGGACGGAAAACAGTCTTCCAGCAGGCCACGGGCCAATCGGTTCAGGCTGCTGACGCTCAGGACGCGGTTATCACCGCCGGCGTCACGTGCATCGAATTGTTGAAATGAAGGGATGTCCGGGTTCATCCGTGCATGTTAACCCAGCCGATGCAGGTATCATAGATGCCGGTTTACCTTGGCCCGCCACATCTGTATAATCCGCTTTTTGTGGATAGGTGAAAACTTATGTTACGCATTGCTGAAGAAGCGCTGACATTCGACGATGTTCTGCTTCTGCCCGCCCACTCCTCTGTACTCCCCAAAGCTGTCAGCCTGAAAACGCGTTTGACTGCGAGTATAGCCCTGAATATTCCCCTGATGTCTTCGGCCATGGATACTGTGACGGAAGCGCGTCTTGCTATTGCCATGGCGCAGGAAGGGGGCATCGGTGTCATACATAAAAACATGAGCATTGAGCAGCAGGCTCGCGAAGTGCGTCAGGTGAAAAAGTACGAAAGTGGCGTGGTCAAGGATCCGATAACCATTTCTCCCGAGGCGCGAATCAGTGATTTGATCGCCTTGATGCGTGAAAACGACATTTCCGGTATGCCGGTGGTGGTCGGTCGTCAATTGGTTGGTATCGTGACCAGTCGTGACGTGCGTTTCGAGAGCAATCTCAACGCCAAAGTCGAGACCATCATGACTCCCAAGCAGAGTCTGGTGACGGCAAAAGAAGATGCCAGTCATGAAGAGATCAAAGAGTTGTTGCATCAGCACCGGATTGAAAAAATCCTGGTGGTCAATGATGAATTCGAGCTACGTGGTCTGATAACGCTGAAAGATATCCGCAAGTCGGAAGATTTCCCCAACGCCTCCAAGGATCAGCAGGGTCGCCTGCGTGTCGCCGCAGCGGTGGGTACCAGCGCCGACACTGAAGACCGTGTCAATGCACTGGCTGAAGCGGGCGTGGATGTTATCGTTGTGGATACCGCGCACGGGCATTCAGCTGGCGTTCTGGACATGGTCCGTCGGATCAAGGGCCTGTACCCGGAACTGGCAGTGATTGGCGGTAATATCGCTACCGCCCAGGCTGCGCGCGACCTGGCTGATGCCGGTGCTGATGCCGTCAAGGTGGGTATTGGTCCGGGTTCCATCTGTACCACGCGCATCGTCACCGGTGTGGGTGTGCCGCAGATCACCGCCGTGTCCAACGTGGTCGATGCTCTTAAAGATACGGATGTCTGTGTTATCTCTGACGGTGGTATCCGTTTTTCCGGCGACATCGCCAAAGTGGTCGCTGCCGGAGCACATGTGGTCATGATTGGCAGCCTGCTTGCCGGTACCGAAGAAGCACCCGGCGAAGTTGAACTGTTTCAGGGGCGCAGCTACAAGGCCTACCGTGGCATGGGTTCAATGGGCGCCATGTCACAAAGCCAGGGCTCCAGCGACCGCTACTTCCAGGATGCGTCCTCCGGCGTGGAAAAGCTGGTGCCCGAAGGTATTGAGGGTCGGGTGCCTTACAAAGGAACCATGTCCAGCATTGTTCATCAGCTGATGGGCGGTTTGCGCTCCAGCATGGGTTACACCGGCTGCGCCACCATGGACGAGATGCGGACCAAACCCGAATTTGTCAAAATCACCGCGTCCGGTATGCAGGAAAGTCATGTTCATGATGTGAGCATTACCAAGGAAGCACCCAACTATCGCATGAGTTGAGTATCAACTCGGACATGAGCAAGGCATTCCACGCATGAGTCAGCAAAATATTCATAGCCAGAAAATTCTGATTCTGGACTTTGGGTCACAGTACACGCAATTGATTGCCCGCCGGGTCCGTGAACTCGGTGTGTATTGTGAAATCTGGGACTACCAGTGTACCGAGGACGAAGTCCGGGCGTTTGCCGCCCAGGGTATCATTTTCTCGGGCGGACCGGAGACCGCCACGCTGGCTGACTCGCCCCAGGCTGCTGACTATCTGTTTACGCTGGGTTTGCCATTGCTGGGTATCTGTTATGGCATGCAGACCATGGCGGCCAGGCTGGGCGGCAAGGTCGAGGCGTCTGATAAATCCGAATTTGGTTATGCTGAAGTGGATCTGCCAGCGCCAGGTGCCTTGTTTGAGGGCATCGAGGATCGCATGGCTGAAGGCGGCGTTCCGCAACTGGATGTATGGATGAGCCACGGTGACAAAGTGGTTCGGCTGCCGCCAGGTTTTGTTGTCAGTGCTGAAACCGATAGCGCTCCGATCGCTGCCATGGCTGACGAGTCGCGTCAGTTCTACGGCGTACAGTTTCATCCGGAAGTGACCCACACGCTGCAGGGCCAGCGCATACTGGAACGATTTGTAAGTAAAATATGTGGCTGCGATGCACTGTGGACAGCCGCCAATATCATTGAGGATGCCATCAACACCGTGCGTGAGCAGGTTGGCAATGATCACGTGTTGCTGGGTTTGTCCGGCGGCGTTGATTCGTCAGTGGTTGCCGCATTGCTGCACAAAGCCATTGGTGATCAGCTCACCTGTGTGTTTGTTGATAACGGGTTGCTGCGTCTGAACGAAGGCGACCAGGTGATGGCGACCTTCGCCCAGAACATGGGTGTGAAGGTCATCAGAGTGGATGCTGAAGACATGTTTCTTGACCGCCTTGCCGGGGTCAGTGACCCGGAGCTGAAACGCAAGGCCATCGGCAATACCTTTATTGAAGTGTTCGATCAGGAGGCTTCAAAAATCGACAACGTGCGCTGGTTGGCGCAAGGCACCATCTACCCGGATGTGATTGAATCGGCCGGATCCCGGACCGGCAAGGCTCATGTTATCAAGTCGCACCACAATGTCGGTGGTCTGCCTGAGCACATGGCACTAAAGCTGGTGGAACCACTGCGCGAACTGTTCAAGGATGAGGTGCGTCGCATCGGCCTGGAGCTGGGCCTGCCGTATGACATGGTTTATCGTCACCCGTTCCCCGGCCCGGGTCTGGGCGTGCGTATTCTGGGTGAAGTGAAAAAGCAATACTGCGACGTGCTGCGTCGCGCTGATGCCATTTTCATTGAAGAGCTGCACAAAGCCGACTTCTATCACAAAACCAGTCAGGCCTTTGCCGTCTTTCTGCCGGTGAAATCGGTCGGTGTGGTGGGCGACGCGCGTCGCTATTCCTACGTCATTGCCTTGCGGGCGGTGGAGACCATCGACTTCATGACAGCGCGCTGGGCGCACCTGCCTTACGAGATGCTGGAAACTGTCAGCAATCGCATCATCAACGAAATCACCGATGTCTCGCGTGTGACCTACGATATTTCGTCAAAACCACCGGCGACGATTGAGTGGGAATAATGACAACGGCAGCGACTTTCGTTGCTGCCGTTTTTTTATTTCGCCGATAACCGGAGATCAGCAAATCAATTATCCAGATCGAACCCTGGTGCCGACATCAGGCTCGCGCGAGTCAGCCTGACCTTCAGTTCTTCCGCGTCATCGCTATCGCGACATTTGCTCACATCATCCCGGCCAAGGGCGACGTCTTTTTCGCCCATGCCAGTAAATGTCATTTCTGCATATGATTCCCGTTCCAGCCCCTTAACCAATAAAAACTCCAAAAACATGTAATTTTCTGGCAGTCAGCAGGTCCACTGCCGTGACCCTGAAAATTTGGGGTTTTTTAAGGAAGCATTAACTCATTGGAGAGACGTATGAAACTTAAAAAAAGCGCAATACTCATGTCCGCCGTGCTGATGACAGGCAGCGGCTACACCCTGGCCCAGGATAACAACTGGTCTCCCATGCTGGATCGTGGAACAAAGGAAGTCAGCCTGTCGGGTCGACTTGAATTTCCTGATTTTGACAGACTGGATTATGACCTCGATGGATCGTATGGCTACTTCCTGCAGGATGGTTGGGAAGTTGGTGCCCAGGTCGGTGCATCAGATTTTGGTGGGGTCGATCGCGTTGATGTCGGCGTGTTCACCGAGTACAACTTCAACCGCGACAGCCGCTGGGTGCCCTATCTCGGGGCTGCAGTCGGTCTTGGCTCCGTCAGTTTCGACGACGGAGATTTTGATACAGAGAGCGATCTGGACGACGGCGATGGTGCCGTATTCGATATAGAGACTGGCGTTAAATGGTTTGTCCGCCCCTACATGGCGATTTCCACGGCGATCAATTTCCAGCTGGCCACGGATGATGTCTTCGCGACTGATGATTCGATTGAAGACAATATTACAACCTTGCAGATTGGTATGAGATTCTACTTCTAATCTGTCACCAGGTTGACGGGGGATGGCCATCCTGCAGCAAGAATGGTTATCCCCCCCAGAACCTGATTGTCGCCGGTATTACGGTGATCCCGCCCGATTGTTAGCCAGCCTGCATTGTTAATTTCCGCTTGTCGGCCTTTCACACCTATGATGTGTAGTCATTGATTGTCCGCTAGCTGACGGGCCACGCTAGATGACACTGGCGCCCTTGCCAGAGCTGCCGTTAGAATAAGCGCTGCATCAGCGCAGCGGCAGGAGGAAAACAGTGACCGATCTTACCAGTAGCGGTGACAGTAAAAATGGGGCTCAGGGAGATGGCGCACTGTCCGACGATATCGCTTTTATGCGTGCAGCGCTGAGCCTCGCTCGCCGGGCCGGCAGTCACGATGAGGTGCCGGTTGGGGCTGTCATCGTCAAGAACGGGCAGGTCGTGGGCCAGGGTTTTAATCAGCCTGTTGGCAGCCATGACCCCTCGGCTCACGCGGAAATCTGTGCCCTGCGTGATGCCGGGCAGACGCTGGAGAATTACCGCCTGCCGGGTTGCACTCTGTATGTCACGATTGAACCCTGCACCATGTGCCTTGGGGCGATTATCCATGCCCGCATTGAGCGACTGGTATTCGGGGCTGCCGAGCCGCGTTATGGCGCTGTCAGTAGCGGGCAGCGATTGCTGGAGAATGGTGTGTACAACCATGAACTGGAGGTCAGCAGCGGTATTCTGGCAGATGAGGCTTCGGCGCTGATGAAACAGTTTTTCCGGCAGCGCCGCGATCGTCGGGTAGGCAAGGAGCCGGCACCCGAGGCGGGTTCCGGGTCGCAATAATTGTCTGATTTTTGCTGGTAAATGGCGTATCATATCGCCCCGAATTCTGCAGGTTTCTTCTTCCGGCTCGACTGACTTTAAGGCTATCAGACACAATGCTTGTTCTCACTGGCAGCACCGCGCATTCCGACTTCCGACTTCGTAAACTGCTGCGTAATGTGCAGCGCGAATTGCCTGCCGTGCAAGCGCTGGCATCACACTTTGTGCATATTGCCGAGTGTGACCGGGAGCCCTCATCCGATGAGCTGAAGATGCTGGGGCAATTGCTGGCCTACGGCCAGGGCATTGAGCAGGACGATGTCCGTGACGTAGCCCATGGCATTACACGGCTGGTGGTACCGCGACCGGGCACCATTTCCCCCTGGTCCAGCAAGGCCACCGATATTGTGCGCAATTGCGGCCTGGAAGCCATTTCGCGTATTGAGCGCGGCATTGTCTGGGATATCGTGATCAACAAAGCCTTATCCGACACCGAGCTGTTGGCGCTGGATGGTTACCTGCACGATAAAATGACGCAGGCGGTGCTGGCCGATGTGGATGAGGCGGGATGTCTGTTCTCGCATGCAGAACCCGGCGTGCTGGCAACGGTTGACGTCCTGGCTGCGGGTAAACCGGCGCTGCAAAGTGCCAACCAGAGTATGGGGCTGGCGCTGGCTGAGGATGAAATGGACTATCTGCTGGAATCCTTCCAGCGTCTGGGACGAAATCCGACAGACATAGAGCTGATGATGTTTGCACAGGCGAACTCCGAGCACTGTCGCCACAAAATTTTTAATGCCAGCTGGACACTGGACGGAATTGATCAGGATTTGTCGCTGTTTGCGATGATCCGCAACACCCATAAAAAATCCCCGGACAAGGTGTTGTCGGCTTACAAGGACAACGCTGCCGTGATGTGTGGCAGTGAAGGCGGCCGATTCTTCCCGCAGCCACAGAGTCATGAGTACGCCTATACCCAGGAACCCATTCATATCCTGATGAAGGTGGAAACCCACAATCATCCCACCGCAATTGCGCCATTCCCGGGTGCGGCAACCGGCAACGGTGGTGAGATCCGCGACGAGGGTGCCACCGGCACTGGCGCCAAGCCCAAAGCGGGCCTGTGCGGGTTCAGTGTCTCCAATTTGCGTATTCCGGATCTGATACAGCCCTGGGAAGAGGACTTTGGTCGCCCGGGGCATATCGTGTCGGCGCTGGATATCATGCTGGAAGGTCCGATCGGTGCCGCCGCGTTCAACAATGAATTCGGTCGCCCGAACCTGTGTGGTTATTTCCGCACCTACGAGGAATCGGTGCCCTCGGCCAATGGCCATGAAGTTCGCGGCTACCACAAGCCCATCATGATTGCCGGTGGTCTGGGCAATATTCGCGAGCAACACGTACAGAAGCATGCGTTCAAGCCGGGCGCCAAACTGATTGTGCTCGGTGGTCCGGCGATGTTGATCGGGCTGGGTGGCGGCGCCGCCTCATCCATGGCCGCTGGCGCCAGCGCCGCCGAACTGGACTTTGCCTCGGTGCAACGGGAAAATCCGGAAATGCAGCGACGCTGTCAGGAAGTCATCGATCAGTGCTGGCAGATGGGTGATGACAACCCCATTGCCTTTATCCACGATGTGGGTGCCGGTGGTTTGTCCAATGCCTTGCCGGAGCTGGTGAAAGACGGTGAGAGTGGCGGCATATTTCAATTGCGCAATATCCCCAATGCCGAGTCTGGCATGTCGCCGCTGGAGATTTGGTGCAACGAGGCGCAGGAGCGTTATGTGCTGGCGGTAATGCCGGCCCAGCTCGCGCAGTTTGAAGCCATCTGCCGACGCGAACGCTGTCCGCATGCGGTGGTTGGTGAAGCCACGGACGAAGACGTTATTCGTGTGCAGGATTCGCATTTTGACAACCTGCCGATTGATCTGCCGATGTCGGTGCTGTTTGGCAAACCGCCGCGCATGCACCGTGATGCGGTCAGTGCAGGCATTGAGCCGGTGGCACTGGACACAGCACAGATCGAGTTGGATGAGGCGCTGGAACGGGTCCTGAGTTTGCCTGCGGTGGCCAGCAAGAGCTTCCTGATCACCATTGGCGATCGAACGGTGACCGGTCTGGTCAGTCGCGACCAGATGGTCGGCCCCTGGCAGGTGCCGGTGGCCGATGCGGCCGTGACGGCGTCCGCATTTGACAGCTATTGTGGCGAAGCCATGGCGATGGGTGAGCGTACCCCCGTGGCCTTGCTGGATGCGCCGGCCTCCGGTCGTATGGCGGTGGCTGAAGCGATCACCAATATTGCCTGCGCCCGTATCAACGATATACGTGATATCAAATTATCCGCCAACTGGATGGTCGCAGCCGGTCACCCGGGCGAAGACGCGCGTCTGTACGAAACGGTTCGCGCTGTGGGCATGGAACTGTGTCCGGACCTGGGCATCTGTATCCCGGTGGGCAAGGACTCAATGTCAATGCGCACAGTCTGGCAGGACAAGGGAGAGCAAAAGAGCAACACCTCACCCTTGTCGCTGGTGATTTCGGCGTTCGCACCGGTGCTCGATATCCGGCGCACAGTAACACCACAGCTGCGTACCGACAAAGGCGAGACAGACCTGCTGCTGATTGACCTTGGCCGGGGCCGCAATCGTATGGGTGGTTCAGCGTTGGCGCAGGTCTATCGCGAGCTGGGCGATGTGCCGGCGGATCTGGACAGTGCCCAGGATCTGAAAAATTTCTTTAGCCTGGTGCAGCAATTGAATGCCCAGGAGTTGCTGCTGGCCTATCACGATCGCTCTGATGGCGGTGTCATGGTGACACTGGCAGAAATGGCGTTTGCCGGCCATTGCGGCCTGGATATTCAACTGGCTGAGCTGTTACACCCGGAGACCAACGCCATCGATGTGCTGTTCAGTGAAGAGCCCGGCGCGGTGCTGCAGGTTTCTCACGCACAGCTCAACACGGTGCTGAGTATTATCGAGGAGCAGGGCCTGTCTGACTGCACCAGTGTCATCGGACAGCCGACAAGCCATCCGAACTTGCGTGTCTTTAACGCCGGCCGCTTGTTGCTGGAGCGCAGCCGGGTGGCGTGTCAGCAAGTGTGGGCGCGCACCAGTTACGAGCTGCAGGCTTTGCGTGACAACCCGGAAAGCGCCGAGCAGGAGTTTGAACGTCTGCTGGATAAAAAAGATCCGGGTCTGCAGGCCCGCCTGAGTTATGACGTCAACAAGGACATTGCCGCGCCGTTTATCAATACCGGCGTGCGCCCTGCTGTTGCGGTGTTGCGTGAACAGGGGGTCAACGGCCATGTGGAAATGGCGGCGGCATTTGATCGCGCCGGTTTCCGTGCGATTGACGTGCACATGAGCGATATTGTCAACGGCAGCGTGGATCTGGCCGCGTTCAACGTGTTGGCTGCCTGTGGCGGGTTCTCCTACGGGGATGTGCTGGGCGCCGGCGGCGGCTGGGCCAAATCGGTGCTGTTCAATGATCCGTTGCGGCAACAGTTTGCGGCGTTTTTTGAACGTGCCAATACCCTGTCGCTGGGCGTCTGCAATGGCTGCCAGATGATGTCTCTGCTGCATGAACTGATCCCGGGTGCCGACAACTGGCCACGATTTGAGCGCAACCGCTCTGAGCAGTTTGAGGCACGGGTCAGCCTGCTGACGGTGCCGGAGTCGCCGTCGGCTTTCCTGCAGGGCATGAAAGGTTCATTGTTCCCGGTTGCGGTGGCCCATGGCGAAGGTCGCGCCCGGTTTGAAGGCAGCAGCGATCAGCTGCAGCTGAAGGCCGCAGCCGGTATTGCGCTGCAGTATGCCGATAACCACGGTGCGGTGACTGAGCATTATCCGGAGAACCCCAATGGTTCGCCCGCCGGTATTGCCGGGGTGTGCAGCAAGGATGGTCGTGCCACCATCCTGATGCCGCATCCCGAGCGGGTTTTCCGCGCGGTGCAGAACTCCTGGCGTCCGGATGAGTGGCAGGAAGATGCGCCCACCATGCGCATGTTCCGCAATGCGCGGGCCTGGCTGAAATAGACGAGTGACGTGACTGACGGGAGGTAAGCATGTACAAGCTTTGCTTTTATGTGCCCGACGAACACCTGGAAGCGGTCAAAACGGCGGTGTTTGCTGCCGGCGGTGGCCGCATGGGCGACTATGACAATTGTTGTTGGCAATCGGCCGGAGAAGGGCAGTTCCGTCCACTGTCGGGGGCCAACCCTTTTGTCGGGAAGCATGACACGCTGACACAAGTTCCGGAAACCAAAGTGGAACTGGTGTGTGATGAAGCTTGTATCAGACCGGCGCTTGCGGCACTCAAACTTGCCCATCCCTACGAAGAACCTGCTTACGATGTGATCCTGCTCGCAGACTTTTGACGCCAGGTGCCGGAAAATTAATGAAAGCATTCAGCGCTTAAATGTCACAGCTTATCGATACAGGGGTGTTTTAGACACAAATTGTTTCATTTGGTCAAACAATTGTATTATTATCCCCTGCAAGTGATCGTATGGCTCAGATCATACGCATTGCTATCAAGGGAAAGCGACATAAAAGACGGTGATACCGTCAGCGGGACACGGAGCCAGAAGTCTGGAGCCGGAAAAGGGACAAACGGGCAGGGATCGCCCATATGTATTTAGTGCATGAGCCAGGGATGGGGGCGGGATGCCTTTGGCCCGGCAGGGATGCCGGGACCTCTGCCCATACTTGCGGATTGAGGCAGGGCGGGCAGCAAGGCCGGGCTCAACCGCCCTCACTGATCAGTGTAATCTCTGCTTTACGTTCCGGAGAATAGCGCACATCGTACATCCGCACCGGGAAATGCTGTTTCCTGCGGTCGTCAAAGTACTGCTGCAGAGTGGATTTGACGACGGCGAATGCGATGTCGTCCCATGGCACCTCAGCTTCGGTAAACAGTTTTACTTCCAGGCTTTCGATACCCGCGCTGAATTCGCTGCTGGCCAGTTCGCCCTTGAAAAACAGGTAAACCTGATTGATATTGGGCAGATTGAACAGCGCGTATAAACTGTCATCGCTCAGATTGAGCTCAGCGCCAGCTTCCTCTCGCGTCTCCCGGATAGCTCCTTCCAGCGTGGTCTCGCCGTTTTCCATGAACCCGGCAGGCAGCGTCCACAAACCCTTGCGTGGTTCAATGGCGCGTCGGCAAAGCAGAACCTTGTCGCCCGTCACCGGGAGCGTGCCGACTATGTTGTTCGGATTCTGGTAAAAAACAACGTCGCAGCCAAGACAGCAATAACGCAATTTGTCGTCGCCGGGCGGTATGTGATGGGTCACCGGGCCGGCGCAATAGTGGCAAAATTTCATGCGATCTCTGTTAGTGGGGTTTTGACGAGTCGGCGTTGTCTTTTGATGACCGGGCGGTGCCCGGACGACGCCGACTCATCGGCAGGATATCAGCCTTGGGTCGGTTCTGTCGCGTACTAACTTCGTCAAAGGGGTGTTGCAGGCAGTGGTTCAGGCGGGAAAAAGAATCGTGCATCATGTCCGAAATCCGAAGACAGCGCGCGGTAGGGTTGGTGGCCCGGCGCAGTTCCATATCAATGCGGAACTGAAGCCCCTCCAGCCGCTGGCGCGTGCTATCCGGGGCCGAGTGCAGAAGCTTGCGGGTTAACCGGCGTCGCAGTTTTTCCAGCGACTCCGGGTTTTCCCGGTGCATGGCCAGCAGGGTATCGAAGTCAGGTAAATCGCCCATAAGCGGTTAAATCCTGTTAATTTCACAATGCAACCTGAACTGCTTGGATGTAATGAACGCCTCTACGTCTTGCAATTTCCTTTCGGCGGCGCGCAGGGCGTTGTGGCATGTTTCGATATCCAGACCGTTATCGGTTTCTTCGTCGGTGGTCTGTGCCTGTTCGCCGCTGTTTCGACGTCCGCGTCGTCCTGATACTTTACGACCTTTCGGTTCCTTGTCAAGTACGATCCAGAAAATGATGTAACCCCACAATGTTACGGCGCCTACGATAAACAGCGACAGAAAGGTAACCAATCTGACCAGAAACGTGCTGATGCCCAGGTAGTCCGCGACACCGGCGCAGACGCCGGCGATACGGGCGTTGCTGCGACTGCGGTATAACGGCTTTTTCAGGTCAAAGCGTGGAGTCTGCGCTTCGGTCTCAGTTTCTGGCTCGGCCTCGACATCCGGGGTGACCGGATCTGCTCCGGCTGCTGCCTGTCTGGTGCTTTTGTCAACAAAACCAGCCGTTTTCGCTTTGCCACCCATCGCTGCCTTGATCCGCGCCGGACGCTCTTCGTCATCGAGCAGCCAGTACATGACAAAATAGACGATGATCAGGAACGGTGAAGCCAGGCAGGCAACACAGTAAATCACCCTGACCAGTGCCGAGGGCACTTCGAGATAGCGCGCGAAGCCGCCACAGACACCCAGTACCTTCCGGTTTTCCCGGTCCAGCGTCAACGGTGCCCGGGTGTTGCGGTAAGCAGTGTCGCTTTCAGTGTTGTTGCTCATGATGCTCCCTCCAGCCAGGCACTTCGGCGTCCAGAATCGACTCAAGCGTATCAATCCGTTGATTCATGCTATTGGCCAGCGCGCTAAGTTGACTCAAGTTATAAGCCTGTTCCGCCGCAGGCAGTTTTTTCTCCTTGCGCCGGTACAACAAGGCAACCCAGATCGTCACGAATGTGCCGCCTACGGCGACCAGCGCGATGATAAATTCGAAGAATTCCATGGGTCTTGTCCTTTGGTTATTTGTTGAGTTTGGCTTTGATGCTTTCCAGTTCCTGGTCGATCTTTTCCTGATTGGCCAGTTCCTCGAATTCATCCTGGAGGCCGCGCTGTTTGATGTTCAGGCTGTCTACCTGACCTTCCATCTGGTCGATCTTGCGCTCGTAGTATTCAAATTTGTTCATTGCGTTGTCAATACTGTAGCTATGCAACTTCTGATTGACGTCGACGCGTGACTGCGCTGCCGTGGTTCGCATCAGCAGTGTTTTCTGGCGAGCCCGGGCATCGGTCAGCTTGGCCTGCAGCTGCTCGATCTCATGGCTGAGCTTGTCCACAGTCTGATCCAGCTTGGCCAGCTCGTCTTCCAGCATCTGAATTGTGGTCAGTACGCTGGATTTTTCAATCAACGCGGCACGCGCCAGGTCTTCGCGCTCTTTCTTCAGCGCCAGCTCCGCTTTTTCTTCCCAGTCGGTAGCCTGGCGGCCCAGTTGTTCAATGCGGCGGTTAACGGTTTTTTTCTCGGCAATCACCTTGGCGGTGCTGCTGCGAACTTCAACCAGTGTCTCCTCCATTTCCTGTATCATCATACGAATCATTTTTTCCGGATCTTCGGCCTTGTCGAGAATGGCGCTGATGTTGGAGTTAATGATGTCGCTTAATCGTGAGAAGATACCCATGTTTATTACCTCAAAAATTGGCGTTGATGGATTGGGTCCAAGCAGATTGAGCAGGAACTGTGCCAAGATCCCTTTTCCGCCCTAAGACACTGAAAATAATAGATATAAAATTTTACTTCAATTTTCGTGACTTATGGCGCTTGGTTGTTTGAGTTAATAAGTGGTATTTTTCGCGACATGTTGGTTTAGGGCCTTGCCGAGAGAACTGTTATGTCGTCTGATGTGTCGCCGCCCCGCATGATCGGGGAGTCTGCCTGTTTTCTTGAGATGCAGGAGCATGTATCCCGGGTGGCACCGCTCAACAAACCTGTGCTGATCGTGGGTGAGCGCGGCACCGGTAAGGAGCTTATCGCGTCACGCCTGCATTACCTGTCAGCACGCTGGCAACAGAATTTCCTCAAAATTAATTGTGCAGCACTCAGTGATGCCTTGCTGGAGGCGCAACTGTTCGGCCACGAGGCGGGCGCCTTTACCGGCGCGACCGGGCAACGCAAAGGTCTGTTCGAGCGCGCCGACGGCGGCACGCTGTTCCTCGATGAGCTGGCCAATACTGCCATGCCGGTGCAGGAGAAAATTCTTCGGGTCATCGAGTATGGAGAGTTTGAGCGCCTGGGTGGCAATCAGACATTGACGGTGGATGTGCGCCTGGTCGCTGCTACCAATGAAGATCTGCCCGCGCTGGGTCGGGCCGGCAGGTTCCGTGAAGACCTGATCGACAGGCTTGCATTTGATGTGGTGACACTGCCGCCGCTACGGGTGCGTACGGAGGATATTCTGGTGCTGGCCGAACATTTTGCCATCAGCATGGTGAAAGAGATGGGCGAGGAATTTTTTGCCGGCTTTTCCGAATCGGTGCAGCGACAACTGCTTGGTTATAGCTGGCCTGGCAATATCCGTGAGCTGAAAAATGTCATTGAGCGGGCGGTGTACCAGCATCCCAATAAAACCGTGAACCGGCTGGTATTCAATCCCTTCGATTCGCCTTATCGACCGTCAGTATCGCCGGTGCGCGAGGTGGCGGAGTCGGCATCATCAGAGTTGGTGCCGGACGAGAATCCGGCTAATGGTGGTGCCGTCATCGACAAGGCCAGCGTCAACTGGGATGGCCAGACACTGGATTTTCGCCAGCACATACAGGATTACGAAACCGATTTGCTGCGTAAGGCGCTTGAGCATTGCCAGTTTAATCAACGCAAGACGGCGACGCACCTGAATCTCAGTTATCACCAGTTGCGAGGTTATCTGCGTAAATACGATTTGTTGTCCTGATCCGCTGTACCGTTTGTTGCCTGAGTATTAACGCCATGGAATACCAATTTCCGCCCATCAATTATCTCTACCTGGTTGCCTGTCTGATGGCGTGTGCCCTGGCCGTGTTCAGTCTGGGGCAGGCGCACACGCGCAGCGGCAAGCTGTGGGTGGCGGTGATGGCCAGCTTTGGTCTGTGGACCTTCGGTGAGCTGGTGGCCAATGCGGGCACCACACTGGCCTGGCAGGTCGGCTTTCAGCGCGTGGTCTACCTGGGTGTTATCAGCGCCACCACGTCATGGCTGCTGTTTGCCATCTGCTTTTCCGGCTACGGGCGTTGGCTTGGTAAGCGTCTGGTGGTCATATTGCTGGTAGTGCCGTTCAGCTCGATAGCCCTGGTGATGACGCTCGATCATCATCAGCTCCTGTATACCGGTGCGGTGTTACTGGAACGTGATGGTTACCTCGTTCTGGACCCGGAATATGGTGTCGGGTTCTGGTTGCACTTGCTTTGCGCGCATCTGTTTACCATGGCCGGTTCGTTGCTGTTACTCAATGCCAGCATAAAACAACCTCAGGTTTACCGGGGACAGTCACTGTTGATTGGCATTGCCGCGCTGATGCCGGTGGTGCCCAATATGATGTATGTCGCCGGCATCGATCTGGCCGGCGGTTTTGATCCGACATCCCTGTTTTTTGTGGTCAGTGCCATTCTGGTCACTGTTGCCACGCACCAGTATCACTTCCTGTCGCTGACACCCGTTGCACGCGACCGGGTGTTTGATCAGATCAATATTGCCGTTGTGGTGGCGAACGAGAAACACCAGATCTCTGATGTAAACCCGGCGTTTGTAGACATGACGGGTGAAGCGCTGGCCGACCTGGCAGGGCTGACCGTTGCCGATGTGTTGTTAAGGTACTTCAAGGGAGTTGATGTGTCTGTCATTGAAAGCGGCTGGCAGGGGCGGCTGACAGCGCTCGACAATGAGCGCCACTATGATGTCACCAGTATGCCAATACGCGGTAACAACCATAAGGTCATGGGTTATCTGGTGTTGCTGAATGACGTTACCCAGATACAGAAAGCTCTTGACGAAATCAGTCGTCTGGCGGGCCCGGATGACAGCGACCGGGATGATGTGTAATGACATCGTTGTCTGAACCGGTGTCTGCTGACTCCGAACCGTTGACTGCACTTGATTTGCCTGCTTCGCAAATTGATCTTTGGCTGGTGCCGGCTGTCACGGATATGGCGGCCGTTGAACAGCTTGCCGGTGCCTGGTTGAGTGATGCTGAACGGGTGCGCCTGAATAGTCGACGCCTGCCCAAAGGCAGAGCCATGTTTCTGCTTACCCGGGCCGTCACCAGACGTTTGTTGTCAGCCTATTGCCCCGATGTTGAGCCGGGTCAGTGGCAGCTGGGACGCAGCGCTGAAGGTCGTCCGGACGTGTCGGGACCGGTGGTGGCCCCGGTATTCAATCTTTCCCATACCGACGATATGCTGGTGTTGGCATTTGCGGCGCAGGGAGAGCCCGGCGTGGATATCGAAGCGCTGGATCGCGAGCTTGATTGCATGGCACTGGCACAACGGTTTTTTTCGCCCGCAGAGTATCAGGCGTTGCGATTATTGCCTGCCTTACAGCAGCGCGAGCGTTTTCTGCGACTCTGGACGCTGAAAGAGGCCTGCGTCAAGGCCAATGGTCAGGGGCTGGCCCGGGCACTGCGGGATTTTGAGTTTGCGTTTGATGACGGGTTAATGTTCTACCCGGCGCCTCACGAGGCGCCTCCGCATCAGCACTGGCGACTGTGGTCGACCACGCTGGCGGGCTTGCGTATCGCGCTGGCATTGCGTAGTCAGACCGATCCGGGCGCGCCCCGGTTGTGTGTGCGACAATTGCTGTGGCCCGATCGGTTACATGTTGTTGCGTGCAGGCCGGAATTCACCGGCAGCACCTGATCAGTCGTCGGTATCTTCAGTTTCCACGAGTTCTTGCGCACGCCACATGCGTACCGTCTTGATCAGGTTGTCTTTCACCTGGATGATTTCTACATAGTAATTGCCAACCTGAATACCGGTCGCTGACTCGGGGATCGACTCCAGTGCTTCAACCAGCAGGCCATTCAGCGTTTTGGCATTTTCTGCTTCCAGATCCCAGTCCAGTGTGCGATTGATATCGCGCAGGGTCGCGGTGCCGTCAATCAGGAAGCTGCCATCGGCTTGCGGATGAATATCACGGCTGTTATCAGCCATGTCGGTGGTGAATTCGCCAACAATTTCTTCCAGAATATCTTCCAGGGTAACGATTCCCTTGATGACGCCGTATTCATCAACCACAAAAGCCAGGCGCTTTCTGCCGGACTGGAAATTGAACAACTGTGTGTGCAGCGGCGTGCTCTCCGGAATAAAGTAGGGTGCATCAGCCTCCCTTAAAAAATCCTCACGCTCTATGTCACTGCTGCGCAGAAATTTGCCCAGGCTGCGCATATGCAGAACGCCGACGATATTATCTATCTCCTTTTGATAAATCGGCATGCGTGTATGCTGGCTGTTGCTGATGGCGTCGAGAATCTCCGAAACCTCATCGTCGATATCAATGCCAATAATTTCACTGCGGGGCACCAGAATATCGTTTACTGTCACTTTTTCCAGATCCAGAATGTTCAGCAGCATACCCTGGCCCTGTTCCGGAATCAGTTGTGCGGACTCATGTACGACAGTGCGCAGCTCCTCCGGGGACAGCTGGTGGTCCGCAGATGCTTCCGGTTTGATGCCAAGCGTCCGGATCAACACATGCGAAACCCGGTTGGCCATCCACACCAATGGGTACAGAAGCTTCAGCAACACCACCAGTAGCAGGCTGGACGGATAAGCGATGCGTTCCGGGTGCAGCGCGGCTATGGTCTTGGGCGTGATCTCGGCAAAGATGAGGATGACCAGAGTCAGCACAACGGTGGTCAACACCGTCTCGGGATTGCCGAAGACCTGAATGGCTATTGTGGTTGCAATGGACGCAGACAACAGATTAACGAAGTTATTGCCAATCAGGATAACGCCCAACAATTTGTCCGGCGCCTCCAGCAATTTGCTGACGCGCAGCGCGCCGGCATGCTTTTGGCGAACCCGGTGTTTAAGGCGGTAGCGGTTGAGGCTCATCATGCTCGTTTCCGAGCTGGAGAAATAGGCCGATGCGATGACCAGAAAAACTAAGAGTCCGGTGAGAAACGGGACAGGTGACGATTCAGCGTCCATCAGGACGGTGACCTCCTTGATTTGATTGTGGGTGATATCGGGCTAGCCTGGTGCATGTACCTGTCTGTTTACAGGATAAACTCCAGCACAAATTTGGAACCGTAAAAGCCCAGTAGCAGGCAAATGAAACCAGCCAGCGTGCCGCGGATGGCGGTGTTGCCGCGCCAGCCCAGTTGATGGCGGCCCCAAAGCAATACAGCAAAGACTATCCATGCCAGCACCGAGAAGAACATTTTGTGGGGCAGGCCCTGGGCGCCCAGGTCTTCAACAAACACGAAGCCGGCGATGATGCCCAGGCTCAGTAATCCTTGCGCGACCCAGATCAGCTCGAACAGCAATCGCTCCATGTCCTGCAAGGGAGGAAAGCGTTTGATGACACTGGCTGCATGTTTATGACGCAGCTGGTAGTTCTGAAAAGCCAGAAATGCGGCCTGTACGGCCGCCAGCGTGAACAGGCTATAGGCCACGATAGAGAGCAGGATATGGCTGGCGATGCCAGCATCAATGGGCTGTGCCGGGTAATTGCTGTCAATGATCAGGGACAGGACGATGACCAGTGCGGCAAACGGAAACACACCAATAATGAGGTTGCCCAGAGGGCGTCGGGCGCTGCTGATGATGGCAAACAGCGCGATGACAGCAAAAATCAGGGTGCTGATTTCGGTGACACCAAAATGATAACCATCAGTGCGCGCGATCAGCGACCAGGCGCTGATACCATGGGCGAGCACTGCGGCCAGACCGGTTATCAGCACTTTCCCCTGGGTTTTGGTGCGCGCGGATCTGGCTTTGATCGCCTGTCCCTGGAGCGTGAGGCTGATAAGGTACAGCGCGACGGCAACAAGTCCTGACAGCGTCGTTATTGGCATGAGATCTCTGTGTGGTTCCAAGTGGTGTGCTTCAACGCGCAAAGTGTCGCACAACTGGTGCATGCGTTGAAGTGTTTTTTCCGGCGGCGCGCTGGCTATTGTAGGTGTTCGCCATCAGGGTGATAATAGAGGGCTTTACAGTTGCCAACCGGTTTGTTGATCAGCAGGCCGTGACCAAGCAGAGGCATATCACAGATGTTTGACAGCTTAACCGAACGGCTTTCCGGCGCACTCCGCAAGATTAGCGGCAAAGCCACGCTGACCGAAAACAATATTGAAGAAGCCCTGCGCGAGGTGCGTCGTGCCTTGCTGGAGGCTGATGTTGCGCTGCCCGTGGTCAAGGACTTCATCGAGCGCGTCAAATTGCGTGCGGTTGGTCAGGAGGTCTCACAAAGCCTGAGCCCCGGGCAGGCGTTCATCAAGATCGTGCAGGCCGAGCTGGAAGCGGTCATGGGATCGGCCAATGAAGAGCTGAATCTCAATGCGCAGCCACCGGCGGTGGTATTGATGGCCGGTCTGCAGGGGGCGGGTAAAACCACCACGGTAGCCAAGCTGGCGCGCTGGCTCAAAGACTCAAAAAAGAAATCAGTCATGGTTGTCAGTGCCGACGTCTACCGTCCGGCCGCCATAAAACAGCTGGAAACACTGGCCGGTGAAGTCGGGGTCAGGTTTTTCGCCTCGGATGTGTCTCAGAAACCACAGGATATTGTGCAGGCGGCAGTCAAAGAGGCTCGCAAGGCGTTTGTTGATGTGTTGCTGGTGGATACCGCAGGTCGTCTGGCCGTTGATGCGGAGATGATGACCGAGATCGGTGATCTGCATCGCCTGTTGAATCCGATTGAAACCCTGTTCGTGGTTGATGCCATGACTGGTCAGGATGCGGCGAATACTGCCCGTGCCTTCAATGAGGCGTTACCGCTGACCGGTGTAGTATTGACCAAGGCTGATGGTGATGCGCGTGGCGGTGCTGCGTTGTCAGTGCGGCAAATTACCGGCAAGCCCATCAAATTCATGGGTATGGGCGAAAAGACAGATGCCCTGGAGCCTTTCTACCCTGATCGTATTGCCTCGCGTATTCTCGGCATGGGCGACCTGCTGTCGCTGATCGAAGAGGCTGAGCGCAAGGTCGACAAGGACAAGGCGGCCAAGCTCGCGGGCAAGTTCCAGAAGGGCAAGGGCTTTGATCTGGAGGATTTCCGCGAGCAGCTGCAGCAGATGAAGAGTATGGGTGGCATGGCCAGCATCATGGACAAGATGCCGGGTATGGGGGCGCTGCCGCCCGGCGCCGCAGCCAAGGTGAATGACGGCCAGTTCGGGCGTATGGAAGCCATTATCAACTCCATGACACCCCGCGAACGACGTAACCCGGATATGCTTAACGGCTCGCGCAAACGACGCATCTGTCAGGGTTCAGGCACGCAAATTCAGGATTTGAATCGTCTGATGAAACAGCATAAGCAGATGCAGAAGATGATGAAGAAGATGAAAGGTGGCGGTATGGCCAATATGATGCGTGGCCTGGGCGGTATGGGGGGGCAGGGTGGATTCCCCGGCGCCGGTGGTCCGCCGCGATTCTGACTGGCCGCGCGGGCTGCGGGTGCTACGCTGGCCCGCCGGTAACCTGCGGGCTATCCGTACATCGGGGGAAAGAAATGCGCAGAATAGTCGGTAAATCAGTAAAAAACCTGCAAACATTCCTTCCCACAAGCCACCATTTCGCTTAGAATACCGCACTTTTTCCGGCACTGTGTCGGGAATACTCTGTTTTCGTACGAAGCTAACATTAGGAAAGTAGTCTATGGTCACAATCCGACTGGCTCGCGGCGGCGCCAAGAAAAAGCCTTTTTACCACATCACGGTTACCGATTCACGCAACGCACGTGACGGCCGTTTCATTGAGCGCGTAGGGTTCTTCAACCCGCTGGCTCGTGGGGCTGAAGAGCGTCTGCGCATTGATCTGGATCGTATCGGTTACTGGTCTGGCCAGGGCGCACAGCCTAGCGAGCGCGTTGCCAAGCTGATCAGTGAAGCAGCCCAGGCTGCCAGCACTGAGGCCTGATCAACAGGTTCAAGAGGCTATCTCCTTGAACAAGTCACGCATCCGGCTGGGTCGTGTTGCATCGCCCTACGGCGTAAAGGGCTGGGTGAAGCTGGTATCGTTTACTCAGCCCAGAGACAACATTTTCAGCTACCAGCGTTTTTTCGCGATGCGGGACGGCGCTGAAATCGAGCTGGAACTGGATGCCGGTAAGCCGCAAGGTAAGGGCTTGGTTGCCCATTTTGTCGGGTTTGATACACCCGAAGCGGTGCGCGAACTGACCGGTCTGGAGTTGAGTGTGTCGTCCGATGCGCTCCCGGAACTGGGCAAGGATGACTATTACTGGCATCAACTGGTCGGTTTGCAGGTACTTAATCGTGCCGGCATTAATCTGGGCCGGGTAGAGAGCCTGTTCGAGACCGGTGCCAATGATGTTATGGTCGTTGTGCCAGACACGGACAGCGTTGATGACAATCAGCGCCTGATTCCATGGCTGCCGGATCGGGTGGTGATTGAGGTAGACATGGCAGCCGATCGGATCGTGGTCGATTGGGAGCCGGATTACCTCATTTAAGGATTTTGCACGGAGACGCGCACATGCAGGTTGGCATTGTCACGCTGTTTCCGGAAATGTTTTCGACAGTAACGCAGTATGGCGTTACTGGCCGGGCCTGTCGCAACGGCCTGATGCAGGTGTCGTGTCACAATCCTCGCGATTTTACGACAGACCGGCATCGGACGGTGGATGACAAGCCTTTTGGTGGCGGTGCCGGCATGTTGATGAAAACCGGCCCCCTGTGTGCCGCGATCGATCAGGCAAAAGTCTGGCAATCTGCAGCGCCCACAGTGATTTATCTGTCCCCGCAAGGGCGCAGACTGGATCAGGCCGGTGTCACCATGCTGGCGGCGCGCACTAACCTGGTACTGGTGTGCGGGCGTTATCAGGGTATCGATGAGCGCGTGCTACAGACCGAGATTGATGAGGAATGGTCGGTAGGTGACTATGTTCTCAGTGGCGGAGAGTTACCCGCCATGGTGATGCTGGATGCGATCATCCGGTATCAACCCGGTGCGCTGGGGCATGAGGATTCAGCCGGACTGGATTCATTTGCGCCGCTGGAAGATGACGCATCGGGTTTGAATGGAACAAGTTTGCTGGATTGCCCGCGCTATACGCGGCCGCAGGATTTTGCGGGGCTGCCGGTACCGGAAGTACTGGTGGGTGGTAACCACGAACACATCAGGCGCTGGCAGTTAAAGCAGCGACTGGGCAGGACATGGCTAAAGCGGCCGGACATGATTGAGCAACAACAGCTCACTCGGGAACAGCAGGCTTTGTTAAACGAATTTATTAGTGAATACGGTACCTCAGCTAACTGAATGGCCGCCCAGGGCGGAGCAGACGAAGGCTTGAGGGGTATCAATAACCGGGAGTACGGCAATGAGCAACAGCAAAATTATCGAGATGATTGAAAAAGAACAGATGAGCAAGGAGATTCCGGCGTTTTCACCGGGTGATACCGTTGTTGTTCAGGTCAAGATCAAAGAAGGCGATCGTGAGCGTCTGCAGGCCTACGAAGGTGTGGTTATCGGTGTTCGCAACCGTGGTCTGAACTCTGCTTTCACTGTTCGCAAGATTTCTCACGGTGTGGGTGTTGAGCGTACCTTCCAGACCTACAGCCCGCTGATCGACAGCGTGACTCTGAAGCGTCGTGGTGACGTACGTCAGGCCAAACTGTACTACCTGCGTGAGCGTTCAGGTCGTTCTGCCCGTATCGCCGAGAAGCTGGACAAAAAAGTCAGCTGATTTTGTGCCCGCCCGGTCTGTTTCAGGCCGGCCGGGCCGACGATTGCAGAGCAGGTCAAAAAAAGGGGAGCTTAGCGCCCCTTTTTTTTTGCCTCGCTGGCCACGCTATTTGGCTGCAATCTGCGATTTTGACCGACTCGGTGCAGGAAATGCCGGAGCGGAAGTTTCTTGTCCATGACCGGTCATGATAAAGTCAGGCTGGCACGGCCAAAGTAACCGTATTACGGAGTGATTTAGGTATGTACATGAATTCAGCCCGGCGACTGCTGTCGCAATTTGCTGTTATTGTCGGTATGGCCGTTGCGATTGGGGCGCAGGCGCAAACCGAGGATTGGGAAACCAGTCTGCGCGAGACCATCAATACCAGTCTGGGCGCGGCATCCCAGGGTCAGTTGCGGGTCGAGAGCATGCGCGAAACCCCGATGGCCAATGTGGTTGAGGTTATTCTCAGCTCCGGCGAGATTCTGTTCAGCGATAAAAGCGGCCGCTTCATGATCGCCGGCGAGATGTATATGACCCGGCCTGAGGGCCTGGTCAACCTGACTGCTGAAACGCGTAAAGGGCAGGTGCGTGATCTGCTTGCCGGTGTGCCCGAAGATCAGATGGTGATCTTTGAGCCTGAAGGCGAAACCAAAGCCACCATCAGCGTGTTCACTGATGTCGACTGCACCTACTGCCGTCGCCTGCATCACGATGTCGAGACAATCAACGCCAATGGCATTCGGGTGCGCTATCTGGCCTATCCACGCGGAGGGCTGGAGTCGACGGCCTACCCGAAGATGATCTCCGTTTGGTGTTCTTCCGATCGTAACCGTGCCCTTACGCAGGCGAAGAATGGCCAGAATTTGCCCGAACGAGACTGCGAGAATCCGGTGCTGAATCATCATAGCCTGGGCAATCGCATCGGTATTACCGGAACCCCAGCGATTGTATTGCCTGATGGCACATTGATCCCCGGTTATATGGACGCAGAACGGCTGACAGCGACAGTATTGGGACAATAAAGCCGGGCAACCCGAATCAATAGAATCAATAATAATTCGCCGTTCATTATTGTGGGCGGAGTACAGCTAGTGTGAGGCAAATGTGAGTCAGGACAGTAAAAAGCAGGTATTGCGGATAGGAATATGTGGACTGGGTACCGTCGGTGGCGGCACCTACAGTCTGTTGAACAGCAAAAAAGCGGAAATCACCCGACGGGTGGGTATGGACCTGACTATTGTCCATGTGGCGACCCGGCATCCTGCACCCGAGCTGGCCAAAAGTGGCATTCGCGTCAGCACCAATGTATTTGATGTTGCCAATGACCCTGACGTCGACATCCTGGTTGAGTTGATCGGCGGATATGAGCCCGCGCTGGAATTGGTGCTACTGGCCATCGAGAATGGGAAAGATGTAGTGACAGCCAATAAGGCGCTGATAGCTGTGCACGGCAACACCATCTTCGAGGCGGCGCGCAAAAAAGGCGTCGCCGTGTCGTACGAAAGTGCGGTGGCCGGTGGCATCCCGATCATCAAGGCACTGCGCGAAGGTCTGGCTGCCAACTCTATCCAATGGCTGGCGGGTATCATCAACGGCACCAGCAACTACATTCTGACTGAAATGGGCGAGAACAGCCGTGACTTTCCTGAAGTGCTCAAGGAAGCGCAGCAACTGGGTTACGCTGAAGCTGATCCCACCTTCGACGTTGAAGGCATCGATGCCGCGCACAAACTGGCCATTCTGGCTTCCAATGCCTTTGGTATTGCTCTGCAATTTGAACGTGTCTATACCGAAGGCATCAGCCATATCACGACTGCCGATATTGCCTACGCCGAAGAGTTGGGTTATCGCATCAAGCACCTGGGCATTACCCGTATCACTGAACTGGGCATTGAGTTGCGTGTGCACCCGACACTGATTTCCGAACAGGTACTGATCGCCAACGTTAACGGCGTGATGAATGCGGTGGTGGTCAAGGGCGATTCGTCGGGCAGCACCCTGTACTATGGTGCCGGTGCCGGCGCCGAGGCAACTGCTTCATCTGTGGTAGCCGACATTATCGATATTGCCCGGGCTGGCCGCGACGTGGCACAGGGTGCCAGTATTCCGCCGCTGGCATTTATGGCGTTGCGCAACGACCTCAAGATTCTTGATATCACCGAAATCGAATCAGAATATTATCTGCGGATCTCTGCGCGGGACCGTGTGGGTGTGTTTGCCAAAATCTCCCAGGTATTGACCAACTACGGCATCAATATTGAGGCAGTCATTCAAAAAGAGCCGCATGGCGAGGACATTGAAAAAGGTATCGTGCCCATTGTGTTGCTGACCAGCCGGATCAATGAGGCAACGATGGATGTGGCAATTGCGGTGATCGAAGGTCTGGATGAAGTTGCCGGAGAAATCATGCGTATTCGCGTGGAACAGTTTGACGGCGAGAATGGTTGAGGTCGGGCGATGAAATACATCAGTACACGCGGCAAGTCACCGGCCTGCAATTTCGAACAGGTGCTGTTAACAGGGTTGGCGCCAGATGGCGGGTTATATGTGCCCGAATCACTGCCGCAGTTTTCGGCGGCTGAGATCGCGTCCTGGGCCGGCCTGCCATACGACCAGTTGGCCTTCAACGTTATCAAGCCGTTCATTGACGGCGAGATTCCCGACGATGTGCTGCAGCGTATCCTCAGCGAAAGTTATCAGAGTTTCACCCATAAAGCGGTGGCGCCGTTGCGTCAACTGGATGCCAACGAGTGGGTGCTGGAGCTGTATTGCGGGCCAACGTTGGCGTTCAAGGATTTTGCCTTACAGCTGCTCGGGCGTTTACTGGACTACGTGCTAACCCGCGACAACAAGAAAGTGGCGGTGTTGGGTGCGACCTCGGGTGATACCGGTTCGGCCGCGCTGGAAGGCTGTCGGCATTGCGACAATATCGACCTGTTCATTCTGCACCCCTATCAGCGGGTGTCGGATGTGCAACGTCGTCAGATGACCACCGTTCCGGGTGACAACGTCCACAATATTGCCGTGCGCGGAAATTTTGATGATTGTCAGCGTATCGTCAAAGCGGCTTTTGGCGATCAGTCTTTCCTGCCTGCAGACCGTCAGCTGGTCGCGGTCAACTCCATCAACTGGGCCAGAATCATGGCGCAGATTGTCTACTATTTTTACGCATCGCTGAATCTGGGTGGCCCCTTGCGGCCGGTTTCGTTTTCAGTGCCAACGGGTAACTTTGGTGATATCTACGCAGGCTACCTGGCACGCTCGATGGGGCTGCCGATCAATCAGCTGATTATCGCCACCAACCGCAACGACATCCTGCACCGGTTGCTCAGCGATAACGAATATTCTCTGGGCACGCTGGAGCACACCCTGTCACCCAGTATGGATATCATGGTGTCGAGCAACTTCGAGCGCTATCTCTTTGACCTGTTTGATCGCGATGCCGACGCAGTTACTGCTTTCGTTACTGGCCTGGGCAATACACCGCAAAAACTGAACCCAGAACAGTGGCAGCGCGCCCGCGAACTGTTCAGCAGCCTGAGCGTGGATGACGACACCACCTGCAAGGTCATTGCGCAGGTGTACAAGGACTCTGAGTTCCTGATTGATCCCCATACTGCCATTGGTGTGCACGCCGCCCGGGTCTGCAACAAGGAGCGCAGTGTGCCGATGATAACCCTGGCCACGGCGCATCCGGTGAAGTTTGCCGATGCCGTGGAAAAAGCCGGGCTGGAATACCCGACATTACCCGAGCATCTGCAGGACCTGATGGAACGTGAGGAACGCTACGACGTGCTGGACAATGACATCCATGCCATCACGGAGTTCATGCAGCAACGTTTATGCTGATAGAGCGCAGGCAGGTCAGCGCTCAGACAGCCTTGCACGGCACGCTGCCGCCTCTGCTGGAACGCATCTACGCGGCGCGCAACATCACTGATCCGGCGCAATTGAAGCTGGAACTGTCGGCGCTGTTGTCGCCCGATTCCATGAAAGACATGCCGGCCGCTACCGCGCTGCTGTGGGATGTTTTGCAGGGGCAGGGCCAGCAGCAAGGCCGCATCCTCATTATTTCGGATTTCGACGCCGATGGTGCCACCAGCTGTGCGTTGGTGTTGCGCGCACTGCGTCAGATGGGTTTTCACAGCCTGGATTACATCGTACCGGACCGCTTTATTTACGGTTACGGGCTGAGTCCTGAAATTGCCGAGCTGGCGGTTGCCCGCAAACCCGATCTCATCATCACCGTCGATAACGGCATCTCCAGTCACGAAGGCATAGCCCTGGTGCGGGCGGCCGGTATCAAGGTACTGGTTACCGATCATCACCTGCCTGGCGATGAACTGCCGGACGCCAATGCCATCCTCAACCCGAATCAGCACGGCTGCAACTTCGCCAGTAAAGCGCTCGCCGGCGTGGGAGTGGTGTTCTACCTGATGCTCGCGCTGCGCGCGTTTCTGCGTGACAAGCAGTGGTTTTCGAAAGCCGGCACCCCGGAGCCCAATCTGGCAGACCTGCTGGATCTGGTGGCACTTGGCACTGTTGCCGATTTGGTGCCGCTGGATAAAAACAATCGTATCCTGGTAAACGAGGGTTTGCGCCGTATCAGGGCAGGGCGTGCCTGTGCCGGCATTCTTGCCATCCTGGAGCAGGCTAAACGCCCACGTCACAATCTGGTCGCCTCAGACCTCGGGTTTGCGGTGGGTCCGCGACTCAACGCCGCTGGCAGGCTACAGGATATGGCGCGCGGCATCGACTGCCTGCTGTGTGACGATGCCAATACCGCTGCCAGCATTGCCAGTGAGCTGGACCGGATCAACAACGAACGCAAACGCATTGAAGGTGACATGCGTGAGCAGGCAATGGCCTCGCTGACACTGATGCAGGCGGAGTTGCAGGCGCAAAGCTCTGCGGACATGCCCGCTGCTCTGTGCCTATACAATGGTGATTGGCATCAGGGCGTAGTGGGGATCCTGGCATCGCGCATCAAGGAAACATTCCACCGACCGGTGATCGTATTCGCCAGTGCCGACAGCGCCGAAAACGGGGAAGCAGAGCTCAAAGGCTCGGCGCGCTCCATCCCCGGTCTACATATCCGCGACCTGTTGGACACCATTGCGACGCGCAATCCGGGCATGATTACCCGTTTTGGCGGGCACGCCATGGCTGCCGGGCTCAGTCTGCCGCGCGATCAGCTTGATGACTTCCGTCAGGCCCTGGAAAACGGGGCTGCTGCGTTGCTGGATAAGGCAGCATTGCAACAGAAACTGCTCAGCGACGGCGACCTGGCTGCCGATGATCTGTGTATGGGTACCGCCCAGCTATTGCGTGATGCCGGCCCCTGGGGCCAGGCGTTCCCCGAGCCCCTGTTTGACGGTGAATTCCTGGTGGTCAGCCAACGCCTGGTCGGTACCAACCATCTCAAGCTGGTGGTCTCACCCGACGACGGCCGTACAGTGATTGATGCCATCGCCTTCAATATCGATACTGCGCTGTGGCCTGATGCCTCCTGCCAGCGGTTGCGCCTGGCCTATCGGCTGGATATCAATGAATACCGCGGTCAGCAACAGGTGCAGCTTATGGTGGAACACCTGGCTGCGCTCTAGGCCCATGAGATACCCGATTGCGAGGTCAGTATGAAACGCTACGAGCAGCTCGCGCACGACATTGCCGAAATGATTAAAAGTGGCGTGCTGGTGCCGGGGGAGCGTGTACCTTCCGTGCGACACGCCAGCCGGACCTACGGCGTGAGCGCTGCCACGGTTTACCAGGCCTATTACCTGCTGGAGAATCGTGGATTGATTCGTTCACGACCGCGATCAGGGTATTTTGTCTGTAGCCAGCCTCGCCAGTCCCTGCCTTCCGTGCAGCGCCCGTCAGGGTCTGTCGCCTCCACTGTGGTGGACGTATCAGAGCTGGTATTCACCGTGCTGGGTTCGGTTCGTGATCCGGGTATTGTCCCCCTGGGGTCGGCGTTTCCCAGCCCGGCCCTGTTCCCGATGCAGCGACTCAGCAAATCCCTGACCAAGGCCACCCGGCAAATGGATCCTGATGCCACGGTGGCCCACTTACCGGCCGGCAGCCTGGATCTGCGTCGGCAGATTGCACAACGTTATTCCATTGCCCGCACGCACGTGGACTTTGATGAACTGGTGGTCACCAGTGGCGCTCTGGAAGCGCTGAACCTTTGCCTTCAGGCGGTAACCGGGCCCGGTGATTACGTTGCGGTGGAGTCCCCGGCATTTTATGCCAGCCTGCAAGCACTTGAGCGGCTTAATCTCAAAGCAGTCGAGATACCCGTTGATCCGGACGGTGGTGCAGATCTGCAGGTCTTGCAGGAAGCGCTTGCCAGACATCCCATCAAAGCCTGCTGGTTCATGACCAGTTTTCAGAATCCCACCGGTGCAAGTATGCCCGACGAGAAGAAGAGTGCACTGGTCGAGATTCTGACAAAAAACCAGGTGCCACTGATTGAGGATGACGTTTACAGTGAATTGTATTTTGGCAGCGAGCAACCCAGGCCTGCCAAGGCTTTTGATACTGACGGTTATGTGATGCATTGCGGTTCGTTCTCTAAAAACCTGGCACCGGGCTACCGCGTGGGTTGGGTTGCGGCAGGGCGTTATGCCCGGCAGGTAGAACGCTTGAGGTTGATGACAACACTGTCGGCGTCAACCCCGGCGCAGATTGCCATCGCCGACTATTTGCAGTTTGGTGGCTTCGATCGCCATTTGCGAAAGCTGCGCCACCAGCTGGAAGTGCGGCAGAATGTCATGCGGGTCGCAATCGACCAATATTTCCCTGATACCACCCGGGTCTCCCGGCCGGAGGGTGGTTATTTTCTGTGGCTTGAGCTGCCAACGGGCACGGACTCACTGGAATTCCTGAAGCGGGCGTTGGCGCAGAATATCAGTATTGCACCCGGCCCCATCTTTTCCGCCAAACGTGCTTTTGGCAATTGTATTCGGCTGAACTACGGGGCACCTGCCGAAGCCGCGTTGGTACCCGCGATTAAAGAACTGAGCCGTATTGCTCATTGCATCTGATCTGGTTTTTTTTCTCGTATCTGCATCTGTTTTGTTTTTCTCGCGCCAGTTACGATGTTGCTGTCAGTTTCTTTATCAGTTTCATTAATAGGGGCCGGCACAAGCTGGTTTATCCGAAAACAAACAGAGGATTTGCTCATGAGAGCCGTATTAAGAAAATGCTCAGTTATGACGATTGCGCTACTGTTGGGCTGGTCCACCTTGGGACACGCCGAGGACTTTCTCAAAAACGTAAAGGACTTTGAGCTCGAAGATCAGCACGGAATCCGCCACAGCCTGGAAGACTATGCCGAGCGGGACTTCGTGGTAATCTATATTCACGGCACGGGCTGCCCTATTGCGCGGCTATCGGTGCCCACTTATCTTGAAATTGAGCAGGATTACTCTGATCGCAATATCGAGTTTCTGATGCTCAACTCGTTTGTTCAGGATGACATTCCACGCATTGCGCAGGAAGCCGAAGAGTTCAACATTGGTTTTCCCATCCTCAAAGACGCCGACCAGTCCGTTGCTCGCTCCATGGGTGTTGAGCGCACCGCAGAAGTTTTCATCGTTGATCCGCGTACCAATAAGATCCATTTCCGCGGCCCGATCAATGATGCGCTGGGTTACGAAACGCAGCGCACACGTACCAGCAATCATTATCTGCGCGACGCGCTTGAGACCGTTATGGCAGGCGGCACCGTTAACATGAACGAGATCCCGGACGCCAAGGGTTGTCTGGTGGGATATTTCCTGAGCTGAGGAGAGCGACGTGATGCGAATCAAAGAGTCAGGTGCTACCGTCAGTTTCTGGCAAGTCCTGCAGAGCATTGTCGGCGCAGCATTCGGTGTGCAGTCTCGCCGTCGGCGCGAAGGCGATTTTACTTCATCAAGCCCCTTCCCCTTTATTGTGGGCGGCTTGTTGTTTACCGCCGTATTCATCGGTGTGTTGCTATTTTTTGTCCGGTTATCATTGGGCTAGTGTGGCTTGCCGCCCCGGCTAGTCCATTTGTAAGCAAGTGCTGGCAGTGGCGGGCAATGTTACCTTTTATCACAATCAGTACTGACAATTGCGCCCACAAGGCGCTACAATCGGGCAACAACAAATTGATAATGCTAAAAAAATAATCACCCGTTCGGAGAGTTCACATGGTGTACACGTTTCAGCGGCTAAGGAGTCTGTCAGGCCCGGAGACACGGCGGATATTGTCCCCGTTCCTGGCTTTGCTATGGGTATTTGTGGTGGCCTTGCCAGCGCTGACAGCAACCTCTGCCATGGCACAGGAAGGTGACTTTGATAGCAGTGACGCACCCCAGTATGTGAATGGTGTGTACAAGGGCGACGAGATCGATGTCGAACTGATAGCCGAATCTCAGAACGCGGTACCGGGCCAGACCCTGTGGACAGCGATCCGTCTGGATCCCACTGAAGGCTGGCATACCTATTCCAAATGGCCGGGTGACAGCGGTGATGCCACCTTTATTCACAGCTGGCGCCTGCCAGAGGGTGCGCAGGCTGGCGATATTCAATGGCCGGTTCCGACCTGGCTGCCATTCCCCGGCAGCGACCTGGTTACTTTTTCGTATAAAAAAGAAGTGCTGTTGATGGTGCCGATAGAGGTGCCAGCCGATTTTAGCGGCGACGAATTCTCTATGACGGCGCATGTCGAGTGGCAGGTGTGCGATCTGATCTGTCTGATTGAAGATGCAGAAATCAGTCTGTCCCTGCCGGTCACGCAGGACGCGCTGCGCCCTGATCCCCAATGGGCCGACATGTTTGCCGCTACCCGCGCCACCTTGCCCACTGATGATCACACCATTGAAGGCCTGTTTGCCATGGCCGGCGAACGCGTGAGTTTTTCATTTACCTCCAATACACAGGCATTTGCTGATGCCGAAGAGGTCTGGTTTTTCCCGGAGCAGCGCAGAATTCTGGATCCGGGTCCGCTGCGCGATGTGACTTTATTGCCCGGCGTGGCGCAAATAACCCATGCACAGCCGCGCCGCATGCTGACCGACCTGGAACAAATCAATGGCCTGCTGGCCGTTCAGAATGCTGATGGCCAGGTTCGGGGTTACGAGATCACTGCCGATCTGGCCAGCCCTGACGGGCTCGCTGCGATTGCGGCGGTGGCTAGCGAGCAGGCCGGACCCGGCAATCTGGCCGGTGCTGAACGCAGCCTGCTGACCATCATCGTGTTTGCCATACTGGGGGGTTTGATTCTGAACCTGATGCCATGTGTATTCCCGGTATTGTCGATCAAGGTACTTAACCTGACTGCCAAGGGTACTGCCAGCAGCGGACAGAAAAAAATGCATGGTCTGGCATATACCGCCGGTATTGTGCTGACGTTCATGGCGCTGGCATCGGTACTGTTGGTGCTGCGGGCCGGCGGCGAAGCCGTGGGCTGGGCATTTCAACTGCAGTCACCCTGGTTCGTGGCGTTGCTGGTATTCCTGTTCTTTGTCATGGGCCTGAGTCTGTCCGGTGTTTATGAATTCGGCACACGTCTGATGGGCGTGGGCACCAGCCTGACCACCTCCAAAGGATACAAATCGTCGTTCTTCACTGGTGTGCTGGCGACCGTGGTTGCCAGCCCCTGTACAGCGCCGTTCATGGGCGCGGCTCTGGGATTCGCGTTAGCTCAGTCCTGGGTGGTGGCAATGATCGTATTTGCCTTCCTTGGGCTGGGTATGGCACTCCCATTCCTGGCACTGGCTTTCAGCCCGGCGCTGATGAAACACATGCCTAAGCCGGGCCCATGGATGGTTACGTTCAAGGAATTCATGGCCTTCCCGATGTATGCGGCAGCTCTGTGGTTGTTGTGGGTGTTGGGTGTACAAGTCGGTGTCAACGGAATGGTAGCGGTGGCGTCAGCAGCGTTGTTGCTGGCTCTTGCGTTGTGGTTATTACAGAAAAGCAGCAATGCAGGTGATGGCTGGCGCCGTGCCAACACCGTGGTGAGTCTGGTGATGATCGTGGTAGCCTTGTCGGTGTTGCGGATGCCCTTACTGGAGCCCAGATTGGGCAATCCCGATTCAGGTGTGGACATGAGCGGGGCAGACTACGAAGCGTCATTTGAGCCGTTTGCCTCAGCCCGCGTGACTGAACTGCGCGAGAGCGGCATACCGGTACTGGTCAATATGACAGCAGCGTGGTGTATAACCTGTCTGGCTAACGAGCAGACCACCCTGAACACGCAGCGTGTACAGCAGGCCATGCGTGACAGTGGCATTACCTACATGAAAGGTGACTGGACCAACCAGGATCCGGAAATCAGCCGGGTCCTAGATGAGTTCGACCGACCCAGTGTGCCGCTGTATATCCTGTATCCGGGCAATTCATCGGCAGAACCGGTCATTCTGCCACAGTTGTTGACGCCATCTATCGTGCTGGACGCATTTGCCAGCTTATGATGTAGCGGCTATCGTCAGCCTGAAGCTTGTCTTTTTGTGCCAGGGAGTGCCGGATGAACGTCAAGCCGCAACAACGACCGTTAATGAACTTTACGCTGAGCGCCGCGCTGGTGGCGCTGACTGTCTATTTGCTGGTGGTCGGGCAGAACCTGCTTCTGCCCTTGGTCATCGCCATCGTATTCTGGTTTCTGATCAATGTATTGGCCGCCAGTTTCGGTCGCCTTCAAATTGGCGGATATCATATACCGCGGCCCCTGTGCTTTATTGCCTCCATCCTGATGTTTCTCATTGCCGTGACGGTGGTCGTACAATTCATCAGCGGCAGTCTTAACGATCTGGGCAGTGTAGCCCGGGTATACGAAACAAATCTGCGTGCATACTGGTTGGCGTTTCCCTTCGCCGATAGCTTGCCTGCCGGCGGTATGGCGCAGATGGTGACCGAGTGGCTTGATATTTCGGCATTGATTACTACCACGGCTCTGACTTTCACCGGCCTGGCTGCCGATGGTGTGCTGATCATCATCTATGTCGGTTTTCTGTTGTTTGAACAGGGGAATTTCAACGCCAAGTTGTCTGCGTTGGTGGGTAATGAGGCACGGGAACGCAGTGTGCGGCGTATCATCAATCGCGTGCGCAAGGATGTGCAGAAATACATCAGTATAAAAATGTTTACCAGCCTGCTGACGGGTATTCTGAGCTACCTGATACTACGCGCCCTGGGAGTGGATTTTCCCGAGGTTTGGGGGGTGCTGATCTTTCTGCTGAATTTCATACCCACCGTAGGCTCCATTATCGCCACCATTTTTCCGGCGACCATCGCGTTGGCACAGTCAAATGAAGGCATTGCGTTGTCCCTGATCGTACTGGTGTCCATCGGCACGCTGCAGGTGTGTATCGGCAATATCCTTGAGCCACGTCTTATGGGCACCTCGCTTAACCTCAGCCCGGTTGTTATCCTGTTTAACCTGGCATTATGGGGTTATATCTGGGGCGTGGCCGGCATGTTCCTGTGTGTGCCGTTTCTGATTATCACCACCATAGTTTTATCGCATTTCCCCAGAACGCGCCCCATTGCTATCCTGTTGTCCAGTAACGGTAAAATTGACATTACCGAGGAATAACACGGTTCTGTAATTAAGCTACTATAAGAGTATAATCTGCCGCCATATCTGGCTATGTGGCCGCTCTGGCGGCAGGCATTGTTGCTCAATGAATTTGTTAACGGAAGACCCGATGAAAAGTAATGATATACGTCAGACGTTTCTTGACTACTTCAAGTCCAAAGGCCATGAAGTGATTGCCAGCAGCTCACTGGTGCCCGGAAATGATCCAACCCTGCTGTTTACCAATGCGGGAATGGTGCAGTTCAAGGACTGTTTTCTGGGTGCCGACAAAAGGGCGTATACGCGAGCGGTCAGCTCTCAGCGTTGCGTACGGGCCGGTGGCAAGCACAACGATCTGGAAAACGTCGGGTATACCGCGCGCCATCATACGTTCTTCGAGATGTTGGGCAACTTCAGTTTTGGCGATTATTTCAAGGATGATGCCATCGCTTTCGCCTGGGAATTTCTGACCCGGGAACTGGGCTTGCCGAAAGACAAACTCTGGGTCACCGTCTACAAAGACGATGACGAAGCCGCCGCCATCTGGATCAACGACGTGGGCGTGGATGCCTCGCGCGTGGTCCGGCTAGGAGATGATTCCAATTTCTGGGCCATGGGTGATACCGGCCCCTGTGGTCCCTGTAGTGAAATCTTCTATGATCACGGCCCTGATGTCGCCGGTGGCCCTCCGGGTAGCCCGGACGAGGACGGTGATCGTTACATCGAGATCTGGAACCTGGTTTTCATGCAGTTCGATCGTCAGCCCAGTGGTGAGCTGGTTCCGTTACCCAAGCCGTCGGTTGATACCGGTATGGGCCTGGAACGTTTGGCGGCGGTTCTGCAGCACGTGCATAGCAACTACGAAATTGATCTGTTTCAAAACCTGTTGCAGGCAGCGGGTGACGTTACAGGCATCAAGGACACAGGCAACACGTCGCTGCGCGTGATTGCTGATCACATCCGCTCCTGTGCTTTCCTGGTGCTCGATGGTGTGACGCCATCCAATGAAGGGCGAGGTTATGTGTTGCGACGAATTATCCGTCGTGCCGTGCGTCACGGCTACCAGCTCGGCGTCAAGGATGTGTTCTTCTACCGCCTGGTTGCGGCCCTGGTCAGCGAAATGGGCGACGCCTATCCGGCGCTGAAAAAAGAACAGGCACGCGTTGAAAAGGTGTTGAAGGAGGAAGAGCAGCAGTTCGCCCGCACTCTGGAAAATGGCATGCAGATTCTGAACCAGGCCATCAGTCAACTGTCCGGCAAAGAGCTGCCCGGCGAGACGGTGTTCCGTTTGTATGATACTTATGGCTTTCCCGTTGATCTCACCGCCGATGTTGCGCGTGAGCACGATCTGACGTTGGATATGGCCGGATTTGAGCGCGCCATGGAAGGACAGCGACAGCAGGCGCGCGCGGCCAGTCAGTTCAATGCCGTGGATAAACTGAGCATAGACAGTTCGGAAGGCACTGAGTTTGTCGGATACGAAAAGCTGCATGCGGACGCCGATGTGTTGGCTGTATACCAGAACGGAAAGTCAGTTAACGCCCTTATTGGCAATGCTGAGGCCGTGATATTGTTGAATACAAGCCCATTCTACGGTGAATCCGGTGGGCAGGCGGGTGACCGCGGTGTGCTGGAGATCCGTCAGGGCGCCAAGGTATCTGCGTTGTTTGAGGTGTCCGACACTCAAAAGCAGGGTGAGCACGTATTACACAAAGGTGTGCTGAAGCAGGGCAGTATCAAGGTCGGCGACAGTCTGTCTGCCAGTGTTGAGGCAGAAAATCGTCACGCCATCATGCTTAACCATTCAGCCACACATTTGCTGCACGCAGCGCTGCGTACTGTGTTGGGGGATCATGTCACCCAGAAAGGGTCGCTGGTAAACGCCGAACGCCTGCGCTTTGATTTTTCGCATAATGCGCCGATGAGCGAAGAGGAAGTGCGCCGCATAGAAACGCTGGTCAATGCCCAGATCCAGCAGAATCATGCTGTACAAAAGGAAGTCATGTCTATCGACGAGGCCATGGAAAAAGGCGCCATGGCCTTGTTTGGTGAAAAGTATGGTGATCAGGTGCGCGTGGTCACCATGGGTGAGTTTTCCACAGAATTGTGTGGCGGCACACACGTGCAGCGGACCGGTGATATTGGCCTGTTCAAGCTGGTGGCTGAGTCCGGCATCGCGGCGGGTGTGCGCCGGGTCGAAGCGGTGACCGGCCTGGGCGCACTTAACTATGTTGAGCGCGAGGAAGCCGTGTTGCGGCAGATCTGTGAATTGCTGAAAACCGGCGCTGACGGCGCGCTTGATCGTGTCCAGCAGTTGGTCGCCGGCACCCGTGCGCTGGAGAAGGAGCTCGCACAACTCAAGGGCAAGCTGGCCAGCGCCGCCGGCAGTGACATGGCATCCGATGCCATCGATATCAATGGTATCAAGCTGCTGGTCAAACAACTGGACGGTTTCAACAGCAAAACCCTGCGTGATACCGTGGATCAGCTCAAGAACAAGCTGGGTAGTGCAGTGGTGGTTCTGGCCAGCGTTGAGGGCGACAAGGTCAGTCTGGTGGCCGGTGTTACCCAGGACCTGACCGGCAGAATCAAAGCCGGTGACGTGGTGAACATGGTGGCGCAGCAGGTCGGCGGCAAGGGCGGTGGTCGCCCCGATATGGCGATGGCGGGGGGTACTGACCCGGATGGTCTGCCGGCGGCACTGAAGTCGGTGTCTGATTTTGTGACGCAGCTCACTTGACAATGCTCAAGTTCGTCTGTGAAAACCATTGCAATCAACCGGCCAATTTTGTTTAATCACGCACTTTTCCAGTAAATAGACTCTATGGCGCTCTTTGTTCAGAAGTTTGGCGGTACCTCGGTGGGCACAGTCGACCGCATCGAGGCGGTGGCCGACAGGATTGTCGCCAGTCGCGCCTCCGGCCACGATATTGTGGTGGTGGTATCTGCCATGAGCGGAGAAACCAATCGTCTTATCGGCCTGGCGGAGCAGATTCAGGGCCAGCCCTCGCCAAGGGAACTGGACGTGCTGGTGTCCACGGGTGAGCAGGTGACAATTGCGCTGCTGTGTATGGCTTTGCACAAACGCGGCTGCGCCGCCCGCTCATTCACGGGCGGGCAGGTACGAATTTTGACGGATGAGTCGCACACACGTGCACGCATCCGGGAAATCGATTCCGAGCGTATTAACGCAGAGCTCGGTAGCGGATCGGTGGTCGTCGTCGCCGGATTTCAGGGGGTCGACGAGAACGGCAATATCACTACCCTGGGGCGTGGTGGCTCAGATACCTCTGCTGTCGCCCTGGCTGCGGCTCTGCACGCTGATGAATGTCAGATCTATACTGACGTCAAAGGCGTATACACCACGGACCCCAGGGTCGTGGAAGACGCCCGCCTTTTACGCAGCATCACTTTCGAGGAGATGCTGGAACTGGCCAGTCTGGGGGCGAAAGTTCTCCAGATTCGTGCTGTTGAATTTGCCGGCAAGTACAAAGTGCCACTCAGGGTGCTGTCGAGTTTTGAGGATGATCCGGGAACACTGATCAGTCTGGAGGATGACAAAGAAATGGAAGCACCGATTATCTCCGGCATCGCGTTTACCCGCGACGAGGCTAAAGTAACCGTTACCGGCGTCCCGGATGTCCCGGGTGTGGCCTACCAGGTCCTGGGGCCGGTCAGTGATGCCGGTATTGAGGTCGATGTCATCGTGCAGAACGTCTCTGCAGATGGCTCCACTGACATTACATTCACCGTGAAACGTCAGGATAGTGAGCAGACGCGCGGTCTGGTGGCTGAAATCGCTGAACGAATTGGCGCCAAAAACGTGTCCTTTGACAAGAAGATCGCAAAAGTGTCTCTGGTAGGGGTCGGCATGCGATCTCATGCCGGCATCGCCAGCAAAATGTTTAAAACGCTGGCTGACGAGTCAATAAATATACAAATAATAACAACCTCCGAGATCAAGATTTCAGTGGTGATCGAGGAGAAATACCTGGAGCTGGCAGTGCGTTCACTGCACGCGGCATTCGGGCTGGGAAGTGACGCTGTGGCCTAGAGGCCGCGAAAGCGTGGCATGCTGACAATTGTGGGTTAGTGCCTGAGAAAATAAGATAAAGAAAAAATGAAGGTCCGGTAGTGATTTGTTTTGGGGCAAATGACTGCAAATGGTTCGTTTTCCGGTCTGTGCTAATGAGATAGGAGAACGGTGTTTACAGTGCAGTGAAATAAAGCATTTCCGTGAATACTTTTCAGGCAGCGAGAAGGCTGAGAGCTGATTGAGCTGAAAGGGACGTTACATGGATATCATGAATGGAAAAGGAGATACATCATGTTGATCTTGACTCGCCGAATCGGTGAAACCCTGATGGTTGGTGATGACGTCACCGTGACCGTCCTCGGTGTAAAAGGTAACCAGGTACGAATTGGCGTCAACGCGCCCAAAGATGTTGCAGTGCATCGAGAGGAAATCTACCAGCGCATCCAGAAAGAAAAGGGTGCCGTCAGCGAAAATGCCGATGAAGGTGGTACTCCGGACAACGAATAAGTGCCGGATTAAGCGCAAAAGCCGCGGTATCACAATCAATTGGAAATTCAGGTCTGAAAATTCCGTTTCAGCCCTGCCATTTCTCCTGAGTTGTGCTATGATTGCGCCCGATTTTGGAGAGATGGCCGAGTGGCTGAAGGCGCGCCCCTGCTAAGGGCGTATAGGTTAATCCCCTATCGAGGGTTCGAATCCCTCTCTCTCCGCCATATTAAATATCCCCGTCCGTGTACGTGCCGCTAGCGACATAAATATAGCCAGCGGCAAACACGGAGAGGGAAGCGAACCCGACAGAGGGTCGACTGATTGCAACGCAATCAGAGACGAGCGCGATAGCGCGAAGCCCGGCAGGGGCGAAACAGCGCAAAGCTGTTTTGCTCAATCCCTCTCTCTCCGCCTGCCCGTATACGTGAATCGGAGCATGACAATGCAAGCGCCGCCAGTTCGCACCGGCGGCGGTATCACAAACTACATCGGTAGGGTGACTACCAGGTCTTCCGAGCTTGACACACGCCCCTCCGCGTCCCTGTTCAGGGCCCGGAAGTGATACGTTTCGCCTGGTATGAGATCGCGCAATACTGTGAGGTGGTTCTCTGACAGCACGGCATTGAGATCACTGTCAGTGCCATACTGTGCGCTGAGACCATATTGCACCATGCTTTCCGACGGCCGGTCAGTGACCCAATTGACCTCCAGTTCGTCCGGGTTTTTATGGTAAACAACCAGTGAACTCAATTGAGGTGACTGCCCGACGTCAAACCGCAGGTTCTTCACCGCCGCTCCCGTGGTATTGAATGTCACGCCAGCGAACAACGGATAACTTGCAGACATTTTGCTGGTATAAAAAACCACGTCATTCACCAGATATTGAACCTTCCCACCTTCGACAAGAATTCTGAAACGGTCTCCTGCGGCGAATCGGGTATCGGCGCGGTAGATGCCGCGTTCCCTGACTTCGGCGATACCTTGCTGCAACCGCAGACCAAACTTAAACCCTTTGGCCGACGCAATCTCTTGCTTGCTCGTCAAACCGGCGATCAACATTGGCGCCGACGCGTTTGCGGTAAAGTCAAAGGCGGCGTTGCCCGTGGTGACACTCTGCAGAGAAATCACGCCAGCGTCGTCACAGCCATTACATCCCGATGTTTTGGTCAGTTCTTCCCCTTCGATTGCTACATTGCTTATGTCACTCCAGAAAATCGAGCCGGCCGGGATGGTGTCGACGGTCAATAGTGGTGGAACAATGACGGGCTCGGAAACCTGGAGCGACTGTTCGACGCCAAGCCGCAGGTTATTCACCGCTGCACCCGTGGTATTGAAGGTCACGCCAGCGAACAACGGATAACTTGCAGGTGCTGTGCTGGTATAGAAAACCGTGTCATTCACCAGGTATTCTACCTTGCCGCCGTCGACAAGAATTCTGAAGTGGTCTCCTGCGGCGAATCGGGTATCGGCACGGTAGATTCCGCGTTCCCTGACTTCGGCTATACCCTGCTGCAATCGTACACTGAACTCAAACCCGTTGGCCGACGCAATCTCCTGCGTGCTCGTAAAACCGGCGAACAATATTGGCGCCGTTGCGTTTGCTGTAAAGTCAAAGGTGGCGTTGCCCGTGGTGACACTCTGCACAGAAATCACGCCAGCGTCGTCGCAGCCATTACATCCCGATGTTTTGGTCAGTTGTTCGCCTTCGATAGTTACATTACGTATGTCATGCCAGAGAACCGGGCCCGCCGTGATGGGGTCGACGGGCGATAGTGGCGGAACAGTGACGGGACCGGGAACCTCGATTAACGGCTCCTCCGAGGTGGGCGCCGGGCTGTAATCCACATTGCCTGTCAATAAATGATCAGGCACCTGCACGATAAAGGCATCAAGGCGTGAGCCACCCATGTTGCTTGTCCAGAAGAAATATCGCCCGGTGACATCAAGATTGCCTTTGGGTGCCTTGGCGTAGGTATCGCCTCCGCCAGTCGCATTGAGGTCGGTCATCACCGGCGCCACGACCAGATTTGATTCGCGGCCATCCAGATTGAAGCAGATGATTTCATTGGCGTGGGGGCCGGCACGCTGACTTGCACTGCTGCCGCAAGCATATTGATCACGGGCGGCCAGGTCCGGGCGGGCATTGGTATGCGACAGGTGATTTGGAGCTGATACATTCCAGTCATTGTTGTGATAGACACGCTCACCTTTGAGTGAGCTTTGGCTAAAATCCCACAACTTCCAGGTGTTGGCATCGTTGGCCCAGTTGTCGGCCGCGATCATGTATCCGTGCCCGAGGTCGGAGTGTCCGGCAGCGCCGTCACTATCAAGCAGAATTCGCTCGTTTCCGGTACTCAGCTCAACGACCAGGTTGTCTTCACCTTGTTGTCCGTCCAGGTTTGCCTTGATGAGCAGCCACTTGCCACTGCGGTCGACCTGACATTCATCATAATCGCTCGCGATTGGGTAATAGTGGAAACGCTTGCTGTCTTCTTCATAAGCCATACAGCCCAATGCTTTATAACTCTTGCTCTCCCGAACCGTCGCAGAATGCACACGATCGTTGTCACTGGAGTGTATCTGTGACAGGTAATGCCCGCTCCCCAGCGTATCGGTTATATCAGTGACCGTTTGCATCTGACCGGTGATGACATCCAGACGAACAATGCTCGGACCGTCATTGATATAAAGTTTTGTTGGCATCGTGGCGCTGAAATACCAGCCTTCGCCAGTCGCCCAGCTTAACGGGTTGTTCGAGGGGAACAGGGCGCCCAGGTCTTTGACTTCACCGGTATTTTTGTTGAGTTCAAGTAAACTGGGGCCGCGGCCGCCACGATTCTGATCCAGGCCCAGGAAAATAAGCATGGACTCCATGCCGACGTGATTATTCATGTTGCGCCAGTAGGAGTAACCAGCATAATTGACACAATCCTGCCCGGCGCAATCACTGCCATTGGTCAAGCGGACGGCTTGAGTATTGTATGGTGCAGGAAATGTGAATGCGCCGCGCGCGGGCATGAAGCTTTGGATGGTGTTGCTGTCCAGAACAGGCCTGACTGCAGCGTTGTCCGGGGTTTCCAGAAAACCACCTGTGCCGGGGACGGCTGATACAATCGGGGGCAGCATGGTCACGACCAATGACACGCAAGTGGCAACGTATTTAGAGTTGAGCATTCTTTCGGACTCCTGTTGTTAACAAATCACATTGTTGTTTTTGTGTGAGTTGCATCAGGTGTTTACCTGAGCGGGAAGTCATTAAGCCGGAGCAATCCGAAAATATCACCTATCTGAAGTAACGTTTGTGTAACGATAAGCGGCGCGGCACACGTTGCCAGCTTTCCAAATCGATGTTTTTGACTGATATGTACAGGAAGATATTGTCATTTCGCCGAAGTGGTGAAGCGAGAAAGGGTGAAGCGGGAAAGTGGGGGGCGCGAGAAATGGGTTAGGCAAGAGTACCCAAGACTGGATTATCTTTAGTGCGGCGCACTGGAAATGAAATGGACGGCGGGTGATGCAGAGGGTGTGTCAGCAAGGAAAAATGAGCCGGAACTGATCCTTCAGTTTACCGGCTCATTTGTTTACGCTTTTTACTATTGTTTTCATAATGATCCCGTTTTGTCTTTATTGTTATTGAACTTTTTTATGGCTTGTGGCCATTACGCACTGTCGGTTACGGGTTTTAAGCGACAGTCGTCTGTTTCATATTGGTCGCGATCCGGTAGGATTACTGACCAACAAAGCTGAAGCGCATAACCGAACGAACCGGAACTGCTTCACCTGCGTCTGCGATTACTGGCTCAAACTTCCAGTTTTCAATAGCGGCCATGGTGGCGCGAGTAAATCCGCGGTAGCTTGAGTCACGAACAGCCGGCTCGGCAACAGTGCCATCAGGCATAACAGTGAACTCAACAACAGTGTAACCTTCGATGCCTGACATTTGGGCGGTACGGGGATACTCAGGCACTGACTGAGCAACGGCGCGCAGGTTTTTGCTGCTGTACATGGCAGGTTCCTGGGCTTGTGCTGCACCGGCAATCATGGAGCTACCAGCAACAACGGCGATCATAGCGGCTTTAGAAATCAATTTCATTTTTTCACCTCGGTTCAGTTTTAGGTCAATTTAGGAGTTTCATGTTTCACTCACTTGCACTCAGGATAAAGCAAAAGCAATGCCAACTTTATATTTATATATAAAACAATAACATAGAAAATCTGCCCGATATCACTGATACATGGCTGTGCGCCACAACGATGCATGTTGCACAACAATGGCTCGTCAGTGACAGCATATTACCAATATGAATTGACAATAATGTGTCATTTTCTTGTTAATTTAGTGAATGCTGGAAACGCCCGGGCCGGACGCCAGGCTTCAGGTGGTTTTTGTGCCACATGAGCACGTTCCAAAAATGAATATATTCATGGTAGTGTATGAATCAGTGAGGTCTTCTAAACAACGACAATAAAACATTGGAGAACTGTCATGAGGTTACGCCGCTTGCCTCTGGCTGCATGCATTGCAGCTTTTACCACCCTGGTTGCCTGTTCCGAGACTGACCAAAGCCCTGAGCCTGTTGCCGTCATCGATGACAGGTCCGATCCGCTTCTGCTTACTGTCGTTTCCAGTGCGCCTGATCAGGTCAGTGGAGGCAATGTGCTGCTCAGGGTTGCAGCATCGGCCGATGCCGAGCTGGCGTTTTTTGCCAATGGGCAGGGACTGAGCGTCGAGCGCCAGCTGAGCGCTGACAATGATTTACTGGTTCTGCTGAATGGTCTTCAGGTCGGTGCCAATCAGCTCTCGGTCATGAACCAGGCTGGTGACGAGGTTGCTGCCCTTGAAATCGTCAATCATCCAATCACCGGGCCGATGTTCTCCGGCCCACAACAATATCCCTTTGTCTGCAGCAGTGTCCTGGAATGGGGTGTACAACCCCTGGTTGACCATGACGAGGCATGGGGGTTTCCGGTCTATGACGAGACGGGCGATGTTGCCGGGCACAGCAAGGACTGCTCGATTGAGCCCATCGTTGAATACCATTACATGAGCACCGACGGCGAGTACTATCCGATGCCCGCCGATGGCTCGCGCCCGGCAGACCTGGCGCGAACGGTACTGACGGACGGGCGTGACGTTGAATTTATCGTGCGCTGGGAGCGCGGTACCATCAACCGTTTTCTGTACAGCTACGCCATTCTGGCGGACACCGACGGCAGCCGGATTGATGTTAACGACACCGGCACCACCTACTGGAATGAGCGCCTGCTTTATCACTTTGAAGGCGGTGTTGGTGTTGGTCACTTCCAGGGGCGGGTCAGTACCGAGCGCGCCCGCCTGGCGGCAGCGCTGGCGCAAGGCTATGCGGTGGCTTATTCATCCGGCAATCGCACTGGCGAGCATTACAACCTGGAGCTGGGCGGTGAGACAGCGTTGATGGTGAAAGAGCATTTCATCAAGCGTTTCGGTGAGCCGGACTATACGGTTGCCATTGGTGGCTCCGGCGGCGCCATTCAGCAATATGTCTATCAACAGAATCATCCCGGGCTGATCGACGCTGGTGTGCCGCAGTACTCCTATCCCGACATGGTGACCCAGACCATCCATGTGGGTGACTGCGAGCTGTTGGAGCACTACATGGATGTAACTGATCGCGACAACCCCAAATGGCAGGTGACTGCGAACCGCAGCCTGCTGCTCGGTTTCAATTCCACCGATGCCGTGCCTGATCCGCTGGCGGCCGCCAAACGCGAGCTGGGTTACAGCTCGGCTCCCGGCTCCAATGAGTGTATCCCGGCCTGGCGGGGTCTGACACCACTGAGCATGAACCCGCACTACGGGCAGGTTCGTGAACAGGACAAAATGCATCCACCGGGCATCATGGATGACGTGAAGTGGACGCATTACGATGATTTACGCAATATCTACGGTGTTGACGAGCGCGGCTGGGCGCGGGTGCCATGGGACAATGTCGGTGTTCAGTACGGATTGCGCGCACTCAATGAAGGCGCGATTACCGAAGAAGAGTTTCTGGATATGAATGCCAGGGTGGGGGGTTGGAAGCACCCCTCGGAAATGGTGCAGGAAGGCTTTCCGTTTTTGGGAGAACCGACCCCGGAGAATTTTGATCCGTGGAGCCGCCGTAATATGAACCTGTCAGATGGTGATGCGCCGGCACCCAGAACACGCGGTGATTTGCAGGCGATTCAGGCACTTTACGACAGCGGCATGGTGTTTGACGGTCAGCTCAATATTCCTGTCATCGACTGGCGGCACTATCTGGAAGAAGAGCTGGACATGCACAACAGCCATCAATCATTCTCGGCGCGGCAGCGCATCGAAAACCGTATGGGCAACAGCGATAATCAGGTGATCTGGTTTACCGACGCGCGTCCGGAGCGGACATTTGACCAGACCGGCCAGGCTCTGGAAGTGCTGCATGAGTGGGTGAGCAATATCAAAGCAAACCCTGATGCGGGTGTTGCCGGCAACCGACCGGCGTCAGCGCAGGATGCCTGTTTTATGACCGATGGCAGTTTGATTGCACGGGGCGATGATGTCTGGGGTGGCGTGCTTGATGACAGTGCCGCAGGTGCCTGTGCCGAAGTCTTCCCGTTATACACCACATCGCGTATTGAGGCGGGCGGACCGATCGAAGGCAGTGTCTTCAAGTGCCGGTTAAAGCCCCTGGATGTGGCACTGAGCGACGGCACCTATCGCAATTGGGCGCCTGATGACGAGCAGATAAGCGCATTGCGTGACATATTTCCAGACGGCGTCTGTGACTATACACAAGCGGATCAGGGGAGGCCGGGCCAGGACGGGGCCGAGTAGGGCACGTCGGTAGTCGCGGTCTCTGGTGATTCAGGGGCCGCAGCTTGTCAGCCCGGCTCAGCGCAAGGCCCGGCGGAGCTGCTCGCGATGGAATACCGAGGTTTCGTCGATGTCCACTGCCAGTCGGCATTTGCGAACCGGGATATTGCTGCCAATAGGTATTTCTGTGCGACACACGATGCGCTCCTCAGGCTGCACCATGGCATTGTACTGTTCAACTTCGGCCGGTGTTGGTGGTCGTTGGAAATTCCCTTCGCCGGGGGCGACGCATCCGACCAGCAATGCCAGGGTCAGGTACGGCAGTGATTGCCAGTGACGACCACGGGGGCGGGCATTGATTTTTTTAGCGCGAAGCCGGGTGCAACTCATGCGGATGATCCTCCGTAAAAAAATCATCCGTGAGTTGGGGTCTGAGTCGTCCTTGAGAGGTGTTCATGGTCGCGAGCGCTGCGGCATCGCTGTCTGCGGGCGCAGTCGGGAATGCTGTTGCCGGCGGTGCGAAATACGGTGCGGGCAGGGTAACCCGGCGGGCAAACAGCTGCTCGATCACGGGGCTTGCCGCCGGCTCCGTCTGCAGGGCCTGGTAGGCCTTACGGTAATAGTCCCGCGCCAGTTCGTCTCTGCCAAACAGCAACTGCCAGTCCCCCAGCAGCGTATCAATCTGGGCCAGGGTACTGACATTGTCGGCTTCGCGGGCGTGTATCCGGTAAATGCGCTCCAGTAACTCCTGTCCTACGGCATAGCTGCGTCGTGTTGTTTCATTGCCCGACATGGACCAGCCGCTGACCCGCACCGGCTGATCCGTACGTACCTCCAGGCTGGTCAGGCCGCGTGTGCTGGCTTCGTTGGTCAGGTAGTAGTGCAGAATGGCGATACGGTACAGAAGCGGTGATAGCCGGGAATGATTTGCCGGCATCTGCTCCAGGGCACTGACGGCTTGCCAGATCAGGTTTCGCGAGCGGATCAGGTGCCAGGTTCGGTGTTGATCATTCAGCATCAAGGCCGCGCGCTGGTGCCAGTCAGCACCGAATTGCAATGCCTGTGCGTAGCGCACCGCCTGCCCTTGATACATCCGCCGGGTAAGGCCGCCGTGATAGTCCAGGTAGTGATTGAACTGCTGCCAGTCCTGCCGGGCAAAATTGGTCGCCAACAGGCGATCAAGCACCGGCAGTTGCGCTTCATGAAACAGTCCGCGGTCCGCCCGCACACTCTCAAAGGCCTGGCGGAAGGCAATGTCAGCAGCGTCAAGCTCGCCCGCTTGCAGGTGCGACTCAGCGGCTTCCAGAACCCGTGTCTGATTACTCTGGTTGTAGTGATTGCCGGTGAACGGCGTGGGCGTCTGCGCGGGCAACACAGCAGGCACAATCGCGGCAAGTGTCGCGACGCAGACAAGCACCAGATAGTACGGTCTACAGTAATGCTGCATGTTGGAAAGCCCCGAGCATGGTTATGAGTTATGCTGAGCGTTGTTTGAGGCTAATCTATTCCGGATACGTTGTCTATTACCTCGCAGGTAACGGGCGGCCAGCGCTGGCGCTATCAAAATACATGGCATTGATAAAAGGTATCAGTAAAATAAGGGCTGAAAATGCCCCCGGGTTTTTATTAGAATGAAGTTTTGCGATCATTCATCACTCGCCCGTAACCAGCAATAGCAACAGGAACCATTTATGAAACTGGAAGATATCAAGAATATTTGTGTGGTCGGCGCCGGCAACATGGGGCATCAGATTGCCCTGCAGGCAGCGATCTGTGGCTACCAGGTCAAATGCTCGGATGTGAGCGCCGATACGCTGAAGAAAGCCGATGCCTTTGTTGATTCCTATTTGCCGGGCCGTGTCGAAAAAGGTCGACTGACAGCAGAGCAGGCTAAACAGGCGCGGACGAATATCAAGTTTGTGGCCAGCCTGGAAGAGGCCGCCGGCGATGCGGACTTTGTGATTGAGGCGGCGACCGAGGTACTGTCTCTGAAAAGAAAGATTTTTGCTGACCTTGATCGTATTGCACCCAAGCACGCCATTCTGGCCACGAACAGTTCTGCGATCGTGAGCTCCAAGATCGCCGATGCGACTCAGCGTCAGGACAAAGTGGTCAATATGCACTTCTTTAATCCGGCACTGGTGATGAAACTCGTCGAGGTAGTGAAGGGTGAACACGTGTCTGAGGAAACCGCCGATGTCACCATGGCGCTGAGCAAAGACATGCAAAAGGTCCCGGTTCTGCTCAAGAAAGAAGTGGACGGATTTTTGCTCAACCGCATCTTTGCCGCGATATCAAAAGAGGCCATGTGGCTGCTGGAGATGGGTGTGGCGGAAGTGGAAGATATTGATAATGCGTGTGTTTATGGCGCCGGGCATCCGATGGGGCCGTTCCGTCTGAACGACCTCACCGGCCTGGATCTGAGCTACATCATGCGCATGGAAAAATTCCGCGAGACCGGCAATCCGGCCGACTTGCCCAACCCGCGCCTGGTCGAGCATTACATGAAAGGCGAATATGGCGAGAAGACCGGTCAGGGCTGGTACAGCTATTCTAAAAAGTAACAGCTACCATCGTTGCTGTATCGTCATTGCAAGCAGGCAGTCAATGCTCATTTACTGACAGTAAATTGAGCCTTGCTGCCTGCTTTCGCCTCGATCCAGCGGCCTCGTCTTATGCGCTTGATTGGCGGAATTGAGTCTTTAGTCTGCGGACAGCGCCGCGGCCAGATCGGCGGGCTCCAGTTCGACTCCGCTCATCTCGGTATCCCAGTTGGGGCCGACCATGGCGTTGTCCTCGTGGATGCCGGGCAGCCACTCAGTGGCAAAATCCTCCAGCGAGATGACCTTGGGCTTGTAGCTGCTCCACTCGTCGGTACACAACGCGGCGGCATAACGCTCATCTGACCAGAACGGAAATACCTCGGTCTCTTCAAACTCTACTGACGGGCACAGAGCCCAGCCGTCTTCACCGTGCAGGCCCCAGACCTCACCGGTATGCTGCACCTGATCGAGAAAAAGTTGATAATTGGCATCTTCGTCTTCGCCAAGTACGGCGGGGGGATTGATGGCTGTTGTCATTGCGCTGTCTCCTGCTGGATGTGTCGGCAATCGGTTACATCCGGGCCGGCACAAGTCACGTAGTCATTCGGGGGCGCGTATAGTAGCTGAAACAGGCTCAGGATACAGCAAATTCACCACAAGGAAGCAATTATGTCGCACGATTCGCCAGCAACACCCTGTCAGCCCAATACGCTGGATACCTCGGTCAGTCCCACCGGCAGCCTGGAGCTGTTGTCCCAGGCCGAGGTTGAACGCCTGCGAGGGGTTGCCCGGGGCGCCCTGTACGAACTGTTCCGGCGCTGCGCGCTGGCGGTACTGAACTGCGACGACACCTCTGACAGTGCCGAAGAGGTTTACAAGCGTTACCCGGATTTTGGCATCGAGATTGTCCAGCGCACCCGCGGTATCAAACTGCAGCTGCGCAATGCGCCGGCTTGTGCCTTTGTCGATGGCGTCATCATCAGTGGCATACGTGAACATCTGTTTGCCGTGTTGCGTGACATTGTGTTTGTCTCCAGCGAGTTGTACCGGCCGTTGGAGAGTGGTCATGATGCGGACCCGGATGATGCGGTGCTGCACAATTTCGAAGCCATTCGTTTTGATCAGTCGGACGCCGACAGTGCCGAGGCGATCAAAAGCCTGGTATTCCATGTGCTGCGCAATGCCGGCATGCTCCAGCCCAAGGTGCTGCCCCGGCTGGTGGTGTGCTGGGGCGGGCATGCCATCAGTCGCGAAGAATACGACTACAGCAAAGCGGTGGGGTACCAGTTAGGTCTGCGTGGACTGGATATCTGCACCGGGTGCGGTCCGGGTGCCATGAAAGGACCCATGAAAGGCGCCACCATTGGTCATGCCAAGCAGCGCATACAGGGCGGTCGCTACATCGGCATCAGTGAGCCTGGCATTATTGCCGCCGAATCACCCAATCCGATTGTTAATCATCTGGTGGTGATGCCGGATATCGAAAAACGTCTGGAGGCCTTCGCCCGGCTGGGGCATGGCATTATCGTGTTTCCGGGCGGTGTGGGTACGCTGGAGGAGATCCTGTTTTTATTGGGCACACTGATGGACCCGGCCAATGCTGAGGTGTATATGCCAGTGATATTCACGGAGCCGGCTACCAGCCGCGGCTATTTCAGCAAGGTTGATGCCTTTCTGGTTGATACCCTGGGGGAGCGTGTGCGGGCATTTTACCAGATCGTGGAGGACGACCCGGTGAAAGTTGCCAGGGCCATGAAAACCGGCATCGACAAAGTCGCACGCAATCGCCGCAAGTCACGTGACGCGTATTACTACAATTGGCTGCTCAATATTCCGCAGGGCATGAAGGATCCGTTTGAGGTTAGCCACGAATCCATGGCGGCGTTGAAGCTGACCCGGGATCTCCCGGTCGAGACCCTGGCGGTCAACCTGCGGCGCGCTTTTTCCGGCATCGTGGCCGGTAATGTGAAAGACAAGGGTGTGCGCCTGGTGCGCCAGCACGGGCCTTTTGAGTTGCGCGGTGAGCGCGTCATCATGGATGCCATGGACAGTCTGCTGCGCGATTTCGTCGCCGATGGGCGCATGAAGATACTCAGAGAGCAGTACAATCCTTGTTATACTGTGCGCCCGCTGTAGATTTCGGGTCCGGTGTAATACTTGACTAAATTAGTCGGATAATGAATAATTCACCGTCTGTAATCGCCGTTTTGGGTGCATTTGCAGGCATGCAGTGTCAGGTTCCAGAATCAGGTTTTAGCAAAGAGGTTTTTCATGAGTGAACAGGTGAGTGGCAACGCGCAGGTAGAAGACCTGATGCGCAAGGATTACGCAGCCGGGTTTCACTCTGCTATCGAATCCGACACCCTGCCACCGGGGCTCGACGAGGACACCGTGCGCTTCATTTCCGCGCAGAAAGAAGAGCCGGAATGGATGCTGGAATGGCGTCTGAAAGCCTACCGCGCCTGGCGCGAGATGGCTGAGCCGACGTGGGCGCACGTGCATTATCCGGAAATCGATTTTAGCTCGATCTCCTACTACAGCTCACCGAAAAGCATGAAAAACCGGCCCAAAAGCCTTGATGAGGTCGATCCGGAGCTGATCGCCACCTATGAGAAGCTGGGCATCCCCCTGCATGAACAGGCGGCACTGGCCGGGGTGGCGGTGGATGCGGTGTTCGATTCGGTCTCCGTGGTGACCACCTTTCGCGAAAAGCTGTACGAAGCCGGCGTGATTTTCTGCCCCATCAGTGAAGCCGTGCACAAGCACCCCGAACTGGTGAAGAAGTACCTGGGCTCGGTGGTGCCGCAAAAAGACAATTTTTACGCCGCGCTGAACTCTGCGGTGTTTTCTGATGGCTCTTTTGTCTATATCCCCAAGGGTGTGCGCTGCCCCATGGAGCTGTCCACCTATTTCCGCATTAACGAGCTCAACACCGGCCAGTTCGAACGCACCCTGATCATTGCCGAGGAAGGCTCCCATGTGAGCTATCTGGAAGGCTGTACCGCGCCCATGCGCGATGAAAATCAGCTGCATGCGGCGGTGGTAGAACTTGTGGCACTGGATGATGCCACCATCAAATACTCCACCGTGCAGAACTGGTACCCGGGCGACAAGAACGGCAAGGGCGGCATTTACAACTTTGTCACCAAGCGCGGTATCGCGCATAAAAACGCGCGCATTTCCTGGACTCAGGTGGAGACCGGCTCTGCCGTCACCTGGAAATACCCCAGCTGCATCCTGAAAGGCGACAACAGCGTCGGCGAGTTCTACTCGGTGGCTTTGACCAATAATTTTCAGCAGGCCGATACCGGCACCAAGATGATTCACCTGGGTAAGAACACCAGCTCTACCATCATCGCCAAGGGTATTTCTGCCGGGCGCAGCAACAGCTCCTATCGTGGGCTGGTGCGGATGAATCCGGGCGCTGAAGGCGCACGTAACTTCACCCAGTGTGACTCGCTGTTGATCGGGGACCAGTGTGGCGCCCACACTTTCCCTTATATCGAGAATCGCAATTCTTCAGCGGTCATCGAACATGAGGCGACAACCTCCAAGGTCAGTGATGACCAGATGTTTTTGTGCCAGCAGCGTGGTCTGGACGCAGAAAAAGCGGTGTCCATGATCGTCAACGGTTTTTGCCGCGAAGTATTCAAAGAACTACCCATGGAGTTTGCGGTGGAAGCCGGCAAGCTGCTCGAAGTCAGCCTTGAAGGCTCGGTCGGATAACACGGAAAACGAATTATGCTCGAGATAAACAAACTCAACGCCCAGGTCGAAGACAAACAGATTTTGCACGACCTGAGTCTGAACATAAAAGCCGGCGAAGTGCATGCCATCATGGGCCCCAACGGCTCAGGTAAAAGCACGCTGGGCAATGTGCTGACGGGCCGGGATGGTTATGAAGTGCTGTCCGGTGATATCACTTTCAACGGCAAGAATCTGCTGGATATGGGCATCGAAGAACGTGCACGCGAAGGCATGTTCCTGGCGTTTCAGTACCCGGTGGAAATTCCCGGTGTCAGCAATATGGAATTCCTGAAAGCTGCGGTGGATGCCCGGCGCAAACACCAGGGCCTGGAAGAGCTGTCCTCGTTTGATTTCATGAAGCTGGCGCGTGATACCAGCAAAAACGTGAGTCTTGACCCGTCATTTTTGAAGCGCGGCGTCAACGAAGGCTTCTCCGGCGGTGAGAAGAAACGCAATGAGATCATGCAGATGATGTTGCTGGAGCCCAGCCTGTGTATTCTCGATGAAACCGACTCCGGTCTGGATATCGATGCGCTGCAGGTGGTTGCCAGCGGCGTGAACGCCATGCGCAACAGTGAGCGCAGCTTTATTGTGGTAACGCATTACCAGCGCCTGCTGGACTTTATTGTGCCGGATTACGTGCACGTATTGGCCGGTGGCAAGATCGTCAAAAGTGGTGACAAAGAGCTGGCCAGGGAACTGGAAGCGAAAGGTTACGGCTGGCTGGAAGGCGAGGTCGCCTGATATGTCCGCAATCGCCACACCCGCCGCTGAGTTTCAGAAGCATGCGCTGACCCTGGCCGCCGCGCAATCGGCTACCATCGCCCAGCACAACAACAGTCCGGCCTGGATGACGACCCTGCGAGAGCAGGGCGCCGCCGACTTTGCCCGCACGCCATGGCCCGGCCGCAAGACCGAGCAGTGGAAATACACCAGTCTGCAATCGTTGCAGGATTTTGTTGCGGCCGATTGGGGCGCGGCGCTCGTGCCGGCTGCCGGACATGAGGCAGTAACAACGGGCTCGGCGGTCAGCAGCGCGTTGCTGAGTTTTGATGCCACCCGCCTGGTCTTTGTTGATGGTGTGTTTGATGCCAGAGCATCCGATGCGCTGCCATCGGGCATGACGCTGTTCAGCCTGGCAGATGACGCTGCCAGCAAGATTATTGCCGACAATCTGGGACGCGTTGCGGGCAGTGTCGACGCCGCGCGTCGCAACCTGTTTAGCATGCTCAACAATGCCTGGACCCGCGACGGTCTGCTGGTGCACCTGCCGCGTTCGGTGACCCTGGAAAAACCGCTGTATATCGCCCATGTGTCATCGGCGGCGCCGGCCAACACCGAGGCCACGGTGGCCAACCAGCGTGTGCTGGTGGTGATGGAAGAGGGCAGCAGCGCCCAGATCGTTGAGCACTACATTGCCAGCACGCCCGGACAGGCCGCGTTCGTGAACGCCCTGACCGAAATCCAGCTCGGCAACAACGCCAGCCTGCATCACACCCGCCTGAACATGGAAGACGAAGCCTTGTCCCATGTCGGCGCCGTGCACCTCAACCTGCAGCGCGACGCACGCTTCCACGGCTTCACCATTGCCGAAGGCAGCCGCCTGAAACGCATTGACTATCAGATGAATCACTGCGGGCAGGGCGCCGAACTCAACCTGGATGGTGTCTACCTGGCACGCAACAAACAACTGGTGGATTACCACACCACCATCGAGCATCGCGTGCCCAATGGCACCAGCAAAGAAGTGTTCCGTGGCATAATTGGCGACAAGGCCAGGGCGGTGTTCAATGGCCGCATCCATATCCACAAGGATGCCCAGAAAACCCTGGCCGAGCTGAACAACCGTAATCTGCTGACCTCCAACAGCGCCGAGATCGACACCAAGCCGGAGCTGGAAATTTACGCTGACGATGTGCGCTGTGCGCACGGCGCCACCATCAGTCAGCTTGACGAGACGGCGCTGTATTATCTGCAAAGCCGGGGTATCAGCCCGGCGCAGGCGCGCGTTATGCTCAGCTTCGGTTTTATCAACGAACTGCTTCAGGGTCTGCCGCATGAAGATATCAAGACGGCCCTGGGCACACACCTGAGCGCGCTGTTTGCGGCCGATCGTGCCTTTGTCAGTGATGGTGACGTCCGTGACGCTGCCGAGAGTGCCTGACGTGGGCGCAGCGAATACAGCCGAATTAAACACAACCGGCTTTGACGTGGAGCGGGTGCGTGCGGATTTTCCGATTTTGCAGCAGCAGGTTAACGGACATCCGCTGGTGTACCTGGACAACGCCGCCACCACCCAAAAGCCGCGCGCCGTGATTGATGCCATCAGCGACTATTACTGCCACGACAACAGCAATGTGCACCGCGGTGCGCATGCACTGAGTGACAGAGCCACCGCAAAATTTGAAGCCGCGCGGCAGAGCGTCGCCGACTTTCTGCACGCCGAATCATCGGTGCAGATTCTGTGGACACGCGGCACTACTGAAGCCATCAACCTGGTGGCCTCCAGTTGGGGCGGTGCCAATCTGAAAGCCGGTGATCGTATTCTGGTCTCCGCCATGGAACATCACTCCAACATCGTGCCCTGGCAGATCGTTGCGGAGAAAACCGGCGCGCAGGTTGAAGTGATTCCGGTGGATGACACCGGCACGCTGGATGTAAAAGCCTTTGCCATGATGCTCGACCACCGGGTGCGCATGGTGGCGGTCAATCATGTGTCCAATGCGCTGGGCAGCATCAACCCGGTTGCCGACATGATCAGACTGGCGCATGAGGCCGGTGCCCTGGTGCTCATTGACGGCGCCCAGGCGATCGCGCACTGGCCGGTTGATGTGCAGGCCCTGGACTGTGATTTCTACACGTTCTCCGGCCACAAGCTGTTCGGGCCAACGGGTATCGGTGTGCTGTATGGCCGCCGCGAATTGCTCGACGCCATGCCGCCGTATCAGGGTGGCGGCGAAATGATTGAAACGGTGAGTTTTACCGGCACCACCTATAACCAGCTGCCGTACAAGTTTGAAGCCGGCACGCCCGACATTGCCGGCGCCATCGGCCTGGGCGCGGCGATTGATTATGTTAATGCGCTTGACCGCGCCGCTGCCGCCGCGCACGAAGATGCGCTGCTGGCTTACGCCCGTGACAAGGCGCTGCAGGTGCCCGGGCTGCGTCTTATCGGCACCGCCACCAACAAGGTCGCCGTGCTCAGTTTTGTACTGGAAGGTGTCCACCCGTCAGACATCGGTATGTTGATGGACCAGCAGGGTATCGCGGTGCGTACCGGTCATCATTGTGCACAACCGCTGATGGACCAGTACCAATTGCCCGGCACCGTGCGGGCGAGTTTCAGTATTTACAATACATTCGACGATGTTGACCGGCTGTTTGCCGCCCTGGAAAAAGCCAGAGGCATGTTGCTGTAGTGCAACAACAGTGGTTCGATGTCAAAAAGAGGGTAATATCATGGCTGTAGAAACGTTTGATCCGCGTACTGCTGCCAACACGCCGGTCACCGTAAGCCCGGCGGCAGTAGAACATTTTCGCCGACAGTTGCAAAAGGACCAGAGCGCCCAGGCCGTTCGCCTGAGCGTGAAGGAAAGCGGCTGCACCGGTTTCATGTATGTGGTTGACCTGGTACCTGACCTGAACGCCGACGATATCCGCCAGACCCTGGATGAGGGTGTGGACCTGATGATTGATCGCGGCAGTCTGGGTGTGGTCAGTGGCACACAGATAGACATCGTTACCGAAGGCGTCAACCGCCAACTTCGTTTTCAGAACCCCAACGCCAAGGATCATTGCGGCTGCGGTGAAAGTTTCAGCGTTGGCTAGTGTTGGTTATCGTATTCCAACAAAGCCAGCCGCAATACAGAGAGTAAAACATGCAGCGACAGATGGTTGTAGCGCAAGCGGACTGCCCGGCACGACGTGTGCCGGACGGCACGCCGATTACCATTGCCAAGGACAGTTTTGTCAGCATCACCCAGGCTCTGGGCGGTAACTACACCGTTGTCCACAATGGCCAGATGCTGCGTGTGGACGGCACCGATGCCGCCATCCTGGGCCTGAAGCCGGAGACGCTGAGCTTTCCCCCGGCGACCGATGACCGTATTCACGAAGAACAGGTCTGGGAAGCACTGGGCACAGTGTTTGATCCGGAGATTCCTGTTGACCTGGTTAATCTGGGACTTATCTATAAAGTCGCCCTGGATCAGGACAATAAAACCGTCAATATCGAGATGACCCTGACCGCACCTGGTTGCGGCATGGGCCCGGTGCTGGTCGGTGACGTGGAATACCGCGTGCGCAAAGTGCCCAATGTTGAAACCGTCAACGTGGATCTGGTGTTTGATCCGCCCTGGAGCCGCGACATGATGAGTGAAGAGGCGCAATTGGAAACCGGGATGTTTTTTTAATGAAAGAGTTTGGCACTGACATTACCACTGACGACATCATCGACACGTTGGCATTTTTTGACAGTTGGGATGACCGCTATAAATACATCATCGATCTGGGCAAGGAACTGCCGCCGTTGCCGGACAGCGAGCATGTTGACGAGAACATCATTCGCGGCTGTCAGAGCAAAGTCTGGCTGGCCAGTGAGCAGCGCGACGGCGTGCTGTATTTTCAGGTCGACAGCGACGCGTTTATTGTCAAAGGTTTACTGGGCGTGGTGCTGGCAGCGTACAACAGCAAAACCCCGCAGCAGATTCTGGATTTTGACATCGAAGCCTATTTTGCCGAACTGGATCTGATGCGTCACCTGAGCCCGACCCGCGGCAGCGGTCTGCAGGCCATGGTGGCCCGTATCAAGAATATCGCGGCCTCGGCTGCGGCCTAGCCTCTTAAGCGGCTAACCTCGGAACTCCAATACCCACTGCGCATATTCGCGCTGCGCCTGATCCAGTTGCGCAGGCGTCATGGCAGCTTCGATCCGGCCTACCAGTTCTGCGGCACCCGTGGCCTCATTGTCACGCGCCAGTCGCGCCCACAGATATGCCCGGGTCAGATCCTGCGTCACGCCTTCACCGGCTTCATACATGGTAGCCAGGTTGTACTGGGCACCGGCATGTTCGTATTCGGCAGCTTCCTGATACCAAATGGCAGCCTGCTGCAGGTTCTGCCGGCGGCTTATCAGGGATAGCGGCCACACCTGCATCAACGCCGAGTTCATGCCCTGGCCGTTGTAGTACATGGTTGCCAGGTTGAACATCGAATTCAGATGTCCCTGATCAGCGGCCTGCGACAGCCAGTGGAACGCGGTTTCGTAACTCTGCTCCACGCCCTGACCGGTGTAATACATCACCCCCAGGTTGTACTGCGCCAAATGCAGGCCTTCCTCCTCGGCCGCCCGCGTGAACTCGGTCAGCGCGGTGGCGTAGTCACCGGCTTCCATCGCTTCGACCGCCGCGTAATAATCCGTGTAGTCGGGCAGTTCGGTATCTTCATCCGCGATGGTGATCTGCGCCCGGGCGGGCAGGGCGATGGTCAGTAACAGCGCCAACAGCAGACCGGTGGCACGCAGTTGTTGAGCTAATCTGGAATAGGTCATGGTATCTCTGAGGTCGTTGTGCCGGATTGGCGCTGGTTGAACAGGTCGATCCATTGCCGGGCTTCTTCCTGCATGGCGGCGACTTCGTTGGTCGGCAGCAGTTCCTGCACCAGCACTGCATTGGCTGCAGCCGCCTGGTGGCCGGCCGCCCCTGCCAGAGTAAACCACTTGTAAGCCTGTGGTACATTCTGTGGCACGCCCAGCTGGCCGTTAAACAACAGCACCGCAAGAGTATACTGAGAAGGTGGGTCGCCATTGTCGGCGGCCCGGACAAACCACGTCACCGCCTGCGCCGGATCTTTCACCACACCGATGCCGTTGAGATACATCACTGCGATATTGTACTGCGCGTTGGCATTGCCGCTTTCCGCCGCCAGGGTAAACCAGCGCAGGGCGGCAAAGTTATCCTGCTCAACCCCTTCGCCGCGAAGATAGCGGCTACCCAGTGTGAACTGCGCATTGGCGTTGCCGCTGTCAGCCTGCGATGTCAGCGCCGTCAGCGACGGCTCCTGTGCATCAGCAGCCAGCGCCGGTGCCGCCGCCAGCCACAACAGGCTGCCCAGAATGATTGCACAACCCAGCCCCGTGTTCCGTTGGCCATTTTGCGCGCGCTTCAGGCCGCTGTGCACTAAAGTGCCGGACACATTCAGAAGCCCTGGGCGTCGTACAGGGCGTCGGTATCATCGTCAGCGAATACAATGCGGTTGGCATCTTCCAGCCAGCTCAGCGCCAACTGCTCGCCCTCAACCAGCTGTGCCTCGGTAATGCCCTCACGCAGCGTTTCCAGCGTTGGCAGGGTAGAGCGCAGGCCATTGGTATACGCCAGCGTCAGCCACTTGATCGCCAGTATCGGATCCGGCCGCGTGCCCTGACCGGTGCGATACATATTACCCAGCCGCTCCTGCGCCCGGGCATGGCCATTATTGGCATCCACCTCAAACGCCAGCAGGGCCTGCTCATAATTGCCTGCGTCATACGCGGCAATGCCCGTGGCATAGTCGGCAAAAGCCGGTGTCGCGGCCGCCAGCAGGCCACCAAGCGCCAATGCACTGAGTGTTTGTGCTATTTTCATAAATGTATTTCCCGACTTACAGCAATGGATTTTGACCCCCGATCTTACCACGGCCGCCGCACAACAGGAAAACTGGTAAAAAATACTGCACACAAGGCAAAAAGGACTTTGAAAATTCTGCGATTTATATATAATACGCACCTCTTTCGCACCCGTAGCTCAGCTGGATAGAGTACCTGACTACGAATCAGGGGGTCGCACGTTCGAATCGTGCCGGGTGCACCAAACGTTTACACAAAAAGGGGACTGGGCTTTGGCTCGGTCCCCTTTTTGTTTTCCGCCAGCAGGCCCGGCAAGGTGTCGCTCAGCAGCAAATCATCTGCTCATAAGGGTGGCGAATCCATGATGCCGGGTTTCACAATCACCAGGCCTCAATCAGCCGCTTTCCATCTCATACTAGCCGATCAGGTACTTGCCTCCAAACTCGCAATCTGATTGTATTGGGCACTGCTTCTGCCCTTAACCGACGTTACGACCTCGGGTGGCGCAACGATGCGGGTGGCCCGTAGGGCGGTAGCGTGTCTGAAGCCTTGTTTTACAGTCCGCTAAGCGGACTTCGCACACCTTTGGCCCCCCTTTTTAGCACATGTGTATAGATCTCTGTGGTTTTAACATCCTGATGCCCAAGTTGCTCCTGTACGGTACGAATATCGGTGCCAGACTCCAACAGATGGGTTGCAAATGAATGCCGCAGGGCGTGGCAGGTGACTTCCTTGTCAATTCCCGCGTCACGCGTAGCTTTGCGAAGCAATTTATTCAGGCTGGATTCGTCAAGATGATGTCGGCGAAGTGCGCTGCTCCGAGGGTCTAGGCTGAGAGCACTTGATGGAAAAAGGTACTGCCAGTTTAATGCACGTGCAGCGTGAGGATACTTACGTGCCAATGCCTCTGGCATCGATACGCCTTGATACTGCTGGTTCGCAAGATCAGTCTCAAGCGTAAAAGCAACTCTGCGAATTTGACGACGTAGTGCCGGTACAAGTTCCGGCGCCAATGTTGTGACCCTATGTTTGGATCCTTTCCCAAACCAGACGCGCAGTTGTAATTGGTTGAAATCAACATCTTTGACCCGCAAGCGAACAAGCTCAATACGACGCAAGCCAGAGCCGTATAGCAGTGACGCCAGTAGCAGATGGGTACCTTCCAGCTGAGACAGAAGAGCAGAGACCTCTGCTCTGGAAAGCACGACGGGTAGTTTTCGTTGACGTGAGGCTGGCCGATAGCCACGAACGTTGCCCATCGGTTTTTCGAGGAATTTGTTGTACAGAAAGGCAATAGCGTTCAAAGCCAAACCTTGTGTTGCGGTTGCGACTTTCCGGTCAACGGCCAGAAAGGTCAAGAATTGTTCAACTTCAGTGTCGCCCATCTCAATTGGATGTCGCATCTTGTGGAAGCGAATGAAATATTTGATCCAATATATATAGGTAGCTACTGTCCGTTTGCTGTATCCATGTGTGATCATGTGGCGGTAAACACCTTCCAGAAAAGGTGATCTGAACTCAGGCATAATGGCGATTCCTTTCGCGCTTTTATTTATAACTCGGGCATGGTGTTATGTTTAGTACAAATATCTGCTTCTGGCAAAATTTATATATTGTCGAGCCCGAGGCTCTATTATTCTAAGGCTGGAATAAGTATGACTATATGAATCTCTACCTTCAGGTGGTTGGAGATATCCTATTTGGGCGGCGTGGAATTATATGGCCGCCTGCTAAGAATTATTATGAGGCCGAAGGCCTCAGAAATTGGCTGTTATGAGTCAACTGAATTCGAGCGAAACCAGTCGGCTAATTGCGATTCATCCAGATTGCCTGCTGCTACCGATTCCATGGCGACCACAGTGTCGGCTTCTGAGGCAGTGACGACGAAGCCATTTAGCTCTAAGAATAATGCCCCGCAGACGAAAGCAGTGCGTTTATTGCCATCTACAAATGGGTGGTTTCGTGCTATTCCAAATGTGTAAGCTGCAGCCATTTCATGCAGGCTGCAATGTGGCTCGTAGCTGAATTTGTTTTTCGGGCGATCCAGGGCTGAATGCAACAACGACTCATCACGTACCCCGGCAGGCCCGCCGTGCTCGGCTAGCAAAAGATTGTGCACGTGGCTGACGACATTGTGCTTTAGCCACTTTGGCTCATTCATTTGGCCAGCTCTTTAAGTGCATTCTTGTATCGCTTCATAATGCCTCGCGCAGCGGTGACCTGCTCTTCAAACTCGGGGTCGTAGACCGTTAGTGTGTAGCCCTCCGGACCTTCCACCAGGTATAGCGTGTCGCCGCGTTCGGCATTGAGTTTTCCAAGTGCTTCTTTGGGCAGCAATATGCCCATGGAATTGCCAACGGCAGTAACCTTGACCTTGAGCATAGGGATCATCCTGTTATTACAAGTGTTATAACATCATATGCCTGGCTGGTACCTGACGTCAATACTCATGAGCTTTGGGGCTATGTATTTCTTGGGTGGTCAGCGCTGTTGTCAGGCTTTAGACTCATAACCATCAATTCCACGCGACCAGCTGCGCTGGCGCGTGAATACGGGCGTTAAGTGCTAGATGCTGCCGTAGCACTTGACGTAAAAATATCGAGCAGCGCGACGAGCGGAGAAGGAACTATGTCAACGACTGGAGAAAAGCCTGGAAAGGGCACCTACACATGCACAAACTGTGGAGAGACCGTCACTCTTGATGACCACGATGACACGCTCCCACCATGCCCTCGATGTCACCAGACCAACTATACCCCTTAAACTGAGTCGTCTTTCTAGTATAGGAGAGAACCATGGGAATTAAACCTGGCCCAAAAAGAATTGCCAAATCTACAGGCAAACCAGATAGGCGTCAGCGGGACAATAAAGATACACCTGGGAATACTTCATCGCTTAAGTCACATAAACACAAAAAGGGCGATTAGTAGAACCAAAGCGCACTTAACAAACGCTTCCAGACTGACGCCAAAACCTACGTATTTTTGTGTAACTCGCTGCGCTCAAACATTAACACAAAAACACTCCGGGTTCGGCGCAGCTGAAGCGGGCGTTAGCAATCATACGGAGCTTCAGTGTCATCATTAATATTCTTTACGGACAAAGACAATGCCGTGGTCGCCACGGACACGTTGGTGGTTACTCCAGATGGGGAGCCTCTGCTTTTCACGTCCAAGGCGATCCATCTTCCTCATTTGAGAGTAATAATTGCCGGAACTGGGCTAGGAGGGTTTGCAACAGAGTGGGCCTTAAAGATTAACGACAAACTAATAGTCAACGGCCTGAACAACCTCGACTACCATACGCCAAACTGTTTGCGAGAGTTGTGGACCAAATTCAAAAGTGAGCTTCAATTTGGTGAAAGCATTACAACAACCGTTTATCAGTTTGGCTTTAGTCAAATAGACGGAAATATTGCTGCGTTTGCCTATAGATCGACTAACAACTTCGAGTCTGAAGAGCTAACTTACGGTATGAGAGCAAAGCCCGAGTGCGCGTTCCCAGAGGATGGTTTTAGTGTCATAGACGCAATACCTAGAATGATGCGAAATCAGCGAGAAATCCAGGATGAAGGTCCGAAAGATGAGCGGCTCTACATTGGTGGTGAGATTCAGGTACTTTATCTAACACGAGATGGTTGCAAGTCCTTCAAGCTTGGAGAATTTGACGACATTGAACATGTTCAACATGAGATGTTTGCAAAGTGCCAATGAATGCTAACAAACCGTTCCTGAGCGACAAAAGTATGTCGTCATGCCTTTTGCAAAAAGAGCAAAAGCCACGCCAACATACTTTCGCGCCAGAACAGGGGCGTTAGCAGTCAAGTGAGTCACTCTGAATGAAAGTACAACTGTCAGATTACCAACATGAGTGGCCTGACCTTTTCGAGAGAGAAAAGTCGGTTCTACTTGATAGGCTAGGCCCTTGGCTGCACGGCCCCATTGAACATGTTGGGAGTACTGCCGTTCCGGGCTTAAAGGCTAAGCCGATAATCGACATTATGGCGGGGGTCAAAGATCTCGATAGTTCCGTTGGAGCTATAGATGTATTGCAGCGTAGCGGATACTGCTACTATCCATACAAAGCTGACGTAATGCATTGGTTTTGTAAGCCTACTCCAGAGTATCGGACACATCATCTGCACCTGGTTTCCTACGACAGCACACTCTGGCGAGAACGAATCAAGTTTCGCGATATCCTTCGCAGCAATGGAAAAGTCGCAGAAAAATATGAACAGCTAAAAGTTTCGCTGGCTACGGATCTGACAAATGATCGCGAAAGCTATACAGAACTTAAGTGGCCGTTCATCGAGGGCGTACTTCGTGAGTTCGACTGCTAACAATTACATGAAGTGCGTGCCCTTCGGGCACCGGACGCCTGCTGAGCAGGCGCCGCTTATGAAGTGGCGTTATGTGTCTCAACCCGGCTAAAGTGCAGACTCTGTACAAATCAACTATCACTTAGGAGCATTCTATGGACAAGAGGCTTACCTTTAAGGAAAAACGTCACGTCGAAAATATTATAAGCAGTTCGAATGAACGTGACCCCGTTTTTTGGCCGAGCTGGGGAGGTTGGGTTGCATTTGCACTTGGTGGATTCCTTATTGTGTTTGTTTGCTTCTTAACGGCTGCCAATCTGAACGCAGAGAACATCAGATCCGTATTGCTGCCAGGAATCTTTGCAGGAATGGTTCTACTGGTCGGGGGCTATTGGTTGCAGTATATGTCCAGAAAGACACAAGACGACAGAGTTCTCACCGGGATATTAAAAAAGGTGTTGCGGTAGAAGTGACGCAGACGACACATAACAAGCCGCTCAAATGCGTTCCGCTTCGCTCCACCGGACGCTCATTAAATTCGCGCCGTTTAGCGGTGCGTTAAGGAGCATCATCAAGTGCAGTTAGTACTTCCAGGAATAGAATACGAAGAGAGCTACCGCGAGTATATCGAGGAACTTGGCGACGAGGAGCGATACCCGTTTCCTCTCGACTTCGATCATTCTGATTTTGCGGCACTATTGTCGAAGCTGGAGAGATTCAGGCAGGGTGTTGATTTGCCTGAGGGGTTCGTTCCAGCAACCACCTACTGGTTGGTCGATGGGAGTGACATTGTAGGTGTTTCCAACCTCCGCCATTATCTCAATGACCGCATCCGGTATGCAGGTGGTCATATTGGGCTGGGGATTAGACCGACTTGGCGAGGTAGAGCTCTTGGAAGTCGGCTAATGGAGCTCACTTTAGAGAAGGCTTCTGAGCACGGAATCAATCCCGTGCATGTCCACTGCCACAAACACAATGAGCCTTCTGCAAGAATGATTATCGCAAATGGCGGCATTCTTGAATCAGAGATCAACGATGACGGGGAAGTTGTCCAACGGTATGTGGTCAATGCTCCTTAACAATCGCAAGAAGTTCGGCCCTACGGGCCCGGACCTCGCTTCGCTCGGCCGTTGTTGCGGGCGTTAGGAGGAGACGTGACCGATAGCGTTACACATATATCAGACTTTATCCTCCAGCTAGACGGACTAAAGTCAGTTAATCGTCGGACTTACATCAATGGAGGGGAGCGTGTCGAGAACTCTGCCGAACATTCTTGGCACTTGGCGATGGCTTGTTGGGCGTTCTCTGAGTTGCTTCAGGATGATTTCGACGTCTTAAAGCTTATCAAGTTGGCGCTAGTGCATGATCTTGGCGAAATTGATGCCGGTGATACATTTCTCTATAGCGCCAATAGATCTAGTGCTCATGCTGAGGAACGTAGATGCCTAGAGAGAATAGCGTCACATCCCGGTAACTCTATCTCGAATCTAGTGATACTGTGGGATGAGCAGGAGCTTGGCGAGAGCAAGGAGGCGAGGCTACTAAAGGTAATAGATCGTCTGCTACCGTTTCTTCACAACATTACGAGTGACGGGCGAGCATGGCAGGACAACGGCATTCAAAAGAGCCAAGTATTAAAAATGCATCAGTTTATTGAGCGAGAGCAGCCCGATATACATAAATGGTTTCTCTCAAAGGTTGAGTATGCTGTAGAACAGGGGTGGCTAAAAGCCTCCTAACAAGCAGTTGCAGACCGACAACGGGCACAGAGCGACTTTTGTGTTACTCGCTGTCGCTCAAACAATAACACAAGAGCCGCTTCGCACCCGTTGCGGCTGAACTGGGCGTTAGGCTGCTCAGCGATCTAAAGATTCTCAATATAGCCTATTATTAAACAAATAAGGCTTGCTTAAATATTTAAGAGATTCTAATATCCTCTCTGGCTTTCGAGATTAGGAGATTGGCTATGCTAAAAAGGCATGCGGACCAGCTTTGGTCACGCTTGGACGAGCTTTATGCGAATGGAATAACCTTCATGTCGTATGGCGAGCTTTACCATTGGTACGATGTGCAGAGAATTGCTAAGGCGCCCTGGAGAGATATAAAGGGCAAATGGGCCACTTTGCTAGAAGAAAAAGGTGAAGATTATTCTGACCCCTATATTGCTGAAGCACCGGGCGGCATTTCGTTTTTTTTCAGCCGAAAGCCAGGAACCCTTAGCAAGCTTGCAAAATAGGGCCTAACAAAGCGCATCAATGCGCGCCTTACGGCGCCGGACGCTCACTTCGTTCGCGCCGTTGTGCGCGGCGTTAGGGGCCCATGAATGCCTCAAGTCCAGCTAAGGGCCTGCAGATGATCGTTTTTTTGGACGGCTAATAACCTTGAATACACATTGGATGTTAAGTGGAGAAACTCTTGAATAGAAACCTATCTTCAATTCCTGCTTCGATTGATGCGATCTGCAGATCTTCAACAAGAGCATTTGGTGTAGCTTTGATTTGGCTGCTAACCCCCGTAGTAGGGCTTTTTGCAATAGGTTATTTGATAACTCGAGTGCAATATTTCGAATTAGACTCTTTGATTTTGTCGAAGCTTCTTGAGTGGGGAATTGTTTTAATTATTATCGCCCTCTTAGGGCGGTACAATAGCTGCGCTAAGCGTAGCGGACTAAACTGGATTTCTAGAGTACGCAGAATTCTTGCATTCCTAGCTGGATATTTTGTATTTGTAGTGACAATTTTTGGATCGTCAGTACTGTTGTTAGGCGTTGGCCAAGGGCCGCTAATCCCTCTCGCTGCAATAGTGCAAATCTTCAATATTCCATTCGTATTTGCACTAGAAATTGCTCTGCTTTTCGTGCTCTTGTACGCAGCATCACCAAGTAGCGACATTAGACAAAAGCGCCCTTCACCGATGCAAAATTTGACTGATCTCGCGTGAGTGTTGAGCAACTACTGCTGGGGCGCTTATGTCACTTATATCCGTGGGTTCGCCCCTAACAAAGGCGTTTCAAACGGAGAAAAACGCACTGTCACGCCTTTTGCAAAAGCGCAAAAGCCGCGCCAATGCGTTTTCCCCGTTGAACAGCGGCGTTATGAGTCAACTGAATTCGAGCGAAACCAGTCGGCTAATTGCGATTCATCCAGATTGCCTGCTGCTACCGATTCCATGGCGACCACAGTGTCGGCTTCTGAGGCAGTGACGACGAAGCCATTTAGCTCTAAGAATAATGCCCCGCAGACGAAAGCAGTGCGTTTATTGCCATCTACAAATGGGTGGTTTCGTGCTATTCCAAATGTGTAAGCTGCAGCCATTTCATGCAGGCTGCAATGTGGCTCGTAGCTGAATTTGTTTTTCGGGCGATCCAGGGCTGAATGCAACAACGACTCATCACGTACCCCGGCAGGCCCGCCGTGCTCGGCTAGCAAAAGATTGTGCACGTGGCTGACGACATTGTGCTTTAGCCACTTTGGCTCATTCATTTGGCCAGCTCTTTAAGTGCATTCTTGTATCGCTTCATAATGCCTCGCGCAGCGGTGACCTGCTCTTCAAACTCGGGGTCGTAGACCGTTAGTGTGTAGCCCTCCGGACCTTCCACCAGGTATAGCGTGTCGCCGCGTTCGGCATTGAGTTTTCCAAGTGCTTCTTTGGGCAGCAATATGCCCATGGAATTGCCAACGGCAGTAACCTTGACCTTGAGCATAGGGATCATCCTGTTATTACAAGTGTTATAACATCATATGCCTGGCTGGTACCTGACGTCAATACTCATGAGCTTTGGGGCTATGTATTTCTTGGGTGGTCAGCGCTGTTGTCAGGCTTTAGACTCATAACCATCAATTCCACGCGACCAGCTGCGCTGGCGCGTGAATACGGGCGTTATGGAGACTAACAATAGTGCAATCCTCTGAAGCGCTCCGGTACATGAAAATCGCTATAGAGGAAGGAAGAAAAGCCGTTGCAAAATCCGGTGATAATCCACCGGTTGGCTGCGTTCTCGTCCAGGATGGCGTTTTAGTTGCACGAGGTCATACCGATAGCCCAGGGAAGGCTCATGCAGAGGCGATGGCCATAAGTCAGTTGAGCGTTGGGATGAGCAACGTTATCGCATTTGTTACGCTCGAACCGTGCTCTTTTAGCGGCCGTACACCGTCATGTGCGCAAGCACTGATAGATGCAGGTATATCTGAAGTATACGTCGGAATAATAGATCCCGACCCTAGGAACAACGGTAAAGGGATCGACAAGCTCGGGGCTGCAGGGATTAGAGTGCACGTTGGTATCATGGGAAAGGAAATTTCCGAAGAACTGGAGGCTTACCTTGGTCGTGCTCCATAACAATGCGGTGAACTTCGCGCCTACAGCGCCGGACTCGTGCTGCGCACGCGCCGGTTACCTATGGCGTTATGCCTTCTCCAGGTGATAGGGCCGGAACCAGCACCTCGAGAGTGGCTCAATACGACGTGTGAAATATGGAGGTTTGAATGAACGAACGCAATGAAACTAGTAGCGCAAAAAAGTCGCCGAGGTACATTGCTTTTGGCGTTTGCTTCGGGTTGCTATTGGGCACTGCTGCAGGAGTAATTGCCGGGGTATCTACAGGTTCACTTGCTCTGGTTTTGCCTTTGTCATCGGGTATCGGTTTAATGGCTGGTATTCTTATTGGGCTGTTTTTGGCACATAAGAGCAATGCATAACAAGGCGCACCAATCCGCTACGGCCTTCGGCCTTCGCCGGATGGCCTCCTGCGTCGGCCACCGTTGTGCGCGGCGTTATATTTTTCGAGTTAACCCGTGGATACATTAAATAATTACATACCTATCATCTCGCTATTTATTGCCGCTCTAGCTGTAATATTCGGGCCTTTGATATCGATCCACATCTCAAGCAAGCAAAATTTGGTTACATCTGCTATCGCAAAGAAAAACATCATCTCTCCAATTAGACAAAACTGGATAAATGAACTAAGACAGATTTTGGCAAGGATTACTCATTCTTATGCCGCCTATTGGACGGAGGAAGATGAATCAAAAAAAGAAGATCTTCATATTGCAGTAAGGCAGCTAAGAGCTGAACTAACCTTGTACATAAATCCAAATGAAGAAGATCACCAAGTTTTGCTGGGGCTAGTTGGAGAAATGGAAGCTGCTATGTTTGGGTCAGATAGCAGTGGTGAGCCCTCAGAATTTTGGTATGCGCATCAAGCGACTGTAGAGCAGGCTCAGAAAATTCTGAAAACAGAGTGGGAAACTGTCAAAAATAAAATATAACAAGCGCAATCAGTTCGCGCCTAACGGCGCCGGACGCGGCAAGCCGCGCCGCTGTTGCGATCGTTATGTGTCTTGACCACTCTCATCGATAGGGGTATCGTAATACCTAGTTGTTATCGATAGGTGCCGCCATGACTGAAGTAACTGTATCTCCGAAGTATCAGATTGTAATTCCTAAAGAAATTAGAGAGTCTATGGGTATTGTGTCAGGACAAAAAGTCCAGATAATGTCCTACCAAGGGCGAATTGAAGTGATCCCTCTAAAGCCAATTAAGCAAATGAGAGGCTTTCTTAAAGGGATTGATACTTCCGTTACCAGGGAAAACGATCGGATATGAATGTCGTTGATTCATCGGCTTGGTTGTCGTATTTCGCCAGCGACAGGAACTCTGCAATATTTTCTGAGCCAATTGAAAAACTATCTGAGCTACTTGTTCCTAGCATCACGATCACAGAAGTATTCAAGAACGTATTGCGACAGCGTGGGGAAGAGGCGGCTTTAATTGTCACCGCCCATATGAAACAAGGGAAAGTAATACCTTTGGATTCAGAGCTGGCAATGGATGCAGCTAAATTCGGCATTATTCACAAACTACCGTTGGCCGATAGTATTATTTTCGCTACAGCTCAGAAGTACTCGGCTGTGATATGGACTCAGGATAGTGACTTCGAAGGTTTGTCGAATGTCAGATACATTTCCAAGAACAACACATAACAATCCGCTCCAGAGCGACCAAAGCATGTCGTCATGCCTTTTGCATCCGCAAAAGCCAAGCCAACATACTTTGGCGCCTAAGCAGGGGCGTTAGAAAGCACAAGGAGGACCAGTGAAAAGATTACACCTCGCAATATCTACTAACAAAATTGAAGAAACCATTAAGGATTACACCTCTCGATTAGGAATGAAGCCATGCTCCTTTGTTCCAAATGAATATGCATTGTGGAGGACCGAATCACTTAATGTCTCCATCCGTCAAGATTCCAAATGCAAGCCTGGTGAATTACGTCACTTGGGATGGGAGGACTCAGAAGCTCCTGCATTTAGTCAAGATACAGATACCAATGGTATAGTTTGGGAACGTTTCAGTGCACAGCAACAAGCTGACGAGATAAATGAATTATGGCCCGAAGCTAACTATGAACCCGTGTAAGTGCTGTTCTAACAAGCGGTTTAAATTCGCTACGGGCTACGCCCTTCGCCGGATGCAAAACTGCTTCGCAACTTTGCACCGTTTATTCGAGCGTTAAGCAACTACATGAATATCCGAATATTTGACGAAGATGACAGGAAATCGGTTATCGAGCTATGGGAAGCTTGTGATCTCACTCGCCCGTGGAATAGCCCAGATAAAGATATCGATCGCAAAATACAATTCCAGCCGGAGTTATTTCTAGTTGGCACCTTAGATCAAAAAATTATTGCCTCGGCTATGGCTGGTTATGATGGTCATAGAGGTTCAGTATTTTATCTTGCGGTTCAGCCTGAGTGTCAAAGTAAAGGTTATGGGCAAGAGTTAATGGTCTATATAGAGTCATTACTTACCAAACTTGGCTGCCCCAAATTAAATATCGTAGTGCGTACTAGTAATGTAAAGGTTTTAAAGTTTTATGGTCACCTTGGCTACAGTCCAGACGACGTTGCTAGCATTGGCAAAAGGCTAATACCAGATGCTTAACAAGGCGCTGCACCCAGACACATTTTTCTACGCTCGTTTTTGTGTATTCCGCTGCGCTCCATTTTTACACAAAAACGCTCTCCGCAAAATGCGCTGGTGAGCGCGGCGTTAGGTGCAAAGTAGTCTAGAGCAAGGAAGATACAGCGTGGAAATGTCGAAGTACAAGGCCGACGAAATTGAGGCGTTCTATAGCAAGGACGCTGCTCCCGAATGGCGCAGAATGGTTAAGACTCCTGAGGAAGAGGTAAAGCTGCAAGTACACAACCATTACCTCCAATCTTATCTCAACCCTGGTATGGATGTTCTTGAGGTGGGCGCTGGTCCAGGGAGGTTTACACAGACCTTGCATGAGCTTGGCTGCCGCATTCTCGTGAGTGACATCTCCATGGTGCAATTGGCAGCAAACCGGGAGAATGCGAAAAATCTCGGATTTTACGAATCCGTAACCGATTGGGTTAAGGCTGACGTAACGAACCTGAAGTCTTTTTCTTCTGACAGCTTTAATGCCATAGTCGCCTATGGTGGGCCCCTGAGTTATGTGTTTGATCAGGCAGAGCGATCGCTTCTTGAGTGTCACAGGGTGCTAAGATCAGGCGGTCTGGTGATCGCCAGTGTCATGTCTCTCTGGGGTACTTTACATCGGTTCTTCCATAACATTAGTTCACGCGATTTCTCCGAACTGATCAAGACTGGTGACGTCACTCCTGAGACCGAGCCATATACAGGGCACTATTTCCACATGTATAGAGCCGAGGAACTCCGGTGTGTACTTGAAGCCACTGGATTTGAGGTAATTGGCATGTCGGCTTCGAATAGTCTGTCGTCTATACATATCGACACTCTCGAGAATATCCGACAAGATCCAGAGAAGTGGAGGGAGTTGATTGGAATGGAAATAGAGGCCTGCGCGTCGCCCGGACTAGTGGAATCAGGCACTCACATTATCGTTGTAGCACGCAAACGATGAGAAATGCACCTAACCAATCAATCAACTTCGCGCCTTTGGCGCCGGACGCAGCAAACTGCGCCGGTTATTGAGGCGTTATGAGGCATAGGAGAATTCAGTGGTACTCGAGGTAGCGATACTAGACGTTAAGCCAGGTCAGGCTACTGATTTTGAGGCCGCATTCAAAGAGGCTAAAATGATCATTGCCAGTATGGAGGGGTATCGATCCCATCAACTGCAGCGATGCCTGGAAGACGCCAACCGCTACATCCTTTTGGTTCACTGGGACACCCTGGAACACCACACGGTTGGCTTCCGTGGTTCGGAGCAGTATCAGGAGTGGCGTGCGCTGCTACACCATTTTTATGATCCCTTCCCATCCGTCGAGCACTACACGCTGGTTAGTGAAGGTCAAACCTAAAGGACTGTGATGGCAACCGAAAAAATCCACTATATTGAACTGCCGGCGACCGACCTCGAAGCAACAAAGCACTTCTTCGCTAAGGCATTCGGCTGGGAGTTTATTGATTACGGCCCTGATTATACGGCGATTTCCGGCGCTGGACTCGATGGCGGCTTCTATAGATCAAACTTGCGTGCTACTACCGATACCGGTAGCGCGCTTGTGGTTCTATATAGCGGAAACCTGGAGTCCTCACTCGCAAGGGTTGAAAATGCAGGCGGCATTATCATAAAGCCGATATTTGCCTTCCCAGGCGGCCGCCGGTTCCATTTTGCAGATCCTAGCGGCAATGAATATGCGGTATGGTCAGAATAAAGGAGAATGTGGCTAATGCCTCATAACCATCGCAATCAGTTCGGCGCTGCGCGCCCGGACGCTCACTTCGTTCGCGCCGCTGTTGCGGGGCGTTATGCATCAATAGAGAATCACAAACTATGGCGAGACTAATTATTGTTACTGGTCCAACAGGTGTCGGGAAAACCACATATTCCTTATCTTTGTCGAAGAACATTGGGGCAGTTCGGTTTTCTATCGATCCGTGGATGCAGAACCTATTTTCAAAAGATATGACCTCCCTTGATTATGCTTGGATGATTGAGAGGGTGAATCGATGTTATGTTCAAATCTGGCAGGTTAGTGAACAAATTTTGAAATTGGACGGCAATGTGGTTTTAGATTTAGGCTTCACCACTAAGGAACAGCGCGGTCATTTTTCTGCTCTAGCAAAGGAACTCGACGTTGATTCCGAAGTACATTATTTGAGTGCACCAACAGATGTTCGCAAAAAGCGCGTAGAAAAAAGAAACGTCGAGAAAGACCCTAGCGTCTATTCCTTTGAGGTTACTGATTTCATGTTTAACTTTATGGAGCCAAAATATGAAGTCCCCGACGAACAAGAGTTGGCAAATGGCCGTGTCGTAAGTGCATAACAAGTGGCAGCACGGTGACCGCTTTTCCGCCGCTCGCGGCTCCAAACCGGCACGTGTGTCAAGCGTTAGAGCCCGCGGCGCCCAGAGGCAAAGGTTGTCCAATTATGGATGAATGGAATCGTTTATGATTTTAGAGTTCGAAGCCGCTTTCCCAGAGCACTTGGATGAACTTGTGAGAATACGGATAGCTGCTATGCGAGACAGTCTTACGAGAGTTGGGAGATTTGATCCGCATCGTGCCAAAGAAAGATTCGAATCAGGGTTTAATCCCGAATACACGAGATTCATAAACTTTGGCGGGCTAAGGGTCGGTTTCGTAGTAGTGAAGCCGGAGGAAGATGGCCTAAGACTTGACCACTTGTATATTGAACCAGACTATCAAGGACGTGGGATTGGTGGGAAAGTACTTCAAACCATCTTCAGCACAGCAGACCAGCTGGGTCTGCCGACTTCAGTTACAGCGCTTCGAGACAGTGACTCAAACAGTTTCTGTCAAAGCCATGGATTCAAGTACCAGGATGAAACCGAATGGGACATAAATTATATCCGGATGCCCAGTACCCATTGAGGACATCGATATTTTGGGGAAGCTCTAACAATCTCATGCAGTTCGCGCCTTCGGCGCCGGATGCAACCTGCGGTTGCACCGCTGATGAAGGGCGTTAGCCGAAAGCAGTGGGATCAAAGGGATCTATGAGAACCAGAGAAGCGGAAGCAACGGATTTAGAAGCATTATTGGTGCTGAACGAGCAAATAGGTACTTTTCATTTCGAAAATGCACCAGAAGCATTTACAAAGCCTTCCGCCGCTGACAAAGAGTTTTTACAAAATACTCTGAGTGATAAATCAAGGCTTTTTTTGGTAGCAGAAATAGAAGGTAGAGTTGTAGGGTTTCTAACGGCAATAATCACTAAAAACGAGACAATACCGTTTCTAGTTAGCTGCCCGGTTTGTCGTGTAGGGACGATAGTCGTTGACGAAAAACATCGTGCTTCCGGCGTTGGCACAAAGCTTATGTCGGCCTGTGGTAAGTGGGCTGACTCGCAAGGCGCGGAGCAAATCAGGCTAGAGGTTATGGCCTTTAACCAATCAGCACAAAAGTTTTATGAAAAGCTAGGTTTTAAAGATCACTCGCACGTCATGTGCAAGCTTATCGGCTAACAAGTGGTTTAAACCGTTCGCTTCGCTCACTGGGACGGGCTAAAGCCCGCCCCTTAGCCAAACATTAGCAACCACCGAGATCCACCTCTCTTGCCAATTGAGTAAAAAAGGGACAATTTATACTCATGAGCGATTTCGAGTACGATGACGACAAAAGTCAGGCTAATCTGGAGAAGCGTGGAATCGACTTTCTGGATGCCGAAGCGTTGTGGGAAGACCCTGATCTGCTTGAGATTCGGGTTAGATCCGATGACGAACCTCGGTTTTTGGTTATAGGCCGTATAGGCCACAGGCACTGGTCTGCCGTCGTCACCTACAGAGACGGAACAATTCGGCTCATTTCTGTAAGGCGTTCTCGTAAAACAGAGGTAGAGCTGTATGAAAGCTAAAGATTTTGATAAGAAATTCGACCAAGGCAAAAAAGACATCATTGATGATCTTGATCTATCCACGGCGCGTCGTGCCAACCAGGATCAGAAGCGTATCAATGTCGACTTTCCGTCATGGGTAGTAGAGTCACTGGATCGTGAGGCGGCTCGTGTTGGTGTTACCCGGCAGTCGATCATCAAGGTCTGGTTGGTTGAGCGTTTGAAGGCTGAGGCTGCTAACAAGCCGCTGAATGGTGACGCCGCGGGCGGCGCGCATTAGCGGAGCGTTAGCAAGCAGGTCGTACCACTGAAGTAATTACACCTTGTTTTAAGGGCACAATCGTTAAGGATTCCGATGTGGTGGCAAGATTTGCATTAGTGTTTCTACTGTTAATTCAAGTATCTTGTGTTGGATCTTCAAGTGGCCAGGATCCACCCGAGTATTGGGCCGAAATTTTTAGACAATACCCATCTGGAGAAGCATACCAGAGGCTAAATGATTTTCTTGGCGAAAAACCAATTGCTGAGCAGCTGGAGTTCCGCGACAGAGTCACCGAGGCGCGCTTGAGTACCATTAGAGCTCCATCGCTTGAGGAAGCTGGCTATAAGAGCTACGAAAAGGCGTATATAGATCTCATAGATGTCATAAATAGAGCGGAGGAGGCAGGGGAGCCAATTCATGGGCTGGAAAATTACTGGCGAGAGATGAAGTTGATGCTTGATAGCCCGTTTAGATTCTACGGGGACGAGGTTGTAAGCCTTATCCCTGTTAGCAGAATGACTACGGAGCAGCAGAGGCAGTTGGTATTGGTGACAGCTGCCATGAACTTTTCTTATGCGAAGAATCTAGCGGTCGAGGGCGTGCCTCTCAGACTAACTGAATCAACCGAAGAAATGGCTGTCTGGATAGGTGCGTTACCTATAATTAGGTACGGGAGTGTTCTCTATAGCGCAAAGATTGAGCTGGCCCCGAAATCAGGGGAACCGATTCAGATAGTTCACCGATAGGATTCGGGCGACGCAGCAACATTTTAGATACCTGAATATGCTCTGGAAATATTACTTGTTGAAGGATCAGCCCAAATTCCGTTCAGAGAGCTGCTAACAATTTGCTATACCGGACCCTGCTACGCTGCGCCAGCTTGTGGTTCGCTTCGCTCACTTTTACCACAAGCTGGCTTCACTACTCTGGGCCGGTAAGCAAGGCGTTATTGAGCATATCGACTTACGGTGGAACATGGAAAATTTGCTAATTTCAGTGCTAGGAAATAGAAACTCCGGTAAATCATTTACGTGGAACACGATGTTTGGGAAAACCGTGAAATCTGGGACAAAGATTCGAAAATTATTCTTTAACAAATGCGAATATGTAGAAGTGTACTTAGTAAGTGGATCTCCCGAGGAGCGAAATAAGTATGTTGGTGAATTGATTGGCAGCGCGAAACCAAGGATTGTCCTGTGCTCTGTCCAGTACAAAGAGGAAGCGAGAGAAACTTATAGGTATTTCATAGGCCAAGGTTTTTTCCTATTTATTCACTGGCTTAATCCAGGATATGGAGACCCCGACACCCCATATTATGATTCTTTGGGATTCGAGAATTGGCTATTAGCATACACCAGCCTATTAGGGATTCGCTCAGGAAAGGTTGGCGCAGCTCCAAGAGTTCAAGAAATGAAGGATTTTATTTACGGGTGGGCCAAATCCAGAAATCTGATAGTGAATGATTGTGTAAATGCTCAATAACAAACCGATCCTGAGCGACAAAAGTATGTCGCCATACCTTTTTCAAAAAGCGCAAAAGGCACGCCAACATACTTTCGCGCCAGATCAGGGGCGTTATGTGCTTCGAGATGGGGAATATAGTGTGAGAATACTTTCGTTATCAATGAAAGGGGGGCTAGTGGTAGTGGCCACGCTATTTGCGAGTGCAAGCTTCGCGTGCACGTGCATTTTTTCTGGTGCATTTGAAGTCTTTGCGGAACAGCATCCAGTCATAGTAAGGGGCAAGGTGCTTCAGCATGGCGAAAGGATACCAAATAATTCAGGCTACTTTAAAACAATGACAATTGTGGTTTCCGATACTCTGAAGGGGAGCTTTCCCTACTCCACATTCGAGTTCTACGGAGATACAGGGATGTCCTGTCTCCGATATATTACGCTTGATGACTACCCAGTCGGCAGCGAACACCTATTTATCTTGGCAAGTGATGAATCTCTTCAACCTCTAATGGTGTGTGGAGAGTCGTCCCTCTTGATAAATGGCGATACTGTGCAAGGACGCGTTCGGGATGGCGGTGGGTATGGAACATACGAGCTAAACCTTGGCGAGCTAATGGAGCGCGTAAGGTGAGCGCACATAACAATCGGTTGCACAGCGACGATTTCGGCGCCGCCTTGCTCCACCAAAATTGCGCGTGAATACGGGCGTTATGCAATCAGAGGCAAGGAATGAGTAAAGGAGTATTGATATTTTTCTGCGGCAAGATGGGTGCAGGGAAGTCCACGAAGTCCCGTGAAATTGCGCAGAAGCGAAATGCTGTATTTATTTCCGAGGATGAGTGGTTAGCCTCACTTTACCCCAATAGTATTCTGTCTCTGGACGATTACATTCAGTGCTCTGATCGGCTTAAACTACAAATGAAGAGGCTGGTTCAATCGATACTGATTTCAGGAACTGATGTGGTTATGGACTTTCCAGCAAACACGATTCCGCAACGAGAGTGGTTTAGGAGCATTTTTTCTGAGGTACGAGCTCCCCATGAATTGATTTACATCGACCAGCCAAACGATGTTTGCATAAGTCAGATCGAAAAAAGGCGAACAGAGCATCCGCAGAGAGCAGCGACCGACACTAAAGAGATGTTTGAGCTAGTGACAAAGCATTTTGTAGTGCCGACATCCGATGAAGGGTTCAATACAACGGTAGTAGTGGGAAATGCACAACAAGCGCTTGCAGACTGAACCCGAAACCTACGCGTTTTTGTGTTGCTCGCTGCGCTCAAACACTAACATAAAAGCGCCATGGCTTCGGCCCAGCTGAAGCGGGCGTAATGTGTCTAGTAGCATCGGCATCGCACCAGAGTGAGTAGTATTGGGTAATCGAAAAAATGCTGAATATAAAGCACAAACTCATTGCTTCTTTGACTGCCGTTACCCTAACCATTGGTCCTGGTTACTACTTCATATCCCCAAGAGCGATAGTGTCGAATCTCTCTGGCACAGAATTTGATGAACTTATTATCTCTCTGCCATTCAGTCGGGTATCCTTTGGCCCAATTGAGGCTCAAAGTTCCAGTACAATATTTTACTCTCGCTAACACCGACCAGGTATGGGGACCTATTCGCTAAGAAGTGAAAGCTCAGAAATTTCCGGCAGCAGTTTCCCTTATGCAGAGGGGCCTGGATTTGGGAGAGTTCTCCGTTTCACGATCGATGACTACGGCCAAGTATCGGTAAATGACCAGATGGGGGTGGCCTCCGGCCATCTTATTCGCATTTGTCGCGCGGCGAGACCTGAGCTTTATCAAGGGCGTTATGCCCCTGCGAGTACTTTTTCATGAAACGTATCTTTCTCACTTCCAGCTCTTCCAGGGATACATTTTACACCCCGATATCACGGCCTGGGAGTGCCATGCCTGTTCAATCAACAATGCACGGGATTGTATGCGAATTATGAGTGCTTTTCTGTCTGAGCTGGATGCGCGGTTGGTCCCCGCCGAGAATATGTTCTTCAAGTGGCGGCCTTTCTGGTGGGTGTCTCAGCGCGAAATGACCTATAGCGCGGTAGCGTAGCGAGTTACCTTGACACCTGTTAATCTGTGGAAACCTAAACGTGGAATAAACAATGACACCATACGAAATGCTCGATCTCGGCCAGAGTAGCTACTCGACTTCGGTTGCCTATGTATCAATCTTTATTACGCTTCTAAGTGCCTATCTGGTTGCGGCCTATATTGTCGCCGGCCGACTGAGTAAAGCTCAATTTCTGTTAGCGAATAGCCTGTACTTGGTAATACAAACCCTGACTATCCTTACTATCTACAATTTCAATAGTTCCGCAAGATTTTGGGGTAACCTTGGGCGGTCAAATATGCCTGTGTCTAGCGAGAGTGCCAATGTTACCTACATACCGGAAGCTGTGGCGCTGGTCCTCATACTTACCATGCTACTCAGCGTATGGTTTATGTGGAAGTCCTGGAATCCAAAGGCTGAATAAACAGGCGTGTGGCTATTATGAAGCGCTTGCCCGAGCAGAGACATGATCCTCTTAGCGAAATAGAACCCGAACGATATGGGAGCATATATTGACGGTAAGGATGCTTTCATTAAGGAGCATGGATGTCGTACATTGCTCTGGGCAGGTGGTGCAAATGAGCAGATATCCGCATAACAATCAGTTTTTTCAGGAATTAAATGGCTATCGACCAGGTTAGAACCTTATCAGAGCAGTTGATTGAATCGGAGCGCCGTCGCATTGAAACGCAGCGACTGTCAGGCGTTGGCTTCTGGGAACTAAATCATAAAGCGGAATCACTCTATTGGTCAGAAGAGATTTTCGCAATCTATGCATTGGACCCAAATACGGTAGAGCCAAATTATGAAACCTTTGTCAGTCTAATCTACGAAGATGACAAAGAACTTGTAGATACAAGTTACAGAGAGTCTGTAAAAACCGGTGAAGAATACAATATTCGTTACAGGGTAATAACCGGTGATTCATACAAGTGGATTGAGGCGCGAGGTATCACTTACTATGACGTCGAAGGAAACCCGGAAAGATCTATTGGGACTGCACAGGATATTTCAGAAATAATTGATGGGCAGCAGGAAATTGAGTTTCTGGCAACTCATGATGCGCTGACCAGACTTCCCAATCGCAACCTGTTGTCCGATCGTATCCGGATGGCATTGCGCCTGGCCCAGCGGAAAAACTCTACACTTTTAATCATGTTTATCGATCTTGATAATTTTAAATTGATTAATGACACCCATGGTCATGACGTGGGTGATGAGGTTCTTCAAGGTCTTGCAAAGCAGTTCGATAAAATTTCCCGCGCTGGAGATACGTTTGCCCGAATCGGTGGAGATGAGTTTGTAGGTTTGATCTCTGTTGAGCACGAGAGTAATGTAGATAGAACTGTGAGACGTATTAAAAAATCTATCGAAAGAAACTACGAAACGAGAGTTAGAAGTTTTTTTGTCACGGCCTCTATTGGAGTGGCTATTTACCCTAATGATTCTGAAGATGCAGAGAGTTTGATACGCCATGCGGATCACGCAATGTATGAGGCCAAGCAGTTAGGTAAATCTGCAATCTGTTATTTTGATAGACAAAAGCATCATTCGATAGTATCGAAGAATCACTTGCTGAAAGAAATTCAGCACGCAATACAAAATGATGCTTTTGAGATCTACTATCAACCAAAAGTGTCGCTGCTGGATGGGTCTTTGGAGGGTGCTGAGGCTTTACTTCGTTGGTTCAGGCCTGAAGGCTCGATTTCTCCTGCCGAGGTGATAAAAGCGATAAGTGGAAGTTCTCTTGAATGGGAGCTCGATCGTTGGGTGATTAAAAAAGTACTAGCTGACAAATGTTGCTTCGATCAACTAAATAGAAGCTTAACAGTGAGTTTTAATGTCATCCCCAGCACAATTGAAAACCCAGCCTTTCCCGAATATATAAGTGAGCTTTTGAGACATAGTGACGCTATACCCGATGGCTTGGAGGTTGAAATTCTCGAAGTGTCGTCAATCAATAATTTTGAGCATATTGAAAAAGTTCTCGATGGATGTAAAGCGCTCGGTCTGAGCTTATCATTGGATGACTTTGGGACAGGTTATTCGTCCTTGAGTTATTTTCATTCGCTTCCGATAGATAAAGTAAAAATTGACGGGAGCTTTATAAGTAAGCTCAATACTGATGATTCGAGTCTGGTGTTGATCAAAAGTATCTTGGCTATGGCTAAAGCCAATGGGTGTAATGTTACCGCAGAGGGTATCGAGTCAGATGCAATTGCAAAGACTCTGTCTGGTTTGGGCTGTGATAATGGACAAGGATTTTCAATATCAAGACCAATTCCCATAAATGATTACATTGATCTTGTTAGAAATTGGGATGCCAACTCATACATGAAACGCTTGAATGGCACATAAAAGCCAAAGCAGTTGAGCACTGGGTATAAAACCATCAGCCAGGCATATGTGCCACACTCAATCGAGAACCGTTCTTACCTGGTCATGCCCACCGACTGGTCTCCAACTTCCTGTATTTTAATAGTAAATACACGGCGCTAGTATTCTTCTTCGGGATTTTCCTGCAAAGTAGATAGAAGGCGTGCCACTGCAGGGGGCGGAATTCGGCACTTCGCGCACCGTCAGGGCACGCGAGCCGCCCGCACCTCAATTTCAACAAGCCAGCCATCCACGACCAGATCTTCAATCTCAACGAAAGAGCGAACCGGCTTCTGTGCATTATCCTCGGTGCCGAAGAACTGGCGATAGGCGCGATTGAAGCCATCAAAATCCAGCAAGCCGAATTCATCGGCGACACCGAAACCTCTCACCTGGATAATGTCAGACATTGACCAGCCCTCTGCTTCGAGCTTGTCCTTGAAGCCGTTGAAAGTATCAATGGTCTGCTGCTCCATGTCTCCCCACGTACCATCTTCCTGAGGTGAAGCGCCAGACCCGCTCAGGTACAGAAACTCTGCGTTGGCGGGTACGCGGATGGTGGTGTAGAAATGCCGGGCTTCGCCTTTGCGTTCGATCTCCTGCGCCGATACCACCGCAGCGGATGTCGCGAGCATGCTGCCCAATACCAGAGCCAGGGGAGTCAGAGATAATATCCTCAATGCTTTCATGCGTTTTCCTCTTTTCTTCTGTCAATTCGTGTCAGTTGAACGGGTTGGTGTTTTGACTGGCAGACCGGGCCAGGTACACCAGCCTGACATTATTCGCTTTCAGTCACGTCCATTGTGCGGATATATGCAACCACATCCTGCAAAGTGCCGTCGACATCCAGATTCTGCATCATGGCCCGCATCTGCTCGCCAGCGGGGTCGTCGGGGTGCGTGCCCCGGTATCCGGATTTAAAAAGGCGCAGCTGATTCATCAGATACCAGTCACTTCTGCCCGCCAGCGAGGGTGCGCCGACTGCCTCAATTCCCTGGCCATCAAGGCCGTGGCAAGTGGCGCAACTGTTGTACAGCTGCTGCCCGCGGGCAGTGTCGCCATCTATTCCCTCATGCCTGGCAATCGGGCGCCAGTCCTCGATGGCGTTGAGGATGCGATCAATGGCCTCATCATCCAGAACGGACGCGGCAGCGTGCATTTCCAGTCCCGGCGTGTAACTTTTCTGTGTGCCACGCACGCCAGCCCTGAAGTTTTCGAGCTGACGCCGAATGTACCAGCTTTCCCGGCCATCGAGCCCGGGTGCCCGTATCACCGGGTTGCCGCGCCCATCTGATCCGTGGCAGGTCGTGCAGGTATAAACGGCATCGCTGCGCTGGCTATCGGTTAGCGCCGACACCTGAGCCTGCGCGCTTGCTCCGGCAACAAGGAAGGCAGTAATCAACAAGAGTCGGGTAAAGCATTTGTTAATAAACACGGTATCAGCTCACTCCTGTGGATTGTTGTTCGCGCGCCATCATGTCGGCCAGAGCGCGGTGGGTTGAAAGAATGGCACTTTCCTGCCAACCGGCATGGAGGGTGACCTGGTCGCCAATGATGTAATGTCTGCCGCCCGCCGGCTCGATCAGCCCGTCGAACATGCCTTGCTCGTCCGGAGTCATGTCCAGGCCATAGCGCTGCCAGCGCGCTGCGCAGCCCAGCATGTTGTTCATCCGGTGCCAGGCTATGGTGATGCCTTTTTCTACTTGTTGGCGGTAATCAGGGTGGACCTTTTCACCCTGCCTGATGGCGGACTCGATGCGCTGCTCCTGGCTCAATTGAGTGAAGTGCATGCCACCGCCGAAGTCATAAGCTGACAGAATGACCCCCTTTTTTTTATGAATACCATGGGACGGGTACCAGATCTGACGGATAGGCTGGTTGGTCCAGGTAATACCGCCATAAGTGTCATCCTTTTCCCAGAATCGCTCTTTTGACTGGAACGCCGACTTGTACGCCTGTCCGCGTACGGGGTAATCCAGTGCACGGCGGTATTCGTCGGAAAAATTGTTGTTGATGCCGCTGGTCAGATGGGTTGGGATGCAGTTGAAGCAGTAGTCAGCGCGTACCATCTGGCGTACACCATCGTGTTCATACTCGACATCGACGCCTGATCCTGTGAGGTTGATGGCGGTTACCACTGCGCTGTACTTGATCACGCCGGGCAGTTGCCGCTCGAAGCCTTTGATTATCATGTCCATGCCACCCACCGGTTGGAACAGCATCGGACCGGTTTCGCCTTCATTGGCAGCCAGGGCAGTGCGGATATAGGGAGTCTGCAGAAGCTCCTTCAGCGCAATCACCTCTTTACGCGTGCCATGTTTCAGGTATCCCCCGGTTGCGTATCCGGAGCGTGTGCTTCCTCGATAGCGGCCGTCACCGTCCAGATCACCGAATGCGTGAATCGTCTCTCTCAGCTGGCCAGCCTCCCATTCGCTCAGCGGCATGTCGAGATCTGCTGTGGTGAAGGACTTGGCCATGATCTCCGCCATGAAACCGCGAGCATCCGTGGTGAATTCCTTGTTGCGCACCGGCCTGCCTCCCAGCAATGCGTCATCCTGGAACCAGGCTTCCTTGTTCTCGTTGATGAATACTTCCAGCTCAACACCCAGCTCACGACAGTAGTGCATCAGGTTTCTGTGACTGCCGGGGATACGGGCGGGACCGCCGTTGAAGTAGAGATGCGGTTCGTTGTCAAAGTCACAGATCTGCGGATTGCCGATCTCGTCGATAAGGTCGCCGGAGCGCACCGTCATGCAGCGTCCGCCGGCTTTGCGCGCCGCCTCCAGCACGACAACAGTGTAACCTGCGCGGCGCAGTTCGTAGGCAGCCGTGAGGCCGGAGATGCCGGCGCCGAGCACGGCCACGGTTCGCCGTTGACCGGGGGGCAGCGGCGGAATCTGTGGCGCAGTGACGGCGGTAGCATCAGGCGTAAGCCCCAGCGCTGTACTGACGCGCAGGGTAGCAGCGGTGCCGCTGATTGCGCCGATCAGGCCAAGTATCTGACGGCGGGTATACATAGACTTCATGGACATGTTCCTGGTACCTGCGTAGTGGCTTGATAAGAAGGAGGCAAAAATCAGGCCTGATTGGCAGAAGTCCGAAAATTAGTCATATGCATTTGTATTTGATTACATTTTAGGTTTTTCGATAACAGATTATTTATGCTAAAGGCGGAATTAGATGAATCGGTATGGTGCGTACGTACTTATTTTGGTGCCTTAAATGGCAGGGCCAGTTCTAACTTCATTCGCGGGAACAGATTTCTCAAGCTGACAATGAGGCGTCTGCATAATCCGGGAGACACTCAATCAAGATAAACATGGCGATTCGGGTTCCACACCGGTTTTGTGACAGTCTTCTATTCAGCCGGCCGCCTTAGACTCATTCCAATATCTTTACGTTCTGACGGCCTGTGCAGCGAAAAATCTTGATTTTGGTTCGCTGCGCTAAGCAAATTTACGGATTCTATTTCCGATAATTGAAGCATCCTGTCTCCATCATTCCTGATTTATCAGCGCCGTTCAGGCGATTCACCTAATCTTCATTAAAGTGCCACGAAACAGTCGTCTGACTGTCTTGGAAGGATGACATTCTTTGCCCCTAAATTTACAACAAGTGTATTTCGGAGGCACAGCGTGGAATCTACTACATCAAGCACAATCGTCAATATCAGAGCTGCGGATAGCAGGGGCTCTGGCGTTAATCGCCGCTTATTAGGGGCTGCCATCGCGGCAACTATTGCCACAAGTCTGGCTGGCGGAGCGTTCGCTCAAGAGGGGGCCCCCATCCGGGAGATTCGGGTGGAGGGTAGCTCTACCAGAGGGCTGTCGGATATGGCCATCGATGTAGCCCGATTTGGCACACAGGTCCAGGTAATCGATGCTGAGGAGATTCAGACTGGCGGGTTTACAAACTTTGGCGAGCTGGCGTCAGGATTGATCCGAGGCGCCAATATTGGTTACTCACCGGACGAAGGCGAGTTCACCATACGAATTGATGGGGGCACCGACCGGGATACACTATTGCTGCTGGATGGCGTGCCAACCTTCGATCGGGGGACACCGCTGGAGACTATATGGGGTGCCACAGCCATTGATCCGCGCATGATCGAGAGTGTCGAGATCTTCCGGGGAGGTCAGAGTCTTTATTTCGGCGGTAACGGCGGCCTCGGTGTGGTCAATGCCATCTACAAGAAGCCGGAAGCCGGCGATGAAGCCAATGGCGAGATCGGTGTTTATGCGGGGGCTTTCAACACGCGCGAAATGTACGGCAATGTCACGATCCCGTTGGACAAGGCCGGTCGTCATTACCTGATGGTATTTGGTCGCTCCTACGAGACGGATGCTCACGAACTCTTCAGCGAAGAAGCCTACACCGACAACGTACTGGCATTGGGTGGAAAGCACGATTTTCCCTATAGCTACAACCTGGCTGGCGCCAAATATTTGTGGGCCATTGACGCTGAGACGGAACTGCGTGCGGGCTACCAGTTGGCCACTGTCGATTTCAGGGACTCTTTCCCGAACTCCACAATCTACCAGCCGAACTATACCGAGTTTCCGATTTTTAATGCAGAATTCAAGACCCGTTTTAATGACCGTTTCTCCTACGAGGCAGAGGCTTATTACACGGCTCCAAAGCTTTGGAACACCGAGCTGGATGCCCGTACCTGCAATATCCCCAGATTGGCCGATTTGCCCGCCGATGCGCAGGCGGCGGCCACTGCGCAGGGTATCAGCCGGTTCAATACCGCAGCTGAATTCGAAGCTTTCGCGGCCGGTCAACCGAACTTGCCTGCCGGATGTGTCACCAACCCTTATGGTAATCGTGCAGGAGCGGCGGTCGCAGCTGAGCAGGGTTATTACGTGGACGAGAATGGCAATCCCTACGGCACTGCTGATAACCCATTCCCCATCGGTGCGCCGATCGGTTATGTGATCCAGTCGACGGCTACTTACGGCAGTGGTGTTCCGACTAAAGGGTTCGGCGATCCTGATCAGTTTCGCGCCGGTTATGTGGACTACGGCTTTAACAACCGTCTAAAAATGACGTTGAATGAACAGATTGAGGGCGTAGTCGGTCTGCAGAGCATCAACTATCGTGATGACTCCGCTGTCGAGTACGGTATGAAAGACGACACGATTTCGACCACGGGCATTTACGCCGACTTGAGAGCCACCGCCTACTGGCTGGTGGAAACCAACTTCTCGCTGGCATTCCGTCAGGACTTCAATAACAAGTTCGAAGATCAGTCAATCTGGAAGTACGGCATCCGTCAGGAATTGCCGGGCGGTTTTTATCTACGATCCAACGGGGGTACGTCTTACAGTAACCCCACGCTGACCGAGGCCGGCATGCGCAGTAACACGGTCACCAATCCCAATCTGGAGCCTCAGAGTGTCGAAACGTACAGTTTCGGATTTGGCGTGAACGGTGATCTTGCACAGGGTACCTTCAACGTCGAGGTCAGTTATTTTGATACCAAAATTGATAACCTGTTTGGTTCTTCAGCAATCGAGAATGTCTGTATTAACTACCCTGATGTTTCCAGTGTAGACATCAATCCGAATATCGTCACGCCAACCGCCTTTTGTAATTTCGCGCTCGATAATGGCGTGCCGCGTGACTCGGTAGCTTTCTTTAATCGGCGTGCAGTGCAGGACATTGCGGGTATGTCTCTGGATATTTCCTATGATACAGACCAGTGGGGTGTGGATTTCACTTTCACGGATATGGAGTCTTTGGAACCTAATCCGATCTATGGCCAAAACGCCATGCTGGCCGGTACCGGGCAATCGCTAGACTTTGTTGTACCAGGTGCGGCAGGTTCCGAACGGTTCCGACAGTCCTCCGAGCGTCCGGAATGGTCGGCAGCGGCACTGGTGTCCTACACGCCCAGAGAAGACTGGATATTCTCGCTGAACCCTAAATGGCAGGGTCCTGAATATGCCTATGGCAACGGTCGCTCCAGCAGGCTGGTCGATGGCAATGGTAATCGCACCAACCCTGATCTGAACTTTGGTGACTACTTTGTACTTGATGGTTCCATTCAGCATTTCATGGGAGATGAAAATCAGCACAGATTCATGATAAGGGCCGTAAACATCCTGGACGAAGAATACTTCGAACGTGCCTCTGCCAGTGCTGATCAGCGGGTATCGCGCGCAGGCGTTCGTGGTGAGATTGGCGTCAATGATGCCGAATACTACTACCAGTATGGCTGGAATGGTAAACCGCGTTCTTTCTGGGTTCAGTATGAATATACGTTCTAATAAATGCAGGTCTGCGCTGTAGAAAATACCTTCAGCGATCCCTGTTGGAAATATGGATAACGATTTATTTATAGAGAGTTAGTGATATGAAAAGAGCAACTAGGAAAACAGCAGCAACAGCAGCGGCGATAGCCATGCTGCTAGGCGCCTCTCAGCTGGTGGCTGATGAATACAGTGGAGAACTACGGTGGTGGAAGGGCAATACCCACACTCACTCCTGGTGGAGCGACGGCGATGCCCCGCCGGAAGTGATCGCGGACTGGTACAAGAGTAACGGTTATGATTTCCTCGTGTTGAGTGATCACAATATCATGCAGCAGGGAGAGAAGTGGTATCCCATTGATGAGCCACCTCGCAAGCCAGAACAGGTCCGTGAAGCCTATGAGAGTTATGTGTCCCAATTTGGCGCCGACTGGGTTCAGGAGCGGCGAGTGGATGGCAAGCTGGAAGTACGCCTGAAGACTCTGGATGATTTCCGTACGCTGTTCGAGGAAGCGAATGAATTCATCTTCATCAAGGGCGAAGAGATTACCGATCGGTTCGAAGCCCATCCGATGCACATGAATGGTGTCAATCTGGTGGAACTTATTCTTCCCCAGGGCGGTACCAGTGTGGCTGATACCATCCAGAACAACCTGGATGCCGTCGTGGCACAGCAGGAGAAGTACCAGCAGCCCATGGTGGCACATCTTAACCACCCCAATTTCCATTATGCCCAGACAGCTGAGGATTTTTTCCAGATTGACCACAGACCCGGTGATGGTTTTTTCGAGATGTATAACGGCCATGCCGGCGTTGACAACCACGGGGACGAGCTACACATCAGTACTGAGCGCATGTGGGACATCGTGCTGTCCAAGCGGCTGGGTGAGTACGAGCGCAGTGTCATCTACGGTGTGGCCACTGATGATGCGCATGATCATATGTCCTGGGGCGAGGGCATGACCAATCCCGGCCGCGGCTGGATGATGGTTCGCTCCACGCATCTGACACCCAATGCGATCACAGCAGCTGTCAAGCGCGGTGACTTTTACAACAGCACCGGTGTAACACTTCGCACACTGACGATCACGGATGACTACATCGAGCTGGAGATCGAGCCGCAGGACAATGCGGAATATCGCATCGAGTTCATTGGTACGCGTCAGGAGGCGGATCTGGCACCCATCGAGAGATTCTCCGAACCTCATGAGCATCGTGGCAATCCTGATCATCACCATCAGACCATCCATCGCTACAGTGATGAGATCGGCGAAGTATTGGACAGCGTGGAAGGAACCCATGCGACCTACCAGGTGAGGGGCGATGAGCTGTATGTTCGGGCCCGTATCACTTCAACACGCCGGCATGTCAATCCGTTCGCGGTCGGTGATCTGGAGATGGCCTGGACACAGCCGCTGGTCGTCAAGGTCAATGACTCTCAGCGATAGGTAGTATGTGGGCAGTCCCCGGAGGGGACATTTGAGCACGGCCGCATATCGGCCGTGCTGCTTTTTTGTTACAGGTAAGCAGTCATGAAAAACACCGAACGAAACCATCTTCACCAGATTGACAACAGTGGTCTGGAACCGTTGAGCAATCACTCCCAAAACAGCAGCTTCCAGGACGTGTTATTACAACGGCAGATTGGCCGCAGGCAGTTTTTGTGCGGGGCGCTGGCTACTGCTGTATCCGCTTTCATGGCTCCCGCTTTTAGTGCTCTCGGGAAGAAGGAGCGTCTGGGCTTTGCCGCAATAGCTTCAGGGAAAGACGACACAATACACGTTCCCGAGGGTTATACGGCACGGCCTTTTGTGCCATGGGGCACCTGCCTTTACTCTGATCATGTCGGGGATGATGAAAGTCTCACGGCTGCTGATCAGGAGCAGCAGGTGGGCAGTCATCACGACGGCATGCATTTTTTCCCCATTGATGGCCGATCGGATGAAGGTTTACTGGTCATGAACCACGAGTATGTCGATCCGCCTAACTTCCACCCCGGCGGTCCCACCCTGGGTGAACATCGCCCGGCTGGCGAAGTGGCGCTGGAAATGGCCGCTCATGGTGTGTCGGTACTGCATGTGCTGCGTCAGTCTGATGGTGAATGGGTGTTGCAGCAGGACAGTCGGTATAACCGGCGCATTACGGGAACGACTCCGATGGAGTTTCGGGGAGCAGTGCGGGGCGCAGAGGGACTGAGAACCGCTTATAGTCCCGATGGCACAAAAGGACGTGGCACCCTTAATAACTGCTCGCATGGCGTGACTCCATGGGGAACCTATCTGTCCGCCGAGGAAAACTGGGCTGGTTATTTTGTCAACCATGACCAGCAATTGCCGCGCGAACACAGCCGTTACGGCTTGGGTACAGAAGCGAGCCGGTACCACTGGGAGGTTTCGGATGGCGGTGAAGACATCCATGGACGCTTTGATGTTTCTTCCCGGGGTTCGACGGCTACCGGGGATTTTCGAAATGAACCATCACAGTTCGGTTGGGTAGTGGAAATTGACCCCTTTGATCCGGGTCGTGAGCCGATTAAGCACACGGCACTTGGACGCATGGCACACGAAGGTGTGATTTTTGCCCCGGTGAAAGAAGGGCAGCCGCTGGTTTGTTATTGTGGTGATGATGCGCGCTACGAATATATCTACAAGTTCGTCTCCAGGCAGCCCTATCGGGCAGTCAGCGCGGGATCCCATCTTCTGGAAGACGGGGACCTGTATGTGGCGCGTTTTAACCCTGACGGCAGCGGTGAGTGGCTGCGACTGGATGCCAGTGACGCGGCTTTCCTCGCTCGGGCTAACATTGCGGGCGTTATGTTTGGTGATCAGGCGGACCTGCTGATAAATACGCGCCTTGCCGCTGACGTGGCCGGTGCCACAAAAATGGACCGGCCCGAGTGGGGTGCCATTGATCCGGATACGGGACATGTGTATTTCACATTGACCAACAATGTCGAGCGCACCGAAGCCGAGACCGACACGGCCAACCCGAGAGCCACTAATGTGAACGGGCATATCATAAGGTGGTTGGAGGCGGACGGCGATTTCGCCGCGCGTCACTTTGAGTGGGACATCTTCCTGCTGGGAGGGGAGACGGGCACCCAAACACCGGGTGAGAATTCCGTTACCCTGACAGAAGACAATCATTTTGCCAGTCCCGACGGGTTATGGTTCGATAGTCGCGGGATACTATGGATACAGACTGACATGAGCGGCAGCCAGCTCAGTGATGGGCCTTTTGGAAACAATCAGATGCTGGCGGCTGATCCGCTTACCGGCGATCTGCGTCGTTTCCTCGTCGGTCCGGTCGGCTGCGAGATCACCGGGGTGACGATGACGCCGGATCTTCGCACAATGTTTGTTAATGTCCAGCATCCTGGCGAAGGTAGCGGCCCGATCGACGTGAGTAGTCACTGGCCGGATGGCGGCACATCGCGGCCGCGCTCGGCAACGGTGGTGGTCACCCGGCAGGATGGCGGTGTCATTGGTAGCTGAGTACTGACAAATCCAGGATCCGGTTCCAAAGGTGTCGTTCCTGATGTAAGGACTCGCAGCACTTTGCGCCTGTTGTCTGAGTGGCAGAAGCTGATGGCCGATAGTGGATACTCGGCCATTGAGTTCAGAAGGCCCGGCGACGATAGCGACGATATTGCGGTAACCAGAAATTTTTCTCGATCGCTGCCTTCATCGCTTCTTCACTGCCCGCCAACGCAACTTCGTCAGCCTGGGCCTGCATGCCCACAGCAAAGGCAATGGCTTTACTCACCCGATGGATGTCCGTTAGCGCGGGCAACAGAGCGCCATTGCTGGTTTTGCTGACCGGTGCTTCGTTGGCAAGTGCGCGAGACGCTGCCATCAGCATATTGTCAGTCACCCGGCTCGCCTGGGCTGCTATAACTCCCAAGCCGATGCCTGGGAAGATATAGACGTTGTTGCACTGTGCGACAGGGTGTACCTGATCCCTGAACTGGACCGGCTCGAAGGGGCTGCCGGTGGCGACGATTGCCTGGCCATGGGTCCAGGCAAGAATGTCGGCCGGGGATGCTTCCGCGCGGGATGTCGGATTGGACAGGGGCATGATGATGGGGCGAGCGCAGGTCTTGTGCATCTGTTCGATGGCGTCGCGGGTGAACAACCCAGGTTGCCCGGACACGCCTATAAGTATGTGAGGGTGGTGGCGCTTTATGACTTCGAGCAGGGTTCCAGACCCTGGCACCTGGTGCTGCGGATCACTTCTTGCCAGGCGCGCCTGAAATTCGTGGAGGCCGGTCATGCCCGAGATCAGTAATCCATCGCGGTCAATCATGAATATCTGTGACCGCGCCTCAACCTCGGTCAACCCATCCTCTACCATGGCGCGAACAATATATTCAGCAATACCGCAGCCGGCTGAGCCCGCGCCAACAAAAACGAACCGTTGCTGGCTGATGCGCTCTTCCTTGGCCTGGCATGCTGCCAGAACCGTGGCCACACAGACGGCAGCAGTACCCTGAATGTCGTCGTTGAAACAACATACTTCATCCCGGTAGCGCTGCAGCAGTGGCATGGCATTGGACTGCGCGAAGTCTTCGAACTGTAGCAGAACTCTGGGCCATCGGCGCTTGATAGCCTCGATGAACTCCGCGACAAACTGATCGTACTGGCTCTGTGAAATTCTTTCATGACGCCAACCCATGTACATGGGGTCCTGAAGCAAAGTTTTGTTGTTGGTGCCAACATCAAGAACGATAGGTAATGTATAGGCTGGGCTGATGCCGCCGCATGCGGTGTACAGAGAGAGCTTGCCAATTGGTATGGCCATGCCGCCAATACCCTGATCTCCCAGCCCAAGAATGCGTTCTCCGTCTGTTACAACAATAACCTTGACCTTGTCTTTTGTTGCACTTCGCAGAATATCATCAAGACGGTCACGGTCAGGGTAGGAGACAAACAGGCCCCTGTGATTGCGATATATTTTTGAAAACTCCTCACACGCATCTCCGACAGTTGGCGTGTATATCGCGGGCAGCATTTTGGTAATATTTTGTTCCAGGATTTTGTAAAACAGTGTTTCGTTGTCATCCTGAAGAGATCGCAGGTAGATATGCCGATCCAGGTCGTCAGCGAGTTTACCATAGCCCTTATAAGCTCTTTCGGCTTGCTCTTCGATAGTTTCGACCCTGTTGGGTAGCAAGCCGGTAAGATTGAATTCTTGTCGCTCTTCATTCGTGAAAGCGCTTCCCTTGTTGAGCAGGGGCATGTCGAGAAGGGAAGGCCCGGCGTACGGGAGGTACAGGGAGCGATCGGTAGTTTTTGTCATGCGGTGTCTCTCTGGTATTACACTTGTTTATTTATGGATACAATCTTACGTAAGGGTCCTGTCCCGTTGCCAGGGACGGTACTAAAAGGCTGAGAGCTTCACGGCTAAAGCGAGCACTTCTGTAAACAACTGCAACGCCCGGAGACATTTCCTTTTGCGGACATGCAATTAACTATGATTTTGAGGCGACTGTTGTGTCCGTGAGCCACGAGGCGAAATCCGCCGCTACCACAGGCTTGCTGTACAGATACCCCTGGCCCTTGTCGCAGCCGAGTTGACGGACAATCTCTGCCTGGGCAAAGGTTTCTATGCCTTCGGCTACCGTGTCCATCCCCAGGCTGTGTGCCACCCGGATCGTGGCGTCAATCAAGATGCGATGATGAAGACTGGTATCCCCGTAGCGCACAAATGAGCGGTCGATCTTTACCGTGTCCACGGGTATCTGGTGAAGACTGGAGAGCGAGGAGTACCCGGTCCCGAAGTCGTCCAGTGCCAACGTCAAGCCAAGCGCCTTCAGCTCATGCAGTCGTGTTAACACCGATCCGCTCTGGGCTGCCAGGCTTTCGGTGACTTCCAGTTGCAGGCATGACGCAGGCATGCCGCTTGAGCGCAGTATTCCGTCCACTATGCCCGCCAGCCCCGGATGGCTGAGTTGTTCGCGTGACAGGTTTACCGCAAGTTTACGTGGCGCACGCGGCCCTAGCAGCGCCTGCCACGTCATGAACTGGCGGCACGCCGTGTCCAGCACGAATTCGCCGATTGCGTCGATCATGCCGCATTCCTCGGCGATGCCAATGAACTCTACCGGCGAAACAACGCCCCGAACCGGGTGTTGCCAGCGCACCAATGCCTCCATGCCGGCGCATGGGTCAATAGCGCCGTCGATATATTGCTCTCCCTGCAGTCCAACCACGGGCTGGTAAACAACAAAAAGCTGGTTTTTGGCCAGCGCAAGCTGGAGATCGTCCTCTACACTCCTGCGCTGCCGGGCACTTGCGCGCATCCCCGGTTCGAAAATCGCATAGCGAGAGTCGCCGGCCCGCTTTGCGTCTTCCATTGCGAGACTCGCATCCTGCAGCAGGTCGCTCGCATTGCCCGAGTCGCGGTTCTGCACAACGATGCCCATGCTGACGCTGCAATAAATCTTGTGCGGTCCTATTGCGTAGGGCCTTCCCAGCCGGTCAAGTATCCGCTGCGCGACGCCCGTCACGTTCTCCGGCACCAACAGATCATCGAGCATGACGGCAAACTCGTCGCCGCCGATACGCGCCGTCAGCGGCAGGCCGTCCATCACCTCTCCGTCTCGCCTGCGCGAGCGCAGCGTGGAGCCCAGGCGGCCGGCGATCAGGCTCAGAAGCTGGTTCCCTATGTTGTATCCAAGCGCATCATTGATGAGTTTGAAGCGGTTACAGCTAATGTACAGCAACGCACACCCATAACGGGTGTCTGTCGCGGGCCGGTCCAGCGCGGTCTGGAGCAGTTCGAGCGCCGCCACCCGGGTAGGCAGTCCGGTCAGTTTGTCGACGCGTTCGGCTTCACTGAGTTTTCTGGAGAGAACTTGCTGTTCGTGTTGTACCTCCAGTGTGACATCAACAAAGACTGCCAACAGCAGATCATCGACCAGCCTCAGCATGCTCAGCGAGAGGATTGGAGACGACGGGCTGGGGGCCGCTTCGGGGTGCAGTGAGATGCGCAGCGATTCGCAGATGATGCCACTGGCGGGGTCCGCATCAGCAGCCAGCTGGCGTAGCGTCGGCGCGCTGTCCTGCAGCAAGGTATACAGGTTGTCCAGGCTCCCGTCCTGCGAGAACGGCATCAGCAATTGCGCCGACTTCGGGTTGATCATTTCGATGTCGCCATCGAGCGAGGTCTGCACCAGGCCAATCGGCGCCCGATACATGAACTGGAGCAGGGACTCATAGGCGTCGTTGGATGTCGTCACGTTTTCGCGCCTTGGCCGGGACTGACGTCCCGCGCGAGTGGCATCAGTAATTGTGCCGGGACCGGGTTGATCATAGCAATCTCGCCATCGAGCGCCGTCCTCACAAACCCGACCGGTGCCATGTAGATGAGCCCAAGTAGTGCTTCGTGCTCATCGTTGATCGCCACGTGAGGGTGCATTTACTGGAGGCGGTTTACTAGCAGGTAGCGCAACGTCTTGCCAGGAGGGCCTGCCAGCAGTCGCAGTTTGACCTTCACAGGTTTCATGCGAAACGTAAGTACATAGTTGATAGTTTCATCCAGAGAGTCGCCGGTGGTCGCTGCATCTTCAAACCGCAGAGCGACCATGAAGTTGTTCATGCAGGGCGCGACTACGGTAAACAGGGGCTGGCCCAACACACGCTGCGGAGACAGCCCGGCAAGCCTGGCTTCAAGAGCGTTGTACCGGCGAACTATCGTTTCCGCATCGAAACCGATGACCCCGAAATCGAGCTCATCAAGCTCACTCTCGCTGAGTGAGTCGATCCTGTCAAATATGGCATCATCTGTGAATCCAAGGTGCATAGCGGCGTTCGTGACTGTGGTTCCGGTTAATTGAACTGGCTGTTGAATGCGATCTGTGAATCCCCGGGTAACCGGCACACGGTGCGCATCGACAACTCCAGTCTTTTCAAAGACTATTATTAGAATTCATTGTACGCTTGCCAACATCGAAGTGCCAGACCTGGTACTGAAGCGACCGGAATGAAATGCGGTGTTCAGCGTCACCCGGAGCGCATTTCCATGCCTGACCAGTCTACCTGGCTGACGGTCAATGAACCGGCAATCCGGGGAGAAATTTCAGTTATCAATTGTGGTGGGATTTCAGTCGATATCCATGAAAACGTGCTTCTGGCTGCCAAAGGGCGATAGTCACGGTTCGCCAGGGCCCGGGGCCCAGGATGGTTTGTAGCTTCTTGCTCCGGCCGTGAGCGGTTTCCACAAGGGCGCCCCGGCGTCACACCAAGCAGCGGCTTTTTGTCTGAAACTAGCCCTATGGCTACTTGCGACAACTCTGTGGATCTGGTCAGATTAGTCCTGACTTCCACCTAAACTGACGCTAAAACGTAGGTGGCCAACCCATGCGGATTGTACCCGTAGGGCGGTAGCGTGACTGGCGCCCTGGTTTTCACCCGCGAAGAGCCCGTTTGGCAGGCCCGTTACACTCCTGCTTGAACGCGTAGGCCACGGCCATTAAGCAAACGTATTATCAGTCGGTTGTGGCCATCGGGCTGAGCTAGAATACGCCTGACTTCATCTAACGATAGCACCACTATCAGAACCGGCGTGCGCTCACCTATTTGACGATATTGCCAGAGGTTTGGGTTTTGGTTTCCTGGGACAGGGAGGATTTTATGCTCGAATTGAGGCCCAATTGCGAATGCTGTGACAAGGATTTGCCGCCGGACTCCCTTGAGGCTGTTATCTGCACATTTGAATGCACATTTTGTAAATCCTGTGCGTCTGGCGTTTTGGCCAATCAGTGTCCCAACTGCGGCGGCAGTTTTTCGCCCCGTCCCATTCGCCCGGTATCACTGCTAGGTAAATATCCAGCGTCAACCCATCGTGTGGTCAAGGCCGGTGGTTGCAGTGCCAAGTCTTAACCACTCGCATCAGTGCGCGGTGGATGGCTGCCGGACGCCACTGTACTCAGCTTTATGTGCCCATAACTGCACTGCCAGCACTGAATATCAGGAACACTAACGATGAGGATCACGCTCAGGGATTACGAATCTAGCGATGCACCGCGGTTGGTAGAACTTGCAAACAACGAAAATGTGTCGCAATTCCTGATTTATACATTCCCCTATCCCTACACCATGGAGGATGCCAATTGGTGGATCAGCGTTGGATCACATGACAACGGTACGATAACCAAAGCTATTGAGTACGATGGTGCCTTCATCGGAACTGTCGGAATCACGCCTCAGGTTGGCTGGAAAAGTCATACGGCAGAGATTGGTTACTGGCTTGGTGAAGATTTCTGGGGGCGTGGCATCGCCACCGAGGCATTAAAGCTTATGACAGAACACGCATTCTCAGAGGGTGTGAGGGGAAAGCTATTCGCGCCAGTACTGGCACCTAATCGAGCATCAGCGCGCGTTCTCGAGAAGAATGGCTATCTCCTGGAGGGCGTGCTTAAAAATGAAGTCATTAAAAATGGGCAGATGTTTGACATACTGCATTACGCCAAGCTGCGCACATAACAATCAGTTGCAAACCGACATCGGGTATTGCAGACCTTCCATGCTCTTCGATGGCGCTCAAAAAATCGCAAAATTCGCTCGATACCAGCTGTGGCTGGACTGGACGTTAGGTAGCTAAATATGGATTCAATCTCAGCTGCACAATGCAACATGCGTGATGCCTACTACGGTGGAGCCCCTGGCATTGTCTCCTCAGGAAGTGCGTGGCTGTTAGCTGCGATAGTTGCAGCCTTGGTATCGGAGCGGGCAGGTGTTATCACTCTGGTACTGGCGGGGATGTTCATTTTCCCTGTGTCGGTTGTACTTTGCAGATTGATTGGGTGTACCGGAAAGCACAGCAAGGACAATCCTCTCGCTCCGCTTGCCATGGAGGGAACTATCTGGATGCTTCTGTCTATCCCCATAGCAATAGCTGCTGCTATGTTTAGGGTCGAGTGGTTTTTCCCGGCGATGCTTTTAGTAATTGCTGGCCGTTATCTCACTTTTTCCACTTTGTACGGGATGCGTATTTTCTGGATCTTCGGAGCAACATTGGTGGCCTCTGGGCTGTGGCTGATTTATTTGCAAGCGCCCGTGTTTCTGGGTGCATTGACTGGTGCATTAGTTGAGTACATATTCGGTGTTGTAATATTCGTGACTTATAAGGCATCGCAAACTAAACAAGCGCTCAACTCGCAGGGTGCGTCTGCCGGGACGCCGCGAGACGGCGCCTGTTAGCGTGGCGTTATGTATCGTGAGCGCTGCTATCGATAGAGGTGTCATTGGTTTTGCGTTGACGTGCCAATCGGCGAGGTTAAATGATTATCAGGCGAGTGGGACATCGTTACTTTGACTCTGAGTCGAGAGTAACTCTGGATTGCTGGTTTCCCCGTGACAACGAAATAGCGGCCCGGAGCTGTTTGTCTCAAAAGTATGGGCTCATTCAGAGTGATTCTGTCGAGATCAATATTGGTAACCTTTCCGACGCGCCGACAACCACCGAGGAGGCATACCTTCGTTTACATTTGCTGTCGGAATGTGTGGTAGGGCCAAATGAACTGAACCTGGAAGGTATCTTCTCCCTTTTAACCAATGTCGCGTGGACTTCGGCTGGGCCAGTTCTGCGTTTACACTCCCAGATGGTAGCGTGGTGTCCGCGCGTACTTTATCCGGCAAACCGGGCTTGTTGTTTCGGCGCAATAGCCAATCCGGAGCGGTGGAGGTGAAGCCCACCGACTCAGCTCGTTGGGGCGGTATAAACTCCACACTGCATAACAATGATTGAGCAAATGCATAACAAAACAATTAAAAATTTTACTTTTAGCGCTGGATTCGCCAATGCTTGCCTTTGTTTGCAGCGTTAGGCGTTCAGAGGGAATAGATGAAGATCAATTTTAGCTGGCCAACCTGGGTAAAGATCGGAATATTGGTGGCAGTGCTCATAACTGCGCCGTACTTCATTCCTTTCGCATTGGAGTTCGTCATAGTAGCGGACCTTATGGGGTTGGAGGCACTCGTTGTTTTCCTGGCAGCTAGTGGAAAATACTGGTGGCGTGCCATTTCACTTAGGTTATCGGCTTTGGCGCAAAACCTCGCCGAGACTGCGGCGCTAGTGGCTGAACTGTATCTGTTCAAGCCCCGGGTAGTGTTATTGCACGCAACGGTTAGCGGGTTGTGCCTGATTCTGGCTAGTTCAGTGATTCTCTGTTTAGCGGTGTGGATTCCCCCGATGATCTTGAGTGCGCAGCTTGTCTCTTGACCACACGTACGCTCGTTGACGTGCGTGCCTGCGTCCTTCTTTCGCTGGCCTCGTTCTCTTGTGTCCGTTTATCGAGAGGCTTGAATCAGTGCGGCTCAGACAGGCGGAGCTGATTCCAGGTTTGACCGGGAACGGCAAGTGTTATGTATAATCAAGCATGGACAATATTCTAAGAAAACTCACAGGCTACACATTCGCGCTGAGAGATGCGCTAGAGCGCACAAATGAATCGAGCGAGCGGCCGAAAATCACCAGGCATCTGGCCGCGGCAGCCGAAATGTATGCACTTCTCTATATGCATCAAACCAGTGAGGCAATAGCTCACATTGTGGAAGCAGAGAACCGAGTCCATGGTTGGTCAAATCTATCCGGTGACAATGGAGAAAAAGTCGCCAAAAAATGGGCAGAGTTTATCGATGTGGCAGGAATCGAGCTTTGAAACAGATAAGCGGGGAGAAGAGGCGGCCCTTTTTGTTACAGCCCGTATGACGAAAGACCCTTTACGGAGTCAAACCAGTGATCAATTCAATCAGATAGCTGGTTGAATTGATCACTGGTCGTGGCGCCAACAGGCACTGCAGCGAATACGTTACAAACGCTGGATTTGAGAGCTCACCGATGTAATAACCACCTCACTCCTCGCCTTGTTCTTCTGCAACGCCAAGCCAGTCTACACGCATACCGCGCACCTGCTCGCTGACATCGTCATCAACTTCAATCTCGTGGTCGCCGCGCACCGGATTCAGTGTCACCGGTACGGTTTTCAGCAGGCCATCGCGAAACAGCGAGAACTCAACCTCATCGCCGGGGCTGTAGCGCCGGAGCAGGGCATTCAGGTTGCTGCCAATGCGGGCCCCATCCAGTGCCATCAGTTCGTCGCCGGCATTGATACCGGCGCGCCATGCTGCGCCATTGAGACGGGGAGAAAACACCACCGGGGGATTGCCGCGCAGCGAGACATCCAGCGACACCTGCACCGGGTCTTCGCTGGTATCTTCACGATCCAGCCTCCAGCCTATTGATTGCAGTGCCTCGGTCAGCGGCAATGGTTGGGTGTCGTATACCCAGCCGTCCAGTTGTTCGGCGAGCGCGTCACCACCGGCAGCTGCCAGGCGCTCGCGGAAATCGGCATAAGTAAAACCGCCGCCGCCCAGCGGAAAGTCGTCATACAGCGACGTCATGACGGTATCCAGGCTGCGGTCGCCGTCACTCGTGCGGCGGATTTCCAGATCCAGCACCAGCCCCAGCAGTCCGCCCTGACTGTAAAACGACACCGTTCGGTTGGGTTTGTCCGGCGCCCGGTCGGCGCCGCGGTGAAAGCCTTTGGTCCAGGCCTCGAGGCTGGCACGGGCCAACGTGTCCTGGTTGTAGCCGGGGGCATCCACCACACTGCTGATGGCATCGGCAAGCTGATCACGGTAATCATCCACGGGGACCAGGCCTGCACGAACAGGTAGCAATTGATCGTAATAGCTGGTCAGGCCCTCTGCGACCCAGAGTAGTTCCGTGTAATTGATGTTCTGGTAGTCATATCGGTCGATCGCTGCCGGCCGGAAGCGCTTGACGTTCCAGGTGTGGAAAAATTCATGGGCCATGAGCCCCAGAAAACTCTGCCAGCGTTCGTCGTCCCAGAACGCGCGCGGGTCGGTATGGACGAGCGTGCTGTTGTAATATTCCGTACCCCCACCCAGGCCGTCGCCGCTGTGCAGCATGAAGAGGTAATAATCCGTCGGCAGGCCCGTGTTTGAGGCGGCGAATACCTCAGCAGTGGCGGTCACGAGAGCACTCATGTCATTGGCCAGACGCTCTTCATCGCCATCCCAGATGCCGTGAATCAGAAAATCGACAGTCATGCCAGCCGCTTCAAAAGTGACCAGGTCGAAGGTTCCTGCTTCAATCGGTGAGTCCACCAGACGGTCATAATGTGGCGCCACAAAGCGACCCGGATCCGGTTGTTCCATGCCGCTGGCTGCCTGCCAGTCAGCCGGCAGAGCGATGGAGACTTCTATGGGCTGGCCGCGAAACTCGTCAGCATAAACAAACACAGCGGCCGGATTGAGAAATGCGTGATCAGCATCGACGTGGCGAGTGCGGTCGGTCAGGCTGTTTGCATATACGCGGTAGCGAACCACAACGTCGCCTGCGCCCGAATCGGGCCTGGTTACCCGCCAGGAAGACTTTGCGGTCTGCTCGAAAGCCAGGGCCTCGCCATTTTCATCACTTACCTCCATGCCGGAAACAGTGCCAACGAAGTCCAGCACCAGATAAAGACCGGAGCGCCAGACGGGCAGGTGAAAATCCAGCGTGTCTCCCGTTGCGTCGCTGAATCGTGCTTCGATGGTGACCTGTTGCATGGCGCGCTCTGACAGGTCGACCCGGTAGCTGGTTTCAGCGGCGTTCGCTGCCCAGCTCAGGCAAATCAGTACTGCCGACAACAGGGCTGCTGTCAGGGTATGGCGGCCCGGGCCGACATGTGCTTGCTTAACTCTCATAAACTATCCTCCACAGTACATGAAGGATAACCGAAAACCTGCTCTTGATACACGGTCCCATTGTCAGTGCGCACTCAATGCCGACGTTGGTATCAGGTTGAACCGAGTGCTTTCCAGCAAGGTTGTTTAGCCACGGATGTAACAATTTTCCGCAATCGGACACAGTTGTTGCTGCACCGCGGACGAAAAGCGCTATAGATTCAGGTGCCCTGTCTTGACATAAATCAGAGCGCCATCGTCTTTTGTGAAAGGTTGATGCTGACTTAGATGGGGGCTGCGCAACCAGGAGCCTTTGGGATAACTGCCGTACTCATCGTGAAAGGTGCCTTCGATGACAAAAATCTCCTCACCGCCCCAATGTCGATGGCTGCTGAATTGCGTATTGGGTGCCCACCTGACCAGTGCAACGTGCTCACCTTCAAATTCATGCAATGGCATGACTGTCAGCCCAGCAACAAGACCCTGATGCCATGGTTCCTTATCAGTGTTAATCACTTTCTGCTCTTTGTCTGCTGCGCTGAACTGGTGCAACTTGACAAAAATTGTCGCGCCATCTTTGCCGATTTTGGGTGTGTGTGACGTCCCGATGGGGTTGCGTACATAGCTTCCTTCCGGATAGTCCTGATGTTCATCCGAGAAAACGCCTTGCAGCACAAAAAACTCTTCACCTCCTGAATGATGGTGCGCCGAGAATTCACTGAATGGAGCGTACCTCACAATTGATGTGGCTCTGGCAATCTCATCCCCGATTCTATCAAGCATCATGCGCTCCACATTGGGCATTGGGGAGTCGACCCACCGGTAGTCTTCTGGTCGAATCACGATACGCTGATCAAAATCAGCGTTTATACAGGTCGTCATGTATGTGCCTCAGAGATGAACATTTCATAAATACAGAATAGTACACAGAGCAGAATCTACTTGAGCAGTGTCATCTGCTGAACCCGCTTCATGGTCCGGTCGGAAGTGGTGCCCATGGCAGTAGCTGTGCCGTTAGCATCATCGCCTTAAATGGTTGCGGACATTTGATACCGCGCTAAGTGGGCAGGCTCGGAAATCCCGTCCAGAGCATGGGCGCAGCCGGATTCTACTCCTTTAACAGGGCGATGAACAACGTAATCAAGGCGGTCAGATCGAGCAATTCCGGTCTCTTGATGGTACTGTTAATTGAGGGCTGGGTTTTACAGCCAAGTCATCAAGAGATGTATTTTCCGATATAAAACCAAAGCCCTCGGTAATGGTGCAGAACTGCATTACCCGGATGCACCGAAGGAGATAATCTATGTTGCTCAAATTTTACAGTGAGGAGTCGGCCGGTTTTGTCATGCTTGATAGTGCCGCCGATCAATTGCTTACCATGATGGGCCAAGGTGGCAGCAAGAAAGGGGCCGTCAGTGGTGAAACGCTGACCGCTGCACTGGATCGCCTGACTTCAGCAATTGCGCACGAGCAGGACAAACCGGCCAGCGATAACCCTGATGAAAAAGCAGGATATGACGACCGGGATGATGAGGACAGTGATGAGCCGGAAGATGTGCCCCTGTCAGCTCGTGCCGCACCGCTGATCGCAATGCTACGGCGAGCCAGCGATGCCGACGGCTACGTGATGTGGCGTCCGGAGTGACGCTGGCACTGGTTGAAGACACCCTGTTTGGTCATGACAGGTCTGAGCGTATACCTGAGACGGGCCAGCTGTGCGAACCAAACATAACTGCCAGCTAGAAACGGAGGCAAACTCACCCGCTGGCGGGTGGTTCGCCTCGCTCACTTTTACCAAAAGTGACGCCATTGCATTGAACCCTTTAAGCAGAGTATTTATATGTTTCCCGGTTGCAAAATTTGCGTAAAGGAACCAGCCTTAAGAAAAGGAAAAAAAGATGGGAATCTCACAATCGCAACTATTGCTGTTATCAAGCCTGGCCATTTTATCGGCCTTGAATACAGCCGAAGCAGACCAAAATTCAGATTCGGGGATCTATGTTAGTGGGAGTTTAGGTCAGAACTGGATCCAGTCCGGTATTCCGGAAGAAAGTACAACAATTCTTAAAGCAGCAGTCGGATGGCAATTCAATCCCAATATTGGCGTTGAACTAAGCTACAACGACTTCGGTGAATTTCCCGGTCCTACACCGGTCTTTTCCAACTTTGACCTTACGGGTGTTGCAGTTGCAGCGATCGGGTATCTCCCCATTTCAGAAAGTGTCGCCCTCTTTGCTAAAGCGGGGCAGGTCTGGTGGTCTGCGGATTCCTCATTTTTCTTTTTTGGTAGAAACTCTGGAATTAACCAAACCGGAACTTTAAGTTTCAGTGAGTCAGACACTATGTTGGGTATTGGCGCAAGTTATGAACTGACCCAACAGTTGGAGCTCGATCTGGAGTACAACTACTACAAATTCAATTTTTCCGATTATCCAAATTTTACCAATAAGAACTCAGCTATAGTTTTATCCTTGAAGCGGGAGTTGTAGGTATTAAAAAAGCAGCCAAATCAGGCGCTTTGGCAGTGAGAAATTGCTTAAAGATAACGAAGGACGACATTCCGTGTTCGAGCGTTTTCGGAGTAGATGCTTCGAATAAACCGGGGGAAGGGTGATTTTTTGCTTTCTGTACTCCGGCCTGTTTGAGTGCTCAAAATTTGCTAGTGTGAAATTCTTGACTACTATACTATTTTACTTCATCGTCTCTATTTATCATTTTACGAAGCACTTGTTGATCGAAAACCGTTGCCAGCCATTAACGTAACAAGAAAAAAGCCAGGGACAGAGTGCGTTGTATGAATCATAAAGTCAGGCAAGCCATAGCGGATCTATTTGAACTTGCTGCCAGCACCAGCAGCAACAAGTGGCTTGCCCTGGTATTGGATGAGTCGCTTGAGCCAGTCATACATACACCTGCCGACAAAGCAGAAATCATATCCTATCTGCAAGCTGCCGGAGAACTGATCGACAGGAGATCGAGAGAGCTTATCAAGGTTGAATTACAGGAGACTGTAGCCGTATTGAACGGCGAGACCTCCCGATCCACCTTCAAGGTAGCCAGGACGCTTAGAATTGTTAATTTATTCAATGGTAAGGGAGACCATCAGGGGCTAATGGTTGCGCTTAGCGTTACGCCGGAACAGACCGATGATCTGAAAGATGACGCGCTGCCGCGCATTGCCCAACTGGCAGAACAGTTTATCTCCGCCGGTGTGTTGGAAGATCAAAGCCAGCAAGCGATCGAACATAGCTTCAATATCAACCGCGCAATCCTTAACACCCTCTATGATGCGGTTGTCATGACGGATCTTGAAGGGCGTATTCAAAGTGTGAACCCTGCATTGGTAAACATGTTCGGGTACCCTGAAAACGAATTGATCGGTGAATCCATCACCAGGCTCATGCCGCCGGAAGTCGCACACCATCACTCTGGCTACATGCATGCCTATGCTGAAGGGAAAACGCCAGGAAAAATCATGGGCAATATGCGCGCAGTACAGGGTCTCAAGGCGGACGGCACGCGCTTTACCCTGCAGATTGCCGTTACAGAAGCCCGTGTCGGGTCTGAGCGCTTGCTAGTCGCGGCATTGCAGGACATTACAGAAAGCGAAGAAATCAGACTGGACCTGAAGCGCTTCCGCATGACACTCGACAGTACGCTGGATTGTGTTTTTATGTTTGATGCTCAGACACTCCGGTTTTTCTATGTGAATCAAGGCGCGGTTGACCAGCTTGGCTACACCCCCACCGAGCTTCTTGAACTACACCCTTACGATGTGAAGCCGCTCTATAGCGAATCCGAATTCAGACAGATGATAGCGCCTCTGCTGAATGGTGAGATCCGCCGGTTGAATTTTCAGACAGTTCACCGCCACAAAAACGGCCACGACTTGCCAGTGGATGTCGCCATACAGTACGTCAAAATGGAGAACGAGCCCGCCCGCTTTATTGCCATTGTCAGGGATATAACGCAACAGCAGCAGTACAAGGAAGAGATCGAGCACCTGGCATACTTCGATCCGCTGACCAACCTGCCCAATCGCAGTCAAATAGCCCTAACACTGGAGAGATGCCTGCACAAATGCGCAGAGAGCGGCTATTTTGGCGCCTTGATGTTGACCGACCTGGACGATTTCAAGACCATAAACGATACACTTGGTCATCGCGATGGTGATCAATTGTTGGTTGAAATCTCTGACCGATTTGCCAACGTCCTGGGAGACCGTCATTCGATCTCAAGATTGGGCGGTGATGAATTCCTGGTGGTTATCAATACCTGTCACCGGGACTACAACGCAGCGTTTGAACAAGTCAGTCACATGGCTGAGCAACTTCTGGCAGCGGCTGCGCTGCCCACCGCCACTCTGGGCGAGGCCCCGTCCATATCGACGAGTCTCGGCTTCGTGCTGTTCAACGATGATTCCATCAGCGCCAGCGAGTTGATGAGAATGGCCGATATTGCGATGTACGACGCCAAAAAGAAGGGGAAAAATCATGTCAGTCTTTTTGACAACATCATGCAAAAAGAGCTGGTTGAAGAGCATCAGCTCACTGCAGACCTGAAAAGGGCCCTGGCGGCAGAAAATGAAATCGTCCCGTGGTTCCAGCCCAAGGTGGATCGGGACGGCCGGTTTATCGGATTTGAAGCACTGGCCCGGTGGCACCATCCGGAACGCGGACTACTCAACCCCATCAGTTTTATCGGACTGGCGGAAAAGAAGAACCTGATCGTGCCACTGAGCGATCAGATACTGATAAAAACCTGCCGGCAAATGAGTCGCTGGCGCGAGCAGTTCTCCATCGAAGACTGGACCGTGTCGGTGAATATCAGCCAGAGCCAGTTGGCGATGTGTAATTTCCCCGACAAAATAGCCAGGGCGCTGGCTGAAACCGGGCTGCCAGCATCGGCATTGATGCTTGAAGTGACGGAAAGTGTCATTGCAGAAAGTATAGAGGCCAGTGTTCAGCAAATGGGTCGACTTCGGTCCATGGGTGTACGTTTTTCCCTGGACGACTTCGGTACCGGGTATTCATCTTTATCCTACATTCGACAGCTTCCGATTGATGAACTGAAAATAGACAGAAGTTTTGTGAACACGTTATTGAGCGACCCGGAAACCCATTCGATAGTAAAAGTCATTCTGTCATTGGCAGACGCGCTGAAACTGGATGTTATCGCGGAGGGCATCGAACACGAAGAGCAGTGGCAGGTCCTGCAAGGTCTGGGTTGCTCAGGATTCCAGGGCTACTTTTTCAGCCACCCCCAGCCACCCGAAGTCATCCTCGAAAAGCTGCAGTCCAGCTACCAGTCTGCTTCTGCCGATTGACGATATAGCGTCTATCCTGGATAACGTCTCCCTGATGACCAAAGTCACAGCACTTACGATGGTTTCGATGCGGCACTGGTCGTCCATACACCCTTGATATTCGTTTTAAGGCCCTTTACCCTATTATTAAGGCTGATGACATACTGACTTTTATATCAGCCTTGGCAATTCATGGATGTAACAAACATCCAGATGGAAAGGAGTAGTCATATGAGTACAACCATTCCAGTAAAATCGATGCTTGCGGCGTTTTTGGCTGCCACATTCGCCATGCCCCTGGCTGCACAGCCGCCGTTGACGCAGTCATACCTGGAGTATCGGGGACGTATGCAATCTGACGCGGATGAATTCCTGTTTTTTGAAGATGACCGAAAACAGGTCGTGTCCTACAACAGCGATCGCGTTGTCAGGGTGTGCACCAAAGACAGCCCGCTGGTGACACCGATGCGAATCGAATTTGACGATAAAATGGCCATGCTGGCCCCTGGCGACTGTATCCGGGTTGAAGCCATGGAGGTTTATCTGGAACCTTCTGAGACACTCCAGCGCAATACCTTTTTAGAGGTTGAAGTCGATACTCTTAACTGACATTGTATCGCCATTAATTACAGATGATTAGTATTAAAAAGCTCTCGCTTGTTTGCGGGAGCTTTTTTTATGTCTGGTCTATATCGGTCAATCTAATACGGAGCAATGAATGCCAAATCACAAACGCTTCCGTCGCTACCCAGCAACCCTGCGCCGGGGGCTGCGCATACTCGCAGCGCCGGTAAAGGGCGATAATGGCCGTGGAGGGTTTTTCATCCAGCCGTATCGTGGTTATGGCTCACGCGACCGGGTATTCCTGATGGGCCGAGTGTTTCGTCAGCCGGGTTTCGGCGCGGGCATAAAAGAAGATTCGCTGCGCCGTGACCTGCTGGACCTGGTGCGGCGGCTGTTGCGCAAGCCGGTCGCAGGAGGCCGGGTGAGAGTTCGCTACAAGGACACATCGGAAATTGTCGAGACTGACCGCCATGGCTTCTTCCGGCTTGATATGAGCTTGGGCGAGATACCCTCGGACGTAGAATGGCATGAGGTGGAGTTGTCTCTGGATCAGCCTGTCGACGAGCGTGCCACCACTACTGGTGAGTTTTTCACGCCTACCCACAGTGCCGGGTATGGTGTCATCAGCGACGTTGATGACACCGTGGTTCATACCGGGGTGGCCAATTTCTTCAAGATGATGTGGCGCCTGTTTGCCCAGGGGGCGGATAGCCGGGTGGTTTTTGACGGCGTTCCGGAGCTCTACCGGGGCTTTCATGAAGGGCCTGAGGGCAACCAGGGGAATACGCTGGTTTATGTCTCCCGGGGCCCCTGGAGCATCTACCAGGTGTTGGTAGAAATGTTTCGGCTGCACCGTATACCCAATGGACCCATTCTGATCCTGCGGGAGTGGGGTATGAAGCGTGGCAGTGTGCTGCCACGCCGGGCCCGTGACCATAAACTGGACGCCATTCGGCATGTTATGGAGCTGTATCATACGATGAATTTCGTGCTGGTGGGTGATTCCGGGCAACATGATCCGGAGATGTATACCCGAATTCTGAGAGAGTATCCCGGCCGCATACTGGCCATCTACATACGCGATGTCAGTCGCAACCCCGAGCGCTCCAGTGCGATCGCGAAGCTGGCCGAGGAAGCCGGTGATAGCCGTTGCGACCTGGTTCTGAGCGACGACAACCGGGTACTGGCAGAGCATGCGGCGAAGCTCGGACTGATTTCTCAGGCTGCAGTGTCAGCTGTGCGCAATCGCGTAGTGACTGCGTCAAATGACTAGACGTGGATGTAACTGCCGACTTAAGGGCTCAACCTAATGGCAGTGTGTGTGACCAGCCCCTGAGCACAGGTGAGGGCAATGATCAGCACTGCCACTGCGGACAGGATGCCCGCCATCAAAGGTAACAGCTCTCGGGTTACCCGGGGCTGAAAGCCCGTTGATAAACAAATTCACTGCGCTGGCTACTCTTGCAGTTACCCGCCCTGAACGGTAGGGTGACCAATGGTGTATTGGATGGCGCTGCCTCGAGCAATGATATGTCGCTACAAATTTGCTGGTGTTTGCTGCAACAAGATTCTCTGTCTGGATTAGGCAGGCACCAGACTCAAACTAAATTCAGGAGCATTTATGATCACAAAATGCGGACTTGTCCTGATCGCGGCTGTCGGGTGTATCGCTACACCAGCCTCGTTCGCTGATACTGCAACTGAAACCGATGACATAAAACAACAGCTTGCTCAATTGAAAGAACAAATTGTTGCGTTGGAAGCACGGTTGGCTGAGCAGGAAGCTTCCCAGGCCGAACTGAGCGAGCAACGAGCACGCGACCGGGTGCCGCTAAATGACGATACCAGCCAGGACGGTATCGAGCTCGGCGGTGCCATCAGAACAAACTACAGTCATACCTCCTACAATGATGGCAATACGGATCGTGTCGGCGATTTTGATTTTGATATCTTCCGTTTCAATTTGTATGGCAGCGTTGGTGACGTATCACTCAATGCTGAGATTCGTTTTTTCGATTACATGACTGCCGTTAAATACGCCTATGCAGGTTATCAGCTTAATGATGACTGGCAGGTTCAGGCCGGCATGACGCAAGTGCCCTTTGGCAACTGGCCTTATAATTCGCACAACTATTTTTTCAGCACAAATTACTATCTGGGTCTGGAAGACGATCATGATCTGGGTGTGCTGTTTAAACGTAGCATGAGTGATAACTGGCAGCTTGATCTCGGTTTTTTCAAGAATGATGAGCTGGGGGGCGTCGATGGCTATGTCGACAGCCGCGCCGATCGTTATTCGTACGATATTGTCGGTTCCCGCTCGCAGGGTGAGGGTATCTACGATGAGCCGGCGCAGGCTCTGGGGGAGTACAATACGTTTAGCGGGCGCTTCGGTTACCATCTGCGCCAGGACGGGTTGGAAACCGAGCTGGGCGTGTCTGCGTTAACGGGCGGCCTGCACGACGGCCAGAGCGACGCTGGCGATTACCATGCGTGGGCTGTGCATAGTAACAGCCACTATCAAAACTGGAACCTGCAACTGCAGTACAGTGAGTATCAGTATGACATTAGCGGCGTAGACCGTGTTGCCGTCGGTGCTTATGCCTTTTACGACTCAATGGCCGCCGAGGCAACTTCGGCGACGGTGAACCTCGCGTATAGCATGCCCGTTGAATGGGGCCCGGTAACCGACCTGCAATTTTATAATAACTACGGACTGGTGTATGACAAATCTGACGGCAGTGCCGACACCATGATGAATGTTACCGGCATGTCAGTGGCAGCGGGTGGCTTTTTTACTTACTTTGACCTGGTGCACGGTAGAAATCAACCCTTCGTGGGTGGCAGCGCCAGTGGCAACAGTGATGACACAGAACGTAGATTCAATATAAATATTGGCTATTACTTCTGATCTTTTGGCGCTCGTTGCGCCGATATTCATGCATTAAAAAGGTCGATCTGACCTAAAGGTTGTAACAATGACAACAAAAAAGGATCCAATGGTCCCGGACGGTAAAGTTAACCCGATTGATACTGACTACCAGGTAGGGCAGGACAATATTGTGGTGACGGTAGGGCCTTTTGGTCTTGATATCCACAACCGGGTGTTTGCGATCTCCGGACTTGCCATTATCGCGTTTGTTCTGCTCACGCTGGTTTTTCAGGCGCAGGCCTCCACAGTCTTTAGTGGCATGCGCGACTGGCTTACCGGTAACCTGGGCTGGTTCTTTATCAGTGCTGCCAACGTTTTTGTGTTGTTGTGCCTGGGTTTGATTGTTTCCCCGTTGGGCAAGGTACGGTTGGGTGGTACTGACGCCACACCTGATTTTAGTTATCCGGCCTGGTTCTCCATGTTGTTTGCCGCGGGCATGGGTATCGGGCTGATGTTTTTTAGTGTCTCCGAGCCACTGTCACATTTTAGCAGCGCTATAACCGGAACCACTGTTGTTGATGGTGTACGCATCGACTCGGCCCCGTTGGGTGGTGCCGCTGATGATGCACTGGCGGCGGAACGGCTCGGCATGGCGGCGACAATTTATCACTGGGGGCTGCACCCGTGGGCCATCTATGCCGTACTGGCACTTGGGTTGGCGCTGTTTTCCTTCAATAAAGGTTTGCCGCTGACCATTCGATCGGTGTTTTATCCGTTGCTGGGAGAACGGGTGTGGGGCTGGCCGGGGCATATTATTGATATTCTTGCCGTGCTTGCCACCCTGTTCGGTCTGGCCACGTCGCTTGGTCTTGGTGCCTCACAGGCCAGTGCGGGTCTGAACTATCTGTTTGGCTGGCCTGAGGGAATAACAACTCAAATTTTGCTGGTTGTCGGCATCACCATGATTGCTCTCGTGTCTGTGCTGGCTGGTCTCGACGCCGGGGTAAAGCGTTTGTCTGAACTAAATATGGCAATGGCAGCGTTACTGCTGCTGTTCGTCATTATTGTTGGTCCAACGCTGGCCATTTTGACCGGCTTTTTTGATAATCTTGGAGCCTATTTTCAATACCTGCCGGCGCTCGCGAATCCCATAGGCCGGGAAGACGGTCCCTTTATTCAGGATTGGACTGCATTTTACTGGGCGTGGTGGATCAGCTGGTCGCCTTTTGTCGGCATGTTCATCGCCAGGGTCTCGCGTGGACGCACAGTGCGGGAATTTCTGGTTTCAGTATTGCTGATCCCATCGCTGGCTTGCGTATTGTGGATGACGGTATTTGGCGGAACCGCGATCAGTCAGATAGTGCAAGACAATTACATGGCGGCTGCCGAAGCAGTACTGCCACTGCAGTTGTTCATCATGCTGGATGCCTTGCCACTGGCGGGGATTACGTCGTTCCTGGCAATTATTCTGGTGGTTGTGTTTTTTGTGACCTCATCGGATTCGGGTTCTTTGGTAATTGATACCATTGCGGCCGGCGGCAAAGTTAATGCGCCGACACCGCAGCGGGTGTTCTGGTGTACGTTTGAGGGCCTGGTGGCGATAGCGCTTATTCTGGGCGGTGGCCTGGTGGCATTGCAGGCAATGGCGGTGTCAACCGGCTTGCCATTCACTCTGGTATTACTGGCGTCATGCGTGGCGGTGGTGAAAGGGCTCATGTCTGAGCCTCGTTCATATAGTCAGGCCTGAGTATGGAGATAGAGCAGATTGAAATACTGGATTTCCTGAAACGGCATTCGCCGTTCAGGGAGCTGCCTGCGGATCTGTTAGAGCAGGTGGCGTGCAGTATTGATATAGGCTATTTCAAGGCAGGTTCCGAGATTCTTCGGTTTAACGAACCACTGCATGCGTTTCACCTGATCCGTAGCGGCGCCGTTGAAACGTTCCGACGCAACGGTGAATTGTACAACCGGCTCAGCGAAGGCGGATTTTTTGCCGAGCAAGGTCTGCTTCGCGGCGGCAAGGTTCGTTTTCCGGCGAGCGCCCTGGAAGATACCCTGATTTACCTCATCCCCGACAGGATGTTTCTACAGCTGTTTGATGAAAGTGAATTTTTCGCTGATTATGTTGAGGTCGGCTATAGGGAACGGCGTAAAAGCAGCAAAGCCAGGGAGCAGGCCAGTGCTGACTTACTGGGCGCTACTGTCAGTACCCTGTTAGGTCGGGTCCCGATCAGTATTGGCAGTCATGCCAGTGTCCGACAGGCAGCACAGCTGATGAGTGAGCAAAATGTGTCCGCGCTCCTGATTCTTCATCATGGCGATGAAACGGCCCCTGATGGCACCCTGGCAGGTATTATTACTGACAAGGACATGAGAGCCCGGCTGATCGCGCCGGGCCTTGATTCAGAGATCCCGGTGACCGACATCATGTCGGCTGATCCGGCTACCATTGACCATCAACGGTATATTTTTGAAGCAATGGCGTTGATGCTTCGCTACAACTTGCACCACCTGCCGGTACTGATGCGAGGCAAGACGGTGGGGATTATCGCCATTTCCGATATTATCCGTTATGAGTCGCAGAACAGTCTGTATGTGGTGAGCAGTATTTTTCGTCAACAAACGGTTGCTGAATTGCAGTCCGTGGTGCCCGATGTGCATGCCTGTTTTTTGCGCATGGTCAACGAAGATGCCAATTCACAAATGATTGGCAGTGCCATGGCCGCGATCGGGCGCAGTTTTAAACAGCGCTTGCTGGAACTTGCCGAAGCCGAGCTGGGACCAGCACCGGTACCTTATTGTTTCCTGGCGTTAGGGTCGATGGCACGTGATGAGCAATTGATTTTTACCGATCAGGATAATGCACTGATACTTGACAACCGCTTTGATCCGGCCCTGCATGGTAGCTACTTTGAAAAGCTGGCGAGTTTTGTCTGTGATGGTCTGGCAGCCTGTGGCTACACCTATTGCACTGGCAAGGTGATGGCGACAAATCCACAATGGCGTCAGCCGTTGCGGGTATGGCAGCAGTATTTCAAAACCTGGATGGAACAGGCGACGGCCGAGCGCTTACTGCACAGCTCAATCTTTTTTGATATTGATGGAGTATGGGGTCAGACTCAGTGGGCAGAACAGTTGCAAGCCCAGGTGAGCAAACAGGCGCGGCACCAACCCCTGTTTCTGGCCAGCATGGCGCGTAACGCGTTGCAACGCACGCCACCGTTGGGATTTTTTAAGGATTTTGTGATGGAGCAGGACGGCAAGCAGAATAACAGCTTGAACATCAAACGCCGCGGTACTGCGCCGTTTTCCGACCTGATACGGATTTATGCGTTAGCAGTTGGCTCTGATGCCAACAATTCATTAAATCGTTTAAAAGACATTATTGATGCCGGAGTGCTTCCCAAAGGTCGCGGCGAGGATCTGCGAGATGCCTTTGAGGTCATCGCTCTGACACGAATTCGGCATCAGGCCGAGGTCCTGCGCCAGGGTCGTGAGCCTGACAATAATGTGCTGCCCGAACAGTTGTCGGAATTTGAGCGCAAACATTTGAAAGAAGCGTTTCAGGTTCTGAGTAACGCTCAGAGTTTTCTCAAGTTTCATTTTAAGGCCTGAGGTCAATCATGCTCTATCTGGGCCCGAACCAGGCTGACAAGACCCAAAACGATAACGCGATCACTGACTGGCAGCGTTATTATCAGCAACAGGCCGCCAGCGTTGAACACTCGTTGTTACAGCATTTTTATGGCGCCGGTATGGTGGCGGCCAGCACCCCCGTCAGTCAGGTATCATTTGTCGCACTCGACTTCGAAACGACAGGCCTCGACGCCGATAGCAATAGCATTGTCAGCATCGGGCTGGTGCCCTTTGACCTGCGCTGCATCTACAGCTCCCGCGCTCGCCAGTGGCTGGTAAAGCCGAGATTCAAGCTAACTGACAGTTCGGTTACGGTACACCGCATTACGCACTCTGAAATAGACTCGGCGCCTGATCTTAGCCAGATATTGCCCGAATTTCTGTCGCTGTTGGCCGGCAAGGTGGCCGTGGTACATTACCGGTATATAGAGCGGGAGTTTATGAATGCCGCTTTGCAGGCACGGCTGGGTGACGGTCTGCTGTTTCCGGTGATAGATACCCTGGATCTGGAGGCCCGGCTGTATCGGGCAAAACCACTCAGCTGGTGGGATAAGCTGCGAGGGCGGCAAAAGGTATCAATCCGGCTGGATGCCAGCCGAAATCGTTTTAACCTGCCGCCTTACCGGCCGCACCATGCGGTGACCGATGCTATTGCCTGCGCCGAATTGTTGCAGGCACAGATTAACCACAGGTTTAGCATGGATACCCCGGTCAGTGAATTGTGGTGCTGATTTTTGAGCAGAGCCTATGCCTTTGGCCAGGCGAGGGAACAGGATGAACCAGGAAACCGGCAAAAATAGCAGGCTGGAAAAGGTGCTCGCCGCTCAACGCGAGTATATTGCCAAACGTGAATCCGGTTATCGCGAACAGGCACTGAAGTTGTACCCCTGGGTATGCGGGCGCTGCACCCGCGAGTTCGACCGCGCCAACCTGCGCGAGCTGACGGTGCATCATGTCGATCACAATCATGACAACAATCCGGTGGATGGCTCCAATTGGGAGTTGTTATGTATTTACTGCCATGACGAGGAGCACAGTAAATTTGACAGCTTTGTGCGTTATGGCGCGCGTGGCGAGACCGAAGTGAAGCCCGCCACCTACAATCCGTTTGCGGGTCTGAAAGACGCCCTGGACAAAAAGAAGGGCACATGACGATTGTGAACACGGCGCTGCTGGCGCTGGCAGCTCTATTCTGGGGGGTATCAGGCGGGATCGGTGGTATGCTCATTGCCGATGGCTGGGATCCATACGTGGTTTCCTTCTATCGGGGCGCCATCGGGCTGCTGTTTGTCTTAGTCTGGTTGATACTGCGCCCGCGTGGTAGTGGATTCGCAAACCGCAGATTATGGTTCTGGTCAGCGGTTGCCGGTGTCGGCGTTGCTGGGAACTTTTCACTGTATTTCTTTAGCATCTCGAAGGTCGGCGTCTCGGTTGCGGCGCCGCTGATGTACTGTGCTCCGGTATTTGTTTACCTTCTGTCTTTCGGGTTTAAGATCGAGAGTCCCACCCGGCTTAAATGGGCTGCGATCGGTGTGGTGATTGTTGGCATCGTATTACTGACACGCGTATACGAAGTCGACGTCAGTGGCATCACGCCGATTGGTATCGGCGCCGGATTGCTGGCGGGATTATGCTATGCGGTATTCATTTTCGGTTTCAAGTTTGCCGCGCGGCAAGGCAGCCCGCAGGCGATTCTGGTGATAGCCTTCGCGGTACTGGTCTGCCTCCTTATCTGGCCGGCCGATATCAACCAGATCGTTGCCGTCCTGAGTACGCCGGATTGGCCGCTGTTCATGAGTTTGGGTGTGCTTGGCGCGGGATTGTCGTTCATTCTTTATATTGTCGGCCTCTACTACACTGTCCCCACAGTGGCCTCGATTGTGGCAATGATTGAGCCGGTAGCCGCGTCACTATTCGGTGTGCTGATTTTGAATGAAAACCTGATCGCTCTGCAGATTCTTGGCATGGCGCTGATCCTGGTCGCGGTGACCACGCTGAGCGTCTATTCCAGCGGTGGTCGACCAGTTTACAATTTAACTTCCTGATCAGACGTATTCCGGTATCGAATCCTGCGTTTTGATAACTGATATTGGCAAATTCTGCGTTTACTGGCGCCGCTCTAGCCATCGTCATTCTTTATTGCTCAATCAAAGTGACCGTTCACTCATTTATCCTGTCAGGTTTACTTGACACGGCAATGCAATGCCAGCAATATGTAACATAAACCTTACATAAAGTAAGGTATATATGTCATTTGTTGGGGTGATATTGTGAAAAAATCTAACTTGGAGGCATTTTTTCTGAAACGCTTCATGGCCGCTATGTTATTGTTTCTGATACTTATTGCGGTGCAATCCTTTTCTTTGGAATTATTGGACATGCCTGTTTGGCCTAAAGTTGCGGTCACAGTCATGCCCGTATTACCTTTGATTTGGGCTTTTATGATTTTTCGGGTGCGCTATCGAGCGCTGGACGAGTACATGAAAGCGCTCACGGGAGAAGCGTTTTTGTGGATGATAGGCATTATTTGTTTTACATCCTTTATCTATGGCATGTTGGCCATGAAATTTGTTATGCCTCCGGTGAATTTGGCATTGGTGCTTCCCGTTGTGTTTGGTGGTCATGGACTGATTCTGGCGCTGTTGATTTGGAAAGACCATGAAGAATCGAATTAAGGTGCTGCGTGCTGAACGAGATTGGTCACAACAATCCCTTGCAGAAGAAATTGGTGTTTCCCGACAAGCGGTAAACGCGGTTGAAAGAGGAAAACATGACCCCTCATTACAATTGGCGTTTGATATCGCGGAGCAATTTGGCATGCGCATTGAGGACGTTTTTTTTCCTGAGAAAAAATCTACGTCTGCAGTGTGAGTCACCCATTGGTAGTTATGTGAAGGTGCTTCACTACAGTAGTCATTTTCGCGCTATGATTGAATCCACGCTATAGCCCCCCCTGGGAGCCCCTATGAAACGCACATGGACCATCATCGCCGTCGCTGACGTGGCACGCAGTTTCACCTGGTACCAATCACTTTTTGGTCAACCACTGTCGGCGCCGGCACATAACTACTTCGGACAAATTCTCGACACGGACGGTACCGTTCTGCTTTGCCTCCATCAATGGGGTGCACACGAACACCCGACTCTGACCAGTGCTGACCGGGCTGAGCCGGGTAATGGTCTGCTGCTCTTTTTCCGCGTCGATGATTTTGATGCCACGTTGACCCGCGCCAGAGCCCTTGTCAGTGAACTTGAAGAGGAACCCGGGCTGAATCCAGCTACCGGCACCGCCGAGTTTGCCTTGCGCGATCCTGACGGTTATTACGTTATGGTCAGTGCGCTCGGTTAAACAGCGGCGGCTCCATCAACCACCAATCTCGACCTCCAGCGTCATCACAACCTGGCCATCGTCGTTGACGTCGGTTTCGATCATTTCCGTTACCTCAACCTGGGCTTGCAGCGCCTCGCGTGACTCGGTGATCACTGCCAGCACCTGCTGCGCCCGCTGTCTTGCCAGTGCGTCCAGCTCTTCTGCGGGCACTGCCTGTTGTTCCAGCAGGCGCGTGCGCAGCGAGGCCGCATAAGCGAGCTCATCCAGGCTGGCATCCTCGTTGTCCGTCGCAGTGATCATGTGCATCAAGCGTAATGTTCCCAGCGATACCGGCCCCTCATTGTCGGCGGCAGGCTCGCCTGTGTCCGGCGCATCTGCCGCCGATTCCTCGGTGGCCATGCCTTCATCGACCAGCATCTGCTCGAGCGCTGCCACACGCCTGCCGGTCGCCGTCAGGTCGCCCGCTCCGGACGTCTGTAAAGCACTCATGCGCGTTTCGATCTGCTGGTCCAGCAAGCGTTGCGCCAGTGCTTTTTCATCGGCCTGCGTTGAAAGCACCGGCGGTACCTGCAACTTCAGCTGGGGGCGTTGCGTCAGAGCGTCAGCCAGTTTGATCAGCTTCTGTTGCTCGGCAGGGGACACGTCGCTGCGGCCGGCTGCGAAGCCGATGACCGCCAGGTCCTCATCCTCGGAACCAACCAGGCCCGCCAGGAAGCGGAATGGCGAGGACACGATACTGGTGATAGCGCTGGTCAGGGCTCGCCGGATAACCTGCCCGAAACCGAACTGGGGGTTGTTGATATCACCGGACACGGGCACTCCCAGGTTAATGACACCATTGCTGTTCTGCAATAACGCCACGGCAAGGTCCAGCGGCAGATCAGCGGCGCCGGGGTGGGGTACCCGTTCACCAAGTACCAGGTCGCGCATGATGACCTCATTGTCTCCGGCAATCCGCCCATCCTCAATGTTGTAATCCAGGTCAACGTCCAGGGAGCCGTCATCGATCCTGCGGCCAGCGAAATCGATGACGTAGGGAGACATCGTCGGCATGTCGATATTGCGGAACGCCAGGTTCACCTGCGTGTTTTCGGTATAGGCAAACGGTCGCAATTCACCACTGATGTTCACCTCACCGAACTCACCCACCTGGCCTTCCAGGTCGATAGCTGCCGGTTGCTCTGAGCGTGTCGACAGCGCAGAAATGTCACCCCCAAGGCTACTCATGGACACCGCGAACGGCAGCGGCAGGGACCGGTCGGCAAAGTCGACACGCGCCGAATCAATGACCATACGATCCAGCAGCAGTGCCATCAACTGCGTGGCTGTGCCGGTACTGTCATCACCGGTGTTTGTGCCCGACTCCTGCTCTTGCTCGCTGCCCGTTTCGCTGTCATTCTCGCCCGAAGAGATCAGTACACTGCCGATGTTGGTAGTGCCATCCTCCCGAATCTCCACCCTGGCATAGGGCGAAACGATGCGGATTTCGTCCACATTCAGGCTGGGCTCATCACGTTGCTCCAGCACGATGCCATTAACCTGCAGACTGTCGAGACTGAACAGCCTTTCGCTCTCGATCCGGTCGGTCAGTGCCAGGTCACTGAGCAGCATATTGCCTCGATAGCGTTGACTGTTGGCGGTCACGGCGATGGTGCCATCCATCCCCACGCGCCCCTGATCAAGGGAGACCCGGGCGAACGGGTCTATGTAAGGCTGCAACACAGCCAGCTCAAGGTCCTGCAGCCCGATCTCACCATCGAACTGCAACTGCGGCAGGGCCACCAGTGTGCCGGTCAGCGATAGTGCGCCGCCGCTGGCGACAGTCACGCTGGAATCCAGTTGCATCTGCGCATCTGGCATACTGCTGATATCCACCAGCGTGGCGTTCAGGCCCAGTTCGGCGGTAACGTTCTGTTCCGGCACCCGGTCGTTGAACGCCAGCAACCAGTCCTCCAGCGCAAGTTCTGCCACGCTGATCTGCCAGGGATCGGTTGCATCGTCGGCATCGCTGGCCTCAGTTTCCGTCGGGCTCTCTTGGCTCTCTTGGCTCTCCTGAGCGGTTTGACTGGCCTGACCGGTTTGACTGGCCGCGCTCGCCTGCGGCGCTGGCATGGCCTGCATCAGGGCCACGAAGTTGATGGTGCCATCCGGTGCCCGAACCGCCTGAAACTCGGACCCGCGCAGGCGCACGACGTCCAGGCTGACAGTATTGGCGGGCCAGTGCAGTTCGCCGTTTTCCAGGCTGATTTCGGGCAGACTGACCAGGCGCTCACCACTGTCACCGTCCGACAGCAGGGTATCCAGCATACTGAACTGGATGTCAGTGATGTCTGCTGACAGCGACCCGTCCGCATCGGTTCCGACACGATAATCCAGCGCTGCGTCGATCTCGCCACCGCTCATGTCGAATGGCAGCTGGCTGCGGAAATACTCAAAGGCCAGGCCAGGATAAGCCCCCTGAAGCGTGACGCGACCTTCGGAGTGCAGTGGATAAAGCGATGAGGTGCCCGTCCAGTTGAGTACCGCGCCATTACCCATGGTCACCGTCAGGCCCTGACCTGCGGTGTCGTCCGGCAGGGTGCTCAGGTTCTGAACATCAAGCTCGAGTGCATCCACCCGGGCTTCAAAGCGCTCTTCGGGGACGTTATCCACCAGTGATAAAGAGGCTGACGCCACCACCAGATCGGCAATAACCAGGCGTACCGGCTCTCCTTCCTGCGGCGGCTCAGGGGCTTCCTCCTGCGGAGCTGCCGTCGCCATCCAGCGCTCGGCGACTGCGCCGACATTGGTGCCACCATCGCTGTAGCGCTCCAGCGCCACATTCAGGCCGATGATGTGGAACTCATCGAAGCTCCAGGCCCGGCGAATTGCACTGATAAGCTCGAAGTTGACAAATACACGCTCGAGCGCGAGCAGCGGCGCCGCCTCGCTGTCGATGACATCCAGTCCTTCCAGGGTGAAGGTCAGTGTGTAGGGATTGATGTCAATATTGTCGACTGTGGTCGTCAGGTCTGCGCGCACGGTAGACATGCTCACCAGCTGCCGCTCGATCAGCCAGGGTGCCAGGACAAACCCGGCCAGCGTGTATAACAGCAAGGTCAGCAGTAGCCAGAGCCACGGACGCCTGGGGCTGAGCTTGTGCCGCGTGCGTTCCAACATGGTCTTGTCTCCTTGGTGGTCCGGGGCGTCTGAGTAGCCTGGATGGCCCCGTCTGGCCGTGAGCCATTGTGAATTAGAATATGGTTTACCCGATTCTCATGCAAACAGCAGGTAATGACAATGCATACAGTGTGATGTTAGACACAGAGCGTGCCGCCAGCAAAGAGGCTTGCTGAGCCAGTCAGAGTGCTATCTACTGGAGCATGATTGTCAATGTGGCCGCGGGGTCAGCGCCAGAGCGCGGGCTCAGGCGTTTCTCTTACCTTTCTGATTGGAGTTTCCTATGAGGCATGCCGAAAAACACAGGACTGAACGTATTGGCTGGCTCCGTGCCGCAGTTCTTGGCGCAAATGACGGAATTGTATCCACCGCCAGTCTGGTGCTGGGGGTAGCGGCCGCAGGAGCGGACTCCAGGGCTGTGCTGGTTGCAGGTGTTGCCGGTCTTGTTGCCGGCGCTATGTCGATGGCAGCAGGAGAGTACGTGTCGGTCAGCTCCCAATCCGATACGGAGCGAGCGGACCTTGCCAGAGAGCGTGCGGAGTTGGCTGACGCTCCTGAACAGGAGCAAGCGGAGTTGGCGCAGATATACGTCAGGCGGGGTTTGGATCATGAACTGGCAAGCACAGTCGCAACTCAACTCATGAAGCACGACGCACTTGGGGCGCATGCTCGTGATGAACTGGGCATCTCGGACGTATCGACGGCTCGCCCGGCTCAGGCTGCGTTTGCGTCTGCAGGTACATTCTCGATTGGCGCGGCTCTGCCTTTACTTGTAGTCGTGTTGTTGCCGGCTCCCGTGCTTATGTGGGCTGTTCCGGGCAGCTCTCTTTTGTTCCTTGCGTTACTGGGCTCATTGGCAGCGAGAGCAGGCGGCGCCCCTGTAATGGTGGCTGCCTCCCGGGTCACTTTTTGGGGCGCACTGGCAATGGCCCTGACCGCCGGGGTCGGCGCACTGTTCGGGGTTGCCTTGTGAGCACCTGTGATCTGGCACCCCGCGATACTGTCTGGTGCGTGACTGTCGCCAGCCGGACGCTTGCAGCAGGCTAAGAGGACTTCACTTCACGGCTAAGTGAAATCACCGGAATTGCCAGGCTGACCAGGAAGCCGGCCAGGATAATCCACAAACTGGTACGGAACATCGAGGTGATGGCGTTGGAGAAAGCCAGTTTGACGCCCGTCTCTACATCGCTAACCGTCTGCTCAACGCGCGCTGCGAAAAGTGCACGCAATAGATCAATACGCTGCTCGATGGCGGAGGCAGGCAGGGCATCAGCCGCTGAGTGGGGCAGTTGTGACTTTATATCGTCGGGCACCAGAGGGCTCTGTTGCAGCTGTGCGATAGCGGCCTCGTCGCCCTGATAGGCGTGCTCGATAGTGACAATCATCTCGTCGAAGGAATCCTGCACCCGCGTCTGCAATGCGCCGGGGTTCATGACACTGTTCTGAGCCTGACTCATATCGAAACCCTGACCGGAAGCCGACGTCATCATGGGCAGTTGCCTGGGCAACTCCGCCGTCAGATTCAGGGTCAGCAATGTGCCGAAAATGGCCACGCCCACGGTATTGCCAATCTGGCGAAAGAACTGCGTGGAACTTGTTGCCACGCCTATCTGTGAAGGCGGGAATGCGCTTTGCACAACCAGACTTACCAGGCTTTGAGACGGGCCCAGGCCGATGCCGACGACAAACATGCGCAGCGCCAGGTCGATCAGTGAGGTTTCCGGACCGATGCCACTGAGCAGGAAAACACCCACCAGCAGAATGAAGGCACCACCGACAAGATAGGACTTGTAGTGACCGCTGCGTGAGACCATGCGGCCGCTGAGAATACTGCCCGACATCAGGCCGAGCATTAGCGGGAACATCGAGAAACCGCTGTTGGTGGCATTGACCCCCAGCACCACTTGCATGAACAGCGGCATAAACATAATGACGCCGAGAAACGCCATGCCGATCATGAATGAAGCGAGATTGGTGATGACAAACACGCGACTACGGAACAGATTCAGCGGCATGATGGCTTCTTTCGCACGTGATTCGACAAACACAAAAAGCGCCAGTGAGATCAGGCTCAAGGCAAACATGCTCAGCAATACCGGAGAACCCCACGCATATTGATTGCCGCCCCAGGTGAGCGCCAGCAAGAACGGAATAAACACCACCAGCAAGAGAAAGGCGCCCATAAAGTCGATGGCGCCGCGGTTGCCATGATTCAGGCGCGGCGTCTTGAATATGATCATGCACAGCGCGAGAATGCCAAGTGGCACGTTGGCATAGAACACCCAGCGCCAGCCGGCGATTTCATGGCCGAAGAGGGTGGCGGTGGCAAAGTCGGTGAGAAAGCCGCCAAGAGCAGGACCAACAATGCTGGCGATGCCGAAGATGGCGCCAAACAGCCCCATGAATTTTGCCCGCTGCAGTGGCGGATAAATATCCGCAATGATGCCAATGGCACTGGTGAACAGGGCCGCACCGCCTATGCCTTTAATGGCACGGAAGACGATCAGTTGATGCATGCCGTCGCCAAGCAATGGCAATGTACCAAATTCGCCGCTGATACCACACAACATTGAGCCGAACAGGAAGATGCTGATGCCAATTACCAGGATGCGCTTGCGTCCGTACAAATCGCCAAGTTTGCCGTAGATCGGCACCAGCACCGTGGCAGCGAGCATGTAGGATGTGGTCACCCACGCGTACAACTCCAGGCCATCAAGTTCGGAAACAATACGCGGCATCGCCGTTGACAGGATTGTCATGTCGAGCGCAGCCAGCAGAAATACAATCAACAACGCGATCAGTGTGGTGCGTTTTTCTTTCTCGGTTATCGTCGAGCTGGAGTCGGGTTCATTCACAGTAAAACACCTTTTGAAATATCTATGCCGGGACAAGGGGTGGGACAGGAGCACGCTTTCGCAATAGCAGAACCAGTGGTGAGGCAGCCAGTACCACCCACATCATCAATTTAAAGTCATTCAGGTATGCGATGGTGGCAGCCTGGCGCGTGACTTCAGCATCGAGCATCTGCAACATGCCGCCTGCGTTATCGAGCACCGCGCGGGGTACCTGGTTAAAACCGATGCCGAGCCTGGCGCTGGTAATGTTTTCTGTCAGATAGGCATGGTTGGCAGCCATATTGCGGCTCAACACGGCCATCACCATGGATATCCCCACACTGCTACCCAGGTTGCGACTCAAACTGAAGACACTGGCTCCTTCTGCGCGGTATTGCGAAGGCAGGGTTGCGTACGCCACAGTACTCAGGGGCACAAAGATAAAACCCAGGCCGAAACCCTGCAGCATGCCGGTCCACACCAGCGTGTGTGGTGGCACATAGGTACTGAAACCGGTCATGGCATAGAGCGAGGCGCCCGTGCAGCCAAGGCCGAACAGAATCAGCGCGCGTGCGTCGGCGTGGTTGCTGATTTTGCCCACTATCATCATGGCTATCATGGTGCCAATGCCACGTGGCGCCATGATGATTCCCACATCCAGCACAGGATAACCCATCAGGTTCTGCATATAGGGTGGTAACAAGGCCATCGTGGCGAGCAGAATGATGCCGATAAAGAAAATGAACACGAGGCTGGTCATCAGATTGCGATCTTTGAAGATGGCAGGCGACAAAAAGGGGTGTTCGGCGCGCAGCGAATGCACGACATACATCCACAGTGCCGAACCGGCCAGGGCGCAATAAAGCAGAATCTCGCGCGAGTCAAACCAGCCGGCGTGTTCGCCGCGGTCCATCAATAACTGGGCGCTGCCGATGACAACCGTCAGCATCAGGAAGCCAAAGGTATCGAAGGGACGTTTTACGCGGTCGGAATCGGGCATGAAAAACAGCATGCCCAGAAATGCGATAATGCCCAGTGGCAGATTGATGTAAAACACCCAGCGCCAGTTATAGGATTCGGTAAGCCAGCCGCCCAATGTGGGTCCAAGAATGGGACCGATCATCACGCCCATACCCCACATCGCCATGGCCTTGCCATGATTCTCACGCGGATTGATGTCCAGCATCGTGGCCTGAGCCAACGGCACCAGCGCCGCGCCAAAGCAGCCCTGCAGGATACGGAAAAGCACCATTTGCTCGATGGACATAGCCATGCCACAGAGCACGGAGCTGAGTGTGAATCCGCCCACGGCCACCAGAAAGACGCGCCTGCGGCCAAAGCGGCCGGCAAGCCAGGCGGTGGGCAAAGTCATGATGGCGGAGGCGACGATGTAGGAGGTCAGCACCCAGGTGATCTGATCCTGGGTGGCCGTAAGGCTGCCCTGCATATGGGGCAGAGCCACGTTTGCGATCGTGGTGTCCAGCACCTGCATGATGGTAGCCAGCATGATGGAAAGCGTAATCAGGCCACGAAAGGCTATTTCGGTAGGCTTTGCTTCCGCTGTTGTGCTGGACATCGTGTCTTACTCCCGCGCTCAGTTCGCTGCAATCCAGGGCAGAGTGCGGCTGCGTCCGGTGTCTATGTCGACCACGGCGCTCATGCCTGCCGACAAGGGAAGGTCGTGGTTATAGTTGTCCAGGGTGATATTGACGCGGATGCGCTGCACCACCTTGATCCAGTTGCCAGAGCTGTTTTGTGCGGGTAACAGGGAGAATTCGGAGCCGGTGGCAGGCATGACGCCGGCGACGTGTGCCTGCCAGGTTTGTCCCGGAAAGGCATCTATGCGCACGCTCACTTCCTGGCCGGGGCGCACCCAGGTCAGGTCAGTTTCCTTGAAGTTCGCTTCCAGCCACATGTTGGCGTCGTCGACCAGGCTGACGAGAGCGGAACCGGCAATGACATATTCACCCGCGTGCACGGCGACATTGACGGCGATGCCATCAGCTGGCGCACGGATTTCCAGGTGCGTGATATCGAGTCTGGCTTTTTCCAGTTCAGCGAGCGCCTGCAGGTAACGTGGGTGCTGTTCTGCAGGCAGGTCTGGATTGATCAGGCGGGCCCGGGAGGCTTGCAGCGCCTGTACGCGATTGTCCAGTGCATTGCGCGCGCTGCGCCAGGCGTATTCGGCCTGGTCGAATTGCGCAGTGGATATAGCGCTGGTTGCAACCAGGCGGCGTATACGTTCCATTTCCTTGCGACGAAATTCCAGATCCGTATTGGCATTGTCGATGGCGAGCATGGCGCTGAGGTATTCAGCCTTGTCGCTCTCGATACTGCCGTGCACATTGGCCAGATTCGCCTCAGCCTTGGCCAGGGCAATGCGGTAGGGCTGGTCGTCAAGGCGGAACAGCAATTGGTCTTTGCTCACCCGGTCATTATCATGCGCCATTACCTCCACCACACGTCCGGTTATCTCACTGCTGACGGATACAATGTCGGTTTTGATATAGGCATTGTCGGTACTGACAAAACGGCCACCCTGCAGGTAGACCCACAGGGATACACCGGCGATGACGGCCGGCCCCAGAATCAACAACAGCAGATTACGAATGGCTACATTGGCACTCATGAAAATAGTCTCTTGGAATGTATTTGACGACTGACTCAGGTGTCGCGAACGTTATTGGCGGCACTGAGGTTGTCGCGTATCTGCAGGAGGACCTGCATAAATTTCTCCTCGTCCTGCGGGCTGATGCCGGACATCGCCTGAGCGCGAACGCGTTGCCCCAGGGTCGTCAGCGTTGCCATCATCGGCCCGGCCTTGGGGTTCAGATACACCCGTTTAGCACGGCGGTCATCGGGGTCGTCACGGCGCTCGATCCAGGCATCCACTTCCAGACGATCCAGATGGCGCGCCAGCGTAATCGGCGTAATGTCCATCATGCAGGCGAGCGTTTTCTGCTGCACCCCATTGTTGCGGTGAAGATGCGCCAGCACAGACCACTGCGCCCGGGTCAGTCCGGTTCCCGACGCCTGGCGATCAAAACTGACGCGCAACAGGCGGGCAACGTCATGTATGGCAAAACCCAGGCTTTTATCGAAGTTTTTATTCATAGTGGAGCTTATAATAAGCTAGCTTACTATAATGGTCAAGTCTGACCTGTCGGGCAAGGATACTCAATGCCACGCGTGGCAAGGATATTTGAGTCAATCGCTGGTCGCGTGTCCTGCGGCGGTCCAGGCCTGCATGGAACCTATATACACGTCGACGTTGCTAAAGCCCTGGCGCTTGAGGACAGAGGCGGCGATGGTGGCGCGAGCGCCACTGCCGCACATGACAGTGACCGGGGTGTCAGGGTCCATATCGTTGACGGCATCAGGCAGTTCACCCACATAGGCATGGCGGGCGCCTTGCAGGTGACCATTTTCATACTCGTCCTTTGCGCGCACGTCCAACAAGGTCCAGCCATTGGGAGAAGTGTCGAGCCGTGAACGGATGGTTTCGGTTTCTGCAAAAGGGATGGCACCGAGCGGCCTGTCGTTTACTGCGAGAGGCATGACACCACTGATGTAACCGCCTATGTGGTCAAACCCGATACGATAAAGCGTTGTGGCAGCATTCAGCGCCTGAGTCTGGTCCCGGGCAATTAACAGAATCGGTTTGTCCACAGGAAGCAGCCAGCCGGCAAAGGCTGCGATCATGTCGTGGGGTATGCACAGAGAGCCCGGCCGATGACCTCCGGCAAAGTCGAAGATACCCCGTACATCGAGACAAATATGCTCGCCAGGGTCGAGCATCACCGCAGGGGAGCAAGGCAATGGCGTTGCCGGCGTCGTCTCGGCGCCCAGCATATTACACTGCTCCATTCGCTCGAAATATGGCGGAATATAGTGGTGTTCGGCGACTTTTGCGTCGATGAACGATTCCCTGTCGGTCAATTGCAAGCGCGGATTGTTCTTCCTCTCGTGTCCGATTGACGAAAATTCCCGGTCAGCCATACCCGATCCGCATACCGATCCGGCACCGTGGGCTGGATAGATAAGGCATTGGTCGCCAAGCGCAATCAGCTTTAGCAGGCTGTCGTAGAGTAGCCCTGCGACTTCTCTTTTTCTGTCGGGGTAGAAATCTGTCCGTCCTACGTCACCAACGAAAAGCGCGTCGCCGGTAAAGACGCCCACCGGATCTTGCCCGAAACTCTTGTCATAGAGCACGTAAGACAGACTGTCGTCGGTATGCCCCGGCGTTTCGAGCACTTTCAGCACAGCGCCGCCGATCTCGAAAACCTGACCATCACGGGTCTCATTTGCGTAGCGGATCGGTTGTTCAGGATGAGGGCCGTGCCAGACCTCGGCGCCGGTGGCGCGCTTAACAAGCGGTGCGCCCGAGATCAGGTCTTCGTTGCGATGGGTCTCAAAAACATGCTTGATGACGGCTCCCTCGGCACGGGCGAGTTCAAGGTAGATGTCGATGTCACGACGCGGGTCGATGATGGCGGCTTCGCCATCGGCACTCAGGAAGTAGGAGAGATGAGCCAGACCCTCGGTCTTTATTTTTTCGATTCGCATTTGTTTTTGCCTCCACGTAGATGTTGAGGTAAATGACAACTGGCATTCCGACGTTAACACAATCTCCAGTGTCCAGACACGTCCCATCTGGCGCAAAAGGCTCTGTCCATGTATCAAGCAAATGCCTGAATCGTATTGCCCTGCGTGCGTCCGCGAACCGTCGGTCAGTGGCCTGTCATGAGCAAGGCGTTAGCATTCATCGCGAATTGCCTGTTGCATCTTTTCCATCACGGTCAAGGTATCGGGTGAGGCGGACTTTGCATAGCAGCCTGGTGTGCGCGGACACACCGCGCCGCGAGAGCAGATGACGCGCGCAGGGTTATCAAGGCCGCGCTGTATCCAGCCAATGTTGAGTATGCGAGCAGCGCTGAGCAAGTCTTTGCGGATAGCGGCCGGAATGTCTGCATCGCCGCGGCCTTTGATGCAAGCCTGCTTCAGGCTGGCTGCAATATCCCGGGCGTCGCGGCCCTGAGTGTCCAGAACCGGGTTCAGATCAATGCCAGCACACAGCACGTGCGCATTGCCAGCCATATCTTCGACGCTGACAGATTCGCAGCAATAAATACGGGGACCGTCTTTGGTTTCCAGCACCGAGACCTGTGCGGAAGTGCCCGGGCTGCTATTGTTGATCAGGCGGAACACGGCCCAGTTCTGACAGGGGTCTTCCACCAGGCGCATATTTCCCCAGGGCAGAGGGATGCCGTTGCCACGGTAAACGGCCTTGAGTGTGCCGGGCGGATAGGCATCAAAATAGTGCCAATGCGGATAGCTGGACACAGCGGTCATGCGCCGCATCACGACTGAGGGTGATACTTCCAGTTGCTTATGCACACTGACTTCGTAGCTGTGGCGCTCGAGCATTTGTCGGAACGGGACCCGCGGACAAAGCAGCGCGCCGGCAAAAAAACTGCATTCGAAATCGCGCCAGGCGCTGAGAATATCCTGCGCATCGGGCCCGAAGGAGAGCGCATTTGCCGAACTACCGGTATTACTCTGATTCTTTCCCGCCAGTAATACACTTTTCAAACCATCCTTGTTGTGCAACGTGCAATGACCGATGTGCAGCGCCAGGTCATACTTAAGCCGCGCGGGTTCGGTTTTGAGCAATTCATTTAGATACAAGGTGCCGGGCGGATCAAAAAAAGAGCGCACAGTACTTTTGGAATGTGCGCCGGTTTCGTCCAGAACTTCCTGTGGTGTGCGGTTAAACCATTTAATGGTCAATCCCATTTTCTGCACGATGTCCATCAGTTCCGCAACACTCAGGGGCATGCGTTTGAGGCCAATGTTTTCGGCAGCGCGCTCCAGGTCGGGAAAGTGATTACGGTGGTGCTCCTGGTGGGCCCGGATCAGCAGATGGGCAAACTGGCGGCCGGTGGTGCCGGTTTGAGCCAGCATCTCGGGAATCGCAATTTGCAATATGTTGTCGCTGAACAGGAAGCCAGGCTCCAGCGCCATACCACTGATGCCGCCATGGCCTGACTTTTCGGGTGTGATGGCCTTTTCCGACAGGGCGTCGTCCATAAACCAGTCGATATCTTTCTGAAAAACCGTGGCGATAATGCCCAGCATATCTTTGCCGGGCACCCGCTTGCCGCGCTCTATCATTGACAGATAGGACACCGAGGGCGCCGCCTCCGGGTCAATTTTGACGCAGCGGGCAGACAGGTCTTCCAGTGTCAGATGATGCTGCTTGCGCAGATTGCGGATCTTGGTGCCCAGGAAATGGGACTGGCGAATCAGGGTGGCATGGTTTTTCATGATCTTTCACCGTTCCGCTTTCAGTTTCACGATCCCGTGCTGCCGTGTCCGGCTCGGGCATCGCTATTCCTGTGTTTTGTAAAATTAACAGTGTGAAATTTTGTTTGTGAAATTACATTTTTTAATTCTATACACTACGCAGGTCTTAAGCAATCGGCCTGATGAAAGGCAACGGAGAGCGGCATGCAAGCAGCCACACAATTGAACAGCGCCATTGACGCGCGGTTTTACCGGTTTATCAATGACCAGGTTCTGCCATTGACCACGCTGGATGCTTCGGCATTCTGGTCGGGGTTTATCAATCTGGTGGCGGAGCTGGCCCCACGCAACCGCGAGCTGCTGGCATATCGGGACACCCTGCAGCAGCAGATAGACCGGTGGCATCAACAGCATCGTGATCTGCCCCATGATCCTGAGGCCTATCGCCGGTTTCTGGCAGAAATCGGCTACCTGCTACCCGAGCCTGAGGCGGCCACAATAGAAACCGGCGCGGTTGATGACGAAATAGCGCGTATAGCCGGTCCGCAACTGGTGGTGCCGGTCAAGAATGCCCGTTTTGCCATCAACGCCGCCAACGCGCGATGGGGTAGCCTGTATGACGCGGTGTATGGCAGCAATCTGATACCGGATGAAGGGGAGTTGGCCGCTGGGACACACTACAACGCGGTGCGCGGCGCCGCGGTAATTCGATATGCACAGGATTTTCTGGATCGTGCGTTTCCATTGGTCGACGGCTCCCACCAAGAGGTCAACTGCTATCGGATCGAGCATGCAAAACTGGTTGCCGGCCTGGCCAATGGCAGCTGGACTGAGTTGTGCCATCCGCAACAGTGGGCGGGACTGACCGGGCCGCAGCAGCAGCCTGATTCAATCATCCTGCGCAACCATGACTTGCACATCGTACTGGAGTTTGATCGCAGCGGCGCGATTGGCGGCCAGGATCTGGCCGGTGTTCAGGATATCAAGCTGGAGTCTGCGGTCACCACCATCATGGACTGTGAAGACTCGGTGGCTGCCGTTGATATCCAGGACAAGATCGACGTGTACCACAATTGGTTGGGGCTGATACGCGGCGACCTGAGTGTGGCGCTGGTCAAGCATGGCAAGTCCCGTTTGCGGTCTCTGAATCCGGACAGGCAGTTCACAGCAGCGGACGGCACACAGGTCAGCTTGCCGGGCCGGGCGCTGATGTTGATTCGCAACGTCGGTTTGCTGATGAACAGCGAGCTGATGTGCGATGCGCAGGGCCGGCCAGCTCCGGAAGGCATCATTGACGCGGTGGTCACTTCCCTGATTGCGTCGCTGGATGTGAATGCCAGCAGACCCTTGCGCAACTCACGCTGTGGCAACATTTATATCGTGAAACCGAAACTGCATGGTCCGGAGGAAGTTGCCTTTACCGTCGATCTGTTTGGGCGGGTAGAGGACTTGCTGGAGCTGCCGCGCAATACCATCAAACTGGGCATCATGGATGAGGAGCGTCGGACCACCGTCAACCTGACGGCTTGCATTGCCGCCGCCCGGCATCGGGTGGTGTTCATCAACACCGGTTTTCTGGATCGTACCGGTGACGAAATTCATACCAGCATGCATGCCGGTGCCTTGCTGCCGAAAACGCAGCTCAAGGATCAGCCCTGCATTCGTGCCTATGAAGACAGGAATGTGGACATCGGTCTGGCCTGTGGTTTGCCTGGCCGGGCTCAGATTGGCAAGGGCATGTGGCCCATGCCCGATGACATGGCCGGTATGATGGCCAGCAAAATCGCGCATCCACGCGCCGGCGCCAGCACAGCCTGGGTACCATCACCGACGGCGGCAACCTTGCACGCCTTGCACTATCACCAGGTCAATGTGTCAGTCCGGCAACAGGCTCTGCGTTCGCGTGCCCGGGCAGCGTTGGCTGACATTCTGCGCATACCGCTGTTGCCCGCCCAGCACACATTGACGGACGCGGCTATTGCCGAGGAACTGGAAAACAATATTCAGGGCATCCTGGGTTATGTCGTGCGCTGGATTGACCAGGGCGTCGGCTGCTCCAAAGTGCCGGACATTCATCAGGTGGGCCTGATGGAAGACCGGGCCACCTTGCGTATTTCCAGCCAGCATGTTGCCAACTGGCTGTTGCACGGTATCTGCAGTGAACACCAGGTGATGTCCACCATGCGTCGTATGGCCGAGGTGGTGGACCGGCAGAACGCAGGTGATGCTGCCTATCAACCCATGGCCACAAATTCAGACCAAAGCCTGGCCTTCCTGGCCGCCAAAGCGTTGATCTTTGAAGGACAAAAACACGCAAACGGGTACACAGAGCCTGTTCTGCACCGGTATCGCCGACTGGCCAAAAGCCGGACCTGAGACGTCGCCATTACCCATTAACCACACCATATTAGAGGAAAGTACCATGTCAACCTATCAGCAAGAGATGGACCAGGCCAATCGCACATTGGCGACACAGGGTGATACCTGGAATGGCATCAATCCTGATTACATCGCGCGCATGCGTCTGCAGAATCGTTTCCAGACCGGCCTTGATATCGCCCGTTATACCGCAAAAATAATGCGTGAGGATATGGCGGCGTATGACCGTGATCCGTCGCAGTACACCCAGTCGCTGGGCTGCTGGCACGGGTTCATCGGGCAACAGAAAATAATCTCCATCAAGAAGCACTTTGACACCACCAAAGGACGTTACCTGTACCTTTCCGGCTGGATGATCGCGGCGCTGCGCTCCGAATTCGGTCCGCTGCCCGACCAGTCGATGCATGAAAAAACAGCGGTACCGGCGCTGATAGCTGAACTGTATGCGTTTCTGCGTCAGGCCGATGCCCGTGAACTCAATCATTTGTTCAAGGAGCTGGATGCTGCCCGCGGCACCGGGAATCAGGTGACGCAAAAAGCTGCGTTGAAAAAGATCGACAATTTCCAGACGCATATTGTACCCATTATCGCCGATATCGATGCCGGGTTTGGCAATGAAGAAGCGACCTACCTGCTGTCCAAAAAAATGATTGAGGCGGGTGCCTGTTGTATCCAGCTTGAAAATCAGGTGTCCGATGCCAAGCAGTGTGGTCACCAGGATGGCAAGGTAACTGTGCCGCATGAAGACTTTCTGGCGAAGATCAATGCGGTGCGGTATGCGTTTCTGGAACTGGGCGTAGAGGATGGTGTTATCGTGGCACGTACCGATTCACTGGGTGCCAGCCTGACCCAGAAGATTCCGGTGTCACAGACGCCGGGCGACCTGAACGATCAGTACAATGCGTTTATCGATGGCGAAGAAATCACGTCACTGGATCAGTTGCACTCAGGCGACATGTTGCTGCGCCGCGGCAATAGCAATATCAAACCCACGCGGCTGGCCAATGGTCTGGTCCGGTTCAAGCCCGATACCGGCGTAGATCGGGTGATTCTGGATTGTGTGACATCGTTGCAAAACGGTGCCGACCTGTTGTGGATCGAAACCGAAAAGCCACATCTGAAGCAGATTGCCAGTATGGTAAACCGGATCCGGGAAATTGTGCCGGACGCAAAACTGGTCTACAACAATAGTCCGTCATTCAACTGGACGCTGAACTTCCGGCAACAGGTGTTTGATACCTGGTCAGAAGAGGGGCGTGAGCTGTCGCCGTACCAGCGCGAAAAACTGATGAGTGCCCAGTATGACGACAGTGAGCTGGCGCGGGAGGCGGATGCCCAAATTCAGAGCTTCCAGCGCGATGCCGCGCAGATGGCGGGTGTATTCCATCACCTGATTACCCTGCCGACCTATCACACAGCGGCATTGTCCACAGACGATCTGGCCAAGGACTACTTTGGCGAACAGGGTATGCTCGCCTACGTGAAGAAAGTGCAACGCCAGGAAATTCGCCAGGGTCTGGCCTGTGTCAAACACCAGGATATGGCCGGTTCCAATATAGGAGACAACCACAAGGAGTATTTCTCCGGCAGCAATGCCCTCAAAGCGTCGGGCAAGGACAACACCATGAACCAGTTTGGTTGAATTCGGTTTGTGATCTATAGTGGACGTATTGAGATGAGCAATCCGGCCCTGCCAGTTTGCTCATCTCAGCTATATGGTGTGCCTATTGGCCAACCACGTGATTTGGCATTTGAGTCCTGAAATATGATCTTATTCACCAGTCCTGAGCAGTCGGAGGAGTAATTGCAGTTAATCATCGGCAATAAAAACTATTCGTCATGGTCCCTGCGTGCATGGTTGTTATTGTCTCATCATAAAATCCCGTTTGAAGAAGTTCGGATACCGCTGGACCAGGAAGATACACACGCCAGACTGACCCGGTATTCCGACGCTGGCAAGGTTCCGGTGCTGTTGGATGGCGAGCTGACAATCTGGGACTCGCTGGCAATCTGCGAATATGTTTCGGAAAATTACCTGGAGGGCAGAGGCTGGCCGGCCGAGGTGGGGGCGAGGGCAGAAGCGAGATCCTGCAGTGCTGAAATGCACTCTGGTTTCCAGCAGGTCCGTGGTCAGTTGCCGATGAATTGCCGTGCGACAGCGCGCCATGTTGCCGGCAATGCCGCGCTTGAGAAGGAGATCGCCCGCGTCGACCGGATATGGTCGAACTGTCGGCAAACCCATGTTTCCAGAGGCCCCTGGCTGTTCGGGCAGTTTTCCATCGCTGATTGTATGTTCGCACCGGTGGTCTCGCGATTTTCGACCTATGGCATCAAAATGTCGCCGGAAGCCGCGCAATACATGGAATGTGTGCTTGACGATGAGCATATGCGTGAATGGCTCCGGCAAGCACGTGCCGAATCCGAGATTCTGGATGCAGAAGAAGTAGGTGCATAACAATAAATGAAACGATCTGCCACCGGCTCATAGCGAGAGTGTTTATGAAAAAAATCTACACCCATGAAAATATTGTTGTGCTGCATTCCGTGAAGAACATTCTTGCCCTGAACAACATAGAGGCGTTCGTCAAGAATGAGCACACAGTACCGGCAGGCGCCCGGCACGGGATTAACAACATTTTTCATGAGCTCTGGATTCTGCACGATCACGACTATGAAACGGCTGCGGCGCTCATTGAGACAGAGGTGGAGAATCCGGAGCCAAAGGCTTCATGGGTTTGTGACAATTGCAATGAAGACAATGAAGGCAGTTTTGACGTTTGCTGGAAGTGCCAGACCGGGCGACTCAGCGAATAGCGCGATGCCCTGGACCCTTTCAGACAGGACACTTGCCAACAGAATGCCAGTCCGTCCCGCCATGCATAGGGCCACATCACTTTGTTGTGATAGGATCATGTGGTCACGGCTGAAAAGCTTGTCCGCGCGCGCTTACAATCTTTGATCCCAAGGTGGGTAAGGTGAGGGCTGAAGAAGGCTACTGGCGAGTGTACAATCCTGTTTTCAAAGAGAGTGTTGTGTTATGCCTGATCAGGCGCATATTGTTGCTTTTTTAGTGACTCTGCTTACGTCTGCTGGCGCTGTTGCGTTGCATTACGAAGCATTTATCGCTCTGGGTCGTCTGGTCGGAAGATCTTCGATACCTCATCGACGACGCATACTGGTGATGGTGTTCGGGTTGCTGTTTGTTCATATCATTGCAATCTGGGGCTATGGCATCAGTGCGTGGTGGCTGGTGGAAATGAATGGTATTGGTTCTCTGAAGGGTTATGAGTCGTTTGCATTTCCGGATTATATTTACATGTCGGCGGTGACTTATACGACAGTAGGCTACGGCGATATCTTCCCGGTAGGCCCGGTTCGGTTTCTTTATGGCACACAAGCACTGGTTGGTCTGGTTCTGATTACCTGGTCCGCGTCGTTTGCCTTTATTGAAATGCAGCGGAACTGGAACAGGCCAGACTGATCGCGTCTAGCTTTCGACCCGGTTTCTGCCGCGCTCCTTGGCACGGTACATCGCTTCATCTACGCGCTGTGCCAGGGCTTTCGCGTTCTCTTGCGGGTTCAACTCCACCACGCCGTAGCTGGCGGTAACAGCACCGACTTTATTGAAGGCATAATGGGCAATTGTTTTGCGCAGTTTTTCGGCTACGTCCCGTGCGGCGTCCAGTCCAGTTTGTGGCAGAATAACCATGAACTCCTCACCGCCCCAGCGTCCGTGCAAGTCTGTGCCGCGAATATGCTGGTTGGTAAGCTCGGCAACTTTGCGCAGTACATCGTCGCCGGTGTCATGCCCAAACCGATCATTCACCCGTTTAAAATGATCCAGGTCATACATGATCAGGGCCATCGGTGAGCCGTACCGGGCGGCACGCCCGATTTCCTGATCGAGCAGGCGGTTGAACTCCTGTCGATTGTTGATACCTGTCAGCCCATCCGTTTTGGCAAGTAAGCGAACTTTCTCTTCTGCTTCCACCCGTTTCGTGATATCGAGCAAAATTCCGGTCCACAAGACTGACCCATCCTCTTCCCGCTGTGGCGTTGCACGACTTTCAATCCATCGATGCGAGCCATCGCCGTGATGGATTCGGAACTCTATGTGAGCATGTGACAGGTGGCGGGCAGACCTCTGCACAGTAGTCTCAATAAGTGCAGCATCCTCGCGATGAATGTGGGACATGACAGGGTCAATACTGGGTCCGCTCAGTTCGGCCCAGGTCAAACCGCCCAGTTCGACAATGCCCTCACTGAAATAGGGAAAGCTGCGCTCGCCGTCCGGGGCCATGCGGTACTGATACAGTGCGCCGGGCACCTGCGAGGCGATGCGTTGCAGCCGCTCCTCACTTTGCTGCAGTTTCATGGCGGTGGCGTTGCGTGCCGTGATGTCTCTGATGATGCAGAAAATGAGACTTTCGCCCCGGTACAAAGCCCCGTTGTTGCTCAGTTCAACATCGATGGTGGTGCCGTCTTTGCGGCGTTGGGTAGAAACAAAGTGAGCGCCTGAGTTGTCGACAGTCTTCAGCATTTCCAGCAACACTTCCTTGCTGAAATGAGTATCCCAGTCCCAAACGAACAGCGTTTTCATCTCGTCGAGGGTATAGCCGAGCATGTCGGCATACCGCCGGTTAGCCCGATAGACGCTGCCATCCTGCCTGAGCGCCACCATGGCGTCCCCGGATTGCTCAAAGAGTGCGCTCCAGAGTATGGATTCGTCCCGAACTAATGTTGTCATTGTTGCTCTCTTGCTTATATGCGATTTTTACACATATTAGCCTATAACTAAAAAATTGCCTCTGATGCGGATCATATGATGATCAATCTCCTGTCATCTGTCTAATCCGCTCTGACACGTTCGGGATCCCGACCGTGACTCCAGGCCAGGGTGCAGAAAAGAATGTCAGGTAATTGCCGGAAGGGAAATCCCGGGCAAGAATATAGTCTGCAGGTTACAGGCACCTTACAGGGTCTGGCCGGCGCTTCAGGCGCCACTGACCTCGGGAATCGGGTTCAAGGAGAAACTAGTACTGCCAGTCAGCTACGGTTTTGCTAAACTGCGCGTTTACCAGAAACGCTGGAGATCTCTGGGATGACCATCAGGAAGGTTTTGATCGCCAATCGTGGCGAGATTGCTGTTCGTATCGCCCGGGCCTGTCAGGAGATGGGTATCAAGGCGGTGGCGATCTATTCCGAAGCGGATCAGTATTCGCTACATGTCAAAAAAGCTGACGAGGCCTACTGTATCAGTAAGGACCCCTTGTCCGGTTACCTAAACCCCCACCATATCGTCAACCTTGCCGTGGAAACCGGCTGCGATGCCTTGCATCCCGGCTATGGCTTTTTGTCCGAGAACGCTGATCTGGCGGCGATCTGCAAACAGCGAGGCATTCGTTTCATCGGCCCCTCCGCAGATGTGATCCGCATGATGGGCGACAAGACCGAGGCGCGCAGCACGGCAATCAAGGCCAATGTGCCAGTGACGCCCGGCAGTGACGGCAATCTTGAAGATATCGATGACGCGGTGCGCCAGGCTGCTGATATCGGGTATCCCGTTATGCTCAAGGCCACCTCGGGCGGCGGCGGGCGTGGCATACGGCGCTGCGACTCTGAAAAAGAACTGCGCCAGAACTTCCCGCGGGTGATTTCCGAGGCCAGTAAGGCGTTTGGCAGTGCGGAGGTCTTCCTGGAAAAGTGCGTCGTCAACCCGCGCCATATCGAGGTCCAGGTGCTGGCGGACAGTCATGGCAACGCCATTCATCTGTATGAGCGGGACTGCTCCATTCAGCGTCGCAACCAGAAGTTGATCGAGTTGGCGCCTTCGCCGCAGTTAAGCGACGAGCAACGTGAGTCCATTGGCGAACTGGCGGTGCGCGTTGCCAAGGGCTGTGGTTACGAAAATGCAGGGACTGTGGAATTTCTGCTGGATGAAGAGGGTAATTTCCATTTCATGGAAATGAATACCCGTATCCAGGTGGAGCACACCATTACCGAGGCGATCACTGGCGTCGATATCGTCAAGGAACAGATTCGTATTGCCGCTGGCGAAAAACTGCGTTACCGGCAGGATGAGATCAGCTACCGGGGGTTTGCCGCCCAGTTCCGGGTCAATGCCGAGGATCCGCAGAACGGCTTCCTGCCCAGTTTCGGCCGCGTCACCCGTTACTATTCTCCGGGTGGGCCGGGCGTGCGCACAGATGCAGCCATGTACACCGGTTACGAAATACCACCACACTACGATTCCATGTGCGCCAAGCTGATCGTCTGGGCCATGGATTGGGAAGAGCTGCTGGAACGCAGTCGCCGGGCCCTGAACGACATGGGCATATATGGCATCAAAACCACCATACCCTATTATCAGCAGATACTGCAGCACCCTGATTTTCGCGCTGCCAGTTTCGATACAAGTTTTGTTGAAAGTCACCCGGAACTGCTTGAATACAGCAAGAAGTCGAGACCGGAAACCATCGCCGCCGCCATTGCCACCGCCATCGCCGCGCAGGCCGGTCTTTAATCGGAGAACAGTATGAGTAAGCGCAAGATCCATATTACCGACGTCATCCTGCGGGATGCCCACCAATCCCTGATAGCAACACGTATGCGCACTGAGGATATGCTGCCGGCCTGTGAATGGCTGGACAAGGCCGGCTACTGGTCGCTGGAGTGCTGGGGCGGTGCGACTTTCGATGCCTGTGTGCGTTTTCTCAAGGAGGATCCCTGGGCGCGACTGCGGCAATTGAAAAAGGCCCTGCCCAACACGCGCTTGCAAATGCTGCTGCGCGGTCAGAACCTGCTGGGTTATCGCCATTATGCTGATGATGTGGTGGAGGCTTTCTGTCAGAAAGCGGCCGAGAACGGTATTGATGTGTTTCGCATCTTTGACGCCATGAATGATGTGCGCAATCTCGAGACCAGCATCAAGGCGGTCAAGAAGGCGGGCAAGCATGCTCAGGGCACGCTGTGTTACACCATCAGCCCGGTGCACGATACGCAGACTTTTCTGGATCAGGCCAAGGCCATGGCGGACATGGGCATAGACAGCATCGCGATCAAGGACATGGCCGGGTTGTTGACGCCCAGCGCTACCGCAGAACTGGTGTCTGCACTGAAGAAAAACCTGGATTTGCCAGTGTTTCTGCACAGCCATTACACCTCGGGCATGGCCACCATGTGTCAATGGGCCGCTCTGGATGCAGGCGTAGATCACATCGATACTGCGCTGTCGGCCTTTGCCGGTGGTACCAGTCATCCGCCTACTGAATCAGTGGTCGCAGCGCTGCATGACGCCGGCTATGAAACCGGACTGGATCTGGAGTTGCTGGAACACGCCAACCGGCATTTCCGGGACGTGCGCAAGAAGTATCACCAGTTCGAAAGCGAGTACAACGGTGTTGATACGGCGGTTCTGTTGTCGCAGGTGCCGGGCGGCATGATGTCGAATCTCGCGAACCAGCTTAAAGAGCAGGGTGCGCTGGAAAAGATCCGTGAGGTGTTTATCGAAATACCCAAGGTGCGGGCTGATCTGGGTTATCCACCGCTGGTAACACCTACCTCACAGCTGGTCGGCGCGCAGGCCGTTGCCAATGTGCTGACAGGGAAGCGCTACGAGACCATCACCAATGAAGTGAAGAAATACCTGCAGGGCTGGTATGGCAAGGCGCCGGGTGAAATTGACAAGGACCTGCAGCGTCGCGCCGTCGGCAACGAAGAACTGATTGACGAGCGTCCGGCAAACCTGTTGCCCAACGAATTCCACAAACTCAAGGCGCAAATCGGCGATCTGGCAGAAAGCGAAGAAGATGTATTGACCTTCGCCATGTTCCCCGACCAGGCGCGAACCTATCTGGAACAGCGCCAGGCTGGCACCCTGCAGCCCGAACCACTGGAGCCACTGCCCAGCGCCGGCTCATCAGGCAATATCTCCACTGAGTTCAAGATTACCGTGCATGGTGAGAGCTACGATGTCCATGTCACCGGCGCAAGCCCGACCAGCGAGACCAAACGTCGCTTTTATATGACCATTGATGGTGTGCCCGAGGAGATTTCACTGGAGTCTTTGGGTGAGTTCCAGAAAAGCAGCGGTGCTGGCAAACGCGAGAAGGTTACCAAGGAAGGTCAGGTGACCACCACAATGCCTGGCAATATAGTTGACGTTTTGGTCAAGGAAGGCGAGGAAGTTGCTGCGGGTGACCCGGTGCTGGTCATTGAAGCCATGAAGATGGAGACTGAAATCAAGGCGGCGGTCTCAGGCAAGGTCACTGCGGTGCATATCCAGAAGGGTGATCGGGTGACCCCGGGTGATGTGTTGGTGGAGATCGGCTAAACCCGACCATCTGGAAATGCCATTGTTACCAGGAGAGCAACATGAAGTTTGGTTTGCGAAAGTGGACAGCGTTCGTGTTGCTTTTAGTGGCCGTAGCGCTCAATGCTGGCGCGTGCAGTAACAGGGCTGTCTACGACAATCTGAGGGTGCATCAGCGTCAGGAATGCGGGGATCAGCCAATGTCGAGTTATGAACAGTGCCTTGAACGTACCCGTCAGACCTATGAGGCCTACAAGCGCGAGCGTCGCGAGGCGCTGGAGCTTTGACGGGCTGGCGTGTGGTTGCGGCACGTTGTTTCCAGCTTAAAAGCGTGGAACAACTGCAGTTGATACTTCCAGGCGTATTAAGAAACCAACAAACCGCGAATCATTTTTTGCTTGCCTGCTTCTCTTTCTTGGCCGCCTTTTTTTCTTTTGGATTCAAAAGGGGCTTTTTCTTGGTTTCCTTGACGCTCTTTTGCTCTTTCATGAGTATTGCTCCGGTTCACGTTCAAGCTCAGGCCCCGACCGGGATTTGAGGTTGAAAATCAAGAAATATTAGCAGGTAATTGCAAGAAAGGAAGTACCCGCCAGAAATATACTTTCTGCGTTTTTCTGCTCGTGACTGAATCACGATCGTGCAGTCAATTCGGCAATTTTGGCTTCGGCATTGTGATTTTCCGGCCGCTCATCAGCGCAGCCTGATCAAAGGCTATCTGCAGAGCGTTTAAACTCTGATGATGAGATACGGTGTTGTGTTCGGTCACGGCAACTTCTTTTGATGGCCTCAACTTACACCATGTTTGTGACAGACCTCCCCATCATCGTCACAGCACTGCCACGAATCCTTCACCATACTGTCGCATACATCCCCTAAAGTGGCCCCCTTAGTCATCACTCTGCATGGGAGCGAGTATGTATTCATCTACAAAAAATCTAAAGAAAAAGGCGCTGGCCAGCTCGGTTCTGCTGGCTCTTGGCCTGGGCATTGGCCTGTCGGCACCCACATTCGCACAAGACATGACCTCGGCTATTCGTGGTCGAATCAATGGCACGGATGGCTCCCCACAAGCCAACACCACCATTGTCATTGAAGACACCCGTACCGGCGCCACTCGCACCCTGCAGACCAACGACTCTGGCGCTTTCTATGCCACCAACCTGTCTGTAGGCGGCCCCTACCGGGTCACTGCCAATGGCCGCTCTGTTGTCATCGACTCGATTGCGCTTGGGGACATATACAACGTTTCCATCGACATGAATACTGCCCCGGTGGAAGAAATTGTGGTGTTGGGCCGTTCCGGCACTATCGTTGACGTGGCCTCAGGCCCGGCGGCAACATACTCCACCTTCGACCTGGAAACCTCCGTCGCCTTTGATCGCGACATCAAGGATGTATTCATTTACGATCCGCGTCTGAACCTTGATAGTGATTCCGCCATTAACTGTGTTGGTAAACACCCGCGTTACAACAGCGTGAGTCTTGATGGCGTTAGCCAGAATGACCGCTTCGGCCTGAACAGCAACGGTTACTCCACGGCCACCGGTATGCCTTTCCCGTTTGAAGCGGTTGCCCAGGTTGCGGTAGAGCTGGCCCCGTTTGATGTCACCTATGGTGGCTTTACTGCCTGTAACATCAATGCTGTGACCAAGTCCGGTGGTAATGACTTTACCGGCACAGCATTTTATGAATACAACAATCAGGATATGCGCGGCGATTCATTGACCGTAAACGGTGACGAGTCGAAATTCATCAGCCCGGACTACAAAGAAGAAAAGCGCGGGTTCAGCCTCGGTGGCCCATTGCTACGTGACCGGCTGTTTATTTTTGGTGCCTACGAAGAAACTGAAACGCCCGAGTTTATTGCCGCGGGCTTCGCCGGGTCCGGCAACGGCGTGGAACGCCCCTGGCTGAGCCAGTCAGACTTTAATCGCATCAGCAATATCGCCAGCAACGCTTATGCGTATGACGCGGGCGGCATGCCGTCTGATGGCGCCCAGACCGAAGAAAAATACATGTTGCGTCTGGACTGGAATATCAGCGAGCAGCACGATGCGACCGTGATTTACAACTTCTATGATGGTATCGAAGATCGCGCATCGGACTCTGACAGCAACGAATTCGAATTCGCCAATCACTTTTACCGCAAAGGCTCTGAATCCGAAACGATGACATTCAAGCTGTCCTCACAATGGAACAGCGCGCTGTCAACCGACCTGTTTATCAGTCGCAATACCATGGATGATTCTCAGGTCACGGTAGGCCCGAAAGACTTTGCCGAAATGCAGATCCGCATGGGCAGCAACACTGTGTATCTGGGTGCTGATGATTCCCGTCAGGCCAACAGCCTTGCCACTGAATCCGATTTCATGAAGCTCTCTGCGGAATACCTGTGGAATGATCACGTGGTGACCGTGGGTTATGAGCGCGACGACTTGTTTGTGTTTAACCAGTTCCTGCAGCACGCTCGTGGTGGTGAATATCGTTTTGAAGACCTGTCGGCCAACAACCCGGCAGCCTGCGATTCGTTAACGGCTCTGGGCCGGCAGGCAGACCCGGCCTGTGGTCTGACCGGTATTGATCATTTTGAATTGGGCATTCCTACGGATATTTACTACGGCAGTGGTGGTGGCACCAACAACCCGGCCGATGCTGCCGCCAGTTTCAGCAATGTGTTGAACACCCTGTATGTTCAGGACGAATTTCGTCTGGACGATTATGCTCTGACACTGGTTGCCGGGCTGCGTTATGACTGGTTCACCAGCGATGATCGCCCCAGTTTCAACCAGGCCTTTACTGATCTTAACGGTGGTCTGCGTAATGACGCCAATGTCGATGGTCTTGATCTGTTGATGCCGCGCCTGGGCTTTACCTGGGAGGCTGCAGATGATCTGACGGTGCGTGGCGGCCTGGGTCTGTATTCCGGTGGTAACCCCAACGTCTGGCTTTCCAATGCCTGGAGCAATGATGGTTTATCCAATGTGCAGGTACGTGATCGCAACAACGGCAGCCTGTCGGTGTTTGATGACTACGTTCTCAGTGGCAGCCAGCGGCCCGGTTACGATGTGCCGCAGGCCATGAGAGACGAAGTGGCTGCAACTACCGCCGCCAGCGCCTCCAACAGCTTCCTGGTGCTGATCGATCCGGATTACGAGCAACCTTCAGAGTGGAAATTTGCCTTGGGTGCCACGTACACCCTACCAACAGGGACAACGCTTGAAGGCGACTATCTGTACTCAGTGGCAAATAACCCTGCATTCTATGTCGATGTCGCACAGGACGTTGTGGGCACCACAGCTGCGGGTCAGCCAATCTACTCAAACGTGCGTGGCCAGAGCAACTACATGCTGACCAACTCCAGTGAGTCTCCGAAGAGCCATTCCCTGTCCTTGTTGGCGCGCCAGACCTATGACTGGGGTCTGGACTGGACCTTTGGATATGCCTATACGCAGGCGGAAGATCTCAGCCCGATGACCTCTTCAGTAGCCGGCTCGAACTTCACCAACCTGGCGCTGAATGATATCAACAGCCCGCAAGCGGGCACGTCCAACTATGAAACCCCGCACCGGTTCACGGCTCGGGTCAGTTATGGTCGTGAGTTCCTGCCCGGTTACGAAACGCGTGCCACCATGCAGTGGTTCCGGGCCAAGGGTCAACCACAAAGCTATGTCATGAGTAGCCGTGGACTGGAAGGCAGCAACAGCGGTAACCGTCGTCACTTGCTGTACGTGCCGGGTCCCAATGATCAGAACGTTGTTGTGGGGCCGAACTTTGATGTTGCCGCATTTTCCGACTTTGTTGATGCCAACGGTCTAAGCCAGGGTTTCCAGACGCGAAATGATGTTTACTCGCGCTGGACCTCGCGTATGGATTTGCGCCTGGATCAGGAGCTGCCGGCGTTCTTTGATGGCGCCAATGCACGGGTTTACGTCAAAGTGTACAATCTGTTAAACATGATCAATGACGAGTGGGGTCATCAGTACGATGCCCAGTTCTTCTCGCCCGATGTAGTGACCCAGTCTCTTAATGATCAGGGCCAGTACGTATTCGAGCGTTTCAACGCAAAGAGCGTCAGTGATCTGCAGGAGACACAATCTCTGTGGCAAGTGCGCCTGGGCATACAGTTTGAATTCTGACCTGAAGATCTGCATGTACAACGTTTGGCACACCCGGATGAAAATCCGGGTGCTTGCCATCGTGCTGGCGCTCAGCGCCGGCATATCCGGATTGTCGCCTCAGGCGTCAGCCGCCGACCAGCCTGACAACCAGCCCATCACGCTTTTGATCGGCCTGGATGGACTGCGCTGGGATATCATTGATCGACATCCGGCACCCACTCTGCAGCGTTTGGCGGATCAGGGGGTGCGGGCGCAGGGCCTTATTCCGGTGCTGCCATCCAAGACCTTTCCCAACTTCTATGCCATCGCGACCGGCCTGTATCCGGAAAACAACGGTGTCATGGATAACACCACTTATGCCCCGGAGATCAATACAACCTTCCGCATGAGTGATCAGAACGATGCGCGCTGGTTCCAGGGTGAACCCATTTGGGTAACAGCGGAGCAGCAGGGCGTTCGCGCGGCAACCATGTTCTGGGTAGGATCAGCGGCCCCGGTGGCAGGTACCCGACCCAGCTATTGGCGCCAGTTTGATGGCAGCGTGTCGAATGCGGCCCGTGTGCAGCAGGTGTTTGACTGGCTGGATTTGCCCGAACCGGAACGACCGGGGTTTATCAGTCTGTACTTTGAAGCCATTGACTCCGCCAGCCATGGCGCGGGTGTCGATAGCGCCGAAGAGCGCCAGGCGGTGGCTGATGTAGATGCAGAACTGGCGCATTTGCTGCAAGGTCTGGAATCACGTGGATTGCTGACACAGATGAATATCGTGATTGTTGGTGATCATGGTATGACGGACCTGTCTGCCGATCGCATCATCTATCTCGATGACTACGTCGATTTTTCTTCGCTGCATAGTCCGCAGCTTAGCGGTGAACGGCAGGGCAATGCTGTATTTGCAGCGTTTCACGGCGAGGACGTCAGCGTGGAGAATGTGTATCAGGCGTTGGCCCTGGCGCATCCGAAAATGCAGGTGTATCGAAAATCGCAGTTCCCGGACTGGTTTCGTCTGTCGCATCCGGACCGTGGACCTGACCTGCTGATTGTGCCTGACAATGGCTGGCTGCTATCCAAACGCGGCATCGAATTTCGCGGACCGCGTGCTACCCATGGTTTCTCGCCACAGCATCGCGATATGCATGCCGCGCTGATCGCCAGTGGTCCTGCCTTCCGGCAAGGCGTGACCGTGGAACCTCTGCACGTAGTCGACATCTACGGTATCCTCAGCCGCACGCTGGGCATCGTTCCCGCCGACAATGACGGCAGCGCTCGCCGCATCGGAACACTGTTCCGCCCTGATTGACCCGGGTCAAATCACAATCACGGGACTGAGCACGCTCGCACCTCTCCTTGTATTCATCGCACAGGGTTGTTACAACAGGTAAACCCCAATACAAGGAGAGCGCCATGGAATCCAGGACAGAAAAGAAAATCCGCCGACGTCGCGGCAATATCGGCATCGCTATCGGCGTGGGTCTGAGCACCGGGCTGGGTTTCGGCCTGGCGATGAACAGTACTGTTTATGGTGCCTCGGTCGGCGTCATTGTCGCGATCGCACTTTGGGCCGCTGGCGTTGGCGCCCGAAAAGAAGTCGCGCGCCAGGAAGACTCCTGATGATCCGGGTTATGCGCAGGAATTGCACATCAGGGCAGATTGGGACTATTGTGTAGGTTGTGCTGTAGACCGAATATTGAATCTGGAGTGTTCTGATATGAAGCGAATGTCGCTACTGTTACTGCTTGTCCTGTCTCCCATTTTTGCTGTGGCAGCTCCGCAAGGCTGGGCGCCGCTGCTGGAACCAGCCCAGTTGTCTGACTTGCTTGCCGGTGAACACGAAATACGCGTGTTGCACCTGACCGGCAACTATGACGAAGGCCATATTCCGGGCGCTGTGTCTGCGCCTTATGCACAATTCCGCGGGCCACAGGAGAATGCCGGCCAGTTGCCTGCGTTGTCAGAGCTGACGCGTATTGTGCAGGAGCTGGGTATTGATGCAAATACGCCACTTGTGTTGGTGCATGGTGGCAGTGGTGCCGTCGATATGGGCGCCGCCACCCGGGTGTACTGGACAATGAAGTCGCTTGGCGTTGACACACTCGCGATCCTGAACGGTGGTTTTGCCGCCTGGCAGGCTGCTGAACTGCCGGTCACTACCGACACAGTTGCGGTCAGTGCCACAGATTTTCAGCCCCAATGGAACGGCGCCTACCAGACCACCACGGCACAAATGGAAACCCTGGTTGCCGAGGGTGATGCGCAGATTGTCGACGCCCGTCCGCAGCCCTATTTTGCCGGTGAGCAGGCTTCAGCGGCGCGTGCAGGCACGTTGCCGGGTGCCACCAACCTGAGCTTTACCGCTATGTTTGATGGCAACCGCATGAAGACAGGAGACGAGTTGAGCGCGATGCTGGATAGCGCCATTGCGCGAGATGCCCCTTTGACTGTGACTTTCTGCAATACCGGTCATCTGGGTTCGATTGACTGGTTCGCCATCAGTGAACTTGGCGGGTATGACAATACCCGACTGTATGCCGAGAGTATCACCGAATGGGCGATGGACCCCGAGCGCCCGATGGTGAATGAACCGGCAGACAACTGATTTTTATTGTTTGATCAAGTTGCTGAACATTGATCAGGATCATGTTGCAGGGCGGGCCTGAGGGTAGGATACGGGTCAGGTAAGTGTTATCAAACGTACGTGCCGCGGGTATTCATTCGCGGTAACCAGGAGGGATTTCACATGCGCTCAATCAAGACAACAATGCTTACGATCGCCGCTGTCGCAACGTTGGCAGCCTGTTCCAGTGATTCTGATTCAGACGGCGCGCAGGCTCGCCTGCCCATCAGTTTAAACGAAGTCATGGTTGCACTCGTAAACGATGCTGCCAACCCAATCTGGCGCGCCGACTGGGATGAACCGCAAACTGACGAAGAGTGGCGCGAAGTAGAACGCCAAGCTTACCAGATTCAGGTGGGCGGCGCTTTGTTGCAAATTCCCGGCAACGGCCCCATGGACGACGAATGGGTCGCTGATCCGGCCTGGAACCAATATGCAGCCCAGATGAGTGAGGCTGGCCGGCACGCGGTCCGGTCCGCGCGCGCCCAGGACCAGACCCTGATTCGACGCGCCGGTGATGACCTGGTGGCAAGCTGTGAAGCCTGTCATATGGCGTTCAAGCCGGACCTTCCGACCATGGATATGTTCGGTGAACTACCGGAACCACCGTCGGTGTCTGTGCAGTAATATCGGGTTTATCTGGCACCATGGATTTCAAGGATTATTACAAGACTCTGGATGTCGCAACTGACGCCGACCTGAAGGCAATCAAGACTGCCTACCGCAAACTTGCGCGTAAATTTCACCCCGATGTCAGTTCGGAAACCGATGCTGCCGAGCGCTTCAAGGAAGTGGCAGAGGCCTATGAAGTGCTCGGTGATGAAAAAAAACGCGCTGAGTATGACGAAATCCGCAAGCATGGTGGCCGCCAGCAGGGTCCGGGTGCCAGCGGTTTTGGTGGCGCAGGTAGTTTCACTGGTAGCCAGGGCGGCAGCTACAACGAACAGGATTTTTCTGACTTCTTTTCATCCGTTTTTGGTGAGCGCGGCCGACGCGCCTCCGGTTTCGATGATGCGTCCGGATTCCGTAGCCGTGGTCGTGACATCGAAGTAGAAATGCCGATCTTTCTGGAAGATACCCTGGCGGAAGAGTCCAAGCAGATAAAATATGCCTTGCCGCATTACGACGCGAACGGGCAACGTCTGCAAGACATCACCAAAACCCTGAATGTCAGGATTCCCCAAGGTGTGGCAGATGGCGAACGTATTCGCCTGAAGGGGCAGGGTGCACCGGGCCTGGGTGAGGGGCCTGCCGGTGATCTGTACTTGCGGGTAAGACTGGTGCCGCATCCGCTGTTTGATGTCGAAGCCCATAACCTGCTCACCACCGTGCCACTGGCACCCTGGGAAGCGGCGCTGGGTGGTAAAATCACCGTGCCCACGTTGCAGGGCAAGATTCAGCTGACTATTCCGCCCAACAGTCAGTCCGGGCAGCGTTTGCGCATCAAGGGCCGGGGACTGCCGATGAAGTCCGGCACTGGCGACCTGTTCGCGGTACTTAAAGTGGTGATGCCGCCCTCGGCGGACGAGCCAACGAAAAAACTTTGGCAACAACTGGCTGAGCAACAGGCCGGTTTTGATCCACGCAATAGTGCGTAGATCTTCTTACGGTCGGTAAGCACTGGAGTTGATTCACATGGACATTCACATCACCTTGCAGGAAGTCTGTAGCAGCACCGGCCTGAGTCGGGAGACGGTGATCGATATCGTTGATCATGGCATCGTGGAGCCGCAAGGAGACAGGCCAGAGTTATGGCGGTTCGACGACCAGTGCCTGTGCATTGTGCAGCGCGCGCGGCGCCTGCGAGAGGATCTGGAATTGAATTGGCAAGGCATCGCGCTGGTGATTGAGTTGCTGGAGCACAGGGATCGCCTGAAAACCGAAAATGAAGCCTTGCTGCGGCGCCTGCAGCGTTTTGACTCACATCAGTCCTGACAGCCTCAACGTGGATGGAAAGTGATTTGCACCCGCGTTCCCCGGCCCGGTTCACTTTGCAGCTCGATTTGCCAGCTCAGGCGTTCACACAGTCGTTGTACAAGATTCAGACCAAGCCCGGTGCCCTGTGCTTTTGTGCTGAAGCTGTTCTCAAACACACGTTCCATATTTTCTGTCGGAATACCTTCGCCGCTATCACTGACCTCAAGCGCATCCTGTTTGATTCGCACGGTAATTTCCCCATTAACGGTGTGCTCTACAGCGTTGCGTAACAGGTTACTGATCACGATCTGGATAAGGCTTTCGGATTCGTCCAGTTGCAATGGAGCCTCGGCGGCAACAGTTACCCGTGTGTTCCGCTCCGCAAGCTGAGGCTGCAGCTCGTCAATCAGATGCTCCACCAGTGGTTTCACCGGTGTTGCAGAGGCAGACTGAAGCGGCCGGGCCTCCTCTCTTGACAGCAACAGGCTGACTTCAATAAATCCCAGCATGTCATGACAGGCCCGTTTGATGCGGTTGATGGCACGTCCGGCAGCGGCATCGCCGCGTATCAGTGTCGACTGTGACTCCAGCACTTCAATGGCGCCGGTCACCACAGATAATGGCGTGCGCAGCTCATGGCTGGCTGCTGTAGTGAAATATTTCTCGCGCGCTACAAATCCATCCAGCCGCTCCAGGTAGGCATCAAACGCCTGTGCGATACGGCCGACTTCGTTACCGGTAAATTCAGCACTTAGACGAATGCCTCGTTGCTGAGGTTGAACCCCGGCAATGCGTTCCGTCAGCTGCCGCAGTGGCGTCAATACCGCTGCCGATGCCTTGACTGCCGAGACCAGCGTTATCATCAGCATCAGGGCAATACCGAGAACCATTAGAAGCAATACCCGATGCTCCTGGTTCTCCCACTCGGTAATGTCGTAGGTCAGAACAGCAGGTGTTTCGCTTTGAGTGCTGACCTCAACCTGATAATAATTGTCGTCCACCCGCACGCTATGATGAGAGCCAGGTGGCAGCTGTGCAAAAGTCGCGGGCATGCCTGTCAATGCATCACCGGTATACAGCGCCCAGTCGGGCAGCAATCGCATATCCAGGGAAGCCGGCCCTTCAGGTGCTGCCATCATCAGGGTTAATTGTTCCTCAACCATGTGGCCAAAAGCGACGGCTTCCAGACGGACTTTTATTTCCCATATGGCGATGACAAACACACTGCTGATCAGTGTGACCAGTACCACGATGGCAAGAATTAATCGCGAACGCAGGCTGAGCGAACGATCAGAGACAATTGTAGTAGTGGTATGCATGATGTTAGTTCCTGGAATCTTCAGGCTCGGTTAACCGGTAGCCGGTGCCGTGGACAGTTTGCAGAAGTTTGTCAGCAAAAGGTTTGTCAATCGCGTTGCGTAAGGCATAGATATGTGTTCTGAGAATATCGCTGTCAGGAGGGTCCTCGCCCCAGACTTCACGCTCCAGCTCATCCCGGGTCACCACCCGGTGCGAATTTCGCATTAGCACCTCCAGCAGTTTGCGCTGGACCGGATTCAGTTCCAGTGACACTCCGTCGCGCTCGGCGCGCAAGGTGCCCAGGTCAAAGTGCAATGTGCCAACTTGCAATGTGTCTGATGTGCCGTGACGTTCATGACGATTAACCAGCGCTTTGAGTCGCGCTTCCAGTTCCTTGATGGAGAATGGTTTGACCAGATAGTCATCGGCACCCGCAGCGAACCCCATAAGCTTGTCATCCAGCTGGTCGCGTGCAGTCAGCATCAGCACCGGCGTTGAGGTTTCTCCACGTTCGCGCAATGCACGACAGATGGACAGGCCATCCATACCTGGCAACATTACATCCAGCACAATGACATCGTAGCTATTGCTGGTGGCCAGCTGCAGTCCACCCGGACCGGTCACTGCGAAGTCGAGCGTGTGCCCCAAGGGCTCAAGATAATCGGCAATGTTTTCTGCGATATCCCGATTGTCCTCTACGATCAGTATTCTCATCTGCGTAATCCTGATATTGGCATGTTTGCATTCTGCCACGGTTGTTGCGAAAAATTTGTCAATTCCTTTGCCGGTAATGAAAACTTTTGCCATCACTCTTTGATCCAGATCATAGAAATGGCTGATCGACAAAGCCTGTCGACAAAATTTCGACATTTGCCTGCGTACACTGGCGCTACTTTCATTATCCACTATGCAAGGAGTGACGGTTTGAAACACTCTGTTCTGTCAGCAACATGGCTGAAACCCTGTATCGCTGCCGCCGTGGCGTTAGCCATTACTACTCAGGCATTGGGCATCGATCACGAACCGCTTGCCCGCAGTGAGCAGGTGGATGTGCACACCGTGATGCAATCTGCACTGGACGCCGCCCCGGAAAAAATGCTGACAGCGTCAGCCGCTGATCAGGCATTGGCATATCGCACGTTGGGGCAACGCTGGATTGTTGGTGCCCCATCATTGGAAGCCAGTGTTATTAACGACTCTCTGCTCAGTGATGTTGGCCAGCGTGAGCTGGAAGCTGGCGTGCAGGTGCAGTTATGGCGCCCTGGTGAGCGTCGCGATGCATTGCAGCGAGGATCCGCCTACGATCAACGTAATCAGGCATGGCAGTCATGGTACCAGTTAATGATTGCCGGTCGCGTGCGTGAGTCACTGGCTGAATTGGAGCAGGCCGACCTGGTCATGGCAAGCGCGATGCAGGCGCAACAGGATGCCAGCCGTCTGCTGGACATGACACGACAATTGCAACAGGCAGGCAGTGCCGCTGAGATGGACGTGCTTCAGGTCGAAAGCCTGCTGCTCGCTGCTGACAAACAGGTACTGGAAGCTGACGCAATGGTGGTGGACGCCGAGCGCGAATATCAGATATTGACCGGCGGGCTGACTACGCGGCCTGCCCAGGCACATCAGGAGCAACAGAGCGGGGCTGAGGAAATCAGCAGCAGTCATCCGCAGATACAGTTGCTGCAAGCCGATCTGAATATCAGCGAAGCAACCATTCTGAGCGCCGAGCGTCAGGCTAAAGGTAGTCCAGCCGTGCAGTTTGGCGTCCGCCGCGAGCGGGGTGCTTTTGCTCAGCCTTACGTGGAAAGCGTTGGTGTCAGTGTTTCCATTCCGCTCAACAGTAGGCGCGTGGTCAATGCCAGTACCAGTGAGGCGCGCGCTAACCGGACTGCAGCGGAGGTTGCTCTGATAAGTCAGATGCGGGAATTGACGCAACAAATGCATGAGATCGAACATCAACTACACACGCTGGCGCAGACCTTGCCATTGAGCGAGCGCGACCGCGACCTGAGCCAGCGCCAGATGCAGATGGCTGAAACTGCTTTTATCAATGGTGAAGTGGACATGACCTATGTGGTCAGGGCCATGCAACAGGCCCGCAACGCCGACTACGAATTCAACCAGCTTCAGCAACAGCAACACCACCTCATCTCTCAATACAACCAGATTTTCGGAGTCCTGCCATGAAAGCAGCATCCACCCGTCTGCTGAATATTTGTTCAGCGTTAGTGTTAATGGCCACCGCCACTGCGATTTCCGCTCAGGAAGTGATCTCTTTGTCAGACAGTGAAATGCGCGAGCTGGCAATACTGTTCGCGCCTGCAAGCCCCGTTGGCAATACTGACGGTGAGCGGGTGCCTGCCACGGTCATTGCCTCACCTGAGGCGAGCAATACTGTGCACAGTTGGTTTGAAGGTGTCCTCAGTCAATGGCATGTTGCGCCCGGAGACAGCATAACCACCGGCACACGAATCGCTACTTTGCGCAGTGAGGAGCTGCTGACAACCCAGCAGGAATTGCTCAGGGCGACGATCGCGCAGGAGAGCGCCGAAGCGGTGCTGCGTCGGGACCAGAATCTGTTTGATGCTGGCGTGATTGCTGAAGCCCGGCTGACCGAGACCCGCCGCCAGCACCAGCAGGCGATTGTCACTGTGTCATCCATCAGGCAACGCCTGCTCAGCGCAGGCATTGCCGCCGCAGATATTGACACTCTGGTCGGCTCGCAACAGGCGACGGGGACATACACCCTGCGAGCTGGACAGACCGGGCGGATTGTTCGTCGTCTTGTGCAAGCAGGTGACTACATCGCCGATGGCAGCGCCGTGGCCGTCACCGCCGATGATGATCTGCCCTGGCTGAGCGCGCAAGTGCCAGCCTATCTGGTTGGTGAATTGAGCCCGGGTCAAAGTTTGCGTGTTGTTGAGCAGGGCACAGAGCTGACACTGCGCCAGGTTGATCAACAGATAGACCCTCGATCACAGACCATCAGCGTGCTGGCTCAGTTTGCCGGCGCCAGCAACTGGGTTCCCGGGCAGACGCTGACGCTGATTTTGCCGCCGGCGAACGGGGGCATCCGCATCCCGTCCAGCGCCGTGGTGTTTAACGGTGCAGACACGACCGTTTATGTTCGTCGTCCGGGGGGGGTGGAGTCTCGCACCCTGGCGTTAGAGACCATGGGGCGCAACTACCTGGCCGCCAGCGGTATCAGCGCGGGCGAGGAGATCGTGATCCAGGGCGCTGCCGTACTGAAAGGTATTCAGCTGGGACTGGGAGGTACACAATAATGCTGTCCCAACTGGTTCAATTATCACTGAGTCAGCGCCTGCTGACAGGGCTGTTGGCGCTTCTGGTGGCAGGGTTTGGCATGAGTGCGCTGTTTCAGCTGCCCATTGATGCTTTTCCGGACATTTCACCAACACAGGTCAAGATCATCATCAAGGCGCCTGGCATGACACCGGAAGAGGTGGAGGCCCTGATCACGCAACCGGTGGAGGTGGAACTGTTAGGTATTCCGCGCAAAACCATACTGCGCTCCATATCCAAATACGCACTCAGTTCCATTACGCTGGATTTCGAAGAAGGCACTGACATTTACTGGGCACGGCAGCAGGTGGCTGAACGCCTGAATAATGTCTGGGGCGATCTTCCCGGCGATATCAGCGGCGGACTGGCGCCGATGAGCACGCCGCTGGGTGACATGTTCATGTTTACCGTCGAAAGCGACACCATGACGCTGGAGGAAAAGCGTTTCCTGGTGGACTGGACCATCAGACCGGCGCTGCGCACAGTACCGGGTGTTGCCGATGTCAATGCGCTGGGCGGTTATGTGCGCACCTATGAAGTGATACCTGATGCCGCTGCCATGGCGAGACTGAATGTCATCCACGAACAGTTGATTTCCGCCCTGCAGACCAGCAACAAGAATGATGGTGCCGGTCGGATTGATCAGGGTGAAGAAGCGCTGTTGGTTCGTGTATCAGGCGCCATTGGCAGTCTGCAGGATATTCGCGACATTCGTGTCATGGACAGCGACGGACAACCCGTGCCGCTGTCGCAGCTCGCGACCGTGACCAGCGGCACCATGGAGCGGTATGGTTCCGTGACCGCCGACGGCACCGGCGAAGCCGTACAGGCATTGGTGATTGGCATGACCGGTGCCAATGCCCGGGACGTTGTTAACGGCGCCAAGGCCAAAATGGCAGAGATTGAAGCCACTCTGCCAGAGGGCACGTATTTTGATGTGTTCTATGACCGCAGTATCCTGATTGCCGGCGCGGTGAATACTGTCACCAAAGCGTTGCTGGAAGCGGTGGCGCTGGTGGTCATTCTGCTGGTGCTGTTTCTGGGTAATATCCGCGCTGCAGTCACCGCCGCGATGATTCTGCCATTCTCGGCGTTGGTTACATTCCTGTTGATGAACAGCGTCTCCATGACTGCCAACCTGATGAGCCTGGGGGGGCTGGTGATCGCCATCGGAATTCTGGTTGATTCCGCCATTGTGGTAGTAGAAAACATTGTCGCGACTATGAGTCATCATGGCGGGCAGAACCGGCTGCCAAGATTACACGTGATTTTTCGTGCCGTGAAATCTGTTGCGGTGCCGGTTACTTCCGGCATCCTGATTATTATCATTGTATTCCTGCCACTGTTGTCACTGGAAGGTCTGGAAGGCAAGCTGTTTGGGCCGGTGACCATGACTATTGTGTTTGCGCTGATCGCTTCGCTGATTTTGTCACTCACGGTTATTCCCGTGGTTGCGTCCTATCTGATAACCAGGGCTGAGCACGATGAACCGTGGCTGGCCAGGAATCTGTTGCGTGTGTATACGCCGTTACTGTCAAAGGCGCTGGCCAAACCGATCTATGTGATCGGGCTTGCATCCGCTTTGCTGGTCGCCACCGTTGCCATCTTCCCTCTGGTCGGTAAAACCTTTATGCCGACCATGGATGAAGGTGACATGATCATACAGATGGAATTGATCCCGTCGATCAATCTGGAAACCTCAACAAGGATGGTTACCGAGGTAGAAAAAGCCTTGCTGGCCGAGATACCGGAGATTCAACGCCTGGTATCACGGACTGGCTCCGATGAGATCGGTATGGACCCGATGGGTCTTAATGAAGTCGACATGTTCCTGCACCTGAAACCTGCCAGCGACTGGCAAGCCGGATCCAAGGCAGGGCTCGAGCAGAACCTGCGTACCGTCATGGATCGATATCGTGGTATCAATTACGGCTTCACCATGCCCATTGATATGCGTGTCTCCGAGATGTTGACCGGCTCTCGCGGTGATGTCGCCATTAAACTGTTTGGAACCGACCTGGATGCACTGAACAACTATGCACAACGCATATCTGACACGGTGGCAACAATCCCCGGGGCCGTTGATACCACGGCGACGCTGAACGAGGGCGCGCAATATCTGCAGATTACTGTTGACCGCATCCGTGCCGGGGAACTGGGCCTGGACGCCGACCAGTTGCAGCGTCGACTGCGTGCACAAATTGAGGGTCTGGATGTGGGGACTGTCATAGAGGATGGTGCCCGTGTGCCATTGATGATCCGCTTTGACAAGATCATGGGGGATGGTGACGCCGCCATGCGTAACAATCTGATCAGTCTGCCGGACGGAGGATTTGTGCCGTTGTCCAGTGTTGCGACTATTGCCCGTGTGGAAGGTCCGGTGACGATTAATCGGGAAGACGGGCAACGTTTTGCCGTAATACGGACCAATGTGGAAGAACGGGATCTGGTGGGGTTTGTCGATGAGGCGCGACAGGTCATAGCACAGCAACTGGAGCTGCCGGAAGGGTATACGCTGGAGTGGGGCGGTGAATTTGAAAATCAGCAGCGGGCGGCAGCGCGCCTGGCACTCGTGGTACCTGTAGCACTGCTGATGATTGCACTGGTGTTGTTCATGACCTTTCACTCGCTTAAGCAGGCCGTCATTATCCTGTCCAATATTCCATTTGCCATGACCGGTGGACTGCTCGCCCTGTGGTTGACCGGGGAATTCCTGTCAGTACCTGCGTCAGTGGGGTTCATTGCGTTGCTTGGCATTGCTGTGCTCAATGGCGTGGTCATGATGTCGCACTTCAATCATCTGGCGGACAAGGGTATGCCTGCGGCTGACGTTGCATTTGAAGGAGCATTGCGCCGGCTACGTCCGGTCATGATGACTGCCTCGATTTGTGCAATCGGTCTGGTACCACTGTTGCTGGCAACGGGCCCCGGCTCGGAGATCCAGAAGCCGTTGGCCATTGTGGTGATCGGTGGTTTGATCAGTTCCACGCTGTTGACCCTGTTTTTACTGCCAATCGTTTACCGACACTTTCACAAAAATGAACACAACGCGACGGTTGCAGGAGAGCCCGTATGAAAAATTTACTGGTACTGAATATTCCGCCTGCACTGGAAGACGATATGGTTGACTACCTGTTGGCTCTGGAGGAGGTAAAAGGATTTACGTCGTTTACCGCGCAGGGGCACGGCGGTGGTGAACGGTTGACCGTGACCGAGCAGGTCAGCGGGCGCCGGCAACGGGTACAGTTCGAAATCATTGTTGATGAGGCGCTTGTCGAGCGGGTGGTTTCCGGGCTGACAGATAACGTGGGCAAAGACATTGCGTACTGGCATTTGCCGGTCAGTGGCATCGGCCACACCTGAGCCCGTTATCTGCGCATGCCGCCAGAGGCATGAAGCTGTCACCGCAGACGCAGGAAAACGATCAAGGGGCTATCTTCAGGCAATTAACAGCCTCCTGAAGATAAGCCCCTTAACTTAAGCCCCGCATTAAATGCTGTGTAGAAGAGCCTGTTGATTTAATCTTTTGACGGTTTTCGCAAAACCTTTTTGCCGGTAATCATGGCAGAGACAAGTCCGTTACGATGACGTATTTCGTCATAAACGACAGCCGCTACATGCAGAAAGATTGCGCCCAGCATAAGCCAGAAAATAATTTTATGAATGGCGATAAAGGGCTCGCGAAACTGACGCATGGCGGCATAACCCTCCGGATCCAGCAACTCCTTGTTACCCGGAACCAGGCCAATCAACTGGCTGTGATCTTCTCCTGCACCGGTCGCCCACTCGGCAAACTCATGACCAAACGGAGGGAAGTATAAATCAGTGCCGGCCAGCACGAGGCCGGTGCACATCTGGCCCACCAATAACATGTACAATGCCAGCAGCATCAAGCGGGCTGCGGGGTTATGCCCCCGGTATACAGGTGCCTGGCCGTTACGTATTCCGTAAAGCCAGTCTTTTAACTCGCCAACATATCCGCGTCCGAAGGGAACAACGGATCCCCAACGCGAGAAGCGGCTGCCAATGAACCCCCATACCAGACGCCAGATCAAATTGAATGCAAATACATAGCCAACGTAAGCATGCATAATCTTCAGCGTGATTTTTCCGTCGCCGCTGATGCCCAGGAAATCCGCATACAGAATGGCTGAGCCGATTGTCATCAGGGCCAGGACACACAGGACGTTCACCCAATGAAATATTCTAATGGAACGGTCCCAGACTTTTACTTCGTATAGTTCGTTTTCGTTGGTCATGTTAGTTACTCTCCGTATTGCTTTGCTGGTCAGTTTGACTTTATTTTGTGTCGCTTGTATGAAATATGTTCAACGGGAAGCATACGCGTACCTGCAGGCCGCCGAGGCGGCTGGTGTCCAATACCAGGGTTCCCTGATGTCGCTCCACAATGCGTTTGGCGATAGACAGACCCAGTCCTGAGCCATGGGTATCGCCACTGGAAAAGAAGCGTTCGGCAAGCAACGCTCGGTCTTCTTCTGACACGCCGGCGCCGGAATCATCTACGCATAAACACCAAACGTGCTCCCGGATCATGATGCTGACAATGATGCGCGTGCCTTCATCTGTGTGAGTAATAGCGTTGCCTACCAGATTCTGTAGCAGGGTCTTGAACGAGCCTGGTTCAAATGCCTGTTCGCTGATGCCTGGCGCAGGTGCCTCAACTTCGAGTGACTGATGTCTTTGCAAGGCCAGCGGCATAATATCGGAGATCGCGCTGCGGGTTTCTTCCAGGATATTGATAGCGGTTTTATGAGTGATAGCAGCGTCGGACAGGCGGGCCAACTCTAACATCTGTGATACAAGTCGCGATGTGCGTTCGACCGCTTTGTGCAGATGTTCCAGGGATTCGTGGGTTTGCTCTGGGTTGACTTCGTTCCTGGCGTTGTCCAGATGCACCTTCATCACTGCTAACGGTGTACGTAGCTCATGCGCGGCGTCGGCGATAAAGCGTTGTTCACGCGTGAGTAATTGTTTAACCTGCAGCAACAGCCGGTTAATGGCGGCCTGCATGGGTGCGACTTCCTGCGGCAGATCAGGTTCCGTGATTGGCACCAGACTGTCGGGGTCGCGAGAGCGGATCTGCTGCGCCAGTCTATCCAGCGGTTTAAGCCCGGAGCCTATGGCAGCCCACACCAACAATAGCATCAACGGTATCCCGATGAGATCTGGCACGATCGTACCGAGCACGATTCGGCTAACGGTCTCGCCACGAATGTCAGTGCGCTCTCCTACCCAAATAGACAGGCCTGAATCAGGCAACGTCAGCACGTAGGTACGCCAGTCATTGTCCGGCTGTGCAAGTGTTGCAAACCCGGGGCTCCAGTCAATCAACGGAAACTCTGGAGCGGAAAACGAACCCGCAGTCAGCTGTCCTCTTGCATCTTTTACCCAGTAGGCAACTTTGGCTTCGTAAGGGTGTCCGATCGCCGGATGGTCCGCTGTTGATTCCACCAGCATTCGTGCCAATACATCATGGTCAAGCTGTGCCATGGGTTCACTCAGCAGGCCGGCGAGGACGCGCGCGCTTTGCGCCAGTTGCGCATCGAATAACTCTTCAACCTCGTGTGCGGCATCCAGGTAGCTGAATAAACCCAGCATGACTGAGCCGAGCACAAGCAGTCCCATCACCCTGATAATGATACGTTTACGAATAGAGCTCATACGTTACTCTCAATCATGTAACCTACGCCACGGAGCGTTCTGATAAGTTCTGGGCACAGTTTTTTTCGTAGGTGATGGATATGAACTTCCAGGGTATTGCTGTCCACTTCATCTGACCAGCCGTATAATGACTGTTCAAGCTGATCCCGTGTGAGTACCCGGTCAGGTTGTGACAAGAGTTCGTGTAACAACACGTACTCCATGCGCGACAGCGCTACAATCCTGTCAAGGTAGCCAACCTGCTGATTTCCGGGGTTGAGGGTAACCCCGCGTAATTCGATTTTGGGTGCTGCGCGTCCGGCGCTGCGTCGCAACAGCGCGCGCAAGCGCGCCTTTAGTTCATCGGTGTCAAAAGGTTTGATCAGATAGTCATCGGCACCGGCGTCAAGTCCTGCGATTCGGTCCTGTACACCATCCCTGGATGTCAGAATCAGTACCGGCGTCTGCTGGCGGCGATCACGCATCGCGCGCAGGACTGCCAGGCCATCCATTTTGGGCAGCCCAAGGTCAAGAATGACCAGATCAAAACTTTCGCTGCTGGTCGCATGCAGTGCACTTTTACCGTCCTGCAACCAGTCCATTGTGTATGATTCAGAGCGCAGAGCGGTAAGAATGCCTTTGGCCAGGGATTCATGATCTTCTACCAGCAATACGCGCATGGCAGTGCTCCTGTGCGGTTACATTTTTGACAGCAATGTCTCAATTTCGAGCCGGCGTCCGCTGTCAGCCAATTCGCGTCCTGGCCTGGGTGGCGCAGCAAGGGCTTTCTGCAGGCTTGCGCGTGCCTCGTCAAACCGCTCCTGATTGAACAGATAATCGCCCATGAAGTAGTTGCTGTCGATACCATCAGGGTTTATCTCCAGCGCCTTGCGCAGCAGCTTCTCGGCTTCCTTTTTGTTGCCAAACGCAATTGGCCAGGAGGGAACCTGATAGTACAATGCGCCCAGGCTGGTGTATACGGATCCCTGTAGTGCGTCCGGATCCAGATCCAGCGCGACCTCCAGTTGCGAACGTGCCTGCTTTACGCGCGATAACGCGCTCAAGCCACCATCCACGCCTGCCCACGTACTCAGGATAATGCCATACCAGATGTGGGTTTCGGCGCTGTCAGGATTTTCGTTCACCATCTTTTCAGCTTCTGCGGCCAATGCCTCAAAAACATCAGACTGTTGGTCTTTGGCCGTCTGATAGTTGGCGATCGCCCAATCCGATTGCAGTTTCTGGTAATCAGCCGCCGACGCGGCACTGCTAACGCCAAGCACGAATACCAAACTCAAAAGCGATAATGTTTTCATCAGGGATTCTCCACTCGTGTTGTTGCAAATTGACGAATTGTGGACAACTGCTTGCGCAAAGAACGGCTGACCAATTGCGGCATTAATCCATTCAGACGAATAAATACCCGCTCGGGGTAACCCAGGTGGACTTCTGACAGATTTCTCTGCAAAGACTTAACCAGGCAGCGTGCCACTTTTTCCGGCGAATCCATCTTCACGCCCAGGGCGGCATTCATCTCTTCAACTGCGGTACTATTCATGTCTGTCAGGGTGGCACGTGGTGCCAGATAGAGAATACTGACACGCGTATCTGCCAGCTCCCGGCGCAACGCCTCGGAGAAACCTCTCAAGGCAAATTTGGTGGCGCAGTAGCTGGCAAAGCCAGGGTAGCCGATAGCGCCGAATGTCGAGCCTACCATCACCACGCAAGACTCCGGCGCCTGTTTTAGCAGAGGTAGCATTGATTTGGTTACCAGCATGGTGGCGGTCAGGTTTATATTGATCATCCCGGAGATCTGTTCGTCATCCTGATTTTCGAAGAGGGCAAAATCATTGACACCAGCCGCATTGATCAACAGATTGAATCCGACTTTACTTTGCATGGTCTGGGCCAGTCGCTGACGATCTTCCGGTACCCGAAGGTCAGCCGTGATGGTGCTTATTGAGTCACCATAACGCTTGTCGAGTTCAATCAATGTGGCAGTATCTCGCCCGACCGCAGTTAATCTGGCGCCCGCCGCAACCAGCTGCGCCAGTATCGCCTGGCCCATGCCGCCGGTCGCGCCAGTCAAAAGTACGACGCTATCCTGCAAGCGCATATTGTTCTCCCGATGCCGGCAGGGTTCTGAACATTTGTGCGTATAGCGTGTAGATTACCCTGGCAGTGTCGATAACACAGGCTTTGTCATCGTCATCGTCTAGTCTGTTGACCAGTTTCTCGTAGAATTTCATATGTTCCTGATCAAGGGCGCCATGTGAACTCAAATAGCTGAAAGCAGCTTCCGGCAGCTTGAGACTTGCCTGCAACGTGTTGGCGGCGTTGGTGGCCAGTTCAATGCTGGTGCCCTCAAGTACAAATATCATGCCGAGCATGGAGACCGGGTTGAGCCTGTTGATACGGTCGTACATGGTGCTGACCATCAGCTCTGTGGCTAACGCCGGTCTGCCATGACGCACGGCCTCGGCATCTCCACCACAGGCCTTGATGTCATTCAGTATCCACTCCTGGTGGCCGTACTCTTCTTCGATATATTCAGCCATGGCACCTCGCAACCATTCCATTCGTGCCGGTAGTCTGGCACCACATGCCATCAGTAGAGGCACGGTATGACTGACATGGTGAAAGGCCTGTGCCAGGAACGCAGAGTAACTGCTGACGTCTACCTTGCCCTGCAAGGCACCCTGAATGAGAGGGGAGCTGAACAGATATTTTTTTTCAGTAACTGTTGCCTGTCGTAATTCATCATAAAACTTCATATGCACTCCAGTCTGAACCGTGTTGATGAAAGTGTTGTTGATACTGATCAAGTATTTGTTCGCGCCGCAGACGACCATTGATAGTCAGCTGCTCGTTCCCGACGCTGAATGGTTCGTTGGCAGCTACCCATGAACCAACCCGTGCGTATTCCGGCAACAGGGCGTTGACCCGGTCGACAGCGCGTTGTACGGCATTTTTGTTATCGGTAGCTGGTACCAGGATTGCGGTATTAACCGGCAGGGCCTCGCCGTAAAAAAATGCCTGATTTATTTCCGGCTGACTGCACAGTTCCGCTTCTACCCATTCGGGACTGACATTGCGCCCGAACGCGGTAATAAACTGGTGTTTTTTCCGGCCATTTATGTATACAAAGCCGTCTTTGACAAATCCCAGGTCGCCGGTCGGCCAGGCTTGTGCAGGGCAATGTGGGCTGCCCACATAACCCAGTACACCGGCACCATGAACCAATATTTCGCCATCGCCGGCGATCGAAATCTGCAGGTGGGGCAGCGCTGTTCCAACGCTACCGGGCTGATACTGTGAAGGTTTGTTGAGACAAACCACCGATGCACATTCCGAGAGGCCATAACCTTCATAAACCGGCCAGGCCAGCTCATTTATGCGGTCCAGCAATCGTTGTCCAACGCGGCCCCCGCCGACCGCGATGAAGCGATACGACGCGGGCAACTGAAAACCATGAGACTGTGCCTGCAGCAGTCCTGCCAGCAGTTGTGGCACCAGGATCATGCTGTTGGCTCTGCATTCTGTAATGGCTTGCAGCAGACCCTGCTGATCTGCGGCGCTATTGGATAGTGCATTGATATTGCGAACGCAGACGGTTGCACCTGATATAAAGGCCGCCCACACACCCAGATTTTCAAGTAGCACTGCCAGCGGCAACAGTGTCAAATACCGGCTCAACGATTGATCCGCGGTTATGTCTGTCAGTGCTTTTGCTACCGTGAGCATCGCTGCAGCAGACAGACAAACGCCTTTGGGCGTGCCTGTTGTCCCGGATGTAAACGTTATCTTTGCCGTCTCCGCAGGCATATCGACGGGAGTAGTACTGCGTTGCCAGCCACACATGCCAGCGGCAAAGCCGAACTCGTTGAGTAGTTCGCTGTCGGGGTGAGGGCCTATCCAGGTGTCGGCACCTGTCTGTTGCAGCAAATGACGGACCTGGCTGACGGTGAAAAATGGTGGCACCGGCACACAGACACAACCCGCCTGCAACAATGCCAGGTCCCAGACAATCCAATTCACGGTATCCGGCTCGGAAAGGGCAACCACGCGGGCACCGCTGCGCCGGAGTTGATCCACCCGGCAATCAACCTGATCTGCGATACTCTGATAGCTGTATTGTGTGTGTTCGGATTCAATGGCTATTTTGCCATGATGGCCTTTTAGAAAACGCTCAATGTTTAACAACTCAGGCGCAGACACGAGACTTGCTCTCCTGATGATTTGCGTTGTTATAGTGGGGCATGTAACTCAACCGTTGGAATACACCGGCCGCTTGCAGTTGGCGGAAACCCTCCGGGATATAGCCGGCCATCACTTTGGGTCTGGTCGTGTAATAACTTCCCCATTCTCTGCCATCGTGCTCGAGACGCGCCGGATCTGCGTCGGCCAGCACAACAGGGCTCAGTGTCAGGCGGGAGAAGCTGTTCAGTAACAAGGGGGTGCCGGTGAATGCGACCCATTCAAAATCGCAGCTAAACAGATAATGCGTCAGCGCCGTGATCAGGAGCCTGGCCATGCCGGGAGAGCCCGATACCAGGTTGCCCACTTCGATGATGCTGTCTGCGGAGGTGGTCAGCGTCGTTGAGCTTTCAATCAGGCGTGCAATGGGCTGGTCCAGATACTGCTGTAAAAACAGCTGCTCATCACCTGTCGGTCGCAAACCAACAACAGCCTTAATCTCGCCGTTGCTTTCAAGTCCCAGCAACACAGGCAAAAACTGACTGACGTGAGCGCCGTATACGGCTGCAAAGTGTTCGGCTACACTTTGTTCGAGCCTGCGCCGCAGCTCAGTATTGCCGTCTGCGCAATAACTGATCAGGATACTCAGGTTCTGCTGTTCAAATGACGCCAGTTGGTCTGTGGCGGGAAACGTTAACTTACTCATGATAATCCCTCTGACTACGGGAGCATCATGCGCGCTGAACCTTAAGTTCAGCTTAAGGCGTAGTTAATTCTTTAATGCGGATCTGGTGTAAAACTGACGCACAGTCGGAGGTTAGTCAGATGTCGGTGGCGGCGAGCAGGCGATCAGTCGTCTATTGTTCCGGCTCGGGAAACCAGTGACGGGTTCTGTTGGCAAACGCAACCAGGGACAGCATCACTGGCACTTCTACCAGCACACCGACCACCGTTACCAGGGCAGCGCCGGAATTCAGGCCGAATAAACCAATGGCGACAGCAACAGCCAGCTCAAAAAAATTGGAAGTGCCAATCAGGGCACAGGGTGCGGCAACATTGAAGGGTACCTTCCACATTTTGGCAGCAGCATAAGCGATGGCAAACATGCCGTAGGACTGGATCAACAGTGGCACCGCTATCAACGCAATCAACAGTGGCTGCTCCAGAATCACCTGGCCCTGAAAACCAAATAACAACACGACAGTCGCCAGCAGCCCCAGGACAGACAACGGTTTTATCTTTGCGGTGAAGCGCGCTACGGCTACTTCAGCGTCAGCGGGGTGTTCAGCATTCCGACTCAGGTGAACACGGGTGGCAATGCCCGCCAACAACGGGATCACCACATAAAGACCCACAGAGAGCAGCAAGGTCACCCAAGGCACTTCGATATCTGTGACGCCCAACAGCAGTGCTACCAGAGGGGCGAAGGCAAACACCATGATGACGTCGTTCAACGCCACCTGGGCGAGGGTGTAGTTGGGATCGCCGCGGGTCAACTGAGACCAGACAAACACCATGGCGGTGCAGGGGGCTGCGCCTAGCAGAATCAATCCGGCGATGTACTGATTGGCATTGGCGGGATCAATCAGATCGATAAACAGCGTGTGGAAAAACAAAACCCCAAGTGCGGCCATGGTAAAAGGTTTGATTAACCAATTAACCGTCAGGGTGATGATCAGGCCCTTGGGGCGCTCGTGGATCCGGCGCAGGCTGCTGAAATCCACTGCCACCATCATGGGGTACACCATAAACCATATAAGAATGGCGACCAAAAAGTTCACTGAACCATATTCAATACTTGCCAGTGCCTGAAACCAAGCCGGTAACAGAGTGCCCAAAGCGATGCCCGCTGCGATGCACAGGGCAACCCATAAAGAGAGATAGCGCTCGAAACCGGCCAATGGTGTGTTTTTACTCATAAATCAAGTTTACCGTCAGTTTTGGGGCATTGACATCAAATAAGCGGTTTTGCTGATATAAATCAGATGAAAGTGCAGTTGACAATCGTTATCATTTGCATTTAGTATTCCCTCCCGCTGAAGCTCAGGTCGAAATCGTCCGCGCCCAAGGCCTGCTGGACGATTCAGCTCAGCGCCAAACACAACAATTTCAGGGGTACTCGATGTCTGCTTTACCATCTTACACAAAATCCAGATTGGCCGTGGCGCTGGCGTTGACAGCACTGCCACTGACTGTATCAGCTCAAACCGGTCAGGCAGAGGATACCTTTCGTTCTGCAAGCCCGGGCATCGAAGTGATACGCGTAACCGGCAATCAGCAAGGCCATGCCTACCTGGAGACCGGCACCGTGACGCTGATTGACCTGGAGCAGATTCAGGCGATTCAGCCGCTGTCCACGGAAGATGTGCTGCGTCGCATCCCGGGCGTTAATATCAAAGGCGAGGAAGAAACCTCGATTGTGGCCAACTTCGGCCTGCGAGGGCTGTCCGCCAGCGAATCCAAGTCGCTAATGCTGGAAGATGGTGTGCCGGTAGCGCCGGGCTTGTTTATTGGCAACGACCGCTATTTCAACACCCGTATTCAACGCGTGGAACAGGTTGAAATCCTGAAGGGTTCCTCGTCACTGCGTTATGGCCCATCCACCATTGGCGGTGTCGTGAATTACATCACCAAAACACCCGATGATGGCGTCAAGGTGTCCGGACGCGCAGGCTCGTTCAATCTGCGCGAAATGAATATTGAAGCAGGCGGCACGAATGTCTCTGGCGACGCCTATGCCGGTGTGGTTGCCACCTACGCTGACAGCGATGGTTTCATGGACAAAGATTATGAGATGGCCGATGTCATGCTCAAAGCCGGCACTGCGATTGGCAATAACCAGCGCGTGGGTGTGAAGGTTTCCTTCCATGAAAACGATGCCAATATATCCTACCGGGGTGTGTTTCTGGATGCCTACCGGTCGGGTGCCGATTACAACCCGGCGCCGGATGACTGGTACCTGCAGGAACGCCAGGCAGTGGATCTGAATCATGAGTGGATAATCAATGACGCCACCACGTTAAAGACATTGTTCTACTGGAGCGATGTCAGCCGGGACTACTGGCGTTACAGTGTCGATACGCCTGCCTCCAACCTGGCGGGCCGCTGGGTCTACACGGATGCGCTGACCGGTAACAATCGGTCCTTTGAGCGCCTGGGCGCCGAAACCCGGCTGTCACTGGCACACGAATGGGGTGGCTTGACGGCTGATACCGAGTTTGGTTTCCGGGTCATGACTGAAGAGTCCGATGACAACCGCATTCGTGCCACACGTCAGCAGGACCGTACTGGCACCAATGACCGCCATCGTATCGACTCGGCCGATAGCGTTGCCGCGTATGTGCAAAGCCGCATCGAGGTGACAGAAAGGCTTGCCGTCACGCCCGGTCTGCGCATTGAAGACTATGAACAAAAACAGTTGATTCTGACCCAGAACAACGCGTCGGCCGCAACCAGCAATACAGAGTTCCTGCCCGGTGTTGGCGCAACTTTCGACGTGACCTCGGCCGCGCAGATTTATGGTGGTGTGTATCGCGCATTTTCTCCGGCGTCCAACGGCGTGGCGCTGGATGGTCTGACTGATCAGAATCTGGACGGCGAGCGGTCCACCAACTATGAAATCGGTATTCGTGGCGCTGAGGGCGCGCTGAGTTACGAAGTGGCAGCATTCGCCATGGACTTCAGCAACCAGGTGGTCACCGGTAACAGTGATCCGAACCTGTCGCAGTCCAATGCCGGAGAAACCGAGCACTACGGTATGGAGTTCGTGTTGGATTATGACTTTGGTGCCGGTTTCAGCGTGAATTCCAATGCCACCTGGATTCCGACATCGGAGTTCAGAACCGGTACGTTTGAAGGCAATCGGCTGCCTTATGCACCCAAGATACTTGCCAATATTGGTCTGAACTACACCGTTGACCGACTACAGACGGCGTTGACTGCCCACCACAGGGGTGAGCAATATGGCGATCCCAGCAACCAGGTTGATCTGCCAACCGGTGCTGCTGGTGGGATCTGGGGCGGCCTGTTGCCAGCCTATACGGTCTTTGACTTGACTGCACAGTACAATATTGACCAAAGTTTTACTGTGTTTGGAGCAGTGAAGAATATCACCGACAAGAAATATATCGCGGGCCTTCGCCAGGGCATTTATGTTGGGCCTGAGCGGTCGCTTGAGGTAGGATTCCGCTACGGTTTCTGATTTGTCGTAGTCGTTCTGGTTATCTACAAGGCAAGGCAAAAACCCGGCTGACATGGCCGGGTTTTTATTATGGGCCCCACCCGCGCATTTGTAGTACCTGTCAGTTTCCCGTTACCATTCCCATATTGGCACCCGCGACGGCCTTGTACCGATGATCCGTACGCAGGATATGATCGTAGTGTCAGATACTCGAGACTGCCCCTGAGGCATACTCTGAAGTCATAACACGCGCGCATGGAGCCGACCCGTGATAAAAACGCAATTGCAGGCATTTGCTGCCTTCCTCGTCCTGATCCTTACCACCCTGTTTACTACCCCCTCTGTGTTTGCGGCCGAAGCGCCGGCAAGTACCGGCTCTCCTGATACAGAAACGTACGCCAATCTGGCAGATATCCTGCAGGACGAGCAAGCCCGTGAGCGACTCATTCTGGACCTCAGGGCCCTGGCTGCCGGCGATACGCCGGAGGTGCCAACCGCTATTGCCGACGGCAGCGCCGAGCGCATTTCTCCGGCACGCCAGATCGCAGATTCCACCCGTGATCTGGCCGAAGGTTTTGTGACGCAGGCGTTTGCTGCGGTAGAAGCTGTGGGTCAGCTGGTCAGTGGTGATTCAGCATTGGACGTCAGTGAATTGGCCGGCACGGGTGTCAATCTGCTGATCGTGATGGCAGTGACCATTGGTCTGTTTCTGGTCCTGCGACTGGTGTCGCGGCCATTGTTTGCTTCGATCAATCGCTGGGCGCTGGACGAGTCCGGCCGCAGCGCCATGCTACGCAAAGCGGTTGCGGTGATCGGCTCGGCCCTGATTGATGCCTTGGTAATTGTGCTGGCGTATGTCGCCGGTTATGTCGTGGCGTTGTTTGTACTGGGCAGCTCCGGGGAGATGGACGTGCATCAGTCACTGTTCCTCAACGCGTTTTTGCTGATTGAAGTATTCAAGGCCATCATCCGTGGACTGTTCGCTTCACGCGACGATGGGTTGCGCATGCTGCCGTTGTCCGCGGAGCAGGCGGCATACTGGAATGCATGGCTCGCCCGCCTCAGTGGATTCATCGGCTACGGTATTCTGTTTCTTGTGCCTCTGGTCAGTGTCACGCTTACCCCGGCGGTAGGTCGCCTGGTCGCCTTTATTGTCATGCTGCTGGCATTCCTGTATGCACTGGCGATTATTCTGCAGAACAAAGCGTCTGTCAGCCAGGGTCTGCTGCTTAGGGCCGGTCATGCTGATCTGGCCTTCAACCGCGTGCTGCTCACGATGTTCGCCAAAAGCTGGTATGTGGTAGCGATTGTCTACTTTGCAGCACTGGCTCTGGTGACAGTGGCGCGGCCTGAAGACGCACTGCCGTTCATGTTGATGGCTTCTTTGCAGACGCTCATCGCCATTGGTGTCGGGCTGTTTGTATCGGTAGTGCTGAGCCAATTGATCAGCCGCGGCTTTCATCTGCCCGAGGAAACCCAGGCTCGTTTTCCGATGCTGGAGTCGCGGCTGAACAGCTTTTTGCCTAACATCATGAAAGTGGTGCGGCTGGCGATACTGCTCGTTATCGTAGGATTCGTTGCCGACGCCTGGGGCCTGTTTGATCTGATGGCATGGTATGCATCGGAGACCGGTGCGCGTACATTGAGTACGGTGGTGTCGGTGGTGATTATCATCCTTGTGGCCATGCTGATCTGGATAGGCCTGGCGAGCTGGATTGAGCAGCGCCTGAATCCGGCGGCAGGTGCTCATGAAGCAAGTGCACGCGAACGTACCCTGTTGACCATTTTCCGCAACGCCGTGGCCATCACGATTATTGTCATGACTGCGATGATTGTCTTGTCGGAGATCGGCATCAATATCGGACCGCTTATTGCGGGTGCCGGTGTATTGGGTCTGGCCATCGGTTTCGGTGCACAAAAACTGGTGCAGGACATTATTACCGGTGTGTTCATTCAGCTGGAAAACGCCATCAATGCCGGTGATGTTGTCAGTGCCGCGGGCGTCACCGGAACCGCAGAAAAGCTTACCATCCGCTCACTGGGTATTCGTGACCTGTCAGGCACTTACCATTTGATTCCGTTTTCATCTGTCGATACGGTCGCCAACTATATGCGTGAGTTTGCCTATCACGTGGGTGAGTACGGGGTTGCCTACCGGGAAGATATTGACGAGGTGATCATCAAACTGCGTGAGGCCTTTGCGGAGCTCATAGCGGATCCTGCGCACAAAGCCAACATCATTGCCGATCTGGAAGTGCATGGTGTCACCGCACTGGCCGACAGCTCCGTCAATATACGGGTCCGGATCAAGACGCTGCCCGGTACGCAGTGGGGCGTGGGCCGCGCTTACAACCGGTTGGTCAAGTACCATCTGGATGCAGCGGGCATTGAGATTCCGTTCCCGCACCTGACCATGTACTTCGGACAGGACAAGCAGGGCAAAGCGCCCCCCGCACCCATTGTTATTGAGTCATCCTCGGAAACGTCGGTTGAGCAGGCGCAAAAGCCGGCCGCTGAACTTGAAGACAGCCGTGCGGAGCCTGTTTCCCAGAGCAGTGCCAAGAGCAGTGGCAAGACCAGTGCCAGGAAAAATGTTCGCAAAGGCGCAAAAACCAATGCCAGCAAAGGCAATGATTACGACGAGGCGGATGACTGAATCGGGGTGCGGCCCTGTTCAGGGCCAGAATAGCAGCTCGGTCTGGTTTTCCAATGATCCCAGGATCAAACGATCACCTTGCTGCACCGTGCCATCGAGTCCTGAGCGGTACTGCCAGCCGGACGGTATCCGGAGCGTGAGCCCGTCGATACGGTGATCAACGGTCACTGTTATCTGTCGGGCACCCGCTGCGCTGGTGCTGACGCTGATCAGGGCAGAGTTCCTGGCCGCCCACCAGTCGCCGTAACCGGAGACCGTATCAAACCAGGCCTGATCCTTGAAATGCGCCAGATAGCGCTGCACAAACGTCAGCTTCTCGCCCAGTTCATCGGTATGGATCATCAGATTCACCAGGCCCTGATACTGCGCCACCTGATTTGATACCGTGACAATCTCGTCAAAACGGTCGTTTACGCGGCCGTATTCATCTTCAATGGTCACCGGGAATTCAAAGGCGTTGACCTGGCTGCCATAAGTCCGGTCATGGGTCAGACGATAGGGCAGGTGTGTCATCGCTTCATTGGCGGTGATGCTGGAGCTGTAGCGGTAGCCATTGGCAACCAGAAGTTGCGGCAATGCCTCCGGCAAAGACAGATGTCCCGGTCGAAAGGAGACAATACTGGTGTCCGACAGCGACTCCAGCAGGAATTTGCTGACGCGTAATTCACCCATGATGCTCGCGTTTTCAACCGTTGAAAAATCGCGAACAAACGGACGATAGTCCGGATATTGCTCCAGCCCGGTCCCAAGCGGCATCCGGGCGAACTCATTGGAGTGGGCGACACTGTGACTTGCCACTTCCATGCCATTCTCCAACAGCAAGGTCAGCGTCGCAGCCCTTGAAGGATCAAAGAAACGACGATCATTGTAGTCAGTCACGTATTTGGTCTGAATAAAATAGGTGGCGGGGATATCGTAGCTTTTTTCCAGGGCAACATATGCCGGAATATTGTTGATTGAGCGTGTGAAATCGACATCGTGTGTCATCAGGGCGGTGAAATCCCTGCCGTGCGGTGTCGGTGACAGGATGACGGCATCCGGCTCGCCTTGCTGATAGATACGGGTGATCAGGCGCAGTAATGTATCAACCTGCGGTTGATAGGCGTTGACATAGGTATCTGCCAGGTTGGAAAAGCGGCCATTGTATGCGCGCAGAATGAAGTGCCCGATGTCCAGTCCGAATGCGTAGGCCTGGCCGTCCGTTGCTGCCTCTTCAAGTTGATATGACTTATGGGTGATGACCGCGCTGCCGTCTTCGAATTGTGCCAGCGCCTGGTCAAACCCGAGGTAGTGTACGCCTGGCAATCCGCTGTCCGCCGCTGCCGGGTTGCCCAGTTGAATCGTGCGCTCCACCTCAGTGGAAATCAGTGTTTCGGTGAGCGGGGTGGGATTGAACTCGATGCGCTGGCGGCGCGCATGCTCCTCCGACTCAGTGAAGCCGAACAGGGATGGCATGCCACCGCCGAGCACTGAAAAACCCAGCAATGTGCCGCCCTGATGGACATGGTCGCGCAGTTGCTCCAGTGCTTCGGGTGTTGTGTTGCTGCCGGTCAGTGACGGGTAAACCAGCACCACCCGGTGCGTCAACGCGTCATTGATGTCGGTCACCAGCGTGAAAGGCAGCCCGATGCTTTTGAAACCCAGTGCCAGACCCAGCCAGGAGCTGTCGGGGTCCTTGACCCAGATCGCCATACTCTGTCTGCCATTTGGCGGATAGTCTGCCAAGGTCGTTGTTGTCGCCGCTGGGACCACACTGGTATGCGAGGGCCCGGTCAAATCGGGGAAAACGGGCGCCTCTGGCGCCAGACGCAGCCAAATCAGAACGGCAAGTCCGGCGATTGCGACGGTGCCACCAACAAGTAATTTCAGATTCATTGTGACCCTTCGATAAAATTTCTGTCATCCAGTCCGTGAATGGAGATGCCTGCAAACGATGACCAGGTTCGCCATTCATTTGTCAATTCATCCAGTACGGTGTTTAACCGGGTCATATCACCCGCAAAAGTATACAGACTGGCAGGTAGCTCATATTCGAACGCGTACGCATAGGCCTGGCCATTCAGATTTGACTGGGGCTGATCAAACAGAACAAACACTGGCTGCTCGCCGACGGATATCAACCAAAGTCTGCCAGTGTGGTCATGGGCCCGGTAGCGTCGCTGGTATTCATCGCGCAATGATCCTGACTCTACACCGATTTTTATGGGGACTGCGCTGTGCTGTCCCCAGGACAGGAACGGTTCGGCACTAATCAGTAGCCGCTGGGGAGAGGTAAAATAATTCATGATGCTGATGCTAGTGTTGGTGGTGGGCAGCTGTGTCAATAATGCCTGTCCCCATGCCGGGTGATTCCCCCACCAGGCCGGCATGACAAGGTCCAGCGGTAGTTGCCCATCCAGCATTTGATGCACGCGCTGAATCACGGCGACATAACGTTCACGCCAGTGACCTTGGGCCTGGGCAAAGCCGGGCAGCAGATATGGCTCTATATCCAGTTGCACGCCTGCCAGTCGAGCCCCCTCGGGTGCATCGTTGTTGTACAGAAGAGCGGCACGGACACTGTTTTCCAGCACCGTTTGATTGTCGGGCAGGACATCATGCGGGTCGCCAGCCACGAGCCATACATCAAGTGATTTTGCGCTGGCATTGATGACAAATTGTACTAACCTGTCGCTCTCGGCAACCCTGCCATGCTCGTTTACCGGTACGGATATGTAGATCTCGGTCAATCGTTGTTGGGCCTGCGCCTGCCAGATAACATCCGGGTCGTTCTGCCATAGATCCGGGTCCCAAAGCCAGGCGCCGCGCTGATAGCGGCGCGAGATTTGATGGTCGGCGTCGACGGTTTCAACGCCAGCATTGATGTTGTCGTCAACGGCTGGTGATGAGCGCAAAACCAGAGAGGCCATGGTTAATCGCCCCTGTGTTTGCGGGCACACCACCGTCAGCGAGGTCCAGGCCAGGTCGTTGTCTGGCAAATCGAACCTGAACACCTGCGTCCCGCTGCCGGTAAGTTCTATCTCGCCCAGAGGCAATGGTGATTGCGACAGGTCCCGCTGCGCGTCACCCAGAGCGATGCCGAAACGTCCCTGGCCACTGGCACGAATTTCGAGCTGCAGATCGCTGCCTGACGACCAGGGTCGTGCGGAATAAAAGTACGCGCCGCCAATATCGCTACCCGCTTCACACATCAATTGGTTTGTTTCGGGCGCGCTGACGCGCTCCTCAATGCCAAAGGGGCGTGGTATAAACTGGCTAAGCACTGACTGATTCAGGGGCAAAGGCTGAGTCGTGGCAACGCTCTGTGGTTGCTGCGGCGCCTCCTGCTCAGCAGGTTCGTCGGCAATCATCACAATCTCGCTGACCGTGATTGGATCCGTGTCAAACAGGCCTTGCAGGCCGACCTGGTCAGGGGGATTGATGAATGCATCCGGGACTGCTTTTCCAGCCCACAGCACACCACCTTTGATGTCGAGCTCGGTTTGCGGACATGATGAAGGGGTGGACGGCGGCCTGCCAATCAGTAGCGATTGCACTGTGCCATCGGCGGAAAAATAATCCCGTTGATAAAAAGCGGCGGTATCGGCTGCGCGCGCGGGGCAAAGCGCCACGGTGACAGGGGCTGGCACCGCGGAGATTGCGGCCAGAATGGGCAGCATGCTAAAGATGGTGACGCTTGCAAACACTTGGTTACCCCTTGCGCTGACGTCGGCAGACTGTGTCACTGGCGCAGCCCAGAATCATACCAATATGTTCGCAGGTATGGATACCAATTGCAGTTTCGCAGGTCGCCGCGAGTTTGTCGGCGCTGCGTTGCCTGGTGGCAGGCAGCACTGGACTCCAACGCCCCCGCACATTATCCTGAGGCGCATACATCGGAATCAAGGGAGACCCGTTATGAAATCAATCACAGCTGTTGTAAAGCAACATGCGAAGTCACTGATCGCCCGGCGTAGCCTGATGCTTGGCATCTCTGCGACGGCGGCGCTGGCCCTGATGCCGCTGTCATTGCCTGTCGTCGCGCAGCAAAGTGAAGCAGAGCCCATCGCGGTGGGTGGCCTGCACAGTTTCGAATTGCGCGTCAGTGACGTGGAGCGCTCGCTTGAGTTTTACCAGGGCCTGTTCGGTGCACCGGTGCTGAATCGCCTGACTGATACCGTGTCGCTGCAGATTGGTGATGGACCGCAGTACTTCACACTCGCGCCTGTGCGGCGTGGCGAGCAGCCCCATATCCGTCACTTCGCCCTCAGCGTACCCGGCTTTAGCCTGTTTGGCCTGCAGCGTGACCTGGCCGAGCACGGGATGACGCGGACGGTCGAGACCCTGTTTGATGGTCGTTCGCCACTGGAGCTGGCGAATCTGACCTGGACCGAACGGCTGCCTGACGACAGCCAGGATATGACCACGGAGAATCACCACCTGTATTTTGCCGACCGCGATGGTATCCGCGTGCAGCTTTCCAGTCCTGATGCCTGTGGATCGGGGGAGGGCCCGCAGGCAACATGCAACCTGGAGCCAGCGCCGGAGGAGGGTCTGATCGAATTGCGCGAGATCAATCACTTCACCACTTACGTGTCAAATTACCAGTTGACCAACGAGTTCTATCGCAACCTGTTTGGTCTGGAAAACCAGGCATTTCAGGGTACCTTCCCGCTGCTGGGTCTGAGTGATGGCCGTCAGTTCCTGATGTTTGTCGGTGGCACACAGCCGGGCGAGCCGGCGCAGCCCGGGCGCATCGATCATGCCAGTCTCAATATCGAAAATTTCAGCGAGGAATCTGTGCTTGAGCGTTTGACCGAGTATGGTCTGACTGCCCGGCCCGAAGGGGAAGAAGCCAGGCCCCTGCAGCACTGGGTCAGCCGACGCATGCCCGAGCGGGGCGGCGCACCGGGTGGTACGCCGGAGGTCTACTTCTCGGATCCGGATGGTATTCACATCCAGCTTCAACACCACACCTACTGTGGCGGTGGCGGCGTTTTTGGCGAGGAGTGCTAAAAAGCACCCCGTCGGGCAATACCGAGTGGTTGGTTGGCTACTGGCTGACAGTACCGGCAGATACCGTGCCTTCACGGCGCGGGTCTGCTGCACCCACGAGGCCGTCATCGGTCACCAGAATAACGTGCAAGCCTGAATTTTCCCCGTCGCTTTCCTGCACATCATAACCTTCGCTACGCAGACGGTCGGCCAGTGCCTGACCCGGTTCGCGGTTGATCTCAACTCGAACAGTGTCGCCGCGGGCGATGATATTGGGGAAGGCGACAGCCTCTTCCACGGACATGCCCCAGTCGACAATGCCCAGCACGGACTTTGCCGTGTAGGCCGGGATAGAGTTGCCGCCCGGCGAGCCGGTTACCATGTAAAGTTCATTGCTCTCATTCAGGATAATGGTCGGTGACATCGATGACCGTGGTCGGGCACCCGGTCTGACCATATTCGCAGCTTCCGGCTGGTCGGCATAATATTCGCGCGCGAAATCGGTCATTTCGTTGTTGAGCAGGAAACCCGCCGCCCAGCGTCCCGAACCAAAAGCCGACTCCACAGTCATCGTGGCTGACACTGCATTGCCCTCGTTGTCGATAATGGACAGGTGAGTCGTCCCTGCTGGCTCCTGAGTACTGTCCTGGGCCCACTGCGCAGTAATAGCGCTACCCAGAATGGCCGCCGGGTCACCTCGCTGTGGCGTAGCACCGGGCGCTGCCGGATTTTCACTGCGGTACTTTATGTATTGCGGATCCAGCAATTGCTGTACCGGCACCGTGACGTGGTCCGGATCGCCAAAATAGTAATCCCGGTCAGCGTAGGCGAGGCGTTGTGCATCGACAAAGGCCTTTATCTGTTGCTCCTGGCTGGGATTCTCCGGCACCAGCTCGTCGTACAGGTTGGCTATCATGATCTGCATGGCGCCGGAGGAAGGTGGGGTGGCAGAGCAGATGTTAAGTAAGCGCCATGTGCCACAAATAGCTGCACGCTCCACTGCTTCGTAATTCCCGATATCATTTACCGTCATGCTGCCACCGTTGTCACCGGCCTGTGCAGAAGCCGCCATGGCTTCAGCAATCTCTCCCTGATAAAACGCAGAGGGGCCTTCGTCAGCGACGCGTTGCAGGGTATTGGCATATGCCGGATTGCGCAGCATGCTGCCGGCCTGTAACGGCTCTCCGTCAGGGTAAAAATAGTCGGCGGAACCCGGATTTTCGTCCAGCCGGGAGATTTGTGCCATTTGCGGCAGGTAGCCGGCCATCTTGCCGGAGACTTCAAAACCTTCGCTGGCCAAACCAATTGCGGGCTCAAACAATGTCGCCCATGGCAGCTTGCCGTAGTTATCGTGCGCCAGTTTGTATAACGCGACGGCGCCTGGCACACCGATGGCGTTGCCGCTTTGCCAGGCATCAAGGAAGCCACCGGGTTCACCGTCCTGCATGAACATGTCAGGTGCTGCGCCGGCCGGCGCGGTTTCCCGGCCATCAAGGAATCTGACGTCCTGAGTCGACTGTTCGTATACCACCATAAAGCCGCCGCCGCCCAGCCCCGAACTTTCCGGTTCGACCAGGCCCAATACCGCATGCGCGGCAATGGCGGCATCTACCGCATGCCCGCCTTGTGCCAGCATCTGTACCGCCGCGTCGGTCGCATATGGATTGGCGACAGCGGCCATATAGCCCAGAGACCAGCTTTCTGCTTCGACCACGGGTGGCGACCCGGCTGCCGATGGGGCAGTGATGGTTGAATTTTCAGGTTCGGAACAGGCGGCAAAAATCGCCAGACTCAGAATAGCAACGGGGAATCTCATGACAGCTTGGTTTCCGGTATTAGTGAGTGATTCGTATATAACAGAAGCATATAGCCGTTTCGGGTGAGGTACAACACAAGTACACTAAAGCCGGGAACTTGAGTGATCACGCGTGACGAGGAGAGTGGCGAATGAATGTGGATACCGTGATAGTCGGGGCAGGCACGGCCGGTCTGTCAGCATTGCGTGAAGTGAGGCGCTATACTGATGACTTTCTGGTGGTGAATAACGGGCATTGGGGAACCACCTGCGCAGCAGTGGGCTGCATGCCGTCAAAAGCGCTGATCGAGGTGGCCAATGCGTTTCATCACCGCAAACTGTTTCAACAGTTTGGCCTGCGTGGGGCGGACGCTTTGCGGGTCGATATACCGGCGGTGTTGGCGCATGTGCGGAAGCTAAGAGACGGTTTTGTCAAAGGACCGGAGTCCGTCCCTGAGGAGCTGGGTAAGCGGGCGGTGCAGGGTTTTGCGCGCCTGTCAGGCCCCGGTTGTATTGAGGTCAATGGCAACAGGATTCACGCCCGCAGTATCATTCTGGCGCCTGGCAGCCGTCCGGTGGTGCCTGAGTCATGGCTGGCATTCGGTGACCGCATACTGACCACCGATTCGCTGTTTGAAAAAAACGACCTGCCGCAACGCATTGCCGTGGTGGGTATGGGTGCAATCGGCGTGGAGATAGCGCAGGCGCTGGCCCGACTGGGTATCACAGTGGCGGCCTTTGATAATAGTGACCGGCTGGCGGGTATCGGTGATGATGAGGTACTGGCGGCATTTCGACCGCTGTTGGAGCGTGAACTGACACTGCACCTTGGTGGGTCCGCTGACCTGGAGCAGGCCGGTGACAGAATCAGGGTCAGCGGCGCGGGCGGCGGGTTTGAGGCCGATGCGGTGTTGGCGGCCATGGGCCGGCGACCCAATATAGATGGTCTGGGGCTGGAGACTCTGGGAGTACCACTGAGTGACAAAGGCATGCCTCAGGTTGATCCGACCACGCTGCGTATAGGCGGTCTGCAGGTGTTCCTGGTGGGCGACGCCAATGCTGACCGGCCATTGCTGCACGAGGCCGCCGATGAGGGTTATATCGCCAGCCAGTTTGCCGCGCCCGGCGCAGATCGTCACGGATTCTGTCGTCGTACGCCCATGTCAGTTGTTTTCAGTTCGCCGCAGGTGGCACATGTTGGTCAGGCGGTGTCTGATATTTCTGACCAGCACCGGGTTACGGGGTCGGCTGATTTCTCCAGGCAGGGCCGGGTACGAATCACGGGCATGGCAGCAGGTGTGCTGCGGATTCACGCTGACGCACAGAACGGCAAGCTACTGGGTGCAGACATGTGCATACCCGATGCCGAGCACCTGGCTCACCTGCTCGCGCTGGCGATCGAGCAGAACATGACGGTACAACAAATGCTGGCCATGCCGTTTTATCATCCGGTGATGGAGGAGGGTTTACGCAGCGCACTGCGTGATCTGACAAAGCAACTGCCCGACAAGGGATTATCTGACCTGTCGCGTTGTCCGGAGATCGGACACGAAGCGCTTGACTGAACCCGGGAGCCAGCCATGTGTGGTCGTTTCAACATCATTGATTCGCCGGAGGTCCAGGTCCTGCTGCAACACCTGGGCATTACTGGCGGGCAGCTACGTTTTACCCCCGATGCGGCGCCGGGCGCCATGATTTCCATAGTTCACGACGCGGACAACGCGCCGGTTATAGCAGATGCCGTCTGGTGGTTGCTGCTGGATCCGGATACCCTGAAACCGAATTATAAATACGCGTCGTTCAACAGCCGTTGGGACAAGCTCGATCGCAAAGGGTCGCTGAGCTATCAGCCTTTTCGTCAACGACGTTGCATCATACCTGCCAGTGCGTTTGTCGAGGGCCTGGGTGACAAGCAGACTTATCACAAAATCGAGCTACAGGACTCCGCAATCGCTTTTGCTGGATTGTACAATCGCTACGTCGACAAAAAGACAGGGGAGTCAGTGCTGGCGGCGAGTATTATTACGCTCGGGTCATTGCCGCAATGGCAGCATGTCCATCCCAAATCAATGCCGCTGATGTTGCCGTTTGAAAACAAAGACGTCATCAGTGCCTGGTTGGACAAAGACAATAAAGAGGTCTCTGAATTTGAGGCGTTGATGGTGCCACAGGTTCGCAAGACCCAGGTGCTGACACCAATCGGACGGCCCGCCAAGTGGAATGTGAAAGGTCCATCGTGGACGATACCGCCCTCTGCGGAAGCGGGCCAGAGGGCGGCAGGGATTCTGTATTAACTGTTCTCTATCCGGAAGCCTATTTTCAGAGTAACCTGGAAGTGTCCGACATCGCCGTCAACAATGTGGCCCCGAGTTTCCGTCACTTCAAACCATTCAAGCATTCGGGTGGTCTTGTGGGCCTGTTTGATAGCGTTGCGAATTGCATCGTCAGTGCTTTGCGTGGACGAGCCTACGACTTCGATTTTCTTGTAGACGTGATGATCAGACATATTCACTCCTTGCTACGGAAAATGAACATCAACTGTAACATATCACGCGCAGGCCTTCAGGGGGCCGCGACCGCATGCGGCTAAATTGCACAGCATTGGTGCGTTATCGCCCGACGAATGAGCCTGAAAACCTGTGATCCATGTGTCCGGTTTAGCGCTCTGTAGCCCGTATTCAGTGCATCCTGGGCTTTCTTTCAGTGTTACCTGGCATTGAGCGGCACGAATTCTGCAGATGTCCTGTTATCGCGCACAGATCAGCACTGCAGCATTACCAGGAGCTCTGAAAGTAATATGGTGCCATTTACCCTGCTGGGCCCCATACGCGCCATACTCTTCAGCGTAGCGCTGCTGCTGCTTGGCAACGGTCTGATCAATACCCTGTTGTCGCTCAGAGGCACACAAGAGGGTTTTTCCAGCATGATGCTGGGGATGATCATGTCCGGGTACTTTGTCGGCTTCGTTTGTGGCACCTGGGTCAGTGCCCGGCTGATAAAGCGTATGGGGCATATTCGCACCTTTGGTTTTTGCGCTGCCGTGTGCGCCAGTGTGGCCTTGCTGCATTTCATTTTCATTGATCCCTGGGCCTGGCTTGGCCTGCGCTTTATCTACGGTCTGTCGTACATCACGCTGATCACCGTCATCGAAAGCTGGCTGAACAGTCAGGCAGCGAGCCACGAGCGTGGCAAAGTGTTTGCCATATACATGGTGGTTAATCTGGGCGCGCTGGCCATCGCCCAGCAATTGCTCAGACTGGAAAACGATAATGGATTTTTGCTGTTTGCATTGGTCGCCATTTTTATCTGCTGGGCCCTGTTGCCGATAACCAGCACCCGCCGGCCGCAACCGGTGTTACCCGATCGCCCGAAAAGCAGCTTATGGTCATTGCTGGGATTTGCACCGCTGGCGGTAGCCTCTGCCGCGTTGTCCGGACTTGCCATGGGTGCGTTCTGGGGCATGACACCCGTCTATGCCACGGGCCTGGGGTTTGATGCCGGCGGCGTCGGGCTGATCATGAGTGTGACGATTCTGGGGGGAGCGTTGTTGCAGATCCCGATTGGCCGCTATTCCGATAATCATGACCGCCCCAGAGTCATGACCGTGGTCGTGCTGTTGGCGTCGGGAGTCGCCTTGTTGATGCCACTGGCACCGAGTCAGATGGCACTGTTGATACTGTACTTCATCTGGGGCGGCCTGGCGTTTTCGATGTATCCGCTGGCCGTGGCGCAGCTCATTGATCAGCTAAATCCGGACGAAGTGGTGGCTGGCTCTTCTGATATGCTGGTCATGCATGGTGCCGGATGTGCGTTGGCGCCGATATTGGCGGGGGCTATCATGAACCTGGTCGGCGGTCATGGCTTGCCGCTGTATATTGCAACCGTGCTTGGCATACTTGGTATATATGCCATATTCAGGCGCCGTCGCGTCAGTGTACTGGTTGCCGGTGAGACCGGGCATTTTGAACCTATGGTACAAACCAGTACGCTGGTGTTGTCAATGATGTTTGATGACCGTCAGATGGATTTGTTCAGCGACCCTGCCTTCTACGAAGAAGGCGAGTTGGCGCGCCTGCGTGATGTAATCAAGCCGTCCGTGTGAATCAGTAAACCCCCAGGCTCCGCAGGTAGTCTTCGTAATTGCCCTTAAAGTCGACAAGGCCACTGGGTTGCATGTCTATGATGCGAGTGGCCAGAGAGGTGACAAACTCACGGTCATGGCTGACGAAAATCAGCGTGCCAGGGTAGTTTTCCAGCGCCAGGTTGAGTGCTTCGATGGATTCCATGTCGAGGTGGTTGGTGGGTTCGTCCATCAACAGGACGTTGGGGTTGATCAGACTGAACTTGCCAAACATCATGCGCGCTTTTTCACCGCCGGACAGCACCGGCAAATGCTTGTTGACGTCATCATTGGAGAATAACATGCGGCCCAGCGCCGAGCGTACCAGTTGCTGGTCGCCCTTGGTCCATTGTTTCATCCAGTCAAACAGGGTGATTTCTTCGACAAACTCGGCACTGTGGTCCTGGGCAAAATAACCGATGTCAGCCTGTTCGGCCCACTTCAGTTTGCCTTCGTTAAGTGCCACTTCATTCATCAGGCAGCGCAGCAGTGTGGTTTTGCCGGCGCCGTTGGGACCGATGATGGCGACACGCTCACCGGCCTCGATCTGCAGGCTCAATTTGGAGAACAGTGTTGTGTCATAGGCCTTGGTGGCGTTTTCCATGATCAACGCCTGTCGATGCAGCTTTTTGTTTTCGACAAAGCGTATATAGGGGCTGATACGACTGGAAGGTTTGACATCCTCCAGTTGAATTTTTTCGATCTGGCGTGCGCGCGAGGTGGCCTGTTTGGCTTTGGAGGCATTGGCCGAAAAACGGCTGACAAAGGCCTGCAGCTCATTGATCTGTGATTTTTTCTTGGCGTTTTCGTTCAGCAGGCGTTCTCGGGCCTGGGTTGACGCGATCATGAAATCATCGTAATTGCCCGGATACAGCCGCAACTCACCATAGTCCATGTCGGCAATATTGGTGCAGACTGCATTCAGGAAGTGCCGGTCGTGGGAAATAATAATGATGGTGCTGTTGCGTTGGTTCAGCACGGTTTCCAGCCAGCGGATGGTATTGATGTCCAGGTTGTTGGTCGGCTCGTCCAGCAGCAATACGTCCGGATCCGAGAACAGTGCCTGTGCCAGCAGCACACGCAGCTTCCAGCCCGGGGCGATGGCACTCATCGGACCATCGTGCTGCTCAAGCGGGATGTCCAGGCCCAGCAACAGTTCACTGGCGCGTGACTCGGCGGTATAACCATCCATCTCGGCAAAGGGTTCTTCCAGCTCGGCAACAGCCATGCCATCGGCTTCACTCATCTCTTCCAGATTGTAAATGCGGTCTCGCTCGGATTTGACCCGCCACAGTTCTTCGTGGCCCATGATGACAGTGTCGATGACCGTATACTTCTCATAGGCGAACTGATCCTGGCGCAACTTGCCCAGACGGACATCGGGCTCCAGCATCACCTGACCGCTGGTCGGTACCAGATCACCGCCCAGTATTTTCATGAATGTGGACTTGCCGCAGCCGTTTGCCCCGATCAGGCCATAACGCTTGCCCTGGGAGAATTTGACGGATACGTTCTCGAATAACGGCTTGGCGCCGAATTGCATAGTGAGATTAGCGGTGGAAATCACAATAGACTCTGTACTGAAGGATTGAATACGTAGGATCGAATGAAGGCGCGCATGCTAACAGAATCCGGGCCTCAGAGCATCCGCCATAACATCGGACCAGAGCGGAGCAAGCGGGCACCCTATGCGCGAGGTCGTCATTTCTGACAATCATGTATGACAGCAATGGCACGGGGTTTGATTTCTGTCTCTCGCAATCAAGGTGTGATTTGGTTTAAATTTCATTGTTAACAATGACTTAATATTTATTTTTGGGGCTGGCACGGAGCATGCTTTGTTCCTGGCACAATGCCTGACATCAAACAGGGCGGGATTTGTTCACGTTTTTGCAAAACAGAGGAAAACAAATGAGAAAGTCGCTGTTTCAAAACCCTGTTAGCGTAACAGGCGTCACTATTGCCGGCTTGTTGTTGCTTGGGGCGTGCCAAGCCGAAACCCGGCAACCTCCGCCACAGCTCGTAGAGCAAGGGCAGGCGTTAAGTACGCAGTTCGTCGCCACTTTGCTGCCGACATTGCAGGCCGCCATGCAGCAAGGCGGGCCCGTCAATGCTGTTGAGGTTTGTGCGGTGGCGGCGCCACGCATTGCAGCTGAACTGTCCGAGGCATCGGGCTGGTCGGTGACCCGGGTCAGTCTGCGTGCCCGCAATCAGAGCAGCGCCGTTCCCGATCCTTGGGAGGCCGACATGTTGGCTGACTTCGACCGGCGACAGCTGGCAGGCGAGCCGGTAGCGCAATTGAATGCAGCAGAGGTTGTGAATGGTGAGTTTCGTTATCTGCAGGCGCAGGCGGCAGGGCCGTTATGCCTGACCTGCCACGGCACTGACATCAGCACCGAGGTACAGTCAGTATTGGATCAGTATTATCCGCAGGACATGGCGACCGGCTATATTGCCGGACAGATTCGCGGCGCCATCAGTATGCGGGTATCGCTGGATTGACGCGGAAGCGTTTTGCAATGCCGCTTCCGCAGTTGCTGTCAGCGTTGCTTGGCCCAGAATTGTGCAGCCAGTTCATGCAGTGACCCGGTGAGCTGAGACACGTCATGCGCCCGTGCCCGATTGGTCTGGCCAGTGTCTACGTTCTTTTCTGATGTGTCCGAAATGCGCACAATACTGCGGTTGATCTCTTCACTGACCATGCTTTGTTCCTCTACCGCACCGGCAATCTGCATATTCATATCGGTTATTTCATTGACCCGCTGACCAATTCCCGTCAGCGCATCAGCAGCTTGTTGTGCCTGTTCTACGGTGGCGCGGGTTTGAGTATTGCTTCTTTCCATGACAGCGACGGCGGATTTTGCAGCGTCCTGCAGGACGGTAATCATGTCCTGAATATCGGAAGTGGATTGCTGGGTCCGTGCAGCAAGACCGCGCACCTCGTCGGCAACGACGGCGAACCCACGTCCCTGTTCTCCGGCACGCGCTGCCTCAATGGCGGCGTTGAGAGCCAACAGGTTGGTCTGGTCGGCGATTCCCCGGATGACATCGAGGACCTTGGATATGTCGATGCTGTGCGTTTCCAGCTGATTGATCACGGCCGTCGCCTGCGTAATGTCATTCTCCAGGATCGTGATAGCTTTGCTTGCACCTGTCACCAGCTGTTGACCCTTGGTAGTTTCCTGATCTGCATGTTCTGCTGCGGTGGCGGCATTCTGGGCGTTACTGGCCACTTCCTGAATACTCGCTACCATCTGATTAACCGCCGTTGCTATCTGTTCGGTCTCCATTTGCTGCTGCCCGGTCAGTTTATTGCTACCGTCGATCTCGGTGAGCAAATCTTCTGCCAGTTTTTTCAGCAAGCGCGAGGCATCACCTATTCGACCGATAACGGCGCCGGTTTCGGACTGTCGCATGCGCAAGGCGAAGTCGATCTGACCAATTTCATCGGTACGCCCGGTATAAAGTAACTGGCTTAAAGGATTGTCGGCAATATCAAGGGCCTCCCCGGCCAGTTTTCGTAGCGGGGTGAGCATTATGAACACGCCGGCACAGCAAAGCAGCGAGCTCACTGTAAATAATAGTGCCGCATTGAGAATGCCGGTAGAGGTAAAGGGTACGAGTACAGAGAATGCCACGAGTAATGCAGCCTGAATGACCAGAAATATTTTACCCTGAAAACCGATTCGATCCCGGGACACCTTGACCTTTTTGTTCTGTCGCAATTTCTTATACAGTTCTTCGGCCTCATCCACTTTGGATTGTTCCGGTTTGGTGCGAACAGACTGGTACTCGACAACGGCGCCATCTTTCTGGATCGGCGTGACATAAGCGCTGACCCAGTAATGGTCACCATTTTTGCATCGGTTCTTCACCAGCCCCATCCAGGACTGTCCGCTTTTCAGTGTTGCCCACATATGCTCAAAAGCGGCCGGTGGCATATCCGGGTGCCGAACGATGTTGTGCGGTTGCTTGATTAGTTCGTGTTCCTCAAATCCGCTGATTGTAATGAAGTCAGGATTGACATAGGTAATATGACTCTGCGTGTTGGTGGTCGACAGGATATTGGCGTTCTGAGGTAATTCAATCGAGCGACCGGTTATCGGCATATTCTTGCGCATGAAAAAATCCTCTCGATCAGTTTTTATTGTGTTAAAAAACGCATGGATTTTAAGTTTTGGTAACCCTTGTAATCGGCTGTTGGATCTAATATTTAGTCGCATAACACAGAATCAATCTAGCCTGATATGTGCGGCGCTGGATGTGGCGTATATGCCGGAGGAAGCGTCAGGAATTACATATTCGGTATCAGGGAAAGACTACAAAGAAATGCGTCAACGACTCATTTATTCATTAGTTGATGCAAATCAAAGTGGAGACGATTCGTAAATGGTATCTACGATTCTTGACAAATATTTACTTTGCAAAATTAATTTAAAAAGTCTAATTTAGCGTTTTTAAAAATTTCGTATATGAGTATAAATGACAGATGTTGTTGATAAATTATTGGCCAGGATGTCGATCACCGGGACAATTGGCTTCGTTGTTTTTTTCTCCGCTTGTATCATCCTGCTGATGCAGATTTTGGTTTCGCCACTACTGAAATCGTCGCCCTCAGGCGTTTCAATGGTATGGCAGAATGCAGCGGTGGCAATTTCAGCAATTGGTATGGCAATGATGTTGTCTGATCGTTCGAGTCACATCACGCGAATACTGTATCTGTTTGCCCTGTTAACATCGATATTGGTGTTATTCGATTCGACGCTGGAGCTGTATTCTCAAGATGGCCTGGTGCCCGATCTGCTAAACATTCAATCTTACCCTCAAGCGTGGCCGGGACATATGTCACATGTAACGGCATCAATCGTATTCTGCCTGTCACTGTCAGCATTGTTGTTACGTCGTCAAACGTTGGTCGCCACCATGGTCAGTGCCATTGGGTGTGGGCTTGCAACAGCACTTGCGCTTGGCGGTTTTACAGAGGAAGTGGCGCGGTTTACATTCTTTTCCTCAGCCAGTCAGGCTGCCGATGCTGTGACTCTGGCGACGCTTTTTCTCCTGGTGCTGTCCGGTATGGCTATTGGATATCGGATTTTTAGAAGTCAGATTTTCAGCGATTGGCAAACGACCCATCCCGGCCAAAGTGTTTTTACCGGAATTACGCTCTTCCTGAGTGTATTATTGGTAGTGGAACTGAGCGCCACCAGGGAGCTCGTCTTACAAGGTCGAAGCGGTGCTGCGTTTGCGGTCTTGTTGTTTTTGTTTGGTATCGGTCTCACGGCGATATACAGACCGATCGTAATGTGTGTGAACAGGCGTGTTGCCAATGAGAAAGAGCTGCGCGCGCGAGCAGCAGAAATCGGCCAGGTGCAGTCTCAGGCACAACTGGGGAGCTGGCGCATACTGCTGCCCGGCGGTGCGCTGGAGTGGTCCGCAGAATGCTACCGGATATTCGGTCTGGCACCGACGACACCCGTCACGTTTGATGATTTTATCGCCGCCGTGCATCCCGAAGATCGTCAACATGTATTGCGAAGCTGGGATCTTGCCCTGACAGGGAGGAAATACGATATCCAGCATCGGATAGTGGTCAACAACGCAGTCAAATGGGTGCGGGAACGGGCAGACCTGAAGGTCGATGAGGATCAGAAGCTGACCAGCGGCATTGGCACTGTGCAGGATATTACCGAGCTAAAAGTCAAAGAAGCGCAATTGCGTGAGTCGCGAGATCAGGTACGTCGGTTGGCGGAGCACAAGGAAAATATCCGTGAACAGGAAAGAGCCCGCATTGCGAGGGAGCTACACGATGAGATGGGTCAGCAATTGACAGTTCTGCGTCTGGATGCATCTTTGATCGAGAAGCGTTTTAGTGATGTTGATCCTGAGCTGACAGAGATGCTGGCCAACGTAAAAGCGGGGATAGATGCCAATATCAGCGCCGTGCGGGACGTTGCAACCAGGTTGCGCCCGCTAGCCCTTGATGCCGGATTGGTATCGGCAGTGCAGTGGCTATTGGATAGCATTCAGCAACGAACCGGGTTGTGCTGCAATCTGCTGGTAAATGGAAGCGATGGCCTGCTTGACGCCGGGCGAACCACCACAGCCTTTCGCGTGTTGCAGGAGTCCCTGACGAATGTACTCAGGCACGCTAACGCATCGCAATTGACTGTGCGTATTGCCATCAACAAACGCGAGTTGTTTCTTAGCGTCACCGACAACGGGGTGGGTTTTGAGCCTGCCTGCGTTAAATCATTCGGACATTTCGGTTTGATGGGTATAAGAGAAAGAGCGTTGATTTATGGAGGAACCACGATTATCGACAGTGAGGTGGGTAGAGGTGCGACGTTAAGCGTGATCATCCCGATGGAGTCGGGCACGGGCACTGGAGATCGTCATCAATGATTCAGGTTCTGCTTGCTGATGATCATGCCATCGTTCGCCAGGGTCTGTCCCGGGTACTGGCACTGACACCAGATATGAAGGTGGCAGGCGAAGTGTCGGACGGTTGGCTACTGCTCGACTACCTTGCAAACAAGCACATTGATCTTTTGTTGCTGGATATGAGCATGCCAGGTCCCAGTGGCATTGATCTGATCAGTAGCGTGAGTGAACGGTGGCCAGATTTGCCATTGGTGGTATTTTCGATGTATAGCGACAGCCATCTCGCGACGAAGGCTATCAAGGCTGGTGCCAAAGGGTACCTGACCAAAGACAGTGATCCGGACATGATCATCTCCGCGATTCGCCACTGCCTGGCAGGCAAACATTACCTGCATCCGGCACTAGGCGCCAGACTCATGCTTGAGGAGCCCCAGGCGCCAGGGCAAGAACTGCATCGTCGCCTTTCTGCTCGCGAACATCAGATATTTCTGTTGCTGGTAAACGGACTTCCGCTAAGTACGATTGGCGACAATCTTCATATATCGCCAAAAACTGTCAGTACCCACAAGTTCAGAATCATGCAGAAACTTTCCATGACGTCAATCAGTGAACTGGTGCGTTACGCCGTCAAGTTTGACCTGATAGACGGCTGAGGAAACGATCGCAAGCCGCTTGCTGTAAGGGAATACTGATCCGAAAATGAGCGACTGCTTACTGCTTTTTGTTGTGATCGCTGATTTTTCGACGTACGGATTTGCCGGAACATATTCGGTTCGTTTTGTTGGTCGACAAGGCATCCGACGAAGCGGACGAGTACTAAATGCCGAGGTGTTTGTTGGATGACCCGGACGGACGAGAGAGAAAATAAAATAAGATCTATCATTTTAAGCGTAGGGTGTATTTGCGCTGCCCTGGGCGTGCCGTTGTGGGCCGTGCTCATTGTCATGGATATTGGGCCCGTCATACCGTCTCATTTCTATGTTGCTTTTCATGCGGCAATCGAATTGTTCTCGGTTGTTGTTGCTGCCTGCATTTTTATAGTCGGCTGGCATATGCTGGATGTCAGTCGTCCGCGTGCATCGGTGTTACTGGCATGTGGTTTCCTGGCGGTTGCCATGTTCGACGCGGCACATCTGTTGTCTTCCCAGGGGATGCCGGATTTCATCACTGCGAACTCATTACAAAAATCAAATCTCTTCTGGCTGTTTGCCCGCGTCACTGCGGTCGCGGCACTGCTGGTGTATGTGTTGTCGCCGCGGCAGGTTCTGACATCGTCCAGACCCTCGCGTTATCGCTACCTGACTGTGACATTGATTTTAATCGTGATGGTGGGTGGATTGACACTATTCTACCCTCGAATATTGCCCTCTTTGTTTGCTGTTGATACCGGATTTACGGTATTCGGCATTCTGATGGAACTGCTGGTGGTGGCGCTGATGCTGACAGCATTGCTGGTTACCTGGAACCGGACGCGGCAAAAGATGGTTCAGCGCCAGCCATCGCTCATGCTTTCTGTGTTGCTGATGGCGATCGGGGAGAGCTTTTTCCTCGTTAATGGGTATGGGCAAGAGCTCAATGCCGTTGTTGGACATGTTTATAAAGCTCTCGCCTTTATTTATCTTTATCGTGCCGTGTTCATGGACAGCGTTCGATTGCCTGTTGATCGCTTGCTTGAAGCTCATCGGGCGGTCAAGAGTTACGCCCGGCAGAATGATGAGCTATTGGCGCATGCACCAGACGCTATCGTTGGTGTAAATCAGCGTGGCCAGATTGTTTTTATCAATCATCAACTGGAAGAAATGTTTGGTTACCACAGGAACGAACTGGTTGGCGCTCCCGTGGAAATGCTGTTGCCGATATCCACGCGCGAGCGGCATACCCAGTTACGCGAAGGGTATCAGTTGTCACCTGTAGGGCGGCCGATGTCAACTACCAAAGGATTGGCTGGACGACATAAGGATGGCCGGGAGATACCCGTAGACATAGCGCTTGGTTCACATGAAGCGGAAAATGGTACTCAGGTAACCGCTTTCATAAGGGATGTATCCGATCGCCAGCGCATGGAAAATGAAATGCGACACCGGGCGACGCATGATGTATTGACCGGCTTGCCGAATCGCGCGCTGATGCAGGATCGCTTGGATCTAGCTATGATCCATGCCCGGCGCTACCACGGTGGGTGCGCTCTGTTGATGGTTGACCTGGACAATTTCAAGGAAGTCAACGACGGCTGGGGCCATTCAATGGGCGACAGGGTGTTGGTCATGGCGGCGAAGCGTATCACCCGGGCACTGCGTGAGGGGGACAGCGTCGCTCGTTTCGGCGGTGATGAGTTTGTTGTGTTGGTGACCGGTCGACAGGCACCTGAGGCAGTCAAGGCAATTGCCGATAAGATCATGACGCCCCTGAAGAATGCGTTCATTATTGGTCCCCAGCAATTCCACATCAGTGCCAGCATCGGCATTGCTTGCTTCCCGCAACATGCACAGGATGCCGAAACCCTGCTGAGCAACGCTGATATCGCCATGTATCGCGCCAAACTTATGGGCCGCAGTGCCGTTTGTATGTTTGATGAGAGCATGGGGCTTCATCAACAGGAGTCACAAAAGCTCAGAACCTGGCTCAATGAAGCCATGTTAGAGCGTCAGATGCAACTTTACTATCAGCCTCAATACAGTGTTTCTGATGGCGCCATTGTTGGGTTTGAGGCTTTGTTGAGATGGCACCATCCTGACCTTGGTTGGATTTCTCCGGATGTTTTCATCCCGGTCGCTGAGGCCAGTGGCTTGATCATGCCGTTGACGGACTGGGTTTTAGAAACCGCTGCTGAACAGATTCGTATCTGGTCTGACCTTGGTCTGCCAACCCGGATATCTGTTAATGTATCAGCACTGCATTTCAGGCAGCATAATGTGTTGCTGGCAACGGTTCGAAAAATCGTCCAATCCCACGGCATTCAACCTAATTTACTCGGGCTGGAGATTACGGAAACAGCACTGATGGATGAGTCTGACATGGTGGTCAGCACCTTGCGGCAGCTGGTTGCTCTCGGGGTACATATGTCCATCGACGATTTCGGCACCGGTTATTCCTCACTGGCGTCACTGCAGCTTTTCCCATTGCATACACTGAAGATCGACGGTAGCTTCATGCATGATCTTCATGACAATACCCGAAGCGCTGCGCTGGTTTCGGGATTGATCAATCTGGCGAAGAGCCTGGACCTTGAGGTGATGGCCGAGTGTGTTGAAACGGCTGAGCAACTGGAAATACTGCGGTTGAGCCGGTGCGATGTGATTCAGGGTTGGTTAATGAATCCGGCGCTGACCGGCGCTGAATGCACGGTCTTGCTGGCAGGTACGCATGATGTCGAAAAACTGAGTGGTGATTGACGTCGGTATTGGTTGCAGGTCCTCATGCACCGATGCCAGTTAACGGCCTGTGTCAAAGTGCCCCGACAAAAGGTATGGTTAGCAGTGTTTAACCTTCCGGTAATGCAAGGGGATGCTGATGCCTGGTACAGAGGACAGTGTTAAAAGCAGACGATTTCTGCGCCACTTTTTGCCAGATATGGTCTACGGTGCCAATGATGGCCTGATCACGACCTTTGCCATCGTCGCAGGGGTGACCGGTGCCGGCCTGTCCGCGACAGTGGTTCTGATCCTTGGTTTTTCATCACTGCTCGCGGATGCGTTTTCCATGGCTACCAGCAACTATCTTGCCCAGCGCACGCCTGCTGGTGGTGAGTCCCAGACCAGCCGCAGGCATGCCGCACGCCACGCAACGGTGACTTTCCTGGGTTTTGTGGTCCCCGGCCTGGTGCCACTTCTGGCCTATCTACTTCCGGTTGCAGGCGATTACCGGTTTGCCCTCGCAGCGGCAACGACTCTCTTCATGTTATTTCTGGTCGGTGTCGGTCGAGGCCTGGCGGCAAGCCTGCCTGCGTTGCGTGCCGGCCTGGAAATGTTTTTGGTGGGTGCGCTCGCCGCAGGCGTTGCCTACGGCGTGGGCGCACTGGGTGCCCTGTTGGCAGACGGTGGTATCGCGTTGTGATTGATACCAGCCACTGGACTAACTGACTTAACCTGCAATCGGCTTGACCAGCAACTCATGTCCTTTCAACATGCCATGCCAGTAAAGTGGCGGCAGCATGCTTTTTTTCATGTGCCAGGCCAGTGCGGTGGGTTTGGTGCCGTCAAGCAACCACACGGGCAGTGTCGGGCTCAGTTTGCCGCCATAGGCGAACTCGGCCAGGACAATCTTTCCGCGTTCAACGGTTAGTGGGCAAGAGCCATAGCCGTCATATTCATATCGTTGTGAATTGCCTTTGATGTCATTAACAATATTGGCGGCAACCACCGGCGCCTGTTTGCGCACGGCAGCGGCAGTCTTGGCATTTGATGTGTTGGTGACATCCCCCAAACCCCAGATATTGGCGTAGCGGGTGTGTCGCAGAGTGCCGGGGTCCACGTCAACCCAGCCGGCGGTATCGGCCAGTGGGCTGTTACGGATAAAGTCCGGTGCTGTTTGTGGTGGACACACATGCAGCATGTCAAAGCTGGTCTCAACTGTGTTGACCGCGCCGTCGGCAGATGCGGTCTCGAACCACGCCAGCTTGCGTTCGCCATCGACTTTAACCAGCTTGTGGGAATAGTGGACCCTGGCCTTGTATCTGTCTATATAGGATTGCAATGCCGGGACATATTCCTTGACCCCGAATAACACGGCGCCGGCGTTGTAGAATTCAATATTGACATCGTCGATCATGCCATTGCTGAACCAGTGATCACCAGACAGGTACAGGGCTTTTTGCGGGGCCCCCGCGCATTTTATTGGCATCGGTGGCTGTGTGAAGACCGCCTTGCCGCTTTTTAACCCCTTGACCAGCTCCCAGGTATAGGGCGCCAGGTCTGCGCGATAGTTAGAGGTGACGCCGTTGCGGCCCAGTGTTTCGGTCAGGCCTTCAATGCCCTCCCAGTTCAGTTTGAGGCCCGGGCATACGATCAGGCGTTCATAGGCGATACAGGTGCCATCTTCCAGCGCCACGGTATTGTCGTCCGGTCGGAATTCGGCTACGGCAGCCCTGATCCAAGTGACACCCGCTGGTATCAGCGACTGCATCGGGCGTTTTACTTCTTCACTGTTAAATATGCCGCCGCCTATCATGGTGAAGCCGGGCTGGTAGTAATGCGTTTCAGCCGGATCAATCAAAGCCATGCGTAAGCCGCGGTGGCGCGACAGTATGCTGGATGCTACCGAAATACCGGCAGCGCCAGCACCAACAATCAGAACATCGTATTGCGTTTCGTTGTGGTTCATCGACTTGGCCTCGTCAGTTGCTTTGGGTTGTGTATCAAAGTGCGTTAACCGGTACCTTCAGGTACACGATGTTGTTGTCTTCTGCGGGCGGGAAATGACCTGCGCGCATATTAACCTGTAACGACGGCAGTATGAGAACCGGCATGTCCAGTGTGGCATCGCGTGCCTCGCGCATGGCCACGAAGTCGTCTTCAGTGATGCCGTCATGTACATGAATATTACTGGCACGCTCTTCTGCCACGGTGGTGACATACTCGACTTCGCGGCCATTCGGCTGATAATCATGGCACATGAACAGACGTGTTTCCCCAGGCAGGCTGAGAAGCTTCCTGATGGAGCGGTATAAGACCCTTGCATCGCCACCCGGGAAGTCTGCGCGGGCGGTGCCGCCATCGGGCATAAACAGGGTGTCGCCGACGAATGCGGCATCACCGATCAAATGTGTCATACAGGCCGGTGTGTGACCCGGGGTGTGAATGGCCTTGCCGGTCAGAGCGCCGATCTCATAGCTGTCTCCATCTTTGAACAGATGATCAAACTGCGATCCGTCACGGGCGAACTCGGTGCCTGCGTTGAATACTTTACCAAAAACGTCCTGCACAGTGGCTATGTGCGAACCGATACCCAGTTTGCCGCCAAGTTTCTCCTGAATGTAGGGCGCAGCTGACAAGTGGTCCGCGTGGACATGTGTTTCTATGATCCACACCAGTTGTAGCTGGTGTTTGCGAATATACTCGATGATCTCGTCGGCCGATGTGTGGCTGGTGCGGCCGGAGTTATAGTCCAGATTGAGTACCGAGTCGATCACTGCGCATGCAGATGATGTCGGGTCCTTGACTATGTAAGAGAAAGTCGAGGTCTGTTTGTCGAAGAACGGAAATACATCAGGCTTGGTTTTCTGGTTCATATGTCACTCCTCGGTCTATCATTCGTAAGTAAGTGCGGTAGCTTTGCCGGAGAAAATTCGGTATACAAAAAATGTATAGGCGATGATTGCCGGCAGCACAATTGCGGTACCCCAAAAAGTAAACAGCAATGATTTTGTGCTGGAAGCTGATTCCCATATGGTCATCTGGCCGATGATGATGTCCGGCAAAATGCTGTAGGCCAGGCCCAGTGCCGCCAGTACACACAATAGGATCAGGCCGGCGTAAAGCAGCCACTCCCGGCCCGAGCGTAAGGTCTTTTGATCAGACAGTAGCCACAGTAAACCGGCGAAAGTTGCCATGCTTAGCAGTGGAATCGGCAGCAGCCTGAGGCCTTCGGGGAAGCTGAACCATTTGTCTGCGATCGTCTCGCTGATCAGAGGTGTCGCAAGCGATACCAGCAATAACGCGGCGCCCATGGGCAGAATTGATTTTTTTGCCCAGCCCAGTGCCTTGTCAAAAAGTTCGTCTTCAGTTTTTATCAGTAACCACGCTGATCCCAGCAGGATGTAAAGTGCCGGCAGTGTTACCGCAATCAGCACCGAAAACAGATAACTGATACCGGATTGGCCCAGGCCGGTGATATAGGTTCCGAGCATCCACCCTTGTGATACCGCAGTTATAAGTGATCCGATAGCAAAGATAGCGTTCCACATGTCTTTTCTATGTGCGATAGCCTTGGCGCGAAAATCAAACGCAATACCGCGCAGGATCAATCCCATCAGCATCAAGGTCACGGGAATGTACATCGCAGTCAGAATTTGTCCGTGTGCCTGCGGGAAGGCGATCAGCAGAATCCCGATGCCCAGTACGATCCAGGTTTCGTTGGCATCCCAGAACGGACCGATGGCGGCGATCATGATGTCTTTTTCGCTGTCCTCGGCGAACGGCAGCAATATCCCGATACCGAGATCGTAGCCATCAAGCACCACATAGATTAAGAGTGCCAAACCCATGGCGCCGGCAAAAAACAAAGGTAACCAGAAGTCGAGATCCATGTGCTTATGCTCCTTTGGCCGGTTGTTGGTGTGTTGCTTGTCCCGGCACCTGATCCATGGCCAGCAATGATGCTGCCGGCTTTGTGGCCATGTAGCGCAAGGTAGCGATGTACGACACCAGAATGAATACGTACAGTGCCATGTAGCCGGTGAATGTGCTCAGCATGATGCCGCTGGAGTGGTCAGCAACTACCTCGGCACTGGTCAGCAGGCCATGAACAATCCATGGCTGGCGTCCGATTTCGGTGACGTACCAGCCGGCAAGGACTGCAACCCAGCCGGAGAAAGTCATCCACGAGGCGGCGTTCAACAGCCAGGTACTGGGTTTCTGTTTGCGCTTGAACAGCTCCCAGCCGGCCCACCAGGAAACCAGTATCATCAACATGCCAATGCCTACCATGACGCGGAAGGACCAGAATACGATGGCGACCGGCGGATGTTCGCCCTCGAACTCGTTCAGACCACGAACCTCGCCATTTATGTCATGCGTCAGTATCCAGCTTGCGGCGTAAGGTATTTCCAGCGCAAACCGGGTGGTGCGAGTGTCTTCATCCGGAAAGCCGAATACTGTAAATGGCACGCCGCGTTCGGTTTCCCAGACGCCCTCAATGGCGGCAATCTTGGCAGGCTGGTGTGCCAGTGTGTTGAGGCCATGCAGGTCGCCAATCACAACCTGCAAGGGGGCAAAAATCATGGCCATAACCGCCATGGCCTTGAAAATTTTAGCGGTACCCGGGCCGTCGACCTTTTGTTTCATGCGCCAGGCGCTGACACCCATGACAAGAAAGGCGGCTGTTAACATGGTGGCTGTCATCATATGGGCGAGGCGATAGGGGAAGGACGGGTTAAAGATAACTGCAGTCCAGCTGTCGACGTAAAAAACACCGTTTTCAATCGTGTACCCGGTCGGTGTCTGCATCCAGGAATTCAGACTCAGAATCCAGAATGCTGACAGGGAGGTGCCGACAGCGACCAGCGCGCATGCCAACAGGTGCACTTTATTGGAAACCCGGTTCTTGCCAAACAGCATCACGCCCAGGAAAGTCGCCTCCAGAAAAAAGGCGGTCAGGACTTCATAACCCAGCAGGGGTCCGGATATATTACCGGTTCTTTCCATAAACCCTGGCCAATTGGTGCCGAACTGAAAGCTCATGGTGATGCCGGACACCACACCGATAGCAAACGACAGGGCAAAAATCTTGACCCAAAAATGATAGGCGTGCTCCCAGTGTTTGTCGCCGCTTGTTGTGAAGCGCAGGCGAAAGAATAGCAGAATCCAGGCCAGCCCCATCGTGATTGAAGGGAACAGGATATGGAAACTGATATTGGCGGCAAACTGTGCCCGGGCCAGAATATACGGATCGATGTCAGGCATGCTGCGTTCCTGTCAGGCGCGATAAGTGGATGGTTGTCATGGATACTATGCTAACTCTCGCAACAGTAAAGGTGTCTGTGTCAATTGTATGGTTAGTGGGGTCATTGCAGTTGGCGTGCCAGACTTGTCCGGCACCAGTTTTGGTGCGGTAACGTTATGTTTATAAACGTTTAAATAGGCGTTCGGAAGCGAAAAAAATAGCGTGAGAGCCCAGTGAGTTATCATGGGTCTGCCATATATGGCAAAAACCTTGTCAATTATGGCAATTACTGGCGGGCGATTTCCCGCACTGGCTGACAGGCGGGCTTGTAATGTGAGTTACACCAGTAGTGTGCGCTCTACCACCACTGCGGTATTGCGCGGAACGATGGCATTGCCCTGAGCTTGCAGATGGACCTTGGTGAAGGCCGCTCCGAACAGCAATATCAGGGACGAATAATAAACCCACATAAGTATCAGTACGACTGCGCCGGCGGCGCCATAGGTTGAGGCCGGCGCGGTGTACGCCAGGTACGCGGCAATGCCATAACGGCCCAGCGAGAACAGCAGGGCGGTTATCATGCCGCCCAGAATAACCTGGCGCCACTTCAGTACCACGTCGGGCAAGACTTTGAAAATAGTGGCAAACAGCAAGGTGACAACAACAAACGACAGCACCATTTCCGCACCGCTGATAAGCATCTCTACGGCGGGGACAAAACGGGCGGTAAAATCCAGGCTCGCCCTCAGGGCGACGCCAAGTACCAGCGACACCAGCAATACGAAACCAATGGCAAGAACCACCATTAACGAGAAGAAACGCTTCCTGATAAACAGTAAAAAACTGTTGCGACTCGGCTTGGGGCGCACGCCCCAAAGCGTGTTGAGCGAATATTGCATCTGGGCGAAGACGGTGGTTGCACCGATCATCAGGGCAAAAACTCCAGCCAGTGCCGGGAAAATGCCGCTGTTGTCGATTCGCGAATTGGTCACAGCTTCCTCGACGACGGAGGCCGCTTCGGCCCCCATGACGTCCTGGAACTGAGCAACGATCTGACCCTGGGCGGCCTGCTCACCGAGTACCAGACCAATGACGGCCACCGCAATGATGACGGTGGGTGCCAATGAAAAAAGTGTGTAAAACGCTAACGAACCCGCGTGATTAAACGCGTTGCACTCAACCCAGAGTTTTACCGAGTCACGGACGACCTGCCACCCGTATCTCAATTTATTCAAAACAGCCCCCAATGGTTGATGTGCTTTGTTGATTGCGCCGCTGGTCAATCATCTGCTGATTGCCAGCGGCGAATCGACGAGTGCCGACTCTCTGACGAGTCCGATCAGGGGACGCGGGCGGCGCGTACTTCGATTTCTATCAGCCAGCCACCAACAACAAGGTCTTTGATTTCAACAAAGGAGCGTACTGGTTTCATCGGATTCTCGTCAGTGCCGAAAAATTCACGATAGGCGGTATTGAAACCATCGAAATCCAGTGCGCCATCGTCACCGGCCACGGCAAAGGCGCGGACCTGAATAATGTCGGACATGGACCAGCCTTCGGCTTCCAGTTTTGCCTTGAAACCGTTGAATGTGTCACGGGTCTGCTGTTCCATGTCGCCCCAGGTGCCATCTTCCTGCTGGGAGGCGCCGGCACCGCTAAGGTACATAAATTCAGCATTGGCGGGCACGCGAATGGTTGTGTAAAAGTGACGACCTTCGCCTTTGCGCTCGATTTCCTGAGCCCCTGCAATGGGTGCAGTGACGGCGAGCATGCTGCCAACAACCAGCGCAACGGGCGCAAAAATACACTTCTTCAATGATTTCATTTTTGATTTTCCTGTACTTTGTTGAGATGTTACGAACACCCCAAGTCTGGCTAATTGTGCCGACAAAATCAAGCACTTAAGCATTCTATCAAGGCCTGCTCAAAGTATCTCACGGTGCACTTCAAGAATGGGAGCGTCAATCTTCTGGGCGATAGCTTTTTCGACCTGATCAAGTCTGGCAGTCAATTGTTGTGAGGTGCCGCCGATGGCGACAATGCTCCAGGTGGCACTGTCCAGCGCCTCATAGTCGCCGGTTTCGGCCACTGCCAGGTCGGTTTCCTTGCCCCAGATCATGCGCATGGCATTAAACGCTTTGCGTTTGGCCTTCAGGTCGCTGACACCGTAGAGCTGAAATTGCAGCGTGACCACACCGATATGGGGAGTGATGGAGGCGGGCGCGGTTGCCCGCTCCGCCAGCAGCTTGCGAAACAGATCAGACATGAAAACCCCTTGTACTATTTGCCCTTGAAATTACCCGGACGTCGCTCAGCCACTGAGGCCACACCCTCTTTGAAGTCTTCAGTCAAACGCTGCCAGTCCTGTTCGCTGGCTTCGTGATCAGTGACCGCGTGCAACATCTCGGTCAGGCCCTGGCGCATGGTAGCGCGCACCGAAACGACGGCCAGAGGCGCATTGCCGGCAATTTCCTGCGCCAACGCGATGGCTTCGGCACGGACCTGATCGGCACTGGTGAGGATATCGGCCAGGCCCCATTCATAAGCCTGTTCGCCTTTGATGCGGCGGCCGGTATAGAACATCAATGCTGCCTTTTGCTGCCCGATGATGGCGGGCAGGGTGTGCGTCAGACCAAAGCCGGGGTGAAAACCAAGCTTGCTGAAATTGGCACCGAAGCTGGCGTCAGGGCAGGTGACCCTGAAGTCCGGCACCAGGGCCAGACCCAGACCGCCGCCTATTGCTGCGCCCTGAATGGCCCCTACCACAGGCTTCTTGTTGCTGAATAACCTGACTGCCGCCACATACAGAGGGTTGCGACCCTTGCCGTCAGATTGCTCCAGAACGGAGGGGCCGGAGGAGAAATTGGCGCCGGCACAAAAGGCCTTGCCCTGTGCCGCCAGTACCAGTGCGCGACAATCGGTTTCCGCATCCATGGCATCAAAGGCGTCGGCCAGATCTTCAATCAGCGCAACGTCAAAAAAATTGTAGGGCGGGCGCTGTATTTCAACGATCGCGACGTGGTTTTTCAGCGTGACATTAATGTCGCCAAATTGCATGTGTTTGTCCCTTTTGGTTTGCGAAAACGGTTTTGCGGTACAGCGGGTGTGATTGTTCAGGTTCCCTCAACGACTCGATTGCATACTGATAGAGAGGTAAAGCCGGCGTCAAGCGCGAAGTTTGCCGGGCCCGCGCCGCGGTCAGGAGAATGTCACTGAATACAGGTGTCGCTGTGTCGACATTCATTGTATTGTTGACAATGTTCCCCTTATCGCACAATATTGCCGCGAAATACGGCAGTTTATGTGCTTTAACCAAAAGGATTATCTACAATTGCCTGTCTCCGAACTTCGTAACAATGGCCAGACCCTGTCTGATGGCGCCTTTGAACGTATCCAGAATGCCATTGTCAAAGGGGATATTGCTCCGGGTACGCGCCTGAGCGAGCAATACCTCAGTACCACCTTTGGTATCGGCCGCGGTCCGTTGCGAGAGGCAATCAGGCGCCTGGAAGGTCGTCGGCTGGTGGTGCGCATACCGCACGCCGGCATACGGGTGGCCTCGCTTAGCTACGAAGAGCTGATTGAGCTGTATTATGTGCGCGAGGCTCTGGAGGGCATGGCCTGCCGCCTGGCGGCGCAGAACATGACCGAAGATGAGATCGCCGGCATGCGCGATGTGCTGGCCATGCACGAAAGTCACAGTGGGTTGAAACACAATGAATCCTATTACCAGCAGGAAGGTGATCTGGATATTCACTATCTGATTATTCAGGGCAGTAAAAACAGCACGCTCAGCGATATGTTGTGCGGCGACCTTTACCATTTGTTGCGCATGTACCGCTATCGTTACTCGGCAACCCCGAAACGGCCACAACAGGCGTTTGCCGAACATCACCGAATCATAGAAGCCATCGCTGATCGCGATGGTGAATTGGCAGAGCTGCTGATGCGTCGTCATATCAGTGCGTCGCGCCGCAATATTGAACGTCGTTTGCTGGCGCAGGCAGATGACAACCCGTCCCAGGAGGAGTGAGCGTATGAACAAGACACCAGGCCAGCGTTTCCGTGATGCCGTGGCTGAAGAACATCCCTTGCAGGTGATTGGCGCCATCAATGCCAATCATGCGTTGTTGGCCAAGCGCGCTGGCTTCAAGGCAATTTATCTGTCCGGCGGCGGGGTGGCAGCCGGTTCCCTGGGGCTGCCTGATCTGGGTATTACCGGGCTGGACGATGTGTTGACTGATGTGCGGCGCATCACCGACGTCTGTGATCTGCCTTTGCTGGTTGATGTTGACACCGGATTTGGCGCCAGTGCGTTTAACGTGGCGCGCACGGTGAAGTCCATGATCAAGTCCGGCGCTGCCGCCATGCATATTGAAGATCAGGTCGGCGCCAAGCGTTGTGGTCATCGCCCCAACAAGGAGATCGTGACACAACAGGAAATGGTCGACCGGATCAAGGCGGCGGTGGATGCGCGCACCGATGACAGTTTTGTGGTGATGGCCCGCACCGATGCGCTCGCCGTCGAAGGCCTGGATGCGGCACTTGAGCGTGCCGAGGCCTGTATCGAAGCTGGCGCGGACATGATTTTCCCGGAAGCGATTACCGAGCTGTCCATGTACAAACAGTTTACCGACCGCCTCAAGGTGCCGGTACTGGCCAATATTACCGAGTTTGGTTCGACGCCGCTGTACACCACGGAGGAACTGGCCTCGGTAGATGTATCGCTGGTGCTGTATCCGTTGTCGGCCTTCCGCGCCATGAACAAGGCGGCGGAAGCTGTGTATGATGCCATTCGCCGCGATGGCACCCAGCAGAATGTCATCGACTTGATGCAGACCCGCTCGGAACTTTACGATCGCATTGACTATCATGTGTATGAAGAAAGACTTGATGCGCTATTTGCGAAACAGAAAAAATCCTGACAACGATTTTGCGCAGTCGCAAATGACATAAAAACAGTATCAACAAGGAGAGCACTTATGGCTGAAGCTAAAGTATTGAGTGGCGCAGGTTTGCGCGGACAGATTGCGGGCAAAACAGCCTTGTCGACGGTGGGCATATCCGGCTCCGGCCTGACCTATCGCGGTTACGATATCCAGGACCTGGCTGACAATTGCGAATTTGAAGAAGTGGCACACCTGATTCTCAAGGGGCATTTGCCAACCAGAGCCGAACTGCTCGAATACAAATCCAGACTCAAAAGTCTGCGGGGTTTGCCCAACGCACTGAAAGAGGTGCTGGAACGGATCCCAAAATCAGCGCACCCGATGGATGTGATGCGCACCGGTTCCTCTGTACTGGGTAACCTGGAAACCGAAGAAAACTTCAAACAGCAAGGGGCTGCGGCCGATCGCTTGCTGGCGATTTTTCCGTCCATCATCTGTTACTGGTATCGCTACAGTCATGACGGTGTGCGTATCAACGAAAATACCGATGATGACTCTGTGGGTGGTCACTTTCTGCATATGTTGCGCGGCGAAAAGCCCAAGGCCTTGCATGCCGCCACCATGAATGTGTCGCTGATCCTGTACGCGGAACACGAATTCAACGCCTCCACATTCACTGCCCGGGTGTGTGCGTCGACATTGTCGGACATGCACAGCTGTGTCACCGGTGCCATTGGTACTTTGCGCGGGCCACTGCACGGCGGCGCCAACGAGGCAGCGATGGACATGATTGAAGGATTCAATGATCCCGACCATGCTGAGCAGGAGATGCTGGGCATGCTGGAGCGCAAGGAAAAAATCATGGGCTTTGGCCACGCGATCTATAAAGAGTCGGATCCCCGTAATGCCATTATCAAATCCTGGTCGGAAAAACTGGCTGACGATGTGGGTGACACCACCTTGTATCCGGTGTCGGTGCGCTGCGAGGAAGTGATGTGGCGAGAGAAGAAACTGTTCTGCAACGCGGATTTTTTCCACGCGTCTGCGTATCACTTCATGGATATTCCGACCAAACTGTTTACGCCCATTTTTGTCATGAGCCGACTCACCGGTTGGGCTGCTCACGTCATGGAGCAGCGTGCCGACAATCGCATCATTCGTCCCAGTGCGGAGTACACCGGCCCCGAACCTCGCACCGTCAAACCAATCGACCAACGCTAACAGGGTAGGTACGTCATGAACACCAGATATCGCAAATCACTGCCAGGCACCCAACTCGATTTTTTCGATACGCGGGAAGCCGTCGACGCCATTCAGTCCGGTGCCTACGACGCGCTGCCATATACCTCGCGCGTGCTGGCAGAGAATCTGGTGCGACGCTGCGCCCCGGCTATGTTGACTGCTTCACTTGAACAGTTGATCGAACGCAAAAGCGATCTGGATTTTCCGTGGTTTCCTGCCCGCGTGGTATGTCACGACATTCTGGGGCAAACGGCACTGGTTGACCTGGCCGGATTGCGTGATGCCATCGCCGAGCAGGGCGGTGACCCGGCCAAGGTCAATCCGGTGGTGCCGACGCAATTGATTGTGGATCATTCGCTGGCGGTTGAGCATGCCGGTTTTGACAAGGATGCCTTTGACAAAAACCGCTCGATCGAGGATCGCCGCAACGACGATCGCTTTCATTTCATCAACTGGACAAAAACGGCTTTCGAGAATGTCGATGTGATCCCACCGGGCAATGGCATCATGCATCAGATCAATCTCGAGAAAATGTCACCGGTGGTGCAGGTGCGTGATGGTGTTGCCTTTGCCGATACCTGTGTTGGCACTGACAGTCACACGCCGATGGTAGACGCACTGGGGGTGATTTCAGTCGGTGTCGGCGGCCTGGAAGCCGAAAGTGTCATGCTGGGGCGTGCCTCCTGGATGCGGCTGCCCGATGTGGTCGGGGTCGAGCTGAGTGGGAAGCTGCAACCGGGTATTACCAGCACGGATATGGTGCTGGCACTGACCGAGTTCCTGCGCCGCGAAAAAGTTGTGGGTGCATACCTCGAGTTCTATGGTGAAGGCGCCGCCAGTCTCAGTGTCGGGGATCGCGCCACCATCTCCAACATGACGCCCGAATACGGGGCCACGGCGGCCATGTTTTATATTGATGAGCAGACCATAGATTATCTCAAGCTGACCGGACGTGATGACGATCAGGTTGCGCTGGTCGAAACATTTGCCAGACATACCGGACTTTGGGCCGACAGTCTGGCAACAGCCAAATACGAGAGAATCCTGCGCTTTGATCTTGCGACAGTAGCACGTACGCTGGCGGGCCCGTCAAATCCGCACGCCTTGTTACCAACTTCGCAACTGGCCGCGCGCGGCATCAGTGGCAAAGTCGACAACGAAGCTGGCCTGATGCCCGATGGCGCGGTCATTATTGCCGCCATCACCAGCTGCACCAATACCAGTAATCCGCGCAATATGATTGCGGCCGGGTTGATCGCACGTAATGCCAACAGGATTGGCCTGCAACGCAAACCCTGGGTAAAAACGTCGCTGGCACCGGGTTCAAAAACCGTGAAGATGTATCTGGAGGAAGCCGGCCTGCTGACCGAGCTGGAGCAACAGGGCTTCGGTGTAGTCGGATTTGCCTGCACGACCTGCAACGGCATGAGCGGTGCGCTGGATCCGGTCATTCAGAAAGAAGTTGTAGAGAGGGATCTGTACGCCACTGCCGTATTGTCGGGTAACCGCAACTTTGACGGCCGTATCCATCCTTACGCCAAACAGGCTTTCCTGGCATCACCACCGTTGGTGGTGGCGTATGCGATTGCCGGTACCATCCGTTTTGATATTGAAAAGGACGCTCTGGGGACGGACCAGGACGGCAACCCGGTGACATTAAAAGACATCTGGCCCAGTGACGAAGAAATTGATGCCATCGTCAAGCGCAGTGTGAAGCCGCAGCAATATCGCGATGTGTACATTCCGATGTTCGACATCACCCGGGATGCCGAGAACACAACCGAGCCGCTGTATGACTGGCGCCCGCAAAGTACTTACATTCGCCGGCCGCCTTATTGGGAAGGGGCCCTGGCAGGTGAGCGGCCATTACGCGATATGCGTCCGCTGGCAGTGCTGGGAGACAACATCACCACCGATCACCTGTCTCCGTCCAACGCCATCATGATGGACAGTGCCGCAGGCGAGTACCTGCATAAAATGGGTGTGCCCGAGGAAGACTTCAACTCCTATGCCACCCATCGCGGTGATCACCTGACCGCTCAGCGTGCCACCTTTGCCAACCCGAAACTGATCAATGAGATGGCCATTGTTGATGGCAAGATCAAACAGGGTTCGCTGGCCAGAATTGAGCCGGAGGGTGACGTCACCCGCATGTGGGAAGCCATTGAAACCTACATGGTTCGCAAGCAGCCTTTGATCATTATCGCCGGCGCTGACTACGGGCAGGGTTCGTCACGTGACTGGGCAGCCAAGGGTGTCCGTCTGGCCGGTGTGGAAGCCATTGTGGCCGAAGGTTTTGAACGGATACACCGAACCAACCTGATTGGTATGGGAGTACTGCCCCTGGAGTTTGCTGCAGGCACGACCCGCAAGACCCTGGAAATCGATGGTACAGAGGTTTTTGATGTGACCGGGGAACGTCAGCCGGGGGCGCAGATGATGCTGGTCATCAAACGCCGTAACGGACAACGCATAGAGGTGCCGGTCAAGTGTCGACTCGACAGCAATGAGGAAGCGTCGATTTATGAAGCCGGTGGCGTGCTGCAACGTTTTGCCCAGGATTTTCTGGAGTCGGAGCTGGCACCGGGAGCAACAGCATGAACTACCCTGCACAGATCAAGGTACCGGCTACCTATATTCGTGGCGGTACCAGCAAGGGTGTGTTTTTTCTGCTCGATGAGCTGCCGGCGGCGGCCAGGGTGGCCGGTGAGGTGCGCGACAAGCTGTTACTTCGCGTCATTGGCAGCCCGGATCCCTACGGCAAACATACCGATGGCATGGGCGGCGCAACCTCGAGTACCAGCAAGACCGTGATCGTGAGCAGAAGCAGCCGGGCAGATCACGATGTTGACTATCTGTTTGGCCAGGTCGCCATAGACAAGGCCTTTGTTGACTGGAGTGGCAACTGCGGCAACCTGTCATCGGCGGTCGGCGGTTTTGCTATCAGCAAAGGTTTGTTGGATGCATCGCGTATTCCGCACAATGGGTTTTGCACGGTCCGCATCTGGCAGGCGAATATCGGCAAGACCATTATTGCCCATGTGCCGATCACCGACGGTGAAGTGCAGGAGACCGGCGATTTCGAGCTCGACGGGGTGACCTTTGCGGCGGCAGAAGTACAATTGGAGTTCATCGACCCGGCCGATGATGGTGAGGACGGTGGCGCCATGTTTCCCACCGGCAATCAGGTAGATGAACTGGACGTGCCGGGCGTTGGTAAAATAAAAGCGACTTTTATCAATGCCGGTATTCCGACAATTTTTGTTAATGCCAGCGAGATCGGCTACACCGGTTCTGAACTGCAGGCTGTCATCAACGACAGCAGCGCGGCACTGGCCATGTTTGAAAGCATTCGCAGTCATGGCGCAGTCAAAATGGGATTGATACGCGATGTCAGTGAAGCGGCCAGCCGCCAGCACACACCCAAAGTGGCATTTTTGGCGCCACCGGTTGATTATCTCGCATCAAGTGGCAAGACGATTGCGGCCGGGGATGTCGATTTGCTGGTCCGTGCCATGTCCATGGGCAAACTGCATCACGCCATGATGGGCACCGCTGCAGTCGCCATCGGGGCTGCAGCGGCCGTGCCGGGTACGCTGGTCAATCTCGCGGCGGGCGGTGGCAAGCGCACCGAGGTTGTTTTTGGGCATCCGTCGGGCACATTGCGGGTCGGCGCGGAAGCGACTCAAATCGATGATGAATGGGTTGTCAAAAAGGCGATCATGAGTCGGAGTGCGCGTGTGCTCATGGAAGGTTGGGTGAGGGTGCCGGTTGGCTGATCAACCGGCAATGCTGTCTGTTATTCGGCTCCCACCGCCATTGTCAATCGGATGAGGTCAGAATCTGCTGCGCTGCCTGCAAGTGCTCGGCGGCTTCATGCCCCAGAGTGGTCAGGAAGCCGCCGTCTTCGTGTTCCACCAGCTCCTTCTGATACAGGCGTTTAGCCGCTGCGATCACCTCAGCATCAGCATTGCTGTGAATCTTCAGACCGACACGGGCGCTGCTCAGATCGAATTTGAGCAGTAGTTCCATTTCTTCCACCAGTTCTTTGTTGAGCTGCATACTATCTCCCCATGCGCCGTAGTTTTATCTGAGTGTGACACGAAAATGCACCGAAAGGGAAAGATTTGGCAGCGGGTTATTTTGCAACGAATTGTAGCCAGCTATGGGTGATCCCGGAATCCCTCGCTATAGTCCGATAAACCCCTACCGCCCACAACGAGCATGGGGATAAAAAGAAGAGAAAAATATGCCTATTCTTGCCCGGTTTTCACTTGGCCGACGACGTATCATGGTGATACTGATCGCTGTTTTCGCCCTGTCCCCCTGCATTATTGTTCAAGCTCAGGATTCTGCACCACGCCTGGCCCGGTTCAGCGAAAGCGATGCCGGGATAACCCTGGACGGTCGACTGGATGAAGATATATGGCAACGCGTGCCCGCCATTGATGGTATGCGGGTCATTCAGCCCGATACGCTGGCAGCATCGACTCTGCGCACGGACACCCATATCTTCTACACCGAGCGGGGGGTTTACGTTGGTGTCATGAACCATCAAGACCCTGACACTCTGGTCGCACGCATGACCTCACGCGATACCCGGCTGGAGCGTGACGGTTTTGTTATCAATATTGACCCCTCTGGTGAAGGGTTGTATGGCTACATGATGCGGGTCAATCTTGGCGGTTCCAAGACCGATGCCACAATCCTGCCCGAACGCCAGATCAATGTGCAATGGGATGGTTCCTGGGATGCAGAAACCAGCCCGGTAGATGGTGGCTGGGTTGCTGAGTTTTTTATCCCCTGGACCATGATGGCGCTGCCCAATGTCCCGGGTGAAACACGACGCATCGGCATCTACACAGAGCGCCAGGTTGGCCACCTGAATGAAACCTGGTCATTTCCGCCGCTGCCGAGCACCGTCAACGAATTTATCTCCGCTTTTCACAAGATGGAAATCGATGCCATTGAACCCAGCGCTCAGTTGACCTGGTATCCTTATTTGTCGGCGACTCACGACGGCATTCGTGATGAATCAGAGTTGCGTACCGGCCTGGAAGTGTTCTGGCGACCGACCACCAATACGCAGTTCTCTGCTACCCTGAACCCGGATTTCGGCAACGTCGAGTCGGACGATATTGACGTCAATCTCACTGCGTTTGAAACGTTTTTTCCGGAGAAAAGAGCGTTCTTTCTGGAAGGGCAGGATGTTTTTAACACCTCTCCGCGGAACCAGAGTGCGCGTGGCCCGGGTGGGCCCACCACATTGTTGAACACCCGTCGTATTGGCAGCGCGGCCTTGTTTGACGTACCCAGTGGCGTCAACACCATCGCTACCGATGTCAGTCAACCCACCGATCTGCTGGGCGCGGCCAAATTTACCGGCCAAAATGGCAATTGGCGTTACGGCACCTTGCTTGCGTCGGAAGACGACAGTGAGATCCGGGGCGTTGCGCTTGATGGCACACGGGTGAAAGTTCAGGCAGAAGGTCGCGACTTCGGCGTTGGCCGGCTATTGTACGAAGATACCACCGGTGGCGGCCGTCGTTCCATCGGCTGGATGGGCACCTCGGTGTCACATTCAAATGTGGATGCCGTGGTCAATGGCGTGGACATGCATTACTTTTCCGCCGATGCGCGCTGGGTGTTTGATGGCCAGGCAGTGGCCAGTGATGTCAATGGTGTCAGCGGGCAGGGTGCCTTTGCCGATATCATCTTTCAGCCCATTCGCGGGCGCCAGCACCGGGTGGCTGCCGGCTATCATGATGATACGCTCGATCTTAATACGCTGGGTTTTCTTACCCGCAATGATCTGATGCACCTGGATTACAATTACACGCGCAATGAATCCAACATTGAGGGGTTGCGCTCCCGCAGTACCAGTATTTTCAATTTTAACCAGTGGAACAGCAACGGTGATTTTGTTCGCCAGGGTATCTTTGCGGCACGCAATTATACCTTCCTTAACAATCACTCACTGATGGCCAGCGCGCGCTACTATCACCGTCGTGTCGACGACAGGCTCGGCCGCGGGAGCGGTGATTATTATGTGCCGGGGCGCTGGCAGTTCGTATTTGGCTGGGATACCGACCCGTCGCAAAAGCTGGTCTATAATTTTAATCTGGATGCCAATTCGGAAGATCTCGGTGAACGCAACACAACAACCAGAGCGGGCGTTACCTACCGACCGGTAGATAACTTCTCATTACTGGCCCAGGTAGCGTACACCGACCGTGAAGGGTTGCTGGTCTATCGTGGCAATGGCCGTTACACCAGCTATGAAGCGACCCAATGGTCGCCCGAACTGACGTTGAACTATTTCATCAACGCGCGGCAACAGATACGCTTTGGTATGCAGTGGACCGGGCTGAAAGCGTTTGAAAACAAGTTCCTGCAAGTCAATCCGAATCGTATCGAAGAGCTGCGGGAAGTAGCCAAGCCAAACGCTACCAGTGATAATTTCAGCATCAGCAGGATGACATTCCAGGCACGTTATCGCTGGGAAATCGCGCCGCTGTCTGATCTGTTTGTTGTTTATACCCGCGGTGGCAACTTGCCGGGCAACACCTTTGATGATTACACTGGACTTCTGCAGGAAGCGTGGACAGAGCCGGTGGTGGATACCCTTGTTATCAAGCTGCGTTATCGACTCGGGTCCTGACCTGTTACGGATACCAGACCCAAAACAATAACGAGTGAGTCCTTAATCATGATCGTCACGGTACCCCGATTGCTAAAAACTCTCGTTACTGGCCTGACAGTCGCAACGATGGGCATGTCTGCCCAGTCATTGGCGCAAGGCAGTGACGCCCATCCGGGAGCAAGCGTATTTTCCAGCTTTTGTGCAGGATGCCATGACGGTGGTGATCCGCGGGCCGCATCGGTGGATGCACTGCAATCGATGACAGCGGACAGTTTACGCTTTGCGCTGACCGCTGGTCTGATGCAGGCACAGGGACAGACGTTGTCGACGGCGCAGCGAGAGGCCGTGATTGATTACCTCGCGGTACCGCCGGTTTCCGGTGAATGGCTGACGCAGAATCGCTGCTCCGCGCAGGAGCAGGGTATCAATCTGACAACCGTGTCGCTGGCCAACGCCGGCGGCGATCTGCGCTTTTCCCGCAACCTGAGCGCGGCCCAGAGCGGGCTCAGCAGGGCAGACATGTCGCATCTGGAGCTGGCCTGGGCGCTGGGTCTGCCTGGCATCGGTGGACTGCGCTCATCGCCGGTCATCGCCGGTGACACTGTATTTTATCCTGCCGGTGCCACGGAACAGGTGCTGGCGCTTGATGCCGCAACGGGCTGTATCAAATGGGCCTATGACGCAGGTGCCAGCCTGCGCAGTTCAGTGACGCTGAGTGGCGACCTTGGCGATGGGCAGCGCCTGCTTTATGTCAGCGATGAACGTGCCCGTCTGCACGCAATTGACCCAATTACCGGTGAGCCGGCCTGGGTGATTGATGGCGCGGTTGATGACGGCGTCCACACCCGGCTGACCGGCGCGCCTTTGTTCTTTGAACAGACGCTGTATTTGCCGGTGTCAGCGTCCGGTGTGCAACGCGGCGCTGAAGCAACTCATGAGTGTTGCGATGGCCGTGGGGCCGTGCTTGCCCTGGACGGACTGACCGGTGAGCAGGTCTGGACCTATTACACAATGCCACCGGCGGATTACACCGGTGGCGTCAGTTCGGTGGGTACACCCTTGCGCGGGCCCTCGGGCGCGCCGATCTGGTCCAGCCCCAGTCTGGATGCAAAGCGCCGGCTGTTATACGTCACCACCGGCGAAAACACCTCTCTGCCGGCGACGGATACCAGCAATGCCATCATTGCACTGGATATCGATACCGGGCAGGTGCGATGGCAATTCCAGGCGATTGCCAATGACGTGTGGAACATGGCGTGTACCGGCCGCGAGTACGGACCCAATTGTCCTCCGGCGCAAGACAGCATCATCAAGGATTGGGATTTTGGCGGCGCGGCGACGCTGGTGACGCTGGCCGATGGCAGCGAGCGCCTGGTGGCGGGTCAGAAGTCAGGGCATCTGTGGGCGTTGAATCCCGATGACGGCAGCGTGGTCTGGCAGCAGCGGGTTGGCGATGGCGGCGCGCTGGGCGGGAATCACTGGGGCATTGCCGTGGATGGCGAGCGGGTATTTTTACCGATTAACGATCCGCACTACGCCAGCATGACCGACGACATGATTGATGCCGGTGTGCATGCCTTTGATCTGGGCAGCGGCGAGCCGGTCTGGGAGTTCCGTTCGCGGCCTGACTGCGCAAACGGTCGTGATCTGAGAGTTGCCACCTGCCAGGAGCGTTACGGTTTTTCCGCGATGCCGCTGGTGATCGACGGGGCGCTGGTGGCGGGCAACATTGATGGCCGGATTTTCGTTTTTGATGGCGAAGATGGCGAAATCCTTTTCGAGTTCGATTCGTCCCAGGGCTTTGCCACCGTCAATAACGTGGAAGCGCGTGGCGGTTCCATTGACGCGCACTCTATTTCTGCCGGTGCCGGTATGTTGTTTGTCGGTTCCGGATATGACCGTTTCCGTCAGCAGGCCGGCAATGTGTTGCTGGCCTTCCGACCCCGACCCTGACCCCGGAGCCTGAAGTGCCCGGATCGGTGTGTCATATGGGCAGCATGGTAGTGGTTTTTATCTCTTCCATGACAAAACTGGCGGTGACGTCAAACAGATCGGCAGCAATAAGTTGCTGGTATAAACGATCATAACCCGGCATATCGGCAACCACTGCCTTCAGCAGGTAGTCGATCTGCCCCCCCAGCCGATAGACTTCCAGCACGCCTTCGACGTCCTGTACGACTTTGTTGAAGTTCTCCGCCCAGTCAGCGTTATGCTGGTTGGTGCGCACGGTGACAAAAACGGTCAGTCCCAGCCCCAGTTTTGCCGGATCAAGCAGGGTCACACGCTGCTTGATGACGCCGGCTTCTTCGAGCTTCTGAATGCGCCGCCAACAGGCCGACTTGGAAATACCCACCGTGTCGGCCAGGTCTGCTACGGACAGTGAGGCATCCTGCTGCAGCAGGCGCAGCAATTTTTTGTCTTGTGAGTCCATGATTGCTCCAGCCAGCTTTCGCCGCCCTATGATGGATGAATGTTTCTTAAATAGGAATAATAAAGAAACAGAGTTTCATAATAAAGCGTTTTTGTGACACAGATGGGAACAATGTTCCGCTGTGACTTGGCTATGATATGCGGCATATTCTTTCCTTCTTCGCCAAAGGGGCATCATGAACGAGCTGGTTCAGAAAATCCGTGACGACGTGATCGGTCAGCGTCAATCCATCTCTACACCCTTCGGCGACAAACCACTGGTGTACGCCGACTACACAGCGTCCGGTCGTAGCCTGGGTTTTGTTGAAGACTACATTCGTCAACAGGTACTGCCGTTCTACGCCAACACCCATACCGAAACCACGTTTACCGGTGCCCGCACCTCCGCGCTCCGCGAGTCTTCGCGGCAAATGATCCGCCGTGCGGTTAATGGCACGGCAGATGACAAAGTGATTTTCTGCGGTTCCGGCGCCACGGCGGCAATCAACAAACTGATCGATGTGCTGAACCTGCGCCTGCCGGCAGATCTGGATCAGCGCTGCTGCCTGGCTGCCTCGTTGCCTGAGGAAGAGCGTCCAGTGGTGTTTATCGGTCCCTATGAACATCATTCCAATGAATTGCCGTGGCGCGAAAGCATTGCCCGCATGGAACTGATCCCACTGGATGCCGATGGCGGGATCGATCTGACTGCGCTGGAGCGGGCACTGGTCAAACATCAAGGGCGTCGACTGTTGATAGGCAGTTTTTCGGCGGCTTCCAATGTCACCGGCATCAAGACCGATGTGGCTGCGGTTACCGCACTGCTGAAGCGTTTTGGGGCCCTGGCATGCTGGGACTATGCGGCGGCGGGTCCGTATGTTCGAATTGACATGAATGCTGCACAGCCACTGGACGCGGTGTTTCTGTCGCCGCACAAATTTGTCGGAGGCCCCGGCACACCGGGCATCCTGATCGCCAAGCGTGGTATCTTCCGCAATCGCGTACCGGCCATGGTCGGGGGAGGCACGGTGTCCTATGTCACGCCGGAAGACCATGTTTATATTGCCGATATCGAGCGCAGGGAAGAGGGCGGCACCCCGGCGATTGTGGAATCCATTCGCGCCGGGCTGGTGTTCTCCCTGCAGCAGCAGGTGGGCATCGACCTGATTCAGGCGCAGGAACAGGCGATGGCCGATACGGTCATGAAACGTCTGCAGGCCTGTGCCAATATCGAAGTGCTGGGCAGTCCCGATGCGCATCGGTTGCCGATATTCTCGCTGCGTTTCTGGCATGGCGAGCGGGAGCTGCACTACGGTTTTGTGGTCTCCCTGCTCAACGATCTGTTTGGCATCCAGGCCCGTGGCGGATGTTCCTGTGCGGGGCCATATGCACACAGTCTGCTCGGCATGGACATGGCCTTCAGCAAGCGTGTGGAGGCGGCCGTGACGTCAGGCGCGGGATTGATGCGGCCGGGCTGGGTGCGGCTTAATTTTAACTACTTTCTTGCCGGGGATGAGCTTGAGTATCTGTTGCGGGCTTTGGAGCTGGTGGCTGAGCATGGCTGGCGTCTGCTGCGCTGCTATCGCTACGATGCCGCCCACGGTGTCTGGCGCCACCAGCATGCCAGTGGCAAGCGTCCGGATCCACTGGCCACGCTGGACTGGTTACAGATACCAGCACCGGCAGCGAACAGCTGCCACCCGGTTTCACTGAGCGAAGAACTGGCATCAGCCGAAGCGCTGCTACGCGGACAACAGCCTGGCTCATCGCCCTGTACGCTGGATCTTTGCGCCGAGCATGAGGCAATACGCTGGTTTGTGTTGCCGCGAGAAACCATGACGTCCTAGGCTTGCCGCAGATTGGCTGCAGTCATCTCAACGACTGTCTGTCTGGCTTCAGGCGTTATCCACGCGTTGTGCGGCGTTACGATCAGATTCAGCCTATCCTGTAGTGCAGACAACAACACATGGCCGTCAGTTGGCGGCTCCTGTGGCAGTACATCCACACCCAATCCGCCCAGTCGCCCCTGGCGCAATGCCGCGAGCGCGGCGACGTCATCGACGATACCACCGCGGGCACAGTTGATCAGCAGTGCATGCGTTTTCAGGTTCTCAAGCAGGGTCTGATTGATCAGATGACGGGTATGCTCATTGAGCGGACAATGCAGGCTGATCACATCTGCCGTGGGTGCCAGCGCCGCCAGTGTCGTGCGTCGGTCCCGGGCCTCATTGCCCGGCCGGGCGCAAAAACTCACCTTCATACCGAATGCGCCGGCCAATTGTGCCACCCGCTTCCCCAGCTCTCCCTCACCTACGATGACCAGGTGTTTGTTTGCCAATTGCAGGGTTTGGTGTGTCATCAAACAGAATGCCGCGCTTTGTTGCCAGCGGCCCGCGCTGACATCCTGTTGGTATAGTGGCAGACGGTTCGCCAGAGCCAATATCAGCATCAGTGTGTGTTGTGCGACACTGGCAGTGCCGTAGGCCGTGATGTTGCGCACGGTGATGCCCAGCCTGGCAGCGGCATCGGTGTCGATATTATTGGTGCCGGTGGCCATCACACAAACAAGCCTGAGGTCGGGCAGTGCTGCCAGTGTATCGGCGTTCAGGATAACCTTGTTGGTAATGGCAGCCTGAGCGCCGGACAGCCTTGCTGCACACTGATCGGTGTCGGTGTGCTGGTGAATGACAAGCTCATCCACCGCTGCCACCATGGGCGCAAGGTCAACATCGTCGCCCAGACTGGCGGCATCAAGGAGCACGGCTTTCATTCGGAGGTCCTGTGGCTGCATCGCAAGGTCCGACAGGCAAGTTTTACCTGACAGGTACTGCAAAACTGCAGTTTAATGTGTTAATAATGCGGTAGCAAAACAACCATAAGATATAAACAATTATAAAAATGACAAGAAACAGGACAGGGGATGCTTGAACTGGCGGGCGTAAGCAAACGGGTGGGCAACGAGGATCATATCCGCGATGTCAGTTTGCAGCTTGAACGCGGATCAATGAATGTGCTGCTGGGGCCGACCCTGTCGGGCAAGACCAGCCTGATGCGTCTGATGGCGGGGCTGGACAAGCCCACCCGTGGTGATATTCTGCTCGATGGAGTCAGTGTGCTCGGTATTCCGGTGCAAAAGCGCCGGGTCGCCATGGTGTATCAGCAATTCATTAATTATCCCACCCTGACCATTTACGAAAACATCGCCTCGCCACTGCGCGTTGCCAGACTGGCAGCAGCCGATATTGACAAAAAAGTTCGTCATGCTGCCGATCTGCTGCGTTTGACAGAATTTCTGGATAAACGCCCGGCAGAGTTGTCCGGTGGCCAGCAACAGCGTACAGCCATTGCCCGGGCGCTGGTCAAGGAATCGCAGTTGGTCCTGCTCGACGAGCCGCTGGCAAATCTCGACTACAAGCTGCGTGAAGAGCTGAGGCAGGAACTGCCACGCATATTTGCCGAGCTGGGAGCCATCCTGGTGTATGCCAGCACCGAGCCGAGCGAAGCGCTGCTATTGGGAGGCAATACTGCGACTCTGCACCAGGGTCGTGTAACCCAGTTTGGTGCAACCATCGATGTGTTTCAGCAGCCGGTGGATCTGGTCACTGCCAGGACCTTCTCTGATCCGCCACTCAACACTGCCCCGGTCAGCAAACGCGGCGCCGAATTACGCCTGGATCGTTTTGTCATTCCCCTGTCAGCAGCGCAGGCGGCCATGCCGGACGCGAATTACACGTTGGGGCTGCGCCCCTGGCATCTGACACTGGAAGGCAGCGCTGACTGTACAGTTGAAGGGCAGGTGAAGGTCACTGAAATCACGGGTTCTGAAACCTATATCCATCTGCATGTTGCGGATCAGCCCTGGGTCAGCCTCACCCACGGCATTCGGCACCTTGACGTCGATACGTCGCAGTTACTGCATTTTTCGCCGGAGAATATCTACCTGTTTGATGAGACCGGGCACTTGGTAATGGCGCCCCGTTCGCCGGTGCCGGTATCGAAAGCGTTGCTGGCGGAGCAAGCATGGCAAAAATAACTCTCAATAACATTGCCCACTCCTATGATGGCGGCAATAGCTACGCGCTGAAGGCAATGTCCCATGAATGGAATGACGGCGGCGCCTATGCCTTGCTGGGTCCGTCTGGCTGCGGTAAAACCACCTTGCTCAACATCATTTCAGGGCTGCTGCAGCCCAGCGAGGGTCAGTTGTTATTTGACGATGTCGACGTCAGCAGCCTGCCTACCGAACAGCGCAACATCGCTCAGGTGTTCCAGTTCCCGGTGCTGTACGACACCATGACGGTGGCTGACAATCTGGCGTTTCCGCTGCGCAACAGGCGTGGGCCCGACAAACTGTCGGCTGCGGAAATTGACCATCGGGTGCAGCAGGCGATTAGCATGCTCGGGCTCGAAGCGCTGGCCGGACGCAAGGCGCGCGGTTTGAGTGCCGATGATAAACAGAAAATTTCCCTTGGCCGGGGCCTGGTGCGGACCGACGTCAACGCCATCCTGTTTGATGAACCCTTAACCGTGATTGATCCGCATCTGAAGTGGCAGCTGCGCACGCAGCTTAAACAGATCCATCGTCAATTCGGGCATACCATGATTTATGTGACACATGACCAGACCGAGGCACTGACCTTTGCCGACAAGGTGGTGGTGATGCTCGCGGGCGAAGTCGTGCAGATGGGAACACCGCAGGAACTGTTCGATGCTCCGCAACATACCTTTGTCGGCAAATTCATTGGCTCGCCCGGCATGAATGTGCTGCCCTGTGAACTGGCCGGCAAAGAGGCTGTTATTGATGACCGCCGCATCGCGCTGGCGCGGGAATACCCGACACTGAACGGTGTCATTGAGCTGGGCATACGTCCGGAGTTTGTGCGTCTGGTGAATAGCGGGCAGGGTCTGCCGGTGCAGATCGTCAGCGTTGAAGATGTCGGGCGACACCGGATTGTCCGGGCGCAACTGAATAAACACCGACTGGATATTATCGTGCCGGCACACCAGCCCGTTCCCAGTGAGCCCGGTGTCGAGTTTGACAGCGACAGAATCAATATCTATCAGAATTCGCAGTTGGTCGGGTGGGAGCATCAGTTATGAAACCCTGGAACAACAAAGCCTGGTTTTTTGTGCTGCCGGTGCTGTTGCTGGTGGCATTCAGTGCCATTATCCCGCTGATGACCGTGGTGAACTATTCGGTACAGGACTCTTTCGGCAATAATGAATTTTACTGGGTCGGACTGGAATGGTTCCAGGAAGTGCTGGCATCGGAGCGATTTCATAATTCGTTGATGCGTAACCTGCTATTCTCCGGCATCATTTTGCTGATCGAAATCCCTTTGGGTATTGCGGTGGCGCTGGCGATGCCCCGGCGCGGCTGGGGCGTGTCAGTGTGTCTGGTATTGATGGCCTTGCCGTTGCTGATTCCCTGGAACGTGGTAGGAACTATCTGGCAGGTGTTTGCCCGGGTCGATATCGGATTACTGGGGCATACGCTGGCGGCGCTGGGTGTTGATTACAACTATACGCAGGACACCTTTGATGCCTGGGTGACGCTGATAGCCATGGACGTCTGGCACTGGACCAGTCTGGTGGTGCTGCTTTGCTATTCTGGCCTGGTGTCGATTCCCGATGCCTACTATCAGGCTGCGCGCATTGATGGTGCTTCGCGCTGGGCGGTGTTCCGATACATTCAATTGCCCAAAATGCGTCGCGTATTGGTGATCGCGGTGCTGCTGCGGTTTATGGATTCGTTCATGATTTACACGGAACCGTTTGTCGTAACCGGCGGTGGTCCGGGCAACGCCACCACCTTCCTGTCCATTGATCTGGTGCAGATGGCGATTGGTCAGTTTGACCTGGGGCCGGCCGCTGCCATGTCACTGATTTATTTTCTTATCATCCTCGTCATTAGCTGGGTGTTCTACACCGTCATGACCCAGCAGGACAACGATTCGGTCACCGATGGCAGACAGGGAGGTGGCCAATGACGCTGGCTGTCAGAGGTTCAGGATCGGACAAAAGCTGGTTGGTACCGACATTCTATATTCTGTTTCTGATGTTGCCTTTGTACTGGCTGCTGATGATGAGTTTCAAGACCAATCAGGAAATTCTTTCCACTTTTTCGCTGTGGCCGCAGGATTTCACGCTGCAGAATTATCAGACCATCCTTACCGACGCCAGTTGGTACAGCGGCTATATCAACTCCATGATTTACGTGGTGATGAACACCGTCATCTCGCTTGCGGTCGCGCTGCCCGCCGCCTATGCGTTTTCGCGGTACCGCTTTCTGGGTGACAAGCATCTGTTCTTCTGGTTACTGACCAATCGTATGGCACCACCGGCGGTGTTTGTGTTGCCATTTTTCCAGCTGTATTCCGCCTTTGGCCTGATTGACACCCATATTGCGGTAGCGCTGGCGCACTGCCTGTTCAATGTGCCGCTGGCGGTATGGATACTGGAGGGGTTCATGTCCAGTGTGCCCAAGGAAATTGATGAAACTGCGTATATCGATGGTTATTCCTTTCCGCGCTTCTTTGGCAAAATATTCATGCCCCTGATCGCCTCGGGAATTGGCGTTGCAGCGTTTTTCTGCTTTATGTTTTCCTGGGTTGAACTGCTGATCGCGCGAACCCTGACCGTGACCGATGCCAAACCCATTTCCGCGATCATGACCCGGACCGTGTCAGCATCCGGCCTGGACTGGGGCGTGTTGGCGGCAGCAGGCGTGTTGACGGTTATACCGGGCGCGCTGGTGATCTATTTTGTGCGCAATCATATCGCCCGGGGTTTTGCGCTCGGTCGTGTTTAGGAGACCTGTTCAATGGATCTAACGTGGATGGGCTGGACAACACCAACGGCCGTATTCTTTGTCGTGATAGGCGGCCTGATCGCATTAATGTGTATCTGGGAAGCGGTCAGTCCCGGCGGTCACCCGCGCAAGGGGATTTTGCAGTTTGAAACCACCCGTGGCGACCGCCTGTTTGTGACCTTGCTGGGCAGCGCGTTTATCAATCTGGCCTGGCTGGCGTGGTTTGGCTCACCATTGTGGTGGGCGCTGGTGGTTTGCGCCGTTTTTGCACTGCTGGTTTTTCTGTTTGTCTGATTTTTACCAAGGAGACGTTTCATGTTGCACAAGAAAACCGCTATCGCCGCCCTGATGGGTGCGGCTGGTCCCCTGTTGTTGCTGTCGAGCCCATCCTTGTTGGCAGATACCGAAGCGGCGCAACGCTGGCTGGAAGAGTTTCAGCCCTCGACTCTGAGTCGCGACGAACAGATGAGTGAGTTGCAGTGGTTTATTGACGCCGCACAGCCGTATCGGGGCATGGAAATCAAGGTGGTGTCAGAAACCCTGACCACCCATGAATATGAAGCGCAAACGCTTGCGCAGGCGTTTACCGACATCACCGGGATTGAAGTGACCCATGACCTGATCGGCGAAGGTGATGTGGTGGAAAAACTGCAGACGCAGATGCAGTCCGGGGAAAATATTTATGATGCCTACGTCAACGACTCTGATTTGATCGGCACCCATTTTCGTTATCAGCAGGTGCGCAACCTGACCGACTGGATGGCCGGCGAAGGCCGGGAGGTGACCTCGCCAACGCTGGACCTGGAGGACTTTATCGGACTGTCCTTTACCACGGCGCCGGACGGCAAAATTTATCAACTGCCCGATCAGCAGTTCGCCAATCTGTACTGGTTCCGTTATGACTGGTTTACGGATCCCGGGATCAAGGCCCAGTTCCAGCAAAAATATGGCTACGAGCTGGGGGTACCGGTGAACTGGTCGGCGTACGAGGATATCGCCGAGTTTTTCACCAATGACATTGGCACCATCGACGGGCGTCGTGTCTACGGCCACATGGACTACGGCAAAAAAGACCCGTCGCTGGGCTGGCGCTTTACCGATGCCTGGTTATCAATGGCTGGCGCCGGGGATGTCGGGATTCCCAATGGCCTGCCGGTTGACGAGTGGGGCATCCGGGTGGATGGCTGTCGCCCGGTTGGTTCCAGTGTTGAGCGCGGCGGCGCCACTGACGGCCCGGCGGCGGTATATTCGGTGACCAAATACGTTGACTGGCTGCAGAAATACGCCCCGCCGGAAGCGGCAGGCATGGTGTTCAGTGAGGCCGGACCGGTTCCTGCGCAAGGCAATATCGCGCAGCAGATTTTCTGGTACACCACCTTCACCGCCGACATGGTCAGACCCGGTTTGCCGGTCATGAATGCGGACGGGACGCCCAAGTGGCGTATGGCACCCTCGCCGCGTGGCGCATACTGGGAAGAAGGGCAGAAGCTGGGCTACCAGGATGCCGGCGCCTGGACCCTGATGAAATCCACGCCCGCAGACCGCGCCAGTGCTGCGTGGCTGTATGCGCAGTTCGTGACCTCAAAAACCGTGTCGCTGAAAAAGAGCCATGTGGGTCTGACCATTATCCGGGACTCGGATATTCGTCATGAGAGTTTTACCGAGCGGGCGGATGAGCTGGGTGGTCTGGTTGAGTTTTATCGTTCGCCAGCGCGGCTGCAGTGGACGCCCACGGGCACCAATGTGGCCGACTACCCCCGTCTGGCGCAGCTGTGGTGGCAGAATATTGGTGATGCCGCATCGGGCGCAAAAACACCGCAGGAAGCTCTGACCTCGCTGGCCGCCGATCAGGATCGCCTGATGCAGCGTCTGGAGCGGGCCAATGTACTGGGTGAATGTGGTCCGCGACTGAATGAGCCGCAGAGCCGTGAATACTGGTTTGCGCAGCCTGGCGCACCCAAGCCACCACTGGCCAATGAAAAACCGACACCGCTGACAGTGGACTATGATGAACTGGTGAGAAGCTGGCAGTAATACAATTGCCCACTGAGATGATCCGGAGTAGAGTCAGACGATGAAAACATACATGCTGTTTGCTGCCATGGTCCTGCTGACCTCCTGCTCCGCCGAGCAGGAGCCGTTGCCGGTCGAGCCGCTGGATATATTGCTCATCGGCGGTATGCTTTACTCAGGTGATGACGCACCGCCCACACCGGGTGATATCGGCATAGTGGGTGATCGCATCGTTGCCATTGGTGAACTGGCCGGTCGGGACGCGGCGTTGACGCTTGATGTGTCCGGTCTGGCGGTGGTGCCTGGTTTTGTCGACATCCACAGTCATGCGGTGCGCGACGATCTGGATGACGGCATTTTTCGCTGGCCCGACGCCGAGAACCTGATTCGGCAGGGCGTCACTACCATTGTGGGTGGCCCTGATGGCAGTTCTCCGCTGCCGGTGACCGATACCTTTGATGCGCTGGCGGCTGCACCCGCGTCGGTGAATTTTGCCACCTTTGTGGGTCATGGCTCCATTCGTGGCCAGGTGGTCGGTGAGGACGACCGGCCGGCGACAGACGAGGAGCTGGAACTGATGCGCGAACAGGTTCGTCTGGCAATGGAGTCAGGTGCCTTTGGTTTGTCATCGGGGCTGATCTATGCGCCGGGTCGTTTTGCTCAGACTGAGGAAGTTGTTGAGTTGGCCAAAGTGGCCGGTGACTATGGCGGCATCTATATCAGCCATATGCGTGAGGAAGGCCTGGCAGTACTCGACAGTGTGGCGGAAACCATTCGTATTGGCGAAGAGGGCGGGTTGCCCACACAGATCACGCATCACAAGATTGTTGGCGCGCCGATGTGGGGCAGTTCAGCGGCCACCCTGGGCCTGGTTGATGACGCCATAGCCCGCGGGGTGGATGTCTCCATCGACCAGTATCCCTACACGGCGTCCTCGACCAGTTTGACCATTCTGTTTCCGGGCTGGAGTCTGGATGGCGGACGTAGCGCATTGCTGGCGCGCATGGATGACCCGGCACAGCGTCAACGTTTGCGGGACGACATTGTTTATAATATCGAAGTGGACCGTGGTGGTGATGATCCGGCCAATGTTGGTATTGCCAATTGCCCGCACGATAACACCATAAACGGCCTGAACCTGAGTCAGATTCTGCGTTTGCAAGAACGCAATGTCAGTCACGAAAATGCAGCCGAGCTGCTGATGGAACTGGTATACGCCGGCAATTGCAGCGCAGTGTTCCATGCCATTGATGAAGAGGATGTGCGTAGTATCATGCGTCACGAGCGCACCATGATCGCCTCCGACGGTGGTATTGAAGGCCCGTCCGAACGGGTGCCGCATCCGCGCAACTATGGTACGTTTGCCCGGGTGCTGGGTCACTATTCCCGCGACGAAGGCGTGTTGCCGCAATACACCGCCATCCACAAAATGAGCATGATGCCGGCTGACCGGATCAATCTGCACGACCGCGGTCGTCTGCTAACAGGCGCCATTGCTGATATTGCAGTCATTGACCTGGCAGAAGTGATCGACCGTTCTACATTTGAATTGCCGCACCGTTATGCTCAGGGTGTGCATCATGTTTTTGTTAACGGCCAGCCGGTATTGCTTGATGGTGACATGACAGGGGCGTTACCCGGCAGGGTGCTGCGCTCCGGTGACTATCGCTGATTGCGGGTGTTTTGCCGCGCCCCTCCACTCAATTCGGAAAAAATCAATGACACGCAGTTCTTTTTCAGAAACATCTTCGAACTCCACAACGATTGGTACACCACTGGCTGCCCATGCCACCCGGGTGATGTTTCTGGGCAGCGGCGAGTTGGGCAAGGAAGTGGTCATTGAGTTGATGCGTTTTGGTTGCGAAGTGATCGCGGTAGACCGGTATGCCAATGCGCCGGCGATGCAGGTTGCCCATCGCAGTCATGTCATCAATATGCTGGACGGGGCAGCCTTGCGGGCGCTGGTCGAGCAGGAGCGGCCACACCTGCTGGTCCCGGAGATCGAGGCAATTGCCACCGATGAACTGGTCACACTGGAAGCCGAAGGCTGGCATGTGATTCCATCGGCGCGGGCGGCACAGCTGACCATGAATCGCGAAGGCATCCGGCGCCTGGCCGCCGAGGACCTGGGGCTGTCGACCTCGCCCTATCAGTTCGCGGAAACCCATGAGCAATACCTGGGCGCGATCAGGAATATCGGTTTGCCCTGTGTGATCAAACCGATCATGTCGTCTTCGGGTAAAGGCCAGAGTACGGTCAAAACTGCCGACGATGTCGAACGTGCCTGGGATTACGCGCAGTCAGGTGGCCGGTCCGGCAAAGGCAAGGTAATTGTCGAAGGCTTTGTCGATTTTGATTACGAGATTACCCTGTTGACGGTGCGTCATCGCGATGGCACCAGTTTTTGTGCGCCAATTGGCCATCGTCAGGAAAAAGGGGATTACCGCGAATCCTGGCAGCCGCAAGCCATGAGCTCTGTGGCACTGCAGGAAGCCCGGCGAATCGCAGCGGCCGTTACCGAAGCGTTGGGTGGATTCGGGCTGTTTGGTGTTGAGTTGTTTATCAAGGGTGACAATGTCTACTTTAGCGAAGTGTCGCCGCGGCCTCACGATACGGGTCTGGTCACGCTGATTTCGCAAAACCTGTCGGAATTCGCATTGCACGCGCGCGCGATTCTGGGGTTGCCGATTCCGGTTATCCGGCAGCTGGGACCCTCGGCATCAGCGGTGTTGCTGGTGGCGGGTGAGTCCAGTGACATGCAGTATGGCAATCTTGAACAGGCGCTGGCGGAACCGGATACGGACCTGCGCCTGTTTGGCAAGCCGGAAGTACACGGCGAACGGCGGCTGGGGGTGGCCCTGGCGCGTGATGAAGATATCGACAGCGCCGTTCAGAAAGCGTTGCGTGTAGCCAGCAGTATCAAGGTGACGCTCTGAACCGGATTCCGCTGCAGGTCATAATTACAATTTGTAGACCATGTGGATGCCATCACCAATAGGCACCAGGCTGGCACTGACGCGTCGGTCATTGGCGATTTTCCTGTTGAGAAGCTGAAGTGCCCGGGTATCTTCGTCGTGGCTTTGGTCATCCAGCACCTTGCCGTACCACAAACAATTATCAAGCATGATCAGACCGCCCGGGCGCAGCAGCTTGAGTGACTGTTCATAGTAGTGATCATAGGCGCTCTTGTCGGCGTCAATGAAAACAAAGTCATACTGCCCGGCACCGTCTGCCAGCAGCAGTGCGGCCAATGTGTCCGAAGCAGGTGCCAGCCGCAGGTCGATACGATCTTCAACTTCTGCCTGTTGCCAGTAACGCTGCGCGATTGCAGTCCATTCTTCACTGAGGTCGCAGGCCACTATTCGGCCGCCAGGCAGCATTGCCTGTGCTGTGATCAAGGTGCTGTACCCGGTATATACACCGATTTCGATACAATGGCGCACCTGCATGCTGCGTAACACCACGCTCATGAAGCGCGCCTGCTCATGCGAAATCTGCATTTGTGCGTCTTTAAGGGTTGCGGTTTCGTCAAACAGCGCTTTCAGAACGGGCTGTTCCGGCTCCAGATGTTGCTCGATATAGTCATGTATGGCCTGGTCTACCTGTATCCATCGTGACATGTTGATCCTCCTGGTGTAATTCTGACCGGCAGGCCTGCCCGTTAGCGCTGGCTGTAGGCAGCGCAGCCCCGCAGACCCGGGTCTGTGATATGCATTATGGCCACCGGTACTCTTTGACACCAGCCACTGAAATTGCCTTTCTCGTTGAAGGCGGCAATAAACAACTCACGATTAAACAGCTCGTCCAGCTTGTGCAACATGGCGCCAGAGAGAAAAAAACCGCCAACACTGCCCATGTTCAATGCTATGTCGCCGCAGACGGCGCCCAGAATCCGACTGAATTCATCCAGGCTCTGCCGGGCCAGCTGATCGCCGTGGCGGGCCGCAGCAACAATGTCTGCTGCCGACATTTCGTCGGCATTTTTGCCGGTGTTCAGGACAAAAATTGCCGAGTAGATATTGCGTAGCCCCGGCCCTGATAAAAGGTAATCCGCAGTGACGCGCGGGTAGCTGTCCCACAGGTGTACCAGAATCGCCAGCTGGCGTGGCGACAATGGTGCGAAAGCACACTGGCCGGGCTCGGATTCCAGTATCTCGCGACCAAAGGTCATGGTGGCGGCGCCAAAGCCGGTACCGGGGCCGGCGACGGTGCGATTGCCCTGTGTCCAGTTTATGCTGTCCGCGCCGGCGTGTTGTATCCAGGTAACATCCGTGTCGCTGAGCCCGGGCAGGCACCAGGCCTGCGCTGTGAAGTCATTGATCGCGGTTACCGGCATGGTAAACGTGTCGGTCAGTGATTGCAGGCTGAATTGCCAGTGGTTATTCGTCAGTTTTATCTCATCCTGATCGGTGGCAGCTGCCACGGCCAGACAGATACGGCTCGGGGCGGGCGCCTGCTGTGAGTGGCAGGTTTGCAGGTAGGATGCGATAGCCTCTTTGATGCCCGGAAAATCCTGACTGCGCATCGACACTCTGTGACTAAGCGTGTGACCTGCGTTCGCCAGCGCAAAGCGGGCGTTGGTGCCGCCAATGTCAGCGACCAGTACTGTGTCGCCTGGTGTTCCTGATTGTGCTGTTGCAAGTGCAGATGATTCGCCTGAATGCATGTCGGTATTGTCCGGACTTGAAATTTGCACTTTTGTAGCGGCCCTGTAAAACACTGTCAAGCACGCTGATGGTAGACAGCCGTCTTTGGGCGATATATGCTCACGACTTTAATCATCCGGCCATGGTATCACCATCCCGATACTCTGGCTTGTGCCCGGGACTTACGAAGTCTGCCAGCACCCAGGAGACAGCCATGAGTAAGTCTGACCGCGCGCCCGCGTACGACGGCATGTTCGAGAAAATCGAGCGCGCCGATCTTAACGAACTGCATTTCCGCTACGATAAATCCTCCGGCCTGCGTGCCATCATTGCGATCCACAACACCCGACTGGGACCTGCGCTCGGTGGGTGCCGGTTTATTGCCTACAACAACGACGACGATGCCATAGATGATGTTATCCGGCTTGCGCGCGGCATGAGTTACAAAGCTGCTATTGCCAATGTTCCGCAAGGCGGTGGCAAGGCTGTCATCCTGAAACCGATGGAAGCGTTTGATCGCCAGGACCTGTTTCAGGCCTTCGGCCGTTTTATCCACGACCTGGGCGGGCGTTACATCACCGCTGTGGACAGTGGCAGCCTGATCAGGGATATGGATGAAGTGGCTATCAATACGCCGTACGTGTCGGGAACCAGCAAAGACGGGCACGATCCCTCACCGGTGACAGCGCTCGGTGTCTATGCCGGTATTCGCGCTGCGGTGCAGCATCAGCTGCAACGTGATTCACTCAAGGGATTGCGCATTGCTGTGCAGGGTGTCGGTAACGTGGGGCATGCCCTCGCTGCGCTGTTACACAAGGACGGCGTGAAATTGATTGTCAGTGATGTCGATGACAATCGGGTGCATCGTTGTGTGACGGATTTTGGTGCCACCGTTGTGGCAACTGATGACATTTACGGCGTTGACTGCGAGCTGTTTGCGCCCTGTGGTCTGGGCGGCATTCTCAACGCAAAAACCATCCCCAAGCTGCGATGCAGCATTGTTGCCGGCGCTGCCAATAACCAGCTCAGCGACGACAGTCAGGGCGATTTGCTGCACAAAAAGGGCATCCTGTACGCGCCGGACTATGTCATCAATGCCGGCGGTCTGATTCAGGTATCACTGGGTTATCTGAAAAAAACCGACAGTGAAATCAATCAGCGTACAATCGCCCTGGGTAGCACGCTGACAGACCTGTTTGAACGCAGCCGGGCCGACAATACGCCCCCTGAACAGATAGCCAACCGGGTGGCTGAAGCGTTATTGTTCGACTAGTCTGTCCATGATTGTGGTCTCTGACCGCCTTCGATTGCGCGCAGGGGGCGGATAGGCTAGTGTGGCCGACTGAATCGAGTTGCGAAGAGCATTTTCCGCATGATCACTGCATTGGCGTGGGCAAATATTCTGCTGATTTTTGTCTGCCTGGTGCCCCTGTGGCGTAATGAACACTGGTTGGTCCGATCGCTGGACTTTCCGAGGCTGCAATTTTCCGTGGCGTTGGTGATTGTGCTGTTGGCAGACCTGCTGATACTGGACCTGGTGCGCCCGGTAAACTGGATTCTGATCGCCGGCGTGGGTGCCTGCCTGTGTTTTCAGGCATGGTGGATTTTGCCCTATGGCGCCTGGCACAAAAAGGAAGTTGGCGACGCTGCCGCGCCGGATCCCGACAATACGCTGAGCCTGATCACAGCCAATGTATTGACCCCGAATCGCAATGCAGAGGCGCTGATCGCGCTGGTTCGGCAATGCCGGCCCGATATTCTGGTGACGCTGGAATCAGACAGTTGGTGGCAGCAGCGGCTGGACACGCTCGATACCGATTACCCCTATAGCATCAAGTGTCCGCTGGATAATCTCTACGGTATGCATGTCTATTCGCGGTTGCCGCTGATGAATCCGCGCGTCGAGTATCTGGTTGAAGATGATGTTCCGTCCATGTATGCCGATGTCGTGCTGCCTTCCGGACAACGCATTCAGGCTCATTTCCTGCACCCGGCGCCCCCCAGTCCCACTGAAAACGAGACCTCAGGTCCTCGTGACAAGGAGCTCGTGATGGTAGCGCGGTTGGCCAGAGGCGTGGGCGGGCCGCGTCTGGTGACAGGTGACCTGAATGATGTCGCGTGGTCTGAAACCACAAGATTGTTTCGTAAAATCAGTGGTCTGCTCGACCCACGTGTTGGGCGCGGCATGTTCAACAGTTTTCATGCAAAATTCTGGTTCTGCCGCTGGCCGCTGGATCATCTGTTTGTCAGTCACCATTTTACGCTGTCTGGCATTCGGCGCCTGGCACCATACGGCTCCGATCATTTTGCCATTTTTGCCGAGCTTGTGCTGGCACCGGGGAATGGGCAAAAAGGTAATGGCCCGGAAGCTGACAGCGACGACAAAGCATTTGCGCGCGACAAAATTTCATAATCCGTTAAATCTTTATCAGTATCCGGCAGCATGTACCGGTCTGGCGTGATTAAATTGACGTAATCGACAACCAGTGAGATAGAGAAATAACAAGAGAGTCAGGCCCATGTATTATCGTTTTTCCCGCACCCTGCAAGTCGTTGCACTGTTGCTGACTGGCATGTTCGCCGTCAATGCTCATGCCAGCGGCGATTTCGCCTTGCTGGATCAGCATGGCCAGTTTCATCAATTGAGCCGATATGCTGAACACGACGCAGTCGTGATGCTGGTTATTGCGGCTGACGAGCCCACATCATCGCGCGCGATGGCTGCGTTGCAACAGGTTCGTCAACAGCTGACACGGCAAGCGCCGGACGCCCGGGTGCCGTTTTTTCTGCTATATGGCGAAGCGGATCCTGAGCGGGCGGCCGTGCAGGCCATGGCTGAGACGCAGGGGATCGACTTTCCGGTGCTGCTCGATGATGCCCAGATTGTGCTGACTACGTTGGCGGCGCAGCAGCTGGGCGAGGTATTCATCCTGGACCCGGGGTCCCAGGATGTCTTGTTTCGTGGTGCACTGGGTGCATCAGGTGCTGATGGCGAGATGCAGCGTGGACAGGTGCAGCAGGCATTGGCAGATAGCCTCACCGGCAATAGCATTGCCAGCGAAGCCATGACAGCCTCTGGTCCGGACATTGATTACCACTACCGGCGTCAGCTGGAGGCTCAGCCGATCTCATATCAGAACGATATCGCGCCGTTGTTGCAACGCCGGTGCGCGCACTGTCATGTTGAGCAGGGTCTGGCGCCCTGGGCGATGAACCGGCATCTGATGGTGCTGGGCTGGAGCCCGATGATACGTGAAGTGGTCATCACCCGCCGCATGCCACCGGGACAGATCGATGGTTATGTTGGTGACTGGCAGCAGACGCACGAGCTGCCACCGGAGGAGCTGGCCATGTTGATCCACTGGATTGATCAGGGTGCACCTCAGGATGGTGATGTTGATCCGCTCGCTGAGCCGGCCGCCGACCTGGCAAGCTGGCCACTGGGTGAACCCGATCTTGTTGTTGACGTGCCAGAACAGGCATTGCCGGCAACAGGCATTGTCGATTTTTTACTGGAAAGCGCGGAACTTTCACTGTCTGAAAATAGATGGTTGCGCGCAGTGGCGTACGATGTCGGCGACAAAAGTGTGCTGCACAGTCTGATGATATATGCACGCGATAGAGATGCGCCGGTGATCGCAGAGGCAGACCTGATTGATCCCGAAGTCTCGGATTATGTCAGTATTTTTGTCCCCGGTGAGCGCGTTGATGCGTTCCCGGAGGGCTCTGCCTACTTGCTGGAAGCGGGCCGGGAGCTGGCCTTCAAGATCCGATACCTGACCTCCGGGCGCGAGACTGTGGACCGCACGCGGATCGGACTGTATTTTCAGGACGAAGCGCCCGAGATGATTGTTGACAGTATCGTCCTGGCCAATGACACCATCAATATACCTGCCGGTGCTGCCGAACATCGGGAGATGGCGCACAGCGAGCCGCTGGCGACGGATGTTTATCTGACCAGCCTGTCGCCGCACGCGCATGGGCGCGCCAGAAGTACACAGCTGACGGCGATTTATCCTGATGGCGACCGAGAGCTGATTGCCAATGTTGCCAATTACAATTTCAACTGGCAGCTGACCTACCGTTTGCGGCAGCCGTTGCTGCTACCCGCGGGTAGCCGCCTGGAAGCGGAAACAGTCTACGACAATTCGCTGGGTAACCCGCTCAATGCCGACCCGACTGTATCTGTGCAGTGGGGATTGAGCGACCAGGACGAAATGTTCAATCATTACGTGCGTATTTTGCGACCGCGCTGAGCGCGGCCGCCGGCCTGCCATCCGGTGCTGAGGTGCCGGAAGCAGGGCGCACATCCTGTCTGCCTTGTTTACGACATGGTACGGTCTATTTTTAGTGGCCCCCAGGCCTGACAGAGCGGCATCACCTCCATGGCGTTGATATTGACGTGCGGAGGCACGCTGCACACCCAGTGGATGATGTCGGCAATATCCTGCGCTGTCAGCGGCTGGGTTCCGTCATAAACGGTGTCTGCTTTGTCCTTATCCTGCTTGAAGCGTACCAGTGAGAACTCGGTTTCTGCCATTCCTGGCTCGATATTGCTGACCTTGATATTTTTGCCCAGCAAATCAGCACGCAGCTCACGGCTGAACTGTTGCACGAAGGCTTTGGTAGCACCATAGACATTGCCGCCCGGATAGGGCCAGCTACCAGCAGTGGAGCCGACATTGATAATGTGACCGCGATTGCGGGCCACCATGCCGGGCAGCAGCAGACGGGTCATGCGCACCAGGGCTGTGATATTGGTGTTGATCATGGTTTCCCAGTCTTGCATGTCGGCTTCATCGGCGGATGACAGGCCCAGTGCCAGTCCTGCATTGTTGATCAGGATGTCGGGCGCCTGGAATCCCTCAGGTAACGCCGCCAACGTCCGCTGCAGTGCGGCGGCGTCGGTGAGATCGATAGCAACGCAGTGGACGTGCGCGTGACCGGACAGTTCTGCCTTCAACTGTTCAAGACGTTCAACCCGGCGTGCCAGTAAAATCAGGTTGTCTCCGGAGGCTGCAAACTTGCGCGCGCAGGCTTCGCCGAAGCCTGAAGAAGCGCCGGTAATCAATACGGTTCGGGTCATCAATTTTCCTCAATACGGTATTCGGTTTTTACGGATTCAGTAGTCGGAACCAGACTATCGGTCATGTGCAGATCTTGTGCAAGCACCGTAGAGGTCGATCATCGATCCAAAAAAACCGGGGGCATTGTGTCCTTGCAGGAGTCAATGCCCCCGGAAACCGGGTCAGCAGGAAGCAGTGCAGGCCCGGCCGCCCGCCGTCCGTGACAGGCTTCGGACGTCGTCCGTGCGTCCACAGTGGTTATAGATCACCCGCTCGATGTCTGCCTGTTTTTTTTTGCCTGGCGGTCTTGAAAAAAATCGTCGTGGCCATATCAAGGGAAGTAGGGCAGGCGCTCATGAAGAGGCCGGCCCCGGTTGCCCGATCCAATGGATGGGCACAAAACACTAACCCTGAACGTATATTGCTTGATGAGGATATGACTATGAGAAATTTTGATTTTGCCCCTCTGTACCGATCAACTGTCGGCTTTGAACACCTGAGCCAATTGCTGGATTCCATCGCCCAGCGCGATCAGAACCAGCCCAGCTATCCGCCCTATAACATCGAGCGGCTGGATAAAGATGAATACCGAATTACCATGGCTGTTGCCGGATTCAATCAGGATGAATTGAGTATCCAGTCCGAGCAGCAAACCCTCAAGGTTCGCGGTGACAAGGCTGACGACAGTACCGAGCGTCAGTACCTGCACCAGGGCATTGCGGCGCGCAATTTTGAACGTGTCTTCCAGCTGGCGGAGCATGTGAAGGTGGTTAACGCCAATATCGAGAACGGACTGCTGCATATCGAATTGCGCCGGGAAGTACCTGAGACCATGAAGCCAAGGCAGATCCCGATTGGACTGTCTGCAGAAAAGCTGATTGAAGACAAATGATGTTTGCCCGGCAGCTGGTTTATTCAGGCCGGCAGCCGCTTTATGCAGGAAAGTAACTCCGTGACAGAAGGTTAATTCCAAGGCAGCCTGCGGGCTGCCTTTTTTTTGCCTGACTTTTTGCCTTTTTTAGCCTGGCTTTTCGCCGGACAAAGGTGTCCGCGGCATCAGGGTTGTATCCGGCACTGCGACAATCGGTCGCAGTTGCGCGGGCTCTAATGCCAACCGCTTTCGGTTACACTAAACACTGCTTTTAAACTTCTTTTTTAGTGAGAGTTATGGTGCGATCTATCCTGTACAGCCCGTTTTCACGTTATTCAATGCTTGCCGGTCTGGCGCTGTTGATGCTGGGCCATGCCGGGCCCGGCAGGGCAGATGAAGGTTGTGTCGACACAGAAACGATATCTGTGCACTGTGGCCAGACTCCCAGCGCGCACTATACCAGTGATGGTCGTCTGTGGGTGGTCTTCGAGCAGTATCAGCATGCTTATGTCGCCCACTCCGACGACCATGGTGATAGTTATTCACCGCCAGTCAGGGTAAATGGCAGTGCGGAGAACATTGAAACCAACGGCGAGAATCGGCCGAAGATCCTGGTCGACCAGGATCTTGTATATGTCTCCTGGACACAGAAAACCGAGGGCCAGCATACCGGCGATATCCGCTTTTCCCGTTCCACGGATGGCGGACAGAGTTTTGCGCCGGTGCGCACCATCAATGACGATGGTTTGCTGACCAGTCACCGCTTCGACAGCCTGTTTCTGGCCTCCTCTGGACATCTCTATCTGACCTGGCTCGACAAGCGTGAACTGGAGTACGCCGCGCAGCGGGGGCAAGAGTATACCGGCAGTGGCGTGTTTTACGCGGTATCGGATGATCAGGGGCAAACATTTACGGCCAATCGCAAGGTTGCCGATCATAGTTGCGAATGCTGTCGTATAGCGGTGGCGCCCTATGGCGACGACGGCGTGGCGCTGATGTGGCGTCATGTGTTCGATGGCACGACCCGCGACCATGCCATCGCTGCGGTGGGCCCGGAGGGCGTTCTAACCGGGTTCAGCCGCGCGACCGTGGATGAGTGGCAGATTGATGCCTGTCCGCATCATGGCCCCGATATGGCCCTGAGCACCACGGCCCCGGGTGACGATGTTTATCACATGACCTGGTTCAGTGCGGGCGATCGTCACAAAGGGATTTATTATGGCCGCCATGAACTGACATCGGGTGCAACCACCCTGGTGCGTCAGATCGATGGCAACGCCGGCGCCAGTCATCCACAGATTGCTGAATGGCAGGGCGTGCAGCATCTGGTCTGGAAGCGCTTTGATGGTGCCGCTACGCAGCTGTTGTGGATCTATTCGCGAGATGACGGCGCCAACTGGAGCGAACCACAGGTGCTGGCGTCGACCACCAATGCCTCCGATCATCCGCTGTTAATAAGGGGTCCGGACAGTCTGCGCCTGGGCTGGCACAGCCGCAACGAAGGCTATCGGCTCATGATGCTGCCCGAGCCGGGGCTGGATATCATTCCTTTCACGGCCGACAGTTTTGCGCGAGTCAAAGCCGGGCGGGCGGGACAGCCCTTCGTATTAGCGCTGTGGTCAGTGGATTGCCCGCCATGCATGGTTGAGCTTGATCTGCTCGGACGTATGCGTGAACAGCATCCGGATTTGCCGCTGGTACTGATATCTGTGGATGACATTGCCCTGCAGGCAGATGCCGAAGACTTTCTGCTCGACTACGGGCTGGCAGACATGACCTCGTGGATGTTTGCCGACGATTATGCTGCACCTCTGCGCTACAGCATTGATCCGCAATGGTTTGGTGAGTTGCCGCGTAGCTATCACTTTGATGCACAACACCAGTCCCGGGCCCACAGTGGCATCATGACCGAGGCGCAATTGCGCACCTGGCTGGAATTGTAGGCGATTCAACAGCCGATGCTAAGCAGCGGATTACAAAAGAGTCTTTGACGAACCGTGCCTGTTTGTACTTTAATCAGTGCCTGTTATAAAGCACAGACAGGAATGCGATATGAAAGCTGTAGGATACACAGACGGACCCCTGTTCGATTTCGACGCCCCAACACCCGTGCCCGGTCCCCGTGATCTCCTGGTCGAGGTCAGTGCCATTGCCGTAAATCCCGTTGACACCAAAATCCGTGGACGCGTCAAACCGGAGGACGGCACGCCAAAGGTACTGGGCTGGGACGCGGTGGGCCGGGTGACTGCTGTTGGCGCCCAGGTCAAATCGTTTAAGGTCGGCGATCGTATCTGGTATGCCGGTGACGTCAGTCGCGGTGGTTGTAACGCTCAGTTGCAGTGTGTTGATGAGCGCATTGCTGCTCTGGCTCCCACGTCGCTGAGTGATGCGGAAGCGGCAGCATTGCCGTTGACCACCATTACGGCCTGGGAAATGTTGTTTGACCGGTTGCAGATACCGGGTGGTGACGAAGGTGCCGGCCGGGTATTGCTGATTGTCGGTGCCAGCGGTGGTGTCGGTTCGATGCTGGTGCAGCTTGCCCGCCAGTTGACCCGTGCTACGGTTATCGCTACCGCGTCACGTCCGCAGAGCAAGGCCTGGGTAGAGCAACTGGGCGCCCATCATGTGCTGGACCACAGTCAATCATTGCAGGCACAGCTCGCGGGCACCGGTCTCGCTGACATAACCGATGCTGCCTGCGTTAACCGCACTGGTCAACACTATGCGGATATTGTCGCCATGATGCGCCCGCAGGGCCGCATTTGCCTGATTGATGACCCCATTGAGCCGCTGGATATCAAGCTGATGAAGCAGAAAAGCCTGTCTCTGCACTGGGAGTTCATGTTCACACGACCGCTGTTTTCCACCGCAGACATGAGCGCTCAGCATGCGCTGTTATCAGAGGTTGCGCAATTGATCGACAAGGGTTTGCTGCGAACCACACTGGGCGAGCATTTTGGCGTTGTCAATGCCGCCAATCTGGAACGCGCCCACGACGCGATGAAAACTGAACATACCATCGGTAAGGTTGTCCTTGAGGGGTTTGACGCCTGACAACTGCCTGTCTGACAATTTCTTTACTGTTCCCGGAGCCTACATGTCCCGATTGCCACCTGTATTAGAGAATCTGCCATTTCCCGTTGTCGGATCACCGCTGTTTATCATCAGCAACCCGAAGCTGGTCATTGCCCAGTGTATTGCCGGCGTGGTCGGTTCCATGCCGGCGCTGAATGCACGCCCGGCAGAGCAGCTGGAGGACTGGCTGGCAGAAATTACCGAAACGCTGGATGCTTATAACAAAGCCAACCCGGACAAGCCCGCAGCGCCGTTTGCCATCAATCAGATTGTGCATCGCAGCAATGACCGCCTGGATCATGATATGGCGCTGTGTGAAAAGTACAAAGTGCCTATCATCATCACCAGCCTGGGTGCGCGTGAGGACGTCAACAAGGCGGTACAGGCCTGGGGCGGCATTGTGCTGCATGATGTTATCAATAACGTGTTTGCTCACAAGGCCATCGACAAGGGGGCTGACGGCCTTATTTGTGTGGCAGCAGGCGCCGGTGGGCATGCCAGCGTCAAAAGCCCGTTTGCCATGGTGCAGGAGATCCGCGAATGGTTTGACGGACCTTTGCTGCTGGCCGGCTCCATTGCCACCGGCAATGCCATTCTGGCGGCGCAGGCCATGGGGGCAGACATGGCCTATATCGGTTCGCCGTTTATCGCCACGGATGAAGCCCGGGCGGTGGACGGTTACAAAAACATGATCGTAGAGAGCAATTCAGACGATATTGTGTACAGCAATTTCTACACGGGTATCCATGGCAACTATCTGAAGGGCAGTATCCGTAACGCCGGCATGGACCCCGATAATTTACCTGAATCTGACCCCAGCAAAATGAACTTTGGTGACGGTGGCGAAAAACGTGCGTGGCGTGATATCTGGGGCTGCGGCCAGGGTATCGGCGCCATTCGTGAGGTTGTGCCAACGGCAACCCTGGTCGCGCGCCTGAGGCGTGAATATGACGAAGCCAAAAGTCGCCTGTGTCAGTAACGACGTGTCCGGAGTAATCAGATGACGGCGGCGGTTCGATTCTTTTGGCTCTTTGTGGCGCTGATGTTGCCACTGAGCTTTTATCTTCTGGTTGATGCAACGCAGTGGGCTGTGGCACCGGTTAGTCTGGCACAACAACCCTGGCCACTGTTGCTGTTCCTTGTTGTTGTAGTATTTACTGCCACCGGTCTGTATGACCTGTTTATTGCTGACAGCAATCTACGTAAAAACTATCCGGTATTCGCCAATATCCGTTTCATGCTGGAGGGCATTCGTCCGGAGATCCGTCAGTATTTTATAGCAGACAACCTGGAGGAAGCGCCGTTTAACCGGGAAACCCGGGATCTGATTTATCGCCGCGCCAAGCAGCTTGATGATACCTTGCCGTTTGGCACGGAACGGGACATTCTTGCCCAAGGTTACCTCTGTATTTTCCACTCCATCAATGCCAGGCACATCAATCCCGAGCATGTCCGGGTCACGATTGGTGGTCCGGCGTGTCGCCAACCATACAGTTCAGCTTTGCTGAATGTTTCCGGTATGAGCTTTGGTGCGCTCAGCAACAATGCCATCAGCGCGCTCAACAAGGGCGCAAAGCTGGGAGGTTTTTCCCATAACACCGGGGAGGGTGGTATCAGTCCTTACCATTTGACGTATGGCGGTGATCTGGTCTGGCAGATTGGCACTGGCTATTTTGGTTGCCGGCATGCTGACGGGAGTTTCAGTGACGAGGCATTTCGCCGGACGGCCGCCAACGAAGTCGTCAAGATGATCGAGATAAAGTTGTCCCAGGGTGCCAAGCCATCTCATGGTGGCGTGCTGCCAGGGGCCAAGGTGAGTCCGGAAATTGCCGCGATCCGGTTGGTGGAGGTTGGCGAAACCGTGTATTCACCGGCGTCACATCCTGAATTTGATACCCCGCGCGGATTGCTTGAGTTTGTGCAGCGCCTGCGCGACCTGAGCGATGGCAAACCTGTCGGATTCAAGCTGTGTATTGGCAAGAAATCCGAGTTTATGGCGATAGTCAAAGCCATGGTTGAAACCGGTATATTGCCAGATTTTATCAATATCGATGGGGCAGAGGGGGGCACTGGTGCCGCGCCGATGGAATTTTCCAACCGGCTGGGTATGCCGGCGCTGGAGGCTACCTACTTTGTAGAGCAGGTGCTGAAAGGCGCCGGATTGCGGCAAGATATAAAATTGATTGCAGCAGGTAAGACCGCCAGTGGTTTTGATATCCTGGCCAAAGTGGCGTTGGGGGCAGATGTTGTTAATTCCGGGCGGGCTATGATGCTTGCGCTGGGGTGTATTCAGTCCAAGTCCTGCAACACCAATAAATGCCCTACCGGGGTGGCAACGCAGGATCCCTCACGCGCCAAGGCGGTCAACGTGGCGCTGCGTGCTGTGCGCGTGAGGAATTATCAGGCGGGTACGGTATCCGCCTTCCTGGAGTTGTGCGGTGCCCTGGGTTACGAATATCCGGGACAGTTGAAACCGTCGGACCTGCATCAACGCACGGAAAAGGGACTTCGTCACTTTGATCAGATATACACGCCGTTGTCACATGAACAGTTGATTGTGGGCCGTGTTCCTGAAGCCTATGAGGACGACTGGCACAAGGCTCGCGCTGATCGGTTTTGACATCCATGATGCGCTTGTGATTTGTCATGTCAAAAAAAGTCACAAATAAAGCTTCCGGTAGAAAACAGGCCTGTCTGCGAATTACCGAAAATCGCTCCAGGCCTTTTGTGTAAAGGCTCAATTGCAACAGCGCAACACAATGAAATGATTTAAACGTGCATGAACCCTGCAGTAACTACAGTTCCCCGTCCCCCTCATGTGATTTCCAAACTTCCCTGCTTGCCAGATAAGTCTTAGAATCTCGCCGCGCCGGATATACAACAGCGCCGGATCGCATTATTTGCCAGCAAAGACATACTGGGGAGAACCGATGTCAACTATCTATAATAATTTCAAGCGCAGCAAAAAAGGTGCCTTTTCTAACCTTATTTCTGCATGTATTGCTTCGTCACTTGTGCTGCCTGTTCTGGCAGTTGCACAGTCAGACGCACCGGAACTTGAGGAAGTTGTGGTAACTGGCTCTTATATTAGAAACAGTGCTTTTGCAGGCGCCTCGCCTGTGGATACAGTGAGCCAGGCAGATCTTCTGGAGTCAGGTGCACCTGCAATGGGACAATATATCCGGGACCTGCCATACACCCAAAATACGGATGTTGTTGCCAATGTCAATTCAACTCAGAACGGTCAGCAGGATTCCAATGCTGCCCGGTTCAATCTGCGTGGTCTTGGCGTTAACAGCACCCTGACGCTGGTTGACGGCACCCGCTCGGTCAATGACGGTGCCGTAGCATCGCTGTTACCTGACATTGCGATGAGCCGTCTGGAGGTTGTACTGGATGGCGGTTCAGCCCTGTATGGCTCGGATGCAGTGGCCGGGGTGGTTAACCTGATCCCGATGAAAGAGTTCGACGGGGTACGTGTGCGTGCCTACTACCAGCAGGATCAGGATCGCACATTTGAGGAGCCAAAACTGGCCATGCTGTTCGGTCGCTCTTTTGATAACAATATCAACTGGGTTGCCGCGCTTGAGGCGTCCAAGAAATCATCTGTGCTGCGCCACGAGCGTCCGCGATATCTGGATTTTGACATCTCCGAATCGTCCTCGGGTAACCCGGGCGTTTTCCAGCGCGCTGCGGGCGGTATCGGTGATGGTGGTACCGGCGGCCTGTTACGTGATCCGGCCTGCGGCACTTACAACGAAGGCTTCGAAGACAAAACTGTCTCCGGTGCTTATCCCAGTGGTCAGCCCCTGGGTTCGACAACCTGTCTGTTCCACTACGGGCCACAGCACGATTATGCCCGTGGCAATGTCGACTATACTTTCTTCAACAACCTGACCTGGGATGCCAGCGACTGGTTGCAGTTTGAGTTGCAGTCCAGCTACAACTACCGTGAATCGCGCTACAACACATCGTCGAGCCTGTCACAAAGCACCAATAACCAGTTCGCCCTGCTGGTGCCGGGTGATCATCCGGCTAACCCTTTTGGCTTTGATGTGGTGCCGCGCAACTGGCGTCCGTTTACCGGTACCCAGGCGACTCAGCCTTCTTTCCTGGAAGATGATGGTCGTGAAGTGCAGGATTACCGCTACTACACCAACAGCAATAAACTCAGTGCCCGTTACGATATGACGGACACCTGGACGGGCTACACCTATTACACCATTCAGGAAACACGTCGCAGTGTGGAAACCCGTACGCTGCTGCTGCCTAGATTGCAGGCCGCGCTGGCAGGCGAGGGTGGTGTCGACGGTAACGGCTGGTTCAACCCCTTCGGTTCGGCCGATCCGCGTTCACCCGATTATGTTGAAGGCGTGACCAGCAACAGCCAGGCGCTGGTTGACTGGATGTATGACGAGCGTAATCAGCGCGAGGTCAGCCGCAACAACCTCGAGATTTTCGAGACTATGGCGACCGGTGAAGTCTTCCAGACCCCGTGGGGAGCTGCGCAGATGGCAGCCGGCTATCAGCGTCGTGAGGCCCGGGTGCGTGAGCGTCCGAACCCCTTTTCTGTCATTGGCCAGAACTACAACAGCTCCATTACTGAAGCGCCGCCAGTAGCAACGGACTATGACGATCGCGTAAACGCGTACTTTGTTGAGTTCGAAACCCCGCTTTACGAAACTGTCAGCCTGCAGCTTGCTGCGCGCCATGAGTCGTTTGTGGATCAGAATCTGAATACCACCACGCCCAAGGTCGCACTGCGCTGGGAAGTATTGCCGGAACTGGCATTGCGAGCGTCATGGGGCGAAAGTTTCCTGGCTCCGGCACCGGGTGCTGACCGTCCTTTCAACCCCAATGAGGGCTGTGGTGAAGTATTCTCAGGCAATGATCCGGTTACCGGTGGTACGCTTGCGGGTGCTACCAGCTGTGCCTCGGGCAACCCAGACATACGTCCTGAAACCTCCGAGATCCGTAACCTGGGTCTGACCTGGGAGCCGCTGAATGAGTTGAGCCTGAGCCTTGACTATCAGCGTATCGACTATGAGGACCGAATCCGCGACCTGAGTACAGTGGATGCGGTGCAGTTGCAATTTGCGGAACTGTTGTCTGCCATTGGTTCAACCCCGGCGGCGTATGATTCGACACCTGGCTCTGCAACCCGCCAGGCCGCCAATGCCTGGCTGGCAACTCAGCAGGGGCAGTTGACTGGACCGGGCGTGCAGCGCAACCCGGACAATCAGCAGGTGGTGAAAACCATCCGTAACTCAGCCAATATCGCAGAGGTCATGATTGATCTGGTGGATGCCAAGGCTCGTTACTCGATTCCCACCAATGATCTGGGCACCTTTGTAACCACCTTGGGTGCATCATACTTCCTGAAGTATGAGTACACCGACCTGTTTGGTGTGGTTCGCGACGCCCGTGGTCGCCAGAACGGCGACAGTGGTATCGTGCCGCCCATGCCAAAAATGAAAGCGAACTTGCGCCTGAACTGGTTCAAAGACAATCACAGTGCCTCAATGTCTGCTAACTATCAGCACAATGTGACTACCGACGGTTCGTTCTTTGCGTACACGACAGGTTACAAGGCTGCGCGTACCATTGATGCGCAGACACTGGTCAATACGCAGTATTCGTATATCTTTGATGATGTATACGACAGCGAGCTGACATTGAGTCTGGGTATTACCAACCTGTTCGATCAGCGCGCTCAGCGTTTGCCGCAACTGGGTGGCTTTGAAAGCCGCTTGCAGACGCCTTGGGGTCGGCAGTTCTGGCTAAGCCTGGATTGGCAGCCGTTCTAAGGAAGTGTCGCCATTGCAGGGTACTCAGTTACCCTGCAATGGTCTGTTAAAACCAGGGGCAACCTTTGCCTCAAAGTACGTACATCACTATCCAGTCAGCAATCAATGCTGGTTTGTCTTCCCCTTCAATCTCTATACTGACCGCGTGTCGCATCAGCACTTCCTGTGGGGATCTTTCCTGCGCGCTAAGCAAAGTGAAGCGGCCGCGAATACGTTTGCCAATCCGGATCGGATTGAGGAAGCGAACGCGATCCAGTCCATAGATGATGGACTGCCTGGTGCCCAGTATCTTCAGAGACCCCTGGGAGGCAAAAGTAGGTACCAGTGCCATGGTCAGCATGCCATGAGCGATAGTGCCATCGTAGCAGGTCTCTCGCGCTGAACGTTCCCTGTCGATGTGGATAAACTGGAAGTCACCGGTGGCTTCGGCGAAACGATTGACACGCTTCTGGGTGACCTGGAACCATTTTGTTACGCCCACTTCTTTACCGATACTGAACTGCGCTGCTTCCAGGGTTACCCGCAAGGGCAGGATTTTGTCATCCTGAGTCAGGCAGGTTGTTTTTACATAATTGCGTAACTGTGATGCAGGCGTGATCGTTGCTGAATCGTTCAGATAATTACGCAGGTCCTGCAAATAATCCTGTTGTGGCATGGTCATGGTGGTTTCATTGTTATTGGTTTTATAGGGTGACGTCCGTAACAACAGTCACACTTGAGTGACATGTTGCCAATTTTCGTCAACATTCGGAAATTATGGGGTAGAAAACCGATGACTGCAATACGGCGTGGAGACTTTCGACAGAGCAAATGTTCGTGCTCAAAATCGGGCACAAATACGCACCAGGAGTGTGCAGCGATGTGTATTTCCGGGGGTGTCAGGGTTGCCAGCGGATGAGGTAACTGCTCATCCGCCGGCGGGGGAAAGAGACGGGATTAACGGCCCAGCGTGTTGATATAACTGACGATGTCTTTCATCGCGGTCTGGTCAGGAATACCCTGAGACATCATGCCCATTTGAGTACCGTAACGGTCCTGGGCATCGTAGCCACGATAGCCTTCCTTGAAATTGACCAGTTGGTTCATCAGGTACCAGTCGTTCTGCCCGGCCAGTGCCGGTGCATTCATGGCTTCGTTGCCTTTACCATCAGTGCCGTGACAGGACGCGCAGATTTGATACAGTTGTTGACCACGTGCCGCGTCGCCATCGGTGATGGTGATTGGAGCCGGCTCATATTCCCAGGTGCCTGCCCACTCAATAATGTCGGTAATGCTGTCGTCGCTCAGGATTGCTGCCATGGGTTGCATTTCCTGACCGGGAATATCTTCAGGGTGCGTGCCGCGCAGTCCATCACGGAATAATTCGAGTTGTCGCTTGAGGTACCAGGGTTCCATGCCCGCCAGTCGCGGTGCGTCAATACCCTGATTGCCCTGTCCGTCAGTGCCGTGACAGGTCAGACAGAATCGGTCACTGACTTCTACGCCGTCTACGGTTGCGGCCTGAGCGCCGAGGCTCATCACGGTTCCCAGCGCCAGACTAAACCAGAATCCTGCTTTTTGCTTGTTCATAGTTTTTATCTCTCGTTAAAAAAGGGACGGGGCGAACCCCGTCCCTCTGATTTACCACCCTCTAACGATTGTTAGAAGTTTACCTGCACACGTGAGTACACAAAACGACCATTCGGGCTGAAAGCACCGCCGGTAATGTACTTGTTGCTGGTAGTGCTGCTGAAGTCTACCGGACGCACTTGTTCCGGCATGGTGTTGAACACGTTATCAGCACCCAGGATAAAGGTGTAGCGATCGCCATACATGTAAGCGACTTCAGCACCAAATATCGTTTTTGCGCCTACATCATAGTCGCGGCTGGGGTCTGCACTGCTCGGCACTGACAGGTACTCACCGTAGTAGTTGGCCTGCAGTGTGAAACGCCAGTCGGAGACGTTGTGGTTGGCGCGGAAGTTCATACGGTCAGAAGGAATGCCGTCTTCCAGATCCGCGATGTTGGCGCGGGTCAGGATGCCAGGCGTGAACTCTTTCAACTCCTGCGTGGTGTAGGCGTAAGAGGCAGAGAAGTCGGTGGTGCCCATCTCCTGCCAGTCCATTGACCAGGAACCAACAATTTCCACACCTTCGTTGGTGGTGCTCATGTCGTTGGTGTAGTAGTTGAACGACACGATGCTACGTGCACCAGAGATACCCGAGTCTTCCAGTTCCTGGGCGATAGCCGGTGTAATGTCGAAGGTAGCCGAGTTCAGGATGCGGTCATCGATATCAATCTTGTAATAGTCGATAGACAGATCCAGGCCGCCGATTTCAGCCGTCCAGCCGATGCTGAAGTTGGTGGCGTCTTCTGGCGCCAGTTCTTCACCGCCGAAGCGCTGTGCAATCGGGTTGGTGGGTGGAATCTGACCCTGTGTCACCGGGATGGAATCGACAACACCGGTTGAGATGTTGGAGATGTTAGCCTGGCCTGGCGACGGGGCACGGAAACCGGTGCTGACCGTACTACGAATATTCATGGTATCAGTCAGGCGGTAGCGGGCACTCAACTTGCCATTGGTGGTGTCACCAAAGGTGTTGTAGAAGTCCTCGTAACGCAGGGCAGCACCCAGCAACAGGCGCTCGGTAACGTCTACTTCGAGGTCGACGTAGAAGCCCCAGTTTTTGCGATCCCAGCTACCCTGCTGGTCCAGACCGAAGCCCTGGAAACCGTCAGAACCAACGCCAAAGCCCTGGCTTGCATACGGCCCGATGCGGAATGAATCCTGATCTTCCGAGCGTACCTTGAAGATCTCGCGACGCCATTCAATACCGTAGGCCACGTTCAGGTCAGAGTACATGCCTACGTCGAAGCCTTTAACCAGGTCGACGTTGAAGTTGTTTTCGATGGTGGTGTAGATACCCGGTTCGAAATAGCTGGGTGACTCCGGACCCATGGATGGGTTGGTGGTGTTGTCCAGGAAGTAAGTGATTTCCGAGAAACCATTGCCGATGCTGACATCGTAACTGGTGCCATCGTCAAACTCGCCACGGATACCGGTCACGTTGGACATGTCGGTATTGCTGCCGCCGAACAAAGGCGTGTAACCGCCCGGATAGCGTTCGGTAAAGGAGAAACAGTTCGGGTTGGCAAGGCTTGCATCGCGCGCAGCCAGTGAACTGGTCACGCCTGTCTGCGGATTAACACCGGTCGGGATGATAGGGCAGCCGACACCGTCGTTAGGCGTCAGGTCTGCGAACAACTGTCGGCGTGGGCTGCCAGTTGTGAAGACACCGCCGCGGTTTTCCGGGTTACGGAAGAAGAAACCCAGCTCGACGTCTTTTTCAGAGTAACCGCTGAATGAGTACAGTTCCTGATCCGTGCTCAATTGCAGACCGGCATTCAGGAAGAAGTTCATCATTTCAGTGTCGGGCAGACCCTGGTACTGCGCATTGACACGCACTGCGTTATTGCCGGCGTCAATCAGAGCCTGGGCATCGCCACGCTGGATCGAGCGGTCGCTGCGGCGCTGGTCAGTCTTGTCAAAGCTGATGCTGGCAAAACCGTTGTCGCCCAGCTGGAAGCCAACGTTACCGGCGAAGTAGTTCAGCATACCGTCGTCAGTTTCGCTCAGACGGCCATGTTTGGCTTCGAAGGTCGCGCCTTCGGAGTTTTCTTTCAGGATAAAGTTGATAACACCGGCGATGGCATCAGAGCCGTACTGGGCTGATGCACCGTCACGCAGCACTTCAACCTGACGCAGCGCGATGGGTGGAATCTGGGCAACGTCCGGGAAGTGCGTACCGTTGCGGCCAAACTGGATGGCAGCCGAGCGGTGACGGCGTTTACCGTTGATCAGTACCAGGGTGTTGTCCGCTGGCAGGCCACGCAGAGTCGCAGGGCGTACCAGTGAGTTGGAGTCGTTAATGTCCTGAACGTCGACGTTAAACGTCGGGATCAGGTTACGCAGCAGGTCGTTCATGTCCGATGTACCCTGGTCCTGGAAATCCTGGGCCGAGAATACGTCGATAGGAGCAGCAGATTCGAGGGCAGTTCGTGGGGCGCCCCGGGAACCGGTCACTACTACTTCTTCAAGTTCCGGTGCAGCTTCCTGAGCAAATGCTGACGGTGCGCCAACAACAGCCATGGAACCAAGCAACACCAACGTGGAGGAGAGTGTGCAGAGTTTTGGAGACTTATTCATTTAATTTTCCTTCTTCTGTAGTAAGTGCGTCTTTTTCTAGAGCCGATTAAGAGCCTGCCGCTATAAAATTATTATTAGGTTACGCAATACGGCAGTCCGATTATGGTTACATATCTGCATTAAAGTCCTCCTAAAAACCTTCTCAATACCTCCTAAAACGCTCTCAAAGCCTCAGAACACGGGGTGTTGATCAGGTTCGGGAGACTCTGCTTTGACATTCTGTCAAGGCACAGCTGCCAGAACCGGATTCATGTATATAAACACAAAACCAAAAGAAAAAATATAAGGATATCGGTATTTTAAGGGGGGCAGTGGATCAAGCGCGTTAGCACATGGCGTTAATCCCAGCGGCCAGCCGGAGTTTAACGGTTCTGGCGCTTTCAAGAGTGTTCAGTGAACCCGGGCTGCGTCCAGGGTTGATGCCTGTGCCAGACGCTGAGCAAGATAGTGCTGGAGTTCGCTCCAGTCCTGTTCCGTCCACAGGTTGTTTTTCATCATCATGCGTTGATTATCATAGGCTTCACGGGATTGTCTGCTCAGGGCGACACCGGTGACAGCTTCCATGGCCATGACGCCCTCCATCAATCGGCGCTGCCATGTCAGCCCGGCGCCCAGAGACTCCAGCAAGGCCAGGTATTCCGGCGAATACAGCACTTTGTCGGAGAAGTACTTCTCGGCCAGGTGAGTGACGTTGAACAGCCGTCGCAAGTGCACCGGTGGCAGATTTTGCCAGTACTGCACGCCCCGTTCGATGTCGCCAACCATGAGCGCCAGCACACCGTTGTTGTAGTAGAAGTCGGGGTTGTCACGCAAGGCCGCGTGATAGGCCGGTGTGTCGGCCTGAATGTCGCCGGCCAGGAAGCCCATGGTGTTTTCCGAATAGTGCGTCAGAATGCCTTCGAGGTCGACTTCACGTTGCTGGTTCAGGTAAATCCGGGCCTGCCGGAAATCGCCCAGGGCGGCCAGATTAACCGCAACCGATCCCAGGAAAGCAACATGATAGGGTCGTTGTTGCAGTTGATTTTTGCGCGCCATCACTGACTCGGCGGGTGTCAGTATATTGGTGCGGTAGCTCCAGGCCTCGTCCGGTGATATCTCAAACGGCCCGGCCTCTGCTGCCTGCTCGAGAAATTGTGCGGCTTCGTCGTACATACGCGCACCGATCAGCAGCAGGGCGTAGTGGCTGAGCGCAAAATGCGGCGGCGTGCCGGACAGAATCTGCTCGCGCAGCTGCATCTCCTGCTGAATATAGCTGGAGCCTCGCAAGCGCAATTTGATGGCGTGGATGGAGTCCAGTATGTCGCTGTCCGGATTGATCTGGGAGATCTGTCGGTGAGTGTCCAGCACCAGCTGGTACATCTTGTTTATTTTTTCCTCGCCGCTGTATACGGCCAGATTATTGGCGGCGGTAGCGACGCCGTGATAGGCGTTGAGAAACGTCGGATCCAGTTCAATGGCGGCCTGATGGGATTCGATTGCCCGTTCCCAGTCTGGCGGGCTGAACTGATTATTGTAAAACTCCCCGCGCAGGAAGTGTTCATATGCCATGGCATTGGTCGTCCCCCAGTCACGCATCTGCGTGCGTTCGCTCTCATTGAGATACACCCGGAGCGCGCTGGTGACATTGGAGACAATTTCATCCTGGACCGCAAAAATATCATTCATGGGCAGGTCGAACTGATCTGAGTACTGGCGCAGGCCGTCACTGGCGCGAACCAGTTGCACAATCACGCGCAAGCGCCCCTCCGAGGTCATGACGCTGCCTTGCAGCACGTGATCTGCCTGTTGCAGATAGCTGTCGTCATAACGGCGGCTGGCTGCCATCAATTCTGCGTTACGGGCAGGGGACAGCACCTGCAGGTGTCCCAGCTTGGAGAGGCCGTGAATCAGCGATTCGCGCAGTCCTTCAGCCAGAATCTGGTTCTCGTCACTGAAGTCCCGCGAAGCAAACGGCAACACTGCCAGCTTAACAACGCCGTTGGCTTCGGGTGTGGTTTCCGGGCTGCGCAACAACAGGGGCGCACTGATCACCAGCGTGCCCAGCATGGCGGCGATGGCCAGTTTGCGCCATAAAGTCCACCGGCTGCCTGTTGCGGAAGAGTCGTGACCCGGGCCTGATGTCGGCGCCGCATCCGGTTGCCCGGCGGCGTGAGTCGGGTTGCCTGCGCTGCCGGTGCTGCCTGCGTCAGCCGCTACAACCGTCTCAGATTCGGCGGCGACGGATTGCGGCGCCCCGGTCGTAACCCGCGCAATCAGCGTATACCCGCGTTTGGGGATGGTTTTGATATAACTGGGGTTGTGCGCATTGTCCTGCAGCGCGCTGCGTAATTCGGCAATAGCCTTGTGCACAGCGTGGTCAGAGGCGATCGGCGAGCGCCAGATGGTTTCCAGAAACTCCCCGGGGCTGACGACGTTGCCGGCACGTTCGATGAGAAGCTTGAGCACATCCATGCTGCGAGGCGTGATCTTGGTCTCCACACCATTTTTTTCGACCGTACAGGCCCCCGGTGATAGCAGCCAGTCACCGATCAGGAGTGTTTGATAGTCATGCGCTGAGGATGTCTTTTTTTGGGTCATGGCCATGCTTTCTTTTTATACCAGTATGCAAACAAATACTACGTCAAAGGTCAAGATTTTGTGTCAATGATTTGACTTCTGTTTCGCCAGGGGAAAACTGTTACTTTAACGACATCCGGCACTCCTCAAAATTGCAGAAATTTGATCTCACCCGGACCGCGTCAGGCCGACAGGTTCAACATCGTTGATGCAATTTAAGGGCCAGCAAGGTTGTCAGGGGTAAGGGCGAAACAGCGCCAGGATCCGGCCCGGGCGTGCGCCATGATGATGCGCGCCCGTTCTGCGCGCACCATCCTGGGGCCCGCCAGCGGGGTGCCGGAGAAATTTTAGTAGGTTTTGGGGATCTTTCAGGCAGGACTTTGTTCCCTTGTTTGGGTAATAATGCAAGAGTACAAGCAGTCCGGGGTGGCAATTCGCTTTATTGCGTCCCCCCGATTTACAAGAATTAGATCGCAGAGGATTACATCCGTGTCAAAACCCGTTTCCCGTCGAGAATTTTTGAATCTTATCGCCGCCACCGGTGGCGTTGCCGCTGTGCTTGGCATAGGTGGCGCGCTGGGTCTTATTCCCGGCACTACCTCTGCCAGTGTCCCCAATCTGATGCCGCTGAACGGCCAGCGCAAACGCGTGTTGATTCTGGGGGGAGGTATCTCTGGTCTGACAACCGCATACGAGCTTGGCAAGGCCGGCTATGATTGCACCGTGCTGGAGGCCTCACATCGCTGCGGCGGACGCGTCATGACCGTGCGTCATGGTGACCTCATTGATGAAATAGGCAATCCGCAGATTTGTAACTTCGATGATGAACCTCATCTGTATTTCAATTGTGGTGCCGCCCGGATTCCCAGTACACATGCCAATGTGCTGGCCTATTGCAAGGAGCTGGGTGTTGACCTGGAGATGTTCATCAATGAAAACAAGCAGGCTCTGGTCCATGATCCGGATCTCAACGGCGGCAAGCCCATGCGTAACATTGATATCAGCACCAACCTGAAAGGGTTTATGGCCGAGCTGATGTGGAAGGGCTACAACAATGCCGAACTGGATCAGCCATTCACCGATGATGAGGCCCAGAAGATCGTGACCCTTATCCGTCAGTTTGGTGACCTGGACGCCAATGGCGAATACCACGGCAGCGGCAGAGCCGGTTATGTTTCGGGTGGTTATATAGACGAAGGCGTGCATCATGAAATGATCAACATTCGTGACATCCTGCAGGCCAACGTTGGTCTGCTGCGCTCCACTCTGCTGGAAAATGAAGGCGAGACCGCGCCCATGCTGATGCAGCCGGTGCACGGTATGGACAATATCATCAAGGCTTTCACCCGCCAGCTTGACGGCAAGATTGAATACCATGCCATGGTGGCGGGGGTTTATGACCATGGCGACAGGGTACATGTGCTGTACGACAAGGACGGCGAGCGTCACCGTGTGGAAGCCGACTATGTGTTTAACTGTATTCCATCCCACCTCATGGTGGGTATAGATAATAACCTGCCTGAAGCATACATCACCGCCATGCGTCAGATTGGCCGCGGGGAAGCTTACAAAGGGGCTTTCCAGATGAAAGAACGATTCTGGGAAAAAGACAGCATTTACGGTGGCATCACCTGGACCAATCAGCCGATCCGTCAGCTGTGGTATCCGTTCCATGGTTTGCTGAAACAGAAGGGCGTGATGCTCGCTGCCTATGACTACGGTGGCGGCTCTGAGTTCATGCGTATGACTCACGAAGAGCGCATCGAGGCCATGCTGGCACAAGGTGAGCAGGTGCACCCGGAGTACCGTGAAATGGCGGAAAACGGCATTACCATCGCCTGGCACCGTATGAATCACATGCTGGGCTGCTCTGCCCGTTGGGGGCAAATGACACCGGAGAAAATGCAATACTACCGTGCACTGCAGCAACCCAGTGGCCGTCATTACTTTATTGGTGATCAGGTGAGTATTCATGCCGCGTGGATGGAAAGCGCCATTCAGTCGGCACACTGGGCGTTAGCGCATATGGATCAGCAAGTCCGGGCAGAAGTCGGCGCCTGATTCATTGCCAGTTTGATCTGCATCAAAATAGGGCTCTCCCGCTGAACTTAGTATGACGTGGTTTTTGTTCAATCACCGATGACTGATAGGCGGGAGATACCATGATAAATAGATCAACTCTGCAAAAAACCTTGCTGGTGACCGGTTTGCTGTTCGGCAGCCAAACGGCGCTGGCGCAGATTGAGGGTGTATACAAGTCAGATAGCGGCGACGACTGCATTCTTACCATTTCCGAAATCAATATCCCTGTTCCCAAGTTTGGCGATGCCTATTACCGCATTGAATCGCGTGGGATAGCTGCCTGCATGTGGGACGGTGTGGGTATTTCCATCTCCACCAATCTGACGGGCGGCTACGTCACCCTGCCGCCGGTGCACAATCGCGTAAGCATTAATGCCAAGTGGCTTTTCGGGCCCACCAGTCCAAAGATTGAGATGGAGCAGCGCAATGCGGATGGCGAGCATGTGCTTACCGGGACCTTTACCCGGCAATAACACGCCAGTTGCTATTCATTCTTCCTGAATGCGAAAGTGCGGGAGCCGCGGGGAAGCGGTTCCCGCAAGACCTGTGTGTGCATAAGCTACGGAATGGCTCCGTCGTAAGTTGAATGCATTCACAATCTGTTGAACTGCGGCACAAGCTGGTTTAGTCTTCTTGTTTTCGCCGAACAACCGTGTCAGGAGCAGAATAAATGACAATGCAACAGACTCCACTCTTAATGCACCGGCTGATGGATCGGGGTGCCATGCTGCAACCCGATGTTGAAGTCTTGACGGCTACTGCCGATGGCGCCCGCAGCCAGACCATGCTGGAAACCCGCAACCGTGCCCACCAGCTGGCTCATGCATTAAAGGATGCCGGTATCGAGATCGGTGACCGTGTCGGGACGTTCATGTGGAATGGCTCCCGTCACCTCGAGGCTTATCACGCTGTCGCCTGTATGGGTGCGGTGATTCATACGCTCAACATCCGACTGTCTCCGGTTGACCTGGAATACATCATCAATCACGCGCAGGACAAGATCATCATTGTTGATGCTGACGTTCTGCCCGCGCTGGAAAAGCTGGCAGGCAAGATGCCCAGTGTGGAAAAAATTGTGGTCGCTGCCGAGCCCGGGTTTGAAAACTGGGAAACCAGCTTGCCCAATGCCATCGATTACGAAGAGTTCATTAAAGGCAAACCCACCCAATATCAGTGGCCGGAAATAGACGAAAACTCGGCTATGGGTCTGTGTTATACCAGCGGCACTACGGGCAAACCCAAAGGTGTGATGTATACCCACCGCGCCAATTATCTGCATACCGTTGCTATTGCGATGACCGATGTCATGGGGCTGTCGGCAACCGATACCTTGCTGGGTATTGTGCCCATGTTCCACGCCAACGCCTGGGGCCTGCCCTGGGTGGCCTGCATGCTGGGTATGAAACAGGTGTATCCGCATCGGTTCATGGTGCCTGATCACCTGGCCCGCATGATCATGGATTATGATGTCACCATTTCGGCTGGCGTACCTACGATCTGGCAAGGGGTAAAAGGCCTGATCGAGGCCAATCCGGGCAAGTATAAATTCAGTGCGCTGACACGGCTGACCTGCGGTGGTTCAGCGCCGCCCCCGTCACTGATCGAGTGGTTCTGGGAGGCGCTGGGTGTGGAAATGGTGCAGGGTTGGGGCATGACCGAGACCAGTCCGCTGGCCACCATCAGTCGCCGCACCGGCAAGCGCAAGCATCTGGATATGGGCGATGCCGAGCGGGCCGCCAATCAGGCCAAAGCCGGTTTGCCGATTCCGGGGCTGGAGATTGAGATTTTTGATGATGAATGGAATGTGCTGCCGCACGATGGTAAGGCGTTCGGCGAACTGCTGATCCGTGGTCCCTGGATTTGTTCGGAATATTTCAACAACCCGCAGCCGGACAAATTCCACGATGGCTGGCTGGTCACAGGCGATGTTGCCAAGATTGATCCGGAAGGTTACATCATCATCACTGACCGCTCCAAAGACCTGATCAAATCAGGTGGTGAGTGGATATCATCCGTCGATCTGGAAAACCACATCGCTGGTTTGGCTGCTGTGTCCCAGGCCTGCGTCGTGGCGCATCCGCATCCGCGCTGGGATGAGCGCCCGGTAGCATTGGTTATCAAAAAACCGGATGCCGAGCTGACGCCGGAACAGGTCATCGCGCATTGTGATGGCAAATTTGCCAAATGGCAGCTGCCGGATGATGTGTTGTTCGTGGATTCGATTCCGTTGACTGCGACAGGCAAGATGGACAAAAAAGTCGTTCGTGCACAACTGGAAGCCGACGGTTATAAACTGCCGGACCAACGCTAAACTAAGGAAGGTACTTGGAGAACGCACAGGTATCGAGGGTTGCCGGTTTTTGCTCCTGCAAAACCGGCATTTCCGCCGGCCATGGCGCGTTCAGGTACACCCTCGCTCACAACCCCACTCCGCAGCCCCGGCAGGCGCTCCCCAAGCGGGGGCTGTTTACCTGCAGCCTCAATCTTTCCTGCCACAGATTCTATCTCAGGGCTTGCCCTCATTTAAAGTTGCTCGATACGTGTCAGGTCCCGTCTGGCTTGTGCAATTAAGAGACGCTGGCATTGAGAGCGACTATGCTGGAGAATTCGTGACCAAACCAATACAGAGGCTCCCACGGGAATGACAGTGCGCAGACGACGAGCAAAAGAAAAACAGGAGCGCCATGACGAAATACTGGATGCCGCCGAGCTGGCGTTTTTTGACAAAGGCTACGAACAAACATCGATGGACGATATTGCGCGTACGGCCCAGCTGAGTCGTGCCCTGTTGTATGTCTATTTCAAGGACAAGGCCGCCATCATGCGTGGCGTCATGTTGCGCGCGGCGCAGTCGTTGCAGCATCGTTTTGAGACAGCGATGGCTGCCGGCGAGACCGGGGTTGCGCAAATAGAGGGCATCGGACACGCCTACCACGCGTTTTCGGTCGATCAGGCCAACTACTTTGATGTGCTGACCAGCATGGCGACATTTCCCGGCCCCGAGGACAGAGATGCACAGCTGGTAGCGCTGGACCATTGCCGCGAGTGCGTCAATGATCTGATGGTGAAGGCGTTACAGAACGGCATACAGGATGGCAGTCTGAGTGAAACATACATTCAGAGCCCGCTTCAGACCGCGTTCTACCTGCAGGGAGCCTTGCACGGCGTCATCATGCAAACCCGTGGTGCGAAATCATCACAATCCGATTACCCGGAAGCAGGCGACCTCATTAAATATACCATTGCCATGTTGACCAACTCGATTGAGCCCTGAGATCCACCTTCCTTTGAACGGCCTGGCTGGCAAAAACAGGATACTGATATGTCTTCTTTGATACTGAGTCGACGTGACATCGACTTTATGCTTTACGAGTGGCTCAATGCGGAGTCTCTGACGGCTTTACCACGGTATGCGGATCATTCCCGCGAAACATTTGATGCGGTGCTGGACCTGAGCGCACAAATTGCGACCGAGCATTTTGCCAGTCACAACAAAAAGAACGATGCCAATGAACCGTGGTTTGACGGTGAGACGGTCCATATGATTCCGGAGGTAAAAGCGGCACTGGACATTTTTGCTGACGCCGGCCTGATCGCCGCCGGTCAGGACTATGACCTGGGCGGTATGCAATTGCCCACGCTGGTAGAGAAAGCCTGTTTTGCCTGGTTTCTGGCGGCAAATGTGGGAACGGCCGCGTATCCATTTTTAACGATTGGCAACGCCAACCTGTTATTGACCTATGGTACACCCGAGCAGAAGCAATGCTGGGTGCAACCCATGATGGAAGGACGGTTTTTCGGCACCATGTGCCTGTCCGAACCACAGGCTGGTTCTTCGCTGGCCGATATCCGCACGCGGGCAGAGCCTGACGGCGAGGGTGGGTATCGTGTCTTCGGCAACAAGATGTGGATATCCGGCGGCGAGCACGGCCTGTCGGAGAATATTGTACACCTGGTGCTGGCAAGGTTACCGGAGGCGCCGTCCGGGGTGAAAGGCATTTCATTGTTTATTGTTCCCCGGCAGCTGCTCAGGGAGGATGGCACGGTGGGTGAGCACAATGACGTGGTACTGGCAGGTTTAAACCACAAAATGGGCTACCGTGGCACGACCAATACCCTGCTGAATTTTGGTGAAGGCAAGTTTACCCCGGACGGCAAAGCCGGTGCCGTGGCCTATCTGGTGGGTGAGGCGCATAAAGGCCTGTCGTACATGTTCCATATGATGAATGAAGCGCGCATCGGCGTGGGGCTGGGCGCCGCCGCGCTGGGTTATACCGGTTTTCTGCATGCCCTGGACTATGCCCGTGAGCGCAAACAGGGCAGGGCAACGGGCGCCAAGGCCCCGTCATTGCCACCGGTGCCCATCATTGAGCATACCGACGTAAAGCGCATGCTGTTGGCGCAGAAAGCCTATGTTGAAGGCGGTCTGGGACTCAACCTGTATTGCGCCCGGCTGGTAGACGAAGAACGTACCAGCCAGGGAGATGATAAAGCGCGTGCCACGTTATTGCTGGATATGCTGACCCCGGTGGCCAAGAGCTGGCCTTCGCAATGGTGCCTGGAGGCCAACAATCTGGCGATTCAGGTGCATGGTGGTTACGGTTATACCCGTGATTACAATGTTGAGCAGTTTTACCGCGACAACCGCCTGAACCCGATCCACGAAGGCACGCACGGAATTCAGGCGCTGGATCTGCTGGGACGCAAGGTGGTCATGCAGGACGGGCTGGGACTGGATTTGTTATTAAATCTGATCCAGGCCACAACGGCGCAGAGCGCGGAGTTGCCAGCGCTGGCGGAGTTCGGTGCACAACTTGATGCAGTTGTGTACCGTCTGGCCGATGTGACGCGAAAGCTGCATGCCAGTGGTCAACCTGCGGAGACACTGGCCAATGCTGCAGTTTACCTGGAGGCATTTGGCCATACCGTGGTGGCGTGGATCTGGCTTGAGCAGATGCTTGCCTCAGCCGGCAAGCAGGGAGATTTCTATGCCGGTAAAAACCAGGCCGGGCGCTGGTTTTTTGCCTGGGAGTTACCAAAGACCGAACAATGGTTGACGCTGTTGGCCAGCCTTGATGAAACGTGTCTCACCATGCAGGACAGTTGGTTCTGACAGGCGTTTGATGCAGTTGTGACAATTTGTATCTCTTGTCCGGTGTCCCCGCCCGCATGGGCGCGGGTAGCCGGGTGTGAAAAGAAACACATATTCAGCCCAAAACCCTGCCACCCATCCTTTTTTCCTACTCCAAAACCTACTTTTTTCCTTCCCGAATGTTTACGAAACTGTGACTTATCATAATAGTTTGTCGTTTTGACGACAGTAATCACGCGGCCTGGCAGTAAACTCGATGCGATGTTGCCGCGTCTTCCCTGGTTGGCAGACGGTGCAGGCATCATGTTTTATCCCGAAAAGTAAAAATAAACGGAGAGAGACAGCAAACATGCCTACTAATAACCCCAAAAACTATTTACGAGCGATGATTCAGGCCTGCGTCAGTGGCGCCCTGCTCATGCCTGCTGCTGCTCTGGCACAGCAGGGTGATACACCCGAAGTGGAAGAGGTGGTGGTCACCGGGTCCTTTATCCGAAACAGTGCTTTTGCCCAGAACAACCCCGTGGACACGGTTACCCAGAGCGATATTCTGGAATCCGGTGCCCCCAGCATGGGTAACTATATCCGTGACCTGCCTTATACGCAGAACACCAACACCGTTGCCAACGTCAATGCCGGTAACAGCGGTCCTCAGTCCAGTGTAGGCACCACCTTTAACCTGCGCGGTTTGGGCGAGAACAGCACCCTGACGCTGATGGACGGCACACGTTCGGTTGATGCCGGTATTAACACCCTGTTACCGGAAATCGCCATTGACCGGCTGGAAGTGGTACTGGATGGGGGATCGGCACTGTATGGCTCAGATGCGGTAGCTGGTGTGGTCAACCTGATTCCGGTGAAAGAGTTTGATGGTTTTCGCGTGCGCCTGTATCACCAGTTTGATGAGCCGCAAGAATTTGAGGATAACAAGATCGGCGTGATGTTTGGCCGCAATTTCAGCAATGGCATCAACTATGTGTTTGCCGCTGATTATGCACGGACTACGCCGCTGATGATGTACGAGCGTCCACGAACACTGCGCGCAGCCTACGGCTGGGCCAACTCGGGCAACCCGGGCGTCTGGCGCGAACTGGACGGTGCCACGCCGAACCCGGGCCAGGTGCATGGCGGCGATCTGGTCGGCGGCAATATGGTCGACCCGAGCTGCGGCACATTTAATGAAGTGACTGATTTTGGCGCTGCCAATAATAACCCGAGTGGTATCCCCCGGCCGGGAAACAACTGTTTCTTTAATTACAATGCGCAATGGCCACTGGCGGAAGGCAGAACCGAATACAATATCTATCAGAACATGACTTACGATCTCAATGATCAGGTTCAGCTTGACGCGCAAATGACCTTGGCTAACCGTGAAAGTGAAAACCACAATACCCTGAGTTATCAATTAAACGCCAACAACCGGGAAGCGCTGGTGGTGCCGGCGGCACATCCGGCGAATCCTTTTAATATGGATGTTGGCCCTCAGTTGTGGCGACCGTTTGCCGCAGCCGGCACACTGCCCAGTTACGCCGACCCCAAAACGGGCGCGCGTAAACAAACATACGATGACACCATACAGCGCTACAAAGTGGGCGCCCGGTTCGACCTGAACAGCTCCTGGACGGCTAACACATCCTACTCCTGGCAGCGTGTACATCGAGACTACACGGCGCACATGATCAATATGCCCAATCTTGCCTCGGCACTGATCGGACAGGGCGGGGTCAATGGCAATGAGTGGTTTAACCCCTTCGGTTCTGCTGATACCCGGTCGCCATTCTACGATGCCAATACTACGGCCAACAGCCAGGCACTGGTGGACTGGATCGCGCCAACGGTGCCGTTCCGCACCTCCCAGCAGGAATTGATGGTATTTGAAGTCAATGCCACCGGTGATTTGTATCAACTGCCATCCGGTATGGCGCAGATGGCGATTGGTTACCAGATGCGCGATATTGATGAGTGGAACTATGCCAACCCGCTGTCGGCATCGGGCAGGGACTATAACACCAGTGTCATTGACACACCGCCGACTGATCGCAACTACGGCAGCCGCGTGCAGGCAGCTTACCTGGAGTTTGAAATACCCTTGCTCGATACGCTGGATGCACAGATAGCGGTGCGTCATGAAAACTTCACAACCTATGATCTGCAGACAACGACGCCGAAAATAGCATTGCGTTGGGAGGCTCTGCCCGAGTTGGCTTTCCGGGCCTCCGTCGGTGAAAGTTTTCTGGCGCCGACACCAGCTGATGCACGACCGTTTGATCCCAATGAGAATTGCGGTGAAATTTTCTTTGGCAGCGATCCGATTACCGGTGGTGTGCTCAATGGTGGCGCAACCTGTTCGTCTGGCAACCCTCGACTGGATCCGGAAACCTCGGATATCTGGAACGTCGGCTTTACCTGGGAGCCACTGGATGACCTAACCTTGAGTATGGATTATCAATCGATCGAGTACACCGATCGTATCCGTACGTTAGGTACTCTGGATATCGTAGCTATCGAGTTTGAGGAAATGCTGGCGGCAATCGGATCCTCGCCTTCAGCCTATGACCCCACCCCGGGCTCGACCACTCGGCTAGCAGCTAACGCGTGGATTGCGGCAGGCGGTTTGCCCAATGTCACGCGGGCGTTAAACGATAATCAGCGTGTATCGCGGGTTGTCAGACAGGCGCAGAACGTCAGCACAGTCTGGGTTGACCTCGTTGATGCCCGCGCCAGTTACACCATGGATACCAGCAATCTGGGTTCGTTTACCGCATCGCTAAACGCCACTTATAACACCAAGTACGAGTACGACGAGGGTGGTGACATAGTGGACGCGCTGGGTAAGCAAAATGGTCGTACCGGTATCGTGCCGCCTTTGCCACAGGTTAAAGGTCAGGCGCGCCTGAGCTGGATCCGGGACAAGCACAGCGCGTCGGCGAGCTGGAACTATCAGCACCACGTCGAGTTCGATGACAACGTAAACAACGCATTGACCGGAACGCCTCCGCCACCCGATGGCAAGATCCGTTCACAGGGTATTGTCAATGCGCAGTACACCTACCTGATGGACCAATACTTCGACAGTGAAGTGACATTGAGCATCGGGGTCAGCAATCTTTTTGATGAGTTGCCACAGCGACTGCCCATCCTGGGTGGTTTCGAAAGCCGCCTGCACAGCCCCTGGGGTCGGCAGTTCTGGATCTCTGCCGACTGGCGTCCGGGCTTTTAAGCCTGACGCCTGAACGCAGGGCATAAAAAAAGGGCTGTCACTTGCGTGGCAGCCCTTTTCATTTTGAATTCGCTTTACTTTAACAGTGCGGCGACTTCAAACGTTGCAGTCTTACAGACCAATAACGTTTTCTGCCTGAAGGCCTTTGGCGCCTTTAGTCACGGTAAACTCAACACGCTGGCCTTCTGCCAGAGTTTTGAATCCTGCAGATTTGATTGCGCTGTAATGTACGAATACATCGGCGCCGCCGTCTTGCTGAATGAAGCCGAAGCCCTTGGATTCGTTGAAGAATTTAACCTGACCTGTCACTGTAGACATAAAATATTCCTTGAAATTACTAAAATTAAATATGCACCGTGCACGGAAACGGGGTGCTGATCAGAAAACTGATACAACAACACCACATACCGGAACCCGGTAAGCAGAAAAATACGATTACATATACATTTACACGACGAGGGTCTACTTGCGGCACTTCGTATTGCAGATATAGATATAGCCGGTATTCTGGCTTGCGGTGCAGTCTACAGTAACGCTGTGCCAAGTCAACGACTATTTATCAGCAGGTTGGCATTCGGCGGTTGGGTCAGGCCCATACGATATGCGTCGAGGTTAAATGCTGCTTTGGATGCTCTCCAATGCCTCTGAAGAGCGGCCTTGCGCCAGCGGCAGGTGCATCTGCGCGGCAGTCAGCAAGGGAGATTTGCGGCTATTACATTATCGCTGGTGCTGGGTTATCATTCCCGACAAATCTAATAATACAAGGGGAGTAAACGGATGCGTTTCAAACATTTGCGATCTGCGCTGGCGCTCGCGACGGCCTCATTGGTGCTGGCAGCACAGGTGTCCGCACAGGAATTGTCTTACGGTTCACCTGAATCAGTGGGCATGTCCGCTGAACGGCTGGAACGCATTGCACCGGTGCTGCAGCAGTATGTCGACAGTGGCGAGCTGGTCGGCGTGGTCAGTATGCTCGCCCGTCGTGGCGAAGTTGTGCATTTTGAAGAATTCGGCGATCTGAACAAGAGCACCGGCCAGGCACTGGCAACGGACAGCATTTTTCGTATTTACTCCATGACCAAGCCCATCACCACGATGGCGGTGATGATGTTGTACGAAGAAGGCAAGCTGCAACTTAATGATCCTGTCGCGCGTTATCTGCCCGAATTTGCTGATGTCCGTGTCGCCGGCCCCGGGGGCTCGCTGGTGGCACCGCAACGACCGATGACGGTGCAAATGTTGATGACCCATAGCGCCGGTTTGACCTACGGCGTGTTCGGCGACACCATGATAGACCGTCAATACCGCGATGCCGGTGTCATGACCAGTCCTGACCTGGATGTTTTCATTGAACGTCTCGGACAGATCCCGTTGCAATATCAGCCGGGCACACGCTTCCATTATAGTGTGGCCACCGACGTGCTGGGTGCCGTGGTTGAAGCCGTGTCCGGTCAGTCACTGGGTGAGTTTTTTCAGCAACGCATCTTCGGGCCACTGGAAATGCAGGATACATTCTTCCAGGTCCCGGCAGACAAGCTGAACCGGTTCGGGACCAATCATACCTTTGATCCTCAGTCGGGAGAGCTGGTGGTGAGCGATGCCCCCAGTGCCAGCAATTTTGTTAATCGGCAAACGTTTGAGTCAGGTGGCGGCGGATTGCTGTCGACGGCCGAAGACTATATGAAGTTTAGTCAAATGGTGTTAAACGGTGGCGAGCTTGATGGTGTTCGCATTATCGGTAACAAAACTCTGGAATATATGACACAAAACCATCTGCCCGGTATTTTCGGCGACAATGGTCAACATGCGCCTGATACATTGCCCGGTTTTGTTGATGGCACCGGCTTTGGTCTCGGTTTTGCCGTTATTGAAGACCCCACCGCTGCCGGCGGTATTGGTTCCAAAGGTGAATACTATTGGGGTGGTGCCGCCGGCACCATTTTCTGGATAGACCCGGTGGAGGAGCTTATTGGTGTTGTAATGATTCAACACATGAATGTGCAGGTACCATTACGCGCGACATTCAAGGCCTTGGCCTACGGTGCCATTATCGACTGACAGCCCGGGCTTTCAGGTGGTTGGTGGCAGCAGAATAATATTGGGGAGAGAAGGAATCAGTCATGCGCTTGCATCAGGCAGGTGACCGTGTCGTTATCAGTGGCCTTGGCCTCTGGACACCGGATCACGTCGTAACAAATACAGAACTGGTGCAGGCGTTAAACGCTTACGCCGATAAACACAATGACATGCATCAGGCAGCGATTGAATCCGGCCATGTCAAAGCGGTGATGAAATCAGATCCCGATTTTATTGAAAAAGCCAGCGGTATCAAACAACGTCACGTGTATATTAAAGAGGGCATACTCGACGTTGATCATATGCGGCCGCTAATTCCCGAGCGCGGTGATGAGGAACTCAGTCATCAGGCCGAAATTGCGTTGCATGCGGCACGCAGTGCAATGACTTCTGCCAATAAAAAGGCCGAAGATATCGATGCTGTTATCGTCAGTTGCGCCTATACACAGCGTGCCTATCCCGCCATTGCCATCGAGGTGCAGGACGCGTTGGGTATCGACGGGTTTGGTTTTGACATGCTGGTGGCGTGCTCGGCGGCGACCTTCGCTTTGCACCGGGCCTGGGAGATGGTGAAATCAGGGTCGGCTCGCGCCGTGCTGGTCATCAACCCCGAACTGGTGTCGCCGCAGGTGAATTACTGTGACCGGGACAGTCATTTTATTTTTGGTGATGTGGCCACCGCCGTCATAATCGAGCGGGCGGAAACAGCTGACAGCGAGCACAGCTTCGAGATTCTGGGTACGCAGGCGAAGACGCTGTATTCGAATAATATCCGTTCCAATTTTGGTTATATGTCGCGTGCCTATGGCGGCGATCCGTTTGCTGCTGATAAATTGTTTCACCAGGAAGGGCGGTCCGTGTTCAAGGAAGTCTGTCCGATGGCAGCGGAGCATTTGTCACAACATCTGGCGTTGCATGATCTGACGCCCGCCGATGTCAGACGCTGGTGGTTGCATCAGGCCAATATCAACATGAACCAGCTGATTTCGAAAAAACTCCTGGGTCGCCTGCCGGATGCGGATGAGGCGCCCATCGTCCTGGACCGTTATGCCAATACCGCGTCCGCCGGTTCCGTGATCGCCTTGTCCCTGTATCATCAGGATCTGAAGCCAGGTGATATTGGGGTCCTGTGTTCGTTCGGCGCCGGGTATTCAATAGGCAGTCTGTTGTTAAAAAAACAATAACCGGGCAATTATTCAGACGCCATTAGCCAGCATTAAAATCCAAGTTGCGGAGTAGTTGCGTGTTCGTAAGTTTACCCAGTCTGATCCGATTAAAGCGTTTGTTGTCGATGTCCGCCGCAATTCTGATTACGTCCCACTCGACTTTTTTGCAGGCAGCCACACCGGCGGAGCGGGGTCAGTGGATGGCGGCCATGGGCGGATCCGGTTTGCGCGGATTTTACGCCTCCGGCAGCGACCTGGGTGAGATGGTCAATCGTGCGGTCAGCTATCAGACGGCGCAGCGTGTTTTTACCCGGCAGCAGGCAAACCCGGCCACTGCATCAAGGCCGCAAGACATGCGTTCGCGTTCCGATACCTGGGTGGTTCAATCGGACTCCCTGATACCGGTAGCCCATGCAACAGAGCGGCCTTTATTTGTTCGGGCATTGCTGCGTTCTGCCGGTCGTGATGAAGCTGGCCGTGTTGACAGTCGCAACGACCGTCTTGATCTTGGGCTGATCTACGCACCCTCAGCCAGTTCCTTTCTCAGTTTCGGATTTGCCGCTGAATTTACACAAGCCGATATTTTTTATGTCACCGGTGAAACCAGTGGCAAGGCATGGGGGCCGCGGATTGATGCCGGCCTGGTGTTGGGGTCTGTGTGGGCCGTTGGTATGCGCGCAGACTATTTAGAGTTTAGCGGCGATAATGAGGTGAGTGTGATGACCGGTGCCGGTCCACTTAACATCACACGCGATGTGGATTATCAGCGCCGCTATTTGCAACTGGATGCAATTGCCCGTTTAGATCAGTCGATTCTACCCTGGCTGCCGGATGCGTCCGTGCTGAGCTGGACCAGCAGTTTTCGACATTTGCATATTCGCAATCAACCGACGATCAATAGTCTCGGTCAACCAGTGGCGGAACCCTTCGGCGAACGCAACCGGTTGAGCGTCATTGCCACCGGCGTCAACCTGTCGTACCCACTGAGTAAAACCGGTCGCTGGAGTGTATTCGGTGAAGTCATGCTTGATTACGAGCTGGAGACCAATATGAACCTGCCTATTGATGACCGGACTGCGGTTACGCTGAGTTCGGGTATCGTTCGCCAGCTGGCCCGCGGGAAACGGATGCACTTACAGTATGACCGTTATCAGCATGTCCGGGGCACACGGTCGCGCAACAACCTGTCCTTGATTGCAACCATTGATTTTTAGGGGCAGGGCCTCAGTGTTTAGAGCCAGCCCTTCACCTTAAAGAAAACGTATGGCGCAACGCCGGACATAACCATCAGGCCCAGTGCCCACGGGTACCCCAGTTGCCAGCTGAGTTCGGGCATGGTGCTGAAATTCATGCCATAGATGCTGGCAATCACGGTTGGCGGTAAAAACACCACCGCGGCAATTGAAAAGATCTTGATGATCTTGCTTTGCTGAATACTGATAAACCCCTGTGCAGCATCCATCAAAAAGTTGATCTTGTCGAAAACAAAACTGTTGTGCGGCAGCAGGGAGTCAATATCGCGCAACAGCTCCCGTGCGGTTTCTGCATGGTCGGGTGACAGTTTTCCGCGGCGCAACAGAAAGCTAAGTGCGCGCTGGGTATCCATCAGGCACAAACGCACCTTGCCGTTGGTGTCCTCCTGTCGTGCAAGCTCGTCGAGGGCGTCCTCGATGGGGCTGTCATTGTCTTCCAGCACCAGGTTGCTGGTATTCTCCAGCTGGGTGTAAACCTCTTCCAGGGTGTCAGCAAGGTCGTCGATCTTGATCTCGAACAGCGACAATACAATGGTAACCGGATCTTCGACCAATCCGTGCAAGCGACGGGCACGCATGCGCATGAGGCGAAAAGCCGGTATTTCACGCTCGCGCAGGGTGATAAGCTGGTTGTCGGTCAGAGTAAACGCGACACTGGTGTTGCGGTGGCGTTCTTCGACTTTGTGCAGGAACAGAGAGTGCACATGCAGTCCCGCTTCATCCTGATAGGAGCGGGCGCTGGCCTCGATCTCCTCGACATCCTCGGTGTCAGGCAGGGGCTGGCTATGCAGGCTTTCCACCAGCTGTCGCTCATCATCATCCGGATTTAGCAGGTCAAGCCACATGGCAGAGGCCAGTGCCTCACGGGTGATCTCTCCCTGGGTTGAAACCAGGTATTTTTGATCATTAAGTTGATAACGAATCAGCATGCCATGTCCTGCCTGTTGTTGTTTGCCTTGTCGCCTGTGGGGCGGCGGTTCACCTTAACTGTCTCCGGTGTCAGTCGTCGCGGTCTGTGACTGCGCCATCAGAGGCTGATGACACGGTTCTGGCGTATTTAGCCAGCACGCCTCGGGTGTAACGCGGTGCCGGTTTTTGCCATTTCTCCAGACGGGTCGCGATATCGGCGTCGTCCAGGTGCAGCCTGACTTCCTGCCGTTCGGCGTCGATAGTGATTTCGTCGCCATTTTCAATGATGGCGATCGGGCCGCCATCAAATGCCTCTGGTGTCACGTGACCCACTACAAAACCATGGCTACCGCCGGAGAAACGACCGTCGGTGATCAACGCCACATCCTGACCCAGGCCGCGACCCATGATGGCCGAGGTGGGGCTCAACATTTCGCGCATGCCCGGACCACCTTTGGGGCCTTCGTAGCGAATAACAATAACATCGCCGGCAACCACTGTGCCGTCCAGAATGCCTTTCATGGATTCTTCTTCGGAATGGAACACCCGTGCCCTGCCAGTGAAGCGCAGGCCTTCTTTGCCGGTGATTTTAGCGACTGCACCCTGCGGTGCCACGTTGCCTCTCATGACGACCAGGTGGCTGTCCGGCTTGATCGGGTCAGCAAAGGAGCGAATGATCTCCTGACCCTCAGGGTAGGGTCTTACGTCGGCCAGATTCTCCGCCAGCGTTTTACCGGTCACGGTCAGGCAGGAGCCGTCGAGCATGCCCGCGTCTAGCATCATCTTCATCAGGGGCTGAATGCCACCAATCTTGATAAGCTCCGACATCAGAAAACGGCCGCTCGGACGCAGATCAGCCAGCATCGGCGTGGTCTTGCCGAGACGGGTGAAATCGTCCAGAGTGATCTTGACATTGATTGTGTGTGCCATTGCGATCAGGTGCAACACGGCATTGGTAGATCCGCCCAGCGCAATGACAACCTTGATTGCGTTTTCGAAGGCCGCCCTGGTCATGATGTCCGAGGGTTTGATGTCATTGTTGATCAGGTTCATGATGGCGTCGCCAGCGCGGACACAGTCATCGACCTTTTCCTGCGAAATGGCATCCTGTGCCGAGCTGTTGGGCAGACTCATGCCCAGTGCCTCAATTGCCGAGGCCATGGTATTGGCGGTATACATACCGCCGCAGGAGCCCGGGCCGGGGATGGCGGTTTCTTCGATATTCTTCAGTTCGATGTCAGACACTGTCCCGGCAGCATGGCCACCGACGGCTTCGAAGACCGACACGATATCAGTATGATTTTTGCCGGGCTGAATAGTGCCGCCATAAATGAAGATGGCAGGGCGGTTGAGGCGTGCCAGACCCATCAGGCAGCCAGGCATGTTCTTGTCGCAACCACCGATGGCGATGATGCCATCGTGTCCCATACATCCCGACACGGCCTCAATGGAGTCAGCAATGATTTCGCGCGACACCAGGGAGTACTTCATGCCCTCGGTGCCCATGGAAATCCCATCCGAGATTGTGATCGTATTGTAGATAACGCCTTTGCCTTGTGCCGCATTAACACCGCGATTGACATCATCAGCGAGCTTGTTGATGTGCATATTGCAGGGGGTGACCATGCTCCAGGTTGAAGCGATGCCAATCTGTGGTTTTTTGAAGTCGGCGTCGGAGAAACCGACAGCGTGCAACATGGCGCGGCTGGCGGCATGTTCAACGCCATCAACAACCTGGCTGGAGTACTTTCGGGTATTTTTATCACTCATGGCAATGTCCGTAATACGATGTTAAGCGGGTGTTTTATTTCCGCGAACTATACACCAGATGGGCCTGTCACGGCCAGCTCAGGCTGGTGACTTGTCTCTGCAGATGGTGTTCTGACGCATAGGCGGTTCGTTTTGTGTGGCGATTCGGTTAACATCGGGCATCTCGATTTCCGGCCAATAATGCTGGCCATTCATTGCAACGCAGTAGAGGTTTTTGACACGATGAGAAAGTTCACGAGCATGCTGGTCGGGCTGGCAGTCAGCGGCGTAAGCGGTCTGGCGTTGGCAGCGGAGAATCTGGATGGTACCAGCCTGTACGATCAGTACTGTGCTACCTGTCATGCCGATCCGCAGGATGTGCGCACACCCAACCGGGAGGCGTTGGCGTCGTATACTGCCAATAGCCTGTACAGCGCGCTGACGGACGGTATCATGCAGGCGCAGGCCGCTGCACTGACCAATGCCCAGAAGATTGCGCTGTCCGAGCATTTGACCGGTAGTCGGATGCAGGCGGAGTCAGTCGCCGGCCTGGCACGTTGCGAGCAGGCAATGCCGCATCTGGAGTTGTCGCTGAACAGCAACTGGAATGGTTGGGGTAATGGCCTGAGTAATGAGCGCTACCAGTCAGCGCAGGGCACCGCGATCAATGCTACCAATATCGACGAGCTGGAACTGGCCTGGGTGATGGGGCTGGAAAACTCCACCGTCGCCCGCGCCCAGCCTACTGTCATCAATAACACGGTGTTTATGGGGAGCCCCTCGGGCAGCGTCCATGCCATGGATATTGCCTCAGGGTGCGCCTATTGGAGCATTGAGGTGCCCGGAGAGGTCCGCGCTGCTGTCACTGTTGCCTATTCGCAAGCGCTGGACCAATATCTGGCTATTATTGCGGAAAACTCCAACCACATTTATGTGGTTGATGCGCGCAGCGGGGAAGCGCTCTGGGATACCGAGGTTGATGATAACCCCTATGCCCGCAGCACAGGTTCCCCGGTGGTATACGGGGACCGAATTTTTGTTCCGGTGTCATCCATTGAGGTAGGCGCTGCCGGGCGTCCGGATCATCACTGCTGTACGTTTCGCGGCAATATGGCGGCTTTTGACCTGAATACCGGAGACAAGCTCTGGCACACTTATATCATGGACGAGCCTGAGCTGGTCGGTCAGAACAGTGCCGGCAATCCGGTATACGCGCCATCCGGCGCACCCATCTGGCAGGCACCCAGCATCGATCCGGAGCGCAATCTGGTGTATGCCGGTTCCGGGCAGAATTACAGCCGGCCGGCCAGTAATACCAGTGATTCGGTTATTGCCTTCGATATGGATAGCGGTGAAATGGTGTGGGTATATCAGACCACCGGTCAGGACCAGTTCGTGATGGGATGCCGGCCTGATGGCGCTCACCCCAACTGCCCGGATCCCGGCCCGGATCTGGACATCGGTGCGCCGATTGTGACGACCACCCTGTCCAATGGGCAGGAAATTGTTGTTGCCGGCACCAAGGGTGCAGAAATTTATGGTCTGGATCCGACACAGAACGGAGAAGTGCTCTGGCGAACCCGCGTGGGTAGGGGAGGCGCCCTGGGCGGTGTGCATTGGGGCATGTCATTCCACGGAGATGTGGTTTATGTACCGGTTTCCGACCGCAGTGGCATCACCGACGAAGGCGAGCCACGCCAGCCGGGGCTGCACGCCATTGACATGAAAACCGGCGACGTACTCTGGTACGCGCCGGTACCTGAGCGCTGTGCCGGCGAGCGTGGCTGCATGGATGCCTATTCTTCGCCAATTACGGCGACCGATGATCTGATTCTGGCCGGGTCACTCAGTGGTTACCTGTTTGCCCACGATCCCGAGACCGGAGCGCTGCTCTGGGAGTACAATACGGTCCGGGAATATGACACCATTAACGGTGTCGAGGCCAGCGGTGGGTCACTGGATGCTACAGGGCCGGTCCTCAGCGGTGATTACATGATTATCAATTCCGGTTACGCAACATTCGGCCAGATGCCGGGCAATGCAGTGCTGGTTTTCAAGCTTAAAAATTAAAAACTGACGCAGATTCAGGGGACACAACATGAACAAGACCAAACATTTCTCGATACTGGCTGCCGCTGCGCTGGTGCTGGCGGCATGTGGGCCGGCCGAACAGCCTGACAGCACCGCAACCAGTATGCCCGAGACATCTGCTCCGGCCAGCATGCCCGAATACAGTGCCTCGGTGACCACCGAGCGGCTGGTGGCTGCGGACGAGGAGCCCGGTCAATGGATGTCGACGGGACGGAATTACTGGGAGCAACGGTTCAGCCCGCTGGATCAGATAAGCACTGGCAATGTGGATCAACTGGGGCTGGCCTGGTCGGCAGATATGGACACCAGCCGGGGTCAGGAAGCCACACCCATCGTCGTTGACGGGGCCATCTATATCACGACTGCGTGGAGCATGGTGAAGGCGTTTGATGCCGAGGATGGCAGCCTGTTGTGGGAATTTGATCCTGAAGTTGATCGCGCACGTGGTGTTGACGCCTGCTGTGATGTGGTCAACCGCGGGGTGGCGGCCTGGGACGGCAAGATATTCTTTGGCGCGCTGGATGGCCGCCTGATCGCGCTGGACGCAACCACCGGAGAACAGCTCTGGAGTGTAGTGACCACGGATCAGTCGCAACCTTATACCATCACCGGTGCCCCGCGTATCGTTGATGGCAAAGTGATTATTGGTAATGGCGGTGGTGAGTACGGCGTGCGCGGATACATTACCGCTTACGATGCAGACACCGGCGAGCCACACTGGCGTTTCTACACGGTGCCGGGCAATCCCGAGGACGGCTTTGAGCAACCGGAACTGGAAATGGCCGCCGAAACCTGGACAGGTGAATGGTGGGTCATGGGCGGTGGTGGCACCGTCTGGGACTCCATGGCCTACGACCCCGAGTCGAACCTGATGTATATCGGCGTGGGTAACGGTTCTCCCTGGAATCAGTCACTGCGGAGTCCGGGCGGCGGCGACAACCTGTTCCTGACCTCAATTGTTGCCATCAATCCGGATGACGGCAGTTACGTATGGCACTACCAGACCACACCCGGGGAAACCTGGGATTACACTGCAACCCAGCAGATTATTGTCGCCGACCTGAACATTGGTGGTGAGGACCGTCGGGTTGTCATGCAGGCGCCCAAAAACGGTTTCTTCTATGTACTGGACGCGTTGACCGGACGACTGCTGTCGGCTGAAAACTTCGTGCCGGTGAACTGGGCAACGCATATTGATCTGGAAACCGGGCGTCCGGTAGAAATTCCCGAAGCGCGCTACGATGTGACCAAGCAACCCATCATTGTCCAGCCGGGTGCGCTGGGCGGCCATAACTGGTACCCGATGTCGTTCAGCCAGAACACCAATCTGGTTTATCTGCCAGCCACTGAAAACTTCATGGGTTACCATGCTCAGGAATCGTTTGAACGCTCGGATCGCGGCTGGAATACCGGTACCGATCTGGCAGAGGGCGCCCGTCTGGTGGCTGCAGCAGGTGATGCTGCGCCTGAGCGTAAAGCCTATTTGCTGGCCTGGGATCCGGTTGCCCAGCAGGAAGTATGGCGTCAACCGCAGCCGTCCCCCACAGCTGCGGCGGGGGTCATGTCAACCGCCGGTGGTCTGGTGTTCCAGGGCAATGCAGGCGGCGAATTTGTAGCCTACCGGGATAGCGACGGTGAGCGACTGTGGAGCGCCATTACACAGTCCCACACCGTCGCAGCACCCGTCAGTTACAGCATCGACGGACAGCAATATGTGGCAGTGTTGACCGGCTCACGCGCCTTGCCACAGGTCGGGCCGGGCATGATTGGATCTACCACCCGTGAATCCAGCAACAATTCACGCTTGCTGGTGTACACCCTGGGTGGCACCCATGAGCTGCCTACCGAGGTGGCAGTCGCTGAAGATCGCGAACTGAACCCGCCGCCACTGCTGGCCAACAATGAAATGCTGGCTCACGGTGAGCAGGTTTATGGGCAGTATTGCAGCGTGTGCCACGGCAACAACGCGGCCAGTGATGGTGCCGGTGTATTCCCGGATCTGCGGTATACGGATCGTTTACATGATATTGAGGACTGGAACGCTGTCGTGCTGGAGGGCGAGCTCGCCTCTGGCGGTATGGTGTCGTTCTCTGGTCAGCTTGAAGAGGCGGACTCTGAAGCCGTGCTGCAATATGTCATCTCGCGTGCTAACGCACTGCTGGATTCTCAGTGAGCGAGACGTTTTATAGCTACTATGATTCACCTGTCGGCAAGCTGTTGCTGGCAGGTGATGAGAGTGCGTTGACGTTGATTAGTTTCCCCACAGGTAAAGCGGCGAAACAGCCAGCTCCTGACTGGCTGCGACGTAATGAACTGTTCAATTCTGTCAAACAGCAATTGTCAGCCTATTTTGTCGGTGAGCTAACAGAGTTTGACCTGGCGCTGCGTCCCCAGGGCACAAGTTTCCAGGTACAGGTTTGGCAGGCCCTCCGGCAAATTCCTTACGCCGAAACCCGAAGTTATGGAGACATTGCTGCACTGGTCGGTAAGCCTGAGGCCAGCCGCGCGGTAGGCGCGGCCAACGGTCAGAATCCGCTGCCCATTGTCATTCCCTGTCACCGGGTAATCGGCAGTAAAGGAGATCTGACAGGTTTTGGTGGTGGTCTGGCGTGTAAAAAGCACCTGCTGGCACTGGAGCAGACTCACACACCGTTCAGCCTGCAATAGGACGGCTACGTTTCATGAGCCTGGTGTATGACTGCGATTGCGTCCGTCTTTCTTGGCCTGATACAACGCCTTGTCGCTCAGCTCCAACCATGACGAATAGTCTGCAAACATGTCCGAGTATTCTGTAATACCCAGGCTTACAGTCACCTGAAGTGGTGTTCCCTCCCAATCCACCACAGTGGATGCAATCGTTTCCCGCAGTCTTTCAGCAACCAGCAGGGCCTGGGCCTGATCGGTTTCCGGCAATACAATGCCAAATTCCTCGCCGCCGTAGCGTCCGGATACGTCGGTTGAACGCTGTGTCTCCCGGATGGCTTTGGCAACAGCGCGCAGAACTTCATCACCTGCCGCATGTCCATGTGTATCATTGAATTTTTTGAAATGATCGATATCAAACAGGATCAGTGATGCGGGTCGCTTATTGCGATGGCAGCGTTTGAACTCCTGTTCAAGACAACCTTCCCAGTAGCCGCGATTGTACAGGTTGGTCAGTTTATCGGTGCGACTGAGTTTTTTCAGGGTTCTGTTGGCTGACTCCAGCTCATTTTTGCGGGTGGCGATTTCTGTGACATCGTAAACCAGCAGGCAGACACTGGTAACCTGACCGTTAACGCCACTGAGTGGAATCAGGGTGATGTTCTGGTACATCAGCGCTGAATGCCCGGTGAGCGGGCGTGTGCTTTTAAAATTGAACAGCCTTGGATGTTCTTCCCAGGTACAAAAGGCCCGGCTTTGCAGACTGAATACCGAGTCTATTTTTCGTTTCAGCCAGGTTGCAGGCAATTCCGGGAAAAGCTTGAACAGATTTTGTCCCCGGGCATGACTGGTCGCTATGCCGCTGTGATTCTCCATGAAGCTGTTCCACAGTTGCACCTGATAGTCAGCGTCCAGCAGAATCAACCCGTTATCCAGCGTCTGCAACAACTGCATCACCAAATGCAGGCTGTCCATGTCAGAACTGTGTGAAGGGGCGTTCAGCATGTTTATTCGACTCCGGAGTCATGCATCAGTATTTCAACTCTCGCGCGCAGTGCCGGTATCGAATCTTCCGTCAGCAACAACAGCAGGTGGCAATCCATGTCAGGCGTTGACAGGTGGTATGAAATATTAATGACCAGCACGTTGACCGGATTTGATTCGCAATCCAGCAGTTTTGTGCACTCCTGTTCATGGCCAAGTACCACGGGATAACTGTGGTTGAATTCGATGTCCAGTTGCTGGCTGATACCTTTGAGACAGGAGCCTACCAACAGTTCCGACAGATCCGTCAGGATGCCGGTTTGCGAATTGCTGCCGTCCGGCATGTCCAGTGCAACCAGAGACTCCAGATCGGTGAAACCGTCCGAGTTCATCAGAAAAATTGCTTCGCCGGCAACGCCGTTACCGCTGAAGCCGTGTGAGACGGCACTCATTGGCGCGACGTCAGCATAGGGTAAATGCCGGGCCAATTGGTGGTAAGGTGTTGTGAATACGTCAGGCACCGGCAATTGTATGAAGGTGCCGAGTAAATCACTGAGTCGGCTACCTGCCTGACCCATGGCGATATTGACGACTTCGCTAAGTGCCTGCACAAAGTCAGCGCTGGGCAGGTCATCCATTGTCGGCGAGCCCGGCGCCTGGTCTTTGCATTCGGCGAGTGACAGAATGCCATAGCGCCCCAGAACGCCGGCGATCTGGTCGGGTGCCACCGGTTTGCGGATAAAATCGAGCGCGCCTTTGGCCATCACCCGTGTCCGGGCTTCGCTTTGAATGTCGCCGGAAACCACCAGTACCATGGTCGGCAGATCATCGGCACGGATCTGGTCGAGCACCTCATAGCCGTTCATCACCGGCATATTAAGGTCCAGAAACAGCAAGTCGGCTCTGCCGGCATTGATGGCAGCAATGGCCTGTTGACCATCGTTGGCAAAGCTCAGGTTAATGTCCCAGGCCGAGGGCAGGGAGCGCGCCATCTGGCGACGAGCCAGCGCGGAGTCATCACAAATTAGAACGGCTAAAGTCACTTGCGAGCTACTCACTTTGGGTAAAACACTAATTTGCCTAACGTAACACATTGTGACAATTATTGATGCAGACAAATCGCAGGCTGCGGATTATAATCCGCCACGATACATGACGTCGACCCGCCCCACACTGCAGGAGTGCAGGCCCATGAAGTTAATGACCACAGGCTTTCCCAAGGCCGTTTGAGACTTGATCGCCCCCGGGCGGTTGCAGACTCATTTCCTATTGTCCAGCTGGCCGGTACCCGATTTTTCGAGTCGCGCCAATTCTATAGCTTGCCGGTTTCAATTCCGGACGTCATAACGACGCCGCGTTCGATCTTTGGTCGATGCGCATTGACCGGTTTTCAGGGTTTGTATCATGTTAAAAAAAATTCAGGCGGGCCTGAGTCTGTTCAGACAGGCGCTGGTCGGCAACGCCACCATCAATTACACAGAGGGGTCCATCGCCAGGGCTACCTTCCTGCTCTCGGTGCCCATGATTCTGGAAATGGCGATGGAGTCGGTGTTTGCTATTGTAGACATCTTTTTTGTTGCCGGGCTGGGGGCGGAGGCTGTTGCCACCGTGGGTTTGACAGAGGCGGTGATCTCGCTACTGTATGCGTTGGCCATTGGCCTGAGCATGGCCGCAACCGCACTGGTCGCCCGACGCATCGGTGAGAATAACCCTGCGGCGGCGGCGGTGGTTGCAGGACAGGCAATCTGGGTCGGCATGGCAGTCTCGGTTCTGGTCGGCGTGACCGGTTTCTTTTATGCCGGGCGTATCCTGACGCTGATGGGGGCCGATGCAGCGGTGCTGGCGACAGGCGAAACCTATACCCGGATTATGTTCTCCGGTGCATTTACCATCGTTTTTCTGTTTCTGAACAACGCCATTTTTCGCGGTGCCGGCGATGCCAGTATTGCCATGCGTGCCCTGATCCTGGCCAATGGCATTAACATTGTGCTGGATCCGGTGCTGATCTATGGCTGGGGGCCCTTCCCTGAACTGGGGCTGACAGGTGCTGCCGTGGCCACCAATATCGGTCGTGGCGTCGGTGTGGCCTATCAGATTTATTATCTGTGTGCACACAACCGGCGTATACGATTGGCGTTGACCGATCTGGTGCTGCGGTTGTCGATTGTGCTGCAGTTGTTGCGGATTTCGGTGGGAGGCATTGCCCAGTTTCTCATCGCCACGGCCAGCTGGGTTTTTCTGATGCGCCTGGTATCCAACTTTGGCAATGAAGCCGTGGCCGGGTACACCATTGCCATCCGTGTCATCATCTTTGTCATTTTGCCATCCTGGGGTCTGAGCAACGCAGTGGCAACCCTGGTCGGACAGAACCTGGGTGCAGGCAAGCCTGATCGGGCCGAGCGCACTGTCTGGCAGGTAGTCGGGTACAATGTCAGCTATATGCTGATGGTGGGATTGGTGCTGATATTCTTCCCGGTTTGGGTGATGGGTTTCTTTAGTCAGAACCCTGATGTCGTTGCCAACGGTATTCAGAGTTTGCGTATTCTGAGTTACGGGTTTGTGTTTCTGGCTATCGGCTCAGTGGTCACACAGGCCTTCAACGGTGCCGGTGATACCATGACACCCACCTGGATAAATGGATTCAGTTTCTGGCTGGTACAAATACCGCTGGCCTGGACGCTGGCGATGGCAGCCGGATGGGGTGCCGAGGGTGTATACTGGTCTATCTTCATTGGCGATTTGACCATGGGTATTATCGGTACAGTTCTGTTTATGCGGGGCAGCTGGAAACGATTGGCGGTCTGATCCGTGCTTCGCACAGGCAATCCCTGTGTTCCGTACAGAGAATCAAAGTATAGAAGGTTATTCATGCAAAGCAGTCAGCACCATATTATTGCCAGCGTGTCAGCCTGGCTGGCTCAGGATAAGCCGGTTTGGTTGTGCACGATCCTGAAGACCTGGGGATCCTCCCCGCGTCCGGTCGGTGCCATGATGGCCTGTACCCTGCAGGGTGAGATGGTGGGGTCAATTTCCGGCGGCTGCATAGAGGAAGATTTTCTTGAGCAACTGCGGGTTGGTAGTCTGAAACAGCGTTACGAGGCGGAACACCAGCCTTTTGTTGTGCAGTATGGGGTCTCGGCTGAAGAGCAGGCGCGTTTGCGATTGCCGTGTGGTGGTCAGTTGCATGTGTTGGTGGAGTTCATCTCGCCGGAGCCGGGTATGCGGGCGGTATTCGCGGAGCTGGATGCGGCGCTGGACGATCACCGGCGCATCAGTCGCCATGTTGACCTGCAGACCGGTGTGATCAGTACGCGTCAGGTGTCATCTGATGAGGCGGTGACGCTTGATGACAGGGAAATGCTGCACAGTCTGAGCCCGCGTTACCGTTTGTTGCTGCTGGGCGCCGGAGATGTGGCGCGTTATGTGGCAGAGCTGGCCTTGATAATGGATTATGAAGTGACGTTGTGTGATCCTCGCCCGTCCTACCTGGATAACTGGCAGGTGGAAGGTGTGCACCTGTCAGCAGACCTGCCGGATGATGTGGTACGCGATCAGTTCAGTAATCCCTACAGTGGCATTATTGCGCTGGCACATGATCCGCGCGTTGATGACATGGCGTTGATGGAAGCACTGAAAACCGACGCTTTCTACATCGGCGCCATGGGGTCCGAGCGGACCTCGGCAAACCGGCGTTTGCGGCTGCCGGAACTGGGTTTAAGCGACGAGGAGATTGCGCGCCTGCACGCACCTATCGGGTTTGCCATCGGCAGCAAAACACCGGCAGAAATCGCGATTTCCATCATGGCCCAGGTGACCTCAGTGCGAAATGTGCAGGAACTCTGAGACAAAAAACGGCGCAGAATCCCTGATGGGAATTGCGCCGCCTTGATTCACTCGGTAAAAATTTCTCAGTCTTCCAGCAAGTGTCCGTAGTCTTCGTCGTAATCTGCCATCGCCGCCTGCAGCACGGTGGTGGCGTGATCGAAGCCATAAGCGGCGCCTATTGAAACCTTGTTGCTCTTGCCCGGTACCATTTTGTAGGTATTGAAGTAGTGGGCAATGCGCTCGACCAGGATGGGCGGCAATTCGGAGATATCGTTCATATGGCCGTAAGCAGGATCATCCTGCACGATGGCAATGATTTTATCATCAGCTTCACCGCCATCATTCATCGGCAGACCACCCACCACTTTGGCTTTGATCAGAATTTCCGTGCGATCAATGGGACGTTCGCTGATGACACAAATATCCAGCGGGTCACCATCACCACACTCGGTGCCGGGCATCAGGTCGCGTACACGGTTGCCACAGTAAGTGCGCGGGATGAATCCGTACAGCGTGGGCTGCTGCGCAGACGTGCGCTGAGGCCGGTCAATACACAGGTAACCGGTATCCTTGTCGATCTCATACTTCATCTGATCAAACGGACTGATTTCGATGTAGGCATTAACCACGCGGGGCAGGTCGGGGCCAACTTCAAGGCCGTGCCAGGGATGTGGACGCCAGCGAGAGAACGAAGGGGACTGTTTCATGTGCAAGTGGATCCTTGTGACGAATCGGGTTGGTGGATAATTGACAGGCTATTGATGACGAGCCGATCATGGTAAACGGCGCGCATTATAGCAATAGCCTTGGATGATGTGTAGGCGAGTATCAGCCGGCAATGGGCACTATGCCCGGCAGTAACTGATTTGCCAGCTGCAACAGGACGTGATCCTGTCCCCAGGCGGCGCTGAACATCACGCCGATCGGCAATCCGTCAGCATTCTGGCGCAGGGGCAAGGAAATGCTGGGCTGACCGGTACCATTGTACAGCGCGGTAAACGGACTGTAGGCGGCGTAGCGGCGTGCGTACTCGCGGATGTCGTCAGCGTTCATGTCGAGCCAGCCCAGTTCCGCCGGTGGCAGGGCCAGCACCGGGGATAGCACCAGATCATACTGTTCATGAAACGTCGCCATCTGACGTTCAGCCTGTTTTACTGTGTCCAGTGCCGCCAGGTAAAGCGCCGCGGACGTTTTCAGGCCCTGATTGGCCATGCGCCTGGTGGACTCGGCAAGAGCGGCTTGCTCCGGGGTTTTCTGATCTGTTTCCAGGCCCGGGCTGAGAATCTGACCTACGTGAACGTTGATCAGTGTGGACATGGCCCGGCCGACCATGGCGTAGTCTACCGGTGGTGACAGTTCCTCTACCTGATGGCCGGCGCTCTGGCACAGATCTATTGCCTTATCCAGGGCAGCCAGGCAATCCGGGTGAACAGGCAGTCCTGCCGGGTGCTGGCGTTGCACGGCTACTTTAAGGCCCTTTAATTCACGGTCATGCGTTTGATAGTAGGACCCGGCAAACGCAGGCAGGGCGAAAAGACCCGGTTTTTGCAAACGTAACAAATCCAGAAATGCAGCACTGTCGCGCACTGAGCGGCTCAATACATGGCCTACGCTCATGCCGCTCCAGGCACTGCCAAAGTCAGGTTCAACAACACTGAGACCGCGGCTGGGTTTTAATCCGACCAGGCCGCAGCAGGCTGCCGGGATGCGAATGGAACCACCGCCGTCACTGCCGTCCGCCACCGGCACGATACCGGCAGCCACTGCCGCAGCCGAGCCGCCGCTGGATCCGCCGCTGCTGTAGCCAGGATTATGCGGGTTGCGACTGGGGCCAAACAGGGAGAACTCGGTGGTTATGGTCAGGCACAATTCAGGGGTATTGGTGCTGCCGAACGCAATCAGGCCTGCGTTGCGGTAGCGCTGCATGATGGCGCTGTCCTTGCTGGCAACATTGTCCCGGTACAATGCGGTACTGCGGGTGTGAGGCCAGCCTTTAACGGCATTAACCTCTTTAATCAAAAACGGAACGCCTGCAAGCTGGCTGTTCAGATCCGACGTTGCTACCGGTGGCGAATGCCGGTCAATTTCCTGCGCGCGCTCGCGAGCGTGCTCGCGATCCTGATAGACAATGGCATTAAGCTGGGGGTTCAGTTTATCGGTCTGCCTGAAAGCGCATTCCAACAGCTCACTGGCGCTGACCTCGCCGGACTGGCGCAGCTCTGCCATGGCGATGGCATCCAATTGGGTGTAATCGTTGATCGTTAACATGATGCTGTGTCCTAAAGCCAATCGCGCAAGATGGCGTCGTGGTGTTCATCGGGGGCAGCGGGTGCGTTTTTGATGGCGCCCGGGGTTCTGCTGAAGCGGGGCGCCGGTGCGGCCTGGGTTATGCCGTTGTGCCGGACAAACGTTTGGCGTGCCTGATTGTGAGGGTGTTGAGCGGCTTCCCGGGTGTCGAGCACCGGTGCAAAACATGCATCGCTGCCTTCCAGCAACGCGCACCAGTCATCGCGGTTGCGGGTCCGGAAGAGATTGCCGAGTTTGTCTTTCAGCGCGGGCCACTGTCCGACGTCCATTTGCGCGCTGAACGCCGGCTCGTCGATTCCGCAACGTTGCAACAGGGCAGTGTAAAATTGAGGCTCGATCGGACCAATGCTGATGAACTTGCCATCGGCGCAGGCGTAAGTGTTATAGAAGTGCGCGCCGCCATCCAGCATGTTGGTGCCCGGCTGGTCTCGCCAGTTGCCGCTGGCCTGAAGGCCGTGAAACAGACTCATCAGGCAGGCAGAACCGTCGGTCATGGCGGCATCGATGACCTGGCCCAGGCCGGAACGACTGCGTTCAAGTAACGCAGCCAGTACGCCACTGGCCAGCAACATGGCACCGCCACCATAATCGCCGATCAGGTTGAGTGGCGGCGAGGGCGGCTGCCCGTCCCGCGACATGGCATGCAAGGCGCCGGTGAGGGCAATGTAGTTGATATCGTGGCCGGCAGATTGCGCCAGTGGCCCGGTTTGTCCCCATCCGGTCATGCGGCCGTAGACCAATCCGCGATTGTCTGCAAGGCAGGGTTCCGGACCCAGGCCAAGACGCTCCATGACGCCGGGGCGGAAGCCTTCGATCAGGGCATCCGCCCGATTGATTAACTGCCGGGCGGTGGCGATGTCGTCTGGCGATTTCAAGTCCAGGGCAATGGAACGACGACCGCGATTGACCGGGTTGTTCTGGTGGGCAACGGGGCTGCCTTTGCGATCAATTCGCACGACATCGGCGCCCATATCGGACAGCATCATGCCGCAGAATGGCACGGGACCGATGGCGGCCATTTCTATAATTTTAAATCCGTGCAGAGGTCCGCTCATGGTTTATGAATTCATTCATTTTCTTATTGATTTTAGGACTGTGATCTTACATTCTTGCCACTTCACTGAAAAAAGACAGACCGGGAACACGAGGTTTTACCATGCAATTAAAAGAAAAAACAGCCTTTATCACCGGCGCCGCTTCAGGTCTGGGCCTGGCAGCAGCGCAGCGCTTCATTGCGGAAGGCGCCAACGTGATGTTGTTCGACCTGGATGCTACCCGGGTACAGGCGGCCGCGGATGAACTGGGTGCGTGCGCCAGTTGGTCGGCAGGCGATGTCAGCGACGAGGCGCAGGTGACGGCTGCCGTGCAAAAAACCGTGACAACATTCGGTGGGCTACATATTAATGTGAACAGTGCGGGTATCGGTGCCGCTGCCAAAACAGTGGGTCGCGACGGACCGATGCCGCTGGAGCAGTTTCATCGTGTGATCCGTGTCAATCTGCTGGGTACTTTCAACGTGCTTCGCCTGTGTGCCGCGGCCATGCAGAAAAACGCGCCGCAAACGGAAGACAATGAACGTGGCGTGATCATCAATGTTGCGTCTGTTGCGGCTTTCGATGGTCAAATGGGGCAGGCCGCATACAGTGCATCCAAAGGCGGTATTGTGTCGATGACGCTGCCTGTTGCCAGAGACCTGGCGCGCGACGGCATCCGGGTCATGACTGTGGCACCGGGTATCTTCGCTACGCCATTGATGCAGGCATCACCAGAGCCCGTCAAGGACGCGTTAATTGACATGATACAGTTTCCCAAACGTATGGGGTTGTCTGAAGAGTTCGCTGATCTGGCGGCTCATATTGTCACCAGTTCCTACCTCAATGGAGAGGTCATTCGGCTGGATGCGGCTATACGCATGGCCGCCCGCTAGGAGTTTTATCGATGCCAGGTAATAATCATACACCACCGTGGATGAACGAAGAGCTCAATATCATGCGCTCGCATATTGCGCGCTTTTTCGAGCGCGAATTTGTACCTCATGTCAAACGCTGGGACGAGCAGGGCGTTGTCGACAGAGAGGCGTGGATCAAAGCTGGTCAGGCCGGGATTCTGTGTGCATCCATTCCTGTGGAATACGGAGGTGGCGGTGGCGATTTTCGTCACGAAATGGTGATTGAGGAAGAAATGGCGCGTGCCGGTGTCACGGGTATTGGCAACTCAGTGCATTCGGGCATTGTCGCGCACTATGTGCTGAATTATGGATCGGAATCACAAAAGCAGCGCTGGCTGCCCAGAATGGCCAGCGGTGAGCTGGTCGGAGCGATTGCCATGACCGAGCCGGGGACCGGCTCAGACCTGCAGGCAGTGGCGACAACGGCAGTGAAAACAGACGGCGGCTATCTGGTCAATGGACAGAAAACCTTCCTCACCAATGGACAGCTGGCCAACCTGATATGCGTTGTGGTGAAAACCGATGCTGCAGCCGGTAGCAAAGGCGTGTCCCTGTTGATGCTGGAAACGGATGCAGCCGAAGTCAAAGACAGTTTCAAACGGGGTCGCAATCTGGAGAAAATTGGTCTGAAAGCGCAGGATACGTCAGAGGCGTTTTTTGATAGTGTGTTTGTTCCCGCAGACAACCTGTTAGGTGATTCAGAAGGGCTGGGTTTTGTGCAATTGATGGAGCAATTGCCGCAGGAGCGGTTAATTATTGCTGTCAGTGCCTGTGTCGCAATGGAGAGGGCGCTTGACTATACCTGCGAGTACGTCAAGGAGCGTAAAGCATTTGGCAAGCGAATACTGGATTTCCAGAACACACAGTTTAAGTTGGCGGAGCGTTTGACTGAAGCACGGCTGGCCCGCGTATTCGTTGATGACTGTGCCATGAAACTGCTCGACGGCAAGCTCGATGCATCAACTGCGGCCATGGCCAAATGGTGGACGACACAAAAGCAGTGCGAGATTGTCGATGAGTGCCTGCAGTTCTTCGGCGGCTACGGCTATATGATGGAGTATCCGATTGCCAAAATGTATATCGATGCCCGAATCCAGAAAATCTATGGTGGCAGCAATGAGATCATGAAACTGCTGGTTGCCCGCGACATCTGATAGCCAGTGGTCGCAGGTTACGCTGCAGCTTCCATAACCCGGTCTCGTCCGGCACGTTTGCCCTGATACAGGGCGTCGTCCGCGCGCCGGATCATATCGCTGATGTTTTCGTCACTCTCGTAGGCCCCGGTCATGGCAAAGGTGGCGGTAATCCGGATGGTCTGGCCATCCTTGATAATGGCTGCGGCCCGCAACGCCTGACGCATACGTTCGGCAATGGCGACTGCCTGTTGCAGCGTGGTTTCGGGCAGGATGAGGATGAATTCCTCGCCACCAAAGCGTCCCAAAATATCGCAGCTACGTAAAGGCTGCTGCAGGGCTTCGGCCACTGCCTTAAGTACCTGGTCGCCGAATTCATGACCGTGCTCGTCATTGATGCGCTTGAAATGGTCGAGATCGATCATGCCAAGTGCAAGCGGCGTGCCGTGACGTTTATGCCTGTCGAGTTCGCGGCGGAATAACAGTTCGTATTGACGACGGTTGCTCAGACCGGTCAGTGGGTCAGTCAGTGCCTGGCGTTGCAGTTCGGTTTCCAGGACTTTGCGCCGGGCTATTTCTTCTGACAGGGTGTGATTGGCGCTTTCGGCGTTCAGTAAGGCCATGAAGGCCTTGCGGTTGCCAGTGTTGATGCGTTGCGCTGCTGCAAAACCTATCGCCACCGGCCAGATTAATACCATGTTTACCAATATGATTTCACTAATACTGCTGCCCGCGATTACCAGGTTCAGTGTAACCATGGCAACACCGATGGCGGCTACCAAATTAGTAAGGCCCAACCGGTTAGGTACAAACACGTATATGCTGAGCAGCATCATCATCATGACTGACAGCCCGAAGACACCGTTAGTGGGCAGGATATAGGGATAAACAAAAAACAGGGGATAACCGGCAATGGCGACCAGCGTGACCGGCCAGCCCCAGGTTGCCCAGTGTGGTTTTCGCGGGACTATAAATGCCAATGCCAACAGCAGGCAGACAAAGGCGCTGCGCAATGCAAACAGAGTAAAAAAGCCAGTACTGTTGCCTAACGCCAGCCAGTCTGGCCAGGCAAAAATCAGTAACAGGAAGGCCCATATTTTCAGCGTGCGAACAAGGTAAACAGCAGTATCAGACTCGACATGTTTGCTGTAGGCACCCTCAATACCCGGGTCGGAAAACTCGGCATTCCAGCGTGAAATAGCGTATTTTTTTGTTTTTGTATCGATCATTGCGAAAGTATAGCGGATTGTGCCGGATTTGGCACCGTTGCTGTGGGCAGAGTAATCAATCCTTGGGACGCAGAGTCAAGCTGGAGTTATCCGCGTCAGCTGTTGATGATGAACCATCGCTCAGCTGTATTTTCAGGCGCAGATTATTTTTGGAATCGGCATTTTTCAGGGCATCATCCAGCGTAATACGACCCGCCTGATACAACGATAGCAGAGCAGCATCAAAGGTCACCATGCCTTGCTCGGCAGACTTCTCCATGGTTTCCCGGATATCGTCGATCTTGCCCTGCTTGATCAGGTCACAGACCCTCGGCGTGCCCAGCAGAATTTCGAACGCCGCCGCCCGTTTACCGTCGGAAGACGGTATCAGGCGTTGCGAAACCAGGCCGCGCAGGTTCAGTGACAGGTCCAGGAATAGCTGTTTATGTCTTTCTTCCGGAAAGAAATTGATGATACGGTCCAGTGCCTGGTTGGCGTTGTTGGCATGCAGGGTTGATACACACAGGTGACCGGTTTCAGCGAAGGCGAGGGCGTGTTCCATGGTATCCATGCTGCGAATTTCACCGATCAGTATAACGTCGGGTGCCTGCCGCAGCGTGTTCTTCAGTGCCGCCCCATAGCTGACCGTGTCCAGCCCGACTTCGCGTTGGCTGATGATGGATTTCTTGTGTGGGTGGATGAATTCTATGGGGTCCTCGACGGTGATGATATGGCCATCGGAATTCCGGTTGCGATAGTCAATCAGGGCTGCCAGCGATGTGGATTTACCGGAGCCGGTGGCCCCCACAAACAGCAACAGGCCACGCTTCTCCATGATCAATTGTTGCAGAATGTCTGGTAATCCCAGAGCTTCCGGTTGCGGTATCTCGGTTTTTACATGTCTGACCACCATCGCGAGTTGTCCGCGCTGGCGGAAAACGTTGGCACGAAAACGACCAATGCCGGGCTCGGCAATTGCCAGATTGAGTTCCGGCTCGTGCGTGAACTGTTGTTGCTGATCTGGCGACATGATGGCAAAGGCGGTTGCTTGCACGTCATCGCCGCTCAAGGGATGGTCATCAAGCGCCTTGATATGACCGAAGGTTTTGATCATGGGGGCCGCATCAGCGGTCAGAAACAGATCAGAGGCTTCCTGTGCCACCATCGCCTTTAACATATCCTTGAATAGCATTTTTGTGCTCCGGATCCGGGGGTTGTGTGCCTGGGCGACAATCAGAATCGTCGTTCGGTGTACCAATTGACTTCGCGCGACGACTTGTCGATCTGCTCACTGACATCCAGCGTCAGGGCAAACAAGGCCATACGAACCAGTACGCCGTTGTCAGTCTGGCGGAAAATGGCCAGACTTGGATGCTGGTTAAGGTCGTTATCCAGTTCATTGGCGTCTTCACGGGAGTCACGGGGCAGGGGGTGCATGATGACCGTGTTGGGCTGGCAATACTGGGTGTAAATGGACCGGTTCAGACGGAAGCGGCCGCGGTACAGGTCGGCTTCCGGTTTGCTGGCAAAACGCTCCTCCTGAATTCGGGTCAGGTAAACGATGTCGTTGCTGACCAGGCCGGTTTCCATGTCTTCCGTTTCGACTACTTCATGACCGCGCTGTCGCAGATGCTCAACGATGGTGTCTGGCATGGCGAGCTCTTTGGGCGATATCAGGGTAAATTTGACTTTCTCGTAAAGACTGACCAGCTTTGACAGCGAGTGCACGGTCCGGCCATGTTTGAGGTCGCCTATCATGGCGATATGCATGCCATCGATGTTCTGCTGCCGCGACTTCAGCTCTTTTTTGATGGTGTACAGGTCGAGCAACGCCTGGCTGGGATGCTCATTGGGGCCATCACCGGCATTCAACACCGGTACCCGACTGGCCCTGGCAAATTCCGCGACCGACCCTGCCTGTGGATGGCGCATGACAATGATGTCGCTGTAGCCGCTCATGACCCTGCCGGTGTCATACAGGGACTCGCCTTTGGTCAGCGAGCTGGCTTTGATGTCAGTGGTCTCCCTGACCTCGCCACCCAACAGGTTAAAGGCACAGCCAAAACTGACCCGGGTGCGGGTGCTGGGCTCAAAGAACATATTCCCCATGATTGCGCCGTCCAGTACCTTGGTCATGCGCTCCCGATGCGCATAGGGTCTCATACTGTCAGCCACCTCGAAGATCCGCTCCACATCCGCTCGCTCGAACTGGGTAACGCTGAGTATGTGGGCTCCGGGGAAACGCATAAGGTTGATCCTTCCATATCACTGTGACAGATGGTGCAAATAGTACACTATCTGGGCAATAGCCGCCGAATGCTGTGGTAAAAATTCTCTATGTTATAGTCGGGACTTTCTGCGTGGCGACACGCGTTGACGAAATAGGTGGTGTGATGGCGGGCGAGGATAAGGCAGCAACAATATACTGGCACGACTACGAGGCGTTTGGTGCTGATGCGCGGCGCGACCGGGCGTCCCAGTTTGCTGGTATCCGCACTGACACTGAGTTGAATGAAGTCGAGGCGCCGCTGGTTATTTATTGTCAGCCGGCAGTTGATATGCTGCCGCATCCCCAGGCCTGCCTGATAACCGGCATCACCCCGCAACAGGCCCGCAAACGCGGTCTGCCGGAGGCCGAATTTATTCGTCAGATACATGAGCAATTCGCCCGTCCGCAAACCTGTGTTGCTGGTTTTAACAGTATTCGCTTTGATGATGAACTGACCCGTCAGTTGCTGTACCGCAATTTTTATGACGCTTACGAACGGGAGTGGAAAAACGGTAACTCGCGCTGGGATATCATAGATGTGGTGCGATTGTGTTATGCCTTGCGACCTGACGGTATCGTCTGGCCGGAAAAAGAAGACGGCACCGTGTCGTTTCGACTGGAAGCGCTCAGCGCTGCCAACGGTATCAGCCATCAGGACGCCCACGACGCGTTGTCCGATGTGCGGGCCACCATCGCGGTGGCAAAACTGGTGAAAACCCGGCAACCACGATTGTATGACTATGCGTTTGCACTGCGAAGTAAACACCGGGTAAATGAGTTGCTCGACGTTGCCGCACACACGCCGGTACTGCATATTTCATCCATGTACCCGGCACGCATGGGTTGCCTTGCGCTGACCATGCCATTGGCCATGCATCCGGTGGACAGTAACGGTGTACTGCTTTATGACCTCCGTACGGATCCCACACCGTGGCTGGACATGACAACAGAGCAGCTTCGGCAAAGTCTGTTCAGGTCGCGCGCCGAGCTGGTCGATGGCGAAGAGCGGCTGCCGGTGAAAGTGCTGCATGCAAACCGATGTCCGATGCTGGCATCACCTGCGGCGCTGGCTGCAAACAGGGCGCAGCAGCTGCAGATTGATATGGCGCAGTCGCGAGCGCACTGGCAGATTATTCATGCCCGACCGGACTTCATTGCCAGAGTAAGTGAAGCCTTTGCCGCGCGACCTGATTTCGAGGCACTGACCGACCCTGATTTCATGTTGTATGCGGGCGGTTTCTTCAGTGCCGCAGACAAGCGTCTGATGACCAGAGTGCGTCAGATGAGCGCCCAGGATCTGGCATCGGAATCCGCCCAATTGGCGTCAGCATTTAGCGATAGCCGCTTGCCCGAGATGCTGTTCCGGTATCGGGCGCGCAACTACCCCCAGTCGCTGACCGCGCCGGAACAGCAAGCCTGGCGTGAATTCTGCCACCAGCGGCTGACAAGGGGCTCCGATGTGCCGGGAGCCGGACCCGACCTGGCAAGCTATGATGAATGGCTGGCAAAATTGCGGGAAAGCGCTGCCGGTGACACCCAGGAAGGCATGTTGCAAGATCTGCAGCAGTGGCGTGACGAGGTTTGCCAGCTCTGATGAAAATGGTTAGAATCGCGCGCAATTCGTTCCCCGAGCGATGTTGATAAGTTGTTGTCGAGCCCCATCCACTACCGGTTTGTAATTAATGGATCCATTCAAGGACATCAGGCCATACCATGACGAAGAAATTCGACCGGTATTGGACGCATTGCTGAAAGACCGCGATTTCATCCGCAGTATTGCCAGTTTCAGCCATCCGACGTGGTATCGCTGGGTGCCGTCGTTATTGGCGGCGTTGACACAGCGACGCTTGACCGCCCAGTTAAAAGATGTCGACAGTGTCAAATCCATGCAGGATGTCATCGCCGGCTACATGGATCAGATGATTGAGCGCACGACTTCGCGTCTGACCAACAGTGGCCTGGAAAAACTGTCGCACGATAAGTCCTATCTGTTTATCAGCAATCACCGTGACATTGCCATGGATCCGGCGTTTGTAAATTACATGCTGTACCACGCCGGTTTCGACACCCTGTACATTGCCATCGGTGACAATCTGCTTAAACGTCCATTTGTCACAGACCTGATGCGGCTGAACAAGAGTTTTATTGTGAAACGCTCACTGAAAGGGCGGGAGTTGTTGAAATCGTCGAAACAGTTGTCTGAATATATCCATCACTGCATAGAGATCAACCGCAATGTCTGGATTGCACAACGCGAAGGGCGGGCGAAGGATGGCGTTGATCGCACCGACACCGCTCTGCTGAAGATGCTGGGTATGGCACGCCGGCCCGCAGCACTCGGCGATGCCTTGCAGGCTTTGCATATCGTGCCGGTGTCAATTTCCTACGAGTATGATCCCTGTGATGCGCTTAAAGGTGACGAGCTGCACCAGAAGCTGGAGACCGGCTCCTACCAAAAGGATGAGCAAAGCGACATTAACAGTATCGTCACCGGCATGGTTGGGTTTAAAGGACATGTGCATGTCGCGTTTGGAGATGAGCTGACGCTGGATGCGGACATGGATGATGAGGCGATCGCGGCGCAGATTGATGGCCAGGTGATCAACAATTATCTACTGCAGCAAACCAATTTGCTGGCCTTGCAGCAATTACAGCATGAATCGCCTGAGTCAGTCCCGCCATTATCCGGCGAAGGCAGCCAGGTGCTCGCAGAGTTGCAGGTAGACCCGGCCACGGCAGAGAAGTTCAATGCGCGCCTGAGCAGCATGTCCCCGGGAGCCCGGCACCATGTGCGCCTGATGTATGCCAATCCCGTCATAAGCCGGTTCGCTGACCGGCGATAGACAGATTGCCGGGTCAGATTTTCTGACGGATGTGCTGGAGCCGGTTTTGCAGTGTACTGCGGGCGAGTGGCAGCAGGGGGCCAAGACAAAGGAATTCCATCTCGGTCTCTTGCATCTGTTGCACCTTGTCTTTTTGCGTCAATGGCATGCGCCCCAGGCCACGCTGGAGTTGATTGAGCTGCTGCTGCATGCGAATGGCCTTGTCGGCTGCGGGTGTGTCGGCGCCACTCATGATTTCAGCGGCTACACATAATTCCCGTGCCCTGGTTTCCTGCTTTGCTGCCATGGCCGGCCAGTCAGCCGGTTTCTGCAGGTTTTGCAATAACTGGCGAAAACGTTTTTTCATTGCCTGTTCAATCTCTGCGTTGGCAATAGTGTCCAGTTCGCTCCAGGTCTGTTCCAGCGTAGCACTGGAAATATCCGGTACACTTCCTGTCAGCAAGGTTTCTTCATGCACCTGACATAGCTCGGCTTTGGCCTGCACCTGTTGCATTAACTGCAATACCTTCTTGTCCGGCGTCGTTCGCAGCCTTGCCTCGTACTTACGGCTCAACTGATTGAACTGATCCTGTAGCGCTTTGCGCTCGGCCTTCATGTCAGGAGTCAGAGCCGCACGAAATTCCCGGGCCAGGGTATTGAACTGGCTGCGCGATTGACTGAACTCTTCGTCAGTCAGGCTGAGCAGAGCGGCAATCTTGCTGAGAATGTCGCGTGCTGCCGAAGACACCTGGCGCTGCTGCTGTTTCTGTTCCTTGCTGACAGCGTCGCGGCGTTCAAACAGGGCATCACACGCAGCACGGAAATCAGTCCACAGCTTACGATCGTCCTTGAATGAACCGGCACCCAGCGCTTTCCAGTCCTGTTGCAGGGTTTTTGCCTGCTGAATGGCTGCCTGCAAATCGTCCTGTGCCAGCAGTGCCTGGGCCTGGTCGATCAATGCCTGCTTCTGTGCATTGTGCGCCTGCAGCGCCTGGCGCTTTTTCTGGCGCAGATCGCTAAGTACAGTGTTAAAGCGTTTTTGCAGATTCTTGATTTTTGCCTGTGCCACCGGTGCGTATTTTTTCCAGTCTTCACGCGCCTGGTTTTCCAGCTTGGATACTTCCGCCAGATTGACATCGTTTTCGTCCATGGTGGCGGCGTACGCTTCAAGCTGTTCGCAAATATTATTACGGGCGATGAGATTGGCGGCCTGTTTTTCCTTGCGTTCCTTGAAGTAAACCTTGCAAGGCTCAAACGCAACCTTGGCCAGTTCACTGAACCGGGTCCACAGGTCGTCGTTGGCATCGGAGTGGCCGAGCAACTTCCATTCATCCTGCAGTGCGCGAATCAGTTTGGCTTTCTGTGGCGGCGATGACTCGTCGGTAGTCAAGGCCTCCATTTTGTCAATTAGCTCTTTTTTCTTTTCCGAAGAAGCGAATTTTTTCCAGTCCAGCAGTTTGTTCAGTTCCGGTTTCAGGGGAGCCAGTTGCGCCTGCAGGCGTTCCTGTTCCTCGCTTGCCAGCCGCTTGATGGTGTTCTGACTGCGGTCCCATAAACTTTGCGCTTCGCTGACCCGGCCCTCGCTGATGTGCGCAGTCATGGTGATGACCGACTGCTCGACCTCTCTGATCAGTTTTTGCTGCCAGTCCTGATGTTCTGCAATCAGCGTCTGCAGTTGTGTAGCAACCCTGGCCAGATCTTCATCCGCCTGCGGCAGCGAAGGAGTTCCGGTCTCACTTTCCGATGCCTGCAAACGCTCCAGTCTTTTCTGTAATGACAGCAGAGTAGGCAAATCCTTGTAGGAAGTGGCTGCGGCTGCTTTCTGCAGTTTCTCCTGCTCCGACAGTTTAACGACCGGGGGCGACTGGGGGGCCGACTCGGCGCCAGCGTCTTCGGCAGCTTCGCTACCGGCTGATGCTTTGCTACCGCCTGTTTCTGTGCTACCGGCAGTGGCTTCCGCGCTGTCGCTGGTGGCAGCGCTTGCTGTGTCCGCCGGCGATTCACTGCTACCGGATTGTCGCTCATGGGCTTCATCGGGTTGGGGGCGAGCGGGGGGCTCGTTGGGGGCGGCATTCTGCGTCTCTGACGACTGATCCACTGATTCAGCCACTGATTCGTCGATGGCGGGCTGCTCTGCTTCTGCTGGTTTCTGCTGCACGGCTTCAGTCGTTTCCGGTGTTGTTGACGATGTCATAGATTACTGCTCTCCCTACTCGGCCACGTATAATAACAGACAGGTGCTATAATCACAGCAGAGTCTTTAAACGCACCATCCGCACACGCATCAGGCCAGATTTATGCTTCCCGATCAGATTAAAGAAGAAATTCAGCAGGCTTACAAGCAGATTCTGGCCAGCAAGTCTCTGCGCCCTCGCTATGGGCAGCGCTTAATGATTGCTGAGATAGCACGCTCGCTGGCAGACATTGATGCCGAGGGCGATGTCTGCGAGGGCGCTGCCGAGGGTAGTGCGGAATCAGGCGCCGGCCCTGTGTGTGTCATTGAAGCAGGCACCGGCACCGGCAAGACTCTGGCGTATGTGCTGGGCACATTGCCCCTGGCCAGGCATCTGGGCAAGAAAGTGGTGCTGGCCACCGCCACAGTGGCGTTGCAGGAGCAGGTAACACTGCGTGATCTGCCCGATATAGCAAAACACAGTGGTCTGAGTTTTACCTATACGCTGGCCAAGGGTCGCGGTCGCTATCTGTGTTTGTCGCGCCTGGATCAGATACTGCAGGGCAATGACAGTGAAAATGCCATGTTGGCTCTGTTTGGCGACGATGTCCGCGATCTGGGCGCTCAGACGCCCGGTGACACCGCACTGTATGAATCCATGCTGGATAAAATCAGCCGTGGCGAATGGCAGGGTGATCGCGATGACTGGGACGGTGTGCTGCGCGACTCGGAATGGTCCCCGGTGACTGTCGAGGCGGGTCAGTGTGCCGGGCAAAAGTGCAGTAATTACAGTCGCTGCTTTTTCTATCAGGCCCGCGAACAGGTACAAAAAGTCGATTGCGTGGTGGCTAATCATGATCTGGTGCTGGTCGATCTTGCGCTGGGCGGTGGCGCCATTCTGCCAGCCCCGGAAGACACCATTTACATTTTTGACGAAGCCCATCATCTGCCGGCGAAAACCAATCAGCATTTCTCCTCGTCAACGCGCTTGCGGGCCACCATGCAATGGCTGGACGCCAGCGCGAGGACGCTGGCCCGGCTGGCCGCTGATACCGTAATCAACGATAACGGAGTTATCGTCCGCGAGCAGTCCGACATCAAACCGCTGTTCAAACAGATATCGGAAGCACTGGGCACAACCCTGTTACTACTTGAACCTCTGCTGAAATCGAATGCGAACGTCGACGGGCAGCAGCGGGGCGCCGGTGGATATCAGGGGGGTGGCGATAGCGGGGATGCAATGACATTCGCGCTGGGTGTGGTGCCTGCCGAATTGCGCGAGCAGGCGGTGCAGTTGGCATCCCGGTTCTACCGGCTGACGCGTGGCCTCAAGGAAATCAGCACGGTGCTGCGGCGACAGATGGAGGAAGCCGACACGTTGCCCGGCCGTCAGCACGCAGAACAATGGTTCCCGCTGCTGGGCAGCATGACGAGCCGGGCAGAAGCCAGCGAGAAACTCTGGCAGGCGTTTGCCAGCCAGGACTCGGCAGATCAGGCGCCGTCAGCGCGCTGGCTGAGTCAGGTGGAGCAGGAGGACAGCGTTGATATCGTGCTGAGTTGCAGTCCGGTGCTGGCGGCACATACGTTGACTGAACACCTTTGGCAGCGTTGCGCGGGTGCGGTATTAACGTCAGCGACACTCTCTGCGCTGGAAAAGTTTGATGTCCTCGCCATGCGTGCCGGCCTGCCGGCTCATACTGTCTACCATCGTATCGCCAGCCCGTTTGATTATGCCAGTGCCGCCCGCCTGATCATTCCCAAATTAAACTGCGATCCCTCCAATAATCGCGCGCATACGGCGGCAATCGTAGCGCTTTTACCGCAGTTGCTGGACAAGAAAGAAGCCTCGCTGATGCTGTTCAGTTCGCGACGCCAGATGCTCGACGTGCTCGAGGGCATGAGTGATGAGTGGCGGCACATTATTCTGTGTCAGGATGATTATCAAAAAGCGCAGCTACTGAACTTCCATCGTCAGCGTATCGACAAGGGCGAGCCCAGTGTGATTTTCGGACTGGCCAGTTTTGCCGAGGGCGTGGACTTGCCTGGCAAGTATTGTGAGCATGTGCTGATCGCTAAAATACCCTTTGCTGTGCCCAACGATCCGATTGAGGCCACGTTAGCGCAATGGCTTGAGCAGCAGGGGAAAAACCCGTTCATGACATTGTCGGTCCCGGAAGCAGCGTTTCGCCTGGTTCAGGCCAGCGGGCGACTGTTGCGCAGTGAGAGCGATACGGGGCGTATTACATTGTTTGATGAGCGCGTGATCAGCAAATTTTACGGTAAGGCGATTCTGGCGTCGCTGCCACCGTTTACCCGTGAAATTTTCCCGGCGCATCTGACGCTACCGGACCCGGCTGCGGTCTGAGCGTCAGGTCTTGCGGCGGGTATAGGGAATGTTGTTCTTTTTGTCGAAATAATAGCCCGTGGCGGCACCCGCCAGCAGCCCCAGCGCCGTGATCAACAGCAGGTTGTTCATCAAGGCGCCGAGACCGAAGCCGAGAAAGAATCCGGCGGTCGCGCATAACGCCATGACGCTGACCGGTTTCACTTTCCGGCTGGTCTTGGCCGATTTTCTTCTGGCTGTTTTTGCCATGTTGTCAGTCTCCTGGCTGAATGTTGTTATTGATTTGTCTGACCTGATAAATGCGGGTGCTGGCGTCGGGGCCTCGGCTGATCCGCTCCACGATATCCAGGCCTGATACGACGCGACCAATAACAGTGCTGGTACCAATTAACCAGGGTGTGTTGGTCAGGGCAATAAAAAACTCGCCGTCATTGGTATCGGGTCCGCGATTGACCATCATCACACTACCACGACCGGGGCGTCGGGATGGCAGCGAGCCGTCATAGCGATAACCTTGCATCTCGTGGAATTGCAAAAGGTTCATGGCTTGAAGGCGCTGCAGCACTGTTGATTGTTGCACTCTCACAGCGTCCGCATCGTTAATGTTCATGTTTCGGTAAAGTGGTTTCAGCACCTGTTGCTGGAAATCATCCTGTCCGCCAATGTTCAGCCATGGATGCGGCTTGCCGCTGGCATCTAGCAGACGTTGTTGCTCCAGACCCAGGCCCCGGGCATTGATTTCGTCGGCGACGGTTGATAACGGGCGCAGACGGTTGGCACGCTCTGGCGCGCCAGCCTGAATCAGGGTGTCACGGATGGCACGATGGAAGGTCAGACCGTCATAATAGTGTATTTCGCTGGCGGTATTGCGATTGGTTTCAGGAACAGGCAGCCGCGCCTCGGCCAGGTCGAGAAATCGCTGAACATTTTGCGGTGCTGCTTCGGGAAACAGCTCGATGTGGATGTCCCCCTGGCTGGTCTGAATCATAACCAGCGGGTTACGTGGATTTTGCATTAGCGAGTTGATCGTTGGCGCGGGCGCGGTGACCACCGGGTCGGAGGCTGTGTTCTGCGCATGGCCAGCGCTGCCGGTTATCAACGCGGCAACTGTCAGGAGCAGTCCGGCCAGACTGGGCGGGTTAATAAGGTTTTTACCGTTGTTATGGGTCACGCCATCAGATCCTGTTTCTGGGACACGCTGGTTTTGGGCAATGCTGGCTCTTGCGCTCGTGTGTCTGACTTTTGAGCTGAAGGCTGTTGCCTGCCTGCGCGCCCGATGTTGACGTTATTCTAGGTAAGCCTGATGCGGCTAGCAAGCAGTCAGATCCTGCGGGGTGTCAATGTCCTGCAAAATTCCGGGATCATTGAGTGTCATAACGTCGACTTTGTCGGGGTGGTGTTTGATAACCTCGCGGCCGCCAGTGTCGCCCTGACTTTGTGCCAACTCGGCAAAAAAATCACGGCCAAAACAGACTGGATGGCCGCGTTGAGATTTGTATTCGGGCACGGTAATACGGCTATGAGATGCCTTGCCAAGAAGTTGTTTCAGGGTTGCTGGCTCGATGAACGGCATGTCCGCCAGGCAAATCACACAGGCATCCCAGTTGGCGGGCAGCGCGCGTATGCCACAGGCAAGACTGTGACCCATGCCCAGATCAGCATCCTCGCACAATACAATTTGTGAATCAGTGAGTCCGGTACCGTCAAACACGCCGGTATCCCGCAAGGCGGGGCGGGTGATAACCATGATGTCGCTGGTAACGCTCAGCAGCAGGCGGCTGGTGCGTTGCAGCATGGTGCTGCCATCAGGTAGCACCGCACGCAACTTGATACTGCCAAAGCGGCGGCTGAATCCAGCCGCCAGCAGGATGGCTCCGGTAGTCATATAGGGTGGCTCCGGGTGTGTCAGCCTTCATTTGGCATTATGCTGTCGATCAATCCCAGCTCAACGCGCCGCCGGTCTGATATTCAATCACCCGCGTTTCAAAGAAGTTTTTCTCCTTGCGCAGGTCCATGATCTCGGACATCCACGGGAACGGATTCTTGACGCCTTTGAACTGCTCCGGCAAGCCGATTTGTACCAGACGACGATTGGCAATGAATTGCAGGTACTCTTCCATCATCACCGCGTTCATACCCAGTACACCGCGTGGCATGGTGTCGCGCGCGTATTCGATTTCAAGCTGGGTCGCCTGCAGAATCATCTGGGTCGCTTCGCGCTTCATGGCATCGTCCCACAGGTGGGGGTTTTCGATCTTGATCTGGTTGATCATGTCGATGCCAAAATTCAGGTGCATGGACTCGTCACGCAGGATGTACTGAAACTGCTCTGAGGTTCCGGTCATCTTGTTGCGACGGCCCATGGACAGAATCTGGGTGAAGCCACAGTAGAAGAAAATACCCTCAAGACAGCAGTAAAATGCGATCAGGTTCTTCAACAAAGCCTTGTCTGTTTCCGGTGTGCCGGTGGTGAAGTTGGGATCATTCAGCTCTTTGGTGTACTTCAGGCCCCAGGACGCTTTTTTCGCCACTGACGGGATCTCGTGGTACATGTTGAAGATCTCGCCCTCGTCCATACCCAGAGATTCAATACAATACTGATAGGCATGTGTATGAATGGCTTCCTCAAAGGCCTGGCGCAGAATGTACTGTCGGCACTCCGGGTTGGTGATCAGACGATACAGTGCCAACACCAGATTATTGGCAACCAGGGAGTCCGCCGTGGAGAAGAAACCCAGATTACGCTTAACAATCAAACGCTCATCCGGCGTCAGGCCATTGCTGCCTTTCCACAGGGCGATATCCGCATTCATGTTGATTTCCTGCGGCATCCAGTGGTTGGCACAGCCATCCAGATATTTCTGCCACGCCCAATCGTATTTGAACGGCACCAGCTGATTAAGGTCGGCACGGCAATTGATCATACGCTTGTCGTCAACGGTGACCCGCTCGGTCCACTCGCCAATCTCCTGTTGCGCGACTTCAACATCCAGGTCTTCAAGCTCACTGGCAACCTGTTGCATGATCTGATTGTTCACCGCCTCGGCAGCAGCTTCAGGAGCGTTGCGGCTGGAGGAGGGTTGGGCAATATAGGCAGGTCTGGCTGCAGCGATGGCAGCATCGTAGCTTCTTTCTGCCTTGGCAGTTTCGGCGGACGAAGCTGCTGATCCCAGCGTGGCGCCATTGGTTGCTGAGTCGGGTCCTCTCAAGGAAGAGGACGCCGGCTTTGTTTGCGCTGTTTGCGTGGCTATCGCCGGGCCTGCGCGATCGGAGCCTGCTGTGCGAGCATTCTGCGAAGACGGCTCAGCATCCAGTGAAGTCGGATCGTCGTGGAATTCATCCCAAGATATCATTGTAATCCCCTGATAGTATTTATGTTTACTGACATGCTTCGCAGTCTGGATCGTCAATGGAGCACGCTTGTGGCACCGGTGCCGGGCCACTGGAAACTGCATTCAGCTTGCTGCCGGAGACGGTAGACTTCTCGGTGCTGGTGGCAGCCAGAGAGCGCAGGTAATAGGTTGTTTTCAGACCGCGCAGCCAGGCCATGCGATAGGTGACATCGAGTTTCTTGCCATTGGCACCAGAGATGTACAGGTTCAGTGATTGTGCCTGGTCAATCCACTTCTGGCGACGACTGGCGGCATCCACCAGCCAGCGTGGTTCAATTTCAAAGGCCGTGGCGTACAGATCCTTGATGTGCTGTGGTATGCGATCGATCTGCTGCAGGCTGCCGTCGAAATATTTCAGGTCGTTGACCATGACGTTGTCCCACAAATCCAGTGCTTTCAGATCACGCACCAGGTAAGGGTTCACGACGGTAAACTCACCGGACAGGTTCGATTTCACGTACAGGTTCTGATAGGTCGGCTCAATGGACTGCGACACGCCGGAGATATTGGCGATAGTGGCAGTCGGCGCAATCGCCAGCACATTGGAGTTGCGCATGCCAACGGCAGCGATGCGCTGGCGCAGACTTTCCCAGTCCTGGGTTTGTGCCATATCGACTTCCAGATACTTCTCGCCGCGTACTTCCTGCAGCATTTTCAACGAGTCGATCGGCAATATGCCCTGATCCCACAATGAACCTTTATAGGTCTGGTAGGGGCCCCGCTCTTCAGCCAGATCAGTGGATGCCTGAATGGCATAGTAGCTGATGACTTCCATGGAGCGGTCGGCAAAGGTCACGGCATCATCGGACGCGTACGGAATACGCTGGGCGTACAGTGAATCCTGGAAGCCCATGATGCCCATGCCGACCGGTCGGTGCTTGAGGTTTGAATTCTTTGCCTGTGGCACCGAGTAATAGTTGATATCAATCACGTTATCCAGCATGCGAACCGCTGTTTTGATTGTGCGCTGCAATTTGTCGGTATCGAGACCGGATTCGGTAACATGATTCACCAGGTTCACGGAACCCAGGTTGCAGACAGCGATCTCGTCTTCACTGGTGTTCAGGGTGATCTCTGTGCACAGGTTGGACGAGTGGATGGTGCCCACGTGCTGCTGTGGCGAACGTACATTACAGGCGTCCTTGAACGTGATCCAAGGGTGGCCGGTTTCAAACAGCATGGACAGCATCTTGCGCCACAGATCCTTGGCGCGCACGGTTTTATAGATTTCCACCTGACCGGCAGCTGCCTTGCGTTCGTACTCTTCATAAGCCTGTTCAAATACCATGCCATGCAGGTCGTGCAGATCCGGCACGTTATTGGGCGAGAACAAAGTCCAGTCGCCGTCTTCAAACACGCGCTTCATGAACAGATCGGGGATCCAGTTGGCGGTATTCATGTCGTGGGTACGACGGCGGTCATCACCGGTGTTCTTGCGCAATTCCAGGAACTCTTCGATATCCAGGTGCCATGTCTCCAGGTAGGCGCAGACTGCGCCTTTGCGCTTGCCGCCCTGATTGACGGCCACTGCCGTGTCATTAACCACCTTGAGGAAGGGCACGATGCCCTGGGATGAACCATTGGTACCTTTGATGTGGGCGCCCAGCGCGCGCACCGGTGTCCAGTCATTGCCCAGGCCGCCGGCCCATTTGGACAGCATGGCGTTGTCCTTGATGGCGCCATAAATGCCGTGCAGGTCGTCCGGTACCGTGGTCAGGAAGCAGGAAGACAATTGCGGGCGCAGGGTGCCGGAATTGAACAGCTGCGGTGTTGATACCATGTAATCAAAGCTGGATATCAGGTTATAAAACTCGATTGCGCGGGCTTCGCGGTCGGTTTCGTTGCTGGCCAGACCCATGGCGACACGCATATAGAAAATCTGCGGCAGCTCGAAACGCACACCGTTACTGTGAATGAAGTAACGGTCATACAGTGTTTGCAGGCCCAGATAGGTGAACTGGGTGTCGCGCTCGGCCTTCAGGGCTTCGCCCAGTACGTCCAGGTCATATTCCAGCAGGTGTGGAGACAGCAGCTCCAGCTCGACACCTTTTTCTATGTAGGGGCGCAGTACGCTGGGGTAACGGTAGTTCATTTCGCTTTGTGTGGCGCTATCGGCCACACCCAGGAAGCCGAGGGCTTCGGAGCGTAGCGTGTCGAGCAACAGACGGGCGGTCACATATGAGTAGTTCGGATCCTTCTCTACCATGGTGCGCGCGGTCATCACAGCGGATGTACGCACGTCATCCATCTTGACGCCCGGGTAAAGGTTTTTCAGTGTTTCCTGATAAATGTCGTCACTGGACACCCCTTCGAGGCCGGCACAGGCTTCATCAATCACAGTGCGCAGACGGGCATTGTCCAGCGGACCCTGGGTGCCATCGGCGAAGGTCACCTGGATGGTGGATTCCTCGGTGTTTTCGCGCGCGCGTTGCTGGTCACGCACGCGTGCGTGCTCGGCACGGTACAACACGTAAGAGCGGGCAACCTTGTGTTCACCGGTTCGCATCAGCGCCAGCTCGACCTGGTCCTGGATTTCCTCGATATGGATGGAGCCGCCCGAAGGCATGCGCCGCTTGAATATGGTGCTGATCTGGCTGGCCATTTTGCCTACGGTTTCATGCACACGCGAGGAGGCTGCGGCGGTACCGCCCTCCACGGCAAGATAGGCCTTGGTGATGGCAACAATAACCTTGGATTCGTCGTAGGTTACGACCGCGCCATTGCGTTTGATGACACGAAGCTGACCCGGAGCGGTAGCGGGCAAATCCTCGTTGGTGCGGGTGGCTGAGCGGGGACTGGCAGTGCTGCTGCCATAACTGGGTGTGCCTGTTTGCATCGGATTCTCCATGATGTTGTCATTAATCCCGTGCGTGCGCCGTGGAAATACAATATATAGGTGGTTTTTGCGGACAAGGCACAAGATAGAGCGCTATGGAGCGGATTGCAAGCCCTTTTTGTGTGGATAGCTTGTGGATAAGATGTGTGTATCAGGGTATGGCAACCACTATATATAGTAGTCGCACGTTGACCAGGTTGTGAGCGGGAACGGAAAGGGCGCGGGTAATCTCAGTGGGTGACCACCGCCAGCGCGGGAGCCTTGTCGGTGCTGAACCGACTTTCCATGCGCGTCATCTGCGCAGGCAGGTCGTCAGCGCTGACCGGATGACAAAACAGGAAACCTTGCAGGATGTTGCACTGATGTTCTGTCAGAAAACTGGCCTGGGGTTCAGTTTCCACGCCTTCGGCAACCACCTGCAGATTAAGGCGCTGGGCCATGGCAATGATGGCGGTGGTGATCGCGGTATGGCGCGGACTGTCGGGTAGATTGCTGACGAATGAGCGATCCACCTTGAGTTTGTCGACGGGCAATTGCGTCAGATAACTCAGCGAAGAGTAGCCGGTGCCAAAATCATCAATGGCAATCGCTACGCCAAGCGCCTTGAGTTCGCTGAGAATGCTGATGGCCTGGTCTATATTGTCCATCAGCATGCTCTCGGTGATCTCCAGCTCCAGCCATTGTGGTGCCAGCCCGGTTTCCGACAACACGCGGCGTACCATTTGCACCAGGTTGCGGTCACGAAACTGGCGAGCGGACAGATTGACAGCAATGGTCTGATCGGTGATGCCCGCAGTTTGCATTGCCCTGAGTTGCAGGCAGGCTTGTCGCAGCACAATTTCACCCACCTGGATGATGAGTCCGGTTTCTTCCGCAATCGGTATAAAGCGGTCCGGGGAAATCACGTCCACCTGTTCATGGCGCCAGCGCACCAGTGCCTCGTAGCCACAGATCCGGCCTCCGACCATGTCAATCTGGGGCTGGAAATGCACCACAAAATCTTCATTGCTGACGGCGATGCGCAGTTCATTCTCCAGCGACATACGTGCCAGCGACTCAATGTTCATGTCATCGGTAAAGTATTGGAAGTTATTGCGACCCTGATCCTTGGCGCGATACATGGCCAGGTCGGCATTACGCATCAGAACGCTGGCGTTCATGCTGTCTTCCGGCGCAACTGTAATACCGATGCTGCAGCTGACAGTGACTTCCTGTGTGCTCAGGGCAATGGGTTCGATCAAGGCGCGCAGTATCTTGCGTGCAACCAGGCCGGCGTCATCCGGACTGGTAATGTTAGCCAGCAGTATGGTGAATTCATCGCCACCCAGGCGCGCCACGATATCCTCTTCGCGGACACAGTCACGCAGGCGTTGGGCGACGGTGCACAACAGTTCGTCACCGGCATCATGTCCCAGTGTGTCGTTGATACGTTTGAATTGATCAAGGTCCAGAAACAGCAGTGCCATCGGCTTTTTACTGCGACGCAGGTGCCGGAGTCCCTGTTCCAGACGGTCCCGGAACAGGCGACGATTCTCCAGGCCGGTGAGCGGGTCATAAAACGCCAGCTTTTCCATCTGCGCCTGGGTTTCAACACGATCACTGATATCTTCGATATTGAGCACAATGTGGCTCAGCGCGCCCAGGTCATCGTTAATGGGAGATACGGTCACCTGTTGCCAGAAATGTTCGCCATTCTTGCGTTTGCTGACCATAAAGGTTTCCCAGCTGGCGCCCAGCAGCAGGGCTTCCTGCAGGCTGATGTTGTTTACATCGGTCAGCTCTTCGTTATTCAGCAATTCGGCGACACGGCCGACGGCATCATCCTTGCTGTAGCCGGTAATCTGAGTGTAGCGGGGGTTTACGTAATCTATGACGCCCGCGCAATCAGCGATGATCACACCGCTCTGGCTTTGCTCTACGGCACTGGAGAGTATGCGCATGGACTGATTGTTGAGTCTGGCTTGCCGGCGCTGACTCTCAAGAATCATCGGGCGCCAGCCTGCCAGCCATAACAGTAATGGAACCGTCACCAGGGCAAAGATGACAAAGATCAGCAATCCCTGAGTCAAAAAACCCTGCGTTAATAGATCCATTGGTTATGCGTATTCCGGACGGCAATAAGTTTTGCGCAACAAGATAGTAAAAGTTATATTATTTATCAACGTGTTGCGCACATAAATTCAAGCAACGCTTTCTGTGCGTGCAGGCGGTTTTCAGCCTCATCCCAAACGACGCTGTCATTTGCATCCAGCACGCCGGCGCTGACTTCCTCGCCCCGGTGTGCCGGCAGGCAGTGCATGAACAATGCATCCGGCCGGGCCTGTGACATCAGTTCAGCCGTTACCTCGTAGCCGGTGAACTTCTGGATACGGAGCCGGCGCTCCTCTTCCTGGCCCATCGAGGCCCAGACATCGGTTGCTACCAGACTGGCCCCGGCCACGGCAGTGGCCGGATCACGAACGATACGCACCCGATCCTTGTTGGCCTGCAGCATGTGCTCGTCCGGATCAAAGCCTTCCGGGCAGGCTATAACCAGTTCGAAATCGAATTGTCGGGCAGCATTGATGTAGGACTGGCACATGTTATGGCCGTCGCCTACCCAGGCAACCGTATGTCCTGCAATGTCACCCCGATGTTCAAAAAAGGTTTGCATATCAGCGAGTAACTGGCATGGGTGAAAGTCGTCTGTCAACGAGTTGATGACCGGCACCCGGGAGTGACGGGCAAACAGTTCAAGCCTTGCATGTTCGAAAGTTCGTATGGTGATGACGTCGACCATGCGGGATAAAACTTTAGCACTGTCTTCAATGCTCTCGCCGCGACCCAGTTGCGTATCCGCCGGTGACAGGAAGAGCGCGCTGCCGCCAAGCTGATTCATGGCGACCTCGAAAGATACACGCGTCCGGGTCGATGATTTCTCGAAAATCATCGCCAGCGTCTTGTTCTTCAGCGTCTCTTCGCGCAGCGCGGGGCTTTTTTTCAGGGCGATAGCACGGTGAATGATGTCGCGCAGTTCAACCGGGCTGAGATCCAGCAAGGTCAAAAAATGTCGTGTTGCCATATCGATACGGGTTTCCCGGGGAACGTGGTCCCGGCTGCATGCAACCGGTGACGGCGCGGAGTCTGGGTTCTGTAGAAAACGCTCAGTGCTCAGCGAAAATTAAAAAAGGGCAGCGCCTGCTACCCTTCGACCAAGCTCCGTATCTTATATTACTTTACAGGATGCGGGCAATTATCGGATAGGGCGCTAATCATGTAGAATATGCCATCTTTTAGCACGGTATCCTGATCTCCCTTAACAAGCAGGGTCCCGATCAGGGTCCCGATATACCAACGCAGTTTGCACAGCACAGGAAACGGCATTATGAGTAATGAACAGTCGAGCATCGAACAGACCATTCGCGATCAGATCAGCGCCAATAGCATTCTGCTATATATGAAGGGTTCGCCGGATCAGCCCCAGTGTGGCTTTTCTGCCCAGGCTGTCCAGTGTCTGATGGGTTGCGGCAAGCGCTTTGCCTACGTGGATATCCTGGCCAATCCGGAAATCCGCTCAACCTTGCCAGTGATTGCGAATTGGCCAACATTCCCTCAGCTCTGGATAGACGGTGAGCTGGTAGGGGGCTGTGACATCATCACAGACCTGCACCAGAAGGGTGAGTTGAAAACCCTGATTGATGCCGCCGCAGAAGACGCGGCAGAGTAACTGCCACAATGCCGGACAGTCAGTCAGGGCAACAAGTTTTACCGAGACGTTAGGCAGACAGGCAGGAGGGGTGACATTTTGCCGGCAAAATGCACCCCTCCTGCCTGTCTGCCTAACTGAACAACTGTCAGTAGAAATGCCCTGACTGACTGTCCGGCATTAACGCAAGGGCCAGCCGCCGAGCTTCTGCCATTTATTAACAATGCCGCAGAACAGTTCGGCGGTTTTCTCTGCATCGTACTTCGCCGAATGTGCCTCATTGCCATCAAACTCGATGCCGGCCACTTCGCAGGCTCTTGCCAGCACCGTCTGACCGTAGGCCAGGCCGCTCAGCGTAGCGGTGTCAAAACTGGAAAAGGGATGAAACGGGTTGCGCTTCAGATCATGCCTGGCCACCGCAGCATTAATAAAACCGTGATCAAAGTGAGCATTGTGCGCAACCAGAATTGCCCGTTTGCAGCCATTGGCCTTCATTGCCGAGCGAATTACCTTGAACAGATCCTGAAATACATCGCGCTCACCTCGCGCTACACGCAGGGGATGCCACGGGTCGATGCCGGTAAACTTAAGTGCCGCGTCTTCAATGTTTGAGCCCTCAAAGGGGATAACACGATGGAAGTAGGTTTGCTCCACATCAAGTACAGACTTTTCGTCCATGCCCAGAATAACCGCAGAAATCTCCAGAATGGCATCAGTTTTGGCGTTGAAACCACCACATTCAATGTCCACAACAACAGGCAGATAACCGCGAAAGCGTGACGCCAATAGACTTTCCGTAGCATCGTCATCGTCATAATCGTACATCAGGCAGTGACCCCTTTGATCCGCCAGTGAATTTGTTCTCCTGCACGCAATGGCACCAGAGTGCTGTCAGCGAGTGGATAGTACGCAGGTACATTCCAGCTTTCGCGGTGCAGGGTGATGGTGTCGGTATTTCTTGGCAAACCGTAAAAGTCGGGTCCGTGAAACGAGGCAAATGCTTCGAGCTTGTCGAGCGCACCCGCCTGATCAAAGACTTCGGCATACAGTTCGAGCGCCGCGTGGGCGCTAAAACAACCAGCGCAGCCACAAGCGGTCTCCTTGTCGGGGCGGGCATGTGGCGCCGAGTCGGTACCCAGGAAGAACTTTTTATCGCCACTGGTCGCCGCGTCAATCAGGGCGCTCTGATGGGTGTTACGTTTCAGGACCGGCAGACAGTACAGGTGGGGGCGAACACCACCCACCAGCAGGTGGTTGCGGTTGTACAACAGATGTTGCGGCGTAATGGTGGCGGCAATGTTGTTACCGGCCTGGCGCACAAAGGCGACGGCATCGGCCGTTGTGATATGTTCGAGTACGATTTTCAGGGTCGGGAATCTGGCGCACAGTGGCAGCAGGGTCTGTTCAATGAAGACTTTTTCCCGATCGAAAATATCCACCTCAACGTCAGTGACTTCACCGTGAATCAGCAACGGCATGCCCAGCTCCGCCATGGTCTCAAGGGCCGGGTATGCGTTGGCAATGGCGGTAACGCCACTGTCGGAATTGGTGGTGGCACCGGCCGGATAATATTTGACCGCTTGCACATGGCCGGACTGGTGTGCCGTGTGGATCTCGTCCGCCGACAGGGTGTCTGTCAGATACAGTGTCATCAGCGGCTCAAAGTCCAGCCCCGCAGGCAGTGCATCAATAATACGCTGACGATAGGCCAGCGCCGCCTGGGTTGTGGTAACCGGCGGTTTCAGGTTGGGCATGACGATGGCACGGCGAAAAGTGCTGGCGCTGTGGGCGACCAGTTGGCTCAACACCTTGCCGTCGCGCAAATGCAGGTGCCAGTCATCGGGCCGGGTCAGGGTCAGGGTTTGTTCTGTCATGAGGCGGGTGTACCTGTTTTGTGAAATACGGATCTGTTAACTACGGGTCAGCCTGGACCGTCTGCCGGCCAGATCGTCAATGCTTCCGGGTGCGATATCGGGATAGCCTGTTGCCGGTAAAGTTTGTTGGCCAGTGGCCGACCTATATGTGTGACAGGCTTTCATCAAAGGCTCAACAAATTCTTTATTCAAGACGGAATTCAAATCCAGGAATGAAAACACGGTGTAAGTTTACCTTATCTTGGCTCTTGATGCTCTCTGTGACTGGTCTTACGCAATCAGCAGCAGGGGGCTCGGTGTCGTCGTACTATGCCGATATCGATGTGGCCGGCTGGCAAACAGATTCATCCGTCTTTGAATGCCGGCTGATGCAACAGATACCCGGGCTGGGTCAGGCGGTGTTCTATCACCAGGCCGGGGCGGCGCTGAGTTTCTATCTGCAGACCCCCGACACCCCCATGCAGGCGGGCAGGGCTCTGTTGACGTCACAACCACCGGTCTGGCGTCAGGAGCTCGGCGTACGCGACCTGGGTTACGTCGACGTGGCGATCAGCAAGCGTCCGGTGACACTGGATGCCCAGCGCAGTCGCCTGCTGATGGCCGAGCTGGAACGGGGCATGGTGCCAACGCTGATGCGTCGCGCCTGGTTCAGCGACCAGGAGTCTGTCCATGTCGGGCTGTCCCCCGTGCATTTTGGTGGCGCCTACGCTGAATACCATACCTGCACGGCATCGTTGTTGCCGGTCAATTTCGGCCAGGTTGAGCGCAGCACCGTGTTCTGGCAACCCAATCAACGTGAGCTCAACGACGAGATCACAGCCCAGCTGGATGACATCGTCACCTATGTCGAAGCCGATCCCGCAGTCTACGGTTTCGAGATCAATGGTTTCACTGATGGCGCCGGTAATCCGCGGGAGAACTTTGAACTGTCCAGGATCAGGGCGTTTGCAGTGCACCAGTACCTGGTCGATCAGGGTATCAATGAGGACATGCTTAATACCCGTTTCTTCGGATCTGCCCCCCAGTTCCGAATCGTGGAGCAGGAGCGCTCAGCCGCCGATCGCGATCGCAACCGGCGAGTCACCATCCGGCTGTTGCGCGACTGATCCGCATTTCTGTTGCCTGACCCGACTGTCACAACATTCACGGTGACATTGCGCTAGCTGTCGAATTCGCAGGGCGGAACGAGTACAATAACCGCCTTTTTACAGACTCGCAGACAGGAGCAAACATGTCGGGCATCAATAAAGTTGTGCTGGCCTATTCCGGCGGACTGGATACATCAGTCATTGCCAAATGGTTGATGGAGACTTACCAGTGTGAGGTTGTGACCTTTACCGCGGACCTGGGGCAGGGCGAGGAGCTGGAACCAGCGCGAGCCAAAGCCAGGGCCATGGGGATCAAGGAGATCTACATCGAAGACCTGCGCGAAGAATTCGTGCGTGACTTTGTCAACCCGATGTTTCGTGCCAATGCTCTGTACGAGGGCGAATACCTGCTGGGCACCTCCATCGCCCGGCCTCTGATCGCAAAGCGCCTGGTAGAAATTGCCAACGAAACCGGCGCCGATGCCATTTCCCACGGCGCCACTGGTAAAGGCAATGACCAGGTGCGTTTCGAACTGGGTGCCTATGCCCTGAAACCGGGTATTCGTGTTATTGCTCCGTGGCGCGAATGGGATCTGAATTCCCGCGACAAATTGCTGGCCTATTGTGAGCAGCATGACATTCAGGTGGAGAAGAAGCGCGGCACAAAATCGCCTTATTCCATGGATGCGAACCTGCTGCACATTTCCTATGAGGGCGATATCCTGGAAAATCCGGGTGTCGAGCCGGAAGAAGACATGTGGTTGTGGTCAGTATCGCCAGAAGCGGCACCGGATACGCCCACCTACATCGAGTTAACCTATGAGCGTGGCGATATCGTTGCCATTGACGGTGAAAAAATGTCACCGGCGACCGTGTTGGCGTACCTGAACAAAGTGGGCGGCGCCAATGGTATTGGTCGGGCCGATATTGTGGAAAATCGCTATGTCGGCATGAAGTCGCGGGGTTGTTACGAAACACCCGGTGGCACCATTATGCTGAAAGGCCACCGGGCTATCGAGTCGGTAACGCTGGATCGTGAGCTGGCACACCTCAAGGATGAACTGATGCCGCGTTATGCTTCACTGGTATACAACGGTTACTGGTTCTCGCCCGAGCGCAAAGCACTGCAAACGTTGATTGACTATTCTCAGCAGTACGTCAATGGTACGGTGCGCCTGAAGCTCTACAAAGGTGGTGTGGCGGTTGTCGGGCGCGAATCTGCAGATTCCCTGTTCGATGCTTCCATTGCAACGTTTGAGGATGACGCCGGAGCCTACGACCAGGCGGATGCCGGTGGTTTTATCAAGCTCAATGCGTTGCGTCTGCGCATCGCGGCCAATAAAGGTCGCAAGATCTGATAGGTCTGACCTGATGGTTCGCTGCTGGTAAGAGAGGATCGCTGATGGACCACCAGATGATGAACATGTTTGCGGTGCCCCTGTACAGGGCGGCGCTGGGCAGAGCGTTTTCTGACGAGGAAATGCAGTTCTTCAAAGCTGAGCTCAGCGACCCGGTTGCAGCCATCACCAACTACGCCTCCCGCAACAAGAAGGTACTCGACACCGCCCCGATGCAATCCATCCGGGCGGTGTTGCAGGCGCATCTGGATCAGTTTTTTAAAATCACCTTCAATACCACCAACAATGTCAGTCTGCAGATTACACAGTCCTGGCTGACCCGTTCACAGCAAGGTGATGCGCACCATACTCACACCCATCCCAATAGTGTGGTCAGCGGCGTTCTGTACATAAATCTTGCGCCCAAAGACGGGATCAATTTCTATCGTAACGAAGATAACCTGTGGTACGAACTGATCCGGCAGGAAGACAGTTACTACAATGCTCTCCGCTACTTTGTCCAAACCGGCATCGGCGATATCATACTTTTCCCCTCCAACATCCGGCATGGCGTCAATGCGGTCACGGAAAACATCGACCGTGTCAGTCTGTCGTTCAATACTTTCTTTTCCGGTGAGCTGGGCCGTGAGGAATTCTCGAACCAGCTCAATATCCGCCTGCTTTAGATCCGGCTTAACGCGCGAAGCCGTGCCTGGCATCCGTTCTCAGGCAAGTCCGCTCAGTCGTCGCTCTGTTTGCGGCGTCAACAACCCCACGCTGTTCATATTTAACATCAGTTGCCGGAACAGGTCATGACGAGGTTGGGGCTGCCTGATCCGGTTTTGCCTGAGATGGAAACGCAGTGCCCGCACGTCCCAGTCAAACTCGTTGGCGATTCGGGTATAGATGTTCATGGCATCGGCCAGGCCGAGCAGGTGATCGACGACAAAATCGCTACGAGTCTGCAGCTCGCTGGCGTTGAGCGACGCCAGGTGACGGCGCAGGATCTCCGTGCCGAACTTGACGTGCCGGGCCTCATCAGCGCTGATAAAGTCGATGGCATGGGCAAGTACGGGCACCAGGGTGGCGCGACGTATATCCTGCAGACGCGCCAGTGCCAGACTTTCGATCAATATCTGGCAGGCTATGAATTTATAGTCCCAGCGCGGATCATTGACCATCGCCTTGATCAACGCGGCAACAGCATCGCTTGGCGGGTGTACATCACCAACGACCTCAAGCAGGTAACGGGAAAAGAATTCGACATGCCTTGCTTCGTCCGATACCTGCGAACTGGCAAACAGCTTGGCTTCAATATCCGGCATACACGACACCAGCTGTGAGGATACCAACAGGGCACCTTGCTCACCATGCAGGATGTCACTGATTTCCAGTCCATGGCGATACCAGCTACAGTCAATCCTGCGCGACGAGGGTAGCGCATCAAACGGTGCGAAGCCTGCCAGGGGTTCAAACTGGTGTCGACTGGGTGGCAGGCTATGATCCACGAGCGCCTCCCAGGGAGCCTCGCTGGTCTTCCAGACTTTACTTTTTGCCAGTTCATAAAGACTGTAGACCCGGGTTTTTTCCTCGCGGTAATCCCAGCGAATCTGGCCGTGCAACTGAGTATCAATGGTACTGACGGTGGCTGTCATGTCATCGGTCCTTGATGGGGTAGTCGGTGCCGTCGTAACTGCAACGGTGTCTGAACCGGAAATCCTGTTCCTGTCAGAAGAACCTGATTTTTACATCATCTGGTGCCTTGGCGCGCGTTTTTTTCTGATTATTGCAATCCGTGTGTTTGGGTTGTGCGCCGGCTCACAGATTGGTTCTCGTTTTGCGCAATGTGACGCCAGAGCCACGCCTGACGACTAAAGTAATGATGGACACGCCAGGCATACCATTAGAGGACGGTGATACCATGGACGGTACGTTGCTGGACCTGTTGGAACAAAACGCGGCCCTGAACGCTGACAGGCCGCTGTATTCGTTTCTGGACAGGCAATCACAGATCAGTTGTACCCTAAGCTTCAGGGCTCTGTATGAGCAGGCGAAACGGTTTGCCGGTGTTTTGCAAAACCGACAGTGCGGGGGCAAGCCAGTACTGGTGATGTGTCCTCACGGGCCGGAATTTCTCATCGCTTTTTTTGCCGCCATACTTGCGGGTGCCTGGCCAGTGCCGGTGACGCGGCAGAGGGCGCGATCAGGGACTGGCCTGAGGGCGTTGTTCAGGGCAAGTGGTGCAGCCACAATCATCAGCACATCGGCGCAGGCAGCTTCGTTACCAAAGAGCGCTGCCAATGTCCCACTGCAGGTGCTGCTGGTGGACAAACCCGCCATTGACAGCAATCCCTATCTACGTCCCGCCATCGCGGAATCTGATACGGCGTTTATTCAATATACTTCGGGCTCCACTTCGTCCCCGAAAGGGGTAGTGATAAGTCATGCCAATGTCTTGCACAACGCTGAGCAGATCAGACGTGTGTTTGCCTGCACGAAATCAGATATTGGTGTTTCCTGGTTGCCTTTCCATCATGACATGGGGCTGATCGGCCATGTCATAGCGCCGCTGTATGTGGGGCTGCATAACTACTTTCTGAATCCGGTAAATTTCATGGCCAGACCTGCCCGGTGGCTGCAGGCGATATCGGCTGTGGGCGGCACGCTCAGCGGCGGACCTGATTTCGCGTTTGCGATGGCAACAGAAAAGGTGTCTGAGCAGGACGCGGCAGTTTTGTCGTTGCAGCAGTGGCGGCTGGCGTATTGCGGGGCAGAGAAAATCAGACCCGGTACGCTGGCGCGATTTGCGCACCGGTTTTCAGTGTCTGGATTCCGGCGTCGTTCACTGTTCCCATGCTACGGTCTGGCTGAGTCGACACTGTTTGTCAGTGGTCAGCACGGGCTCATTACGCGATCATTTCCTGGCCTGAACGTGAACAGGCCGGTGGTGTGTCTGGGGCAACCGGCGCCCGGCAGTTCTGTCATTGTGGTAGATGCTGACTCCGGAAGCAGACTCGCTGCAGGCAATATAGGCGAGGTCTGCGTCAGTTCTGCCTCGGTGGCCGAGTGCTACTTTCACGACCCGGCTGCCAGTAGTCATGTCTTCAACGGCGTGCATGACAATGGCAAGCAATTTTGCCGAACAGGAGACAGGGGGATTTTATATCAGGACCGGCTGTTTTTGCTTGGGCGATATAAAAATGTCATCAAGTGCCGCGGCTGTAGCTATCACGCGGAGGACCTGGAAGCAGGCATCCGGGAGGGCCTGGTTCAATATGGGGTAACAAGATGCGCGGCTTTTGCATTCACTGACCGTGACTCGGAAAAGCTTGTGATTTTGCTCGAAAGAGGTCGCGGAACTGAAAGCAATGGCAAAGTCTCAGACCAGAACAGGATTGACCGGGCGGCTGCGCTCATTGTAGAGGAATTTGGCATCGTACCTGATGATATTCGGGTTCTGCCGGTGCACGGTTTGCCGCTGACCAGCAGCGGCAAGATTTGCAGGGGCCAGTGCCCCGACGTATATCAACAGCTAATCGGGGGACATAATGACAGAGTTGGCAGACAAGGTATGGCATCAGGTGTCGCATGAAATAGCCCGGGCGCGGGGCGAAGCCGGTACGCCAGTACGGCAGGCGCTACAAACGCCGTTGAGTGAGCTCGGCCTGGATTCGCTGAAGCTGATTGAAATTGTTTACGAGCTGGAAACATTTTATCAGTTGGATGTTGATGAAGAGAAACTGGCGGAGCTGACTAACGTGGGTGATCTGATTGAACTTTTTGTTGACGATATGGCTGTGCGTGCCAATGGAGCCGGTGATGAATAAGCGCCTTATGCCAGCTTACAAGTCTTCGGTGCAGAAAGCTGAAGGCGACGCTTGTGAATCAGGCAGTCGCGTAGACAAAGTGGCAACGTTCTCCGGGCTCTGCAGGACATTTGAGGCCATATTGGCGTCGCGCTCAGAATCAGTGGCGGGAGAGGCGCTGCGATGCCTGCCGGTTCCGGTTCAGGGCGTGAGGGTAGTACGCAGCGAGCATGGTCTTAAAGTCATCGAACTGGGCAACGCTGATACCCGTGAAATATCCGTGGCGCTGGCGAGTTTTATAGTGCATTTTGCTGAGCGCCTGCCTCGTTTGTCATGGGCTGAATGTTTTGAGGTGTGGGCGCGCAAGCGGGCGCAGCAATGCATGAAAGGCGAGTCCGTCTTGCGCAACAAGCGCCGATGGCTTTGGGTACTCAGCAGCCTGCAGCTCCGGTTTCAGCAGTGGCAACCAGCAAACAAAAAATGGCTGCAAAATCAGCACCTGTTTTTATCCTGTTTATTGCATGAGCCGCAGGCCCGGATTGAAGAAATGTGGCGTGAGCACTTGTTCTGGTTCTACTACAATTACGCCAGACGTCTGCTGCACCTGCATAACCGTCCGGAGAGCACCGGTTACCTGGCCAACTTTGTGTGGCCGGAGAAAAACGACTACCGTCGGCTGACACACAACAGCGATGCCTCCCGGGTGGTGGTCAGTATTCATATGGGGGATTTTTTTGGCGCATTCAGGGCGCTTTCGGGTCTGTCGGACTTTGGCAGACAAGTGATTTCCCTGCGCCGGGACACCATTGCCGATCACGGCATGCAACACTTTTCGGCAGACCGGATCAACCACCGCGTAGTCTTTCATCATCAGCTTCAGCCATCTGCCATCGTCAGTGCATTGCGACGTGGGGGCAGTACGCTGGCAACGCTCTTTGACCTGCGAGAAGATTTCGGCCGTACAGTGGCTGTCGATTTTTTTGGCCATCGTGCCCGTTTCGTCAAGGGACCGGCGCAACTGGCGATCATGGGCAGAAGTCCGATTTTTGCATTCGTCTGTTATGAGCGTCAGGGGCGTAACTGCATCGAAATGGCGCCGGCAATTGACACCCGGCTTAATCCCGGCGAGAGCCTGCAGCAGGCAACGGTGAGAGTAACGCAGGCGTTGGTTAAGCTCGCCGAATGCTGGATCAGAAGATGGCCGGCGCAATGGAAATATTTGACCACCTTGCCAGCTTACTTTGAGGCAGTGTCCTGATATGAGTACCGGCTTGTTTCGACCGCAGGTACTGACAGCGCAACATGGTGTGCGATTTGGTCAACGCATTTTCTATCAGCCGTTAACTGTGCGTCTGATGGTGCTGATGCTGCTTGTCCTGTTTGCCTGCCTGCTCACGTTTGCTGCCAATGCGGAGATCAAACAGACAAAGCGGGTGCGTGGTCACCTGGTGCCGGCCGGTGGCGAAGTCAAGGTATATGCTGGCAGCCCCGGCGTGTTGACTGAAATATTTGTCAGCAACGGCGAATTTGTGCAGGCGGGAACCGTGTTGGCGACGGTGTCTGATCCTCAGTACAACCAGCAGGGACAGGCCTTTGCGGATCTGGCTCTGCAACAGATTGATACTCAGCTGCAGCAGTTGCTACGCCGGCAACGTGTCGTGAAGACACGCTTCAACGCACAGGCGTCGCTGATCCGTCGTCAACTGTCCGGTATGCAGGCGGCGCTGGTTCTGCTCAGAGAAGAACAGGACATTCTGCAGCGCCGGGTCGCACTGTCAGAACAGGATCATGAGGCCAGCAACAAGTTGTATCGGCGCAGCACTATCTCGCAACGCGAATTCAGACAATCAGCATCCGCGCTGTATCTGCTGCAACAGCAGGAAAAATCCAAGGCGCTGGCCATTGCCCGACATTTGCAGGCCATATCGGAAACCGAACAGCAACTAGGCATGCAGCCTCTGCTTGCGCAGGAAGAAAGACTGGTGCTGGATAATGCACAGTCACAATTATTGGCGCGGAAACAGGAAATTGAGGTCCGGCGCCGTTCTACCATTATCGCTTCGCGCGACGGTACAGTGAGTAATCTGCTTCTGCGGGAAGGTGACGTGGTTGATCCCGGCGAACCGGTGCTGACGCTATCGCAGATCGGGGAAGAGTTGGAGGCATGGTTGTATCTACCGTCCAGTGCCCTGGCCAAGGTCGGCAAAGGCGTGGACGTCATGATCTCCTACGATGCGTACCCGGCCCAGACCTATGGCAGTTTCCCGGCACAGATCCTGAACGTAGCTGATTCCGTGATGGACCCTCGTGAATATCTGTTCCTCGTGGATGTGCGCGAACCGGTTTATCTGGTCAGGGCACGTGTAGCTGATCAGCGCCCGATCGGGCAGGAGGGTAGCCGTTTCAGGCCCGGCATGCAGTTTTTTGCCGACATTGTGACCGGGGAGCAAACAGTGTTGCAGAAACTTCTTGCGCCGCTTAGCGGCCTTGGGAGGCGCATGTAATGTACGAGTTGTTTGCCAGGGGTAACCGGTTACCCGCGATATTGCAGGCGGAACGGACAGAGTGCGGACTGGCTTGTGTTGCCATGGTGGCCGGGTATTTTGGCTACAAAATCGACCTGAACTGTTTGCGTCGTGAGTTTCCGGTATCGGCCCGCGGAGCAAGCCTGTCGGACGTCATGACGACCGCCCAGAGTCTGCAACTCACCACGAGACCTCTGAAGCTCGAGCTGGAAGACCTGCAAAGTCTGCAGCTCCCGGCGATACTGCACTGGGATATGACACATTTTGTGGTGCTCAAAAGTGTCGGACGCAAACGTATTGTTATTCATGATCCTGCTGTGGGAGCCCGGCGCTATTCAATGGCAGAGTGCAGTCGGCATTTCACCGGTGTTGCTCTGGAACTGACGCCGGGCCTTGAGTTCAGCTCACGATCCGGTACACGAAGGTCGCGACTGGCTGATCTGTTTCGTACATACCCGGGATTTTATCTCGCAATCGGGCAGCTATTTGTTTTGTCGCTGTTTCTGCAACTGGCTTCTATCGGTAGCGCGTTCTACATGCAACTGGTGATTGATGAGGGCCTTGCCAAGCAGGATCGCGATATCATCGGCGTTCTCGCGATCGGTTTTTTGCTGCTGGCCCTGGGCAATGTGGCAATGACCTTTGCGCGCTCTACCGTGCAGTTGTATTTTTCCAATCAACTCGGGTTCCAGATGGCGGGCAATGTGTTTCAGCATTTGCTGAGTTTGCCCGTTGATTTTTTCGCTAAACGTCACGTGGGTGACCTGGTATCGCGATTTGGCTCCATACGTGAAATTAGGCGCATCATCACCGAGGACCTGGTGACAGTCGTGCTTGATGGTGTTTTTGCCCTGATCACGTTGGCGGTGATGTTCTATTTCAGTGTCCTGCTGGCGTTTGTGGTGCTCGGGTTTGTCGCTCTGGTCACTGTCCTGAAACTGGCATTGATACCAAAAATTCAAACCATGCAGGAGCAGATTATTGTTGCTGAAGCCAAGACCAGCACCGGACTGATGGAGAACATGCGAACCATTGAGATCATCAAATTTTATTGTCGCGAGCTTCAGCGTCTGGCCCTGTGGCGTAACCTGTATGCTGAACAGATTAATACCCAGGTGGCGTTGACGCGGTTTACCATGAATCTGGATGCAATCTACGGTCTGCTGTTTGCGCTGGAGAATATCCTGGTGATCTATCTTGCAGCGCTGCTGGTGCTGGACGGTGAGATCACTCTGGGTTTTCTCACCGCATTCATTGCACTGAGGAGTAATTTTTCAGCCTCCATCCGCTCATTTGTGGAAAAGCTGGTGCAGATCCGACTGGTAAAGCTGCAGCTGGAACGGGTGTCGGATATCACTTGTGCGGAAAAGGAAACCGACACCTTGCAATTACCGGTGATTCGCAAACCGGTGGCCGGTCGACTGAGACTGGCGCAAGTGAGTTATGTCTACCCGGGGATGAACGATGCCGTTTTGCGCAATATCAGTGTCGATATTCGTCCGGGCGAACTGATTGCCATCGCAGGTCCGTCCGGCTGTGGCAAGTCGACCCTGATGAAACTCATGGCCGGTCTGTTGCCTGCCACCAGCGGATCGGTGTACCTCGGTGACACGGACATCAGGCATTTCGGTCTGCGCCAGTTTCGGGACGGCTGCGCGGGAGTGCTGCAAGGGGACCAATTGCTGTCAGGCACTATCCTCGACAATATTACCCTGTTTGCTGATGACGTTGATCACAAGCTGTTGCAGCAGGTTGCCGGGATGGCACAAATTGCTGATTTTGTCAGTCGTCTGCCCATGGGGTTCAATAGTCTGATCGGTGACATGGGGTCGATCATGTCTGCCGGGCAGGGTCAGCGCATATTGCTTGCAAGGGCGTTTTACAAACAGACCCGTTTTGTTTTCCTTGACGAAGCCACTGCTAATCTGGATCCTGACACCGAGGCGAAAATACTCAGTCAGCTTCGTGATCTGAACGCTACCGTTGTGTTTGTCACCCATCGGCCAGCGCCGTTGGAGATGGCCGACCGGGTAATCCGCCTTGCCTGAGCAAAACAATACCAACGCCTCTGAAAGAGACCCCGATACCGTGAAACGCATAAATGAAAACCTCACCATCCGACCGGCACTTGCCAGCGATGTGCCCGTCATTCTGAAGTTTGTCCGTGAGCTGGCGATCTACGAAAAATTGCTGCATGAAGTCGTAGCGACCGAAGCGTTGTTTACCGAATATCTGTTCGGTCGACACCCCGTGGCTGAGGTTATTATTGCTGAATGGGAGCATAAACCCGTGGGCTTTGCTCTGTTTTTTCATAATTTCTCCACATTTCTCGGTCGCCCCGGTATCTATCTGGAAGATCTCTTTGTACTCACTGAGATGCGCGGCAGAGGCATCGGCAAGGCACTGCTGTCCTATCTCGCTGCGCTCACCCGGGAACGTCATTGTGGCCGCCTGGAATGGTCGGTACTGGACTGGAATGAGCCTGCGATCCGGTTCTACCGCTCAATCGGTGCGGTACCGATGGATGAATGGACCGTGCAGCGCCTGACCGGTGAAGCCCTGGAGGCACTGGCTCAACAGTCAGCATGATGGCATCTGGCCGATGACTGAGCTACGATGGCTTTGACATATTCGTCGCGTGTTGGTCACTGCCGGTTTCGCCGGGGATCGCATGCGGACAATGGAAACGTTAAACAATGGAGCAGACATATGGACAATAAACACAAACCAGTAAGATCGCGGATTATGGCCGGCCTGTTAGGGCTTGGTATTGCCGGTCTGGTCTCGCTGGCACCGGCCAGTCCTGCATCCGCGCAAAGCGCCGAAAATCAGGGCGCGATGCCGATGCCGGAATTTACCATCTACCATCTTGAGGGACGCCGGTCAGAGCGCCTGGTATGGCTGATGGAAGAGCTCGGTCTGCCATATACCCTGGCCTTTGAACGCGGTGATCTAATGGCGTCGATGGCTGCCATTCGCGCTATCAATCCGAGCATGCCGGTCGCACCAACGGTCACCTACGGGGATCAGGTGCTGGTTGAGTCAGGCGCCATCATTGAGATGATTCTGGCGCGCCATGGCGAGGGTGAGCTGGTGCCGCCTCTGACGTCGCCGGATTTTGCCACCCACCTTCTGTGGATGCATTACTCTGAAGGTTCACTGGCAGCGCGCGCAATCGCTGACTATCGGGTCTGGCAGATCCAGCCGCCAACACAGCGCTCGCCATTGGTTGACTCCGAACAGGTTGTTCAGTTTGCAGAAAATTTTCTGTCGGAAAAGCCATGGTTTGGCGGTGATGAGTTTTCGGCGGCAGATATCATGATGTTATTTCCACTGAACTTTGCCTTCCAGCTCAACATTGTGGATGCGAGTCTGTTCCCTCAGCTCAGTGCCTGGATGGAGAAAGTACAGGCGCGCCCGGCATATCAACGCATGCTGGCGAAGGCACGACCAGACGGCATGGTAGGGTCGTTGCCGGCATTGCCGGCGCATGCCCCGTCAGGTCCGCGAAACCGCTAATACGCGGTTAGCGCGTCAGTCGACAGGTGTTTTCTGTCGGTATTCGCATAAATCATAAATCACGCAAGCTGCGCAACGCGGCTTGCGTGATATACAGATATACCTGCCATGCAGTATCAACCAATGATGTGCATCCAGCAGATAGTCTGCGGGCACCATGCGCATCAGTCTTTTTTCTACTTCCAGGACATTTTTGCCGGGTGCAATGCCGGTTCGGTTTGAGACTCTGAAAATATGAGTGTCAACCGCCATGGCCGCCTGCCGAAAAGCGGTGTTGAGCACTACATTGGCGGTCTTGCGTCCGACGCCGGGCAGTGCTTCCAATGCTTCGCGCGTATCCGGCACTACCGAATCGTGTCGTTCAATCAGTGCCGCGCAGGTTTTGATAATATTTTCCGCCTTGGTGTTAAACAGGCCGATACTCTTGATGTAGGACTTCAGGCCATCCACGCCCAGCGCCAGAATCGCCGCTGGCGTATTGGCATCCCGGTAAAGCTTGCGGGTAGCCTTGTTAACGCCCACGTCGGTAGCCTGTGCTGACAGGATAACTGAAATCAGAAGCTCAAATGTTGAACTGTATTCGAGCTCTGTCACCGGATTAGGGTTCTCCGCGTGCAGTCGTCTGAAAATCTCCAGACGTTTTTCCCTGTTCATGAGATTTTACCCGTCACCCGCACACGTATGTCGGGATCAATACTGTTGTTGACTGGAGGAGAAATTTTCCTGGCGGCAATCAGGCGATACCCGGCTAACAGGGTGCCCGCCATGATAAACGTCAACGGTATTAACACCATTATCAGATCGCCAGACAAGGCAGTCATTGTGCATTCTCCTGCTGCTGTTTTGGTTTTCGCGCTGGCCTGAGAATATGATCCAGTGCCGGCACCGCCGCGTTCATCAGCAGCCCTGCTGCGGCAACGGCAACGGGGTAGGTCAGCCATGTGCCAAGGGCCACGCTGATAGTGGCTATCATTAGTCCGAACACCAGTTTGCCGGTTCGGGTGCCAGGTGAAGTTACCGGATCAGTGGCCAGGAAAAATGCGGCAAGCATGGCGACACTGCCGCTCAGTGCCAGGTCGAACACATAAGATAGCAGGCCCGTTGCCAACAGCATTGTGGCCGGGATGTGCCAGCTTATGATGCCTCGCAATAACAGATATACGCCGCCCGCCAGAAGCGCGAAGGTCAAGGCGTACAGATGAAATAGCGCGCTGTCGGACATTGAACTGATATCATTGCCCATGTGATCCGCGAACAGCACCGATAGTCCCAGGTATGCCAGTAATACCGGATTGAACAGGTTCTGTCCCAGGCCGCCGTAAATATGTTTGCCCACGACAACCGCCAGGGCGATACCGGATGCAGTGAGCCACCATGGCGCCCAGATTGGCAAGAAAAGCGATAACAACACTGCGGTCACCAGCACACTGCCATCCTGCAAATGATACCCGACCGGGCGACCACGAAGACGCAGAGCCACAGCCTCCAGCAGCAGCGCCAGCGCGCAACTCATACTCAGTGTCAGCGCCCAGGCTGCGCCGGCAAACCAAAGCTGCAGGGCGACGGCGGGCGTCAACGCAATCAGGGTCGTTACCATGATGCCGGCTGTACTGAGACTGCGTGTCGCCGTTGGTTTGGGGGCCATGACCGTGCTCAAGACTTTTTCTCCGGTGACTCATTCTGCTTTTGCAGTGCGGCCTTGCGGGCACGTGTCCGCGCGACGGCAGCGGCTATCTCAGCCTGGATTTGCTCCGGAGTTTTGGCGTTTACCGGTGTTGTATCGGGGTCAGCTTGCTGAACCGGCCTGGAGATGGCTTTGCCAGCAGCCAAATCGTTGCCCTTGGCCTGCAATTTCTGCAATTTGCGCTCCTGCTGGGCTATGGCCTCATGCTGGTTTCGAGCCTGGTGGCGCTGGAAGCGTTGTTGCCAGTGTGTGGCTTCCGCATCGGCCTGTTCTTGCGCGTGCAATGCGGTTTTCTCCGCGCGAAAAAGATCCAGCAATGGCAAATGACTCGGGCAGACGGTTTCGCAGGCGCCACATTCCGAACACTGCAGCAGGTCAAACTGTTTTGCCTGTTCATGTTGCTGAAACCGGCTGAAGGCATAGAGTTGTTGCGGCTGCAGTTGCTCCGGACACACGGCAGCGCAGAAGTCGCAGCGAATGCAGTCACGCACTGGGTTGCTCATGACGGCCTCCAGGTCAGGGGCTGGAAGGTGGCCGGCGCCGGCAACATGTCAATGCAGTCGACCGGGCAGGGCGCCACGCATAAATCACATCCGGTACAGTCTCGCTCGATCACCGTATGCATACGTTTTGGCGCGCCGATGATGGCGTCTACCGGACAAGCCTGAATACATTTGGTGCAACCAATGCACTCTGCCTCACGGATAAACGCCACCTTGCGGGGAGTTTCACTGCCATGACGCGAGTCCAGCGGCAGTTCCCGTTGCTCCAGCAGGCTTGCCAACCGCGTGATGGTATCGGCGCCACCGGGCGGACAGCGATTGATGGCGACGCCAGTGGCTATCGCTTCGGCGTATGGACGACAGCCGGGGTAGCCGCACTGCCCACACTGAGTCTGTGGTAGCACTGCGTTAATTCGCTCCACCAGTATCTGCTGACTGTTGTCACTGTCTGGTGTGACTGCGAGTCGAATGCGCAACACCAGACATACTGAGGCGAGCAGGGCCACACATGTGGCCACGATGGTGATAGCCAACGCCGTCATATCATGGCCCCGACAGGACTGAGTAACGCCAGTGCCAGAATACCGGCGGTCACCAGTTCCTGTGGCAGTCCCCGCCATGCTGCAGGCGCATCGGACACTGCCATTCGCAAGCGCAGACCTCCGAAAATCGTTATCATGAGGATAAGACCGGCGCCAGCGCAAAGTGACCATAGCAGTGTTGCGCCGAGTCCGGAGTCGGGGTGGGCGAGGATCAGCAGACTGGTCAATATGGCACATTCAGCCCCGGCAACAGGCAACAGGAGCCTTAAGCGGCGACCGGGTTGCGGATATCGACGACCAATCCAGGTGGTCAGCGGTAACAACATCAGCGCTGTGCTGATAAAGCCGAGGGTGACGATCAGCAGCGGGGGCATGCTGAGCCCGGTGACCATCGCTGTCATGGTCAGGGTACCGGCGGTGAACAGGGTATTGGCGACCAGCAACGCGGCCATGCTGACGGTAAATACCGTCACTGCGCCCGGATTACTGACAGAGGGGCGCCATTGGCCGGGACGTCCTGACCAACTGGCAGGGCCGGTGAGACGACTGAGACTGATGCAATTGACCAGTGAGATTGTTACCAGCACCACATAGAATTCTTTCACGCGTTGATCGCTTTAAGCCGTTTAGCAGGGGAAGCGCGCAGTTTAGCACGGACAGGGCTTTTGCCCATAACAGCCCACTTAAAGTATCATCTGCCCCCGATACCCGTATGTGGGTAACCAGAGACCGATTAACAGCAGGATTGACGCGACAACATGAAAAAATGGCAGTGTATTGTATGTGGTTTGATATATGACGAAGCCGAAGGCTGGCCGGATGATGGTATTGCGCCCGGAACCGTCTGGGAAGACGTGCCTGAGGACTGGATGTGTCCGGAGTGCGGCGTCGGTAAAGAAGATTTTGAAATGGTTGAATTGGCCTGAGCACTGCAACGCCCGGCTGCGATAAAAGGAAACTACTCTGTGTCAAAACGTAAAATTCTGGTCACCAGTGCCTTGCCCTATGCCAATGGCCCGATTCATCTGGGTCACGTCCTGGAGGCGGTGCAGACCGATATCTGGGTGCGCTTTCAGAAACTGCGGGGTGTGGACTGTGTTTACGTCTGCGCTGATGATGCCCACGGTACGGCAATCATGTTGCGCGCGGAAGATGAAGGCATTACACCAGAACAGTTGATTGACCGGGTACGATCCGAGCACAAGGCTGACTATGATGGGTTTCTGATCGGCTTCGACAATTATCATTCGACACACTCACCTGAGAATCGCCAGTACTCGGAATCCATTTATACAGCGCTGCGTGCCAACAATCGGATCAATGTCCGCACCATCAAACAACTGTTTGATCCCGAAAAGGAATTGTTTCTCGCCGATCGTTTTGTTAAGGGCTGTTGCCCCAAGTGCCGTGCGCCTGATCAATACGGCGACAACTGTGAGGCTTGCGGGGCTACTTACAGCCCGGCGGAGCTGATTGACCCGCGCTCTACCTTGTCCGGTGCGACGCCGGTGGAGCGTGAGTCCGAGCATTATTTCTTCCGGTTGCCTGAATTCACCGATATGCTCAAGGCCTGGACGCGAAGTGGCAGCCTGCAACCACAGGTGGCCAACAAACTCAGTGAATGGCTTGATGCCGGCCTGCAGGAGTGGGATATCAGCCGGGATGCACCGTATTTCGGTTTCGAGATCCCGGACGCGCCGGGCAAGTACTTTTATGTCTGGCTGGATGCGCCTATCGGATACATGGCAAGTTTCCAGAATCTGTGTGATCGCAGCGATTACAGGTTCGACGATTACTGGAAACCGGGCACTGATACCGAGCTGTATCATTTCATCGGCAAGGACATTATCAACTTTCACGCGCTGTTCTGGCCGGCCATGCTCAGCGATGCCGGCTATCGAACCCCGTCAGCCGTGTTCGCCCATGGCTTCATGACGGTCAATGGCAAAAAGATGTCCAAATCGCGCGGCACTTTCATCAATGCCGGTACCTATCTGCAACATCTTGACCCGGAATACCTGCGATATTTCCTGGCCTCACGCCTGGGTTCAGGCGTGGATGATCTGGACTTGAGCTTTGCCGAGTTCAGCCAGAAAGTAAATGCGGACCTGGTTGGCAAAGTAGTCAACATCGCCAGCCGCTGTGCCGGCTTCGTTGTCCGCGGCTTTGATGGTCAGCTCGCGGAGCAGCCGTCGAATCCGGCGCTGTTGGCGGAGTGCCGGGAGGCTGCTGACGAGATTGGCAACGCCTTTGAGCAACGGGAATACAGCAAAGCCATTCGCCAGATCATGGCGCTGGCTGACAAGGGCAATCAGTATATTGCCGAGCAGCAACCCTGGGTGCTGGCGAAACAGAATCCGCAGGATCCTGCCGTGCAGGCGATCTGCACCACCGGTATCAATCTGTTCCGGTTACTGATGGTTTACCTGAAACCGGTAGTGCCGGCGATGGCAGCAAAAGCGGAAGCGTTTCTCAATGCGGGTGAATTGACCTGGTCGGATAGCCGCAATTTACTGTTGTCGCACCGGATCAATGCGTTTTCACCCATAATGACACGCGTCGACCCGGCCAGTATTGACGCTTTGCTTGCTGCGAGCCAGGCCGAAGTAAAACAGGCGGTCAGCAGCCCTGAGCCCGCAAACAGCCCTGAGCCCGCAAGTAGCCCTGAGCCCGTAAGCAGCCCTGAATCTGAGGCAAGCCCGGTTAGCAAAGAACCCATTGCTGATGAAATCGAATTTTCCGACTTTGTCAAAGTTGACCTTCGTATTGCCCGTATCGCTGCTGCAGCATACGTCGACGGGGCTGACAAGCTTCTGCAGCTCACCTTGGATCTGGGCCTGGGTGCTGATGGACAGCCGTTTCAGCGCAATGTTTTCTCGGGCATTCGCTCGGCTTACAAACCGGAAGAGCTGGAGGGCCGATTGACCGTGGTGGTGGCAAACCTCAAGCCGCGCAAAATGAAATTCGGACTCTCCGAGGGCATGGTGCTGGCAGCAGGCCCAGGCGGCACTGATATCTGGTTACTCAGTCCTGATCAGGGCGCCGAGCCCGGAATGCGTATTTTGTAAAAGCATTTGACGACAGAGCAATTTTTCAGGTTTACTCGGTCTTCTGTCCGAGACCTAATAACACGAAGTAGATAAGGGGACACTTGATGGTTGCAGCAGGCTTTGCCGTTACGCGTTGGCGGTATTCACTGTTTGCTGCGCTGGCTTTTTGCGGAGTGCTGACGTTCAGCAGCGCAGCCAGTGCGCAGATCACCGAAGAAATCCGTGAAATCGAAAGCTCGATTGTCAAAATTTACACAACCTCCGCTGCGCCCGATTACTTCACCCCCTGGCGGTTGATGACACCGTCGCAGAGTAGTGGCTCCGGTGCTGTCGTTGCTGGCAACCGTATTCTGACCAACGCGCATGTTGTGGCGAATGCCAGCTACGTTCAGGTGCAGAAGCACAATGATCCGGAACGCTATCTGGCGCAGGTCCACTTTATTTCCCATGCCTCAGACCTGGCCCTGCTTGAAATCGAAGATCCTGCCTTCTTTGACGATACGCCCGCGCTGGCTATCGGTGATTTGCCCGAACCCAATACTGAGGTGTTTGTATTCGGGTATCCCGTTGGCGGCAGGACGCTGAGTGTTACCAAGGGCATTCTGTCGCGGGTCGAACAACAGGTTTACGCGCATTCCGGCGAATATCTGCTGGCGGGTCAGATTGACGCTGCCATCAATCCGGGTAATAGCGGCGGTCCGGTGATTGTTGACGGCAAGATTGCCGGTGTGGTCATGCAATCAGTGGCGGGCGGACGTACTGAAGCGCTGGGTTATTTTGTACCGCCGGATATATTGCGCCATATGCTGACCGATGCCAGCGATGGTAGTTATGACGGATTTCCGGATCTGGGATTTCGCAGTCAGGACCTGGAAAGCCCGGCAGCCAAGGCGGCCTACGGTCTTCAGGAAGAGCAAAGTGGTGTGTTGGTAATAAAGGTATTCAGCAATTCGCCGGCCGACGGCATATTGCAGGAAAACGATGTTGTGTTGAGTATTGATGGTGTCCCGATCGCCGGTGACAGTACCATCAGTCTGAGTCGGACGCTGCAGACAAACTACAAGCACGCCATTGATCTCAAACAGATTGGTGACGAGGTCACGTTGACGTTGTCGCGCCATGGTGAGGTTCGCACGGTGACGCTGACCGCACGGCGCCGGCAGGAGAACTACAGCCTGGTGCGCGGCGAGGAATTCGATGCCATCCCGGAGTACTACATCTACGGCGGTATTTTGTTTGTTCCCCTGAATATGAACCTTATCAAGCGCTGGGGTGCGGACTGGACCCGTAGCGCTCCGGTAAACCTGCTGCATGCGCGCGGTGAATGGAGTTCGCCAGAGCGGCGTGAAATGGTGGTTGCCCTTCAGGTACTGGCAGCCGACGTCAATCTGGGGTATCACGACGTGCGCAACTGGATTGTAGATACGGTCAATGGTCACCCGGTGCGCGATTTTTATGACTTCGTCCGGCAACTGCGTGACAACCAGGACGAATTTGTCGTATTCCGTGGTGATTCCGGGTTTCAGCTCGTAGTGGATCATGATCAGGCCCTGAGTAGCGAAACTGATATATTGCAGCGCTATCGAATTCCCGCGAGCTATTCGGAAGGTCTGTTTCAACAACCCAGGCTGGTTGCACAATAAACCACCCACCTGGCAGTAGTGACAGGCAGGTATCCCACTGATAGTGAACTGAGGCGCGATACATCGTATGATGCGCGCTTCAGTTTTTTTATGGTTAAACATCGTTCTTTGGCGGCCAGCGGATTCTGGCAGAGCCATCAGAGCACAGGCAGGCGGAGACAGGCACTATATGAGTATCAAGTCTGACAGATGGATTCGTGAAATGGCGCAGAAACACGGCATGATAGAGCCGTTCGAGCCCGGACAGGTACGCTATATTGATGGCAATAAAGTGATTTCGTACGGCACCTCCAGTTATGGCTACGATGTCAGGTGTGCCACGGAGTTCAAGATATTTACCAATGTTCACACCACCAGCGTGGTGGATCCGAAGAACTTCGATGAAAGCAGTTTTGTCAGTATCGATGAGCCCTATTGCATCATTCCGCCAAATTCCTTTGCGCTGGCTCGCACTGTTGAGTACTTTCGCATCCCCAGTGATGTGCTCACTGTCTGCCTCGGCAAGTCGACCTACGCCCGTTGCGGCATCATTGTCAATGTGACGCCACTCGAGCCGGAGTGGGAAGGGCATGTCACCCTGGAGTTCTCCAATACCACCACGTTACCAGCAAAAATATACGCCAATGAAGGCGTTGCGCAGATGCTGTTTTATCAGTCTGACGAGCAGTGCGAAGTGACTTACAAACAGCGCGGTGGCAAATACATGGGCCAGACGGGCGTCACCACACCCAGAGTTTAACCTTGCCGGGCCGCGTCAATGAATCGTCCAGCGACCGCGCCCAGCGGTCAATTATTTGACCTTGCTCGCGGGCTGAATCCGTAAGTTACTGATATATATAGCCAACCATAAGTGGCATAGACATTGCTTTCTCCATCCTGATACCAGATTAATCATAATCGACAGGATCAGGCAGTAATGGCGCTTTCCCGACTACAGTCCGTTCAACAGATTTCCGACGCCCGCCGCGACAACGACGGTGGCAAGGCGCTTGAGCTTGCGTTCAAGGCGTTCAATGAAATTTCCGGCGAATTGTCGCACAGCTATCAGGTACTGGAAGATCGCGTGCGGGATCTCACCCGTGAGCTGGAAGCGGCCAATATGCAAAGGCTGCGCGAATTGTCAGAGAAAGAGCGCATTGCCCGCCGCCTGCAAAATTTGCTGCAACTATTGCCGGGCGGTGTACTGGTGCTTAATGGTAAGGGCGTGGTCACCGAGTGCAATGAGGCCGCAAGGGCCCTGCTGGGCGAGCCCCTGACCGGACTGCCCTGGGTTAATATCATCCGCGACCGGTTCGCGCCACGCAAAGACGACGGCCATGAGATTTCTCTGAGCAATGGCAAGCGTGTCAGTCTGTTGTCGCGATCACTGGAGGAAGAACCCGGCCAGATCATCCTGATTACCGATCAGACCGAAACCCGCCGCCTGCAGCAACACCTCAGTCGTCATCAGCGTTTGCTGGAAATGGGGAAAATGGTGTCGTCGTTGGCACACCAGATTCGCACCCCACTGTCGGCTGCCATGTTGTATGCCGGCAATCTGGCTTCCTCGCTGGAAGGCAATCAGAGCCGCAACATCCGCACTCACGAGCGTTTGATGTCCAGACTGCACAACATGGAGCGTCAGGTGCGTGACATGCTGATTTTTGCCCGGGGTGAAGCAGTGCTCGATGAAACGCTGTCGGTGCATCAGATTCTGGATGAGGCTTGTGTCGCGGCAGATGTCATGCTGTGTCCGGATTCCCGTCAGGACGCATTGAGCTGCGAGTGGCTAAACACCATCAGCGAGTGCCAGTTGTCATGCAATAAAGAGTCCCTCATAGGTGCCTTGCTGAATCTGCTGGAAAACGCGATTCAAAACGCGGGTCCCAGTGTAAAGCTGCAGGTTCGGGCAGACCGCGCCGATGAGCCGGGGTCGATTCGACTGTATGTTCAGGACAACGGCCCGGGCATCGACCCGGCGGTTATCGATCAGGTGACCGAGGCATTTTATACCACGCGTGCGCAGGGCACCGGCCTTGGTCTGGCAGTTGCCCAGGTCGTGGCGCGTGCGCATGGTGGTCGTTTCTTTATCGAAAACCTGGCGGACACAAAGTCCGGTTCTGACACCGATCGTAATTCAGTCACCGACACCTCAGTCACCGGCAACACCGGCGTGCGGGCAGGCTTTATCCTGCCCTGTGTTCACCAACGCGCCCACACTTCAGCAACAGGGAGCAGCAAATGAGCAAGGCGAGTATTCTGGTCGTAGAAGATAACTGGGAGCTGCGTGAAGCACTGAGCGATACGCTGGAGTATGCCGGCTATCAGGTTCTGGTAGCCGAGTCTGGCGAGTCGGCGCTGCAAGTGCTGGCGCAGTCCCGCGTTGACATGGTGGTGTCTGATATCAATATGGATGGCATGGATGGTCACGAATTGCTGCAGCAGCTCAGGGCCAGATTCCCGGTCATGCCGGTGGTGTTGATTACCGCTTTCGGCAGTATTGGCAGTTCAGTACGTGCGATGCGCGAAGGCGCAGTTGACTACCTGTTGAAACCGTTTAAACCCGAACAGCTGCTGGCAACGGTGGAGAAATATCTGACACAAAAGGTCACTGGCCATACGCAGCCGATCGCTATTGAACCATCCAGTCAGCAATTGCTGGGATTGGCGAAAAAAGTGGCACAATCCGATGCCACTGTGTTGATATCGGGCGAAAGCGGCACCGGTAAAGAAGTATTGGCGCAATATATTCATCAACAATCGAAACGCGCCAACGGTCCTTTTGTTGCGATCAATTGTGCCGCGATTCCCGAGAACATGCTGGAAGCCACTTTGTTCGGGCATGAGAAAGGTTCGTTTACCGGTGCCTATCAAAGCAGTCCGGGAAAATTCGAACAGGCCGACGGTGGCACCATACTGCTGGATGAAATTTCGGAAATGGACATCGGTTTGCAGGCAAAGATCCTGCGCATACTTCAGGAACGTGAAGTAGAGCGACTGGGCAGTCGCAAGACCCTGCAACTTGATGTGCGCGTGATTGCCACCACCAACCGTGATCTGCGTGCCTGTGTGCGTGACGGCCGTTTTCGCGAAGATCTGTTCTATCGCCTGAGTGTATTTCCTCTGGCATGGCAGCCGTTGCGTCAACGTCGACAGGACATTGTGCCGTTGGCCGAACGCCTGCTGCAGCAACATGCGGCGCGCATGGGCAGAGGCGTGACCACGCTGAATGAACGTGCGAAACAGGATTTAATGGGTTACGACTGGCCGGGCAATGTACGGGAGCTGGACAACGTGCTGCAGCGAGCGTTGATCATTCAGGATGGCAACGTGATAACGGCAGCCAGTCTCGCCCTGGTCGCTGACAGGCACGATGATATTCCGTTGGTTACCGAAGCGCAGCAGGGTTCCGGGCAGCCGCCGGCCTATCACAGTACGGCTGATTCCTGGACAGCCACGGCAGGCGTCACGTCATCCGAAAACGACTCCGATAATCAGGTATTGGGCAATGACCTGAAGCAACGCGAATTTGAAATCATTCTGCAGACTTTGAAGAAACAGCGCGGTCGCCGCAAGGAGACTGCCGAGGCTTTGGGCGTCAGCGCGCGGACCTTGCGCTACAAGCTGGCTCGCATGCGGGACCTGGGCATAAATATTGATTCGCTGGTAAGCGCGTAATAATAGGGAGATAAGCGAATGAATGGTGTAACAGATCGGGTAGATATCAATCAACTGCTGACTCAGATGCGCGATATCCGCGGACAAATGCAAACGCCTAATATTCAGGCTCCGGACCTCAGCAATGCCGTCAGCGAAGGCCGGGGCGTTGACGGTGCGCAGTCGTCTGACCGCGTTGGGTTTGCCGACATGCTCAAGAACGCGGTGGATTCGGTCAATGAAACCCAGATGCAGTCTAGCTCCCTGCAACGCGCCTTTGAAATGGGTGATCCGGAAGTGGATATCACGCAGGTTATGATCCAGATGCAAAAAGCCAGCGTGTCATTCGAAGCCATGACGCAAGTTCGCAATCGCCTGGTCAGTGCGTACCAGGACATCATGAATATGCCTATCTGATCTCCGTCAACTGGCAGCTTTAACTAGCAGGGTAACAACATGGCAACAGCAGAGTCGGCGCAACCGCAAAACGCACTTGTCCCTTCATCAGGCGGTGAGGGGTCCGCGTACAGCAGTAATTTCATGAAAGGCTTTAACCGGCTCAACCTGGCGCGACAGGCCGGGCTTATGATTGCGCTGGCGGCAAGTATAGCGTTGGGGTTTTCGGTCGTGCTGTGGTCGCAAAAAGAAAGCTATCAGCCCCTTTATCCCAGCATGCAGGGCTTTGATACCTCGGAGTTGGTGCAGGTGATGGATACCGCCGGTATATCTTACCGTATTGATCCGGCGTCAGGTGTGCTGCTGGTGCCGTCCAACTCGGTAGATTCAGTGCGCCTGCAGGTGGCCAGCGCGGGTGTCACGCGTGACAACGGGTACGGATACGAATTTCTGGACCAGGAACAAAGCCTGGGCACCAGCCAGTTTATGGAAGAGAATCGCTACAAGCGCAGCATGGAAGGCGAACTGCAGCGCACCATCACCAGTTTCCGATATGTCCAGTCAGCGCGTGTGCATCTGGCGACGCCGGAGCGTTCGGTATTTGTTCGCAACAGTCGCAAGCCAACGGCATCGGTTTTCCTGGCACTGCATTCCGGTCGTCAACTTTCTGACACCCAGGTGCAGGCCATTGCCAACCTGGTCGCATCCAGTGTGCCGGAGATGATGCCCGAAGATGTCACCGTAGTGGATCAGCAGGGCAACCTGCTGTCCCGTACCGGTGAGAATGAAGAAATGATGATGGCATCCGAGCAGTTTGCGTATGTGCGTCGATACGAGGAAACCCTGGTCGGCCGTGTTAATCGTATTCTGCACCCGTTACTGGGGGCAGGTAAATTTACCGCTGAGGTGGCGGCCGATGTTGATTTTACGCGGACCGAGCAAGCGGCAGAGACCTACAACCCGGAAGGCAGTTCTGTGCGCAGTGAACAGTCGTTGAATGAGCGACGTGCCACGGGCGATGTAATCGCTGGTATTCCCGGAGCATTGTCCAATCAACCACCGGGGGCGGCCAATGCGCCGGAAACTCTTGAGGGCGTTGACGGTGGAGCGCCCGCTGCGGAGCCGACCAACATCCGCAATCAGGAGACACGTAACTACGAGCTTGACAGAACCATCAGCTATACCAACTATGACCCGGTGTCTGTGCGACGCCTGTCTGTTGCGGTGGTGATTGACGAGCCTGTCGGCGAAGCTGCACAAGGCTGGAGTGCCGAAGATATGGAGCGGATCAGCGCTCTGGTGCGTGACGCCGTTGGTTACAATGCGGAGCGCGGCGATAGCGTCACCGTGATCAATAAAGCCTTTGCCCAGGTTGAGGAACTGGCCGGCGACGCGCTGCCGTTCTGGCAGGCGTCCTGGTTCGCACCCGCGTTGCGCCAGGCGGCAGCGGCACTGTTTGTGCTGATTCTGGTATTTGGGGTACTGATGCCGTCACTCAAGCGTCTGACTGTGGCAGGTAGCAGTGGCCGCAGCGCCAGCGGCAGCGGTGAGGCTTCGAGTGAAGTCGGTTATGCCGATATCAAGGCTGAGCACAAGATGAAAGAGGATTCGGTCACTTTGAGTGGCGGCGATGATATTCTGCTGGCAGGTCCGGCAGAGAGCTACGAACGGCAATTGGAGGCGATAAAAGGCCTGGTTGCAGAAGACCCTGCGCGCGCGGCGCAGGTGGTGAAAAACTGGATTTCCAACGATGGCTGAGAATAAAGCAATGGAAAATACGGCGGGCAATATCAGTTCACTTGAGCGCGCAGCCATCCTGTTAATGAGTATGGGCGAAAAGGACGCTGCCGAGATACTCAAGCAGATGGGGCCCAAGGAGGTGCAGAAAGTCGGCGCTGCCATGTCTGCACTTAAATCTGTGTCACAGGATACAGTATCGTCAGTGCTGAATTCATTCCTGTCTGAATGTGGCGCACAAAGCGGTTTGGGTGTCGGCTCGGAAAACTATATCCGTAACATGTTAACAGAAGCGCTGGGTGAGGAGCGTGCCCGCGGTTTTCTCGACCGGATACTGCTCGGTGGCTCAAGCTCGGGTATCAACAGCCTGAAATGGATGGATCCGCGCTCGGTGGCCGATGTCATCCGGCAGGAGCACCCACAGATTCAGGCTGTTGTGCTGAGCTATCTGGAGCCTGACCAGTCCGCCAATATTCTTGGCAACTTTCCGGAGAAGGTGAGGCTGGAAATCATGATGCGCATAGCATCATTGGAAAGTGTCCAGCCGGAAGCCCTGAAAGAACTGAACCTGATTCTGGAGAAACAGTTTTCAGGTAAAGGGTCCAACCCATCGACATCGATCGGTGGCAGGAAAACAGCAGCTGAAATCATGAATAATCTGGATGGCGCTGTTGAGCAGGAGCTGATGCAATCGATCAAAGACGTCGATGAGGATATGGGAAATCAGATCCAGGACCTGATGTTCGTGTTCGACAATCTGCGTGAAGTTGAAGACCGCGGTATTCAGGCACTGTTGCGTGAGGTATCGTCAGAGGTGCTGATTCTGGCTCTGAAGGGCGCAGACGATTATCTGAAAGAGAAGTTTTTTGCCAATATGTCCAAGCGGGCCGCCGAGCTGTTGCGTGATGACCTTGAAGCCAAAGGGCCGGTCCGAATCGTTGAAGTGGAAGCGGCGCAAAAAGAAATTCTGGTGGTGGCGCGGCGCATGGCTGATGCCGGTGAGATTCAACTCGGCGGCGGTGGCGAGGCCATGATCTGATGAGGGCACAGTAATGCAGCGACATGTATTTGATGGCACGACACGCGTCAGCCTTAAAAATCTGGAAGAGCTTCCGGTCATGCGCTGGGTACCACCGACCATTGGCGCCGGCGGTAAACTTATTCAGGCTGAACCTCGCGCAGAGTCTCCGCTGCGCCAGGCTGTGGGGCAAACCACGGGCCGCAGTGAAGAAACCGACGCCGGCGCCGGCCAGCCGAAACCGGCACCGGCGTCGACCGCCGACAGTATGCGGTCCTATGACGAGGCCCGTGAAGAGGGGCTGCTGTCAGGGCGTCAGGAAGGTCTCGAAAAGGGTCTCGAAGAGGGCCGCCGGCAAGGCCATGAGCGCGGGTTGCAACAGGGTCTGGAGGAAGGGCGTCGGCAGGGCAACGAGAAAGGTTATAAAGAGGGATTGCAAAAGACGGACGCCGAACTGCGTCTGACTTTGAAAACTCTCAATGGCATGATGACCAAGCTTAGCCATGCCATCAATGAACAGGATTACCAGTTGGAGAAAGCGCTGCTGGACCTGAGCCGGGAAATTGCCCGCAATGTGGTGCAGCGTGAATTGCTGATCGACAGCAGTCATATCATGAAAATAGTCAGGCAGGCGCTGATGACGCTGCCACCCAGCCGGGACAATGTCCGTATTCTGGTGAATCCGGCAGATCAAGCGTTGGTGCAACAGGCGGCCGAAGAGGGTGGCGAGAACTGGCGTGTCGTGGCCAATCAACATATCGAGCGGGGCGGCTGTCGGGTGGAAACCGATCAGAGTGCGGTTGATTTCACAACCAGTGAACGCTTTGCCCAGGTTATCGAGCAGATTGTTCAACGTCAGCTCGACGGCAATGATGCAGCGCTTGAGGCGCCTGCAGCAGAGGCCTTTGAAGAGGCGCCAGAGCCTGTCGTGAAAGCTTCGCGCGAAACCAGACCCGCGGTTACCAGGCCCTCTCTGGCGGACGAAGCGGCAGCGCTTGCCGGTGATGAGGCGGAGTCATCTCAGGACCTTTCAAAAAATCAAGGTAAACCATGAAGCCCAGACAGAGTCTCGCGCAACGGTTGCGCCGCTATCAGCCAACCGGTGACCTGCAGGTCAAGCCTGTCATTGTGGGTAAACTGACGCGTGTTGTCGGGCTGACACTGGAAGCTGTCGGCTGCAACGTGTCTCTGGGTAGCCGGTGTCTGGTCAGTCACAGCAATGGCAAGGAAATCGAAGCGGAAGTGGTCGGTTTTGATGGCCCCCGGATATTTCTGATGCCATTGTACAGTGTTGAAGGCCTGCAGCCGGGTGCACGGGTAGTGCCAGCGCCGAACGTTCAGCGCTTGTGGGTAGGTGATGGTCTGCTGGGAAGGGTGCTTGACGGGTTCGGTGAACCCATTGACGGCAAGGGACCGATTGCGGTGCAGAATTGCCGTGAAGCGCAACCGGTGAGGGCGATCAATCCCCTCAAGCGCCAGCCTATCCGAGAAACACTGGACGTGGGCATTTCTGCAATTAACGGTTTATTGACGGTTGGCCGCGGCCAACGTATCGGTCTGTTTGCCGGCAGTGGTGTTGGTAAGAGTGTATTGCTGGGCATGATGACGCGGTTTACCGAAGCAGATGTCATTGTGGTAGGTCTGATTGGTGAACGGGGCCGGGAGGTCAAGGAGTTCATTGATGAAATTCTGGCCGAAGAAGGACTGGCAAGATCCGTGGTCGTCGCCTCACCTGCTGATGACTCACCCTTGATGCGTCTGCGGGCGGCGATGATTACCACCCGCATTGCCGAAGGTTTTCGTGACCAGGGCAAAGACGTGCTGATGCTGATGGATTCGTTGACCCGTTATGCCATGGCGCAACGGGAAATTGCCTTGGCAATCGGTGAACCGCCGGCGACCAAAGGTTACCCGCCGTCCGTGTTTGCCAAGATACCTCAACTGGTAGAACGTGCGGGTAATGCCGACAGCGGCGAAGGTACAATCACCGCATTTTATACGGTGCTGACTGAAGGTGATGATCAGCAGGACCCGGTTGCTGATTCGGCGCGTGCGATTCTTGATGGTCACGTCGTATTGTCACGCACATTGGCCGAACAGGGTCACTATCCGGCGATAGATATCGAAGCGTCTATCAGCCGAGTGATGCCAGCGGTGGTCAACGCCGACCATCTGGCCAAGGCGCAGCTATTCAAACGGGTGTATTCACGCTATCAGCAGAACAGAGATCTGATCAGCGTTGGTGCCTATACCATGGGTTCGGACAAGGATATCGATTTTTCTATCGAACGAATGCCGCATCTGCGCCAGTTTTTGCAGCAGGGGCTGACCGAAAACGTAAGCATGGCCGACGCTGTTCAGCGGCTGGGCAAAGCCATTTCGCCGGCACCCGGACGCACCATGCCCGGCGCAGGCGCTGCCAGTCCCGGTAATGTTACCCAGCTGCAGCCCAGAACAACGCTGGGAGGCAGCGAGCGCGGCGCGCCAACAGATAAACAGTCGGGTAGTGCTTCGTGAACCGGGTAAAACGTATGCAACCGGTGATACGTCTCGCCGAGCTGGAGGCAGACAAAGCGGGCCAGGCGCTGGCGATGCTTCAACAACGGATACAGGCGGAGGACAACAAGCTTTCCCAGCTGCAGTCCTATCAGCAGGATTACCGCCAACAGATGCAGGTGTCGGGTAAGGCTGGCATGACGGTGGATCGCTTGCGCCTGTTTGACGGTTTTCATCAACAACTGGATCGTGCTATCAACCATCAGCTTGAACTCATCAGACACATGCAACAGGATCAGGAGCGGGTACGTGATCACTGGCGCAAGCTCGATATTCGTCACAAAAGCCTGGAGAAAATGATAGAGCGGCTGAAGCGTGATGCCGAGGTTGTGCAGGCCCGTAACGAACAGCGCAACCATGATGAATTTGCCCGCCGCCGCCCTGAGGGGTCCGGCTGGTCCTGAATTGGCAAGTTTCTTGCTATTTCCTCTGTGAGCACCCGTAGTGCCACCGTTCATTGCCGCACCGGCAGTGCGCAATGGCAATCAAGCAGAGGACTGTAAACATGCTGGTACCTGTAGATCTGATGTCAATTGTTAGTGCCGGATCCTCATCCGCACAGGCCCGCGACGCCGGCAACATCGACGTTGGCGGAGCCGCCTCCTGGCTGCTGGCGGCCGATGCCGACGCATCCTCTGCGTCTGGTAAGGACGTGATAAACAGCCTGTTCAGGTCGTATGCCAATGATGGGGAGGCCAATCCGGCAGCCCGCTTTGCGGCGGACCTGAAAGCGTTGTTGAGTGCTCATGGTGTCTCCTTGACGTCGGATCAGGCCTTGCTGCCAGCCGGCGCTGGCTTGATCGCAGACCCGCTAAGCGGAGAGATTGGGGATCTGCCATGGAGCGTTGATGAGCTTCTGCAAATGGCCACAGGGCCGCTGCCGGGCGGAAATGATTTGCCTCTGGACGACCAAACCTTGCCGTCTGTGCTGAGCAACTGGTTGGCGGCATTGTCTGCACCGGCTGCCGAAGCCACCGCGAGTGTTGAGGCGACACCGACATCTGTGGGTAACGCAGCGGCTGCGGGCAACGCGGCGGCACTGTTACTTGGTGGCAGTGGAACTACTGGTGACACGGCAGCAAGCCAGTCTGCAACGGGGATATCTGCATTGATGCCGACTGGCGGCGCGGCACCGTCCGCTGGTCCAGGTCTGGCCGATGTGCTGGGCCGCAGCGCGGGTAGTGGTGAGCTGAGGACGACCGTCGGTGCGACAACTGTGGGGGGCTCTGCCCGTGCACAGGCAGATTCCGGCGTGCTCTTATCGGATGCGGCGGCTACCAGGGCACCTGACGCAGGGCTGGCAGGTGCCAGTGCAGCAATGACGTTGCAGTCTCCACTGCCAACCGACGTAACCCGGCAGGCAACAGAGTCCACCCAGGTTAATCCTGGCAGCCAGAAAATTGCCTCCGATGCTGCCAATGCCAGTGCTTTCCGTTCGATTCAGTTCAACCAGCCGGCCTCCGGCGACAGTGGTAGCGCGGCAGACGGTACATCCGTCATTCAGTCAGAGCTGAGCAGGACCAGTGCGCCACTGGAGCGCAACCAGGCGATCGCCAGCCAACTGACCGCATCCGTGGCGACAGGCGCTACGGCTGACGGTCCGGCTGCCACCAGCACATCCCAACTGTTCAATCCGGCAGATGGCAGTGCCGTCATGAACCGGGCAGAGCAACGCATGTTCGCTACCGAAAGCGCACAACAGGCGCAAGCACAGGCCGCGCAACAGACCGCTAACCGCACCGGCGAAGGTTTACCCAGGTTTGCCATGGATACAGCCTTTGGTCAGCAAGGTTGGTCCGACAGTCTGGGGCGGCAGTTGCTCGTAATGAGCAGTCAGGGGGTCAGTTCGGCGCAGATCCGCCTGGATCCGCCGGAGCTTGGCAGTCTGACGGTGAAGATTCAGGTGTCGGCCGATCAGCAGACCAATGTCAGCTTTGTCAGTCAACATGCCGTAGTGCGGGAGGCGCTGGAACAACAACTCAACCGTTTACAGGATCTGTTCCGGGATCAGGGTCTCAACCTGCAGGACGTATCAGTATCGGACCAGTCGCCACAACAGCGTGACGGCGAAGGTGGAGGCCAGCACGGCGGCAACGGCGGGTCAGGCAGGGACGAGCAGGATCCGGGTGTTGGTGAGCCGGTCATGGTGCGCTCCGAGTCTCTTATCGATTTTTACGCCTGATCCGAACCCTGCCCGTGACTCGCTGACAGCGCAGATATCACGGGCAGGGCGTCAAACCCCCGTCTCATTTTGCCCGCCTGATTTGCTGACAGCGTCACTTAATTGGCGAGTGTCTTTTTTTCCAATCCCTATATAATTGATTACTAATAAGTTATCGACTTATTGTGAGAGTGGCACAAGCCTTGCTTCTGCCATAATGACAAACATCTCAACCCTGTGGTTGAAATCGGGAAAGTTTTGTATGGCTGACGAAGATGAAGTTCCAGTAGCAGGCAGCAAAAAGTGGCTGCTTATCGGCGTGATCGCTGTGGTTGTGTTGGCGTTAGCGGGCGGCGGCGCCTGGTTTTTCCTGCTGGGTGGCACCGACGACGTTGTTGTCGACGAAGGCGCAGCGGAAACCGTTGTCGCCCGTGAGCCGGTGCAATACCTTGAGTTGTCACCCGCGTTTATTGTGAATTTTCCGCATCAGGGACGCCAGCGCTTCATGCAGGCGACTGTGACGCTGATGTCACGCGATGCGGAAGCGCTGGAAGCTGTTCAACGACACATGCCCGCCATCAGACACAATCTGATCAACCTGCTGAGTGCACAATTGATTCTGGTATTTGAAGATCCCGCCGGCATCGAGGATCTGCGACAGATGGCCACCGATGAAGTCAATCAGGTACTGCAACGCGAGATCGGCCACGACGGTATAGAACAACTGCTGTTTACCAACTTTGTTATGCAATAAGACAGTGGAGAAGCACTGATGCAGGATTTGTTATCACAAGACGAAATTGATGCGCTGTTACATGGTGTTGATGACGGTGCTGTTGATATGGACCTGGATGATGATCCGACGTCGGTGCGCTCGTATGACCTGACCAGCCAGGATCGGATTGTCCGCGGTCGTATGCCTACGCTGGAAATGATCAATGAGCGTTTTGCGCGTTATACACGCATCAGTCTGTTCAATCTGTTGCGCCGGACGGCCGATGTTTCCCTCGGCGGTGTGCAGATCACCAAATTTGGTGAATACCTGCATACACTCTATGTACCAACCAGCCTTAACCTGGTGAAGTTCCGGCCACTGCGGGGTACCGCTCTTATCGTACTTGACGCCAAACTGGTGTTTAAGCTTGTGGACAATTATTTTGGTGGCGATGGTCGGCATGCAAAAATCGAAGGTCGCGAGTTCACACCGACTGAGTTGCGCGTGGTGCAGATGGTACTGCATCAGATTTTCACTGATCTGGGCGAGGCATGGCGCAATGTCTACAAACTTGAATTCGACCATTTGCGCTCGGAAGTAAACCCGTCGATGGCCAATATTGTCAGTCCCAGCGAAGTGGTTGTGGTCAGTAGTTTTCACATTGAACTGGACGGTGGCGGTGGTGATATACATGTAACACAGCCTTACTCCATGATCGAACCGATCCGTGATTTGCTGGATGCAGGCATGCAAAGCGATGTGGATGAGCACGATGAACGTTGGGGTAAAGCACTCAAGGAGCAGATCAAGGATGCTACCGTTGAGTTCAGCTGTCATCTGTTTGACCGCAAAATTACCCTGCGTGATGTCGTCGATCTGGAGGCCGGGGATGTTATTCCCGTAGAAATGCCGGAGACCGTTGTGCTTAAGGCAAACGGAATCCCGATGTTTGAAACCCGAATAGGAACATCCAATGGCAACCTGGCATTACGAATAGAAGGCGTGCATCGCGAGCGCGAAGCGTAAATGATCTAACACACGATACAACGTGCGGAGGCAAACAAGGTGAGTAAAGACGATCAGGCAATGGCGGACGAGTGGGCCGCCGCAATGGACGAAGACAAACAGCCGTCGAAGGATGTCGCCGGCACCGGTGCCGGCAAAGGCGAGAGCAAGGCAGGGTCGCCGGATCTGGATGTCATTCTCGACATCCCGGTCAGGATTTCCATGGAGGTGGGTAGCACCGCGATCACCATTCGTAACCTGCTGCAGCTGAACCAGGGTTCGGTCATCGAGCTGGATCGTCTGGCTGGCGAGCCCTTGGATGTACTGGTCAACGGTACGCTTATTGCGCATGGCGAAGTGGTTGTCGTGAACGACAAATTCGGCATCCGGATGACAGACGTCATCAGTCCGTCAGAGCGCATCAAAAAGCTTCGCTAAACTTCACATTTACCACTGCGTTTGTCTTAACGCCTGGAAAACAACATGGCTGAATCAGCTACATTGGTCGATACTGCCCGGCAAAGCGCCGAAACCGGCGCGGGTCAGGGCGCCATTTTTGCCGGCGGTTCGGATGCGATGCTGCAGACTGCGATATGGCTGCTGGTAATCGTTGGCATGATTCTGGTTCTGGCATGGGCTGTGCGTCGATTCACCAATATTGGTCCCAGAAGTGTCGGCGCCATGCGCGTGCTCAGCGCGCTGCCGGTTGGCAATCGGGAGCGCATTGCACTGGTTCAGGTGGGTGACAAACAATTGCTGATCGGTGTCGCCCCCGGCCATGTCAGTACACTGCATGTGTTTGACGAGAATATTGTATCGGCGCAACCAGCAAGCACCGCGTTTTCCCGGCCTGCTGATTCTTCGTCGCGCAATTTTGGTCAGGTTTTGCGTAACACGTTGCGATCTTCATCCGGCACCGCGGGTGCCAGGGATTCAAATTGATGCAGCGTGCTCTGCTATTAACCGTATTCATGCTATTGGGTCAACTTAGCCTGCTGACGCCAGCGATTGCACAGCAAGATGACAGTCCACAAACCATGACGCTGCAGGAGAGCCTGCTGGGCAACGAAAACCTGAGCAGTGGTATTCCTGCGATGTCAGTGACCACGGATGCCGATGGTAATCAGCGATACTCGGTAACCATCCAGATCCTTGCCATCATGACGGCGCTGACATTGCTGCCGGCACTGGCCATGATGATGACCTCGTTTACGCGAATCATAGTGGTGTTTGCGATACTGCGGCAGGCACTGGGGTTGCAGCAAACGCCTTCCAATCAAATCCTGTTGGGGCTGGCGTTGTTTCTGTCTATTTTTATCATGACGCCGGTGTTTCAGCAGGTCAACGAGAACGCCCTGCAACCCTACATCAATGAAGAAATCAGCGTACAGGAAGCACTGGATCAGGCTGAAGGCCCGTTTCGCACGTTCATGGCGGCGCAGACCCGTGAATCCGATCTGCAGCTGTTTCTGGACCTGGCTGACGCCGGGCCAGTCAATGGCATAGAAGACGTTCCGATGACGGTTTTGATACCAGCATTTGTAACCAGTGAGTTAAAAACAGCATTTCAGATTGGCTTTCTGCTGTTTATACCCTTCCTGGTCATCGACCTGGTGGTGGCCAGTGTTCTGATGGCCATGGGCATGATGATGCTGTCACCCATCATCATCTCATTGCCATTCAAGATAATGCTATTTGTTCTGGTGGACGGCTGGGCCATGATTATTGGCACGCTGGCCATGAGTTTCGGAGTCTGACCTTATGACACCTGATGTGGCCGTAAATATCTGGCGCGAAGCGATGTGGTTGATAGTGCTGCTGGTAGCCGTGATTGTCATGCCCAGCTTGTTGGTTGGCCTGGTAATCAGTACGTTTCAGGCAGCGACACAGATTAACGAGCAGACCCTGAGTTTTCTGCCACGACTGTTGATTACACTGGTCGTTATCATCATTACCGGTCCCTGGCTGCTGCGTCGCATCATGGAGTTCACCGAGCAGTTGGTGCTCAGCATTCCGATGCTGGTCGGGTAAAGACGTGCTTGAATTTACCGATGCAGAAATAGGCGGCATGGTTGGTAGCTTTTTGTGGCCGTTGTTCCGGATCATGGGGTTTTTCCTTGCGGCGCCGGTGTTGGGCTCCAATTTTGTTCCTATCCGCGTGCGATTGATTCTGGCGTTGGCGGTTTCGCTTCTGGTAGCACCGACTTTACCGCCGGTCCCGGCGTTTGATGGATTATCACTGACCGTGATGATTATAGTTGTGCAGCAGATTCTGATAGGTGTGGCGCTGGGTTTTTTTCTGCAGATGCTGTTTCAGATTTTTGTGTTGCTGGGCCAGATGATTGCCATGCAGATGGGTCTGGGTTTTGCGTCCATGGTTGACCCCGCCAACGGCGTCAATGTCGCTATCGTCAGTACATTTTATCTGATGTTTGTGACGATGCTGTTTATCACATTTGACGGCCACCTGATCATGATTGAAGTAATTGCCGACAGTTTCGAGCAGGTGCCGATCGCAACCACGGGTCTGGGTGTTGATGTGTACTATCAATTGATCAGCACCATCAGTTGGGTATTCTCCAGTGCCGTGGTGTTGGCTCTGCCCGCGTTAACTGCGTTGCTGATGACCAACTTCGCGTTCGGCATCATGACCCGGGCGGCGCCACAAATGAATATTTTTGCACTGGGTTTTCCGGTTGCCCTGATGTTCGGATTGTTTGTGATCTGGCTGAGCATGGGGTTTTTCCTGGATGCTGCGGCCGCTATTTTTAACGAGATGTTCATCCGGCTAAGAGCCTTGCTGGACTGATAAACTTACAGCTTAATTCAGCAATTGCTGATCAGAGAGTGTGATGGCAGAACAGGACTCGTCCTCGGAAAAAACCCAGGAACCGACCGCGAAACGGCTTGAAAAAGCGCGTGAGGATGGCGACACCGTTCGTTCGAAAGAACTCAATACCATGGCCATCCTGATTGCCGGTTCAGCTGCGCTGTTAATGTTCGGCGGGTTCATGATTCAGGCCCTGGCAGGTCTGATGAGTCACAACTTCGTCCTTGAACGCGAACAGGTGTTTGATACCAGCGCCATGCTAAGCCACCTCGATGTCTCGGCCATGCAGGGTCTGCGCTCACTGCTGCCGGTGTTCGGCGTGTTGCTGGTAGCGGCAATACTGGGTCCGATTGGTCTGGGTGGCTGGAACGTGAGTATGAAGGCCGTTATGCCCAAAGCCAATCGTATGAACCCGATGTCCGGACTGGGCCGCATGTTCGGACCCAAGGCATTCATAGAACTGGCGAAGGCAGCCGGCAAAGTAGTGGTGGTTGCTGCCATTGCCCTGGTAATCATGGCATTTTACCGGGAACAGATTCTGAGCATCATGACCGAACCCCTGTTGCCGGCGATGAGGCATACACTGATTATTCTTGGCTGGTCGGTGCTCGCCATGTCCTGCGCCATGATACTGATCACTATCGTTGATATTCCGTTTCAGATTCACTCCCACACCGAGAAACTGAAGATGACCTTTCAGGAGGTCAAGGATGAAATGAAAGACACGGAAGGCAAACCTGAGGTCAAACAGAAGATCCGGCAGTTGCAGTATCAGATGACACAAAACAGAATGTTGTCGAATCTGCCTGAGGCTGATGTGATCGTTACCAACCCGCAACATTATGCGGTTGCATTGAAGTATCAGCAGGGCGGCAGCGCGGCACCGGTCATGATCGGTAAAGGTATCGATTTTATGGCGCTGCGTATTCGTGAAGTAGCTAAAGAACACGACATCCCCATTGTTGAGTCGCCGGTTCTGGCCCGGGCCATCTACTACAATACCGATCTGGATGAAGAAATACCTGAGGGCCTGTACAAGGCAGTGGCTCAGGTACTGGCCTACGTTTTCCAGTTGCGTCAATACCGGCATAAAGGCGGACGGCGACCGGTGCTGGCCGATAACCTGCCGGTTCCGGATGATCTGCAGCACGATTAAATAGCGGGCGACGCAAAAAAAAGATCCGGTTCCTGCAAAGTGAGCACGACTCTTGCAACACCCTCCCGGTAGGACATAAAAAGGTGCAGTTTCAACTTGATTCGCTGGTAAAGCGTCAAGATTTTGGACAAAGCGCCTGTTCACTGACGGCAGTCGACTGTCAGCGATATTGACCTCACTGAATTTTGACTACCACACCGGGCTGGTAAGTAATCTATGTTGAATTTTAGCGGCAATCTGAACAGAAATACGTTGGCGACCAATGCCCGTAATCTGACAGAAGGTAATCTCGGGATACCGATTTTGCTGCTGGTGATTCTGGCAATGATGACATTGCCGATTCCACCGATTCTGCTCGACGTGTTCTTCACCTTCAACATAACCATCGCCCTGGTGGTTTTGTGTGTGGCGGTGTACGCCATGCGGCCGCTGGACTTTGCGGTGTTCCCAACCATTCTGCTGATTTCAACCCTGCTACGTCTGGCGCTCAACGTCGCCTCCACCCGGGTCGTGCTGCTGAATGGTCATGAAGGCGGTGCGGCGGCAGGGCGGGTCATTGAGTCATTCGGTGAAGTCGTGATCGGCGGCAACTATGCCGTGGGTCTGATCGTTTTCCTGATTCTGATAATCATCAACTTTGTGGTGGTGACCAAAGGCGCCGGTCGAATCGCTGAGGTCAGCGCACGGTTTACGCTGGACGCAATGCCGGGCAAACAGATGGCTGTTGATGCCGATCTGAACGCGGGCATAATCGACCAGGAGCAGGCCCGGGTGCGGCGCCAGGACATCACTCAGGAAGCCGACTTTTACGGCGCCATGGACGGTGCCAGTAAATTCGTTAAAGGCGATGCGATTGCCGGTATTCTGATTCTGGTCATTAATATGGTGGGCGGCCTTGCTATCGGCATGATGCAGCACAGTCTGGATTTCGCCACCGCGACCGAGCGTTATGCGCTACTGACCATCGGTGATGGTCTGGTCGCCCAGATTCCGGCTTTGGTGCTGTCAACGGCGGCCGCCATTATGGTGACCCGCAACAACAATTCGGAAATGATGGGCTCCCAGGTTATCAGCCAGATGTTCGCTACGCCCCGGTCTCTGGGCATTGCGGGAATGGTGCTGTTTGTCATGGGTATTGTACCCGGCATGCCACACCTGGCGTTTCTGTCGCTGGCACTGGCCGCCGCCGCCGGCTCTGTCACCATTTACCTCCGGCAGCAGCGCGAAGCGACGGCCGTTGATGACGCCGCAACTGCCGACAAAACTGCGAAGGAAGAAAAAACCGCCACCGAGCAGCAGGAACTGGGGTGGGGTGATGTGACACCGGTTGATGTGGTCGGGCTTGAGGTTGGTTATCGACTGATCCCGCTGGTAGACAAAAATCAGGGTGGCCAGTTACTGGCCCGCATCAAGGGCATTCGCAAAAAGCTGTCTCAGGAGCTCGGTTTTCTGGTGCCGTCAGTACACATTCGCGACAACCTTGACCTGCAGCCTAATGAATATCGCATCCATCTGATGGGTGTCAATATCGGTGGCGCCGAGATTTATCCGGAACGCGAAATGGCGATAAATCCGGGCCAGGTCTATGGCAAAGCCCAGGGCATTGCCACCAAGGATCCGGCATTCGGGCTGGAGGCTCTGTGGATTGAGCCGCCGCAGCGGGATCAGGTTCAGTCTCTGGGCTACACCGTGGTCGATGCCAGCACAGTTGTCGCTACCCACATGAATACGCTGTTGCATAAACACGCGCACGAGTTGCTGGGTCATGATGAAGTTCATGAGTTGCTGGGTATTCTGGGCAAGTCATCGAAAAGACTGGCCGAGGAGTTGCCTGGTCAACTCAATGGCAACATTCTGCGCAAGGTGCTGCAGAACCTGTTGCAGGAAGGCATCCCCGTCAAAGATATGCGCAGTATCGGCGAAGCATTGGCGTCTGCTGCCAGCAGGAGTCAAGATCCCGTCGCTCTGACTGCGGCCGTGCGTGTCGCGCTGGCTCGCGTGATAGTCCAGGGCATCTACGGTACCAAGGCTGAACTGCCGGTTATCACTCTGGATCCAACACTGGAACAGATATTGCTTAAAGCAGTACAGCAAAGTGGCAAACAGCACGATGGGGATTTGGTTGATGACAGCGTGGTTATTGAGCCTGGTATCGCTGAGCGCTTGCAGCAGTCATTAATGCAGGCGGCACAGCGGCAGGAAATTGCCGGTAATCCGGCAGTCCTGCTGGTCGGTGCGCCGCTGCGGCCATTATTGGCACGGTTTGTCAGATTTACCCTGTCGGGCGTGAAGGTCCTTTCTTATCAGGAAATACCGGACAACAAGCAGATTACGATAGTGGCAACGATTGGACAGTAACGGTCGTTGATCGGAACAACAGTAAACGAGATGTGAGGAGCAAAAATGCAGCTTAAAAAGATCCTGGCCAAAGACATGCGCCACGCGCTACTTCAGGTCCGAGAGGAACTCGGGGATGACGCTGCCATTTTATCAACGCGCAGTCTTGCAACCGGTGGCGTCGAAGTTATAGCGACGTTAAGTCCGGCGCCGGTTGTCAACAAGGGGCCGGTGCCGGGTGATACGCCACCGCCCTCTGCCAGTAAGGCCGAGATAGGCGCCATGCGTAATGAGCTGCACAGTATCCGCACCTTGCTGCAGCAACGTCTCAACGGTTTGGCATGGGAACAGTTCAGCAGCCATTCGCCATTGCAGGCGGTGGTCTGGGAGCGTCTGTCTGCCATGGGTGTGCCCGGATTCCTGAGCCGACGCTTGTTAGCGACCGTAAAGCCGGGCAAAACGCTTGATCAGGTCTGGAAGCAGGTATTGGGAAGTCTGGTAAAAGCCCTACCGGTGCTGGGTCACGACCCAATAGAGCAGGGCGGTGTGTTTGCGTTTCTGGGCCCTACCGGTGCCGGAAAAACCACAACCATCGCCAAGCTTGCAACCCGTTATGTGTTGCAACATGGTCCGCAGGATGTCGCGTTGGTGACCACGGACAGTTTTCGTCTGGCCGCGCACGAGCAGTTGCGCACCCTGGGCCGGATACTGGGCGTCAGCGTGAGGATTGTGGAGAACCAGCAGTCGCTGGACGAGACACTTGATAGCCTGGGACATAAAAAACTGGTGCTGATTGATACGGCAGGTTTGCCGTCTCATCATCCGGAGCAGCAGCGGCAGTTGACTTTGTTGCGTGATCAGCCGCAAGTCCGTAAATGGCTGGTGCTGCCAACGACAAGTCAGGCGCAGGTTTTGCGTGCGGCGTGGAAAACCTGTTCGACGGCAGAAGTTTCTGCGTGTATTCTCACTCATCTGGACGAGGCGTGTGTGCTGGGTGATGCTCTGGCATTGACGATCGAGCGCAACTTGCCGGTTGTTTATGAAACCTTCGGGCAGGCGATTCCTGATGATATTGCGCAGGCGCAGGCTCAGGTCCTGGTCAAGCGCGCTGTTGCGTTGGGTCGACGTCAGGCGTCGGTACCGGTTGAGAAAGAACGGCTGATGACCGAATATGGCAGTCAGTCACCGGAAGAGTTGCGTGTTGCTGGGTTAAACTAGCGAATTGGCGGCACAGGCCGGATATAACCAGTTGGGGAGAAAACAGGGGATGCATCCCATTCAAGTGCTTGCGGTCACCGGAGGTAAAGGTGGCGTAGGGAAAACAAGTATTTCGGTCAATCTCAGCCTGGCGTTGGCACAACTGGACAAACGCGTGGTGCTGATGGATGCTGACCTGGGTCTGGCCAATGTTGATATTTTGCTGGGTATCAAAGCCCAGCGGACCATCGCAGATGTGCTGTCAGGTGAGTGCGGGCTGCGCGACATCATGGTGGCCTCTCACGGTATCAATGTCATACCGGCTTCGTCTGGTGTGCAGACCCTGGTGACTATGGGTCCCAATCAGCATGCCGGCATCGTGCATGCTTTCAGTGAACTGGCGGATGAGCTGGATGTGTTGGTGATTGATACAGCCGCAGGAATCTCGGATTCTGTAGTGAGTTTCGTGCGCGCCGCGCAAGAGGTATTGGTGGTGGTTTGTGACGAACCTTCGTCAATGACCGATGCCTACGCACTGATCAAGCTGCTGCACCGGGACTGTCATTTGCAGGATTTCAGGATCGTCGCCAACATGACACGATCCGCTGACGAAGGTCGGAACATGTTTAACCGATTTGCGGGTGTTGCCGGGCGGTTCCTCGACGTGAATCTGCGTTATGCCGGCGATATACCTTATGATGAGACACTTCGTAAAGCGGTGCAGCGACAACGGCCAACTCTGGACGCCTATCCGGGCAGCAAGGCTGCCGGCGCGTACCGCCGGTTGGCCAAAGAAGTCAGCCAGTGGCCGGTAAGAACACAGGCCAGCGGTCAAATTGAGTTTTTTGTAGAACGACTCGTGCAAGGTATGTCCTGAAAAGGGCTCAACGGGATTGTTTATGACATCACCTACAGGCGCTTCAGTTTACCAGGACGTCCAGACTGGCAACATGAACGAACTGGTCACGCAACACGCGCCGCTGGTGAAGCGAATCGCGCATCATTTGCTGATGCGGATGCCATCCAGTGTGCAACTGGATGACCTGATACAGTCAGGCATGATCGGTTTGCTGGAAGCGGCTCGCAAATACGATGTCTCCAAAGGCGCCAGCTTCGAGACGTATGCCGGTATTCGTATCCGTGGCGCCATGCTTGACGAGATCCGCCGGGGAGACTGGGCGCCACGCTCGGTGCATCGAAAGTCCCGTGAAGTGGCTGCAGCGGTAAAGTCGGTGGAAATGCGCACCGGCAGTGACGCCAAGGATCACGAAGTAGCAAAAGAGCTGGGTATCGACCTTGAAACGTATTACACCATCCTGCAGGATGCGTCCGGCAGTCGACTGTTCAGCTTTGATGACCTGACAGAAGGTGGCGATGATTCTGCGCTGGAAGCGGTTTCAGGCGAAATGTCCGGGCCCGCAGAGGAGCTGCAGGATGAAGACTTCCGTTCACACCTGGCCGTGGCCATCGAAGGGTTGCCGGAGCGCGAAAAGCTGGTTTTGGCACTTTATTATGATGAAGAGCTCAATCTGAAAGAGATTGGAGAAGTGCTGGGCGTCAGTGAGTCCCGCATCAGTCAGATCCATAGCCAGGCCGCTCTGCGCCTGCGTTCCAGGCTTCAGGAGTGGCGTTGAATCCTGGTGTCATCGCTCCCCAATTGATATCTTCACTGAGCTATAATGCTCACCATCTGAATTTATTTCCTGATTAATGCTAAATTTTTTTACCTTTCAAGCGATAACCTGTCAGGGAGATACCGTGCCGGGTGGCGCATCTCACCAGGTTGAGCTCATGACGTGGAGGCGGTTTTGGACAAGAACATGAAAATACTCATTGTTGATGATTTCTCAACAATGCGTCGGATTATCAAGAATCTGTTACGGGATCTGGGGTTTACCAATACCGCTGAGGCAGATGATGGTAGCTCCGCCTTGCCGATGCTGGAGAACGGGCAATTCGACTTTCTGATCACGGACTGGAATATGCCGGGTATGACTGGCATTGACCTGTTGAAGGCGTGCCGGTCCAGCGAAAAGCTGAAAACCTTGCCTATTTTGATGGTGACGGCAGAAGCCAAGAGAGATCAGATAATTGCAGCGGCCCAGGCCGGTGTGAATGGGTATGTGGTCAAGCCTTTCACGGCCGCGGCTCTGCAGGAGAAGATCGAAAAGATCTTTGAACGCATCGATGCCAGTCGCTGAGGAAAATATCCTATGTCAGACAATCAGGACAACCCGCTGTCAAAAGCGGCCAAAGGCCCCTCGAATGCAGAAACGGCAGCCTTGGCAGCAGCAGGGGCAAAGAGCTTTAATGATGCGCTGAACCTGCACAAGCAGGCATTGCTGGAGTCTCTGCAAGACGATGACATGGCAGCGGCTGCTGATCATATTCATCAGATCAATCAGGCCCGGGATGAAACCCTTTATTGTGAGGTCGGTCGACTGACCCGTGCTCTGCACAATGCCCTGCGAGACTTTCATCTGGAGATTGGCTTGCATGGCAATTCCGAAGTCAAGCACGAACTACTGGAAATGGCGGATGCGCGCAGTCGTTTGAATTATGTCATCGCGATGACCGAAGACGCAGCCAACAAGACCATGGATAGTGTTGATGAAGCCGCTCCCATGGTGCAGGCACTTGTTGCTGAAAGCGAAGCCATGCACAAGGACTGGCAGACGTTTCAGGAACAAAGCCGCGAATCAGGCGCTTCTTCAACGGCGTTATTTGACCGTGTTGAGCAGTTTCTGCAGCGGATCAGCAGCGATGGGCACAGTATCCATACGCGCCTGACCGATATTCTGATGGCGCAGGGATATCAGGATCTGAGTGGTCAGGTGATCAAGCGTGTCATAGAACTGGTCAGTGATGTTGAACAAAGCCTGGTGCGTCTGGTCAAGCTGGCAAGCAATGTTGAAGAGGTAGCCGGAATCAAGCCTGCAGCTGGTGAGCACAAGGCTGAGAAAGACGAGAAGCAACGTATTCGCGCTGAAGGACCTCAGATCAATCAGCAGGATAATCAGGACGTGGTGTCAGGCCAGGACGATGTGGATGATTTATTGTCCAGCCTCGGTTTTTGACTCACGCAACAGCGCGAGGCTGATGAAGGTGAATCGCAGAGGGACAGCAACATGAGTTTTTTTGATGACGAAGAGATTCTGGAGGATTTCCTGGTTGAGGCCGGGGAGATTCTGGAACAGCTCTCCGAACAGCTTGTGCAGCTGGAAAAACAGCCAGACGACAAGAATTTGCTGAATGCCATCTTCCGTGGCTTCCACACCGTCAAAGGTGGTGCCGGGTTCCTGCAACTGACGCCGATGGTGGACTGTTGTCACGTCACCGAAAACCTGTTTGACAACCTGCGTAACGGCAAGCGTCAGGTCACGTCTGAATTGATGGACATCGTGCTGCAGGCGCTTGATGCGGTCAACAACATGTTTGCGCAGATCAAGGAGCGGATTCCGCCGGAACCCGCGTCTGACGAATTACTGCAGGCGTTGCAGGTGCTGGCGAACGGCGACGACCTTGGTTCCGTCCCGGCTGACCCGAATGTCAGCGAAACAGCTTCTGCGGCGCGCGGCGCGGCAGACGTCGCCATAGTGGCTGCGGATGGCAGTGCCAGCGATGACATGACAGATGAGGAATTTGATCAGTTGTTGGCGGCACTTGATTCTGCCGACTTCGAAGCAGAAGCGGAAAACCGGGCCAGCGAGCCGCCGGCAACGCCGGCCGCCGGCGACGCAGAAGAAATCAGTGATGATGAGTTCGAGGCGCTGCTGGATCAGTTACAGGGCGCACCGGCAGAGCCGTCAGCGGAGAAAGAGCCGTCAGCTAACAAAGAGCCCTCAGCTAACAAAGAGCCCTCAGCGGAGAAAGAGCCCTCAGCTAACAAAGAGCCCTCAGCGAGCAAAGAGCCTTCAGCGAGCAAAGAGCCTTCAGCGAATAAAAAGCCCTCAGCGAACGAAAAGCCCTCAGCGCAACAAAACAGTGACGAAATCACCGACGACGAATTCGAAGCTCTGCTTGATCAACTGCAAGACGGCAGCAGCTCTGATGCGCCGCCCGCAGCGGCACCTGCTGAGACATCAAAAGCCCGCCCGGTCCTGAAAGCAGTGCCCGACTCTGCTGCCGCGCAAACGCCACCACCTGGCGCCAAACCCGAACCCAAACCGGAAGTTAGAGCAGCTGCAGCAGATCAGGCGCCCGTTGCTGAAACCACGGTACGGGTTGATACACGCCGACTGGATGACATCATGAACATGGTGGGCGAGCTGGTGCTGGTCAGAAACCGACTGGTTCGGATTGGTTCCACGGCCGCCGATGAAATGTTGTCCAAGGCGGTTGCCAATCTGGACGTCGTCACTGCCGATTTGCAAACCTCGGTAATGAAAACCCGGATGCAGCCAATCAAGAAAGTGTTCGGTCGTTTCCCCCGCGTTGTGAGAGACCTGGCACGAAGCCTGAAAAAAGATGTTGTACTCGAATTGCTCGGCGAAGAAACCGACCTGGACAAGAATCTGGTAGAAGCACTGGCCGATCCTCTGGTCCACCTGGTCAGAAATGCCGTCGATCACGGTATCGAATTGCCGGACAAGCGACAGGCTGCCGGAAAACCACGTCAGGGTACCATTCTGCTGTCGGCAGAGCAGGAAGGCGACCACATACTGTTGACTATCAACGATGATGGCAATGGCATGGATCCGGATATGTTGCGCGGCAAGGCGGTCGAGAAAGGCATCATGGATAAAGATGCGGCGGACCGACTCAGCAATAGCGAGTGTTTTGATCTGATTTTTGCCCCCGGTTTCTCCACCAAGACCGAGGTGTCGGATGTGTCCGGCCGCGGCGTGGGTATGGATGTAGTGAAAACCAAGATCACCCAGTTGAACGGCTCGGTTTTTATTGATTCCAAGCCCGGTCGGGGCACGCGCATTGAGATCAAGGTGCCATTGACGTTGGCTATCATGCCGACATTGATGATCCTGGTGGGCGAGCAGGCGTTTGCGCTGCCGTTGGCCAGTGTCAGTGAAATCTTTAATCTCGATCTCAATGGTACCCACGTTGTTGATGGCCAGCAGGTGGTCACCGTCCGGGACAAGGCGCTACCCTTGTTCCATTTGCGGCGTTGGCTGACGCAGGATGCCCAGCGTGGCGATGCCGAGCGCAAAACCGACGCCAATGTGGTGATTGTCACCGTGGGGGCACAGCGGGTTGGTTTTGTGGTGGATACGCTGATAGGTCAGGAAGAAGTAGTGATCAAACCACTCGGACGAATGCTGCATGGCACACCGGGTATGGCAGGCGCAACGATAACCGGTGACGGCCGTATCGCGGTCATTCTTGACGTGCCCGGTCTGCTTAAACGGTATGCTGCTTAAGTCGCAGAAAACATAAAAATGAAAGATCAGTGCGGAATCTGAAACCGCAGGCGGCGCCGACAGGTAAGATGGACAATGACAATTAGAGTATTGGTGGTTGATGATTCAGGGTTCTTCCGGCGCCGCCTGACAGAGTTGATCAATGCGGATGCCAGAATGCAGGTCATCGGCACCGCCAGTAATGGCCAGGAAGCCATTGACGAGGCGACTCGTCTGCGGCCCGACGTCATCACCATGGATTATGAAATGCCGGTGATGGATGGCATCACATCGTTGCGGCAAATTCACCGCAAATTGGGCATCCCGGTGTTGATGTTTTCGTCACTGACCTATGAAGGCGCCCGTGTCACGCTTGACGCACTCGAGGCCGGTGCAGTTGACTTTCTGCCGAAGAACTTTGACGAGATATCACGGCAACCGGACGAAATACAAAAAGTTCTGTGTGACCGTATTATTCTGGTGTCAGGCAGCAGGAGCGCCCCGGGGCGGGATGCGACAGCGGCATCGGTAGCGAAAACGACTGAACCGGCAGCGCCCGCCCGCCGGGCAAGTCTGCGCGGCACCCAACTGGTTGTCATTGGCGCATCGACCGGAGGCCCCATGGCGTTGCAGGAGGTTCTGACAGGCTTGCCCGCAAACTTCCGTTTGCCCATACTGTTGGTACAACATATGCCAGGCACATTTACCAAAGCCTTTGCGGAGCGTCTGGACCGGATATGCCAAATCAGCGTCAGCGAGGCCAGCGATGGTGACGTGCTCAGGGCAGGGCATGCGTATCTGGCCCCTGGCGGCAAACAGATGTTGCTCGATGGCCGCATGCCGATGCGCCTAAGGGTCATCGATGGTGATGAGCGACTCAATTACAAGCCGTCACTGGACGTCACCTTTGGATCGGTCGCCCGTGACCTGGGCAGCAAGGTGCTTGGCGTGGTCCTGACGGGGATGGGGGCAGATGGTCGCGATGGGGCCCGCTTGCTGAAAGCGGAAGGGGCCACGATCTGGGCCCAGGATGAAGCCAGTTGCGTGATCTACGGCATGCCAATGGCCGTGGCGAAGGCGGGGCTGGTCGACGAGGTATTGGATTTGCGGCGTGTGGCGCCGCGGTTATGCGAAGAAATTAACTGAAAGCGAGCTTGCGTAAGCAGCGAGGCCTGGTGACATGAGAGTCTGGTCGGTAGCCAATCAAAAAGGGGGTGTTGGTAAAACCACAACAACCGTTGCCCTTGGCTGTCTGTTAGCCGACCAGGGCAAACGTGTGTTGATGCTTGATCTGGACCCGCAGGGGTCGCTGGGCAGTTATTTTGGCCATTCGCCCGAAGCGCCGGCTCACAGCAGTTTTGACTGGTTTGCGCCAATGGGCAAACTGGATGATTCGATCCTGGATGCAAGCATTAAGGAAACTGACGCACAGGGATTATTTCTGGTTCCCGGTAATACAGCGTTGGCGACACTTGAGCGCAATGCGGTATCGCAAGAGGGCATGGGTCTGGCAGTGTCACGCGCACTGACCCGCCTTTGGGATCGCTTTGATTATGTCATCATCGATAGCCCACCTACGCTGGGCGTGCTGCTGGTCAACGCTCTGGCGGCATCCGAGCAGGTGATTGTGCCCGTGCAAACCGAATTTCTGGCGATCAAGGGTGTTGAGCGGATGCTCAATACATTGCAGATGATCAATCGCTCGCGACGTCAGCCGCTGCCTTATCTATTGGTGCCAACCCTGTTCGATCGCCGCACCCAGGCTGGTGTCAGCAGTTTCCGGCATATGCGCCGAACCTGGCCTGAGCATGTCTGGAACTCTGCGATCCCGGTGGATACGCGTTTGCGGGATGCCAGTTCGCGGGGCATGACACCGTTGGCTCTGGATCCGGGCAGTCGTGGTATTCAGGCTTACGGATCACTGCTTAAAACCTTGCTGAAAACACACTCAGGAGTGGCCCCCGCGGCGGCAGGAGCGTTAGCGCATGGTTAATGGACAGACATCAGCGCGAACCACCCAGGCGACAGCATCACATGGCGTGGTGCAGGATTATCTGGACGTATTGCTGCGCAACGTCCTGCCTGACGATGTGGTCGAACCGGAACCTGATCCGGAGCGAGAATCCGCGCAGACAACGACGTGGGCTGATGACCCGGTTTGTGAACCGCCTGCTACCCTGGCCGCCGCGCCCATCCTGCAGCAGGCTGCAGTGCCGGACATCCCGGATATGGAGACGCTGGTCGCTGATGTTATCGACACCCCGGCCGCAGAGCCGGAAATTGCAATCGCGTCTGCTGCGTCTGAACAGGTCAGGGAAACGGCGCCCTGGGCCGACAAAGCTTTTGCCAGTTTGCTGTTTGACGTCATGGGTTTGAAGCTGGCGGCGCCATTGCACGAGCTGGGTGGCATCATGCCGCTGGCTGACAAATTGCAGCCGATGGCCGCACAGGCAGACTGGTTCATGGGGCTTATCCGCTGGAATGGCCGAACCATACGGGTAGTCGACACGGCAAGATTCGTCATGCCCGAGCGTATCGGGCAGGACCAGGTTATTGATTACCATAGCCTTGTGGTGCTTGGCGACAGTCACTGGGCGCTTGCGGTTAACAATGCAGACCAGTCTGTGCATTTGCAGCCTGCTGATATTCGCTGGCGCAAAACCCTGGGCAAGCGCCCCTGGTTAGCCGGTACGGTGCTGGAGCATTTGTGCGCGCTGCTGGATGTCGATGTGCTGATAGCCATGCTGAACGACAGTGACACGGCAAAACAGGTCAAGGCTGATCTGGCCAAACAAGGGCAATAAACCAGGTCAGACCGGCGGCCCGACACGGGCAATGTTTTGGGTTAAATGGTGGCACAGAACCTGCATCTTGTTAAACAGATGCCTGTTTTGTCTTCTTAAATGCTGGAAAATTGACGCTTTAAAAATTGACACGAACCTTCGAGGAAGCCCATGGCTGAGGTAAAAAAACAGGAAAACGATCAGGTACTGCAGTGGGTGACATTCCAGCTGGAGAATGAGACCTACGGTGTAGACGTCATGGTCGTCAAGGAAGTCCTTAAGTTTCAGGATATTGCGCCGGTACCAGGTGCGCCTGGCTACGTCATGGGTATCATCAATATCCGCGGTACTGTGATTTCAGTGATCAATACTCGTTGCCGATTCGGCTTGCCGGATCGCGACCCCGATGACAATACCCGTATTGTGATCATAGAAATTGGTCAGCATATTGTCGGTATCGTAGTCGATAGTGTTGCCGAAGTTGTGTATCTGAAGCGTTCGGAAATCGAGACGCCGCCACAAGTGAATAAGGATGAATCGGCCCGTTTCATTCAGGGCGTTTGTCACCGGGATGACCAGCTACTGATTCTGGTTGAACTGGACAAATTGCTGACTGAAGAAGAACTGGCTGAGCTCGACCATTAATTGTAAACCCTGCCGGGAGTCTGATGATGTTGATGATAATGAGCTCGCCGATAATGCTGGTGCTGCTGCTGGGTCTGACCCTGATGCTTACCCTGGCTCTGGGCGTTTTACAGATCATTAATACTCGTAAAATCAGTGGTCTGCACAAGGCGCTTGATGAAGATTCGGCGCGCCAGGAAGCGCTGCTACGCGCCAACAGTGGTGCTGTTCTCAAGTTGGGCGGCAGCCTGCAGGCACTTGAGCAGCGGGTGACTCTGACCTCGCGCCGACAGCAGGAACTGGAGAACAAAGACGCCGGCAGCCTGACCTATGATCAGGCCAGCAAGCTGATTCAGATGGGCGCAACGCCTGAAGATCTGGTTAAAACCTGCGGACTGTCGCAGGCGGAGGCTAAACTGGTGTCGCTGATGGCGGTCCGGGGCGTCGGCAGGCCTGCCTGATAGCGTCCCCGACAACAAGATTTCCTGTCATTTTGCGGTTATAATCGGCGCTCTTTTCCAGCCGCCGAAGCTTATAGCCGTATTATTCGTATTATGACTCCTGATCACACCCCGATTTCGTCCACGACCGACGCCACACCGGCAGCAGATTCCCTGTTACAGGTACATTCGTTGTTTTGCGAGCGCGACGAACGGATACTGTTTTCCGGGCTGAGTTTTTCTGTCAGCGCCGGGCAACTGATACAGGTGCTGGGGAGTAACGGTAGCGGCAAAACCACCTTGTTACGCATTATCTGTGGCCTCAACGATAGTTACGAAGGCGATATTCTCTGGTGTGGCATCCCGGTCCGGGAGCAACGCGAAGCTTTTCTTGCCTCCCTGCTTTATATCGGACATCGGGTCGGCGTAAACCGTATCCTGACACCCCGTGAAAACCTGCGCTGGAGTGCTTCTCTGCACACGCCGGTCGATGATCACCGCATTGACGCGGCGCTGGCCCGGGTGGGACTCAAAGCCTATGAGGACATCCCGTGTCGAAACCTGTCCGCCGGTCAGAATCAACGTGTGTCGCTGGCGCGATTGTTGATAAGTCCTGCCAGACTTTGGATACTTGATGAACCGTTCACCACACTGGACGTGTACGGTGTTCGCGAGTTGGAGCTCCTGCTGGGCGAGCATATCGCGGAGGGTGGCTCGGCACTGGTGACGACGCACCATCGGCTTAACGTACCGTGTGCGGTAGAACGTCTGAATCTTGATGGCGTGGAGCAACCACTATGAATACGGTGTCCACACCTGAAGTCAGTACCTGGGGGGCTTTTCTTGCTACGCTGAGACGTGATCTGCTGGTTGCTTTCAAGCGCCGCAATGACTTGCTCAACCCCATTATGTTTTTCCTGATTGTGGTGACTTTGTTTCCTCTCGGCGTCAGCCCTGATCCGGCGGAGCTGACACGGATAGCGGCGGGTGTGGTGTGGGTGTCGGCGCTGCTGGCATCAATGCTGTCACTGGATAACCTGTATCGCGCCGACTATGAGGATGGCTCACTGGAGCAGTTGTTATTGTCACCGCAACCGCTATTTTTCCTGGTACTGGCGAAGAATATTGCCCATTGGCTGATAAGTGGCTTACCGGTTGTGGTGTTGTCGCCGTTGCTGGCGTATATGCTGTATTTGCCCACGGAAGCATACTGGACGCTGGTGCTGACCCTGCTCATAGGAACCCCGGTACTGAGTCTGTTCGGGTCGATCGGGGTTGCGCTGACAGTGGGGCTGGGCAGCCGGGGGTTGATACTGGCGGTGATTGTTTTGCCGTTAACGATGCCGGTGCTTATAATCGGCGCCAAAGCCGTCACCGATGTCATGTTTGGCTTACCGGTGGGCAGCCATTTTGCTTTGCTGGGCGCTATGCTGGCAGTGGCATTGAGTATCGCGCCGCTGGCCTCCGCTGCGGCCTTGCGTATCAGTGTCAGCTAACCCGCGAAGTTGCTGTTTGATGCGGTGTTACAAAGCGTAACAGGGGTGTCTTTGATGTCATGTTACAGTCTGATTATCAGTGGCTTAGGGTTGGCCTACGACAAGGAAAAAATCAACTATGTGGGTATGGTTTGCGAAATTGGGCTCGCCACGCTGGTTCTACGAACTGTCTGGTAAATGGTTGCCGTGGCTGTATGCCGCCATGACCCTGTTGATGTTGGTGGGGCTGACCTGGGCGCTGTTGTTTGTCCCGGAAGACTACCAGCAGGGGCACACTATCCGGATCATGTATGTGCACGTGCCCGTGGCAAGTATCTCGCTGGCCTGTTTCCCCCTGATGGCCGTTGCCGGGGCCATCACGCTGGTCTGGAAAATGAAGCTGGCTGATATGGTTGCCAAGTGCGTAGCGCCGATCGGATTATGGTTTACCGGGTTGGCGTTGGCCACTGGTGCCATCTGGGGGCAGCCTATCTGGGGTACCTGGTGGGCCTGGGATGCACGGTTAACATCGATGCTGATACAGTTCTTTCTGTTTGTCGGTGTCATCGCACTGCGCTCTGCCATTGAAAGTACGGACGCAGCGGCCAAAGCCTGCGCGGTACTGGCAATTGTGGGTGCCATTAACGTGCCCATCATCAAGTATTCAGTGGAGTGGTGGAACACTCTCCATCAGCCGGCGAGCAGTATCTCGTTTGATTCCGCAGCGCCCAATCCGCCGGAAGTCTGGGTGCCGCTTTTGATTATGATTGGCGCGGTGTATCTGTTGTTTATCATTTCGTTGATATTACGGACCCGTAATGAAATTCTGATACGTGAACGCCGGTCGCAATGGGTGACCGACTTGATCACACGAAGCCAGTCCTGATGTGCAGGCCACACGCTATTGACACGTTAACCATGCCGTATCCGGGGAGTCAGTAACACCATGCCAACATTGCAGTTTTCCAGCTTGAGCGAATTTGTCCAGATGGGGACCTACAGCTTCCATGTGTGGGTTGTTTATCTGCTGTTTGTATTATTCGTCGGTTACAATCTGATATTGCCGGGCGTGCAGCGTAAACAGTTCATTCGCCAACAGAAGCGTCGTGTCGCCCGCGATGCCGAGCTGGCCACTCAGGCCGCCAGTCGGCAAGGTCTGAACAACAGGAGTGCAGAATGAAATCGCATCGCAAGAAGACGCTTGGCATCATCCTATTCATCGCTGCCGGCCTTAGTGTGGCCATCGGTTTGTCTCTGTACGCCCTGAGTTCGAATATCGACCTGTTTTATACACCAACGCAGGTCGCTGCCGGAGAGGTGACACCGGGGCAACGTATTCGTGTAGGTGGCATGGTCAAGGAAGGCTCGGTGAAGCACAGCGAAGAGCAGCTGCAGGTTAACTTTATCACGACGGATTATGCCCATGATGTCGATGTGCAGTATAGCGGCATCCTTCCCGACCTGTTTCGCGAAGGGCAGGGTATTGTTGCTGAGGGCAGTATGACCCCAGAGGGACAATTTGTTGCTTCGAGAGTACTGGCCAAGCATGATGAAAATTACATGTCCGTAGAAGTAAAAGCCGCGATGGATGCGGCCGAGCGACAGCGTGTAATGGGCCAGATTCAAGAACAAGGGCAGAGCCAAGGAAATTACCAATGATCCCCGAACTGGGTAATTTTTCGCTAATTCTGGCTTTTGGCCTCAGCATCTTACTGGGTGTAATACCCATGATAGGGGCGGCCCGGGACAACCTGTTGTGGATGAGACTGGCGCGTCCGCTCACCGCCGGTATTTTTGTGTTTCTGAGTATCAGCCTGCTGATACTGGGTTACAGCTTTGTGACGGATGATTTTTCGGTGGCCTTTGTCGCCAACCACTCCAATTCGGCACTGCCCATTCAATACAAAATGACTGCCGTCTGGGGCGGCCACGAAGGCTCGTTCCTGTTCTGGACCTGGATGCTGTCTGGCTGGATGTTGGCGGTAACGGTATTCAGCAAGGCCATGCCGGATAATTTCGTCGCCAGGGTGTTGGCGATTATGGGTTTGATCTGTGTCGGCTACACGTTGTTCATGCTGGCAACATCCAACCCGTTCGATCGGGTATTGCCATTGCCGCCAGCCGATGGCGCGGATTTGAACGCGGCATTGCAGGATTTTGCCTTCATTATTCATCCGCCCTCGCTGTACATGGGCTATGTCGGGTTCTCCGTAGTATTCGCTTTTGCCATCGCAGCGTTGATCAGTGGCCGGCTGGATGCGGCTTGGGCACGCTGGTGTCGTCCATGGGCAAATGCCGCCTGGGCAATCCTGACCCTGGGCCTGTCGCTGGGTTCCTGGTGGGCTTATTACGAATTGGGCTGGGGCGGCTGGTGGGCCTGGGACCCGGTGGAAAATCCACCGCTGATTACCTGGTTGCTCGGCGCCGCCTTGATTCACTCCCTGGCTGCCACCGAGAAACGTGGCGTGTTCAAAAGCTGGACGGTGCTGCTGGCGATCATGGCCTTCGCATCCAGTTTGCTCGGCACCTTCATTACCCGTTCCGGTTTGCTGACCTCGGTGCACGCATTTGCCACTGATCCTACCCGGGGTGTTTATATTCTGGGTTTCCTGGGCCTTATTATCGGCGGCTCGCTGGTGTTGTACGCAATACGGGCGCCGGCTTTAAAAAGTGAGTTCGGGTTTGGTTCCTGGTCAAGAGAAGTATTCCTGCTTGCCAACAACATGATTCTGGTAGTGGCCAGTGCCGCGATATTGCTGGGCACGCTGTATCCGATGGTTTATCAGGCCATCTCCGGCGGTGATCTGATTTCAGTCGGACCGCCTTATTTTAATACCATTTTTGTGCCATTGATGGGCATCCTGGTGGTGCTGATGGCAATAGGGCCAATCAGTCGCTGGAAGAAGACATCCGCTACCTATCTGCGCCAACAACTGACCAGGGTGGCTATTGCCGCGGTGGTGCTCGGGGTTGCGATACCGGTGGTGCTGACGCTTGAAGTACCGATCGCAGCTATCGGCACAGCGGTGTTGGCGCTATGGGTGACCTTTGCCATGGCCAGTGATCTTTGGACCAAGTCCGGCAACAAGAGCACGCGTCTGGCGGGCCTTAAGAGCCTGTCACTGAGTTACTGGGGCATGCAGCTGGCGCATTTCGGTTTTATCATGACCATGGCCGGGGCTTGCCTTACCAGCATTTACAGTATCGAGCGCAGCGTGTTGTTGCAGGCCGGGCAGAGCGCTGAGCTGGGCAACTACACGTTTGTGTTTAATGGTACGGAACCGTATCAGGGGCCGAATTTTATCGCCGATGAAGCCTCGATTAGTGTGATTCGAGATGAAGAGTTTCTATTCAACCTGTACGCACAAAAACGTTTGTACACGGCCAGCGGAACACCGGCGACACACATGGGCATAGACGGCCGCTTCTTCCGGGATCTTTTCGTTTCTCTGGGCGATCCTCGAGCTGGTGGCGCTTGGTCCATGACCCTGTACGTCAAGCCGTTTGTGCGCTGGATCTGGACCGGAACCATATTCATTGCCCTGGGCGGCATTCTGGCAGTGACTGACAAACGCTACCGTCGCTATAAAGTCAGGCGTGGTGAAGCGGTCAGTGTTGACTCTAAGCAAAAAACCGGGGACCAGACGAGCGCAGTTTCCGGCGGAGAGCTGACATCATGAAAAATCTGAAACTGTATCTACCTGTCATTGGTTTTGCGGTGCTGGCAGTGTTCATGTGGCGTGGCTTGTATCTGGATTCGCGAACCTTGCCTTCGGTGCTGCTGGACCGACCGCTACCCGAATTTGAGCTCAGGGCCCTGGAGACCGGCGATCAACTGGTTTCGCTGGAGGATTTGCCGGATGAGCCCTTTATTCTCAATATCTGGGGTAGCTACTGTTTACCGTGCCTGCAGGAGAATCCCATCTTCATGGCGGCCAGGGAACAGGGCATCATTCCCATTGTCGGTGTCAATTACAAAGACACTGACGACGCCGCACGTGAATGGCTCGATGACAATGGTAATCCTTTCACGCTGAGCATCGTTGATGACACCGGACGCTATGGCATAGACCTCGGTGTTTACGGCGCACCGGAAACCTTTATCGTCGATTCTCAGGGTGTGATCCGCTACAAACACATCGGTGTGATTGACTATCAGGCCTGGGATGATGAAATCATGCCGGTGATCGCTGCCGTTCAGGCTGAGGCCAGGTCATGATGCCCATGCGCGTTGTGTCCGGTTTTGCTTTGATAGTGATGCTTACGCTGGTGTCACTGGTGAGTGACGAAGCGCAGGCGGCGATTGATGTTTACGAATTTGAAACAGTAGAGCAGGAACAGCGCTTTCGTGACCTGTCCAACGAGTTTCGTTGTCCCATGTGTCAAAACGCAAACCTGACGAGTTCCCCCGGCGGCGTTGCGGCCGATTTGCGTCGCGAAATTTATCGCATGATCATGGAAGGGCAAACCGATCAGGAAATCGAAGCTTTCATGCTGGCCCGCTACGGTGATTTCATTCTGTATCGGCCCCGACTGACGATGCAGACGCTGTTGCTTTGGTTTGGGCCTCTGCTGTTTTTGCTGATTGGTATCTGGGTTGCCTTTACCATCATGAGACGCAGCGGCACCGAGTCCCCCGGATCCGGCGAGTCACTGAACGCAGACGAAGAAGCGCGCCTGAAGAAATTACTGGCGCAAAAAAACCAAGACGCTTCGGACCAGGCCTGAGCTTGCAAGTTGTTAACCTCCCCACTGCCAAAAAGGTGATATTTTGTTCTGGATAGTCAGTTTTCTGCTCATGCTACTTGCGGTACTGTTTGTTGCGGTGCCGGTGATCCGGTTTGCACGGCAGCATCAAGGAATCGATGCGGATGCTGCCAGCCAGCATTATCGCGATTCTGCGAATCTGATGATCTTCGAGGAAAGGTTGGCAGAGCTTGATGCGGAGCTGGCGACGGGCGCGCTGGATGCGGATCAGCACCAGGCCCTGAAGGCAGAGTTGCAGCGCACCCTGTTGGCTGATATCAAAACCGAAGAGGCCGCGACCGCCAGTCGCGAGCCAGCGCAGTCTGCGGCAAAACTGACATCGTCGGCTTTGTTGACGCCATCGCGCCTGATTCCCATCCTCTGTGTCGTTCTTATATTGCCAGTGTCTTTTTATCTGTATGGCCTGTGGGGATTTGAGCGTGACCTGCAGGTTGCCGATGTATTTGAACGAAGTCGTGATAATCAGGGGGATCCGGAGGAGCTTCGGGACCTGGTATTCGAGCTGGGTGCCATTATCGAAGAAGACAGGGAAAATGGTTGGGCCTGGTACTATCTTGCGCGACATCTGATCAGTCTGGGCCAGGTGCAGGAAGCCGCGCGTGCGTTTGAACGTGCGGCAGGACTCATCGAAAACACACAGGACAGAGCCATTGTGCTCGGTCAGTATGCACAGGCGGCCTACATTGCATCGGGGCAACAAATCACGCAGGAAGTACAGGCGATCATTGACCAGACTCAGCGACTCAACCCGGCGGAACAATCCGTGCTGCAGCTGCTGGGCGCCGATGCTTTCATCAACGAGAACTATCAAGGTGCGCTGACTTACTGGCAACAACTACTTGGCATGTCACCACGCGCGGAGGATCGGCAATTTCTTCAGGAGATGATCGCGGAAGCTCAGCAGCGGATGGCGGCAAACGGCGAATCAGCAGCACTTGCTGATGGCCCGCGACTGGAGATCAGTCTGTCGCTGAATCCTGATCTGGATCTGGCGCCGGACACCCGGGTATTTGTGTCTGCCCGCAACCTGCAGGCTGCCGGGCCGCCGTTGGCCGCCAAAGTGCTGACTGCCGGTGACCTGCCGGCGATTGTCACCCTGTCTGACGCGGACGCGGTGGGACCGTTTAACCTGTCATCAGCTCAGGAAGTCACGGTTGTAGCGACGGTTTCACTCAGTGGCTCTGCCGATGTACAATCAGGAGACTTCCAGGCGCGCTCAGCCACACTGCCATTGACTGACGAAGAACCGGTGAGACTGCAGCTGCAGATCACTGACCCGGTTCCCTGAATTATTCGTTGACTGGCATCATGTTTTAGCAAATCCGAGTTTTTATGTCCCGATCTGATGAAATTGAAAGCAAGCAAACATCGGCGCTTATCGACCGCTTCGGCCGGCGCGTTGATTATGTGCGGCTATCGGTTACCGATCGATGTGATTTCCGTTGTGTGTATTGCATGACCGAAGACATGCAGTTTCTGCCTCGCCAGCAGGTGCTGTCGCTGGAAGAAATCTACCGCGTAGGCCGTGCCTTTACCGAGCTTGGCGTCAGTAAACTGAGACTGACCGGCGGCGAGCCGCTGGTACGCAACAACGTGATGTCACTGATTCAGGCGCTGGGCAGGTTGCCGGGGCTGGAGGAACTGTTGCTGACCACAAACGGTGCCCAGCTCGACAAACTTGCCGGACCTCTGCGTGACGCCGGTGTTAACCGGATCAATATCAGCATCGACAGCCTTGATGCCGAACGTTTTCGTCGTATCACCCGGGTAGGGCGGCTGGACAAGGTGTTGAGCGGCATTGATGCCGCGCGCAAAGCGGGTTTTGACCGCATCCGGCTGAATGCGGTGGTCATGAAAGGTTACAACGACGATGAAGTGCTGGCACTGACTGATTATGCGGTAAGCCACGATATCGATATCGCGTTTATTGAAGAGATGCCGCTGGGACAAGCTTCCGACCATAGCCGCGAAGACACCGTGTGCAGCAATGACTGGGTGCGGGAACAGATTGAAGCGCGTTACACGCTGGTCAACAGCGCAGCGACAACGGCGGGTCCTTCGAAGTATTACCAGATTCCCGGGCAGAAAAGCCGCATCGGCTTCATTTCTCCCATGTCACATAATTTTTGTGCGGATTGCAATCGCGTGCGTGTCACCGTAGAGGGCCGACTGTTGTTGTGTCTTGGTAATGAGCATTCTGCCGACCTGCGCTCGGTGCTGCGTCAGGGGCAGGAGGTTGCGATTCAGGATGAGTTGGCCAGTCTGGAGCGAGCCAGTGCGACGCCTGTCAGCGATGCATTGAAACAGGCCATCATTGCTGCCATGGACCTCAAGCCCGAGCGACACCACTTTTACGAGCAGGATTATGCACAACCGGTGCGCCTGATGAACATGACAGGAGGCTGATAGCCCTTCGATGAGCAATAATCCCATTCCGGTAAACACTGTTGTGGTGACCGTATCCGACACCCGTACTGAAGACACCGACAGTTCCGGCCGATATCTGGCCGAACAGTTACAAGACGCCGGTCACCGACTGGTCAGTAAAGTCATTATAAAGGACGATACTTATAAGCTGCGCGCACTGGTGGCGACGCTCATCGCGGATGAACAGGTACAGGCAGTATTGTTGACCGGCGGCACCGGATTCACTGCACGTGACAATACCGTCAAAGCAGTAACACCATTGCTGGACATGCACATTGATGGTTTTGGCGAAACTTTCCGCTATCTGTCTCATGCCGAGATAGGCAGCTCAACGATTCAGTCGCGGGCGTTTGCTGGAATGAGCAATGGCACTATTGTGTTTTGCATGCCGGGCTCGACGGGTGCATGTCGTACGGCGTGGGAAGGGTTGATCGCACAGCAGCTCGACAGTCGTCACAAACCCTGTCATTTTGTGGACAAGCTAAAACAAGTGCATCAGCCCGACAACTGATCCCTGCACATTGGCAGAGTCAAAGGGCTGATGCAGAAAAAACCGTCCAGGCGGGTAATGCTAAAAACAGAGTCACGGCCAGCGTGTTAAACATCAACACTCCTGCAGACTCGTGGTATATCTGATCTATCATAATAAGCTCCCGTTTCGGGTAGGCTATCTAAGACCTCCGATTGATTTCCCTGCTGAATGTCATCAGGGCTATCGCATGGCGCTTATTTATTACTGTGCTGCCAGTATGGTCAGAACAGGTACAGCAACAGACGCGGTTACGATGGCTGCAGTTACTAATGCTGCTCGTGCGCTGATGATGAGTTCGCTCATAAAATCTTCTCCTTGTGGGTGATTCGATCAATTTTTGATTTTTCGTTACTTTCAACGTTGTGCATCTCAGTAACTGCGCGCATAGTAACATATATGCGAATAAAAGTAACACTTATGTGGTGAGATATTCACATACTCGATGAAAGGTAACGTTTAGACGATGAAAACCGGCAAACGGTTTACAATAACCACATTTAATTGTAACGGTGTGCGCTCGGCCGCCCGCAAAGGCTTCTTTCAATGGCTGGAGAGTCAGCAGCCGGATGTTGTTTGTCTGCAGGAAACCAAGGCGCAGGAGCATCAGTTGCAGGAAGGACCGTTTTTCCCTGCCGGTTACCACTGTCATTACTTTGATGCAGAAAAAAAGGGCTACGCTGGTGTCGCCATTTACAGTCGCCGGCAGCCTGACCGCATCATCAAAGGCATGGGTTGGGATATTACTGACAAGGAAGGGCGCTATATTCAGGCTGACTTCGGAGATCTGAGTGTCATTTCCCTGTATATGCCTTCCGGCTCCAGTGGCGAGGCAAGACAGGCTGTCAAATTAAGGTTTCTGGCTAATTTTATGGCGCACCTGCAAGATTTGCGCGCCGACGGTCGCGAGTATGTCATTTGTGCCGACTGGAACATGTGCCATAAGGAGATAGATCTGAAGAACTGGCGTGCAAACCGCAAAAACCCCGGTTTTTCGCCGGAGGAGCGCGCCTGGCTGGATCGGCTGTATGATGAGGTTGGTTTCGTGGACGCCTTCAGGCTGGTGAATCAGGCGCCGGATCAATATAGCTGGTGGTCAAACCGGGGGCAGGCCAGGGCCAATAACGTCGGGTGGCGTCTGGATTATCATGTCATCACACCGGCACTTGTGCCTGCAGTCAGAGCTGCTTCGATATATACTGACGAATATTTCTCGGACCATGCGCCGGTGACACTGGAGATGGATCGACAGAGCTGTTTTTCGAAAGAGGCAGGAACATGAGATTAAACAACTGTGTGGCGTTTATATTAACGATAGTTGTATTGATGGTGCCTGTCGGCAGCGTCTACGCTCAGGCAATATCAGCGGTAATCAGCACCAGCAAGGGCGATATCATGCTGGAACTGAATCAGCGCGCTGCGCCCACCACCGTGGCCAATTTTGTAAACCTGGCCAAGCGTGGGTTCTACGATGGTTTGACGTTTCACCGGGTGGAGCCGCGCTTCATGATACAGGGTGGGGACCCGCTGGGCACAGGTACCGGTAACCCCGGCTATCGTTTTAGTGGCGAAACCCATTTGCGTCATAACCGTCCGGGGGTCATTTCCATGGCGAATTCAGGGCCCGGCACCGAGGGCAGCCAGTTTTTCATCACCCATGTGCGAGCGCCTCACCTGGACGGGTTGCACTCGGTATTCGGAGGCGTGACGCAGGGCATGGAGGTTGTGAACAGCATACGGCCGGGTGATGTCATCGAACAAATCACCATAACCGGCGACATCAGTTCGCTGTGGACGCAAAAATCCGCAGTGCTGGAGAGCTGGAATGCCACCCTGGACGAGAACTACCCGGATCTTCGCCCGGCACCCACGCCGTGAACCTGGCCCTGGCACTGACCGGGCGTGCAACCCATCAGGGCAGCACCTGCTTGAAGGGTTTCACCGTGACTTTCCGGTACACACCGGCTGTCACGTAGGGATCGGCTGCGGCCCAGGTCTCTGCGTCAGCCAGAGACTCAAAGCTGGCGATAATAAGACTGCCCGTGAACCCGGCATCGCCCGGGTTCTCATCGTCAACGGCAGGATGGGGACCGGCGATAACCAGTTTGCCGGCGGCCTGCAGCGCTTCGACTCTGGCCAGGTGCGCGGGTCGGGCCTGCATGCGCAAAGGCAGGCTATTTTCAACGTCTTCACTGATAATGGCGTAAAACATAAATCTCCCTGTCACCGGTGCCGACAGCGACGCCGCGGGCAGGTGAATTGTGGTAAAAATCAAGTCATCGACTTTGGCTAAGCGGCCTGTTATTGTTGCCGGTTTGCAGCCACCGGCATGATAGAAAATCGTTGCCACAAAGGCAATTATAGCGACGCTGGACAGTTGCCGAAGCCCTATCCTGGCTGGCCGCACATAGGTCTTTGAACACAGGTCTTTGAACACAGGTCTCTGAATACAGGCAAGAGCGAACGGATTGGTATGGCACAACTATTGGAAATTCACCCGGTCGACCCCGAGCCCAGACTGATCAGGCAAGCGGCGGACGCTTTGCAGCAAGGCGGCGTCATCGTGTATCCGACGGACTCGACTTATGCACTGGCTTGTCACATGGGTGACAAAACGGCGCTGGAAAAAGTTCGACGCATTCGGCAATTGGGCGACAAACATAACATGACGCTGATGTGTTCGGATCTTTCTGCGATTGCGACCTACGCCAAGGTCAGTAACAGTGCCTATCGTTTGCTGAAAGCCTACACGCCGGGGCCATACACGTTCATCCTGGCGGCCACCGCTGAAGTTCCTCGCCGCCTGATGCACCCCAAACGTAAAACCATCGGCCTGCGAATCCCTGACCATCCGGTGGCACAGGCACTGCTGGCGGCGGTGGGCGAACCCATTCTCAGCACCAGTCTTATTCTGCCCGACGATGATCAGCCCTTATCCGAAATTTATGACATTGAAGATAAACTGGGGAAACTGGTTGATCTGATCATTGAGAGCGGCGCCTGCGGTATAGAACCATCGACAGTTATTGATCTGGTGGACGGGGTACCGGTTGTGGTCCGGGTAGGCAAAGGGGATCCGGAGCCATTCGCCTGACCGGGAAGCGCGAAGATTCAACGCGCGGTGCATGTGGCAGGCATATTTAGTGCATGTTTCATGCAATAATAGTTGGGCGTTAATAATTTGAATAGCTGGTACTCAGCAAGCAGAGGGAAAGAGTTTGTCTACAGTGGAATCGCAGAAACGGGTGTTGTCAGGCATGCGCCCGACAGGACAACTGCATTTGGGTCATTATCATGGTGTTCTGAAGAACTGGGTGAAACTTCAACACGAGTACGAATGCTTCTTTTTTGTTGCTGATTGGCATGCGCTGACGACACATTATGCGACGCCTCAGGTGATCGGTGACAACGTCCTCAGTATGGTAATTGATTGGCTCGCAGCCGGTGTTAATCCGGGTTCGGCATCCATCTTCGTTCAGTCCCGGGTGCCCGAGCACGCCGAGCTGCATCTGCTGCTGTCGATGATGACGCCGCTGGGCTGGCTGGAACGGGTTCCCAGCTACAAGGATCAACAGGAAAAATTGCGTGACAGGGATCTGGAAACCTACGGTTTTCTGGGTTATCCGTTGTTGCAAAGCGCCGACATCCTGATTTATCGCGCCGGACAGGTGCCAGTGGGGGCTGACCAGGTCGCGCACGTCGAGCTGACCCGTGAGGTTGCACGTCGCTTTAATCATCTTTATGGTCGCGAACCGGGCTTCGAGGACAATGCCGAGGCGGCGATCAAAAAAATGGGCAAGAAAGCTGCGAGGCTTTACAATAATCTGCGCACAGCCTATCAGGAGCAAGGCGATCACGATGCCCTGGAGCGTGCTCAGGCACTGATCAAAGAACAGCAGAATATCTCGCTGGGTGATCGCGAACGCCTGCTGGGTTACCTTGAAGGCAGTGGCAAAATGATCCTCGCCGAACCCCAGGCATTGCTCACTCCTGCGGCTAAAATGCCGGGTCTGGACGGACAGAAGATGTCCAAGTCCTACGGTAATACCATCGCCCTGCGTGAACCGATTGATGACGTGGCGAAAAAGATCAACACCATGCCGACAGATCCGGCCAGGGTTCGTCTCAAGGATCCCGGTGATCCGGATAAATGTCCGGTCTGGCAATTACATGAAGTCTATTCTGACGACGATACAAAAGCCTGGGTACAACAGGGATGCCGTAGTGCCGGCATTGGCTGTCTGGCTTGTAAAAAGCCCGTGATTGACGCCGTTGTCGCAGAACTGGAGCCCATCCAGCAAAGAGCCCGGCAATACGAAAAAGACCCTGATATAGTGCGCACCATCATCGCTGAAGGTTGTGAGCAGGCGCGTGAATCGGCCCGCGAAACCCTGCAGGATGTCAGAGAAGCCATGGGGCTGTCGTACCGCTAGCGCGGTCGTAACGGGAATATCGGGATGAGCGAACAGGCAGACACGTCCGGCACCAACGATATCCAGATTGTGGCGGCGCCGCCACAGCATGAGATGCCGTTTGCCTATGTGGCAGGTAAGGCAATTACTCAGTTGCCGCAGGATCTTTATATCCCGCCGGATGCACTTGAAGTTTTTCTCGAGGCCTTCGAGGGTCCACTGGATCTGCTGCTGTATCTGATCAAGCGCCAGAACATCGACATTCTGGATATTGATGTCGCCATGATAACCGAACAGTACATGGCCTACGTTGATTTAATGGAAGCGCATCAGTTTGAACTGGCCGCTGAATACCTGGTGATGGCAGCGATGCTGGCGGAAATCAAGTCGCGTATGTTGCTGCCACGCAGTACCCATGAAGAGGACGAGGAAGAGGACCCACGCGCCCAGTTGATCCGCCGTCTGCAAGAGTATGAACGCTATAAGAAGGCCGCGGAAGACATTGACCAGCTGCCCCGGCTGGAGCGTGATGTTTTTCTGGCCGGTGCCCAGGGCCCGCAGCTGGAGCGCAATACACCGGACCCGGTGGTGGAGCTACAGGAAATCCTGATGGCGCTGTCGGGTGCCTTGCGCCGGGCCGATATGTTTGAACATCACCAGATTCAGCGTGAAACGCTGTCGACGCGAGAGAAAATGGCCGAGATTCTGGTGCGACTGTCCTCGGAGCGTTTTGTCCCACTGGTGTCACTGCTGATGCGAGAGGAAGGTCGCCTTGGCGTGGTGGTGACGTTTTTGGCGGTGATGGAATTGATCAAGGATTCGCTTGTCGACATTGTGCAAAGCGAACCTTTCGCGCCTATCCATATCAAGGCGCGCAGCTAGCGGGTCTGAGCAGAAAATGACTGACAACAAACAACCGACATGACTGACATGACTGACATCAAAAACGAAGAAATGACCCAGGGTGATGACACCGATATCGATACTGTGACCGATGCTGAAGAGGCATTTGAGGAGGTTTCATATCCGGTGCAGGATATCGATGAGGAAACACGGCAACAGATCATTGAGGGTTTGTTACTCAGTGCTGGCCGGCCGTTATCAGTTGCAGCCCTGTCAGATCTGTTTCTGGAAGCCGAGCGACCCAGTGCCGAGCAAATACGCGATTCCCTGAATGCCATTGCACAAGCATGTGAAGGGCGTGGTTTCGAATTAAAGGAGGTAGCGTCCGGGTTCAGATTTCAGGTGCGTCAGAAACTGAGTCCATGGATTTCGAGATTGTCGGAGGAGAAGCCGCAACGCTACACTCGTGCATTGCTGGAAACGTTGGGCCTGATCGCTTATCGGCAACCCATTACCCGTGGCGATATCGAAGAAATCCGGGGGGTGGCGGTCAGCTCCACGATTATCAGAACCCTGCTGGATCGTGAATGGATTCGCGTTGTAGGCCACCGGGATGTACCCGGGCGCCCGGCCATGTTTGCCACCACGCGGCATTTCCTGGACTATTTTAATCTGAAGAATCTGCAGGAATTGCCACCGTTAGCGGAAATCCGTGATCTCGACCAGCTCAATCCGGAGCTTGATCTGAGTGATGAAGAAGGGCGCGTCCTGTTACTGCCGGAAGAGTCTGCCGATGGCGACGAAACAGACTCAGATATTGATCAGGCTGAGCTGCTGGACGAAGAAGAGGCTATGGCACTGGCCAAGCGGCCATTGGATGACATTCTCGGTTACGGGCGAAAACATGAAGAAGCAGCGCAAGACACCGAAGTAACGGGATCTCAGGATAAAGACAATGATTGATGCAGTGCAGGATGAAAAGATACAAAAAGTACTGGCTCGTGCCGGTTTCGGATCGCGCCGCCAGATGGAAAGCTGGATCAGTCAGGGCCGCGTACGACTGAATGGCAACGTGGCCACACTGGGTGACCGCGCCGGGCCTGATGACAAAATCGTGGTTGATGGCAAAAAAGTGTCAAATACCGCACCGGACAACACAGAGCCTCGTGTTCTTGTTTATAACAAGCCGGAAAATGAAATTTGTTCGCGTCGCGATCCGGAAGGCCGCAAGTCAGTATATGACCATCTGCCCATGATTAAACATGGCCGCTGGGTTGCTGTCGGCCGCCTGGATTTTAATACCAGCGGTTTGTTGTTGTTTACCACCGATGGTGAGCTGGCAAACCGGCTCATGCATCCGTCTGCCAATATTGATCGGGAGTATGCGGTCCGGGTCATGGGCGATGTCAGCGATGAAATGATCGCCAATCTGCAAAAAGGGGTGATGATTGAAGATCACCTGTGTCGCTTTACCGACGTGCAGTTCTTTGCCGGTGAGGGCCGCAACCGCTGGTACCATGTGGTCATCATGGAAGGGCGTAATCGGGAGGTACGAAAGCTCTGGGAATCTCAAGGCGTCAAAGTGAGCAGGCTGAAGCGTGTGCGATATGGCCCGGTGTTTATTCCCAGCCGCGTCAAAAAAGGACAGTTCTACGAAATGAAGGCCGCCGAGATCACCGGCCTGTACGAGGCAGTCGGTATGACGCCACCGGTCACCAGCAGGAAACGACCTGTTTCCCGCAACCGTAAAGACGGCAGACCAGGTCGGGGGTGATCAGCGGTTGTTCGTTGTCAGGGCGCTGATGTATCCGATCCTTCCAGTTTCTTTGATCTGAGGCTGTTGCGCAGCGGATTGACCAGCGCCGGGATCAGCGCTTCAATCAACTGTAATTCACGCTCGGTGAATTTACGGTTACGCTTGAAGACAATCTCTCCCAGATATTCGTCAGTGCATAACAGTCGATAGCCGCAGCTATGGGAAGACTGGGTTCCCACGCGAATATCAACGTCCAGGGCTTCGTGGTGATAGTGCAGTCCGTCCAGCGCTACTCCGCGTGTCATACTGTGCAGCAGGCGCTGTTGCAAAGTTGATATCTCAAGCGTACCACCCAGGTTTTCGGTCAGTATCTGACGTAATTCCTGTTCGCGTTGTTTGCGCCTGACAGATGCTTTGGTATCGGTTTCTGCAGGTTGGTGCCCGGCATCTTGTAGCGTGCTTTGCATGTAAGCTGTCATCAAACTTTCCCCTGGTTCTCCTCGCGGAGACGTGCATAAAAATGGTTTAAAGGAACGCGGACCCGTTCCCGCCCGCATTTTTCACTTTGTACATGGCCTTGTCCGCCCGATTCATCAGCAGCTGGATATTGTCGGTTTCAGCAAACGATGCAGCACCGATACTGACCGTGACCTGTAACGGTCCGGATTCGGCGCAGATCCTGAGACTGGCAACGGCTTCGCGCAACCTCTCGGCGATGACCATGGCGCCATACTTGTCAGTCTTGCTAAGCACAACAACAAACTCTTCGCCGCCGTAGCGATAACATCGATCGGTGTTGCGATTTACGTTATTGATCAGACGTACCATTTCCCGCAGCACATTGTCACCGGCAGTATGGCCTTCGGTATCGTTGATCTTTTTGAATTTATCAATATCAATCACCAGCAGTGACAGTTCATGATGATAACGCCGCGTCAGGTTCAGCTCGTGTTCCAGATTGGTCATCATCGCCAGCCGATTACCGGCGCCGGTTAACGGGTCAGTCATAGAGGCGTCAATGGCAGCCTGGTACTGCAGCGCGTTACGCAGTGGACAGAGCAGGGTACTGAGCAGGGTTTCAATACAGTCGAGATCGGCATCGGCAAACGGGGCGTTATGGTAAAGCACTATTTCACCCAGATTGTCGCGTTGGGTGATAAGGCGGTAGCTGCAACTGTGCAACTCGACACTGCCCACTGACTTTTGAATCTGCTGCGCTTCATTGACGTAAACCAGGCCACAATGATCGACCAACTCACTGGTTTCCTCATGGAAAAGGGTCAGAATTTTTTCCAGCTCCAGTGACGACTGCAATCGGGTCAACAGGCGATAGCGTGTCTGTGCCAGTGGTTTACTACCGTCTGGTAAATAGTCATTGGCAGCCGGAATCAGCATAAGCTGAGAGCGGCCCTGGGTGGCGGTATCTACTGCTGTCGCCGAGCTGAGTGGCATAGCCATGTCGGTCTCCGGGGTAAACGTCTACCGAAGACAAGCGATTATTGTGCCAAAGTGCTGATATTTTAATTAATTATATAAAAAACAGCAGGGTAGGATTCTAATGGTCGGTCGGCTGTGGTTTTGCCACCATTAAGCAGGGGTGAGTGGCAAGCGTCGGCGGCAACAATTTGCCGGTTTACTGACGCTTGCCGTACCGGGTGTCAGTTTGCTGTCACCGTAGGCTGAGTTTAGCCGGGCAGTTCGGTCAGCAGTGTCCGGATATCAATCGTTTCGCCATGGTGTGACGCGCTCCCGGGTTGCATGAGGTGCAGATAGGCCGGCATCAGGGATTCTGCCGTGGGTAAGGACATTGGATTTTCTGCCGGATAGGCCGCGCGGCGCATCTCTGTGCGGGTGGCACCCGGATTAATGCTGTTTACGCGAATCCGGGTGGTTTCTGCCAACTCTTCGGCAAGGACCTGCATCAGGCCCTCGGTGGCGAATTTGCTGACCGCATAGGCGCCCCAATAGGCGCGACCCTTGCGCCCGACACTGGAAGAGGTAAACAGGATGCGGGCGTCATCAGATTGCTGCAGCGCCGGCAGTAACGCCCGGGTCAACATAAACACCGCGTTGATGTTGATCTGCATGAGTTTCATCCAGCTCTCTGGTGCATAGTGCTGAATCGGACCCAGGGCACCAAGCTCGCTGGCGTTGTGCAAAAGGCCGTCAAGCGCCGGAAACTGTTCCTGTATCGAGCGACCGAGAGTATCGTAATCCTCGCTACCGGCGATAGCCAGATCCATTGGGTGAATGATGGCTTCCGGCAGATTTTCGCTGGCAATGGCGTCGTACACAGCTTCCAGTTTGCTCTGGGTGCGGCCCAACAGAATAACCGTAGCGCCACTGCGGGCAAATGTCCGCGCCGCTGCTTTGCCGATGCCATCGCCGGCGCCGGTGACCAGAATAGTCCGACCTTGCAGGCTGTCATTGACCGGAATCGTCAACTCGCTGCTGTCGATGGCCTGGGCTGGTTCAATTTTCATGCGTTTGTCCTTACTGATCAATTAGCGTTGTGGCGGTTGCCCAGATATTGCTGAATATCGGCAACCGTTGGTGAAATGTGGTCTGCCCCCCATTCGCTGACCGGCGGGTGGTGCGGGAGATATCCGTAAGCCGCAGCGATGGTGTGCATGTCCGCTGCATTGCCGGCCTCGATATCGCGCGGGTGATCGCCGATATAAACGCTGCGCCCCGGTGCGCAGTCAAGGCGGTCACAAGCAAGCAGCAGTGGCTCGGGATGCGGTTTGGTCTGGCTGACGTGATCGGGACAGACCAGCACTGAACAGCGGGTGTCGAGCGCCAGTTTATGCAATAGCGGGATACAGAAGCGCTCTGGTTTGTTGGTCACCACGCCCCAGGGGATATCGTGATGTTCAAGGTCTGCCAGCAATTCATCGATGGCGGGAAACAGCACCGAGCGTGTTTCCTGCAACTGTGCCATGTACTGATTAAGCAGGGTCTGCAGCAAGGTATCAAAACCCGGGCTGCCGGGCGCGAGCTGAAAAGCCAGCTCCACCAGTGCCCGTGCGCCGCTGGAAACTGTCGCCAGTATCGCAGCATCATCTGGCGGGGCAACACCCTGATCTGCGCACAGATGATGCAGGACGGCTCTGAAGTCGGGTGCCGTGTCGATCAGGGTGCCGTCGAGGTCGAATAACACAGCGTCAAATCCGGGATTGGCGGTAACACTCATGCCGGCTTCCGATAGTGGACCAGATAATTGACATCAATATTTGCTTGCAGGCGATAGCGTTTGGTTAATGGGTTGTATCCCATGCCAATCAGCTCACCCTGTTCCAGACCATAGTGTCGGCACCATGATGCAAGTTCGGATGGTTTGATGAATTTGGCGTAGTCGTGGGTGCCCTTGGGCAGCAGGCTCAGTATGTATTCAGCACCGACGATGGCGAACAGCCATGATTTGGGGTTGCGATTAAGCGTGGAAAAGAAAATGTGGCCGCCGGGTTTTGCCAGTTTGACGCAGGCGGCCACGATGGCTTCCGGGTCGGGTACATGCTCGAGCATCTCCAGGCAGGTGACGATATCGTATTGACCGGCTTCCTGGTCCGCCATGGCCTCGGCTGCTATATTTTCATAGCGGATATCGAGTCCGCTTTCCAGCTTGTGCAGCCGGGCAACGGCCAGCGACGCTTCTGCCAGATCTATGGCAGTGACTGTCGCGCCCTGATGCGCCAGCGCCTCGCTGAGGATGCCGCCGCCGCAGCCGATATCGATGCAACGCTGGCCGGCCGGGTTGATCTTGCGGCTGATAAACCCCATGCGTAACGGATTTATTTCATGTAATGGCCGAAACTCGCTGTTGGGGTCCCACCAGCGCGCGGCGAGGGCTTCGAATTTGCGGATTTCAGCATCATCGCGATTACTTTGCGGCGCACTCATGCGGTATCTCCCGGAGGCGTGGTGTGTTGCAGTCGGTGTTGCCATGATTGCGTCTGTTCCTGCACATGGCGTCGGTTAATTGTGGTCAGTTCGCCGTCATTTAACAGCAGCTTGCCATTGACCCAAACGTGGCTGACCTGGCTGGCCTGGGTTGAGTACACCAGGTGCGAGACCGGATTGAACACGGGTATTGAATTCAGGCTGTCCATGCGCACAGCGGTGAAATCGGCACGTTTACCAACTTCCAGCGTGCCAATCAATGCGTCCAGTCCCATGGCCCTGGCACCATTGATGGTGGCCATCTGCAGGGCCCGGTACGCCGGCAGCGCGCTGGCGTCATTGGCGCAGGCTTTGGCCAGCAGTGCCGCGGTGCGCATCTCTGAAAACATGTCCAGATCATTGTTACTGGCGGCGCCATCGGTGCCCAGAGCGACGTTAATACCGCCTTGCTGCAGTCTGTGTACCGGGCAGAAACCGCTGGCCAGCTTGAGGTTGGACTCGGGGCAATGGACAACATGGGTTGCGGTTTTCTGCAGCAACGCCATATCGTCATCATCTATCTGGGTGGCATGCACACACAGCATACGAGGACCCAGTAAACCCAGATCATAGAGTCTGCGCAACGGACGCTGACCAGTGTTGTTCACTGCGTCTTCCACTTCAAAAGCGGTTTCGTGGACATGCATATGAATGGGCAGATCGAGCTCTTCGGCAAACGTGAGCATCTTGCGCAGGGAGTCGTCGGAAACACTGTATGGCGCATGCGGCCCAAAGGCAGTGCTCACCAGTTCACTGTTACGCCAGGCATCGTGCAGCTCCGTGGTTTTGCGGATGCACTCGTCGGCATCAGCCGCCCAGGGCGTCGGGAAGTCTATGACAGGCACCGCCAGCTGGGCCCGAATACCGGCTTCGCTGGCCGCTCTGGCGCTGGCATCAGGATAAAAGTACATGTCGGCAAAACAGGTAGTGCCGCCACGAATCATCTCTGCGATTGCCAGTTGAGTGCCCTGGTAGACGAACTCTTCACTGATCCATTTGCCCTCCAGCGGCCAGATATGGTCATTAAGCCAGGTGTGCAAGGGCAGGTCATCAGCGATTCCGCGCAGTAAAGACATGCCGGCATGGCCATGAGTGTTGACCAGCCCGGGGATCAGGGCATGCTGATCCAGGGTAACTTCCCGGTTTGCGCGGAACAGCTGCTTGCTCTGCGCCGTGGCACACAAGCCGGTGATGGTGCCGTTACGCACGGCTATGCTGTGATGTTCGAGGATGGCCTGGTCATCGGTGGCTGGAATAATCCAGCGGGCATGTATCAGCAGATCAACGTCATGCGGGTGTTCGCTGGGGCTCATTGGGACTCCGGTTCAGGGCTTCGGGGGGCGATTATAACGAATATTGCCTTAAAGCAGGAGCTTGATATCAAACCGTATTTTTGTGTCCGGTGACAGGTCAATTGTGGTAGTATTGATCAATTTTATCGATCGGCGATTGCAGTGAAATCGACGCTTGGGAATCACCAGCAAGAACTACCCGAAAGGACTGGCCCGGGCGCGCTTGGATGAGCCGCTTACAGTCCGTATGAGAGCCTAAAAAAATATGACGGAATCTACAAATCAGATATCGCCTGTTTCTCTCGAAAGCGAGATGCGCGAATCCTATCTTGCCTACGCGATGAGCGTGATTGTTGGACGTGCATTGCCCGATGTCAGGGACGGGCTCAAGCCTGTGCACAGACGCGTGTTGTTTGCGATGAATGTGCTCTCCAATGACTGGAACAAGCCTTACAAGAAATCTGCCCGTGTCGTGGGCGATGTCATCGGTAAGTATCACCCGCACGGTGACTCCGCGGTTTACGACACCATTGTGCGCATGGCACAGGACTTCTCTTTGCGTTACCCGCTGGTTGATGGTCAGGGTAACTTTGGTTCGATAGACGGCGACTCCGCCGCTGCCATGCGTTACACCGAAATCCGCATGGCCAAGATCGCTCATGATCTGATGGCTGACCTGGACAAGGAAACCGTTGATTTTTCTGACAACTATGACGGCACGGAGCGTATTCCCGATGTGTTCCCGACGCAGGTGCCCAATCTGCTGGTGAACGGCTCATCCGGTATCGCGGTCGGTATGGCGACGAATATACCGCCGCACAATCTTACCGAAGTGGTGGATGCCTGCCTGGCATTGATGGACGATGAAGATATTTCCATTGATGATCTGATGGAGCATATCAAGGGGCCTGACTTTCCGACCGCCGCCATCATTAACGGCCGTGCGGGCATTGTTGAAGCCTACAAAACCGGTCGCGGTCGCATCTACATGCGAGCCCGCGCGGAAATTATCGAGGATGAAAAATCCAACAAACCGACCATCATCATTACGGAAATCCCGTATCAGCTTAACAAGGCGCGCCTGGTAGAAAAGATTGCCGAGCTGGTCAAGGAAAAGAAGATTGAGGGCATTACCGAGCTGCGCGACGAGTCGGACAAGGACGGTTTGCGGGTGGTCATCGAACTTCGTCGCGGTGAAGTCGGCGAAGTCGTATTGAATAATCTGTATGCGCAGACCCAGATGCAGTCGGTGTTTGGCATTAATATGGTGGCTCTGGTCGATGGCCAGCCCAAGCTGCTTAATCTGAAAGAGATTCTGCAGTCGTTTATCCGCCACCGTCGTGAAGTGGTCACACGCCGAACGGTCTACCTTCTGCGCAAGGCACGTGAAAAAGGTCACATACTGGAAGGTCTGGCGGTTGCACTGGCCAATATCGACGCCGTCATCCAGCTTATCAAGGAGTCACCCAGCTCGGCCGAAGCCAAGGAAAAACTGCTTGCCCGCTCGTGGGTTTCCACCAGCGTGCTGGCCATGCTGGGCGAGGCGGGTGCAGATTCCTGCCGCCCGGAAGAGTTGCCGGTGGAATATGGCCTGAAAGGCGAGGAATACTTCCTGTCGCCGGCGCAGGCACAAGCCATCCTGGATTTGCGTCTGCATCGCCTGACCGGCCTGGAACATGAAAAACTTATTAATGATTACAAAGATTTATTGCAACAAATTGCCGATTTCCTTGAGATTCTGGGCAGCGATACCCGGTTGTTTGAAGTCATGCGTGAAGAGCTGAATCTGGTGCGCAGCAATTATGGCGATAAGCGCCGAACCGAAATTGTTGGCTCACAGCTTGACCTGAGCATGGAAGACCTGATCACCGAAGAAGACCGCGTGGTCACCATTTCGCGCAGTGGTTATGCCAAGTCACAGCCGCTGACCGACTACCACGCGCAGCGTCGCGGCGGTATGGGCAAGGCGGCGGCCGCAGTCAAGGACGAAGATGTCGTTGAACACCTGTTGATTGCCAGCAGCCACGATACCCTGTTGTGCTTCAGTAGCGCCGGCAAGGTGTACTGGTTGCGTGTGTTCAACATTCCCCTCGCGAGCCGCACCTCAAGAGGACGCCCGCTGGTCAACATCCTGCCATTGGAAGAGGGCGAGCGCATTACCAGCATGCTGCCGATACGGGAGTATACCGAGGGTTATTTCATATTCATGGCGACCGCCATGGGTACAGTGAAAAAGACATCATTAACGAGCTTCTCGCGCCCACGCAGCGTGGGTTTGCGCGCAATTGAGCTGGATGAGGGCGACCGCCTGGTCGGTACCGCACTGACAGACGGGCAACGCGACATCATGCTGTTTGGCAGTGGCGGCAAAGTGCTGCGCTTTAATGAAGCCGGCGTCCGCACCATGGGCAGAACGGCGCGTGGGGTTCGGGGTATCCGGTTGGCGGCAGATCAGGAAATGATTGCATTGATTATTCCGGAGGAGGGCCACCAGGTGCTGACGGTCAGTGAAAATGGCTATGGCAAGCGCACTGATGTTGCTGAATTCCCGGTTTATGGTCGTGGTGGTCAGGGTGTTATTGGCATGCAGACCAGTGAGCGTAATGGCGCACTGGTGGGCGCGGTGCAGGTCGCCGATGGCGGTCAGATAATGTTGATCTCCAATAAAGGCACACTGGTGCGTATTCGGGTCGATGAAGTGTCTGTGCTGAGTCGCAACACCCAGGGCGTGCGTCTGATCAAGCTCAAGAAAGATGAGTTGCTGGTCGGTGTTGAACCTGTTGCTGATGCGGACGACGAACTGCCGGAAGATGTTGTTGACGTTGATGCCGACGGCGAAGTCATCACTACCGGGCAGCAAGCGGATGAGGCTGGTGATGAGTGATACGCCCGAGCGTGTTGCTTTTCTCGGCCCGCCCGGCACTTTTTCGCACGCAGCGGTAGATCTTTTTTTTGGCTCCGCAGACACCCCGGAACGCCTGAGCGTAGCCAACATCGATGATGTTTTTCTGGAGGTGGAGGCCGCAACTGCCCGCTTTGGTGTGGTGCCGGTGGAGAACTCCACCGAGGGTGCGGTTAACAGTACCCAGGATTGTCTGATTGATACATCCCTGACTATCGTCGGGGAGATCTATCTACCTATAGAGCACAATCTGTTGCTCAAAGACCCCGGGCGATTGTCCGATATCAGGCGTATTGTGTCGCACAAACAGACTTTGGGGCAGTGCCGGATCTGGCTGCGTACGCAGTATCCGGATATTGAGCTGCATGAAGTCAGCAGCAATGCCGAAGCTGCGCGGCTGGCCGCTGAGGACCCGACGACAGCCGCTATCGCTGGCGAAGTTGCTGCCGCCTATTTTGATTTGCAGATCGTATTTGCGCGCATCCAGGATCGCAAGAACAACACCACCCGTTTTTTGTTGCTGGCCCGCGACCACGCGGCGCTGGCAGACAGGTTTGAGCATGCCGGCATGGCCACGGGTCATGACAAGACTTCCATTCTGGTATATACCGAAAACAAACCGGGAGCCTTGTTCCGCGTGCTGGAGCCTTTTGATGCCTGCCAGGTAAGCCTGACCCGGATTGAGACGCGCCCGGCCCGGGATGATATGTGGTCTTATGTATTCTTTATCGATTTTGAGGGTCATATCGAGGACGATGCTGTCAAAAGAGTCTTTCGGCAACTTGCCGGTCGGGCGGTCAAGATCAAGAATCTCGGTTCCTATCCCAGGGCCCGGGCCTGATTCATGAGTTTGCTAAAAGACAAAACCGTACTCATAGTTGGCCTGGGCCTGATTGGCGGTTCCATTGCGCGCGGTCTGGCAACGAGCAAGGCGTGCCGCCGCATTCTGGCCGTCGGACGTGACGAAGCGGCACTGCAGACCGCCATGCTGGATGGCAGCATTCACGCCTATGCCACTGATCTGGCAACGCTGGCACCGGAAGCAGATCTGATCATGATCACGGTGCCAACGCTTTCCGTGCGGCTGATACTGGAACAGTTGCGAGATCTGGTAGATGACCGGGTCATTATCACGGACGCTGCCAGTGTCAAAGGCAATGTCGTGGCAGATGCCCGGCGGGCACTGGGCGCGCGCGTCAGCCGCTTTGTCCCGGGCCACCCAATCGCCGGATCCGAGCGCAGTGGTTATCCGGCGTCACGTGCTGACCTTTTTGACAAACGCAAGGTCATTCTCACGCCGTTGTCCGACAACGATACCCTTGCTGTGCACACGGTTATGGCACTTTGGCAAAGTCTGGGTGCCGACATTCACGCCATGAGCGTTGAGCGCCACGACAAAGTACTGGCGGGCACCAGCCACTTACCGCATCTGCTGGCGTACACCCTGGTCAATACTCTGGTGGACAGCGTCAGCGAGCCCGATCGTGTGCAACAGGTGTTTGATTATGCTGCCGGTGGATTCGCTGATTTTAGCCGCATTGCCTCCAGCGACCCGGTGATGTGGCGGGATATTTTCCTCGCCAATACCCAGGCCACGGTGGATATCCTCGACGCCTATGTAACGTCACTGCAACGGATGCGTTCGGTGTTGTTGCGCGCCGATGGCGCAGCCCTGACCCGGGAATTTGGCCGCGCCAAACAGGTCAGAGACGAGTTCTATCTGCGTTTTCAGCACAACGCTGGCCAGCGCCCGACGGCTCCGGCCGGCCAGGCTACGGCTGTGCTGACCGGCAGGCCCAGACATTCGCTGCAAGGAGAGTTTCGCGCACCGGCATCCCCCGGCACGGCGCGAAAGTACCTTGAAGACGCTGTTGCTCACAGTTCGGTATCGCGCTTGCAGGGTGTGCCGGAAGATACTGAGACACTGTGTCTGGTGCAGTCGTTGCGCGCGAACGGTGTGCCTGTTGTCGGCCCTGAACAAGGTCAGGTGACGGTTTATGGTACTGGTGATGATATTCTTGCCGGCTCTGGCTCTGGCTCTGGCTCTGGCTCTGGCGATACGGCCGATGCCGGTCACGGGCAGTCAGTGACAGTATTGCCGGCACACGACTTCCTGGTGCTGGCAATGTCACTCACCGCCTGTACCGTGACTGACTCAAGGCTGGTTCTGAGCGCAGTCTACCCGGGCATTGAGGGCAATGAACATCCGTTGCTCGCGCTGCAGCAGATGGGGGCAGATCTGCAATTCACCGGCAAAACCCTGCTGACGGTGACTGTCAGCGCTGCCACATTACGCGGTTGCGACCTGGATTTTTGCCGAAACAGCGATGCGCCGCCGCTGGATAAAGATACGCAGGATGCGGTCACTGAGCAGATACTGGCCTATATCGTTGCGGGCACGTTTGCTGACGGTGAGACCCGCCTGCGCGTGGACGATGTGCAGGGCAATGTCCGGGTGATGAATGCCTGCCAGCTCTGGCGTGGCCTTGGGGCCGATATTCAGATGGCAAAAGATGTTATTACAGTGCGTCGCTCCGTGCTCGCGTCCGGGACTCTGGCGTGCCGGGACGACCCGGAAATTGCGTTGCTGTCCGTTGTGCTGTCACAGCGCGCAGCGGGCCATATCGATATGACTGGCACGACCGCGTTTACGCTAAAGTATCCCGGTTTGGTGAGCCAGTTGCAGAGCCTGGGTTTCGGCCTGGAATTGGGGAAAAACAATGATTGAGGCAACAGTGGCAGTGCCAGTGCTTGCGATAGACGGCCCGGGAGGGGCGGGGAAGGGCACAGTCAGTCGTCTGTTGGCCGCCGCGTTGGGTTGGCACTATCTCGACAGTGGGGCGTTGTACCGGATTCTGGCGCTGGCGGCAACGCGCCATGGCGTGGGGCTGGAGGATGAGGCAGGGGTTGCTGCGCTGGCCCCCGGGCTGGATATCCGCTTTGGCACCGGCGACGATGACAGTGTCTGGCTGGACGGTGAGGAGGTGTCAGCTCAAATTCGCCATGAGAGCGCAGGCACCATGGCGTCTGTCGTTGCTGCCTTGCCGGCAGTCAGGCAGGCGCTTTTGCTGCGTCAGAGAGCTTTCCGGCAGGCACCGGGGCTGGTGGCAGATGGCCGTGATATGGGCACTGTGGTGTTTACTGATGCCCGGCAAAAAGTGTTTTTGACAGCATCGGCGCAAGAGCGTGCAGATCGCCGATATAAGCAGTTGATTGCAAAGGGTATTGATGTTAATATCGGCGACCTTTTAGCGGATATCAATGCGCGTGATGCGCGGGACAGCAACAGGGCCATAGCGCCATTGCGTCCTGCCGAAGACGCAACGGTCATCGATACAACCCGTTTGAGCATCCCGGAAGTCGTCGCTCAGATACTGGCACTGGTGACTGAAAACGGCGCAGGGGTGTCGTAAAAGGCAGAGTTACATGGCCCGGCAACTTAATGCCGGAGTGCCAGCACCGAACCACGCAAGAACCAAGCTAGAACGCAACAAGTTAGACTGAGTACCCGGCCTGATGATGGAGCCAGCATTGTCCATCAGCGGGCTTTTTGTCATTGGCCCGTACATGCTGGTGTATGGTTGAACTAAAGCTTTAGACTGTGTCTCGCGGCACTTTCGAACAGCTAATTTAATTTACAGGATTAAACATGAGTGAAAGTTTCGCTGAATTATTTGAACAAAGTCTGATTGATGTAGACATGACACCTGGCGCCATTGTCAACGGCACAGTTACTGACATCGATTCCGACTGGGTTACCGTTCACGCCGGACTCAAGTCCGAGGGCGTTATTCCCAAAAGCCAGTTCCTGGATGAGAACGGCAGTTTTTCTCTGTCTATTGGTGACATTGTTAAAGTTGCACTGGAAGCTGTGGAAGACGGCTTCGGTGAGACCCGATTGTCCAGAGAGAAAGCCAAGCGCGCTGAATCCTGGATGGAGCTGGAAGCGGCTTTCGAAAAGAACGAAGTGGTCAAAGGTATTATCAACGGCAAGGTCAAAGGTGGTTTCACTGTCGACCTCAACAATATCCGTGCGTTCCTGCCAGGCTCTCTGGTCGACATTCGTCCGATTCGCGACACCACACACCTGGAAGGTCAGCTGCTTGAATTCAAACTGATCAAGCTCGATCAGAAACGCAACAACGTTGTGGTTTCCCGTCGTGCAGTGCTGGAAGCAGTCAGCTCGGAAGAGCGTGATGAACTGCTGGCCAGCCTGCAGGAAGGCCTGGTCATCAAAGGCATCGTCAAGAACCTGACTGATTACGGTGCATTCGTTGATCTGGGTGGCGTTGACGGCCTGTTGCACATCACTGACATGTCCTGGAAGCGAATCAAGCATCCAAGCGAGATCGTGAATGTTGGCGACGAGATCAAAGTCAAAGTGCTGAAGTACGATCGTGAGCGCAACCGCGTTTCTCTCGGTCTTAAGCAGCTGGGCGAAGATCCATGGGTTGATATCAAGGCCCGTTACCCGGAAGAAACCAAGGTCAAGGCACGCGTTACCAATCTGACTGATTACGGCTGTTTTGCCGAGCTGGAAGAGGGCGTCGAAGGTCTGGTTCACGTTTCTGAAATGGACTGGACGAACAAGAACGTTCACCCGTCAAAAATCGTGCAGCTGGGTGATGAAGTCGAAGTGATGATCCTGGATATCGACGAAGAACGTCGTCGTATCTCCCTGGGTATCAAGCAGTGCTTCCAGAACCCGTGGGATCGTTTTGCCGAGCAGTTCAAGAAGGGCGACAAGATTTCCGGCAGCATCAAGTCCATCACGGACTTCGGTATCTTTATCGGTCTGGATGGCAACATCGATGGTCTGGTTCACCTGTCTGACATTTCATGGGATGAGTCGGGTGAAGATGCGGTTCGTGCCTATAAGAAAGGCGACGAAATCGAAACCGTTATTCTGTCTGTCGATCCCGAGCGTGAGCGTATTTCCCTCGGTATCAAGCAACTTTCAGAAGATCCTTTCGCAAACTACGTTGGTGAGTTTGAGAAAGGCAGCATAGTGAAAGCGACCATCATGGCCGTTGAAGCCAAGTCTGCAACTGTAGACCTGGGCAATGGTGTTGAAGGCTTGCTGCGTGCATCCGAGATCAGCCGCGACAAGGTTGAAGACGCTCGCAATGTGCTGAAAGAAGGTGACCAGATTGACGTTAAGGTGGTCAGTGTTGACCGCAAGAATCGCGTTCTTGGCGTTTCAGTTAAGGCCATTGAAATGGATGACGAGAAAGCTGCGATTCAGGATCATAAAAACCAGGACGTTGCGGCTTCAGGCCCGACAACTATTGGTGATCTGATCAAAGCGCAAATGGAAAAGAAATAACCAACTCAAGGAATTCGTCATGACAAAGTCTGAGCTTATCGAGCGCATTGCCGCCAAACAGTCGCAGTTGTCAGCAAAAGATTGCGAGTTTGCCGTCAAGGCGGTCATTGAGTATATGTCTGAGGCTTTGTCAGAAGGCGGCCGGATTGAAATTCGTGGATTTGGCAGTTTTTCCCTGCACTACCGTGTGCCTCGAATCGGGCGTAACCCGAAGACAGGCACACCGGTCGCGCTAAGTGGCAAACATGTCCCGCATTTCAAGCCAGGTAAAGAATTGAGGGACCGTGTCAACAACACCCTGGATCATTGATCAGCAATGCATGATGTGATGCAGTGTGTTGTCAGCACTGATATAAAACGGCGTATTCGAAAGAATGGCGCCGTTTTTGTTTGTAAGTCAGGAAACTGACCATTGCCCCGGAGGCAACTATCATGCAGCGATTCACACACTGGTTGGTGTTTCTATTATTGTTGCTGGTATTTATTCTCAGTGTTGGTTTTTCAATGTGGAATACCGCGCCGGTGGCGTTATCATTTGGTATCCACGAATTTGCTGCCCGCCCGTTATCGTTCTGGCTCATTGTCACTTTCTGCCTGGGTGGACTGACGGGGCTGGTCATCGGTGGCGGTCTGTTTCGGGGTGCGCGACTGCGGTTGCGTATTCGACGGCTGGAGAAAGAATTGGCCAGGCGATCAGAATTCAAGCCCAGCGAAATCGATTGAGCCGCAACAACAACTGGAAACGCCTGTATGACAGGCACCTGAATAGCCAATGGAGAGAACACCGTGCAGGATCAGAACAAAATTATTATAGCCCTTGATATGGCAAACGAGCACGACGTGATGACCTTGTTGCGGCAGCTGGATCCGGCGCAGTGCCGGGTCAAGGTCGGCAAGGAGTTGTTTACCCGCTACGGGCCGACACTGGTCCGACAAATCTCCGGTATGGGATTCGATATTTTTCTGGACCTTAAGTTCCATGATATCCCCAATACTGTCAGCAAGGCGGTTGCTGCTGCAGCCGAGCTTGGCGTCTGGATGTTGACCCTGCACGCTGCCGGTGGCGCCGAGATGCTTCGCGCCGCCCGTGATGCCGTTAGCACCTGTGAGCACAAACCGCTGTTGGTGGCCGTGACTCTGCTCACCAGCCTTGAGCAGGACGATCTCACTGTCCAGGGCGTTCAGCGAACGCCGTTGGAGCAGGTGCAGCGGCTGGCATCATTGGCCCAGGAGTGTGGCATGGATGGTGTTGTCTGCTCAGCGGCGGAAGCCGGTGAGTTGAGGAAGTTGTTGCGTAAGGACTTCTTGCTGGTTACGCCCGGTATCAGACCTCAGGGTGACGCCGCAAATGATCAGAAACGTATCGTAACGCCTGCTGCTGCGATACTTGAGGGCAGCGACTACCTGGTGATAGGCAGACCTATCACGCGGGCCCGGGAGCCGGTCGAGAAACTGGCCCTGATACAGCAAGAAATTTCTGGCATGCACTAGAATATGTGCTAAAACCTGATCAGCTCTTGTCAATAAATGATGAAAGCGCAAGGCGTCTAAATTTTTGTTCAAACCGGAAAAGGAGTTTCCAAATGCAAACAAGCAAACGTTTTATCAAGGTTTGTCTCAGTACCTTTCTGTTCAGTTTCGCCACAGGTGCTGCCGTGTTGTCGTTGTCAGCCCATGCCGCCCAGGAAGAGCCGGCACGGGCCGAGATCACGGTAGAGGAACGGGTTAATATCAACACGGCTGATGCCGAAACGCTGGCACTGGCTCTTGATGGTGTGGGCATGAGCAGGGCAATGGACATCATTGCATACCGTGAGACAAACGGTGCCTTTGAAACCGTGGAACAATTGCAGGAGGTCAATGGCATTGGCCCGGCAACCCTTGAGCGTAACCGGCCACGAATATTGCTGTCGGATCAAACCGAATGACGACGCGGGCGACCAGCATACGGTAGAATGGGAGCCCTGATTCCGGGGCTCCCTAAAACCCGGCATTGATAGAGTATGATTTTGGCCGCTGCCGTTCTCCGGCAGTCGGCGATTGATGATGGGATCACTATGTTGGTTTGGTTGGCATTGCCGGGCGTTCTTCTGATGTCCTGGCTGGTCAGTGCGATACTTGTTCGCCGGGGCTCAGATTGGTTGCTCGATATACCTGTGGCGCGCAGCGCGCACCAACGGGCAACACCTCGCGGTGGCGGCATCGCCATCGTCGTCAGTGTCTACAGCTTTCTGTTTATTCTCGTCAGCCAGGGTTACCTTGGGCTGTTTCAGTTTAGCGTGCTGATGTGCGCGTTGCCGGTAGCAGCCACCGGCTTTGCTGACGATATTCGCTCACTCTCTGTCAAGGTGCGTCTGCCGGTACAGTTGCTGGCAGCATTTGTTGCTTTGGCGCTGCTGGGGCCCGTTCCCGAACCTTTCTTCAGTGGTTTTATTGAGCTGCCCTATGTCCTGATGTCAGCTCTACTGATGCTGGCTCTGGTCTGGCTACTCAATCTGTACAATTTTATGGACGGCATCGATACGCTGGCGGCGGGGCAGTGCCTTTTTGTCAGTGGGGCCGCTGCATTTCTGTTGCCTGACTCACAAAGCGCGCTGGCCTGGGTATGTATCGGACTGTTCCTGTCAACGCTTGGCTTTTTCCTGTGGAATCTGCCGCCGGCACGGTTGTTCATGGGTGATGTCGGCAGTACCTTTCTGGGTTTTTTTCTGGGTCTTCTGGGCCTGCTCAGTCACTACGACGGCAGCCTGTCAGTCTGGGTATGGGTGCTGTTGATGGGTGTTTTTATCGCCGATACTACCTACACCTTACTGCGCCGCTGGTTATCCGGTCATAGCGTGACCCTGGGTCATAGCACGCATGCCTATCAGCACCTGGCGCGTCGCCTGGCCAGTCACAGTCGGGTGGCCATCGTGCTGACCGGGGTTAATCTGGTCTGGCTGTTCCCGCTAGCCTGGCTGGCGACGGTATACCCTGAATATGGGGTGGTGCTGGCATTCTCTGGTATAGTACCGTTAATGCTCGCGGCTGCCGCATTGGGAGCAGGGACTGATACCGGTGTAACCGGTGTCGCCGAGACAAAGGATCAGGCATGAATTTATACACGATACCATTATCGCGAACTGTAAAGCAGACGCTGCTGATGTTGGTCGACGGATTCATGCTGGCATTGGCGGCCTGGCTGTCTTTCAATATGCTGGATATCAATGCCGGTATCATGGCTGACAGGATGGTACTGTCTACCGGTCTGGCGATCCTGCTCAGTGTGCTTGGGTTTTTCCGCATTGGATTATACCGGGCGCTGTTACTTTACATGGGCGTGCAGTCCGGTTTTATCGTGCTGCAGGGTGTGACTATCGCTGCCGGTCTGTTCGGTGGTGTGTATTATTTCGTGCTCTCTGCCCAAGAGCTGAATAACGCTGTGGTACCCATTTTCTGGATGCTGGCGTTACTATTTATCGGTGGTAGCCGGTTTGTTGCGAAATTGGCGCTGCAAAGCCTTATTCAGAATTTTCGGCCCAAGGAGCCCGTTATTATTTACGGTGCCGGCAGTTCAGGTATGCAATTGGTTGCCGCGTTACAAAATGGGGATCAATACCTGCCGGTTGCTTTTGTGGACGACAGCCGTCATATCGTGGGCAGCATCGTCAATGGTATCCGTGTCTATAGCCCGTCGGCACTGGCAGAGCTGATCAAAAACTTTTCCGTGCGGCAGATTTTGCTTGCCATGCCCTCGGCCAGCCACGCCGAGCGCAAGGAAATCCTGAACCGGCTTGAGCATTTGCCCGTGCATGTCAAAACTGTGCCGGAGCTGTTTGATATGCGCTCGGGCAAGGTTCATGTAGATGAAGTCCGGGATATTGATATCGAAGATTTGCTGGGCCGAGATATCGTGCCGCCGGATCTGGACCTGATGGGAGCGTGCATCAGTGGCAAGTCGGTGCTGGTGACCGGCGCGGCGGGTTCCATCGGCTCAGAGTTGTGCCGTCAAATTGTCAATCTGCGGCCCGCCAGGCTGGTGTTACTGGACAGTTTCGAATTCGGTCTCTATGACGTAGAGCTGGAATTGCAGATGTTGCGTGACTCCCTGTCGTTGACAGATGGCTCCGTTAAAACCGAGATCATTGCGCTGCTAGGCAACGTCTGTAACCGCGGCCTCATGGAAGCAGTGATGACCCGGTTCAGTGTGAATACCGTGTATCACGTAGCCGCCTACAAACAGGTGCCGATGGTCGAGAAGAATGTCGTTGAGGGAGTTCATAACAATGTGTTTGGCACTGCCGTATCTGCACTTGCAGCTCAGCAGTGTGGTGTTGAGCACTTTGTTCTTATTTCCACCGACAAAGCCGTCCGGCCCACCAATGTTATGGGTGCCACCAAACGCTTTGCCGAACAGGTACTGCAGGCTCTGACGGTGGCGCAGGGCAGCCGCACCTGTTTCAGTATGGTTCGTTTTGGCAATGTTCTGGGCTCATCAGGTTCTGTAGTGCCCTTGTTCCGACGTCAAATCAGCGAAGGCGGGCCGGTGACTGTCACTCATCCTGAAGTAACCCGATATTTCATGACCGTTGAGGAGGCCGCGCAACTTGTTATTCAGGCGGGTTCCATGGCCAGTGGTGGCGACGTGTTTGTTCTTGATATGCACGATCCGATAAAGATCGTGGATCTGGCGCGTAAAATGATTCACCTGATGGGCTATGACGTCCGGGATGAAAATTCCTACGGCGGTGACATAGCGATCGAGTACACGGGCCTGCGGCCGGGTGAAAAACTGTTTGAGGAGCTGCTGATAGGCGAATCAGTGACTGGCACTGAACACCCTAAAATCATGCGGGCGGAAGAAGACTATCTGCCATGGAAGACTCTTGAGCCCATGTTGAAGGATCTGCAGGCAGCCTGCACCAGCATGGACCTTGGCGCTATCCGTTATATTCTGATGCGGGCAGTTGATGGTTTCGAGCCGGATACCTTGTCGGACGATCCTTTGTGGCTCGATCAAACGACCACATCACAAGACAGCGCTGTGCCCACTCGGGCAGCCCCGGCAAACGTGACGCCTCTGCACAAACGCTAGCCTGTGCAGAGGGCTGGTCTGATTAGCGTCGTGTCACAGACTCAATGATGACCGGCTCAACTGGCACATTCTGGTGCTGGTTGCGGTTGGCGGTTTCTACCGTTGCAATCTCGTCAACAACGTCCATGCCGCTGATCACTTCGCCAAAGACAGCGTAGCCGAATTGCTGCGGTGTGGTACCTGTCTGGTTAAGAAAATCATTGTCCACCAGGTTGATGAAAAACTGACTCGTTGCGCTGTCGACAACATTGGTGCGTGCCATGGCCAGTGTGCCACGGGTGTTTTCCAGCGAGGGATCAGCTTCGTTGGTAATCGGGGGATAGCCCGATATTTCGACAAAATCGCTGTCATAACCACCGCCCTGAATCATGAATCCGGGAATGACCCGGTGGAAGGTCAGGTTATCGTACAGATTATTATCGACATAACGCAGAAAATTTTCGACCGAGATCGGCGCCCGATCGGCCCACAATTCAATCTCGATGGTACCTGCGCTGGTTTCCATGACGACTACCGGGTTGCCGTCGAGCTCATCGCTGACGGATTCGACAGTGTCGGATACGGCATCAGAGACTGTTTCGGCAGCATTACTTGCAGTCTCGGCGGCCTGTTCAGCCATTGACTCAAGTTCCGCCGGCGCTTCTGTGTCGCCGGAGCAGGCCCCCAGGGCCAGCGTGCCGCCAAGCAACAAGGCCATCAGCACGTGTTTGTAGTTTTTTGAAATCATAATCATATCCCGCTTAGTCTTACTTGTTTCGGTTCGAGGCATTTTTGTTTCGAGTCAGTTTGACCCGAGCGCCTGATTATAACCGGAGATAAAAATGATGCCAGTGTTTGCTGGTGTCATGCGTTGGCGGTGGGGATATAACGAAGGGGGGGATATGGCTGCCCAACCAGGACTCGAACCTGGAACCAAGTGATTAACAGTCACCTACTCTACCATTGAGCTATTGGGCAATCGTGTTGGTCATCTGAGTGACCTCAACAGGACGCGTATACTAATGAGATTTTTAAGGGGGGTCAACCCTTCTTTGTCATCTTTTGGCGGTACTGAGACCCGTTCGCACAATGTCACGACAAGCGTGGCCCGGCTGTGGATTCAGCTCATCGCTAACCGGGATGGCAACCGTGTATACTGCCGATCATGAGTACTCAATTCAGAATGTCTTCACCTTTTAAACCGGCAGGCGATCAGCCTGCTGCGATCGAGACGCTGGTCAGCGGACTGGAGGAGGGGCTGTTGGCGCAAACCCTGCTGGGCGTTACCGGTTCCGGCAAGACCTTCACCATAGCCAATGTCATTGAGAAAACCCAGCGCCCGGCGCTGGTCATGGCGCCCAACAAGACGCTGGCAGCACAGCTCTACGGTGAATTCGCCGAATTCTTCCCCGACAATGCCGTCGAGTATTTTGTCTCATACTACGATTATTACCAGCCTGAGGCATATGTGCCTTCCTCTGATCTGTACATTGAGAAAGATTCCTCGATAAACGAACATATTGAGCAGATGCGACTGTCTGCTACCAAAGCCCTGCTTGAACGGCGCGATGTTATTGTGGTGGCGACGGTGTCTGCGATCTACGGTCTGGGTGATCCCGGGTCCTACCTGAAAATGGTCTTACACCTGGACCGTGGTGACAAGATTGATCAGCGCTATATTCTGCGTCGTCTCGCCGACATGCAGTACACGCGTAACGACATGGAGTTGCAACGTGCCACTTATCGGGTCCGGGGTGATGTTATTGACGTCTATCCGGCCGATTCGGAAAAATACGCAGTACGCATAGAGTTGTTTGATGACGAGATAGAGAATCTGGCGTTCTTCGATCCCCTGACTGGTGAGGTGTTGCGAAAAGTACCGCGTCTAACAATATTCCCGAAATCCCACTATGTGACCCCCAGAGAGAAGGTGCTGGACGCGCTCGAGAATATCAAGGTTGAGCTTAATGAACGTGTGCTGCAGCTTGAAAGTAACCACCAGTTGGTAGAGGCGCAACGGTTGTCGCAGCGAACCAAGTTCGATCTGGAAATGATGAATGAACTGGGCTACTGCACTGGCATCGAAAATTACTCGCGCTATCTGTCGGGACGCCAGGCAGGGCAGCCACCGCCTACGCTGTTTGATTATCTGCCTCCGGACGCTCTGGTGATAGTGGACGAATCGCATGTATCGATTCCGCAAATCGGCGCGATGTATAAAGGCGATCGCTCACGCAAGGAAACCCTGGTGCAATACGGTTTCCGTCTGCCGTCTGCGCTTGATAACAGGCCTTTGCGCTTTGAGGAGTGGGAGTCATTGACGCCTCAGTTGATATTTGTGTCAGCGACGCCAGGGCCCTATGAAGGTGAGCGTGCCGGGCAAACAGTGCGGCAGGTGGTGCGGCCAACCGGCCTGATTGATCCGGCGGTCGAAGTGCGTCCGGCAGGCACCCAGGTTGATGACCTGCTGTCGGAGATACGACACGTCGTGGCACGGCAGGAGCGTGTTCTGGTGACGGTACTGACCAAACGCATGGCTGAAGATTTGACCGACTACCTGATGGATCATGATGTGCGGGTACGGTACCTGCACTCGGATATCGATACCGTGGAGCGCTCTGAAATCATTCGCGATCTGCGTCTGGGTAATTTTGACGTACTGGTAGGCATTAACCTGTTACGTGAAGGGCTGGATATCCCGGAAGTGTCACTGGTCGCCATTCTGGACGCGGATAAAGAGGGATTTCTGCGCTCCGAGCGTTCACTGATTCAGACCATGGGCCGGGCGGCAAGAAATATTCGTGGCCGTGCCATTCTGTATGCTGACCGGATTACCGGCTCCATGCAGCGTGCCATGGATGAAGGTGATCGGCGCCGCGAAGTACAGATCGCCTTCAATACAGCTAACAATATTACACCCGCTGGCGTCACCAAAAGCGTCATGGACGTGATGGAAGGCGCTTATGGTGGAGGCGGCGAGGGCAAGGGACGCAAGTCTAACCGGAAGGGCGCCTCCGTAGCAGAAAAAATAGCGGCCTATGGCACCGGTGCGCAGACTGATTTACCGACAGACGCCAAGGCTCTGGCAAAGGAAATCAGTCGACTCGAGGCCAGAATGCTTGAACTTGCCAGAAACCTGGAGTTTGAAGAGGCTGCCACCCTGCGAGATGAAGTCGCCGTTCTGCGTAAACAACTGCTGCAAGTGTAAAACGGCGCTAATATCGATAAAAAGCACAGGCAACTCCGGCACTTGCTATTGTAGTTTGGGCGTACTGCCCCTATAATCGCCAACCTTGATAAAAGCACCCTCGCAGCAGTTTGGTCGGCGATTACTGTAAATAGTTGTAAAGCGAATTACAGGCGCGTAGCTCAGTTGGTTAGAGCGCTACCTTGACATGGTAGAGGTCACCAGTTCGAATCTGGTCGTGCCTACCACCTTTCTGCCCAGAAGACGGCGTCTCACGAGCCGCTTTTGGTGTTGCTTTTGTTTAAACAGACCCTTAACTGATAAACATCTCATCCTATGCCTGCAATTACTCTTCCTGACGGTAGTCAACGCAACTTTGATGCGGCCGTAACGGTTGCTCAAGTAGCTGAATCCATCGGTGCCGGACTCGCCAAAGCCGCTCTGGCTGGTCGTGTGGATGGCACTCTGGTAGATACATCGTATCTGATGACCGATGATGCAGAGCTGGCGATTATCACTGAGCGTGACCCGGAAGGCCTGGACGTGATCCGCCACTCCTGTGCGCACTTGATGGCACAGGCAGTGCAGCGTCTGTTTCCGGAGGCGCAGGTCACCATTGGTCCGGTCATAGACGACGGCTTTTTTTACGACTTTGCTTACGAGCGCGCCTTCACCCCTGAAGATCTGGAACAGATCGAAAAAGTGATGGGAGACATCGTCAAGGAAAATCTGCCCGTGTCACGGGAGGTGATGAGTCGTGATGACGCCATTGCCATGTTTGACAGCATGGGTGAGAAGTACAAAGTTGAGATTATCAGGGACATCCCGGGTAACGAAGAGCTTTCGTTTTATCGCCAGGGTGATTTTGTTGACCTGTGTCGCGGCCCGCACGTGCCCAACACCGGCAAGTTCAAGGCGTTCAAACTGACGTCGGTTGCCGGCGCCTACTGGCGTGGCGACTCAAACAACGAAATGCTGCAACGTATTTATGGCACGGCGTGGGGCGATAAAAAAGCCCTGGCCGATTACCTGTTCCGTCTGGAAGAGGCGCAAAAGCGCGATCACCGCAAAATTGGCAAGAAACTCGACCTGTTCCATTTCCAGGAAGAGGCCCCTGGCATGGTGTTCTGGCATCCCAAAGGCTGGTCAATCTATCAGACCATCCAGCACTACATGCAGAAACTGCAGAACGACAACGGTTATCAGGAGATCCGGACGCCTCAGCTGGTCGACTATACATTGTGGGAAAAATCCGGGCATGCTGACAAGTTTGCCGACGAGATGTTCAGTGTCGAGTCTGAAAACCGCATGTACGCCATCAAGCCGATGAACTGCCCCTGCCATGTGCAGGTGTTCAACCAGGGTCTGAAGAGCTACCGCGATCTGCCCTTGCGGCTGGCTGAGTTCGGCTCCTGTCACCGTTTTGAGCCCTCAGGTTCCATGCACGGGCTGATGCGCGTGCGCAGCTTTACCCAGGATGACGCGCATATATTCTGCGCCGAATCGGCGATTCAGGAAGAAGTGGCGCAGTTTATGGAGTTGCTGTTCCAGGTGTACAAGGATTTCGGTTTTGACGAAATCATCTTGCGCCTGTCCACCCGACCGGAAAAGCGGGTCGGCAGCGATGAGATGTGGGACAAGGCAGAGGAGGCTCTGCGCCAGGCGTTGAACAATAGCGGTCTGGCCTGGGAGTTGCTGCCCGGTGAAGGTGCCTTCTATGGCCCCAAAATCGAATTCTCACTGAAAGACTGCATGGGCCGTGTACAACAATGTGGCACGATTCAGGTAGATTTCTCCATGCCGGAACGTCTTGGCGCACAGTATGTGGCTGAAGATGGCAACCGCAAGGTACCGGTCATGTTACACCGCGCCATTCTGGGCTCATTCGAGCGCTTTATAGGCGTTCTGATCGAACATTATGCCGGCGCGCTGCCGGTGTGGCTGGCCCCCGAGCAGGCGGTAATTCTCAATATTACTGACAAACAGGGCGATTATTGTGAAAAAGTGCGTAGAATATTGGCAGAAAAGGGTTTTCGTGTCAGTGCGGACTTGAGAAATGAGAAGATCGGCTTTAAAATCCGCGAGCACACAATGCAGAAGGTACCGTTCCTTCTGGTGGCCGGTGACCGTGAAATGGAAAATGGTCAGATTTCCGTCCGCACGCAGGACGGCCAGGATCTGGGTACCATGACAATCGAGGCGTTTGCAGACCATCTGGCAACAGCGGTCACACGCTTGGGTCGTACCGGTAACTGAAGGTCGCAAGGCCGACCAATTTGAACTTATACAGGAGAGAAGACGCTGTCCAATATGAAGAGCAGTTCCAAAAAACCCGTCATTAACGAAAACATTGACGCCACGGAAGTCCGGCTGGTTTTGGCCGATGGTGAACAAAAAGGTGTTGTGACGATTGAGGAAGCACGAGCTGAGGCCGCTGAGGCGAAGCTTGACCTGGTGTTGATCGCTCCTGATGCCGAGCCACCAGTCTGCAAAATCATGGATTACGGCAAGCATGTCTTTGACATCAAGAAGCAGAAGGCTGCCAGCAAGAAAAAGCAGCGCAAGACACAGATTAAAGAAATTAAGTTTCGACCAGGGACGGAAGAAGGGGATTATCAGGTAAAACTACGCAACCTGATACGTTTCCTAGAAGATGGGGACAAGGCCAAGGTATCGTTAAGATTCCGCGGACGCGAACTCGCCCATCAGCATCTTGGTCTCGAACTGGTACAGCGGATCGCTAAGGATCTGGAAGAGTACGGTACCGTCGAGCAGGACCCCAAGATGGAAGGTCGTCAGATCGTTATGGTTCTGGCGCCGACGAAGAAGAAGAAAGCCTGACACCAGTCAGACTTTCAATTATCTAAACTGTATCGCCAGTGATGGCTGATAAATGCGGAGTAATACCCGAATGAGCAAGATGAAGACCCATAGTGGCGCCTCCAAGCGCTTCAAGAAAACAGCCTCTGGCTGGAAGTGCAAAAGCGCTAATAAAAGCCACATCCTCACCAAAATGACCACCAAGCGCAAACGTCATCTGCGCGGTACTTCTCTGGTTGCGGCCAGCGACAAACCGTTGATCGACCGTATGTTGCGTAAAATTTAATCATTTAGGATACCGAGGAGACTGATATGGCCCGAGTTAAGCGAGGCGTAACGGCACGTCGCCGTCACAAAAAGATTCTGAAAGCGGCAAAAGGTTACTACGGTGCCCGTAGTCGTGTTTATCGCGTAGCGTTCCAGGCGGTTATCAAAGCCGGCCAGTACGCCTACCGCGACCGTCGTACCAAGAAGCGGGTATTCCGTTCACTGTGGATTACGCGTATCAACGCGCAATCACGTGTCAATGGTATGACATACAGCCAGCTCATCGCTGGCCTGAAAAAAGCCAACATTGCTGTCGATCGTCGAGTTATGGCTGATCTGGCTGTGCATGACAAAGCAGCCTTTGCCGCGCTGGTGAATCAGGCAAAAGCCGCACTGGCGTAAGTAAAAACGTTACCTCTTGCAGAGCCGGTCCGGGTTTTCCACTGTCCCGTTCCGGCTTTGTGCATTCATGGTATAAGCGGATTAATCCATGACTGATACAGCAACTCTGTTAGACACAGCCCTGCAAGCCATCAACGCGACGCACGACGAACGCGAGCTGGAGCAATTGCGGGTTGATTACCTGGGCAAAAAAGGCCAGTTGACTGACCTTCTGAAAGGTCTGGGCAAATTGCCGCCTGAGCAGAGACCTGCTGCCGGCGAATCAATCAACATCGCCAAACGCCAGGTTCAGGAAGCACTCGATATACGGCGAAAGCTGTTGGTCGAGCAGGCGCTTGAGTCACAGCTGGCGAAAGAAACCATTGATGTCACCTTGCCGGGGCGACGCCAGTCCGCCGGTGGTCTGCATCCGGTCAGCCGCACTATTGACCGGATTCAACGTCTCTTCGAATCGGCTGGTTACAGCGTAGCTGAAGGCCCCGAGATAGAAGATGATTATCATAATTTCGAGGCACTGAATATTCCGGGCCACCATCCGGCCAGGGCCATGCATGACACCTTTTATATAAATCCGTCAACCGTGCTCCGCACACATACGTCGCCAGTGCAGGTCAGGGTCATGGAGCAGGGCAAGCCCCCGTTTCGCATGATTTGCCCGGGGCGGGTATACCGTTGTGATTCCGACCTGACACACACACCCATGTTTCATCAGGTCGAAGGCTTGTTGATTGCGGAAGACGTCAGCTTTGCCGATCTGAAAGGTACGCTGGAAGAATTTCTGCGGGCGTTTTTTGAGGCAGATCTGGCGGTTCGTTTTCGTCCGTCATATTTTCCGTTCACTGAACCCTCCGCTGAAGTCGACATGAGCTGTGTCATGTGTGAAGGCAAGGGTTGCCGCGTGTGCAAACAGACCGGCTGGCTGGAGGTACTGGGTTGCGGCATGGTGCATCCTTCGGTGCTGGAGGCGTCGGGCATCGACAGCGAGCAGTATCGCGGTTATGCCTTTGGTATGGGGGTCGAGCGCCTGGCAATGCTGCGTTACGGCGTCAATGACCTGCGACTGTTTTTCGAGAACGACCTGCGCTTCCTGAAACAGTTTAACTGAACTGTGTAACTCAAGCGGCACTGCAATCAAAAGAGCATTAAGACATGATCTTCACACAACAATGGATTCGTGAGTGGCTGGATGCGAGCGCTGACCAGGCGATCCTGACGCCGGAAAGGCTGGTAACCCAACTCACCATGGCGGGCCTCGAAGTGGATGCACACGGTCCGGTTGCCGCCACATTCAGCGGCGTCATCGTGGCACAGGTTGTTGATGTACAGCCGCACCCGGATGCAGACAAGTTGCGTGTCTGCACTGTCGATGATGGCACACAAAGGCTGCAGGTTGTTTGTGGTGCACCAAACGTATGCGCCGGTCTCAAAGTGCCGTATGCCACTATTGGTGCTGAGCTCCCGGGCGCAGATGAGGGCAAACCGTTTCGCATCAAGAAAGCCAAACTGCGTGGCGTCGAGTCCTTCGGCATGCTGTGCTCGGCGGCAGAGCTGGGCCTGTCCGAGGCGGCTGACGGTCTGTTTGAATTACCCGCAGAGGCCCCCGTCGGCACGGATATACGCAGCTATCTCGACCTCAACGACACCTTCTTTGAACTCGACCTGACGCCCAACCGCGGCGACTGTCTTGGCATCAATGGTATTGCGCGTGAAATAGGTGCACTAAATGGCATACCGGTAGCCGCTCCGGAGATGCCGATAGTACCCGCGACAATCGAGGATACCTTCCCGGTCAGCATATCAGCGACGGATGCGTGTCCCCGGTATCTGGGGCGGGTTGTTCGCAATATTGATGTTGCCGCACCCACACCGCTGTGGATGCAGGAAAAATTGCGCCGCTGTGGTTTACGCAGCATAGATCCGGTGGTTGATATCACCAACTATGTGCTATTGGAGCTCGGCCAGCCCATGCACGCCTTTGACCTGGCACGGTTACAACAGGAAATCTGTGTGCGCCTGGCCACGCCTGATGATGAGCTTGTGCTGCTGGATGGCAAAACTGTGCAACCTGATACTGACACCTTGCTGATCGCAGATGCCTCCGGCCCGTTGGCACTGGCCGGTATCATGGGCGGCGAGCACAGTGGCGTCACTGAAAACACACGCGATGTGTTTCTGGAGTGCGCGTTTTTTGCACCTCTGGCCGTTGCCGGCCGCGCCCGCCGTTACGGGCTGCACACTGATGCCTCGCATCGCTACGAGCGTGGCGTGGATTTCGGCTTACAGGCCATGGCGATGGAGCGTGCGACCTCACTATTGCTGCAGATATGTGGCGGCGAGGCAGGGCCGGTGACTGAGCAGTTGGGCGACCTGCCGGCGACGCGCGAAGTGTCCCTTAAGCCGACCCACGTCGCCCGGTTGCTTGGCATGACCATGAGCGACGAAAATATTATCAGTATTCTCAGTGGCCTGGGGGTTGAACTTATAGCACAATCTGACGATACGATGCGATTTTCAGTGCCTTCATTCCGCTTTGATATCAGCATCGAGGTGGACCTGATTGAAGAGCTGGCCCGGGTTCATGGCTACGACAAACTGCCTGTTACACGGCCGGCAGTACGCATGCAACTGCCGGAACAGCCAGAATCCGTCGTCAGCATAACTCGTCTGCGTGAGCGGTTGGTCACGCTTGGGTATCAGCAGGTCATCACCTATAGCTTCGTGGAGCCCGGTCTGATGGCGGCAGTGCAAGCGAGCCCGCCACCGGTACCTTTACAAAATCCGATTTCCGCCGATATGTCAGTCATGCGAACCAGCCTCTGGCCAGGACTTATCAGCACACTGAAACACAATGTAAATCGACAACAGTCCCGCGTTCGGCTGTTTGAGACGGGTCAGGTGTTTCTGCGCCGGGAAGGTGACCACGAGCAGACTATCCGACAACCCGAGATGCTGGGCGGCCTGGTATATGGCACCCGCGAGCCGATGGAATGGTCTCAGGGCCGGCAATTTGTCGACTTCTTTGACATCAAAGGCGATCTGGAAACACTGATGGGACTGACGGGGCATGCCGATACTTTCAGTTTCGCGAATGCCGAGCATCAGGCCTTGCACGCCGGACAGTGCGCCAGAATTGTACTGAATGGCAGACATGTAGGCCTCATAGGCGCTCTCGCGCCGCGGCTGCAGCGTGAGCTTGACTTCAGTCAGCGGGTATTCGTGTTCGAGATCGAACTTGACGCATTGCTGGCGGCAAAAGTGCCGGAATTCAGCCCCCTGTCCCGGTTCCCCGAAGTGAGCCGGGACCTGGCAATTGTCATCGAGCACCAGGTGTCTGCTCAGGCTTTGCGTGAGGTTTTGCGGGCGGAAGCCGGCGAATACCTTGTGGGGTTGCGAATATTTGATGTATTTCAAGGCGATGCGCTGGGTAAAAACGAAAAAAGTGTCGCCCTGGGCTTGACCTGGCAGCATCCTTCGCGCACTCTAGGCGACGACGATATCAATGTGATAATTGAGCGTTGTGTCAAAGGCCTGGAAGACAAATTTAATGCAAAGTTAAGGAAATGAGCATGGAGAAGGGCGCGCTGACAAAAGCTGAGATGGCTGAACGCTTGTTTGATGAATTAGGTGTCAATAAACGTGAGGCCAAGGAACTGGTTGAACAGTTTTTTGAGGAGATACGCCTGGCATTGGAAAGCAGCGAACAGGTCAAGTTGTCCGGATTCGGCAATTTCGATCTGCGCGATAAAAAACAACGTCCGGGCCGCAACCCTAAAACAGGTGAAGAAATTCCTATCAAGGCACGACGTGTTGTCACATTCCGGCCAGGCCAGAAGCTGAAGGCACGGGTAGAAAAGTATGCTGGAACCCAATAGCACCAAGGAACTTCCGCCAATACCGGCGAAGCGTTACTTCACTATTGGTGAGGTCGGTGAACTGTGTACGGTAAAACCTCATGTACTGCGCTATTGGGAGCAGGAATTTCCTCAGTTAAAACCTGTCAAACGTCGCGGCAATCGTCGATATTACCAGCGTGAAGATGTACTTCTGATACGCCAGATCAAATCTTTATTATATGAACAGGGCTTCACTATTGGTGGCGCGCGTCAACGCATGAATGGCCATCAGGAGACGACTGCCGGATCTGCGGTAGAGTCAGGTGAGCTCAAGCAGATGATCAAAGAACTGGAAGAAGCGCTGTCACTTCTCTGAATCCTGTCTTGCCACCCGGCGGTTGCTTAGCGCAGAACTAAGGTGCCGTATCGAACACTCGCCCGATCGAAAGTGTAACAATCCTTCACTTCTTCCCTTTACATCATTTTCTGCAGTGATATAGTCCATAACGTGCAAAAAGTGCCTCGGCACACCTTTAGCATAACAGGCAAAATATATTGCCGATCGATGTCATGCATCCCATCAGCATGGCAGACCGAACAATCATAATAAGCATCAAGAGGTCTATGGATGAAATCACGTTCTGTTTTTACCTACAGAGTCAGTCTGCTGTCCGCAGCGATTGCAGCCAGTCTACTCGTTCCCACGGGCGCCGCCATGGCGCAACAAACTGCTGAAATAGAAGACGTTCAGCAGGGAGCAACCGATATAGAAGAGGTTGTCGTTACCGGCTCCTTTATTCGACGTACCGAAGGTTTCCAGGCGGCGTCGCCCATTCTTCAATTTGACGCCGAAGACATTGCCACCGAAGGCACACCTAATATGGGTGATGTCATCAACAGCCTGAGTTTCAACCAGGGCTCATCAATTACCCAAAACTCCCTGACTGGCGCGTCCAGCACAGCCACTTCAATCAACCTGCGTGGTTTGGGGGCAGGTGCAACCTTGAATCTGGTCGATGGCATGCGTGTCATTGGCACCAACGTCAATACGTTTCTGCCACAGATCGCGATAGGCCGCATGGATATCGTGACAGATGGCGCTGCCGCGCTGTACGGTTCGCAAGCTGTCGCTGGCGTAGTGAACTTTGTACCGCGCAAGTCCTACGACGGTGTGCGCGTCGAAGTTTACCGCCAAGGTGATGACCGTGGTGATTATACCGATGACCAGGTCAGTCTGCTGGCCGGTACCGAGTGGAACGGTTTTGATATTGTGGTGGCCGGTGAGTATCGTACCAACGGTCGCCTGCGCATGATCGATCGTCCGGAACAGATGAATGCCGGCCTGACCTCGTCAAGCACACCCAATCCGGGCCGTTACCGGGTTCCGGTGCGTGACGAAAACGGCCAGCTGACCGGTGCCACGGCTGTGCGCTCCGACCCCAATTGCGGTGGCGTGCGTCAGGATCCTACCCAGGTTGGCAACAACCCCAATGGCTTCACGTTTGGCGGCCAATGCTGGTTTGACTTCGGTGAGTTCTGGGACTATCGCGCGGAGCAGGATTCCGCTCAGGCTTTCACTCATGTAACCTATGATGTCAGCTCAGACCTGACGCTGTCGGGCCAGTGGAGCTATTACAAGCGCTGGACAGCCAACCGGGGCTCTCCTTCCAACCCGGGTGGCCGTACCGGCGAACTGCCTGCGATCCGTGGTGAAATCCCTGGCAACCCGTTCCCCGCTCAGGATGCCAGCGGCAATCAATTGTATGCGCTTGATGCGAATGGCGATGGCGTGCCCGATCGTGGTCAGAATGGTCAGGTTATCCAGGATCCAAATGGCATCCCGTTCAATGAAGATGTTGAATTCTCTGCCTGGCGCCCCTGGGGCAAACACGGTACGTTGCCATCGCAGCTGGGGGCCGATGGCTCCACTGTTGGCTCCGGTCTGCTGTTCGGCTTCCGTACTGCGTTGACAGCTGATTTCACCGTTCCTTTTGTTGACGGCTGGGATGGTAAGGCGACCTACATGTATGCGCGCTCTACTGATAACAGTCGTGCCAACAACTTCAGCCTGGGTATGTTGACCCAGGGTCTGAATTGCGACGTGGTCAATGACCGGGACGCCTGTTTTAATCCGTTTGTCTCGCCAGACGGCAATAATCTGAATACGCAGGCTGTAGCCGACTCCACTTACGTTCAGAACCGGGTAGACGACGTCGACACCTTGCAGACGCTGGACCTGGTGTTTAACGGTGTGATTGCGCCGGGTGGTTTTGAGTTGCCGGGCGGACAGATTGGTGCGGCGATTGGTTATCAGCGTCGTGAAGACCGCTTCGATAATACACCCAGTCTGCACAGCCTGACCGGTGACGTATTTATCGGCACTCAATTGTTCCCGTTCAGCGATGGCCGTTCTGCGGACGCGTTCTTTGGGGAACTGGCACTGCCTGTGCTTGACAACCTGGAGCTTCAGGTTGCCTTGCGCAACGAGGAGTACAGTACCGGGCAGAGCTCGACTGATCCCAAGTTCGGACTTATCTACCTGCCGACTGACTGGATGTCGATACGTGCAACCAAAGGGACATCCTTCATTGCGCCATCACTCAACCAGTTGAATGCTCCGCAGTCCTGCGGTCTGACCAATGTGGCAGATCCGTTTACGACATTTGCTGCGTTCACCGCGAACTGTTCTCAGGGTAACCCTGATCTGGTACCGGAATCAGCGGATACCATGGGCGTGGGCATTACACTGAACCTGCTGGAAGGCATGACGCTCGATATCGACTACAGCGAGACCGATTTTACTGACCGTATTATCTCGTCAACCACCGCCGATATTCTGGCCTCGGACTTCTTTAACTTCCGTCAGGCTACTGGCTACTCAGGTACTGGCACACCGCCGATAGACATGGTTCGTTCCTGGGTTGCCAGCCCGCAATCTGATCCCCGGATCCAGCGCGACCCCAATAACGTGGCGCAGATAGACCGCATCATCAGCAGCGATACCAATGCATCCAGCATGCTGGTGGAAGCCATTGATATCAAGTTCGACTATCTGTTCCCGATTGCCGATCTGGGTATGTTCAATGTCGGCGTCGATGCAACATTCGTAGATACCTACCAGTATCAGCTGTCACCGGATCGTGAAGTGGTGGAAGCTGTAGGTAATCAGAATGCTCTCACCGGCGCGGTGCCGCCAATGCCGGAATGGAAGGCGAATGTGCGCTTGGGCTGGACGCAAGATCAGCACAGCGTCAATGTCACTGTCCGGTACCTGGACGACATGACGTTCGATTCCAGCAATTTCTCGTTCCAGCGGTTCCTGCCATTCAGCAACTACCGTGACGTTGATGTGCTGCGCGCGTCTACCATCACTGATGCCAGCTATAACTATCGCGGTTTGCAGGCATTTGGTGGTGAATTCGCGTTTACTGTCGGGGCACGCAACCTGTTTGACAGGCTGCCACAGAAAGTGCCGATGCTCGGTGGCATGGAGTCATTCCTGTATGACCCGACTGGCCGTATGGTATATGGCCGGGTGACGTTCGAAATGTAAGCTGTGTCCGTGCCGGCAGGCAGTAGTGCCGGCGCATTACATGGTCTTACAATAAAAAAGGCGGCCAGGTTCCCCCCGGGCCGCCTTTTTTATCTCTGCCCAGGCTTGCAAGCCGGCGCAGGGCAAGTATAATGCCAGCTCGATTTTCGGGGCGTAGCGCAGTCTGGTAGCGCACTACACTGGGGGTGTAGGGGTCGCAGGTTCAAATCCTGCCGTTCCGACCAAATACAGGGCATTCGGTACCATCAAAAATGCCTGCAAAAAAGAGAGCGAACCGCAGGTTTGCTCTCTTTTTTGTTTCTGCCTGTCAATTGTGTCCCGGCTTTATACCCTTTTGTTTCAGATGCTTGGATACTGGCGTTGAGCAGCGATCCATCGTAAACTCTGGGCATGAATCAGCCAGCAAAAAGCCTTTAATGTGAAAGCAAAAACTGAACATGGCTCCAAGCCTGCTCCCGAATCATCCGCGGCTGCCGACGTAGCAGGGTCGACGCCAGCGATGCCGGAGCTGGATACCGTTGAGGCACTGCAGGTCGAGAAACTGTATCGTGCCGGTGAAGTCATCATGCGACAGAATGAGCCAGGTGACTGCGCCTATTTTGTCCAAAGCGGGCTGGTCGAAATTGTGCTTCAGCGTCCGGATGGCAGCGAAATGGAAGTCGGCCGCCGTGGCCCCGGCACACTGATTGGCGAAATGGCCATTGTCGACGACGGGCCGCGCAGCGCCACCGTGCGCGCGCTGGAAGATTGCCGGTTGCTGGAGATATCCAAAGCGGATTTCAGTCGCGCGGTGAAAAACGCCAACCCCATTGTCGGTCTGGTCACCAAACTCATTCTGATGCGTTACCGGGATATCCTGCAGCGCTCGGAGAACGTTCGTGAGTTTGCCGGAGTCACCACCATGCTGGAGCAGCAGGAGCGCTACCACGCTGAAGAGAGCAGGGTGCTTGATGCAGTGCGCATGGCTAACGAATTCAAGGTGGCGGTCGCCAGACAGGAGCTATTTCTCGAGTATCAACCCTTCATAGAAATCGATAGTGGCCGCATCATAGGGTTCGAGGCGCTCATGCGCTGGCATCATCCAGTTTCCGGGCGCATGCGGCCTGATTTGTTTATCCCCATGGCAGAAGATACCGGATTGATTATCGAAGCCACACGCTGGGCGTTCCGTGAGTCCTGCAAGGCACTGAAGCGGATGATCACGCAAACCGGTGATTCGGCACTATTTATCAGTGTCAATTTTTCCGCGCAGGACTTCGACGACCCGGCGTTCCTCGATGAGATGCTGTTCACATTGCATGACACCGGCATCCATCCGTCACAGATCCATCTGGAAATCACTGAGCGCTTGCTGTTGAGGCAGTCCGAGCATGTCAAAAAAATTCTGTTGCAGTGCCGTGAGCATGATATGCAGATCGCCATTGACGACTTTGGTACCGGTTACTCGTCGCTAAGCTACCTGCACCAGTATCCGGTCACCACTCTGAAAATCGATCAAAGTTTTGTCCGCAACATGACCAGTGATGAAGGCGCTCTGGGTCTGGTGAAGTCGATCCTGTCTCTGAGTGAAAACATGGGGTTGGCGATCATTGCGGAAGGGGTGGAAACGCAGCAACACGTCGATATGCTGAAGTCTCTGGGTTGTCAGGTTGCACAGGGATTTTTCTTCGCCAGACCCGTGTCAGAACACGATGCAGCCGGCTTGCTGGCGGCGCAGCCCACGACCGCGCCATGACTGAATTGAGTATCAAGCTGCTGAGTACAGTGCCGGGGTTGCCTCCGATACTGCAAACCATCCACCTGTTGGGGCTGACGATGCTGATGGCATCGGCGGTTATGATGAATTTACGCTTGCTGAATCTCGCCGGTCGTGGTCAACAGCTGCAGGAGATGCTGCAGCGCCTGTTTCCCTGGGTGTTCTGGGCGTTGCCGGTCATGTTACTGAGCGGGTTGCCGTTTCTGCTTGCCCGTCCGCAACGTTATCTCAATAACCCGGTTTTTGCCTACAAAGCCGCCTTCCTGTGCCTGGCGTTGATACTGACAGCCGCACTCTGGCTTGCATTTCGCCGGGGCAGGATTCAACAACAAACCTGGTTGGTAAAAGCGCTGGCTTTGGTGTCTCTGTCAGCCTGGTTGATGACAGCCATGTCGGGGCGCTGGATCGCATACGCTGACTATCTGTTCTGGCCGGGATAATTCTATGTTGCAGCACGAATTCTGGCTCAATCTTGAATATACCTGGCTGGCTGAGCAAATTGGCGCCACCTGGCTGTTTCCTTTGTTTAATTCTCTGCACGTTGTGAGCATTACCCTGATGCTCGGTGCCTTGCTCATGCTCGATCTGCGTCTTTCCGGCGTGGCTGCCAATGTCTACCCGTATCGTACCCTGAGCCGGGATTTCCTGCTCTGGATCTGGCTGGCATTTATTGTCGCCGTCGTGACGGGACTTGGCCTGTTTATCACACGCGCCAGCGCGCACGTACTGAACCCTGCCTTTCAATGGAAAATGCTGTTGATGTTGCTCGCCGGGCTCAACATGCTGGTTTTTCATCGTCGTAGCCTGCGACTCAGCGAGGGTTGGGACAACGCCCGGTCCATACCTTTGTCAATACGGCTGACCGGCCTGGCTTCCTTGCTATTGTGGGCCGGTGTTATGCTGGGAGGACGCTGGATGGGGCATATCATTTAGAAAGGGAGAGGGAAGATGGGTGAAGCATATATTGTAGCCGCCGTACGCACCGCTTGCGGTCGCCGGAACGGGAGATTAAGCGGCATCCACCCGATTGATCTGGGCGCCGCAGTGGTAGATGAGTTGTTGGACAGAACCGCTTTACCTGCCGATGCGGTGGATGATGTGATCTTTGGTTGCGTCAGTCAGGTGGGTGCCCAGGCGGGGAATCTGGCACGCAATGTGGCACTGGCATCACGTCTTGACGTCTGTGTCCCTGGTGTGACCGTCGATCGTCAATGTGGCTCTTCGTTGCAGGCTATCCATTTCGGCGCCCAGGCGGTCATGTCCGGCACCCAGGATCTGGTCATCTGCGGGGGTGTGGAGAGCATGAGCCTGGTGCCAATCGGATCCAATATCAATGATACGCTGGACAAGGGCCGCGGAGTCCCCCGTGGTGAACGCATTGACGAATTGTATGCCGGCATTGAGTTCAGCCAGTTCAATGGCGCCGAGCTGCTGGCACAGAAATATCATATAAGTCGCAAGGAGCTGGACAAATTCGGCGTACTCAGCCACCAGCGTGCAGCGGAAGCCACCCAAAACGGGCATTTTCGCCGGGAGGTCGTGCCGGTGGAAGTGACACTGCCCGATGGCAGTATCGACACCCATGTGCTGGATGAAGGTATTCGCTATGATGCCAGTATCGAGTCCATGCAGGGGCTCAAAACACTGTTTGAAGACGGTGTCATCACCGCCGGTACTGCCAGCCAGATCGCAGATGGTTCTGCCGCACTGCTCATTGCCAGTCGGCGTGCGGTTGAAAAATACAATCTGCCGGTACGGGCGCGAATCCATACGCTGGTGGTCGTAGGCTCGGACCCGGAGATTATGCTGGAAGGCCCGATACCGGCGACTGAAAAACTGCTGGACAGAGCCGACCTGACAATAGACGACATTGATCTGTATGAAGTCAACGAAGCGTTTGGTTCGGTGCCGCTGGCGTGGGCCAAAGCACTGGGCGCAGATATACGCCGTCTGAATGTTAACGGTGGCGCCCAGGCACTGGGACACCCGCTGGGCGCAACCGGCGCCAAGCTGATGACCACGTTGCTGCATGAGCTGGAGCGTCGGGAAGGGCGATACGGGCTGGTCGCTATTTGTGAGGGTGGTGGTACTGCTAATGCAACACTGATAGAGCGGATAGATACCCTTGACTGGTAAACCCTGCAGCCTGGACAAACTGCGCTTCTGTAATCGATTCAGTCGGGAGTTGCCAGCAGATCCGATCACTGACAACTATTGTCGGCAGGTCAGTGGGGCAATTTTTTCCAGAGTGCAGCCGACCCCGGTCAAAGCGCCGGCTTTAGTAGCGCTGACCGATGAGGTTGCTGAGCTAATCGGCCTGTCTGCCGCTGATTGTGATCAAACCCGACTGGCCCGGGTATTGTCCGGCAATGAAATTCTGACAGGCATGGATCCGCATGCCAGCGTATATGGTGGCCATCAGTTTGGCCATTGGGCAGGGCAGTTGGGCGACGGTCGCGCCATCAATCTGGGTGAAGTGCTTGGACCCGATGACAAAACATGGACGCTGCAGCTAAAAGGTGCCGGCGCGACTCCCTATTCGAGACAGGCCGACGGCAGGGCCGTGCTGCGGTCTTCGGTTCGCGAATTTCTCTGCAGTGAAGCGATGTATCATCTGGGTGTGCCAACAACGCGCGCTTTGAGCCTGGTGCAAACCGGGGATAGTGTTGTTCGGGACATGCTTTATGATGGCCATGCCAAAGCCGAGCCCGGTGCTATTGTGTGCCGGGTAGCCCCCTCGTTTGTGCGCTTTGGGCACTTTGAGCTGCTGGCCGCCCGTGGTGACCTGAGCTTACTGGAAACCTTGCTGAATTTTGTGATCACCACTGACCAGCCGGCGCTGGGTGCCAGGTTGCGTGAAGGCGGCCCGGCGGAGCGTAAGGGCATTTACCTGGACTGGTTCACTCAGGTATGTCACGCCACCCGGGATATGATTGTGCACTGGACCCGAGTGGGTTTTGTCCATGGCGTGATGAACACTGACAACATGTCTGTGCTGGGCCTGACCATCGATTATGGGCCCTACGGCTGGATCGATGATTACAATCCGGATTGGACGCCCAATACCACTGACGCCGAACAGCGTCGCTATCGATTCGGTCAACAGGCTGCCGTTGCACGCTGGAACCTGTATCAACTGGCGAATGCGCTGTATCCCGTTATTCAGGATGCAGATGCGCTGCAAGCAATACTGCATACACTGCCGACATCTTTCGGGAATGCCAGGCAAGCGATGATGGCACAGAAGCTTGGCTTGTCGCATGAGGCGCTGAGCCACCCGCTGTACGGAGACTTGCTGGACGGGCTGGAGCGATTGCTGTGTAGTCAGCCAATCGACATGACAATATTCTATCGTTGCCTGATTGAGTTCGCCTGCCAGCATGAAACCGATGCGGACGCGGAACCGGGCGCAGTGTCATTGGCCCGCTCAGTCGCCCCCGCGCTATACCCGTCCGAAACAAACGGCTCGGCAGATGCGCATGGTAACGCCGTACCCGATGCCAACAATCTGCCGTTATTTCGGGACTGGGAAATATTGTACCGACAGTTTCTGCAGATACCCGCGTTTAACACTGCCAACAGACGGGCAACCATGAGTGCTGCGAATCCGGCATTTGTATTGCGCAATTATCTTGTGCAACAGGCGATAGACTTGCTGGAGCAGGGCGACAGAACCGAGTTTGATACTTTGCAACGGTTACTTCGCCAGCCTTATGACACCCTGTCCGCAGCGGATAAACGCTTTGCCGCACGGCGTCCGGCGTGGGCAAACAACCGGGCCGGCTGCTCGATGTTGTCGTGTAGCTCATGAGGCGATCTGCGACGGTGTATCGGGAGACAGATCTGGGGGCGGCCTCCTGTCGTATGTACTATGTTGTTTGCCGCATAAACAGCAATTGGTAACACTTTGTCACCGTTGTACCTTGCTTAGAATTGGGCTTTCGCGGATGCTACGCGATATTTGAATTTACCTTCAACACCGCTGAATCAGTGCGGCCTCTCAGGCCCGGGAGCTGGACCTTGCGATTTATCCTGCGTCATCCATTAGTAATCATTTTTGTTATAGCTGCGATAGCATTGTCATATGGCGTTTACAGTCGCCTGACCCAGGAGCCTGCCGGCGGTGGCGGTCCGGGCATGATGCGTGGCGGCATGGGGCCGGTCTCGGTCACTGTTGCTGTCGTCACCCGGCAGACACTCGCGGATGAAGTTGAGTCGATCGGAACGGCACAGGCCAATGAATCTGTCAATCTGACAGCGAAAGTCACCGACACCGTTACCGCCGTGCATTTTGAGGACGGCGACCTTGTTGAACAGGGCGATATTCTGGTCGAATTGACCAATAGTGCTGAAGCCGCCCGATTGTCCGAGGTGCAGTCCGAACTGGATGAAGCCAAACGGCAATACGAGCGACTGCAAAGTCTGATTGCTACCAATCTGATTTCACAGACTGACCTTGAGGTGGCACGAACCCGGTTCGCTACAGCGCAGGCCAGGCTTGAAGGGGTTGCTGCGAACATGGATGACCGGCTGATCAGGGCGCCATTTGCCGGCGTTTTGGGTTTTCGCAATATCAGCGAAGGCACCCTGGTAACACCCAATACGGTCATCACCACACTGGACGATATATCCACGATAAAGCTGGATTTTAACGTCGCGGAAGTGTTTTTCGCGCAGCTGGAGCCAGGTCTCAGCGTGAAAGCTAATAGTATTGCCTATCGTGGACGTGATTTTGAAGGAAAGGTGCAAAATGTAGGGTCACGCATCGATGAAGTGACACGATCCGTTCAGGTGCGCGCGGAAATCGATAACAGCGATCGGGTCCTGCGCCCGGGGATGTTATTGACAGTTGGCCTGACACTGAACGAGCGCGACACCATCGTGGTGCCAGAGGCGGCCCTGATTCCCAGCCAGGGACGCCAGTATGTTTTTGTGGTAGACGAGGAAAGCACGGCGCGGCGCGTTGAGGTCGAGATTGGTCGCCGGCAGCCGGGTCTGGCTGAAATTGTATCAGGTGTTGTGCCGGGGCAACGCGTCATAACCCAGGGCATTGCCCAGGTTCGTCCTGGCCAGCCTGTGCGTATCATGAATAGCGGTGACTCCAGTTCCAGCGCCGCCGGCAGAACCGCCAGCCCGGGAGATCAGACTTAAGACTCGCCAGTATCGATCCGTATCGATCGGCCCAGAGCTAATTGCAGAGGATAACGCACAATGATTTTGTCTGACGTCTCGGTCAAGCGCCCGGTCTTCGCCGCTGTGATCAGCTTGTTGCTGGTTGCGTTTGGCATTCTTTCTTTCATGGAACTGCCAGTGCGGGAATACCCCGAAACCAATCCGCCAGTGGTATCGGTCAGCACCAGTTACCCTGGCGCTTCTGCAGAGATTGTGGAAGCTCAGATTACCCAGTTGATTGAAGATCAGATCAACGGCGTCGAAGGTGTGCAGACCATCAGCTCTTCAAGCAGCGACGGCAGCTCGCGCGTATCTGTTGAGTTTGCGGTCAGTCGCGACATTGATCAGGCTGCCAACGATATTCGTGACAAGGTTTCACGTGTCACACGTCGCCTGCCGGAGGGTGTTGATCCGCCCGAAATAGCCAAAGCGGATTCTGACGCACGACCGATGGCCTACTACAATCTGCAAAGCACACAAATGAGCTTTCTCGAACTCAACGATTATGCTGATCGTTATATCGTTGATCAGTTTGCTGTTATCAACGGTGTCGCCGGGGTTTCTGTCAGTGGCACCGGTGGTTATGCCATGCGGGTCTGGCTGGATCGTGTTGCGCTTGCGGCCCGCGGCCTGACGGTGCTTGACGTAGAGTCTGCCTTGCGGCGTCAGAATATAGAATTGCCTGCTGGCCGTATTGACTCGCTGGAGCGAGAGTTCAGTGTTCGTGTGGAACGAGTCTATCAGTCAGCTGACGATTTTCGGGATCTGGTCATCAGCCGTGGTGACGACGGCCAATTGGTGACACTGAATGAGGTGGCACGCGTTGAGCTGGCCGCAGCCAGCAATCGGGCGATGTTCCGCGGCAACGGAGTTGATGCTGTCGGGCTGGGAATTATCAGGCAATCCAACGCAAACAGTCTGCAGATTTTACGGGACACCATTGCTGTCGCGGAACGTGTCAACACCACGTTACCGGATCACATGACGCTTGAATTATCCAACAGCGATGCTGAGTTCATTGAATACGCGATTGAGTCGGTTTACAGCACCATCATAATGACCGTCATTCTTGTCAGCCTGGTCATCTACATGTTTCTGGGTTCGTTTCGAAGTATGCTGATCCCTGCGGTGACGATCCCGGTGTGTCTGATATCAGCCTTTATGGTAATGCTGATGTTTGGTTTGACGATCAATCTGATAACTCTGCTGGCACTGGTACTGTGCGTTGGATTGATTGTGGATGATTCCATCGTGGTGCTGGAGAATATTCAGCGCCGGGTCGAATCCGGAGAGCCGCCATTGCTGGCGTCCTACAACGGCGCCCGACAGGTGGGGTTTGCGGTCATTGCGACAACGCTGGTACTGCTGGCAGTATTCGTGCCGGTTGTCTTCATGGAAGGCAACATGGGCATTCTGTTTTATGAACTGGCAATCACTATTGGTGGCTCCGTTGTTATCTCGACAATACTTGCCTTGTCCTTGACTCCCATGATGAGCTCAAAGCTGCTCAACAGCCATTCCCATGAGAGTTTTCTGACACGTATTGTTGATCGGATTTTTCGGTGGCTGCAACGAGGCTATCATGCGGCTCTGGAGTTCGCTTTGGGGATCCGTTATGTCATTCTGGCCGGCCTCGTTCTGGTTGGTGTCGGCGTTTATTTCCTGTGGCAGGAGGTGCCCTCTGAGTTTGCACCGCAGGAAGATCAGGGCGTGTTCTTTGTGCGCATGAGCGGCCCCGAAGGTGCCAGCATGGCCTATATGCAGGAACAGGTTAATGACATGCAAGAGGGTGTCACGCCGTTTCTGGAGAATGGCGAAATACGAAGTAGCGTCACCATTTTGCCTGGCTGGGGTTCGGGCAGTGGTGTCAGCGGCGGGGTGTCGATCATGGCGCTGGCGGACTGGGAGGTCAGAGAAAAACCCACTCAGCAGGTCATGAATGAACTGGCTGCGGAGTGGCAGGATCTCCCGGGCCTGCAGATCATGATGTTTATGCGTTCAGGCCTGGTACGGGGTGGCGGCGGGCAGCCCGTACAATTTGTGATTGGCGGTCGCACCTATGAAGAGTTGGTGCAGTGGCGGGATATACTTATTGAGCGCGGAGAAGGTAGCGGGTTATTCACGCGGATGAATTCGGATTTTCTGGAAACACGGCCTAGTCTCACTGTGACTGTGAATAAAACCAGAGCGGCTGACCTGGGCGTCTCAATTCAGGCGATAGGCCGTACGCTGCAGGCAATGATGAGCGAGAGCCGCGTCACCACGTTCGCTGACCGGGGAGAGGAGTACGATGTTATTTTGCAAGCTGAGGAAAGTCAGCGCGCTTCACCGGACGATCTCACCAATATCTATGTCAGATCGGAGAGCAGTGGTCAGCTGATCCCCTTGTCCAATCTGATCACGATCGAGAACACGTCGTCACCCAATTCATTGAATCGATATATGCGGATGCGCGCAATTACCCTCAGTGCAGGGCTGCAGCCGGGAGTAACCCTGGAAGAAGGACTCAGTTTCCTGGAACAGGCGGTTTTAACGGAACTGCCGGAGCATGCGCAGATAAACTACAAGGGTGAGTCACTGGAGCTGAAGGAAGCCAGTGGCGGCCTTGCCTTCATTTTTGCCATGTCATTGCTGGTTGTGTTCCTGGTTCTGGCTGCTCAGTTCGAGAGTTTTGTGCACCCGCTGGTTATCATGACCACAGTGCCGCTGGCCATTTTCGGTGCTTTAATCGGGCTATTGCTAACCGACGGCACCTTGAATATCTATACCAATATCGGACTGATCATTCTGGTCGGCATCGCCAGCAAAAACGGCATTCTGATCGTTGAGTTTGCCAATCAGCTTCGGGATGAAGGCAAAGCGTTCCGTGAAGCTCTTGTGGAGGCCTGTGACCTGCGTCTGCGACCGGTCCTGATGACTGCACTGTCGACGATGATGGGGTCACTGCCATTGATTTTTGCCACGGGTGCCGGCTCAGAAAGTCGTGTTCTGCTGGGAACCGTCATTTTCTCCGGTGTATTGATGACGACGTTGATGACATTGTTTATCGTGCCGGTGGTTTATGATTTGCTGGCCAGGAACACCGGGTCGCCACAAACTGTATCCCGCTTGCTTAACAAGTTACAAAGCAAATACACTGAGGAATCCAAACCGGCCGCGTCAGCGGCAGGCGGTGCCAATCAGGCTGTCAGTCAGCGTCGGGAAGACATCTGACCGACAGCGTTCTGATATGGCAATGGTTCATCTAAGGGAGTAACAGTGTATGGAAGTGACAACCATAGTCATACTGGTGGTGGTGGCGATACTGGTATTTTACGGTATCGGCATTTTCAACCAGCTGGTCAGCCTGCGAAATCGCTACCAAAACGCATTCGCGCAGATTGAAGTCCAGTTGAAACGACGCTATGACCTGATCCCCAATCTTGTGGAAACTGCAAAAGCCTATATGGCGCATGAGCGCGAGACGCTGGAATCGGTCATTTCGGCACGGAATGCCGCCGCCCAGGGGCTCAGCGACGCGGCAGCAAAACCCGGTGATGCGGCCGCCATGCAGGCACTGGCGGCGCAGGAAGGTGCACTGGGCGGCGCTCTGGGCAGACTGAATGTAGTGATGGAGGCCTATCCGGATCTGAAAGCCAGTCAGAATATGATGCAACTGACTGAAGAGCTTACCAGCACTGAAAACAAGGTGGCCTTCGCCCGGCAGGCGTTCAATGACCAGGTCATGGCTTACAACACATACAAACAAAGCTTTCCACCAGTTGTGTTTGCCGGTGTTTTCGGTCACGGTGCTGATGCGTCGCTGCTTGAATTTGCTGACAGCGAACAGATACAGGACGCACCCAAAGTCAGTTTCTAGCCAGTACCGGAGCGTCCATGGACTTTTTCCAGGCACAGGACACCGCCCGTCGTAAAACCGGGCGGTTGGTAGTATTGTTTGCTCTCGCCGTGATCAGCCTGATTGTTATTACCAATGTGCTGGTCCTGGTCACTCTGGGCATGGCATCCGCGGAGACGGGTGGCGCTCCTGCGTTAGCCGACGTTGAGCCCGCTGTTTTTGTGGCTATCAGCCTCGCCGTTATTACTGTTGTCGGCTTCGGCAGCCTTTATAAAACTGCCACTTTGCGTGGCGGTGGCGCTCGTGTTGCCGAGTCGCTCGGCGCCAGACTGCTGGTCCCCGGTAGTGGGGATATTGATGAGCAACGCGTGCTCAATGTAGTCGAGGAAATGGCAATTGCCTCGTCTACTCCGGTGCCACCGGTTTATCTGATGGAGGAGGACGCCATTAATGCGTTTGCAGCCGGGTTCTCGCCATCGGATGCCGTCATTGGTGTCACCCGCGGTGCCATTGGTAAATTGTCGCGCGAAGAACTGCAGGGTGTCATAGCCCATGAGTTCAGTCACATTCTGCATGGCGATATGCGACTCAATATCAGATTGATAGGCCTGCTGCACGGCATCCTGGTATTGGGCATGATGGGCTATTACCTGATGCGCAGCGCAGCCATCAGCCGCCGGGGAAAAAACGGTAACGGCCTGGTTTTTCTGGGGCTGGGGTTGATAGTCATCGGTGCTGCAGGCACCTTTTTTGGCAATCTGATCAAGGCTGCCGTCAGTCGCCAGCGTGAATACCTGGCAGATGCCTCCGCTGTCCAGTTCACCCGCAGTGCGGATGGTATCGCCGGCGCGCTGAAGCGGATTGGCGGTGATGCGTCGGGCTCGCAACTGAGTAATCCTGGCGCCCGTGAGATCAGTCACGCCTTATTCAGTCAGGGGGTCAGCACGTCATTTTCAGCGCTGTTTGCCACCCACCCACCATTGCCACAACGTATCCAACGACTGCAGCCGCAATGGGACGGCGAATTCTCGCAACCGACGTCGTCGCCCGACACCAGCGCAGAGGCCCGTGGCGAAACTAATGAAAGGCAATCCAACACCGCACCTGACGCACGTCAGCGCAGTGCAACGGTACTTGAAGTGGCTGCGGTCGCCGCTCTGCAGCGTGCAGGGGCACCGGATTCAGCCGATCTGCAACAGGCAATTCGTGTCCGCGATCGTCTGCCGGCGGCGTTTATCAATGCCGCCCACGAACCCCATGGCGCTCGTGCCCTGATTTACTTTTTGCTGCTGGATACGACCACCGCAGGTGACTTGTCGCTGGCTGCCGGCAAGCCCGATGACAATCAGTTAGACGCAGCACGCACGGCCCAGTGCAAATATCTGGAAGCGAATGCCGATGCCGGCGTATATCCCGAACTGAGCAGACTTGTCGCGGACAGCAGCCGGCTGTCCGCCGGTGATCGCCTCGCTTTGGTCAATATCTCGCTGTCAGCACTGCATCAACTCAGCCCGGCGCAGTACACCATGTTCGAGCGCAATATGCGCGCGATACTGGATCGGTCTGCGGACATCGCGCCGATGAGCTGGCTGTACCATTATCTTGTACTGAAACACCTGCGCCCGGTCTTTGACCACCCGGCGCGCAGCACACGAGGGCGGCGCCTGACGCAGTGTAAACAGGCGTGCACAGTAACACTGTCGGTTATGGCGTATCTGGGTCAGGCGGAAGCAGCCGCGGCAGACGCCTTCGACAGCGCTGCCCACAGGTTGTATGCGCAGTTACCGGGTCTGGCCAAACCAGCAATTATGCCCAGGGCTGAACTTGACCGGGTGGCGCTGACGTCTGCGTTTGATGCCTTGCAAGGCCTGACAGCCAGCGACAAGCAGGCGTTCCTGCTGGCGGCGGCCGCCTGCATGCAATCGGACGGTCAGGTCACGGCGGCAGAACAGGAACTGTTTCAGACATTTGCAGAAATACTGGACTGTCCGACTCCGGCACTGTTTTAAACGGGTCCCGAGACCAACGCCCCGCGTGTGTGTTCAGTCTGCCGTTACCGGCATGATGGCCAGGGCATGGGTTTGCCCTGACGGCAGCTCAAGGGCATCAACCACTTCGCTGTTTTCCGGCACCGGTTGCCCGGCTTCCAGTGTGATGTAGCGCAAGCGCTTTTTAGCTTCAGCCCGGTAATACATTCTCGCCACCACTTCCTGACCCGTGTAACAGCCTTTCCTGAAGTCGATGACACCGTCAGTGTCATAGTTCAGCACCTGGGGTGTGTAAAGTTCCTGCTGACCGGGGCGGATATGGGCGATGCCGGCGGCAATGTCAGCCAATCGCCAATCCTGCTCAGAGCCGGATTTACATCTGGATGACAACGCTGATGCGAGGTCGCTTTCGCTGTCTGTGAGCACGCAAAAAAAACGGGCAGGGGAATCCTGTACGCGGACAAAAGCAGCGCCATGTTCAATAGAACAGGCATCTGTCATTTCCGGAGGCTGGGCACCACTGGCACTGAGCGCCTGGCCGCTACCGTCACCGCCAATGCCAAGCAATACGTACTGCTCACTGACGTCGGTTAACTCGGTCTTGAAAAAAACTTTGTATTTGTTAAGTGTCGTCAATACGATAGCAGCCATACCTGCACTGCAGATCAACAATATGCCATCCTGGTGGCGGATGACCCGCAGATCCGCGACCACGCGCCCCTTGAGGTTGCACAAGGCTGCACGCAGAGATTGCGCAGGGGACAGGCGGGACATATTGCAACTCAGTTGTCCCTGCAGGAAGCGTTCGCTGTCAGGCCCCGTGACCGCTATGATATCGGCATCCGTCAATTGAGTGAGCCAGGCATGCGGTTCTGGTACGGATCCCGCAGTGGCAGGCTCGGTATGATTGGGCTCTATTGTCTCAGGCATAGTGTCGTAGTCCGGTAAAACTTGCTGGATTCGTTTAAAATCCCGTTATGGCCAACGTTCTGGCACATCAGACAGGAAAAATCATGTTATCAGATATTGCATACAAGAAAATGCTCTGGCATAGCCGGCGCGGCATGTGGGAACTGGATATATTATTGCTGCCCTTTGCCGAAAATAAGCTTCGTTCTCTTGAACCTGCCGAGCAGGCGCTTTACGAACGTTTACTGGAAGAAGAGGATCAGGATCTGTTCGCCTGTCTGGTAGAGCGCACTTCGCACCCTGACCCCAAGATACAGGCGCTAGTGGTCAGAATTCGCGACTACGCAGCCTCAGGCGTGCGCCGCCCCCACTAGTGGAGCTTCAGTTCCGGCCGGGCCCTTCGTACTGCCTGGCGGCTTTATATGGCCTGCTGCATCTGGCCGCCGTCGCAGCACTCGTGGCAAGTGCACTGCCATTGCCAGCGCAGTTGGTGCTGATACTGGCCCTGAGCGTACACGCAACACTGCTGATACGCGGTGCCTTGCTGATCACGGGCAGGAGGCTGACTGCTGTTGACGCTGACGCCGGCGGCATCCTGCTGGCGTTTGGTGACGGGCGACGGGTTCCGGTTGTCATCAATTCCATATACTGCACGTCATGGCTACAGGTCGTACAGTTCCGTCGTCAATCCGCCATTGACAGGCGGACTTTCTGGCTAATTGTACTGCCTGACACCGCTGATGCAGACAGCCGGCGCCGGATACGTGCCTGGTTGCTGGCGGTGCCAGTTCAGCACAGCACCATGCCCGTTCAGACCTGCGACTGAGGTGGTGCCAGCACCGTGTCGCTGGCAACATCCAGCATGTCCGGGTAGTCCCGGGTGAAGTGCAGGCCCCGGCTTTCCTTGCGCAGCAGCGCTGATTCTATGATAAGACGTGCCACGAGTACCAGATTTCGCAGTTCCAGCAGATCTCTTGAAATCATGTGGCGACGGTAGTGCTCGTAGATCTCCTGCTCCAGTAACTGAATGCGTTTATGCGCAAGCTGCAGACGTCGGTCGCTTCTGACTATACCGACGTAGTCCCACATCATGCGACGCAATTCGTCCCAGTTATGAGAGACGACAACCTCTTCTTGCGAACGCGTGACGCGACTTTCATCCCAGTCCGGAATGCAGTCCGGAACTGCGGGCGTTGTGGCCAGCCTGGCACGAATATCGTCAGCGGCGCCAAATGCCAGTACAAAACACTCCAGCAGAGAGTTGCTGGCCATACGATTGGCACCGTGCAGCCCTGTGCAGCTGGTTTCACCGATGGCATACAGGTTCGTGATACTGGTTTGGCCGACTTTATCAACGACCACACCGCCACATGTGTAATGTGCTGCCGGCACCACCGGTATCCGGTCTTTGGTTATGTCTATACCAAAATCCAGACACCTGGAATAAATGGTCGGAAAATGCGTCGTGATAAATTCCGCAGACTTGTGCGTAATATTCAGGTAAACGCAGTCGCAGCCCAGTCGTTTCATTTCATGATCAATAGCGCGTGCAACGATGTCACGCGGAGCCAACTCCCCGCGGCTGTCAAATGCCGGCATGAAACGGGTGCCGTCTGGTAGCTCCAACGTAGCGCCTTCGCCGCGCAAAGCCTCAGTGATCAGAAAGGAGCGTGCATGCGGATGGTACAAACAGGTCGGATGAAATTGATTGAATTCCATATTGGCCACCGGGCAACCGGCACGCCATGCCATGGCGATGCCATCACCGGTCGCGCTGTCGGGATTGGTTGTGTACAGGTAAGCCTTGCTGGCGCCGCCGCTGGCCAACACCACGAAACGGGCACGAAACAACTCTACTTTTTCCTGTTCCTTGCAATACACATATGCGCCAACACAGCCGGCGCCTTCCAGCCCGAGTTTCTCGCGGGTGATGACATCTACAGCCAGCCGGTTTTCGAACAGGGAAATTCCAGGGTGATTCAGCGCGCGGTCCCTCAGCGTTTCGAAAACCGCGCGGCCGGTGGCGTCGGTGGCGTGAATGATACGGCGATGACTGTGACCACCTTCCTGAGTAAGGTGTAGCGGTTTCAGGTTGTCACGATTTAAGGGCAGGGACGCTGCACCGGCTCCGGCTTCTTCTGCCGTTTGCAGGGTAAAAGGTACGCCTTGTTCCACCAGCCAGGCGATTGCTTCCTGGCTGTGTTCGACGATGTGCCGGACCATATCTACGTCACACAGACCTGCGCCCGAATCGAGGGTGTCGGCAATGTGGGCATCAACGCTGTCGTTCTCATCGAGCACGGCAGCAATGCCACCCTGCGCCCAATAGGTGGCGCCCTGGCTTAAAGTGCCTTTGCTGAGGACGGCAACACGGGCAAATTCGGCGGTTTTGAGCGCCAGACTGAGTCCGGCGGCACCACTGCCGATGATCAGAATATCAAAGTCGTACACGGTGCCGGGTATCCGAAGTGGTGCGAGGGAGAAGAATTCTATAGACTCTGAGAACTTTTGCAAATCCCTGTGGTCTGTTGTTGCTGTGGTTTGTGACAGGTGCCGCAGCGCCCGATATTTGCAATGACGATAGTGTCAAAGTTCCAGGAGCCGGGAATTGTCAGCGGTTTAATTTAGGCTCGTAATGGACGTATGAAAAATCAGGATTCAGATAATCAGTTGGTCGAGCGTGTTCTCAAGGATGACAAGCAGGCTTTCACGTTGCTGGTACTTAGGTATCAACACAAGGTATTGGGGCTGATCAGCCGGTTTGTGAAAGATCCACATGAGGCTGAGGACGTGGCTCAGGAAGCGTTTCTCAAAGCCTACCGGGCATTGCCCAGTTTTCGCGGTGACAGCCAGTTCTATACCTGGTTGTACCGGATTGCGGTCAATACCGCCAAAAATTACCTGGTGTCACGTAGCCGACGGCCGCCCAGCACCGATGTTGACATGGAAGACGCCCAGCAGGTCGATGACAGCAGTATGCTCAGGGAAATGGACACACCCGAGGCCAATCTGGAAAAGGAAGACATGCGACGGGTAATCAACAAAGCGATAGAAGAGTTGCCGGAAGAATTACGCACCGCTTTTACCTTGCGTGAATTTTCCGGACTCAGCTACGAGGACATCACCGAGGTCATGGATTGTCCAGTGGGCACAGTTCGGTCCCGCATATTTCGGGCCCGTGAATCAATAGACAAGCGTATCAAGGAGTTACTAAGATCCTGAACTTTGTAACAATTATGGCGACCAGTCAGTTTTTTGACATATTTCTCGCACAGTCGGGAACTCGGGCTGAGCGTTGTGGTCGAAAGGGTATAGCAAAATTGGCAAGGTGGGCTTTTGCATGAAGCAAGACGATACGATGCACGATATGACTAATACGCAGGATCAGATCGACCGGGAGGCCCTGTCGGCCCTGATGGACGATGAGCTGAGCGATTTCGAATTGCGACGCCTGCTCCAGCGCATTGAGCAGCAGCCAGCTTTGTTGGCTGAATGGGAACGCTATGGGTTGGTCAGGTCTGCTTTGCAACCTGATCCGATGCGATCGCCCTCGACACCGGATTTTGCCAGTCGAGTGATGAGTGATATCGAGCAGATTCACGCAGAAGAAGGTCCTTTAACGGCGCCCATAGAGCGGCGCCTGAGCAGTCCGGGCAATGGCTGGGCGCGCAACACAACACGGTTTGCAGTGGCGGCGTCGGTCACATTCGCTGTCTTTATGGGTATGCAGACCGTACTGCAAAACCCCGGAACAGGTGACTCTGTGCCAGCGGTAGCCGCTGGCGGGTCAGATATCGATTCCCGGAACCAGCAGCTTGCGGTAGATGCCGATGCGCAGCAGCGACTGAATGATTACATTCGCAGCGTCACCATTCCCGCCCGCGTTGAGTCGCAATCGGTACCGTACAATGTTCTGTTGAACTCGCCTCAGCTGCGTCCGGTCGCTGACCGCGAACTGCTGCAGGAAGTGGAGCGCGAGCCCCTGACGCAGCCCTGAGCGGCACATGACATAGACAGCCCCGGGCGTCACTGAAGACAGCCTTGGGCGTAACTGAAGACAGCCCTGGGCGTAACTGAAGACAGCCCTGGGCGTAACTGAAGACAGCCCTGGGCGTAACTGAAGACAGCCCTGAGCGTCACTGTAGACAGCCCTGAGCGTCACCGTAGATAGCCCTGAGCGACTGTAGAGTCAGCCTCAGCCTGAAAGTAGACGAGCCCCGATCGGGTCTTTGGTTGCATGGGAGTTTCCGCAACTGACGGCTGATCGGGGCTTTTTTGTGGCCGCTCACGTTTGTCCGTTGAACCCTTGGCCGCAAAGCGGTATGTTTGATGCAAAGTTGTTCCCTGGCGCGGATGATCCATTGAGCTTCAGCGCTGTTACCGGAGTGTTTTAGATGAAAAAGTTCTTGTTGATGTCCGTGCTGCTCATGACAGCCACACTGAGCCTGCAGGCCAGCGCCAATTTGCCTGATTTTGAGACTCTGGTGGCGGAGAACTCGGTTTCTATCGTCAATATCACCACGCGCCAACAGGCGCCGCAGCGCTCCGGCGCCGAACAACGCGATCTGGAAGAACTGCTGCGCCAGCTGCGCCCCGACGGTGTGCCACCGATTGACCCGGAAGCCGCGCCGGGGCGTCCGCGCGGCGGCGTGGGATCGGGCTTTATCATGAGCAGTGACGGTTACATCATCACCAACCATCACGTTGTTGCCAATGCGGATTCAATTACGGTCACGCTGACGGACCGCCGTGAATACACGGCAGAGATTATCGGCACTGACGAATTGTCGGATGTTGCCCTGATCAAGATTGATGCAGAGGGGCTGCGCGCAGTCGTCTTTGGTAATTCAGAACAGGTCCGGGTCGGCGAATGGGTCCTGGCTATCGGCTCCCCGTTTGGCCTGGAGTTTTCTGCAGCTGCCGGTATCGTCAGCGCCAAGTCACGTAATGTGCCGTCCCGTGGCCCTGCCAACTATGTGTCATTCATTCAGACCGATGTTGCCATCAATCAGGGCAATTCCGGTGGCCCTTTGTTCAACCTCGAAGGCGAAGTGATAGGCATCAACTCACAGATACTGAGCAGCACCGGCGGCTCCAATGGCATTTCTTTTGCGATACCCAGCAACATGGCGCTCAATGTGCTCGAACAATTGCGTGAGACGGGCTCGGTCAGCCGCGGATTGCTTGGCGTTCTGATCAAGGACGTGGATCACGCGTTGTCCATGGCGTTCGATATGCCCCGGCCCTATGGTGCATTTGTGGATGACGTGCAACCCGGCAGTCCGGCGGAAGATGCCGGGGTGCAGAACAACGATATTATCCTCGCGTTTAACGGCATCACCATCGAACAATCCTCACAATTGCCGTTCTATGTCGGCCAGATCCGTCCGGGCTCATCTGCAGATCTCACTATCATGCGTGATGGTGAGACTTTCGAACTACCGGTGGTGGTAGGGGCGCTGCCGGGAAGTGATCAGGCATTTGGGGGTGAAAGGCCTGCCGCGCCGCGCGGCAACAGCCTGGCTTTGAGCGTCGGCGAGCTCGATCCCGGACTACAGCAGGACGTGCCTGCACTGGCAACGGGTGGTGTGCAGATTGAACAGTTGCGTGACGGTCCCGGCCGGCGCGCGGGGCTGGCGACCGGCGATGCCATCGTGACGCTCAATCACCAACCGATCCGGAATGTGGCGGACTTTAATAGGGTAATGGAGTCATTGCCTGAAACCGGTTTTGTTCCGGTCAGGGTTGTGCGTGATGGCCGCGGTACGACCCTGGTGCTGGAACTGCAATAAGCCCTGATTCCTGCGTGATTCTGCTGTGCCGGTGCTCGAAATCTCCTGACAGCGCATGGCAGATCATGTAGACTTGGCGCCTCTCGATTGACTGGTGATTCTCTTACGTGACTGATTTAAGCCGCATCCGCAATTTTTCCATTATCGCGCACATTGACCACGGCAAATCCACCCTGGCAGACCGCTTCATCCAACATTGCGGTGGTCTGACTCAGCGTGAGATGGCCGCACAGGTGCTGGACTCACTCGATATCGAACGTGAGCGTGGTATTACCATCAAGGCGCAGAGCGTCACACTGTTCTACGAAGCCAAAGACGGACAGCGCTATCAACTGAACTTTATTGATACACCCGGCCACGTCGATTTTTCCTATGAGGTATCACGCTCACTCGCCGCCTGCGAAGGTGCGCTGTTGGTAGTGGATGCCGGGCAGGGCGTCGAGGCACAGTCTGTCGCAACCTGCTACACCGCCATCGAACAGGGTCTCGAAGTCATCCCGGTACTCAACAAGATGGATCTGCCACAGGCTGATCCGGACAAGGTTCGTAAGGAAATTGAAGAGATCATCGGCATCGACGCTTCTGCTGCAGTCAGCGCAAGTGCGAAAACCGGTATGGGCATCACCGATATTCTGGAAGAGCTGATTCGCCTGGTGCCGGCGCCCGTGGGCGATCGCGATGCCCCGCTGCAGGCCCTGATTATCGATTCCTGGTTCGACAACTACCTGGGTGTTGTGTCACTGGTTCGCGTCAAGCAGGGTACCTTGAAGAAAGGTGATAAAATCATCACCAAGACTATCGGCAAGGCGCATCTGGTTGACCACGTTGGCTATTTCGATCCCAAGCGCCATGACATGCCCATGCTGCAGGCAGGTGAGGTGGGTTACATCATTGCCGGCATCAAAGAGATTCAGGGTGCACCTGTCGGCGACACGATTACCCATGCGTCGACGCCTGATGCCCCCATGTTGCCGGGTTTTCGTCGTATTCAGCCGCAGGTCTACGCCGGGCTGTATCCGGTGTCAGCCGATGACTTCGAAGACTTCCGCGACGCTCTGGCCAAACTGACGCTGAATGATGCGTCGCTGTTCTATGAGCCGGAAAGTTCTGACGCACTGGGTTTTGGTTTTCGCTGTGGTTTCCTGGGCATGCTGCACATGGAAATTATCCAGGAGCGACTGGAGCGAGAATACGATATCGACCTGATTACCACTGCACCAACGGTGGTGTATGAAGTGGTGATGCGCAATGACGAGGTGGTGCGTGTTGAAAGCCCTTCGTCATTGCCGCCGGTGGCATCCATTGTGGAAACCCGTGAGCCGATTGTGCTGGCCAGTATGCTGGTACCGCAGGAATATCTGGGGAATATCATCAATCTGTGTGTTGCGCGTCGTGGCGTGCAGCGCGACATGCAGTTTATCGGCAATCAGGTGTCACTGAGTTATGAATTGCCAATGGCGGAAGTGGTCATGGACTTCTTTGATAAACTGAAGTCAGCCAGCCGGGGTTACGCCTCCCTGGATTATCACTTTATCCGTTTTCAGACTGCCAGCCTGGTGCGCCTGGATGTGTTGATCAACGGCGACAGGGTAGATGCGCTGGCGCTGATCGTGCACCGCGACCAGGCGCAAAGCAAGGGTCGCTCGCTGGTAGAAAAAATGAAAGAATTGATACCACGGCAAATGTTTGATGTGGCCATACAGGCGGCCATTGGCGGCCAGATTGTGGCACGTCAGACAGTCAAGGCCCTGCGCAAGAATGTGACTGCGAAATGTTACGGCGGCGATATCACCCGCAAGAAAAAACTGCTGGAGAAACAGAAAGCCGGTAAAAAGCGAATGAAACAGGTGGGTAACGTGGAAGTACCACAGGAAGCTTTCCTCGCAGTATTGAAGGTAGACAGTTGAAGGTGGACAGGTAATGGATATCGATTTCTCGCTGGTTCTGGTAGTACTTGTCGCCATCTGCGGCTTTATCTGGCTTCTTGATGCTCTGCTGTTTGCCGGGGCGCGCAAACAGGCCAATAAAACCGAGGAACCGGTTGTTGTTGAGTACGCCAAATCCTTTTTCCCGGTTCTGCTGATTGTTCTGATGCTGCGCTCATTTTTGGTTGAGCCATTCCAGATTCCCTCCGGGTCAATGATTCCCACGCTGGAAGTGGGCGACTTTATTCTGGTCAATAAGTATCACTATGGCTTGCGACTGCCGGTCGTCGGCACCAAAATCGTTGCCAACAACGAGCCCAAGCGTGGTGAAGTCATGGTATTCATTCCACCCCACGATGAATCCTATTTTATCAAGCGCGTGATCGGGTTGCCGGGCGATACCATTGATTATGAGAACAAGATTCTTCGGGTCAACGGTGACGTCGTTGATATCGATATCGTTGACGAAGTGGCGATAGAAACTGCCGGCGGCATGCGTCCGGGCGTATTGTTCAATGAGACGCTGGGCGATGTCCCGCACCAGGCTCAGATCATTGCGCAGGACGGCCGCAATCGTGGCAGAACGAGTTGGGTGGTACCTCCCGGGCATTACTTCATGATGGGTGACAACCGGGATAATAGCGCTGACAGTCGTGTTTGGGGTCCGGTCCCGGAAGAGAACATTGTTGGCAAGGCATTTGCCATCTGGATGCATAAAGAACCCGGTTTGAATCTGCCGACTTTTAGTCGCAATCAGCGCATTCACTGACCAGCGACACCAATGCTGTTGTCAAACCTGATAGCACGGTGGGGAACATGCGAATCTCGAATCAGGCATTAGACGAGCTCCAGACCAGGCTGGGCCATGACTTCAATAACCGGGATTTGCTCATCCTTGCCCTGACGCATCGCAGCGCCGAGAAAAATCACAATCAGCGGTTGGAATTTCTTGGCGATGCCGTTCTCGGCTTCGTGGTAGCCGAAGCCCTGTATCAATTATATCCCGACGCGCCCGAAGGCGACCTCAGCCAACTCCGGGCGGCATTGGTCAATCGCGAAACGCTGTCCGAACTCGCGCGCAACCTGGCATTGGGTGACTTGCTGGTGCTGGGGCAGGGCGAACGTAAAAGTGGCGGGCAGCGCCGGGACTCTATTCTGTGTGATGCCATGGAAGCACTGCTGGGCGCTGTGTACCTGGACGGTGGAGCCGATGCCTGCCGCCGATGCATCCTCAGCCTCATGCAGGATCGAATGCAACATGATCCGGCCGATGGCGCCAGCAAGGACCCTAAGACACGACTCCAGGAGCTGTTGCAGGCAGGAGCACTGGCACTGCCTGATTACCAGGTCGTGGCAGTCCGGGGCGAAGAGCACGAACAGGAGTTTGAGGTGTCATGCAGCATTGCGCTGCTTGACCGGAAAACCAAAGGTATCGGCCGTTCGCGCCGTCTCGCAGAACAACAGGCAGCCCGGCAGGCGCTGGTGCTACTGCAAAACTCACAAATGAAGGATAAGGGCTGACAATGGCTGATCACGAAGCAACCCGGTGCGGGTTTATTGCAATTGTCGGGCGCCCCAATGTGGGCAAGTCGACCTTACTGAATCATTTGCTGGAACAGAAGATCAGTATAACCTCCCGCAAACCACAAACCACACGCCACCGCATTACCGGCATCAAAACCGATGGTGATACCCAGTTTGTTTATGTGGATACCCCGGGGCTGCACAAAAATCAGAAAAAGGCGCTGAATCGGGCCATGAATGCTACTGTCACCGAGGTACTCAAGGACGTGGATGTTGTCCTGTTTATGGTGGAACGGCTGACATTTAATGAAGAAGACGAAATGGTTTTGCAGGCACTTGAACATGTGAAAGTGCCGGTACTATTGCTGATCAATAAATGCGATCAGATAGACAACCGTGAACGCTTGCTGCCACATATACAGCAGCTCGCCGCGAAACGACAATTTGCCGAGGTCATCCCGCTGGCGGTGCTGACAGGACATAATATGAACACGGTTGAAAACTGTGTCGCAAAATATCTGCCCGAAGGTCCCTTCATGTTCCCCGAGGATCAGGTGACCGACAGAAGTTCACGTTTTCTTGCCGCAGAACTGATCCGTGAAAAAATCACCCGGCAACTGGGTGATGAGCTGCCGTACGAGGTCACGGTGGAAATTGAGAAATTCGTTCAGGAAGGCAACGTTTTGCACATCCATGGTCTTATCCTGGTAGACAAGGCAGGACAGAAACAGATCATCATCGGCCACCACGGAGAGCGTCTGAAGACCATTGGCACTGCCGCACGTCTGGATATGGAAACAGCATTCGACAGCAAGGTGATGCTGAATCTTTGGGTCAAGGTCAAGTCAGGCTGGGCTGATGACGAACGGGCATTGCAAAGCCTTAATTGACACACGTGACCATCATGCCTGGCGCAGTGGCAATCAGCACAACAGTTCAAACTATCAGGCGGTCGCATTGAAACGCATCGATCTGCAACCAGCGTACATATTGCACACGCGTCCATATCGGGATACCAGCGCGCTGGTTGATCTGTTGAGCCTTGACTATGGCCTGTTGCGCGCGGTGGCGCGTGGCGTGCGTGGCGGCAGTTCACGCAAACGCACGGTGATGCAGCCGTTTCAACCATTACTGGTGAGTCTGGCAGGTCGTGGTGAACTGCTTAATCTGAACCAGGTCGAGCATGCCGCGCCGGGTTTTCGTCTGGCCGGCGACCACCTGTTCAGTGCCATGTACCTGAATGAGTTGCTGATGCGACTGCTGCACGCACAGGAAGCTCATCCGGCAATTTACCGTGTATATCAGCAGGCTCTGGTCAGCTTGCAACAGCGAGGCTCGCTGGAAGCATGTCTGCGCCGATTCGAGTTCAGGCTGTTGCAGGAACTCGGTTATGCCTGGGATCTGTCGGTAGACGCAGTCAGCGGCGAGACCCTGCAGGCAGATCAGTGTTATCTGTTTAATCCCGAACACGGCTATGAAAGCGTACAGGCACCCGCGGGCCAATGGCCGCCGGCCCTGTTTCGGGGTGACGAATTACGTCGATTTGCTGCTGACATGGCGACCGGAGACGACAATACACCGGCCGCAGCGTCTGGCAACGGCGATGCCGACACGGAGTGCGCAGATCATGGCCGAAGCGCGGCAAAACGGCTCATGCGGCAGGCTCTGCAGCCCCACCTGGGCAGCAAACCCTTGCTCAGTCGCCGGTTGTTTGCGGCGAGATCGATATCTGACAGGCTACCTGAACAGGGCAGAACAGGGGTGATCCTACCCCCGGAGAACAATAAAGGGTAAAATTGCGCCTCTTTCAGCCACAACATATACGAGTCCATGAGTCATTCCACAAACGAACCTACCGCTACCAAGCCTTTCATTGACCACCCGGCTGTTGACAGCCAGATCGGCAACACGCCGCTGGTGCGTCTGCAGCGCATGGCAGGGGACACCAGCAATACCATTCTGCTCAAGCTTGAGGGCAACAATCCTGCCGGTTCAGTGAAGGATCGCGCTGCTTTCAACATGATTCTGCAGGCCGAGCTGCGCGGTGATATCCAACCCGGCGATACGCTGATCGAAGCTACCAGCGGCAATACCGGTATTGCCCTGGCCATGGTTGCCGCGATCAAGGGTTACCGGATGATCCTGATCATGCCGGAAACCATGTCGCAGGAGCGCAAGGCCTCCATGTCTGCGTACGGCGCCGAACTGGTGCTGGTCAGCGATGATGAAGGCATGGAGGGTGCCCGCGACCTGGCTGCAAGCATGAGTCGTGAAGGCAAAGGAAAAATCCTAGACCAGTTTGCCAACCCCGACAATCCGGCGGCGCACTATTTGACGACCGGACCGGAAGTCTGGCGTGATACGCATGGCAAGGTCACCCATTTTGTCGCCTCTATGGGAACGACTGGCACCATCATGGGCGTATCGCGCTACCTGAAAGAGAAAAACCCCGACATCAGCATTGTCGGTCTGCAACCTCGCGATGGTTCCAAAATCCCGGGTATCCGACGCTGGCCGCAAGAATATCTGCCACGCATTTTTGAACCTGCCAGAGTTGATCGGGTTATTGATATTGCGCAAAGTGATGCTGAGACCACGATGCGAGCATTGGCAAAAGAAGAAGGTATATTCTGTGGTGTTTCCTCGGGTGGTTCGGTATTTGGTGCCTTGCAGCTAAGCCGGGAGCTCGAAAACGCAGTCATTGTTGCGATCATTTGTGACCGCGGCGATCGTTACCTGTCCACCGGTGTATTTTCCTGAGTTGATTTTATGACTAAATCCCGACGCCGGCGGCAAAAGCTGCCCGCTGAAGCTGTATCCGTGACTATTGAACGTCTGAGCCATGAAGGTCGTGGTGTTGGCAAAATAGACGGTAAAATCGTTTTTGTTGATGGCGCGCTTCCCGGTGAGGAGGTAACGGCTGTTTACCGGGCGCAACGAAGCCAGTACGACGAGCTGAAGGTGCAGGACATTGTTACGCCTTCTGCACAGCGCGTGCAGCCGCCCTGTGCCGTTGCTGCCATCTGTGGCGGCTGCGTGTTGCAGCATCTGGCGCCCTCAGGACAACTCGACCTTAAACAACAGGTGCTCGCGGACCAGCTTAAGCATACGGGCGGTATCAGCGATTTTGCGGTACTGCCAGCCATGACCGGTGATACCGAGTTCTATCGACGCAAAGCGCGTCTTGCCGTTCGTTATGTGCACAAAAAGGCTGATGTACTGGTAGGTTTTCGCGAAGCCGCCAACACCTTTATCACTGATATGCACCATTGTTCGGTACTGGTCAAACCAGTCGCGGATTTGATCAGCCCACTGCGAGCCCTGATTCTCTCGCTTGATGCCTGCCGGGATATACCACAAATTGAAGTGGCTGTTGGCGAAACCCACTGTGTTGCCACTGAGCAGATGTCGGAGGTATTGCGCGTCGCTTTGGTGTTGCGTCATCTGGCACCATTGGCTGACGCCGACCTGAAACGGCTGCAGGAATTTGCAGATACGCATGGCATTGAATGGTTTCTGCAATCGGGGGGGCCGGACACGGTGAAAAAATTCTGGCCGGCCGACGACAACACGTCGCTGTATTACTTCTTACCGCAGCCTGCCGACAGATCGGGGGCTCCACAGTCACCCATTACCATAGAGTTTCGCCCCGGGGATTTTACCCAGGTCAATGCGGCCATCAACCGGCAGATGATAGATCAGGCGCTGGATCTGCTGGACCTGCAAGCGGAAGATAATGTGCTGGATCTTTTCTGTGGTCTGGGCAACTTCACGCTGGCGATCGCCCTGCGCTGTAATAGCGTGACCGGTGTGGAGGGCGGTCAGGATATGGTGACACGAGCCACCAGGAATGCAGAACGCAACAACATCGCCAACGCCAGTTTTTACGCGGCCGACCTGTTCACCGACTTTGACAGTTCCACCTGGGCCAAACCGGGTTACAACAAATTGCTGTTGGATCCGCCTCGCTCCGGCGCTATCGAAATCGTTACCCGTATCCGTGAGTTACTGCCACAAAAAATCGTCTATGTATCCTGTAATCCGGCAACTCTGGCCAGGGATTCTGCAGAACTGCAGCGCCAGGGGTACGAGTTGGTCAGTGCAGGGGTTATGGATATGTTTCCTCACACCGGCCATGTAGAATCCATGGCGCTTTTCACTCTCAAGACTTAAGTTACGCTATGGTCCAGGTACGCGAAGAATACTCCTTCAACTCAGATGGCAGCGTCAATTTCGAACAATGGCTGGCGCGCCTTGAGAGTTACGTCAGCCTGTCACGGCACGACGATCTTCGACGTGCCTGCGATTTAAGCTGGCAGGTTGAGAGTCTTGCGATTGCGGCCAAAAATGCCTGGTCTCCGGGAGTCAGCGCCTACCGCACCGGCCTGGAAATGGCCGAAATCCTGGCGCAACTTCACCTGGACAGCGAAGCGATTATTGTGGCTTTGCTTTATCGCCCGGTACGCGAATCAAGATTGCCGCTGGCTCAGGTACAGGACGCTTTCGGCCCCAACATCGCGATACTGCTGGAGGGTGTGTTGCGCATGGCGGCAATCAATGAAACCGACACCAGCAAGACCCGGGTCCTGGGCCAGAGCCAGGATCAAATGGAGAATGTTCGCAAGATGCTGTTGGCGATGGTTGATGATGTGCGCGTTGCGCTGATCAAGCTGGCGGAACGCACCTGTGCCATTCGTTCAGTCAAAACCGCAAGCCCGGTCAAACGCTTGCGGGTAGCCCGTGAAGTATTTGATATTTACGCACCGTTGGCACACCGGTTGGGCATTGGCCAGCTTAAGTGGGAGCTGGAGGACCTGTCGTTTCGCTATTTGCAGGCGGAAAACTATAAGCGTATCGCCGGTCTGATCGATGAACGCCGGGTCGATCGCGAGCGTTTCATTACCGAAGTGACCGAGGAGCTGCGACGTCAGTTCAGCCGCGCAGGCATTGATGCCGAGATCAACGGTCGTGCCAAAAGCATTTACAGCATCTGGCGCAAAATGCAGCGCAAGCAACTTGATTTCTCGCAGATATTCGATATCCGCGCTGTTCGTGTTCTGGTACCAGATGTGCGTGACTGTTATGCCGCACTGGGGATCGTACACAATCTTTGGCGAGTGATACCAAACGAGTTTGATGACTATGTCGCCAGCCCCAAAGAGAACGGCTACCAATCCTTGCATACCGCTGTAATTGGCCCGGACAACAAGGTATTTGAAATTCAGATCCGAACGTTTGCCATGGATGATGATGCTGAACTGGGCGTTTGTGCGCATTGGCGTTACAAAGAAGGTATCGTTGACCCTGATTATCGCGACGGCTTCGACGAAAAAATCGAATGGCTGCGACAGGTGCTGGCCTGGCATGATGAAATGGGAATGGTGGGTGGCCTGGCAGAACAGTTGCGCAGTGATGCCAGCGCCGACAACCGGGTGTATGTTTTCACACCGGAAGGCCATGTGGTTGATCTCATGGCCGGAGCAACGCCACTCGATTTTGCCTATTATGTCCATACTCAGGTTGGCACCCATTGCTCAGGCGCTCGCGTCAACGACAAAATTGTCGCGCTGAACTATCAACTCAAGACCGGCGATCGTGTCGAGATTATGTCCAGTGAGCTGAACGAACCCAGTCGTGACTGGTTAAAACCGCATCTGGGCTACGCCAATACGCCACGGGCACGCGCCAAACTGGTGCAGTGGTTTAAAACGCAGGACCGCGAACACAATATCACCTATGGTAAGCAATGGCTGGAGACAGAACTGAATCGACTGGCCATTCGGCACTTGCCCTATGAAGAAGTCTCGCGCCGGCTTGGCTGTCGCAATGCAGAAGGCCTGTTCGTGTCTATCGGTACCGGTGCCATCGAAGTTCACGAAGTTATCGATACCGCTCAGCAATTATCCCTGTTGTCCGGAAGACAGGATCTGTTTACCGATGAGCAGGCGGAAAGTCAGCAGCTACCCAACAGTCCGATGAGTGTCAACGTGCAGATAATCGCGCGCGACCGTGCCGGATTGTTGCGTGATGTCACTACCATTCTGGCAAATGAGGCGGTTTATGTATTGGCCGTTAACACCCGCAGCGACAAAAAGGCAGCAACCGCATCCATACAACTGGAAATAGAAATCCCATCATTCCACAGTCTGGCGCGAGCGCTTGACCGCTTGAATGACCTGGAAAGTGTAATTGAGGCCCGACGACTGGAGGATGAAAATCTGTGACTGAACATAACGAAAATGCCGATAGCCAGGTCGCTTCCGTTGCCCGGCTGGTGCATTTGATGGCCTGTTTGCGTGACCCCGTTCATGGTTGTGCCTGGGACCGCAAACAAACCCTGTCATCCCTGACCCGGCACACGTTGGAAGAAGTGTATGAAGTCATGGACGCGGTAGAGCAGGGTGATCCGGAGAAAATATGTGATGAACTGGGAGATTTGCTGTTTCAGGTAGTCTTCTACGCACGAATTGCAGAAGAATCGGGACAGTTCGACCTCGGCGCGGTCGCTAACGCCATTTTTAACAAGCTCCTTCACCGCCACCCCCATATTTTTCCTGACGGCAACCTCGCCAGCTTCGGACAACCGTCAGCACTGACGGCAGAAGAGGTCGAGCGCAACTGGGAACTGATCAAGAATGCCGAACGCGAGGCTTCAGCATCCGGCAGCGGGCCCGTGAGTGTGCTCGATGATGTCCCCAGAACGCTGCCGGCGATCGAACGTGCCGGCAAACTGCAAAAAAGGGCTGCATCGGTAGGGTTTGACTGGGACGAGATCAGCCAGGTGCTGAGCTGTCTGCAGGACGAGATTGGCGAACTGCAGGAGGCCATCACGAGCAAGGATATACAGGCACGGGAACATGAAATAGGTGATGTACTGTTTACTTGTGTTAATCTCGCTCGACATTTACAAACGGACCCTGAATCAGCCCTGCGTTTGGCCAATCAACGCTTTGAGCACCGTTTCCGCCATGTCGAAAGCAGCGCCCGCCAGGCCGGAAGTTCTGTCGCAGGCACCAGCGCTGCCACTCTTGACCGATACTGGCAAGCAGCAAAAGAATCCGAAAATTCCAACAATCAGTGACATGCTATTAACTTGAATTTTGAAACAGGAGTCATTATGCGAATAATTTTACTGGGTGCGCCCGGCGCCGGAAAGGGAACACAGGCGCAATTCATTACAACAGAGCTTGGTATCCCGCAAATTTCTACCGGTGATATGTTGCGTGCCGCGGTGAAAGCCGGCACGCCACTTGGCAAAAAAGTCGAGGACGTCATGAACAGTGGCGGTCTGGTAACCGATGAGATCATCATTGCTCTTGTTAAAGAGCGCATTACCCAACCCGATTGCGCAAATGGTTTTTTGTTTGATGGCTTCCCACGAACCATTCCGCAAGCGCAGGCTATGGTTGATGCGGGTATCGATATCGACCGTGTTATAGAGATCCGCGTCGCCGATGAAGAGATAGTGGCCCGCCTGAGCGGCAGGCGAGTTCACCCTGGCTCCGGGCGTGTTTATCATATTGAACACCAACCACCAAAGGCAGCTGGCATTGATGACGTCACCGGCGAAGCACTCGTTCAACGCGACGATGATAAAGAAGAAACCGTGCGCAAACGGCTTGCTGTGTATCACGAACAAACACAACCACTGGTCCAGTTTTATAAAACTCTGGAAGAAAAAGGCACCGGTGTAAAATTGGTCAGCATCGATGGCCAGGCAGACGTTCAGAAAATTCGCAATAAACTGGCTGAAGTTTTAAATGCCTGATCGGCTTTTTGACAGGACAATTCCAGTAAATAATAACTAGAAATTGATGCATATTACTGTATAGCATTATTTTTTTGTGTTATCGTGCCGCTCAAACGTGGGGCATTTTTGCGTTGAAAGTCGTAGGTGGTTTTTTTCCACAGTCTTGGAGAGATAAAAGTATGGCCAAAGTTAAAGCGAAAAAGAAGACGTCTGCCACATCAGCGGTCAAAAATATTAAAGACGCTGGCCTGGCAAAAGCTCAAGCATCTCTGGCAAAAATAGAGAAAGAGGTAGCCGTAAACAAGAAGAAGCTCGACGCAGCTGAAGCGAAAGCCAAAGCAGCCGCTGCCAAAGCTTCCAAAAGTGCAACTGCTGCCAGCAAAAAAGCCAAGGCAAGTGCCCAGGTTGCTGCCAAGAAAGCCGCCGCCAACCTGACGGCCGTTAATGCCAAACTCAGAACTGCCCAGTCGCAGGCAAAAGCAGCAGCGGCTGCAGCACGCGCCAAAGCAGCGGCTGAAGCCAGAAAACAGGCTGAAGAGCAGCGTAAAGCTGATCTGGCTGCCAAAGCTGATGCTGATCTGCAAAAAGCTGTTAAGGCCTTCTCTACTCAGTGGATGAGGAAACGCAAAAAAGCCGATGCAGCCAAAGAAGCGGCTCGCATTAAAAAGCAGCGAGCGAAGGAGCGCGCAGCCGCTCAGAAAGCCGCTGCCAAAGCCCGTGCGGCAGCCAAAAAAGCAGCGATAAAAGCCAGAGCTGCGGCAAAAGCCAAGGCTGCTCGTGAGCGTACCGCTGCCCGTAAAGCTGCAGCCAAAGCCAAGGCAACTGCCAAGGCCAAAGCAGCACGTGAACGCGCTGCTGCCAAACGCGCTGCTGCCAAAGCGAAAGCGTCGGCTTCCAAGTCGAAAGCTAAAGCCAAGTCTACTGCGAAGAAAGCGGCGCCTAAAAAAGCGGCACCCAAGAAAACCGCTGCCAAAAAGACTACAGCGAAAAAAGCTGCGGTAAAAAAGGCACCGGCCAAAAAAGCAGCCGCTAAAAAAGCAGCACCGAAGAAAGCCACTGCCAAGAAAGCACCGGCCAAGAAAGCTGGCGCCAAAAAAGCACCAGCCAAGCGCAAGCCTGCAGCCGCCAAGGCACCAGCACAGGCTTGATCGGCATGTAAAAAGCGTGTCGATCAACTGATCGACACGCTTTTTGTAGCCCGACAACGGCTGTCTCCCCATTTGCGGATACCGGGATATGCCCAACTTTCCTCACCGCAGCTCGTTACTGCAACATGAACCTTCATCATGACGACCTTATTGGCTATCGATACCGCTGCTGATATTTGCTCCGTCGCCCTATCGAGTGGTAACACGATTAACCAGCGCCAAAGCGCCGCTGTGCGCAAGCACGCTGCCGAGGTACTGCCGATGATTCAGTCTTTACTGGATGAGTCGGACTTGTCGTTGAGCCAGATCGACGCCATTGTCATGGTGAGTGGCCCGGGATCATTTACCGGCTTAAGAATTGGCAGCGCGGTAGCGCAGGGGTTATCGTTCGGCGCTGACATTCCTATTATCCGGATTTCATCCCTGATGATGCAGGCCCGAGCCGCTTTTGGCGCTTGCGGTCAGCGCGAGGGTACAGAAAGTGTCTTTTATACCTGTATGCATGCCCGCGAAGATGAATTCTATTTTGCCTGCTATCAGGACGATGGGGTGTCTCAGCCCCGGGCACTGATCGAAGATCAGATCAGTGACACGAAATCAATCCTGAACCTGCTGCGGGACCAGCACGACCAGTCATGCCCTCATTACCGATCAGGCAATGGTTGGCTGCAGCGTACCTTGCAGGATGCCGGCGAGGGCGATCAGGCATTGGCATTAGTGAGCGGAGCAGCGAATGCCGCTACGCTGTGTGCGCTTGGAGAGTATGCGTTGGCTGCGGGTTTGACAGATCGCGCCGACGATGCCGTTCCGGTTTATCTCAAGGAAGATATGGCGTACCGGAAATCCTGATGCACAAACTGGTGATCCACAGTCAACATGGCGATGCTAAAAGCCAGCGGCTGGCTCAGCAACTGCAATTGCCGTTGGTAGACGCAGCAGATCACCATGATGGCTTGATGTTGTCTTATCTCGACGACAAACTGACCCTGAACCGCCCATGCGACCGCGAAGCGGGGTCCGTTTGCGTGGATTTCAGTGATGCAAAACTGACCTTCAGGCTGGCGCAGGCACTGTCCCGGGAAGCCGTTGTCAAGGCGGTTGGTGGTTGCGTTCCGGCGCGAACCGACGCGTCATCAGTACCACATGTGATTGACGCCACTGCCGGCCTCGGTCAGGATGCTTTCATTCTGGCTGCAGCAGGCTGGCAAGTCAGCCTGGTTGAACAGTCCCCCATTATTCATGCCCTGCTTGAAGACGGTCTGCGAAGAGCCCGTGACGCGGTTTCGGAGGCCACACACAATCATCTGATCAGCGACCCGGCTGCCCGGCGCGCGCAGATGCTTGCTGATATTCTGGGGCGTCTGCAGTTGTGCACGGCCGGTGACAGTGTCGATGTGCTACCCAAGCTGAAACCGGCATCGGTAATCTATCTTGACCCCATGTTTCCGGGTCGTGAAAAAACCGCTCGAGTAAAAAAGAACAGATTTCTGCTGCAACAACTTCATGGCGCAGAAGGTTCAGGCGAGGGATTGCTGACGATCGCATTAGGCCTCGCCGCCAAAGTTGTGGTCAAGCGCCCCCGTCTTGCCGTTCCGCTGGACGGGCTTAAGCCGGCGTCCAGTCTGACCGGCAAGACCAGCCGTTTCGATATTTACGTGGGTAACAGCAGCGCACTCAAGTGAGCAGCAGGCGACGCAGGACTCCCTGATACATAAGAGACAGCTCATCAAGATCAGTCAGGCGCACATGTTCATCTATTTTGTGAATGGTGGCGTTGCAAGGCCCCAGCTCCACGACCTCAGCACCGGTCGGAGCGATAAATCGACCGTCAGATGTACCACCCGAGGTGGAAGCTTCTGTGTTGACCGCGTTCACCTCGTACACACTGTCCTTGACTGCCTGAATCAGGCGTTCGCTGCGCGTCAGAAAGGGCAGGCCTGACAGTTTCCATTCCAGCGTGTAGTCAAGCCCGTGAGCATCGAGAATGGCTTCTGTTCGCTGTCTTATAGTGTCTTCACTGAGCTCGGTTGAGAACCGGAAATTGAAGGCTGCGGTCAGCGTACCCGGAATGACATTGTCAGCACCGGTACCGGACCTGATATTTGAAACCTGGAACGTGGTCGGCGGAAAAGCGGCATTGCCGTCATCCCAGCTTTCCCGGGCCAGAGCGTCCAGCGGCAACATGGCCTGGTGAATCGGATTTCTGGCCAGATGCGGGTAGGCAACATGGCCTTGCACGCCGTGCACAGTCAACAGACCATGAAGCGATCCACGACGGCCAATTTTAACCACATCCCCGAGCGTCTCCGTGCTGCTCGGTTCACCGACAATACACCAGGTTATGCTCTCTTCTCTGGCCTGCAGTGTGTCAATGACTTTGCGGGTACCGTTGATGGCAGCGCCTTCCTCGTCGCCCGTGATCAGGAACGCAATCGAACCTTTGGGTGTCGTACCATCGCTCTGGCATTGGGCCAGAAAGCGCTCGCAGGCAGTAACCATGGCGGCCAGGCTGCCTTTCATATCGGCGGCTCCACGTGCGTATAACATGCCGTCGCGAAGAGTTGGGGTAAACGGAGGGGACTGCCAGTTTTCCTCGGGACCTGTTGGTACCACATCAGTATGACCGGCAAAACACAGGACAGGTCCGGTGGTGCCGAAACGCGCCCAGAAATTGTTGACGTCACCAAAGCGCATAACTTCGCTATTGAAGCCAATGGCGTTTAGGCGATCCATCATCATCTGGTTGCAGCCTTTATCATCAGGCGTCACCGACGCAATCTGCAGCAGCTCGATAGCAAGTTGCGCGGTGGCGGACAATGACTGATTTTCCGGATTCTGGTTCATGCGGACTTGCTCTTGTGATTGAATGGGGCGCTGTTCAATTGTTTGAGTGTAACTCTTCATTGAGCGCGATTCGGGTTTTATTGCTCTTGCACTCGACCGCGCCGGTCTGGGAATTTCGGCGGAACAACAAATCGCTCCTGCCCGACAGCGACTTTGCCTTGATCAGTTCGACCAGATTGTTTTCATTGTCCAGGAGGCTGATTTTGGTGCCGCCTGTCACATACAAACCGGCCTCCACGATACAGCGATCTCCCAGGGCGATTCCAATGCCCGCATTGGCGCCAATCAGGCAATCACGGCCGACTGAGATAATGGCCGTGCCACCACCGGACAGTGTGCCCATGGTAGAACAACCGCCACCCAGGTCGCTGCCCGAACCGATCATGACACCAGCCGATATACGGCCTTCGATCATCGCGGTGCCTTCGGTGCCCGCATTAAAGTTGATGAACCCTTCATGCATCACCGTGGTGCCTTCACCCACATAGGCACCCAGTCTGACACGGGCAGTGTCCGCGATCCGGACCCCGGCTGGTACAACATAGTTGGTCATCTTCGGGAATTTGTCGACTGACATGACATCAATCAATTGCCCCTGTGCCCTGGCCAGCAACTGTCGCGCCGGCAGGTCCTCCAAGGCGATGGCGCCCTGATTGGTCCAGGCAATGTTGCGCAGAACAGCAAACGCTCCCTGCAGGTTCAGGCCGTGCGGCCTGGCCAGGCGGTGAGAGAGCAGTTGCAGCTTAAGATACACTTCTGCGATGCTGGTCGGTGCGATATCTTCCGCAATAAAGGTAGCAACAACTGTCTGCTTGCTACCGACCAGGGTATCTACAATCGCGGAGAAAGCCGGGTCTGTTTTGTCTTTACCGGTATCCTGCAATGCTTTCAGATGTGTCGGCGTCAGTTTGATGCACTGATTGCCACCACTGTAACCGCAAGCGCGGATAAGTGCCGACAGGGTGTCCGGGGCTGGGTCTACGATCGGCTGGGGATAGTAGACTTCGATGATGTCCTGTCGGGCATCCGTGGTTGCGATACCCAGTCCAAAACTGTGCAGTTGCGGTGTCTTCATGGATGAAAATGTCTCCTTGGAATAATCTGTTGATTCTGGTCAGAGCTGACGGTTATGCCTCTGTTAGCCGGACAATACCATCAACTGGTCATAGCCCAGTAACCAGCCATGCGTGCGGGCATGGACAATCGGTCGTTTAATCAGGGCAGGGTAGGTCTGCATCAACTTGATGGCAGAGGCGGGATCGGTAATTTTGTGCTGCTCACTGGCATCAAGCTGGCGCCACGTAGTGCCACGTTTATTGATCAGGCGCTCGGCGCCGAATGCTGCCAGCAAGTCAGCAGCGAGCGCATCATCAAGGCCATGCTTGCGATAGTCATGCAACGTCCACTCAATGCCCTGAGCGTCCAGCCACTTGCCGGATTTGCGCACAGTATCGCAATTGCTGATGCCATATAATGTGATCATGACTTCAGGCCGCCAGTTCTTGTGACAGCGCCTGCTGCAAACGTTCTATCTGCGCCGGGTCGGTGATGGGTTGATCATTGGCATCCGCAATAAAGAACAGGTCTTCCACGCGTTCGCCGAGCGTGGCAATGCGCGCATTGAGCAGCTGAATGTCCTGTTCCGCAAAGACCTTGCCGATGGCGGCGAGAATACCGGGCTTATCAATACAATTCAGTTCCAGAGTAGACCAGGGCTGGCCTTCTTTATTGATAATGTCCATTTCCACCTGTTGGCCAAAGTGCTGCAGTTTGCGCGATGCCCGTTTTTTGGCAACACGAAGATGTGCAGACGGTTCGGCCAGGTATTTCCGTAGCGTCTTCTTGATTTCCTCGATTCGGCGCGGATTGTCACCGATAGAGGTGCCGTCACCGTCCAGTACCGAGTAGGTATTCATGCAATAATTTTTGCTTGAGGTGAAAATTCGCGCGTCCTGAATATTCAGGCCCAGTTGCTCCATGGCAGCGGCACTGCCGGCAAACAGATGGTTGCGGTTCACAGTATAAATGAAGATATGGGTCGCGCCCTCTGCCAATGTATCGGTTGTATCCTGCACCAGTACCAGGGTTTCATCCGCTGCGCTGGACGCCTTGTGGCGGGCAATCGATTCGGTATGCCAGACAATATTGGCAGCCGACTCACGGACAAAATACTCATCGTCGGTATTCTCCCAGATTGCCAGTACATCAGCGTCGTCTATGCCCTTGGCACGGAGTTTTTCCAGCGCACTTTCCTGTTTATCCTTGATCCGGTCCACACGATCAATCGGATTTTCCAGGCCGCGTCGCAGTGCTTTTTTGGTGTTCATATACAATTGGCGCAACAATGAGGCACGCCATGCATTCCACAATGTCGGGTTGGTTGCGTTGATGTCTGCAACCGTGAGCGCGTACAGGTAGTCCAGGTGCAGTTTGTCGCCCATTTGCAGAGCAAAATCGTGAATCACTTCCGGATCGGAAATATCCTTGCGCTGCGCAGTCATCGACATCAACAGGTGTCTGCCAATCAGCCAGGACACCAGTTTCGCATCCCAGGCGCTCAAATGATGGCGTTGACAGAACAGGGTGGCGTCTTCCATGCCCAGCGTCGAATGATCTCCGCCGCGGCCCTTGGCGATATCATGATAAAGACCAGCGATGTAGAGCAATTCGATTTTGGGTAGCTTGTTGACGATATGGGCCGCGATCGGGAAATTTTCTTCCGCTTCCGGGAAGCGAAAGCGGCGCATATTTTCAACCACCTGCAGCGTGTGGGCATCGACAGTGTAAATATGAAACAGGTCATGTTGCATTTTGCCGGTAATGGCGCCGAACTCGGGCAGGTAGCGGCCCAGCACGCCGTAACGTGCCATGCGTCGCAGCTGTGAGGTGAGATCATGGGGCGAGCGCAGCAACTCCATGAACAACGACGTGTTGCGTATGTCATGACGAAACTGGTCGTCAATCAAGGATCTGTTTTCCCGAATCAACCGGATGGTGGAGGCGCGCACGCCCTTAATTTCCGGATTCTGTGCCATCAGCACAAAAATCTCCATCAGGGCAAACGGGAAGCGTTTGAATACATCACCGTTACGAACCTCAATATAGCGACTGCGAACCTGGAAGCGGTTATTGATTTCAGTGACTTCGACATGTTCTCCGGCGCGCAGAATAGCCTCGTCAAATAATTGCAACAGCATGTCATTCAGTTCACGCAGGGTCGCAACAGCGCGATAGTACTCCTGCATCAGTTTTTCCACCGCCAGGCTTTTGTCGTCATCCTGATAGCCAAACATGGCAGCAAGTTCACGCTGCTTGTCAAACAGCAACCGATCTTCCTTGCGGCCGGCGAGAAGATGCAGACCATAACGCAACTTCCACAGCAGTTTCTCACCCCGGATCAACTGCTCAAATTCCGAGGGCAGCAGGAACCCCAATTTGACCAGATCTGCCAGATTGTTGGCATCATAGTGTCGCTTTGCGATCCAGCCGATAGTCTGGATATCGCGGAGACCGCCAGGCGAGGTTTTCACATTGGGTTCGAGCGCGTAATCGATATCGTAATACTTGTCATGCCGGGCTATTTGTTCGTCGCGCTTGGCGGTAAAAAAATCACGCGCCGGCCATACATCGTCAGCCTGTGTGACTCTAATCATTTCCTGCCGCAGACTATCAGGATCCTGTTCCGGCCCGACAATGGTCCGCGATTCCATCAGGCTGGTGGTTACCGTGATGTCCTTGACCGCTTCGTCACGGCATTGTGCAATGGTCCGTACACTCTGACCGATCTCAAGGTTGATATCCCACAGAAAAGCAAAGAAGCCACTGAGCGCATTGCGATTCGCCGCAGCCTGGTCGTCGCGCATCAGGAACAGCAGGTCAATGTCCGAGTGCGGGTGCAGTTCGCCGCGGCCATAACCGCCGACCGCGAGCAAACTCAGGTGGCTGGCATTAATCCAGTCGAACTGGGCCCATGCCCGTTGCAGGATCTGGTCCATGAACCAGGCGCGACCGATAATCAGTTCCCTGATGTCAGCGTCGGCACGATAACGTGAATCAAGTTCTTCGCGCGCATGGCTCAGGGCATCTTTGAACACCTGCACGGCAGGCTCGCCGTTTTGCAGGCGCTGCTCGAACAGGGCCTTGTCAAACAACTGCTGGTCTGCAGGAGTGCCGACATCGACCGGTCTGATTTCACTCATCAATAACTACCTCGGGAAACGGGTTGATGTCACGGGAACTGGGCTTCAGGTACAGGGATCAGAATGGCTCATCCGGGCGCCGGGTCAGCACCTCAACACCATTCTGGGTGACAACCAACGTGTGCTCCCATTGTGCTGACAATCTGCGATCACGGGTGGTCACAGTCCAGCCGTCAGCCTTGGACAGTTTGGTATGACGCTCACCCAGGTTGATCATGGGTTCTATGGTGAAAGTCATGCCTTCTTCAAGCTTGAGGCCGGTCCCGGGTTTGCCGTAGTGCAGTACCTGAGGGTCTTCATGAAACACCCGACCGATACCGTGACCGCAATATTCACGAACCACCGAGTAGTTATTGGCTTCGGCATGCGTCTGAATCACATGACCGATGTCGCCGAGCTGAACACCGGGCCGGACAATTTCCATGGCCTTGTACAAACACTCCTGGGTGACCCTGACCAGGCGTTTGGCGTGCGGTGCCACCTCGCCGACGAAAAACATTTTGCTGGTATCGCCATGATAGCCGTCTTTTATGACGGTAACGTCGATATTCAGAATATCACCGTTTTTCAGTATTTTGGCATCACTGGGGATACCGTGGCAGACAACCTGGTTCAGGGATGTACAAATTGATTTCGGGAACCCATTGTAATTCAACGGTGCCGGAATCGCTTGCTGCACATTGACGATATAGTCGTGGCAGATACGGTCCAGCTCGCCCGTGCTGATGCCGGCGCCGACATGGGGTCCGATCATTTCCAGCACGTCCGCCGCCAGGCGACCGGCAACACGCATTTTTTCTATCTCGTCCGGGGTTTTGAGACTGACAGGCATGAAGCTCTCTCTAGATAAAACAGATTAGTGGCGTATTGTAAGAGCTATGCAGGGCCAGAGCAAACCAGCGATGCCTTTTTACGCCAGTGCCTGCCGTGATGTTCGGCGTCAGAAATGTTAGCATCAGGCAATTCCAGCACAGGCGCTTCCCGACAGAAGCAAACGATGGAGAAAGATACAGGCAAAGCGTATGCAGTATTCTGCAGCGCCGGCTGTTTTGGTGGTTATCCACGTCGGCGCATGCTCAGCCGAATGATGTTAGCCCAGCAGACCGGGGATCACTCATACATTGAGCCGCACGAATCGACACAGCCACTGGACAAAACCGTGACCAGACGTCCCGCTTTGGAGACACAACGGGGGCTGATTTACTTTACCGGGGATGATCCGTGTATGATGCGCGATCTGCTTAAAAAACAGGAAGAACTGGATTTTTATGTCTGACACGCTTTTGACAGACCTGCTGCCACGCATGGATGAAGCATTGCAGGTGTTGACCGACACGCCGGCGATGAGCAAAACCCTGGAAATACGACGCGTTCTGGATACAGCGCGACATGTTCTTATGCAGCCCGGCGGCTGCGAAGCCCTGGAGCAACGCGCGCAGCAGATAGATGACAGCGGGGTGTTTCTGGGCACTGACTGGGCTGACCCCCAGATCCTGGTCGCGTCTCTGACACAGCATGCATTCCAGACCCGGGATCCGGACATTCTGGTGCTTGAGGCGATGAGTGAAATTCGCCTGCTGGCGGTGGCGCGCGGCGAGCATGAACACCCGACCATGACTTCTGTGCAAGCGCATCATTTCCTGACTCAGGTACTGGCGTTGAATCTTGAATTGATGTTTCAGGGTATCAACGAGGCACGGCGAACGGCTCAGGGGCAGGCCGCCGTGATCCCGGATTTTCTGCTGCGGCATCTCGCCGAGCGCATCGGCTACGAACATATTATCGACAGCCTGATCGAAGAAATCTGGCGAATGCTGAAGCAACGTCCCATTCAGGTAGATACCGTCAAACAGATGGTGACACAAATCGCTGTGTGTCAGGTGAATCCGGATATTGAGTTTCGCAGCAGCGGGCAGGGCGCCGATCGCCTGGTCAGTGCCCTGTTTGGTCCGACAGAAGCCAGCCGGGAGGACCCGGGGCTGGCCATTTATCTCGAACGTCTGGAGCGCATGGATCAGGGGGCACTGCAATCCGAAGCCACCGGTATGTCGCGGGCCATGCACGATACCGGATTGGTGTCGGCCTACCACGTCGTTCTGCTCAGGTACCTGTGTCTACAGGAAGAGTTTGCCCATCTGGTTCACGACGCCATGGGGCTGTCCAGCACCGGGCGGGAATGTCTGATGTGCTACCGCCCGCTGGTAATGGAGCTTATTGATAAGGCTATTCATGCCGAAACCACTCAGGCACTTTATGGCCTGACCCTGATGCTGGAACGCGGTATTCTTTATCAGTCGCCGGTGGCTCCGGCCTTGTGGCGACAACTGTCATTGACCCTGAACCCGGTCGCCCGGGAGCGCATGACGCTGGCCTACGGTGATGCGCAGCCTCCCAATGTGCGTCTGCTCGAAGGTGTGTTATGCATGCTGGGCCTGCCACTGGGTGTAGGGCAGGGCAACAACCCGACATGTCAGTCCGCCAGGGCGCTGTCGATGTGGGCATACAATGATCCCGACTACCTGCTGCAAATGGTGGTCTGGGCTGCGCGCGATGATGAAATCGTCATGCACTTCGAAGGTCAGCCGATCTCGTCGCGAGACAGCCAGGCCGGGCTTGCCTCCGGTCTGGTGCTGGACCTGGACCCTGTGTCGCTCCTGGTGGTACCGCACCTGGACCGGATTTACGCGGAAATGGGTCGCCGCTGCATAGGCCGTGATGAAGATCCGCACCGCTGGATCAACCCGGAATTTCATGGCTGGTGGACAGGCCGCGGTTTTCGCATTGCGGTTGATATCGCGACTGGTCATCTGGCGCAGCTGGACGATTTTCTGCGCTACTTTTACGCGTCGTATCATCCGTATTTTAATGACAACCAACCCGTCATTCATCCCCAACCTGCCGGTATCGCAGTCACTGATACCGCAGGGCGCTTTATCGGCTGGCATGCCATTACCATTCAGCGCGTTGGTCTCGATCCTGACCAGATGATGCGGGTGTATTTCTACAACCCCAACAATGACAGTGGTCAGGACTGGGGCCATGGCGTAGTGGTCAGCACGGCAGGCAATGGCGAGCGCTTTGGCGAAGCATCGTTGCCGTTTGAACAGTTTGCCTCACGCCTGTACATCTTCCACTACGACCCGCTGGAACCGGGTAACCCGCAGACAGTCGAGCAATCCCTGCTCGACGACATTACTGCCATGGTGCATCAGAGCTGGGCCGCCGCACGAATACCGGAAATCTGACATCACAGTGCAACTGACCTGGTGTATCATGGCAGCTTGCCATTGATCTCCGGCCAGCGAAGCAGACAAGGATATCCGGTGCAGAGTCAACACATCGAACACGGCACGGTCCGCTTTAAGCATGCTGCCTGGCTGGCGTTACTGCTGACCGCAATTGTGTTGCTCACTCCCGGTGCCGTGCTGGATGCTGTACAAGTCTTTATTGAGCCGACCCTGAATGCACTGCGTCACTGGAAGAATAGCTGGTGGCCATGGCCGGTACCGGATGCAACGGGCGGCGGTCTCGCCGTCGACAAAATTATCCATGCGTTGCTGTTTGCAGTGTGCGGCGTACTCGCCGCCAGGTCGTGGCGCAATACTTTAAGCCTGGCCTCTATTGCGTTGTTATTAGTACTATTTGGCGCCCTGACAGAAATTGCGCAGACTGCCATTCCCGGCCGGGGCATGAGCCTGGGTGATTTAGTCGCTGATATGGTTGGTGTTTTGGCAGGCATTGGAATATGGCAATGGATTGGCCCCACACGCCAGAGAACCGGGCGCGGAATATCTTGACTCTTCGAGGACTGACATGAAAATTCTCATCACAGGGACTGCGGGATTCATCGGTTCCCACCTGGCACAAAGACTGTTGGCCAGGGGCGACGAAATAGTCGGCCTGGACAGCATTAACGACTACTACGACCCACGCGTCAAATTCGGCCGTCTGCAACGTGCAGGCATCACGGAAGCCGACATCCCGTTCAACACCATGCTGCAATCGAAAACACTGTCAGGATATCGCTTTGTTCGCATGCAACTTGAAGACAGCGCGGCGCTAAACGCCCTGTTCAAGGCAGAGCGGTTCGACGCTGTGTGCAACCTGGCGGCGCAAGCCGGTGTGCGCTACTCACTGGAAAATCCGCGTGCCTATGTTGATGCCAATATCGTCGGCTTTCTTAATATTCTGGAAGCATGTCGGCACCATGATGTGAGCAACCTTTGTTATGCCTCCAGTTCATCGGTGTATGGTCTCAATTCGAGTCTGCCGTTTTCCACGCACGACAATGTGGATCATCCGATCAGCCTGTATGCCGCCAGCAAGAAGTCCAACGAATTGATGGCGCATACCTATTCACATTTGTTTGGTATCCGTACCACAGGCCTGCGCTTCTTTACCGTTTACGGGCCATGGGGACGTCCGGACATGGCGCTTTTTCTGTTCACCAAAGCGGCTCTGGCAGGAGAGCCTATCCAGGTGTTCAACAATGGCAACATGCTGCGTGATTTCACTTACATCGATGATATTGTCGAGGGGCTGGTGCGCGTCATTGACAACCCGGCGAGTGCCAACAGCAACTGGGACTCCGCACAACCGGATCCCGGCTCTTCGTCCGCCCCATTCAAGATCTATAATATTGGCAACAATAACCCGGTAAAACTGATGGATTTCATCGAAGCCATTGAAACCGCCATTGGCAAACCCATCGAAAAAATCATGATGCCGCTTCAGGCCGGTGATGTGCCGGCAACCTTTGCCAATGTCGACGATCTGGTTGAGGACATGGACTACAAACCGGCCACACCGGTACAGCAGGGTATCGACAATTTTGTCACCTGGTACCGCGAATTCTTTAAAATCTGACCTCAGGGAGACCACCATGATTACACTGCATCACCTGCGCATCGGGCGCTCGATTTTTACCGTCTGGCTACTCGAAGAACTGGGCGTTGACTACGAGCTGAAGGTGTATCACCGCAACCCTGAAACCATGCGCGCACCGGATGACCTGAAACAGGTGCACCCGCTGGGGAAATCTCCGGTGATCGACGATGACGGCTTGATAGTCTCCGAAACAGGCGCGATCACATCCTACCTGCTGGAGAAATTTGATCAGGATCACAAATTTTCCCCGCCACGCTCGGATCTGGAACAATGGGCCACGTTTACACGCTGGCTGCATTACCCGGAAGGGTCGGTTTTCACACCTTTGCTGATGCGTATGTTATTGCTGCGCAGCGGCCAGCCACACGAGTTTCTGCAGGGCTTCAGTGACAAAGAGATTGCCTTGCACATGAATCACATCGCTGAGCAACTGGCAGGCAATGAATTCATTTTAGGTGATTCTTTCAGTGCCGCTGATATCGGTATCAGCTATATGATATCGATGGCCAAGCGCCTCGGAGTATCTGCAGACTACCCAACGCTGGAAGCCTATCTTGCACGTAACCAGAGTCGACCCGCATGGATTTCTGCGATCGAGCGGGCGGTTGAGTAAGATGTCCACAACTGACTTTGCCTCACTTCGTCTCAAGCCTGAGCTGTTTTCCAATCTTGAGTCACTGGGCTACGAGCGCATGACACCGATCCAGACCCTGAGTTTGCCGCCAGTGCTTGCCGGCCAGGATGTCATCGGGCAGGGCAAAACCGGCTCAGGCAAGACGGCTGCGTTCGGCCTGGGGCTGTTGCAGAAGCTGGACGTGAAACGTTTTCGCATTCAGACACTGGTGTTGTGCCCGACACGCGAACTGGCGGATCAGGTAGCCGTCGAAATACGCAAACTCGGTCGGGCCATGCACAACGTCAAGGTATTGACCTTATGCGGTGGTGCTGCGATTGGTCCTCAGATTGGTTCTCTGGAGCACGGCGCCCATATTATTGTCGGCACACCGGGCCGTATCGAGGATCATCTGCGCAAGGGCACTCTCAAGCTCGACGATGTGGACACACTGATCCTTGACGAAGCCGATCGCATGCTGGAGATGGGATTTCAGGATTCTCTGGAGGCCATCGTTGCCCATATTCCGGCTTCCAGACAGACCCTGTTGTTCAGCGCCACCTTCGCTGAGGACATGCAGCGTATCGCCAGGCGCATGATGCGGGACCCGGTGATGGTTGAAGTTGAAGCAAGTGAAGAGGTGTCGAGCATCGACCAGCGCTTTTATAAAGTGGGAGCTGATGTCGATCGACTGACTGCGCTGAAGCTGCTATTACAGGAAATCCGACCGGAATCCGCATTGGTGTTTTGTACCACCAAGCGTGATGTCGATGATGTCTGCCAGCAGCTTCAGCGCAGCAATTTCAGCGCCATGGCCTTGCACGGAGACATGGAGCAGCGTGACCGGGACCGGACCCTGATTCTGTTCAGCAACAACAGCATTTCTGTTCTGGTGGCGACCGATGTCGCTGCGCGTGGGCTGGATATCGACGCTCTGGACCTGGTCGTCAACTATCACCCTGCCCGCGACACTGACACCCACATCCACCGCATTGGTCGCACTGGCCGGGCCGGCAGCCAGGGTCTGGCCTGCACACTGTTCGATGAATCCGATGCACATAAAATTGCGCGTCTGGCGCTGCCGGGCGATCCGGTAAAGCATCCGCGGCCCTTGCCCAAACTGACTCTGCTGGATCAGAAAACCCCTTACCCGGCCATGCAAACCTTGCAAATAGACGGCGGCAAAAAACAAAAACTGCGGCCTGGCGATATCGTGGGGGCACTGACCAACGGCGGCGAGGTCAGTTTTGAGCAAATTGGTAAAATCAACGTAACAGACAACAGTGCCTATGTAGCTGTTCACCAGAATATTGCCAAAGTAGCACAGCACAAGCTGAGTGAAGGCAAATTGAAAGGTCGCTCTTTCCGCGTTCGCAAGCTTTGATCATCGTTTCGCTCAGGTGCGACAAATGCTTGGTGGGTGCCGGTTGTTTCGTTACAATCGAGGACTGAAACCACTACGAGCAGAGGTCACGATGATAGATCCGAACAGGTTCCTGGAGCAGTTCATGGGCGGCAATAGCGGCGCTGGGCAAGGAGCTCAAAAACCAGCCTCCAGCGGCGGGGGCTTTGCCAAAGGCGCAGTGGCAGGGGGTGTACTGGGTCTACTGGTTGGCAACAAGAAAGTCAGAAAGATGGGCGGCGGCATGCTGGCCTACGGTGGCGCCGCGGCAGCCGGTGCGATGGCGTTCAAGGCCTACCAGAACTGGCAGCAGGGCAAACAGGTAACAACAGCGCCGGTTGCCACTGAAAACGACATGCAACACGTCGATTCACGCTTTCTGCCACAACAGACACCGCGAACGGCAAGCGGCGGCAGTTTTTCATTGACGTTGATCATGGCGATGATTTCCGCCGCCAAGGCTGATGGCCACATTGACGCCAAGGAACAGACGCATATCTTTGAGCAAGTCGAAAAAATGTCGCTGGATGCGGAGAGCAAAGGCTTTGTTTTTGATGCACTCCGCCAGCCCGCTGACATGGCGCAACTTGCCAGTGGCGTTCAGGGTATCGAACAGGCGGCCGAGGTGTACCTGGTGTCGAGATCCGTACTGGATGTTGACCATCCGGCAGAACGGGCCTATCTGCAGGCCCTGGCTCATCGACTGGACCTGCCAGCAGACCTGGTCGCCCATCTGGACCATCAGGTTACTGGCGAGTAGTCAGTCGTCATCCGTTATCGGTGCAACGAGGCGCCGCGGCCGATGGCATAATAAGTCAGACCGGCGTCACTGACGGTTGTCGGGTCGTACACATTGCGACCGTCGAATATCACTTTGTCAGTCAGGGTTTCCGCCAGCCATTCAAAATTGGCTGCGCGGAAATGTTGCCACTCCGTACATACAATCAACGCATCCGCGCCCACCAGGGCTGCGTCACGGGTGCCTGCCAGGCGCAGATCACTGCGCTGCCCATAGAGGCGCTCAACCTCCTGCATGGCCTCCGGATCATAAGCCTGAATGTTCGCCCCGGCCTGCCACAAAGCTTCCATAATGACCCGACTGGGAGCCTCACGCATATCATCGGTTTTGGGCTTGAATGACAGTCCCCAGATAGCGAAAGTCTTGCCTTTGACGCCCCCCGGGTAATGCTGCCCGATCAGGTCCACCAGGCGCTGTTTCTGCCGGTTGTTAACCGCTTCAACCGCCTGCAGAATGTTCATTTGCATGCCGTGCTCGCGGCCAGTGCGTTCCAGCGCCTGAACATCCTTGGGAAAGCAGGAACCACCGTAACCGATCCCCGGGTAAATGAATTGATACCCGATGCGAGGGTCGGAGCCGATGCCGTGACGAACCTGTTCGATATCAGCACCCAGCAACTCGGCCAGATTGGCAATCTCATTCATGAAGCTGATCTTGGTGGCGAGCATCGCATTGGCCGCATACTTGGTCAGCTCGGCAGCCCGAATATCCATAACAATCATGCGATCCGAATTGCGGTTAAACGGGGCGTACAGCTCTGTCATTTGTTTGCGCACCCGGGCCGAATCCGTGCCGACAATTATCCGGTCCGGTTTCATGAAGTCGTTTATGGCAGCGCCTTCCTTGAGAAACTCCGGATTGGAGGCAACGTCTACCTGTAACGCCGAGCCTCGCGCATCCAGTTGCGCCTGCGCAGCTTCACGCACTTTCCCGGAAGTACCGACCGGCACCGTAGACTTGGTTATGATTGTTTTTGACCCGCTCATCAAGCGCCCGACCTCGGAGGCCACGGCCAACACATACTTGAGATCGGCGGACCCATCGTCATCGGGAGGTGTGCCCACAGCGATGAATATCAGGTCGGCAAAATTAACGGCCTCCGCTGCATCTGAGGTGAAAAGCAGGTTGCCCAGCTTGCTATTCTCCATGACCAGCGTCTCCAGACCTGGTTCATAGATGGGGATAACACCCTGGCGCAGTTTTGCAATTTTGTCTGCATCGACATCCATGCACATCACCTGATGCCCCGAATCTGCCAGACAGGTTCCTGAAACCAGTCCGACGTAACCCGTTCCGAAAATCGTGACCTTCATATTTCCCCTAATCCATGAACAAATGTGATGACGCAAGTCTAGTGCAACAACAATGTCACTGTCATGACATAATCAGCAAAACCACTCACTCGTGGAAAAATGCTCTGATCTGTTCACGCTTGGCCATGGCATCGGCAATACCCAGATCCATGAGCTCCTGACAATAGTCTTTTTCGAACATCAGCAGACTGGCAATCGAGCTGGCATTGGTGTCGCGTATGAACAATCGAATGGAGCGCGGCAGCGAGCTGTAGTGATCTTCCGCAATTCGGTTCAGATCCAGACTCGGTGTGATATCCAGCAGTTCTATCGGGCGTACATCAAGCTGCGCAGAGGGCTGACATTTGGGGATCATGGCGTTGTAGCGACGCAGCACAGCCATATCACTTTCCAGCGTATCCACAAACGCACTGTTCAGAACATGCCCGATAATTTGCGACAGGGAAGGGTGGGTCACCTGATCGCCTTTGGCCGGACGACGTGTGCCGCTGCCACTGACGCCAATAGCGAGGATTTTTTGCGCCCCCATGTGGATCGCCGGACTCAGCGGCGCAAGCTGCCGGATGGCACCGTCACCAAAAAACTCGCGATTGATACGCACGGCAGGAAACAGGGTGGGGATGGCGGTTGAAGCCAACAGGTGCTTGTGTCGCAAATCCGTGCGTATGCCCAGTCGGTGCGGGCGATGCCAGTTGGGGATATCCCGCGTGCTCTGGAAAAATGAAACGGACTCACCACTGGTGTAACCGGAGGCGGTAACGACCAGACTTTCAAGGTGGCCGGCAGCCATATTGCTGTTGATGCGCTCCAGACGCAATACAGCATGCAGCAATGACTCCAACGGCGAGTTGTCCAGCAATGATGCCGGTGTGCGCCGCCGGCGATTGGCCAGAACCGAAAAAACCCAGTTGGAAGCGCTACTGATTAAACCAACAGAATCAAGTTTGTAAACCTGATCACTGCGCATATTGCCCCACACGTACTCCAGCATCCGGATGCCGGTGCGGAACTTGTGCGCCTGCGTGGCGAGGCCAATGGCGTTCAGCGCACCTGCCGATGTACCTGAAATGATGCCAAACGGGTTCGGTGCATCCTTGCCCAGCACGGTTGCGATTCCACGCAGTGCACCCACCTGATAGGCAGCCCGGGCACCTCCGCCGGAGAGCACCAGGGCTTTCTGAGACTGACCTGTGTCGATCGCGTGTGGCGATTGCATGCTGTTGTTTTCCCTGATTAGCGAGCTTTGCCTGAGCGGCAATTCCAGCGTAGAATTCTACCTCGCCAGCGCTCAATTGCCAGCGCCAACAAGGATATGCTGCATGTCTGACAAGAAAGATATTGAGAAACTGGTCATTGCGATATCCTCCCGCGCCCTGTTTGATCTCGATGACAGCCATCGGGTTTATGAAGAGCAGGGCCTGGAAGCCTACCAACAGTATCAGATAGCCCACGAAAGCGAACCCCTGCAACCTGGCGGGGCGTTCAGTCTGGTAAAGAAGCTGTTGCATCTTAACAGGCAGCTGAACACCCAGCGCGTGGAAGTCATTCTGTTGTCCAGAAACAGTGCTGATACCGGCCTGCGTATCTTCAACTCCATCGAGCATTACGGCCTTGCCATCACCCGTGCCGCATTCTCTGGCGGGACCAGCCCCTACCGCTATATCTCGGCCTTTAACAGTCACCTTTTCCTGTCCATGGACGGTGCTGACGTGCGTCATGCACTGGAGCAGGGCGTCGCGGCAGCAACGATTCTGCCATCTGCGACGACGATGGCCAGTGATGACACACTCAAATTTGCCTTTGATGGTGATGCCGTCCTGTTCTCGGACGAAGCCGAGCGCATCTACAAAAGCGAAGGCCTGGAAGCATTTGCCCGCAGTGAAAAACAGTCAGCAAATCAACCATTGTCGGGAGGACCATTCAAGCCCTTTCTGGCCGCCCTGCAACAACTGCAAATGGAGTTTGCGCCCGGTGAATCACCTATAAGAACCTGTCTGGTGACGGCGCGTTCGGCGCCGGCACATGAACGGGTAGTACGGACGCTCAGGGCCTGGAACATCCGTATCGATGAATCTCTGTTCCTGGGCGGCATGGACAAAGGGGTTTTCCTCAAGGCATTTGACGCTGATGTCTTCTTTGATGACCAGGAAGGGCATTGCGACTCGGCACGACATCATGTAGCCACCGGTCACGTCCCTCACGGCGTGGCCAATGAAACACCCGGGCCTGACGCCGGTCACGATGCAAAAACCGGCAATAACCAGGGGAAGGCATGAAGCTTCAACAATTGCGCTATATCTGGGAAGTGTCCCGCCATGGCTTCAGTGTCTCGACCGCAGCACAACGTTTGCATACGTCACAGTCCGGCATGAGCAAACAGATACTGGCACTGGAGGAAGAGCTGGGGCTAAAGATATTTCTGCGCAACGGTAAACATCTGGTGGGGATGACCGAAGCAGGTCAGGCAATTATGAAGACGGCGGGAGAAGTGCTGCAACGCACCGACAATATTCGCCGCATGGCAGCCGAATTTTGTGATGACAGCTCAGGCAGCCTGGTCATCGCCACCACCCATACGCAGAGTCGCTATGTGCTACCACCGGTGATTTCGGCGTTCATCAAGAAGTACCCCGATGTATCTCTGCAGTTGCATCAGGGAACACCCCATCAAATTGCCGAAATGGCGGCCAAGGGCGCAGCAGACTTTGCCATTGCCACCGAAGCCATGGAAAATTTCAGTGACCTGATGATGATGCCGTGTTATCGCTGGAACCGCGCAGTGCTGGTCCCGCGCGGACATCCTCTGGCGACCCTTGAACGTTTGACACTTGCCGATGTCGCCGCGTATCCATTGGTCACTTATGTGATCGGTTTTACCGGCCGCTCGCGACTGGACGATGCGTTTGCTGCCCAGGGTCTCGACCCCCGGGTTGTCTTCACGGCGGTCGATGCAGATGTCATTAAAACCTATGTTCGCCTCGGCCTGGGTGTTGGCATTATTGCCAATATGGCCTATGACGCGCACAGGGACAGTGACCTGATAGCACTCAATGCCAGTGACCTGTTTGATTACAGCGTGACTCGCATCGGATTCAGGCGCGGCACCCTGTTGCGCGCCTACATGATCGACTTCATGCGCATGTTTGCCGGCAATGAGACCGGGCCGGGCGTGGAAGAGGTGATTCAATGTCAGAGTCAGTCAGATATCGACAGGCTGTTTGCCAATACAGTATTGCCGGAACTCAACAGTATGCCTGACATTACTCAATAATATTGATCTTGTGCAATCCGCACTCTTTTGCTGTTGCTTCCTCCCACCACCACCGGCCTTCGCGTTCATGCTGATTGGGACCAATGGGTTTGGTGCAGGGTTCACAGCCGATGCTGACGTAGCCCTGGTCATGAAGAGGGTTGTAGGGCAGATCAAACATGCGGATATAATCCCAGACGTCTTTTGAGCGCCAGTTGGCAAAAGGGTTAAACTTCAGCAAGGTTTTACCTGGCGCGGCAAATGTCGAGTCCACCTGGGCCAGCGCCACATCCGTGCGGGTCGGACTCTGATCCTTGCGTTGACCGGTAATCCAGGCATCAACAGTTGCCAATTGCCGGCGCAACGGCTCGGTTTTACGAATCGAGCAACACTCCTCGTGGCCATCCTGATAGAAACTGAATAAACCCTTGCGCCCGGTTAGCGCCTGAATCGCCGCGGTATCCGGGTAGAGAAAATCCAGATCGAGGCCGTAATCCTGTCGAACCCTGTCAATAAACTGATAGGTTTGAGCGTGCAGGCGCCCGGTATCGAGCGTGAATACCTTGATATTCTTTTTCAGTTTCCAGGCCATCACTACCAGCGCGACATCTTCGGCACCACTGAACGACACTACAACATTGGGGATATCCGCCAGCACCTGCTGCAGAATCTCTTTGGGCTCCATGCGGTTGAATTGTTCATTTATTTCAACGATATTTTGCGCGCTAATCATGCTCTACCTTCGATTCATTGTGGTTCATGGTGCCGGACTCAGGCGGTATTGTAGGGTGCAATAAGGTTGCTTGCACGTTTTTGTCAGGCAACTGCCTTCAGGGTGCTGGTATGTCTGGCGGCGTAACTATAAAATTGCCGCCTTGCGATGACAACGCCGTTGTCTGACAACTGAACTGACATGAACTGACGAGAGGTATTTTGCGTGGAGATCGCCTGTCTTGATCTTGAGGGTGTGTTGATTCCGGAAATCTGGATTGATTTCGCGGAGCGCACAGGTATTGATGAACTGCGGGCTACCACGCGTGATATCCCGGACTATGATGTATTGATGCAGCAACGCTTACGAATTCTGCGCGAGCACAAACTGGGCTTGCCGGATATTCAGGAGGTAATCGCTGGCATGGCGCCGATGCCCGGAGCCCGCGAATTTGTGGACTGGTTACGTGAGCGATTCCAGGTTGTAATATTGTCCGATACCTACTACGAATTTGCCCAGCCCCTGATGCGCCAACTGGGTTTCCCAACGCTGTTCTGCCATCGCCTGGAGTCTGACGAAAGCGGCATGATTGTGAACTACCACCTGCGCCAGAAAGACCCCAAGCGCGAGTCAGTGAAAGCTTTTCACAGTCTTAAATACCGTGTTATCGCGGCCGGAGACTCCTACAACGATACCACCATGTTGTCTGAGGCAGAGGCCGGCATTTTGTTCCGGGCACCGGACAATGTGATCCGGGAATTTCCCCAGTTTCCGGCGGTACATGAATACGAGGAGCTGAAACAGGAGTTTCTCAAGGCCAGCGTACGGACTTTAAGTTTGTAATTACGGGCGCGCGGATACCAGATCCATCAGAGTAGACACCTTGTCATGGGCCTCCTGGTATTCGCGCGACACCTCCGAATCAGCCACAATGCCACCCCCGCCCCAGCAAAATATATGACCTTGCCGGCATAACAACGTCCGTATGCAGATATTGCTGTCCATTTTGCCGCGATAGTCGCAATAGGCGACACTGCCGCAGTAGACGGCACGCGGCAGCGGCTCAAGTTCGGCAATGATCTGCATGGCTCTGATTTTCGGCGCCCCGGTGATAGAGCCACCTGGAAAACAGCGCTTCAGCAATGCCAATGGACTGACATGTAAAGGCAATGTACCGGTGATAGTGCTGATCAGGTGATGCACCTGACTGAAGCTGTGCAATTTGAATAATTCCCGGGTTTGCACGGAACCGGTTTCACAGACAGTGCCCAGATCATTGCGCAACAGATCAACAATCATCAGATTTTCGGCCCGGTCTTTTTCACTGGCCAGCAGCTCGTCACTGAGTTGTCTGTCGATGACCGGGTCTGGTGAGCGTTTGCGCGTACCCTTGATAGGCTGGGTGGTGACCTGACGATCCTGAACGGACACAAAGCGTTCGGGAGATAAACTGAGGATTTGCGTATCACCGGTATTCATAAAGGCGGAAAACGGACTGTGGCTGTGTTGCCGCAGGGTCAGATAGGCTTGCAAAGGGTCGCCACTGAAAGCCCCGACGAAAGGAATTGCAAGATTGGCCTGGTAGCAGTCACCGGCGACGATGTAGGATTTCAGCCGGTCGAAAGCAGCTTCGTATTGAGAGCGGGACAGTTGCGCCTGAAATGATCTGTGCAGATCGAAATCACTGCTCCTTGCTGCGGCGTCTGACTCGGCGTCTGTGCAATGCAGGAGCGGGGGGACAACGTCCTGCAGCACTTGCTGACGAATCACGTCAGGGCACTCAGGCAGTATAAACAATGATGTTGTCATGCTTTGATGATCGACAACAATCGCCCATTGATAGAGACCGCACACGGCAACAGGCACCTGCATCAGGATATCGTGCAGCGCGCCGGAATCATGTTGCGTTGCCTGCGGTGACGCTGCGTCATAACCGAAACAGGCAATGACACCACCACAAAAGGGCAGCTGTGAAAGCTGCGCCATCGTTTTGCTGTCAGGTCGGTCCTGTTGCAACAGCGACTCTGCTTCGGCAAAGATGCACGAAGACGCTGGCATGACCTGCCATGACCTTTGCCCGTCCTGACGCTGCTCCAGAACCGGGCGCCGGGACGTTGCGCGCATACGCAACTGGCGCGAAGGCAAGCCAGTCAGAATGTCGTAGCGGCCTGTTTGCTGATTGCCCAGGCCGCTATCCAGGCAAACGGCATCGGGCAGGGCACCGATACGCCTGATCAGATCATTGCTATCGCGTTGATACGGCAAAGACTGCAACAGGAGTTCTGCCATCAAGGGACTCTATCGACACGCACGGCCACGTCAGCGTTGATGGGAGACGTCGCATCATCGGCCGCGGCACTGACATCTGTGCCATTCTCCACAGTATTGTCGGTGCCATCTAACGTTTCGGGTACCGGCACAGGGATGCGCTGCCAGACGCCCAGCGGCACACGCATGATGTGGCTTCCCGTCAGCCCCGGGACGTTGTCCAGAATCACGTTCACGGAAGCCAGATTCCCGGCAGCGTCACCAGGCAGGATTTCTGCGGCAATAGTGATGCGCGCCGGGTTACTGACCTCCGAGTCATCCGTGCCATCGGTGCCTGCGATAAAAACCAGCTGTTGACCTTCAATAGCCTGGCTTTGCTGTTGCCCCTCGCGGACGCTGGCGTTGGCGTCATTGCCATCGGTGCCAGTCAGTTCAGATGAATACGCAAAATCAACGCCTATGACCAGGCGCCGGGGCAGCACATCGGTGTCGGCAATGATGTCCTGTATCTGCAGCAGATTTGATGCAGTTGTCGCGATAATCAGTTTGTCATCCATTTGCCCGATGCTGCCGCGGGGGTCGAGCACGGGTCGCACACTCTCACGAATTTGGCCGGGGTCACGGTGCATGATCTGAATGATGTCGATGACGGCCCGTTCCCCGGTGCCTTCCTGAGCCACAGAGGCGACTGCGGTCGATAACATAATGGCGCCAACTACCGGCGTTATGAGTCTCAGGGCAAGTGTGCGCAAAAAGCAGGTCATAAAAAGCCTATGTTGAATGTTGTCAGGAGTCCCGGAAAACCATAATGCTGTCGTTGAAACCACCCGTCAGCCAATAATCAGTGAGCCACGATTGTACAAGGTCAGCAATAACTGTGCTGCCTCTTCATCGGCATTACAGGCCGCCACCACGTCAGGGTCCAGCGCTTCAGTATAACCGGGCGCGCTCAGTGCCTGCAGCAAGGTGAGCAGACGCCAGTTACAGTGATAACACTCACCGTCGACAAACAGCTCGGCATGCGAGCTATCCAGCGCATAGGCATAACGGGAGCCCGGCACCTTGAATACTTCCGCACCAGCGTCGAGCGCTGCGCGCAATGAAATTATATCGCTAATGTCGGCATGGTTATGGTCATGACCATCCTCATGCTCACAGCAGGAAGGTGCATCCTCCGTGGCGTATTTTGGCGTTGTCATGGTTTTGCCAAACCACTGCCGCATCAGCTCTGGCCGGTCAATCATGCCCATAACCAGCTCGCGCAGGTGCCGGACAACTTCCGGAGATATTTCACCCGGGTGCAAAGGTATGCCTGGTTTAACATCAACAAAGCGTTGATCTTCTGTCAGATCATCGAGTATTTCGTCTGCCAGTCCACTGGCAATGTCGGCATGCGACGGCGCACGAAACCCCACGGAATAGGTCATGCTGTTGCCAATTGCCACGCCGTAGTGTGACACACCCGGCGGCAGGTAGAGAATGTCGCCGGGGTTTACAATCCATTCCTGTTCCGCCTGAAAATCCTGCAGCAGGCGCAATCCACTTTCATCACGGCGTGGCGTCATGCTGTTGCACATGGCACCCGTTTGCCAGCGTTTCTGACCCATGCCCTGAATCAGAAACACGTCATAGTAATCAAAGTGAGGCCCGACATTGCCACCGTCGGTGGCATAACTGACCATCACATCATCGATACGCCAGGACGGAATGAAATCAAAATCCGCCAACAGGGCGCTGACCTCATCCGTCCAGTGATCAACTGCCTGCACCAGCAGGCTGTAATGCGTCTGCGGCAGGGACTCAAATTCGGCTTCGGTGAACGGACCGGTGCGCAACTGCCACGAGTCCTGCGCAGAATTGACCTGGATCAGTCGCGATTCCACTTCCTGTTCACATGCCAGGCCAGCAAGTTCTTCCGGCGTTATGGGATCAACAAAAGGCAGCTCTCCGGCCCGAATCAGCAATGGTTTCTTTTGCCAGTAATCACGCAAAAACAGCTGCCGGTCAAATTCGGCAGGCAATACAGATTCAATCACGAACGTTCCTCGTTAAAACTCCGGGCTGTCGGTAACGTTGGCCCGGTGTCACACAATGCGGTCTGAGTGCAAACAGGTTTGATCAGACAGCTTTGGTAAAATGGTTGTGGATAAATGATTTTGTTAAATCGCCTTGGCCTGCGCTACCGCATTACCGATATAGTTTTCCGGACGCAATGCACGCAGCTCCCGACGTGCGGCTTCCGGTATATCAAGACTGTCGATAAACGTACTCAGCACTTCCGCGTTGATGGTCTGGCCACGGGTCAGCTCTTTAAGTTTTTCGTAAGGTTTCTCCACACCATATCGTCGCATCACGGTCTGGATAGGCTCGGCCAGTATTTCCCAACTGTTATCCAGATCGTCGCGCAGCCGCTGCGGGTTCAGGCTAAGTTTGCTCAGCCCTTTCAGGGTCGCGTGATAAGCGATCAGGCTGTGAGCAAAGCCGGTGCCGACGCTGCGTAAGACGGTAGAGTCGGTAAGATCGCGCTGCCAGCGCGAGATAGGCAGTTTTTCCGCCAGGTGCTGCATGATGGCATTGGCAATACCCAGATTACCTTCGGAGTTCTCAAAATCGATCGGGTTGACCTTGTGCGGCATGGTGGAAGAACCCACTTCGCCGGCGACGGTACGTTGCTTGAAATAGCCCAGGGAAATGTATCCCCATATGTCACGATCCAGGTCGATCAGAATGGTATTGAAACGGCAGCAGGCGGCGAACATTTCCGCAATATAATCATGCGGCTCGATCTGGGTTGTGTACGGATTCCAGTCGAGGCCAAGTTTTTCCACAAAACTTTTCGCATTGGCCTGCCAGTCGATATCAGGGTAGGCCGACAAATGCGCATTGTAGTTGCCCACCGCGCCATTGATCTTGCCCATCACCGGGCTGTCGGCCAGTTGCGACAGTTGCCGTTGCATCCGGTACACCACATTGGCCAGCTCCTTGCCCACAGTTGTGGGTGAGGCGGTTTGACCATGGGTACGTGACAGCATCGGCTGCTCTGCTGTGTCATGGGCCAGTTCGCGCAAGCGATCAAGTAACTGATGCATGACCGGCAACATAACCAGGTCGCGACCATCACGCAGCATCAAGGCATAGGACAGGTTGTTGATGTCTTCCGAGGTGCAGGCGAAATGCACGAATTCGACTTGCTGTTTCAGGTCAGGATGGTCAGCAATCTTTTCCTTGATGAAATACTCAACAGCCTTGACGTCATGATTGGTGGTACTTTCAATCGTCTTGACACGCGCGGCATCGGTTTCGGAAAAATTCTTGATAATGCTTTCCAGCAATTCATTGCCGGCGTCACTGATGGCAGGCGCTTCGCTGATGCCCGGATGTGCCGCCAGTTGCTGCAACCAGCGAATCTCGACAATAACGCGATAGCGAATCAGGGCATATTCGCTGAAGTAGGCGGCCAGAGCCTCGGTTTTGCCGCGGTAGCGACCATCGACTGGGGATATGGCAGTGAGAGTTGATATGCTCATGAGCCTTGATGATTCCTTGCTTGGATGATTGTGATTTAGTTCTGTGCGGCCTAGCTGATCAGCTTGCGTCGGATGCCGCTCAGGGTTTCGCGGATGCGTTTCTTGTAGAAAAACAGGTGCCAGCGTCGACCACCCAACTGGTGCCACAAAAACGCCGAACGGATACCGGCCAGCAACAGGGCGCGTATCTGATCAGCAACGACATGGTCACGCAGATGCTCGGGATTACCGGCGACATGAATGCGGAAACTCAGTTTGCTGATGGTATCCTGGTAGAGTCTGGCAAGCGCCGAACAGTCGGCATGCAGGGCCTGAATGGGCATATCTTCGGGCATCAGTTCAGCGCCGGGGTCGTCCGGAAGCAGGCTGTGTAATCGCTCGCCTATTGCGGCCTGCATGGCTTTTTCGCCCGACAGTCGTTGTTGCAGGACCAACATGCCCAGCATGTATCGCACCACTTCGGCGTTTTCTTTCAGGCCCGCACTGTCAAAACTCTGCTGCAGGGTTTTGATACCTTGATTGAGGTCTGCGATATCAGGATACAGCTGTTGCACGGAATCGGGATTCATCAGGTACACCGGCCGCAGACAGGCCCGCATGGTATGACGGGAGACACTGCCCTCGGTTGCCAGTTCGTGAACCAGTACCGCGCACTGGGCGACGGCGGCCAGCGCGATATTGCGGTATTCCCAATCGGAAAATTCAGCGGTAATACTGCTCAATGACGCCCCCTCCCAAACAGATTTCACCCTGGTAAAACACAATGGCCTGGCCAGGAGTCACCGCACGTTGCGGCTTGTCAAACGTTACCCGGACGTCGTCGTCCTTCGCATTTGCCCCCGGTTCCAGCTCGACCAGACAGTCCTGGTCGGCCTGCCGATAACGGATCTTGGCGGTGCAGCGAAGCGGCAATTCGGGTGCCCGGTGATTAATCCAGGCGACCTGGCTGGCCTGCAGCGCAGAAGAGAACAGGGCAGGGTGCTCACTGCCCTGGGCAACAATCAGACGATTGCGTGTGAGATCTTTACCCACGACATACCAGGGCGCATCATCGTGCGCTCTGAGCCCACCGATGCCAAGTCCCTGACGCTGTCCGTAAGTATGATACATCAGTCCGTGATGCTTGCCGATGATCTCACCGTCGACTGTCTCGATATCTCCGGGCTGAGCCGGCAGATACTTCTGCAAAAAGTCCTTGAATTTGCGTTCGCCGATAAAACAGATTCCGGTGCTGTCTTTTTTGGTGCTGGTAACAAATCCGTGTTCCGATGCCAGTGCACGGACGTCGGGTTTTTCCAGATGTCCGACCGGAAACAGGCTGCGGGCCAGACAATCCTCACTCACCGCGCACAGGAAATAACTTTGATCCTTGTTGTTATCCAGCCCCTTCAACAATCGTGTTTCACCGTTTTCATGGAGGCGTCGCACGTAATGTCCGGTGGCAATATAGTCGGCCCCCAACACCAGAGCATAGTCCAGAAAGGCTTTGAACTTGATTTCCCGATTACACAGAATGTCCGGGTTGGGCGTTCGTCCGGCCTGGTATTCCGCCAGAAAGTGGGCAAAAACCCCGTCCCAGTACTCCGCTGCGAAATTGGCAGTATGCAGCACTATGCCCAGACGATCACACACAGCCTGGGCATCAGCAAGATCCGCTTTGGCGGTGCAGTATTCGGTATCGTCATCTTCTTCCCAGTTCTTCATGAACAGGCCTTCGACCTGATAGCCCTGCTGCAACAGCAGCAGGGCGGCTACAGACGAGTCTACGCCACCGGACATGCCAACAATAACCCGGGTGTCACTGTGCTGTGTGCTGGTTGCGTTGCTCATGTCGCGCTCAGATCCCTGACCAGGCTCAGCGGATAGACCTGACCGCGCAGATAGTCTTCAATAACCACAACCACGGCAGGGCTGCGCAACTGCGCCTGCTGTGCCTGTAAATCGGGCAGGCTGAACCAGTGGGTGCGAATGATGTCACTATCCAGGTCGCGGTCAGCCTCGTGGCGGAGCGCTCGTGCGGCGAAACAATTACGGATATAACAGATTCCATTGGCGGCTGATACGGTCTGGTAAACCCCGATAAATCCGGTCAACTCAACGTGCCACGCGGTTTCTTCCAGCGCTTCACGGACGGCTGCCTGTGCCAGCGATTCGTTAGCCTCCAGATGCCCGGCAGGCTGATTGAACACCACGCGCCCGTCGCTGACTTCTTCAACGATCAGAAATTGCGGCGTTGCAGTCGGGTCAGTGCGTGGTTTTTCAACCACAACGGCGACTGTCTGGTGGGGGTACCAACTCATACGGGCTCTTTTCAGCGTATCCAAAACAGGTTTTGAGGTTTGCACCCGGTGCCATTATGATGCCCGGGCGGGGTCATCAACAGGGCGGGGATTGTACCGGAAAACACCGGAAAATGCCTCCACTTCGTGACCAATAAGGGTGATAATGGCCGCGTTTTTAATAAACCGTAAACAGGGAAGACGATGACTGAATTAACACATCTGGATGCGCAGGGTAACGCCCGCATGGTCGATGTCGGTGGCAAGGCGGTGACATCCCGCATTGCGCTTGCCGCTGCTGAGGTGACGATGGCAGCCGACACGCTGGCGCTGATTGCCGGCCGCGGACACAAAAAGGGCGACGTACTCGCGGTGGCCCGCATCGCAGGTATTCAGGCGGCCAAGAAATGTTCCGACCTGATCCCTTTGTGCCATCCCTTGATGCTGACATCAGTGACCGTGGATTTTGAGTTGGACACGACCGGCAATCGAGTGCTTATCCATGCCAGTTGCGCACTTGATGGCAAGACAGGCGTTGAGATGGAAGCGCTGACAGCGGTGTCGGTGGCCGCACTGACCATATACGATATGTGTAAGGCAGTAGACAAGAACATGGTCATCAGCAATATCCGCGTGCTTGAGAAAAAAGGCGGAAAATCAGGTGATTATCAGAGAAAGGCAGACTAAACATTATGCTTAGCATTCACTATTTTGCCAGTGTGCGGGAAGCACTTGGCCGCGACAGCGAAACCATCGAACAGGCAGCGCAGATCAGTACCGTGGCCGACCTGATTGCCATGCTGAGCGCGCGCGGCGGCGCATGGCCGTTGCTGGAAGATCGCAACCGGATACTTGTCGCGGTCAATCAGGCGGTTGCTGACCGTGATCAGACACTGACAGGGAATGAAGAGATTGCGTTCTTCCCGCCGATGACAGGGGGCTGACAATGGCCACCATGATACGTGTAGATGTGCAGCCGCAGGACTTTGATCTGGCAACGGAGTATGCCTCGGTCCGGGACAAGGCAGACAATCCCGGCGCGGTAACAATTTTCAGCGGCCTGGTGCGTGAGCTGCAGGACAGCGGCAGTGCAGAACAGAGCCTGACACTGGAGCACTACCCGGGCATGACAGAAAAGGCCTTGCAGGACATTGCCGAACAGGCCGCGGATCGCTGGCCGCTGTCTGTGTGTCGCATTATTCATCGCGTGGGAACACTGCAGCCGGGGGATCAGATAGTCCTGGTAGCGACAGCCAGCTCGCACCGGGAAGCAGCGTTTGAGGCGGCTCATTTCATCATGGACTATCTCAAGACGTCGGCGCCGTTCTGGAAGAAGCAGGTCACCGGGACGCAGAATTTCTGGGTCGACAGCCGGACCTCTGATCATGAGGCCGCGGCGCGCTGGCAAAACAAACAGGGCGCGGAATAGCCGATGTCATTGCCACCAGCGTGGGGGCAGGGTGAGGATCCGGTAATCACCCGGCTGCAGATCCCCAAGCTGCCAGTCGCCGATACTCTGACGGATCAGGCGCAAGGTCGGGCAACCGACGGCTGCTGTCATCCTGCGAACCTGCCGATTGCGTCCTTCGTACAAGGTTAGCGCCAGCCAGGATGTTGGAATCAGTTTGCGTTCACGGATGGGTGGCATGCGCGACCAGATTTGCGCATTAACCTCAGGGTCCGACAAGATTTGGGCCCCTGCCGGACGACTGCGCCCATCCTTTAGCTTTACCCCCTGCTGCAGCCTCTGTAGTGCCTCATCTGACACCAGACCTTCGACCTGGGACCAATAGATCTTGCCAAGTTTGTGTTTTGGGTTGCTGATTCGTTGCTGGGTTTCGCCGCAATCGGTCAGCAGCAACAGACCTTCGGAATCCTTGTCCAGTCGTCCCGCCGGATAAAACCCGGGCGCCTGCAGATAGTGGGCGAGGGTTTCCTCGGGCGCAGCACCGGTGAATTGCGACAGCACATTGAATGGTTTATTGAACAGTATGAGTTGCGGCATGTGGCGTATTATAGCTGAATTGGACGTCCTGCATGCACGCCGCTCTTGCAACACCCCGGACAGAATGCAAAACGGCGATAACCACTGTATCTGGTTACCGCCGCCCCTGACGCCGCTATCAGCATCATTAATGCTGCCGTTAGACCCTGAAGCTCAGGCTTGCTGTTGCTGTTCAGCGGGCCTGATATTGGTTGCGTGCAATCCTTTGGGTCCCTGCAGAGTTTCGAATTCAACGGGCTGTCCCGCTTTGAGTGTTTTGTAGCCGTCCATTCCGATAGCTGAATAGTGTGCGAACAGGTCGCTACCACCGTCATCCGGCAGAATGAAACCAAAACCCTTTGCGTTGTTAAACCACTTTACTTGCCCCGTAGCCATTGTAATACTCCGTTCTACGTATAATTTTATTTTAATTGTCGTACACGTCGGGTTCTTTGACCCAAGTGTTATCCTTAACGGTTTTTGCCGTCCCTGTCAAAGCGTATTATTCACCATTTTTGTCTAATTGCAACAGGTTGTAATCACGCAGTACACTAAAGTGGCTTGTGATAACCTGCAACCGTCCCCATATAACACACACGTTAGCCGTGAATTGGTAGTAAACACTATGTCCGACGAGAAGTTTAATAAGCCGGATGATGGCCGCGAAGGCGATCTGGCGACCGCCGCCAGTAAACCCAAACTGGCCAAACCACCGCTGTACAAAGTCCTCATTTTCAATGATGACTACACACCCATGGACTTTGTCGTGGTTATTCTGGTTGAGTTTTTCCATATGCCGACAGAAAAAGCCACTCAGATCATGCTCAAGATCCACACCGAAGGGAAAGCCGTGTGTGGCGTATTCAGCAGGGATGTCGCAGAAACCAAAGCACAGCAGGTCAATGATTTTTCGCGAGAGAACAATCAGCCTTTGCTGTGTCACGTTGAGGTTGATCAGTGAGTTCAGTTGGGCTTATGCTGATTATCAGGCGTTCGTTGATTGTATCGCCGGGGAGAACTAAGCGATGTTAAGTCGGGATTTGGAAGTAACCCTGAACAGTGCTTTTTCCAGCGCTCGTGGCAGGCGTCATGAATACATGACCGTTGAGCATTTACTACTGGCCTTGCTCGATAATGATGTGGCAGTCGATGTGCTGTTGCACTGCGGCGCAGATCTTGCCCGCTTGCGGGCCAATCTGGTGGATTATATCGACAGCACTACACCCGTGGTGCCGGACGAAGAAACCGAGCGCGAAACGCAACCGACACTGGGCTTCCAGCGCGTGCTGCAGCGTGCCGTATTCCATGTGCAGTCTTCCGGTCGCCAGGAGGTCAGCGGCGCCAACGTGCTGGTGGCTATCTTTAGCGAACAGGAAAGTCAGGCTGTGTATCTGCTCGGCCAACAGGACATCGCGCGCCTGGATGTAGTGAACTACATCAGCCATGGTATCAGCCGCCATGCGGCCGGCGACGGCAGTGCGGGAGAGGGCGCCCAGGAAGGCCAGCAGCAGGAAGGTATTGACGGCGACGAAGACCATGCCGGATCTGCCAGCGCGCTGGAAACCTATGCCACCAACCTCAACGAAATGGCGCGCCAGGGTAAAATTGACCCGCTGATCGGACGCGAAAAGGAAGTGACCCGCGTTATCCAGGTGTTGTGCCGTCGGCGCAAGAACAACCCGTTGCTGGTCGGTGAATCCGGCGTCGGCAAGACTGCGGTTATCGAGGGCCTGGCGCGTCTGATCGTGGAAGATCAGGTGCCGGATATATTAAAAGGCAGTGTCATCTATTCGCTGGACCTGGGTGCGCTGCTGGCTGGCACCAAGTACCGTGGTGATTTCGAAAAACGCTTCAAGACCTTGCTGGCTGAGCTGAAGAAGAAGCCTGAGTCCGTGCTTTTTATTGATGAAATTCACACCATCATTGGTGCCGGCGCGGCTTCCGGGGGTGTCATGGATGCCTCCAACCTGCTCAAACCTATCCTCACGTCAGGCGATTTGCGTTGCGTCGGATCGACCACGTATCAGGAATATCGCGGTATCTTTGAGAAAGATCGCGCCTTATCGCGTCGTTTCCAGAAAATTGATGTGGAAGAGCCTGATGTCGAAACCACCTATAAGATTCTCAAAGGCCTGAAGTCACGCTTTGAAGAGCATCATAAATTGCGTTACAGCGATAATGCGTTGCGCGCCGCCTCGGAGCTGGCAGGTCGTTATATCAATGACAGGTTCATGCCAGACAAGGCCATCGATGTCATTGACGAAGCCGGTGCATGGCAACGCCTGTTGCCCGAAAGCCGCCGCAAGAAACTGATTCAGGCGACGGACATGGAAAAGGTGGTGGCCTCCATCGCCCGAATTCCGCCGCAACATGTCACCAGCTCCGACGTGGAGAATCTGAAAACCCTGGAAGCCAACCTGAAAATGGTCGTGTTTGGCCAGGATGAAGCCATCGGTTCACTGGCGACAGCCATCAAACTGTCGCGTGCCGGCCTGAACACCCCGGACAAACCCATTGGTTCCTATCTGTTCTCGGGGCCGACGGGTGTCGGTAAAACCGAGGTCAGTCGTCAGCTTGCCCGCATCATGGGCATTGAACTGCTGCGCTTTGATATGTCGGAATATATGGAGCGTCATACAGTGTCGCGCCTGATCGGGGCGCCACCTGGTTACGTCGGCTTTGATCAGGGCGGCCTGCTGACCGAGGCGGTCAATAAACATCCGCATTGTGTATTGCTGCTCGATGAGATCGAAAAAGCGCATCCGGACGTGTTTAATATTCTGCTTCAGGTTATGGATCATGGCACGCTGACCGATAACAACGGGCGTAAAGCGGATTTCCGTAATGTCATCCTGATCATGACCACCAACGCCGGCGCGCAGGAGATGTCGCGAGCGTCCATTGGTTTCACGCACCAGGATCACAGCACTGACGGTATGGAAGTCATCAAAAAGAGCTTCACCCCGGAATTCCGCAACCGGCTTGATGCGGTGGTGCAATTCGGTCCGCTTAACGTGGAAACCATCCGTACAGTGGTGGACAAGTTCCTGGTTGAACTGCAGGTACAGCTCGACAGTAAGAAAGTGACATTGCACGTGGACGAAAGTGCGCGCGAGTGGTTTGCCGAGCACGGTTACAGTCCGGCTATGGGCGCACGCCCCATGGGCCGTCTGATTCAGGAAAAACTGAAGAAGGCACTGGCCGAGGAAATTCTGTTTGGCCGACTGAGCAACGGCGGTGAAGCTATGGTCTCCATCCGCAACAACGAGGTCGAGCTGGAGATTCGCAGCAAGGCGGAGAAAGCGGAAGGTAAGGAGCTGAGTTCAGCGGATAGCTGAACTCGCTGATGCCCGGTTCAGTCGAGAGTCGGCTGAACCAGCGTCAGTCACGGCCTGGCTGGCACTACCGTGGGGAATTAGCGGGCGCGATAGGTGATACGGCCCTTGGTCAGGTCGTATGGTGTCAGTTCCACTTTTACCATGTCGCCGGTAAGAATACGGATGTAGTTCTTACGCATTTTGCCGGAGATGTGTGCGGTCACAATATGACCGTTTTCCAGTTTTACACGGAACATGGTGTTGGGAAGGGTGTCTACCACTTCGCCTTCCATCTCTATCTGGTCTTCTTTAGCCATCTAAAAGAATATCTCACTGCGAAAAATAAGCGCGTATTTTGCCTGATATACGCTAATTTGGCAAAGCATTAGTGTTTTTTCAGCACGTTATTGTCAAATGTCCACTGTCCTGGTTGCGTTTCATCGTCACGCCAGCGTTGCAAAACGTCCTGGAATTCAGCTCGCGACATTTCGCACGCACCCAGGCTTTGCAAGTGATCAGTGGGCATCTGGCAATCAATCAGGGCAAACTCCCATTGCTGCAATTGCCTGGCCAGCGCCACAAAAGCGATTTTTGAGGTACTGGCCGCCAGACTGAACATGGATTCACCAAAAAACAGTTTCCCCATCGCGATACCGTACAGACCACCGACCAGCCGATCAGCCTGCCAGACCTCAACTGAATGGGCATGTCCCAGACGATGCAACTCCCTATAGGCAGCCTGCATTTCCTCTGTGATCCAGGTGCCTTCCCGGTCAGCGCGCAGGCCCGCGCAATGGCCGATGACATCGGCAAACGCGGTATCCATGGTAATACGATAACGATCCTGTCGGATCAGCTTGGCCAGACTGCGCGAGACATGAACAGCATCGGGTGGCAATACCATACGGGGATCCGGTGACCACCACAAAATCGGGCTGTCATCGTCATACCATGGAAAAATGCCGCGCGCATAGGCCGCCAGCAGGCGATCCGGACGCAGATCACCGCCGGCGGCAAGCAGCCCCGGCGGATCGTCGAAGGCCTGGTCAACGGGCGGGAAGTGCAGGCTGTCCGTACCTAACCAGGTGATGGTTTTCATGTAAAGCCGATGCCGATAAAGGGACGTTTACTGATCCAGAAACTTCTCGGCATCAAGCGCCGCCATACAACCGAAGCCGGCCGAGGTGATCGCCTGCCGATAGACGTGGTCTGCAATATCACCGGCTGCAAAAACACCGGCAACACTGGTCTGCGTCGCATTGCCGTCAGTGCCACTGTGAATCTTCAGGTAGCCGTCTTTCATGTCGAGCTGGCCATCAAAGATGTCCGAGTTGGGCTTGTGCCCGATCGCGATAAAAACACCGTCCACGGTCAGACTTTGTGTCGAGCCGTCCTTGGTGCCGACGATATCAATACCGGTCACGCCCATATCATCGCCTTTGACTTCACTCAGCGTGTGATCCCAGACGATCGTGATGTTTTCGCGCGCAAACAGCTTGTCTTGCAGAATTTTTTCAGCGCGCAGGCTGTCGCGGCGGTGCACCAGTGTCACCTGGGACGCGATATTGGACAGATACAACGCTTCCTCCACCGCGGTGTTACCACCACCGATGACCGCAACCGGCTTGTTGCGATAGAAAAAACCGTCGCAGGTCGCGCAGGCACTGACGCCTTTGCCCATGAATGCTGATTCCGAGGGCAGGCCCAGGTACTGTGCTGACGCGCCAGTGGCAATGATCAGAGCGTCGCAGCTGAACACACCGCTGTCGCCGTGCAGGATGAAGGGACGCTGCCCCAGCTCGACCTTGTTGATGTGGTCAAACACAACCTGTGTATTGAAGCGCTCGGCATGCTCTTTCATGCGCTCCATCAACGCCGGCCCTTGCAGGCCCTCGACATCGCCTGGCCAGTTGTCGACATCTGTTGTGGTGGTCAACTGCCCGCCCTGAACGATCCCGGTAATCAACACCGGATTGAGATTGGCGCGGGCGGCGTAAACAGCGGCAGTGTATCCGGCCGGACCGGACCCCAGGATTATCAGGCGATGGTGTGCAGGTGCGCTCATAGATTGATGTTTCCCCGTGCAAGCGTAAAACGTGACAAATGGATGCGCAGACGCCTTCAGTGGCGACGCAAGCGCGGCATTATACAATCAATAGCGGCGGGGTGCTTGATTATCAAGCTGTGATCAGGGATACAGTCAAGGCCTGGCGCAATGTGATATTCTCAACATCAGGTGTCCAGCGGCTCAGGGTCAACCATCGGGCAGGATTGACTGTCATGCGGAACGCCATTGTTTGACTGACCGCTCAAATCCATTATGATAGCGCTCACTTACCTTGAAAAAGATTTAGATTAACTACGCAGGCGACTGATAAATTTTGAAAAATGCGTCGAAACAAAAAGCGGTAACGGATGACCGGCTACGAAGCCTGTCGCAACGTATCATGCGTGAAGGGGCATTGATCAGCGCGTTTTTGCTGGGTGTGGTGCTGTTGGTGGCGCTGCTCAGCTACTCACCGCAGGATCCTGGTTTCACCACCACCGGTTCCGGTGATCCGGTAGAAAATGCCATCGGTAATATGGGCGCATGGCTGGCCGATGTACTCCTGCACATGTTCGGCTATTTCGCCTATATTTTCCCGCTGGCGCTTGGCTTCAAGGTGTTCACCCTGTTCCGGGACTCCGCCCGTGATCGTGAATTTTCCTGGATGGTGGTATCGCTCAAGGCCATGGGCATTGTGCTACTGGTGATCGGTGCCTGTACGCTCGCGACCCTGCATTTCTCTATTCCCGAGGACAGCACCTGGCCTGCCGGCGGACTTATCGGCTCCGCCATGGCTGATGCCAGCGTGCCCGTTCTGGCCGTGTTCGGCAGCACGCTGGTGTACCTGAGCATTTTCCTGTTTGGTCTCACCGTCACCTTTGAAATCTCCTGGCTGAAAGTGGTGGACCGCATTGGCTATCTGACCATGAATGGCGCCACGCTGGCGACCGAGGCACTACGCGCATGGCAGGAAAAGCGCGCAGAGGACACCAAAGTGCGCCAGGGTGTGGAAAAACGCAAAAAAGCGCTGGATGTGCGTATCGAGAAAGACAAGAAGCGCACACCGCCGCGCATTGAGCCGGTGATCAGCACCCCTCCACAACGCAGTCAACGGGTCGAAAAAGAGCGGCAAACCAAGTTGTTCACGGATAGCGCACCGGGTGATCTGCCTGCCGTCAGTCTGCTGGACGAGCACAAGAACCCCGGCAATAAAGGTTACTCAACCGAGTCACTGGAAGCCATGTCCAAACTCCTGGAGCTCAAGCTGCAGGACTTTGGCATCGAAATCGAAGTCACCGCAGTCAACCCGGGGCCGGTCATTACCCGCTTTGAAGTGCAGCCTGCGCCCGGCATCAAGGCCAGCCGCATTACCGGCCTGGGTCGGGATCTGGCGCGTTCACTGGCCGTGGTCAGCGTCCGGGTGGTCGAAGTCATCCCGGGCAAAACCGTTATCGGCATAGAGATCCCCAATGAACATCGCGAAATGATCATGCTCAGCCAGGTGCTGGCATCGCCTGAGTTCGACAAGGCGCAATCGGCGCTGAGTATGGCGCTGGGACACGATATTGTCGGCAAACCGGTGATTGTGGACCTGGCCAAGATGCCGCATTTGCTGGTGGCAGGGACCACCGGCTCGGGCAAATCGGTGGGTATCAACGCCATGATCCTGAGCCTGTTGTACAAGTCCACACCCGAACACGTCCGCATGATCATGATCGATCCGAAAATGCTGGAACTGTCTGTGTACGATGGTATTCCGCATCTGTTGACGCCGGTGGTAACGGACATGAAGGACGCTGCCAACGCCTTGCGCTGGAGTGTTGCGGAGATGGAACGGCGTTACAAACTGATGTCAGCATTGGGTGTGCGCAACCTGGCCGGCTATAACAAGAAGGTACAGGACGCGATCAAGGCAGGTGAGCCCATCATCGATCCCATCTGGCGCCCGGACCCGATGGCATTGCAGGACGATCAGGAAGCCCCTCCGCTGGAAGAGTTGCCCAACATTGTTGTGGTGGTCGATGAGCTTGCCGACATGATGATGGTGGTGGGCAAAAAAGTTGAGGAACTCATCGCCCGCATCGCACAAAAGGCGCGTGCCGCCGGTATTCACCTTATTCTTGCCACCCAGCGCCCCTCGGTGGATGTACTGACCGGTCTGATCAAAGCCAATATCCCCACGCGGTTGTCATTCATGGTGCAGTCCAAGGTCGACTCGCGCACGATTCTGGGTGAAGGCGGCGCCGAGCAGTTGCTGGGCAATGGTGACATGCTGTTTCTGCCGCCCGGTGGTGGCATCGCCAAACGTGTTCATGGTGCCTTTGTCAGCGATGAGGAAGTACATCGGGTGGTGGCAGACTGGAAGTCACGCGGTGAACCTGTATATATCGAGGAAATCACCCAGGGCGTTGAAGAGCGCGATATGAACATGGGCGGTGGTGGCAGCAGTGACGGCGCCGAGGAAGATGATGCGCTTTACGATGAGGCTGTCGCTTTCGTCTGTGAATCACGCAAGGCGTCGATTTCTGCGGTGCAACGCAAACTGCGTATCGGTTATAACCGTGCCGCCCGAATGATTGAAGCCATGGAGGCGGCCGGTGTGGTTACGGAAATGGGCACCAATGGCAGCCGGGAGGTGCTGGCACCACCGCCGCCGCGTTAAGCCCCGGTTAACCCGATTGCGCTTAGACTTACCGAAACTCAATGTGAAAAGGACTGCCAGTGAAACCCTATCTTCTGTTCTGTGTGCTCAGCCTCAGTCTGGCGGCGACCCCGACCTTGCTGGCGCCGCGCGCCAGTGCTGCGGCGCAAGAGACAGTGACTGCAGTCGAGCGCCTGTCTGGCCTGCTTGCTGATCTGAATACATTGCGTGCCGATGTCAGACAGCTCATTACCGAGTCCAGCGGCGGCGTGCTGGAAGAAAGTGACATTCTGTTCATGCTCAAGCGGCCTCACGGTTTCTATTGGGAAACCCAGGCACCTTTCCCGGAGCTCATTGTCACCGATGGCGCCACCTTGTGGAATTACCAGCCCGACTTGCTGCAGTTGACCATTGAAGACTGGAACCCCGATGAATCAGAGCTGGCGGCGCAACTGCTGGGCGGTGAAACCGACGCTATCGCTGACCAGTACAGCATCGACGCGGTGCCGGTGTCCGACAATGACTGGGAGTTTGTGTTGCGTCCGCTGGATCCGGGCAGTCTTTATGAGCGCGTAATGCTGTATTTCGTGGACGGCCTGCTGGAATCCATCCTGCTGATTAATACCAATGGGCAACGCACCCTGTGGGAGTTCTATAACCGGCAGGTCAATGAACCCATCGAAGACACTGTGTTCACTTTCGAAGCACCTGAAGATGACTTTCTGGATGTCATCGACAACCGTTCGCCAGACACTGATGAAACAGACCAGCTTTGACGACATGACCAGTGCCACGGCGGAAGCAGAACAGGCACCGCTGCAGTCCCAGCCCTTGGCCGCCCGCATGCGCCCGCGCTCGCTGGATGAGTATATCGGGCAATCACATATTCTGGGCCCCGGTAAACCGCTGCGGGAGGCAATCAGTCGCGGTCTGCCGCATTCAATGATCCTGTGGGGCCCGCCGGGTACCGGTAAAACGACATTGGCACGTATGGTGGCGATCGCCAGCGACGCCAGTTTTGAAAGCATTTCCGCGGTGCTGTCCGGCGTCAAGGAAATACGGGCCGCCGTCGAACGCGCCAAACAGCGCAAACAGTACAACGGGCAGGCCACCATCCTGTTCGTGGATGAGGTACACCGCTTCAATAAGAGCCAGCAGGATGCATTTCTGCCACATATTGAAGACGGCACGCTGATATTTGTCGGCGCCACCACCGAAAATCCCTCGTTTGAACTCAACAATGCACTTTTGTCGCGTGCACGCGTTTATGTCCTGAAAAGCCTGACTGATGCGGAACTGATGGAAGTACTGACGCAGGCCTGTGAAGACCCCCTCCGGGGACTCGGGCAGCGTCAGTTGCAGCTTGATGCCAACGCTCTGGACCGCCTGGCAGCGGCCGCTGACGGCGACGCCCGAAAATCTCTCAACCTGCTGGAGATTGCTGCCGATCTGGTGGCCGATGGTGAAGCTATCGGCGATGACATTCTGGAGCAGGTGTTGTTTGGCAGTCCGCGTCGCTTTGACAAGGGTGGCGACCTGTTCTACGACCAGATATCAGCCCTGCACAAGGCGGTGCGTGGCTCTTCGCCGGATGCAGCGCTGTACTGGTTAATACGCATGCTGGATGGCGGCTGTGACCCTTTGTACGTTGCCCGCCGGGTTGTGCGCATGGCCAGTGAAGATATTGGCAATGCCGATCCGCGCTGCCTGCAGATGGCCCTGTCGGCGTGGGATGCGCTGACCCGCCTGGGCAGCCCGGAAGGTGAACTGGTGCTCGCTCATGCGGTCATTTATCTGGCATGTGCGCCCAAGAGTAATGCGGTGTATATGGCCTTCAATGCCGCCAGGGCCGATGTCGCCCGCCAGCCCTCGCACGAAGTACCGCTGCACTTGCGCAACGCCGCTACCGCCCTGATGAAAGATCTGGCATATGGCGCCGAGTATCGCTACGCGCACGACGAAGAGGGTGCCTACGCCGCCGGCGAGAACTACTTCCCCGACGCACTGAAGGACACGCGTTATTATCATCCGGGCGACAATGGCCTTGAACAAAAAATCAGCGAGAAACTGCAGTGGCTGCGACAGCGCGACGCCGCCAGTCCGGTTAAACGCTATCCGGCTAAAGATGCCGGAGGCAAGGCGTGATGACTTACCTGGCCATCGCCCTGGGTGGCGCCATTGGCGCGATGTCGCGATACGGACTGATGAACCTTGTCGCCGGCGCGTTGGGCAACCGGCTGCCATGGGGCACGTTGTTGGTCAACATCAGCGGATCTTTGCTGATTGGCGTGCTCTATGTACTGATCAGCGAAAAATTGCTGCTGTCCAGTGAAGCGAGAGCATTGCTCATCGTCGGTTTTCTGGGTGCCTTCACCACGTTTTCGACCTTCTCACTGGATACCGTACTGCTGATTCAGCAGGGCTGGCTGGCACAGGCTGTCGCTTACATGCTGGCCAGCGTCATGATTTGTGTGCTGGCAACGTGGCTTGGCATGGCACTCGCGCGCCTGCTGGCGTAAAATTGCCCGCAATTGTCTACCTAAACCGAATAAGGACGTCAACGCCATGCTAGATCCACGCCTGTTAAAAACCGATCCCGATCATCTGGTCGCTGCCCTGGCCAAGCGCGGTGTGTCCGTCGATCTGAGTCAGTTTCTGGCACTGGACGAGCAGCGCAAGCGCCTGCAGCAGGAAACCGAGCAACTGCAGAATGAGCGCAACACCCGGGCCAAAACTATCGGCAAAGCCAAGGCCGCCGGCGAAGACGTGGCTCCGTTGCTGGCCGAAGTCAGTGGCCTGGGTGACAAACTGGATGCCGCCAAAACCGCGCTGGCGGATGTGCAGCAAGCTTTCAATGACGCCTGGATACAGTTACCCAACCTGCCGCAGGAATGCGTGCCGGCTGGCAAGGACGAAAAGGACAATGTCGAGCTGCGCCGCTGGGGTACACCAACAGCGATGAACTTCAAGCCGCGTGATCACGTAGAGCTGGGTGAGCATGAAGCCACTACTGGCCTGGCCATGGACTTTGCCGCTGCCACCAAATTGACCGGCAGCCGCTTTGTGGTAATGCGTGGTCGCATGGCGCGCCTGCACCGCGCGCTGATTCAGTTCATGCTGGATCAGCACACCCAGCAGCACGGTTACGAAGAAGTCTATGTGCCGTATATCGTCAATAGCGATTCGCTGATGGGTACCGGCCAGTTGCCCAAGTTTGCCGAGGATCTGTTTCATCTGGAAGGAGAGCAGGATTATTACCTGATCCCGACCGCAGAAGTACCGGTCACCAACCTGGTACGTGACGAGATTATCGCGGCAGAAAAAATGCCGCTGAAACTGGTTTGTCATACGCCCTGTTTCCGCAGCGAAGCCGGCAGCTATGGTCGCGATACCCGCGGCATGATCCGTCAGCACCAGTTTGAAAAAGTGGAACTGGTACAAATGGTTCGGCCACAGGACTCCGATGCCGCGCTGGAAGAACTGACCGGCCACGCTGAGCGCATTCTGCAATTACTGGAGCTGCCTTACCGCACCATGCAACTGTGTGGCGGCGACATGGGCGCCAGTGCTGCGCGCACGCTGGACCTTGAGGTCTGGCTGCCGTCACAGGACTGTTATCGCGAAATTTCTTCCTGCAGCACATTCGAAGATTACCAGGCACGCCGCATGCAGGCGCGCTGGCGTAATCCGGAAACCGGCAAACCAGAGCTGCTGCATACCCTGAATGGCTCCGGTCTGGCCATCGGTCGCACTCTGGTGGCGATCATGGAGAATTACCAACAGGAAGACGGTACTGTGCACATACCTGCCGTGTTGGTGCCATACATGGGTGGCGTCACTACTCTGTAGAACGCAACCTGACACAGACTTGCAGCAAAGCAACACAGGACAGGACAACAGGTCATGGATTATCTTCCGGTCTTTATGAACGTGCGCGGCCAGCGCTGTCTGTTGGTCGGAGCAGGCGAGGTGGCCAGTCGCAAGGCTGCCTTGCTGGTGCGCACCGGTGCCACACTGATTGTGGTCGCCCCCTGGGTCAGTGACGCCGTTCGTGAACTGGTAAAAGAACACGGCGGCGAAATTCACGAACGCGGATTTGCAGATGGCGACCTGGATGATGTGGTACTCGCCGTTGCCGCCACCGACAATGACGACGTTAACAAACGCGTGTCGGTGCTGGCCCGTGAACGCAAACTGCCTGTTAATGTCGTTGACCAGACCGAGCTGTGCAGTTTCATTGTGCCGGCCATTGTTGATCGCTCCCCGGTCGTGGTGGCGATTTCTACCGGTGGCAGTTCTCCGGTACTGACCCGGCAGCTCAAGGAAAAAATCGACATTATGCTGCCAGCGGCATACGGTCGGCTGGCTTTTGTGCTGGGCACTCTGCGTGAGCGTGTCAAACAGGGCGTCCGGGACTTCGCTCGGCGCACGCGATTCTGGGAAAAACTGTTAGCCGGGCCCATGCCCGAACTGATGCTGGCAGGCCGTGAGCAGGAAGCCATGCAGTTGTTTGAGGCCAGCCTGGCAGACGCTGATAATCAAAGCCTGCAGGGCGAAGTCTACCTCGTCGGCGCAGGCCCCGGCGACCCGGATTTGTTAACACTCAAAGCCTTGCGCCTGATGTATGCCGCCGATGTGGTGTTGTACGACCGGCTGGTGTCACCCGAGATCATGAAACGTGTGCGGCCGGACGCTGAACGTATCTTTGTGGGTAAAGAGGCCAAGCATCATCCGGTGCCGCAGGAGCAGATCAATGAGTTGCTGGTGCGTCTGACGCGTGAGGGCAAAAAGGTGCTGCGCCTGAAAGGTGGTGATCCGTTTATTTTCGGCCGCGGCGGCGAAGAGATTGATAAGCTTGCCGCTGCCGGCTTGCCGTTTCAGGTGGTGCCTGGTGTCACAGCAGCATCGGGCTGTGCCGCCTACGCTGGCATTCCACTGACGCATCGGGACTATTCACAGTCGGTGCGTTTTGTCACCGGCCATATGAAAAACAATTTACCCGACCTGGACTGGCCGGTGCTGGCCAGGGAAGAGCAGACCCTGGTGATTTACATGGGTCTGATTACTCTGGCAGTGATTTGTGAACAACTTCAGGCCTATGGCATGAGCAGTGCGATGCCAGTAGGGATCGTGGAGCAGGGCACCTTGCCACAACAGCGTGTTGTCACCGGCACCCTGCAGGACATTGCGGAAAAGGTTGAAGCAGCGCAGTTAAAAGCACCCGCCATTATCATCATCGGGCAAGTGGTCAAACTGCATCGTCAGTTATCATGGTTTAACCCCGACGCCGGGGAGATAGGCTCGACTGCCCAGAAAAGCCAAAAACCTGAAGAGCGGTGATTGTTCTGTCCCCGGTGCTGAATTGCCGGGGCCAGGTCCTTGCTAAACCAGCGAACCAGCCGAGGTGTACGCAGTGGGTCACGAACACGATGACATGTCTCCCGAATCGAAGGACAAGCGCGTTGCCATCGCCATCTGGGCCAATGCCATTCTGACCCTGGCGCAGATCGCGGGCGGCATCTTTGCCGGCAGCCTGGCTCTGATCGCCGACGCCCTGCACAACTTTTCAGATATGGCGTCACTGGTTATCGCATTCGCTGCCCGGAAAATCTCGCGCCGTCCCGCTGACGCCAGTATGACCTTTGGCTACAAGCGAATTGAGGTGGTTGCGGCCCTCATCAACTACACGACCCTGATCATTGTCGGTTTCTACCTGATCTATGAAGGCGGAATGCGGCTCATTGATCCGCCACAAATCAAAGGCTGGTGGGTCGTCTGGCTGGGCGCTATTGCATTGGCCGTCGATACACTCACAGCCTTGCTCACGTACTCAATGCAGAAAGACAGCGTCAACATTCGCGCGCTGTTCCTGCACAATCTTTCCGATGCACTCGCGTCCGTCGCCGTAATCACCGGCGGTGCTCTTATTCTGCTCTACGACCTGCGCTGGGTCGATCCTGCCATCACCATCGGCATTGCAGGCTATATTCTCTACCTGGGCCTGACAGAAATCGGGGGAACCATCAAAACACTGATGCTGGGCAGTCCCTTGAATATTGATACCGATGCCGTCATTCTGGCGCTGAAGGGAATCGACGGCGTTATTGATGTTCATCATGTGCATTGTTGGCAGATGGATGAGCATGAGGCCTCGCTGGACGCCCATGTGGTCATCGACACCGGCGCCTGGGATCAGTTTGAGGATATCAAGCACAGAATAAAGATGGTTTTGCAGGCGGACTTCGCTATACGTCACTCGACACTGGAATTTGAACACCCGGACCACAGGCACCGCGATGCCGAGATTTATGGACACGGATAAATAGCACTTGCGGAGCTAAAAAATACTGCAACTAAAACAGATTAGCAGCAGCGGCGTAGCTGTCATCTAAGCTGACGGGGAATTCACCCTGGCAGATGCTGACGAGGCTTGAACATAACCCTATGCGTCAAACTCTGGAGCAACAACAGGTCTGGTTCTATCTGGTTGCCATTTTACTTGGCATGACCATCGGCTGGGCCTTGCCGGCGCAGACCCGATATTGGGAGCTGCTACTCTGGCCTGTGCTTGGTTGTTTGCTGTACACCACGTTTACCCAGATACCATTGCCCCATCTGCCATCAGCATTTCGCGACCGACGTTTCCTGATCGCCTTGCTGACGGGTAATTTTATCCTGATGCCGCTGGTGGTTGGCGCGCTGCTGCTGTTATTGCCGGATGACGCTGCGATCCGTCTCGGCGTACTCCTGGTACTGACGGTGCCCTGCACGGACTGGTTTATCAGTTTCACTCACCTTGGTGGCGGCGACAGTGTCAAAGCCATCGCCGCGACACCGGTGCTGCTACTCGCGCAGCTGGTCCTGCTGCCTTTCTATATCTGGCTTTTTATGGGTGACCAGGTACTTGAACTGGCAATCAGCAGCTATATGCTGCCGGCATTCATCGGCCTGATAGTCACGCCACTGATATTGGCCTGGTTAACCGAGTGGTTTTCGCAACGGCAACAGGCGGCCAGGAAACTGGTTACATTGGCAGGTTTGCTGCCTGTGCCATTGTTGACCCTGGTGGTATTTCTGATCGCGGGTTCGCAGGTTAGCGTGGTGCTCGCGTATGGCGCTCATCTGTGGTCAGTGTTGCTGGTCTTTGTACTTTTCCTGGTCACTGCCGCCTTTACTGGCAGGTGGCTAAGTGCGCAATTCAGGCTCAGTGTGCCTGTCGGGCGAACGCTGACCTACAGCCTGGGCACGCGCAACTCATTTGTCATGCTGCCACTGGCGCTGTCATTGCCGGAGGCCTGGCACCTGGCAGTTGTGGTCATAGTATTGCAGTCACTGGTCGAATTGTTTGGCATGATCGTCTACCTGCGCTGGTTACCGCGACTGATCCGGGCTAACGATTGAGTTCGACGCCGTATCTAGCGCACGTCGCAAGCCGGGCAGATAGATCAACAGGAAGATCGCGCGCAGGCATACGTAGGTGACAAACGACAACCACAAACCATGGATGCCAGCGACAAGGATCGCCAGCAAGCTCAGCGGCAAGAATATTGCTGTACCGAACATGGCCGCATTACGCATTTCGCGTGTACGCGTGGTACCGATGAATATACCGTCAAGCTGGAACGCTACCACCGCCAACAGCACATAAAGCGATGCCCACGGCAATACCTGAGACACCTGATACCTGACCTGTTCATGTGCACTCAATAACTGTGCTGCGTAGTCGCCACCAAACAGAATTATCGCCGCCAGCACTGCAGCAGACGCCAGCGCCAGTTCACTGCTTTTGCGCACGGCATCATCGAAACGCTGCACATTGTTGGCGCCGGCGGCCTCGCCCACAAGCGCCTCAGTCACATAAGCATAGGCGTCGAGGAAAAACGCTGAAAAGGAAATCAATTGTAATAAAATATGATTGGCGGCCAATACATCATCCCCGAACTGCGCACTTTGCCGCACAAACCAGGCGAAACTGAACACCAGTAACAGCGTGCGGATCATGATGTGGCTGTTGACGCTTAACGTGTGTCGCAGCCGGACCCAGTCACGCAGACGGGGTAAGGGAATGAAGGCTTCTGCATCGACATGACGCTGACGCAGAATTCGCAGCACCAGAAACAGGCCGAGACCGACACTGCTCCATTCTGCCACCACAGTACCCAACGCTATGCCTTCAACACCCATGCCGAGAACGCCGGCAAACCAGATGTCCAGAGCGATATTCACACCATTCAGGAATACCTGTACCAGTAGCAGGGTTTTACTGTGACCCAGACCAATCAGACATCCCATCAGCGCGAACAGCGCCAAAGCCGCGGGAGCGCCCCAGATGCGGATGGCGATATAGCCTTGTGTCAGCACATCGACGCTGTCACTGCCGTTCATCAGGGACAGCGATACAGCGCTGATGGGGGCCTGCAGGACAATCAGCGTCAGACCTAAAGCAACCGCCAGCAGTAGTGCCCGCCATAGCACGGTACGCACTTCGGCTTCGTCTCCGGCACCCACGGCCTGCGCGGTGAAGCCGGTTGTGCCCATACGCAGAAAACCAAAACCCCAATAGACAAAACTGAAGATGATAGCGCCGAACGCGATCGCACCCAGTGCTGATAGCGAACCGGTATTACCAATGACGGCAGTGTCGGACAAGCCGAGCAGGGGGACGGAGGCATTGGCCAGCATGACCGGCCAGGCACGACGCAGAATCTCACTACGTCGCAGGGACGTCACCGGAGTAGTTCCGGTATTACTCATCATCACCGGATTCAGCGGCCAGACGACGTTCTTCAGCTTCCTGGGCCTCGGCACGGGCGTGCTCAATGACCATCAGGATTTCATCAATATTGGCATTTTCCGCGCGACGCTCAAACTGGCCGGTCAATACCACACCTGGACGTAGCCGTCCGCGCTCATACAGATCCCAGATTTCCGGGCCGTAGTAGGTATTGAGCAGCTCGGGAGCGAAACGACCAAAATAGCGTGTCATGTTCTCAACATCACGGATCAGCATGGACGCCGCGTTGTTATTACCGGCGGCATTGACTGCCTGGGGTAAATCAATGATTACCGGACCATCATCCGCCAGCAAAACGTTGAATTCAGACAGATCACCGTGAATAAGTCCGGCGCTCAGCATTTTCACCACATCATCCATAATACGCGCGTGGTGGAGCAGAGCCTGTTCATGTGTCAACTCGACATCATTAAGCCGCGGTGCGACATCTCCTTCAGCATCGACAATCATATCCATCAGCAACACACCATCGACAAAACCATGCGTTCTGGGAACACGCACATTTGCCAGGTGCAGCCGGCGCAAGGCATCGACTTCCGCATTTAGCCAGGCTTCTTCATGGCCGCGCTGACCATATTTGCTGCGGCGGCCCATAGCGCGGGCATCGCGGCTGTTGCGCACCTTGCGGCCCTCCTGATAGGTCGCCGCCTGCTTGAAACTGCGGTTATTGGCTTCCTTGTAGATTTTGGCGCAGCGCAGCTTGGAGCCGCATCGCACAACATAAACCTGTGCTTCCTTGCCGCTCATCAACTGACTGACGACCTCGTCAATCAGGCCGTCATCCATCAATGGCTGTAATCGTGCTGGCGTTTTCATGACAGGATCCGACTCATTCTAGTGTAAACCCGGCAGCACAAGTTGCTGCGCGCACACCAACAACCCATTGTTGTCACCATAAACATACTGACCCGGCACAAATGTGATGCCGGCAAAACTGACCTCAACATTCAATTCGCCGACACCTTTACGCACGCTTTTTAAGGGATGTACGCCCAATGCCTGCACACCCAGATCAAGCTGGCTGATGGCGTTAACGTCGCGGATACAGCCATATACGATGACGCCTTCCCAGCCATGATCGACTGCCGACTCGGCAATCATGTCACCCAGCATGGCGCGACGCATGGAACCGGCACCATCCACCACCAGCACTTTACCCACACCCGATTTACCAAGCTGCTCCCTGACCAGAGAGTTGTCCTCGCAGGCTTTCACAGTGACGATTTCACCACCGAACGCCTCGCGACCACCAAAGTTGATAAACATGGCTTCGGCAACCTTGACCTGATCGGGGAAATGATCACACAGTTCGGGCAGCAAATCGTGTATTGAATCCTTCATTGATGACTCCTGTTAGCTGAGTTGCGCCGGGTCTATCAGCCCGTATTGCTGGTGCAGAATGTCGATGATTTCGGCTTTGGGGTTATCGGGCAGCCGGATTTTCTGATCGGTTATCTTTTCGGCCATACCAACGTAGGTTGCTGACACCTGCATCAGGGCATCGAGCGGCAGGGCATTGTCGCGGGCCAGAGCAATGCGCTCCGGCATACGATTTTTATTCAGCAGAATATCTGGATCGGGGAAATACTGCAGCAGGAACTGCCGGAAAGCCTCCTTCGATTGCTCCACAATCCGGCCGTTGCGATACGCCGGGCCATCCCAGATCCGCGATGAGTCCGGCGTGCCGACCTCATCCATGTAAATCAGTTTCTCGACACCCGTCTGATCACTGACGTAACCAAATTCGAATTTGGTATCCACAAACACCTGGTCCAGCTTCGTCAGTGATTGACTGATAACCGCAAAACCATCACGCAGCAGTTTCTCATATTGGGAAACATCATCTGCCGAGCGAAAGTTGAAGGCGGCATAATTGTCGAGTATGTCCTGACGGCTGATATTGACGTCGTCAGCCTCCGGCACGCCTGGTATGCCTCGCAGAATGCCTTTGGTGGAAGGCGTCATCAGCAATTCCGGCAAGCGCTGGTCCTTGTGCAGGTTATCGGGCAGGGTGATACCGCAGAATTCGCGTTCACCGTTACTGTAAGCTCGCCACATGGAGCCGGTGATGTACTGGCGACAGATTGCCTCAATCATCACGGGGCGGGCTTTTTGTACAATCCATACGAAGGGGTGGGGAATATCCAGAATATGACTGTCAGCCAGACCCTCTTTGCGGAAAAGCTCAAACCAGTGGCTGGCGATGGCGTTCAGCGCCGCGCCTTTACCCGGTACACCGGCCATGCCGCCCTCAGCGTGCCAGACACAATCGAATGCTGACAGCCGGTCGCTGATTACCATGATGGCCAGCGGCGCATCCGGCAGGACCGGGTAATTGCGCTCACGAATCAGCCGGGCGCTGTCTTCTTCCGTCAACCAGTATACCGAGCGCACTTTGCCGCTATGAACCGCTTGCCGGGTCCGGATGGGGAGGTCGTTGTTGACCGCTAGAACACTGTCGGCAGGACGCATATAAAAGATGACCTTGATAAGAATTGATGTTCAGCCTGCAAGGCGCGAAGCATAACAGATTCAGTCACACTAGGCATAAACCAACGCATGCATCAGAAGCAATTCGCCGGGCGGGGCAGACCAGCCAGGCGGCTGATTGTTAACGCCGGCTTGCCGCCAAACAGTGTCATCAGATACAGGCTTTTACCTTTCTCTGCGCCCAGATGCTGGCCGGTGTATTTTACCAGAGCCCGGGTGGCCGGCGAGAGACCGAACTCCTGATAGAACTGCCGAACCAGATTGATGACATCCCAGTGTGCCGGTGTCAGCGTCATGCCTTCCTGATGTGCAAGCGCGGCAGCAACCTCAATGTCCCAGTCACTCAGGCGGGCCAGATAGCCGTCCTTATCCAGCGCAACATGACGTCCATGAGGCAGCGTAAGAGCGGGCCTACCCATAAGAAATACTGTTCCTGTGCTCACAGACCAGCGCAACAAAGCTGGCAGCATCGGCCTGCTGAATCTCAGTTCCGGCAGTCGTCAGACTGCGTGCGATCAGATCCCCGGCCAAGGCAAAGCAGCTAACGTCGGTGCCGGAAATCCGCTCGCCCAGTATCGACAGGTTGACGGCCAGCACGCCGTCTTCTATCAGGATGATACTGTCACCTGGCGCGACCAGCGACAGGCATCTTTGCAGCGCATCGGTACGAAACGGGCTTTTGCTGACAATATGCAGGGTGCTCACAGGCTGAATACCATATCCGAGTCCGCAATCAGTGATCTGATCTCATCACTGTTGCAGGGTTGCGCCGGTATCAACAGTTGCCGTGACTGCAGCCCGCGCGCCTGCAATGATTCCGTATCCAGATAAATCCTGTCAACGCCGTACAGGTCCAGCGCGGGCAGAGCGGCACTGACGTTTTTGGCACCAAGCTGTGCCGAATCCTGGTCGGACAATAGCTGATACACGCCATCATCCAGAAAGATGTACTGAATTTTTTGTTCAAACACGGCTGCTGACAGCACCATATCAAGCAGGGCTTTGGCTTTGCTGCTGCCGTAAGGGCCACTGCGGGCGAGAAAGGTCAGGGTTTTCATGATGCTCTAGACTCCGAAACTGACAACGCGGTCCGAGTGCAGACAGGCGTCAACCCACTGGCCCAGGCCGGAGATTTCGAAGGACGGCTCCAGACTGGCTGCGTTTTTTTCATATCGCGCAGCCTCGTCCGTGTTCAGAACCCCACGCTTCAATGCCGAAGCCACACAAACCACGGCATCCAGCCTATGGTCCCGGATCAGGGTTGCCCATGCCGCGTTCAGGTCACGCTCGTCCTGTGGCCACACGGCCAGTGCGTGGGCGTTGTGTACACCATCTTCGTAAAAAAACAGACGATAGATCTGATGCCCGGCATCCAGTGCGGCCTGGCAGAACGTCAGCGCCGTTTGTGCACCCTGACTGGTTCCGGGCGCGGCATGAATGACCAAGCTGATAATCACCTTATTTGTCCTTTGAGTCCTGATAGAGTCGCAATACCGCCATTATGCCGCAAACTGCCCGCCGGAAACAAAAAAGCCCCGGACGATGCCGGGGCTTTTTTGGGCAATGCTGACTGACGAAGGTTTACTCTTCGCCGCCAAACGCCGTCAGCAGGTTCAGCAGGCTGATGAAGATATTGTATAACGACACATACAGCGTGACCGTAGCCAGAATGTAATTGCGCTCGCCACCGTTGATGATCGCACCCGTCTGCATCAGGATTGCTGCACTGGAGAACAGCATGAACGCAGCTGACAACGCCAGTTGCAGCGCAGGAATCTGCAGAAACAGATTGGCGATAAATGCCGCTACGATAACCAGAAAACCGGCCATCATGAAGCCGCTGAGGAAGGAGAAGTCCTTGCGCGACACCAGAGCATAGCCGGAAAGGCCAAAGAATATGAATGCGGTGCCGCCCAGCGCTGTCATTACCAGCTGGCTACCATTTGAGGTCGCCATGTAATAACTGAGAATCGGTCCCAGAGTGTAACCCATGAAACCGGTGAGGGCGAACACAGCTAGCAGACCCCAGGCGCTGTTCGCCAGCTTGTGGGTAGCGAACAACAGACCATAAAAGCCGATCAGCATCACAAAGATGTTGACGGGTGCTGCGTTGCTGGCCATGGCTAAGCTTGCAGTCAAGGCGCTGAATGCCAGCGTTAATGCCAGTAACAGATAGGTGTTCTTGAGAACCTTGTTAACTACAACCGCAGACTCGCCGGTCCGCGTGGCATTGACTTGGTACTGACTCATACAGGTAAACCTCCGGCTAAACATCCAGTAACACCCGGATGGGTGTTACATCTTCTGTGATAAAGATCGGTAACGTCACCGTAATCTTTCAAGCCATAATCATACCGGTCAGCCCGGCGAAATCAATGAATATCGGACGAAGATGCGCCGGTTGTCGCCAGCCTGGCAATCAATAGTTGACTGATGACAAAATTATAGTAACATGCCGCTTCGCGCTGCGGAGGGGTGGCAGAGCGGTTGAATGCACCGGTCTTGAAAACCGGCGTAGGCTAATAACCTACCCAGGGTTCGAATCCCTGCCCCTCCGCCATTTATCGAAGTCTCCGGCAGTCATGCCACCCCCAACTCTAATAGAATCCCCAACCGTTCGAAGCGGGCAGGGATGTGAACCCGTTACAGGGTTCGACAACTTGTGCAGCAAGTTGAGACGAGCGCGTCAGCGCGAAGCCCGAAGGGTTTAACAGCCCAAAAGGCTGTTAAATCAATCCTGCCCCTCCGCCATTTATCGAAGTCTCTGGCAGTCATGCCAACCCCAACTCCAATAGAATCCCCAACCGTTCGAAGCGGGCAGGGATGTGAACCCGTTACAGGGTTCGACAACTTGCATAGCAAGTTGAGACGAGCGCGCCAGCGCGAAGCCCGAAGGGTTTAACAGCCCAAAAAGCTGTTAAATCAATCCTGCCCCTCCGCCATTTATCGAAGTCTCCGGCAGTCATGCCAACGCCAAGCCGTCTGAGCTTGCGATGCTCCCTGACAAGACCTCACAAAGGGCAGTATCTCGTACTGAACCCGCCAGCCCCCATCAGCTTCCGGCCTTCAATGCAGATATGCGCCAGATATGGGATACTCAACGTTATATTCACCGGGAACGAGCAGGCACTATCTGTTATGGCAAATCAGCAATCATGGCTCTGGATCAAAGATCATCTTGAAGAAATAGCCACCGCAGGCATGACCGCATTCTTTACCGCACTGATGTTCCGTGTCGGCCTGGGTATGTTGTTCTCCATTGTGATGGGGCTGGTGTTGGCCTATTCAATTCGTATACTGCTGTTGAAGACGGTGCGCCAATCCATATTTCGCCGCCTGGCCGGATCCGGCACAAAGCCCGATCCGGCCCGGACTGACAGCAATGATCGACTGTAGTCGCCTGATGGCTTGCCCGTCGCTGATGCCGTTTACACCGGCAAGCCAGGCAATAAAATAATGATGTGCACAGGCACTGGCTGTCCGCCGGGCTTGATGCTGGAACCTATACGACAAATGCTATGAGGAAGTAACGTGGCCAAGACAGCAACTGAGGAACGTATCAAACGCCTGAAATCCCATCTTGAGCAGGAGAACCCATCACTGGCCGAAGTGGTGGAATATTTCCAGGAACTTGATGCGGTGGCTCGCAAACTGGGCTTCATGAATGCTGATGACTCCTACGCAATACAGATTGCCTGGTGGCCGGTCGTGGCCGTGCTGGGGACATTCTCCGCAGGCAAATCCACCTTCCTGAATGAGTATCTCGGACAGTCCCTGCAACGCACCGGCAATCAGGCGGTGGACGACAAGTTTACCGTCATCAGCTACGGCAGTAATGAAGAACCCAAGCAATTGCCCGGCTTGGCGCTGGACAGCGATCCGCGCTTTCCCTTTTATCAGATCAGCCAGGAGATTGAGTCCGGTGCCGAAGGCGAAGGCAAGCGGATCGACTCCTACCTGCAGCTGAAAACCTGCAATGCGGATGTGTTAAAAGGAAAAATCCTGATTGACTCGCCAGGATTTGATGCCGACAAACAGCGCAATGCGACCCTGCTGATTACCGATCACATCATGGGTCTGTCCGATCTGGTGCTGGTATTCTTTGATGCCCGTCATCCCGAACCAGGCGCCATGACAGACACGCTGGAGCATCTGGTGGCCAACACCATCAACCGTCAGGACTCCGACAAATTCCTCTATATCCTCAATCAGATTGATAATACGGTGCGCGAGGATAATCCGGAAGAAGTTGTAGCCGCCTGGCAACGGGCAATGGCACAGTCCGGCCTGACCGCCGGACGTTTCTACCGTATTTATTCAGAATCTGCGGCAGCACCCATTGCGGATCAACAGATTCTCGATCGAATGCGAGCAAAGCGAGACGAAGACCTCGGTGACATCAAAAGCCGGATAGAGCAACTGGACGTCGACCGGGCTTATCGCATCACAGGTCTGCTTGAGCAGAGCGGCAAACATCTGCGTGATGTGTTGATCCCCGAATTGATCGACGCCCGTCGGTTGTGGTTCAAGCGCGCGCGCAGGTTAAACGGTGTGGTGTTCGCTGCCATCATCATTGGGTTTGCGTACTGGAGCCTGAGCTCGGACACCTGGGATGGTTTCATGTTCACACCGATGGCGGGTCTCGCGCCAGCGCTGCAACTACTGGCGGGTGGCACCGTGGTTGTGGTGTTGGGCATTCTTTACGCATACCTTCGTCAGCTGGCAGGACGTTCGGTATTGCGTAAGCTGCAGCGCGACGGTCGTCCGGGCAAAGACGGTAAACGGCTGTCGATGGCATTTGAGAGGAACCTTGAGTCCTGGTCAAAACATATGTCTGCGGAACATCCGCATGGCTGGTCCGGCCGCACACAACGCAAGCTGGACAAACTGATTGCCAGCGCCGATATTCTGGTACAGAAGCTCAATGACCGCTTTACCCGCCCATCCGGGAGTGACACCAAGGAACAGTAACCATGCATGCCGTGCCAGATACACCTTTCTCCCGGGTTCAGGAGAACGATAGACGGGTTGTTTTGTCTGCACTGGCACGGAAACTGACGATGCCTGTCCTGCTGGTGATCGGGCTCGCATTCAGCCTTCTAACAACTGCCGCAGAACAGGGGCACGCAAACGAGCCTGAGTATGGCCCTGATCAGGATTTTGATCGCTCTGATTTTGGTCATACCACCCATCCTGTGTGGAGCTCGTTGACTGCCTTTGAACTGAGAACGCTGGCTAATAACTCAGATGCCGTTCGTCGTGAAAATGACGCTGCCACACGTCTGGCTCTGTACCTCCTGGCTTCCGGTGACGTCAGGAGCGATACCGAATTTGCCTACTATCGCGCACTTTTCGACCGCGGCGTGTCTCGCCTGGAGTCACGCCTGGCGGGGATCACTGGTGCTGCGGAAAAAGGTGAGCTGCTGCTACATGGTATGCACGAATATTTCTTTGCCGACATGGAAGGCGCCGATGCAGACATCCTGGCCGCCTACGATGCCGCGCAAAGCCGGTTGACCCGGGTACTTTCGCATGGGGTGTATAACTGCATCAGCTCCTCCCTGTTGTATATTGTCCTTGCCGAGCACTTCGGCTTGCAGGCCAGCGGTGTGCTGCTGCCGTCGCATGCATTTGTCCAACTGCACCTGCCGGATGGAGACCTGGTAGAGGTGGAAACCACTGCGATCAATGGTTACGGCCTGATTCACGACGCAGAGTTCTATAATAATGATGACAATGACTGGTTCGTTGCACGCGATCTGGAGGTGCCGACATACGAGGATTACCTGGCCCGGCAGATCGTGACAGCGAGAGAGCTTGGCCTGGAGAATATGTGGCATCAGCATACCGGGGCAGAGCGAATGAGTTACCGTGATCGTATGCGACTTGCCGAAATACACAGTTACCTGCGACCAGATAACCATGCAGCACAAAAGAACCGGCTGATCTATTATACCCGTGAACTGCAGTATCTTTCCGCGCAAAACGAAATGCACACGCTGACGCGAATGTTTCAGCATCTCGCACCCTACCTGCAGGCCATGGAGGCGTTGGCAACAGGCACAGCTGAAGCGGATGCCGAATTCCGCAGTCTCCTGGCCTGGTTGCAAGCGGGGCACGCCAATACCGCCGTGCTTGGCAATAATCCCGCGGCTGGGATGACACTGGCGCGCTCGAATCTGGAGGCACTTGGCGATGACTTGCCGAATGCGGCTGCAATTCGCAATAACCTGTACCTGGCGCTGGATCGTTATGCACAGCAATTGGTTGAGCAGCAGGCGTTTGCCCGGGCCCGCCAGGCCTTCGCCGGTCTGGAACCGGACTGTGCACTTACCGCTGCCTGCATCACAGCAATGACCCGGCTGTATTCCGACTGGGCCGCGGCGCATTGGGCGATGGGAGACTGGCCTGATGTGGTTGCCCGTTACGAGGACTACCTGGCACTTGATCTGGGCAGTGAAGACGAAACGGTGATCCGGGAAAACCTTGCCTCGGCATACCTCAACTGGGCTAATCAGGACTGGCTGGATGAGGACCGTCAGCAGGCGATGGCGAGGCTTGCGCAGTGTATTACGGTACTGGATAACGCCAGCGCTTGTGCCGGACGCCTTGCGGAGATGCGCCGTCTGTATTGAGTGTTACGGGCCCGTTATCTGGCAACGCGCCAGTGGGGATCCTGTGACTCCAGGGCGTAACGATCGGTCATGGGGAAGCCGGGCGCACGAATGGAATCGAGCCGGTGATCGAATTCTATGCGTGTCGCGTATCTGGGTTCGGTCGCAGACATTGAACCCGCCACGACACTGCCATAAATATACAGCATGCCATTATTGCGCGCGCGAAACTGCCGAACGCTGAAGCGTCTGCCCGCATAGATGGCTGCCTGTATATGCAGATCACCGGGCCCGGTCACGCTCGGTGTTTCGATCTGAATGGTATGGTCACTGATTAGACTGAGAAGGTCCGGCGAATCTGCTGAATCCTGCGGATTATCTGCATAGCGCAGGTGGCCGGTAATGCTGATTCGATAGGGGGAGTAAACCACGACCTGTCCCGACAATTGACCCTGGACTGACAGGTTGACGCCGTCATTGGCAATCAGATAAACCGTGCCGGCACTTGTAGTGCGATGCCCCTGTACAGGTCCATCGGGGCTGTGTTTCCAGCTGTACTCTCCCGTGGCATGAAAGGTGATCCAACTGGCCCGGTCAAAATAGTGCGGTTCTGATCGTTGCCCCCCGGAGTCGTTCGGGTTTACCTCTGCAGCAAACAAGGGCATTGTCATAGTCGGCAGATCAATGCGCCCGGCCTGCAGTTCCAAGCCATCTGCAAACATGCCGGCAGCAAGGTAAGCGCCAGCCCAGGTCAGCGAGGTGGCAATGCTGACAGGCCCCCGGAATTGCGGCGCAGCCCCGCGTTCGGTACTGATATTGATGGCAGTGTTGGAGTGAAAACGGCCAGTGACGATGTCTTCGGATAGAGTGACATCCGGATCCCAACTGTCGATAAATTGTGCGTAGTGAGAGAAGGGCAGGCGCTGCAACTGAATGGAGCTGTGAACCTGCCGACCGTCGTATTCGGTGCTTATCTCCACCACGGCGCGCTCCATTGCGGTGGCTGATCCGGCCGGCAAATGTCGGACCGCTGCCTGATACTGCCTGCCATCATGTTGCCAGCGAAGCGGCTCTGGCTGATTCAGGAGTTGCTCCGGATCCTCCAGCCACTGCGCAACGCGCTCGCGCAGCATCGTGCTTTCCTGTTCCTGCCAGGCCAGCGCCAGGTTCTGCGGCCGCCAGGGCTCGATGCTGGCCGATACCTTCAGGTCAACTGCTGCCTGGGCTACGTCAAGCCGGTTCGCAGCGTCAGCCCTGGTTACTACAACAGGTGTTCTGGTGGCTATCCCGGGTGCTTGCCGGGCTGCGGGAAGCGGAGCGGGAGCAACCGCCTGCGTGTTTGCCCCGTCGTAGCCGGTGTCTGCCGGGGCACCCGCCGCAGCGTCATCAGCACTATCGCGCACCGGGTCGCTTACCGTACCCAGCAATGCGACTTCCAGCGCCGCTGTGGTGCCGTCGGACGCGGGTGAGGGAGCGGCAGGCGTCAGCAAAGTACCTGCCAGCAGCGCCGCATGTAAAATCGCAGACAATATTAAGGCTGCAAGCAAGGGCCTTGGCGACGATGCCTGTAGTGACGCTGTCGATCCTGACAGCTGCGAAGTTCCGGTATTGCTTTCCTTCGGCATGATCATGCCCTGCTGGAAACGGGTCCGGTAAGATCTTCATTAAAGCATACAGCTTGGCGTTCACAAAGGCATCAGCCTCACCGCGTTCCAGAATACGATGATGATTTAACCGGAGCAGACCGGGTACGGCATGCTAAATCCCGGGGATAGCCCTTGTTCGTCCTTTACACAGAACCTTTGCACAGATCCTTTACACAGCTACCCCCAAACGTCGGCTGGCCTTTGCTGTGGTTGAGCGGTTTGCTTCTGCCGCCGATTCAGCCTAGGGTAGGGGGTCAAGGTTTGATGCCTGCGGTGACCGACCCTGTCGTGCGTTTTTAAATGGCAGCGCATTGCATCAGACACAACTGACCGGATCTTGCTTAAGACTGTTTTGGAGGAATTTGTCCATGTCTGTAACCCGACTTAAAACCAAACGTTTATTTCGCCAGCAATGTTACGTCGGCGGTCAGTGGGTGGAGGCCAGTGATGGCAGCACCATTGAGGTGGATAACCCGGCCAATGGTGACATATTGGGTACTGTGCCGGTACTCGGTGAGGCGCAATTAAAGGATGCCATCAAGCAGGCAGACGCCGGCTTCAGGGTTTGGCGTAAAAAAACTGCACAGGAGCGCGCCGATCTGCTGTTGCGCTGGAATGACCTGATTCTGCAGCACAAGGAAGACATCGCCAGCCTGATGACGCTGGAGCAGGGTAAACCTCTGGGCGAGTCACGCGGCGAGGTGGAATACGCAGCGTCTTTCATTCGCTGGTTTGCTGAGGAAGCGCGCCGGGTTTACGGTGAAACCATTCCCGGAGCCAAGCCGGGTCAGCACATTGTCGTAACCAAGCAGGCCATCGGCGTGACCGCCGCGATCACGCCCTGGAATTTCCCCGCTGCGATGATTACCCGCAAGGCGGGTGCGGCTTTGGCGGCAGGCTGCTCAATGATCGTCAAGCCGGCGAGCGCCACACCCTACACTGCGCTGGCGCTGGCCGAACTGGCCGATGAAGCAGGTATTCCGGCAGGTGTTTTCAACGTGGTGACAGGCAAGGCATCGCTGATCAGTGATGTGCTGACTGGCAGCCCGATTGTACGCAAGCTCAGCTTTACCGGTTCGACGAATGTGGGTAGCCAGCTTATGGCGCAGTGTGCACAACATATTCAGAAGGTGTCGCTGGAACTGGGCGGTAACGCACCTTTCCTGGTGTTTGATGACGCTGATCTGGATCGTGCGGTAGAAGGGGCAATGATCTGCAAGTTCCGCAACACCGGGCAGACCTGTGTGTGCGCCAACCGCTTTCTGGTGCAGTCCGGTATCCATGACCGTTTTGTTGAAAAGCTCTCCGCAGCGATGGCCAAACTAAAATTGGGTGATGGTTTTGCCGAGGGCGTTACCCAATCGGCCTTGATAAACCGTGCCGCCGTTGAAAAGGTGCAGGACCATTTCCAGGATGCTCTGGACAAAGGTGCCAGACATGTTGCCGGCGCAGCCCCGAAAGGCGACAACGGCAATTTCGTGGAGCCAGTTCTGGTCACCGGTGTCACCCGCGACATGCAACTGTGCGACGACGAGACCTTCGGTCCGCTGGCTGCTGTTATCAAATTTGATAGCGAAGAAGAAGCCATCGAGATCGCCAACGACACGCCCTATGGCCTGGCGGCGTATTTCTATAGCACCAACATTCATCGCGTATGGCGCGTCGCCGATGCGCTGGAAGCCGGCATCATTGGCGTCAACGAAGGCGCGGTGTCCAATGCTGCGGCGCCGTTCGGTGGTGTCAAGGAGTCAGGCCTGGGCCGCGAGGGCTCCAGCCACGGCATCGAAGAGTACATGGAAATCAAATACCTGTGCATGGGGACAGAATAAGCCCATGGTCGAACAGGCTGCACACAAGAAAATCGCACTGATGCCGGGCGACGGTATCGGTCACGAGGTCATGGCGTCGGCCGATTCGGTGTTGCAGGCATTGCATGAGATTGAACCATTGCCGCTCGACTGGGAAACGCTGCCATGGCCCAGTACCGCTTGGCATCAGGCACACGGCGAGATGATGCCGAAGGATGCGCTACAGCAGGTACAGCGCTACGACGCGCTGCTGATGGGCGCCCTGGGTGATCCTGGCCCGATCAGTGATGCTCAGCGTTACCGGTTGCCCGACAGTATTTCGCTGGCGCCGCTGCTGACTTTTCGCAAGGGGTTGCAACTCTGGGCTTGCGAGCGACCCGCCAGATTATTGCCGGGCGCGCCGCAATACCTGGCCGACCCGCGTGCAGCAGGCGTCGATATGCTGGTAATTCGCGAAAATAGCGAGGGGGAGTACGTTAACCAGGGCGGGCGCCTGAATCGCGGCACTGACCAGGAAGTGGCGACGCAGCTGGAAGTGTTCACCCGGCACGGCACCGAGCGGCTCATTCGCCACGCCTTTCGTCGGGCGCAGCAACGTCTGGCTGCGCGGCCAAAGGGCATGAAGGCTTTCTTTTGTGCTGAAAAGGGCAACGCTGGTGCACAGGTATGCCTGATTACCAAGCGCAATGCGCAGCCCTTTTGGGGCGATATGTATACCGAAGTGTTTGCTGAAATCGCTACTGAGTTCCCGCAAATAGGCGTTCATCATGAACTGGTCGACGCCGCCTGCATGAAATTTGTACAGAGCCCATGGGACTTTGATGTTGTGGTGGCGAGTAACTTGCATGGCGACATATTGACGGATCTGGCCGCAGTGCTGTCAGGCGGTTTGGGGCTGGCACCGTCAAGCAATATTAACCCGGACAGCCGGGACATGCCGGCGCTGTTTGAACCAACACATGGCAGCGCGCCGGATATCGCCGGCCAGGGGAAAGCCAATCCTGCTGCCATGCTGCTTACCACAGCCATGATGCTGGACTGGGTAGGCTGCATACAGGCTGCCGAGCGCCTGCGCCTGGCCGTCGCCAAAGACCTGGTGACGCTCGCAGGGGCGCGGCGAACTTGTCAGGAGATTACTGCCGGCGTCATCGCCGAGCTGTAATCGCCTTTGGCAGTGTCAGGACCTGCATGGCGAAGTGGCTGGCCTATCGGATTTTCGGGCACGGGTGGGCGCGATGCCCGCTGAAAGGACAGGAGACAGACTATGAGTCATCTATCACCGTTGCTGAAACAAGCCAGTAAAGTGTGTGTTGATCGCGGCGAAGGCAGTTGGCTGTTTGACGTCAACGGCAAACGCTATCTGGACTTCACTTCGGGCATTGGGGTTACCAGCACCGGACATTGCCATCCCAAAGTAGTGGCGGCTGCACGTGAGCAGGTGGGCAAAATTGTTCACGCGCAATACACCACGGTGAGTCATCAGCCCATGCTGGAGCTGTCTGACCGGCTGGCCGAACGTATGCCTGGCCCCATCGATTCGCTGGCTTTTACCAATTCGGGCTCCGAAGCGGTAGAGGCCGCCCTGCGATTGGCGCGCCATGCCACCGGTCGGGCCAATATCATCGTTTTTGATGGTGGCTTCCATGGCCGCACCATGGGCGCGGCCTCATTGACCACTTCCAGCACCAAAGTACGTACCGGCTTTCATCCAATGATGGCAGGTGTGGTGATATCGCCTTTTCCGCACCCGTATCGTCACGGCTGGACAGAAGAACAGGCGACTGATTTTGCCTTGCACGAGCTGGATCACATCATGAAAACGCAGTCGGCGCCCAGCGACACCGCTGCCATGATGATCGAACCGGTGCAGGGTGAGTTTGGTTATTATCCTGCCAACAAAGCATTCATGCAGGGGCTGGCCGAGCGCTGCAAACAGCATGGCATCCTGTTTATCTGCGATGAGATTCAGGCCGGGTACGGTCGTACCGGCAAGTTCTGGAGTCATGACTATTTTGACGTACAGCCCGACGTAGTGATTACCGCCAAGGGCCTGGCCAGCGGTTTCCCGCTGTCAGCCATCGCAGCGCCGGAAGCGTTGATGAACAAAGGCATGCCTGGCTCTCAGGGCGGCACCTACGGCGCCAACGCGGTAGCCTGCGCCGCCGCCCTGGCAACCCTGGAGGTGTTCGACGAGGAGCAACTGGTGGCCAATGCTGCAAAGCAGGGTGATCGTCTGTTGAACCAGCTGCACGAGCTGCAACAACGCTATGACTTTATCGACGCGATTCGCGGCAAAGGTCTGATGCTGGGCATGGAGATTGCTGACAATCACCGCACACCCAGAGCTGATCTCGCGGCCAGGCTCAGCGCCGCCGCCGAAGCCCATGGTCTGCTATTGCTGCGTTGTGGCACCGATGGCCAGATTGTCCGCTGGCTGCCACCACTGACAGTGTCGGAGAGCGAAATTGACGACGCCGTTTCACGCTTTGGCAAGGCACTGCAGGAGGTGGCCGGGTGACCCGTATTCTGGTACTGCTTGCGCCCGGCGAGGCAAATTTGCCGGGCCTTGAATCATTGCCCAAGGGTGTTGAGCTGACCACCGTCAGCGCTGAAGCCGAGCTGCGCGCGCAGCTGCCGCAGACCGATATCCTGGTGGTTACCGATTTCCGAACCGGTCTGCTGGAACGCTGCTGGCCGGCACAGCACAGCATCAAATGGGTACACGCCACCAGCGCCGGCGTCGATGCGCTGTTATTCCCGGCACTGGTGGCAAGTGATTTGCAGCTGACCAACGCACGCGGGGTGTTTGATCTGGGCATAGCCGAATATGTGCTCGGCGCCGTGCTGCTGTTTGCCAAGGATACCCTCGGCAATTTACGGCACCAGCAAGCGCACGCATGGCGGCACCGGGAAACCCGGCTCATTAGCGGCAAGCAGGCGCTGATTATCGGCGCCGGTTCCATTGGCAGCGAGGTCGCACGCCTGCTCGATGCGCTGGGCCTGGACGTTACCGGTGTGGCCCGCAGCGCACGGGAAGCACCTTATTTCAAACAGATAGTGGCCAATGCTGACCTCGAACAATACCTGCCTGACGCCGACTATGTCATTGTTACCGCGCCGCTGACGCCCACAACAGAGGGTCTGATCAACCGCCAGACGCTGGCGCAGATGAAGCCGCAGGCGGTGCTGGTCAACGTCGGCCGGGGCGCTGTGGTGGTAACTGATGATCTGGTCGACGCGTTGCAGCAGGAAGTGATTGCCGGCGCGGCGCTGGATGTATTCGAGCCCGAGCCGCTGCCGGAGAATCATCCGCTGTGGGATATGCCCAACGTGATGATGTCGGCCCACATGGCAGGCGATTTTGTGGGCTGGCGCCGTGCGCTGGGCGAACAGTTCATGGCAAACCTGACACATTGGCTGGCAGATGAGAGTCTGTTTAATCAGGTCGATAAAGGGAAAAACTGAAAGCCGGGCGTGGCGCCCGTTCAGTTTTTCAACGTTGTTTTTACACCTAAGGAGGAGGGTATGTCCCAGGACATTCTTACGATGACCGCAGTACAACTTCGGGAGCATTATGCCGATAAGCAGTTGTCCCCGGTTGAGGTCACCACTGCGATGCTGGATCAGATCGAGAGGCTGGATAAGCACACCAACGGCTTCTGCCTCGTTGATCGTGAGACGTCCATCGGCTTTGCCCGCGAGTCAGAGCAACGCTATCAGCGCGGCGAGGCGCATGGCCTGCTCGATGGCGTGCCCGTCGCGGTCAAGGATGTATTTCTGACGCCCATGTGGCCGACCATCAAAGGCTCGAATACCGTCGACGCGAAAAGCACGCTGGGTAAATCTGCTCCCTGTACTGCCGCGCTGGCGCGTCACGGTTATGTCCCTATTGGCAAGACCACCACACCCGAACTGGGCTGGAAGGGCGTAACCGACAATCCGGTAAACGGGGTCACCAATAATCCCTGGAACCCGGATACCACCTCCGGCGGGTCGAGCGGTGGCAGCGGTGTAGCGGTGGCACTGGGTATGGCGCCGCTGGCACTGGGTACCGATGCCGGCGGCTCAATTCGCATTCCCGCCGCGTTCTGCGGCGTCGTCGGCCTGAAACCTTCCTTTGGTGAAGTACCACACTGGCCATCCAGCCCGTTCGGCACGCTGGCTCATGCCGGTCCCATGACCTGGACAGTGGAAGACTGCGCGCTGCTGATGAATGTGCTGAGTGAGGCCGACTACCGCGACACCAATGCGGTACCACGTCGCCATATCGATTACCTGGCCAAGCTTAAAGACGGTGTGAAGGGCCTGAAAATCGCCTATAGCCCCAATCTGGGTTACGTGGATGTAGACAAGGAAGTGGAAGCCTCTGTGGCCGAGGCAGCCAAAGTATTTGAGTCGCTTGGCGCTCAGGTGGTGCGGGTTGATCCCGGTTTCAGCGATCCGCTGGCTGCGTTTGGCCACCTGTTCTACGGTGGCGCGGCCAATGCTATCCGCGATCTGGGTAGCAAGAAACGTGCGGTGATGGATCCGGAGCTGGTCAAGGTGGCAGAAAAAGCGTCGCGTCTGAGCATGCTGGACTACATGGGGGCGGTGAACGAGTCGATGGCGCTGCGTGAGCGCATGGCCGGATTCCATCAGAAGTACGACCTGCTGCTGACACCGACGTTACCGATCACGGCCTTCAAGACCGGACGCGAAGTGCCGGAAGATTGGCCCAGCACGCGCTGGCCAACCTGGACGCCCTTTACCTACCCCTTCAACATGACCGGTCAGCCGGGGCTGTCGGTGCCCTGTGGCTTTGACAGCAAAGGCCTGCCAATGGGCCTGCAGCTGGTGGGCGCACGTTTCAACGACGCGTTGGTATTACAGGCAGGTTACGCCTACCAGCAGGCGGCACCTTTGACCGACCGTCGTCCAGATTTGTTTACCGCGTGATCACGGGAGAGTTTTATGGCACTTGGCACAAGTGATATCGATCTGTACGAATCCGAAGACCCGGTGTGGAATCCGGCACTGCTGACTATTCCCATTCCCGGCATTCGCAAAATGGTCAATCTGGCCTCCAGCCTTGATGATGTCATTCACCTGTCGATTGGCCAGCCGGATTTGCCGGCGCCCAGAAACGTGGTGGATGCTGCGGTTGAGGCCCTGCAGGCCGGGCAGACCGGGTACACCATGGATGCCGGCCTGCCGGAACTGCTGGAATCCCTGGCAAGTTATTATGGTGGCCGATATCAGCGCGAGCTGACGATGGAAAATATCCTGATTACCACCGGCGCCACCGAGGCGATATATCTGGCGTTGACAGCCGTTGCGGCGCCCGGCCGCCACTTTATTGTGCCCGACCCGGCTTTCATGCTGTATGCACCTCTGATTCGCATGAACGGTGGTGAGGTCACTGAAATTCCGACCCGGGCCGAGAACAACCATCAACTCGATCCCAACGAAGTGATCGACGCGATAGAACCTCATACCCACGCCATTGTGCTTAATTCGCCCAGCAACCCGACCGGCACTCTGTACCCCAGGGAAACGCTGGAAGCAATCCTGGAAGAGGCCGCCTACCGCGGTATTCATGTGATCAGTGATGAGGTGTATGACCACCTGATATACGACGGCAAGGAGTACCCCTCGGTGCTGTCATGCTGCAGTGACCTGGACCATGTCATGGTGGTTAGCAGTTTCTCCAAGACCTACAGTATGGCGGGTATGCGCATTGGCTGGCTGATTGCCAGTCAGGCAGCCATCAAGAAGTTGCGGCGCTATCACATGTTCACCACCACGGTGGCGAACACGCCCTTTCAGTGGGCCGGCGTGGCGGCTCTGAATGGTGGCACCGGGTTTACCGATCATATGCTGGCCGAATACACCCGACGGCGTGACCGTTTGGTGGAACTGGTAGAGCAGACGCCGCACCTGACCGGCTATAAGCCGGAGGGCGCCTTTTACCTCTTTCCCGCATTACCGGAAGGGGTCAATGGCACCAACGTGGCGCTGCGGCTACTTAAGGAGACCGGCGTCTGTACCATTCCCGGCGAGACCTTCGGAAGCAGCTGTAACAACGCCCTGCGTCTGAGTTATTCGACATCGCTGGCGAATATCGAAGAGGCATTCGAGCGCATCATTCCCTGGATGAGCAAACAGGACTTTGGCTGAGGCCATACCCAAGGTTACCCAGGCAATGCCACCATGGCACTGCCTGATCGCAGGGACCGGTAGCATTTCCCGCTGTCAAACCCTAAACTGGATAACATGGAATCACTGTCCGTTCTCGATATCTTCAAGGTTGGTGTCGGCCCCAGCAGCTCGCATACGCTGGGGCCATGGCGTGCCGCAACGCGCTTTATGTCAAGCATAAACGACACGCTTGGCCAACTGGCCTCGCTGCAAATCAAGCTCTATGGCTCCATCGCCAAGACCGGGAAAGGCCATGGCACCGATATTGCGTTAATGATGGGCCTGAGCGGCGAAGATCCGGTTGCCTGCGAGATCGAGCAGATAGCGCCGACCATCAAAAACATTCGCCAACGCAAAACTCTGAGCTTGAATGCACGGTACGAATTGCCGTTTGATCCGGCCAAAGACATTATTTTCCTGAAGGAGCAAATACTGCCGTTTCACCCCAACGGCATAGAGTTCTGTGCGCAACTGAAAGATGGCTCTGTCATAAATGAGATCTGGTATTCGGTTGGTGGCGGATTTGTCATGCAGGAGAACGACAGCAACAAAAGCATGGGCGCGCAGACATCGCTGCCGTATCCAATCGAGTCGGCCACTGAGTTGTCCCGCTGGTGCCGCGAAACCGGTTTACCCATTTCTGGCGTGGTCGCTGAGAATGAAAAAGCCTGGCGCTCCGCCGCTGACACGGAACAGGCGATCATGAAGATCTGGCAGGTCATGAGTGAATGCATGTTCAAGGGATGCCACACCGGCGGTACCTTACCGGGTGGTCTGCAAGTCAAGAGAAGGGCATCACTGTTCAACGAGCGACTGTTGAAAACGGCGACCTATAGCGACTATGAAGGGTGGCGACAGGCCATCCGCGACAGCGGTGAGGGGTTTGCCTATACCCTGGATTGGGTCAGCTGTTTTGCCCTGGCGGTCAATGAGCAGAACGCGGCGTTTGCACGCGTGGTCACTGCTCCCACGAATGGTGCTGCTGGCGTCATCCCGGCCGTACTTCAATATTTGCTGACGTTCAACAAACAGTTTAATCAGCAGGCACCTGACCCGGCATTGATTACCCGGTTTTTGTTTACGGCGTCCGAGATAGGGTGCATTTTCAAGAAGCGGGCGACCATTTCGGCGGCCATGGGTGGTTGCCAGGCAGAAATCGGGGTGTCATCAGCCATGGCTGCTGCCGGTTTGACCGAATTGCTGGGCGGCAATCCTGAACAATGCCTGATGGCGGCAGAAATCGCTATGGAACATCACCTTGGCATGACCTGTGATCCGATTGGCGGACTGGTCCAGGTACCCTGCATCGAGCGCAACACCATGGGTGCAATCAAGGCGATTACCGCTTCCCAATTGGCGCTGCACAGTGATCCATCCCAGGCAAAAGTCTCACTGGACGGGGTCGTGAAAACCATGTGGGACACCGCTCAGGACATGAGTAGCCGCTACAAGGAAACATCCGATGGCGGTCTGGCAGTGAATATTCCCATCAGCCTGAGTGAATGCTAGGCATCATTGCACTATACTCAGGCCATACCCGCGTCTTCATATTACGGATAACCAGGAGTTCAATGTGATTGTCAAACCATGGTTTTTAGCTGCAGCATTAATGATTCCGGCAGCGCCTCTGAGTGCCCAGATTGACATTGAAACCAGTGATCAGGCCGTCGCCTGGCTGCAGGAATTTATTCAGATTGACACCATCAATCCCCCGGGCAACGAATACCGTGCAGTAGAGTTTTACGCGCGTATTTTTGACGCCGCCGGGATTGCTTATGAAACCGCAGAGAGTGCGCCGGGACGTGGCAATATCTGGGCGCGTTTGCCGGGCGGAAATGAGCCGGGACTGATTCTGCTGCAGCATACTGATGTGGTGCCGGCGGATCGCCAGTACTGGTCGTTTGATCCGTTGGCAGGCAATCTTGATGATGGTTATATCTACGGTCGGGGTACGCGTGACATGAAGGGACTGGGCATTGCCCAACTGGTCGCTTTTTTGCAGTTGCACGCCTCCGGTGAACCCCTGAATCGCGATGTCGTGTTTCTGGCCACCGCAGATGAAGAGGCGGGCGGTGCCTTTGGTGTCGGCTGGCTGATTGACAACCATCCGGAAATTTTTGACGGTGCCGGTATTCTGCTTAACGAAGGCGGTGGCGGAAGCCGCAGCGATGGTGAAATTGTCTTTGGTGTAGAAGTGACACAGAAAGTCCCGGTCTGGCTGCGCCTGACGGCGGTTGATGAGCCAGGCCACGGCTCATCGCCGCGCACCACCAGTTCGATGACCCGCGTCGTCCGTGCCTTGAACACGCTGATTGAAAACCCGTTCCCACCACGCATCATTCCGCCGGTAGAGGACTATTTTGCGGGTATGTCGCTGGCACAGGGCCCTGAATGGGCAGACAACTACGCCGATATCCGTCAATCGATTCAGGATCCGGCCTTCGTACAACGTCTGCATGAAAGGCGACCGGGACATCACTCCCTGATTCGCGACACCTGTTCGATGACCCGTATGGAAAGCTCCAACAAGATCAATGTGGTCGCTCCGGAAGCCTGGGCAGAACTGGATTGCCGGATTCTGCCGGATAAACCCGCCGGTCAGTTTGTTGAGGAGCTTACGGCGCTGGTCGAACATACCGGTGTCACCGTCGATGTGATCATGGCATTTACACCGGCAATCTCTACCACCAATTCGCGTCTGTATCAGGCCATTCAGAATGTCACCGCAGAGCTTCACCCCGGATCCCGCGTGCTGCCATCTGTCACCACAGGCTTTACCGACAGTCATTTCACCCGCGATCTCGGTATCATCAGTTATGGGTTTAATCCACTGATCACCGATGACGGAGAACATACCGGTGTGCATGGCAACGATGAGCGGGTGCCGGAAGCGGCGTTCCGTCGGGGTGTCAGCGATTACGATGCAGTTATTCGCAACGTGGTATATGACTGACACGCGTGCGGTGAACTGTGCCCGCGGGGTCCTTTGCTGACCGCGTCTCGGGCGACAATCCAGCTTGTGCTAATAAATTAACATAAGGGCTTGCTTATTCTGCCCCTTGTGTTATTTTGGCCCACAGGTGCTAATTATTTAACACCTTTGCTTACAGATTTTAAACAACGAATGGAACGACCAGGAATAAACCAATGACTCAAGCAGACCAGCTCAGCCGCCGGGAACGACAGATCATGGACATACTGTATCGCCTTGGACAGGCCAGTGCCAAAGATGTCATGCACAACATGGACGATGCCCCCGGTTACTCGTCGGTGCGCACATTGCTGGGCAAGCTTGTAGAAAAAGGTCATGTCGATCACCGCGAAAGCGGGTTGAAATACGTCTATTTTCCGTTGATTGCCCGAGAGAAAGCGTCACGTTCGGCATTGGGCAATGTGGTGAAAACCTTTTTTGATGACTCACCCTATCTGGCAGTGAACTCCTTGCTGGACATGTCGATCAATGACTTGTCGGATCAGGAACTGGACAAACTGAAAGCCATGATTCAGGCACGCAAGAAAACTCAGAACGATAAAAAATAACAGGTGACGACCATGGACAATTCGATCTGGATGGCTGAAGCCGGCCAACTACTTGCTACCCCCTTTTTGCAAATGCCCGCCTTGCAGTTGCTACTGGATAATCTGGTCAAGTCAGTGGGTCTGCTTTGCGCATTCGTGCTGATTGACCGCTTGATAGGGCGCCGACTTGGCAGTGCCAGTCGACATCTTGTCTGGTTAAACGCACTGCTTTGCCTCGCGTTGCTGCCATGGCTTCCGGCCCTGACGGCATGGTGGCCCGACAGCGCCGGAGCAGGGGGCATGGTTACACCGGTGTCGTTAATCGAACTGACCGTCAGGCCTGATATGTCACCCGGCACGTTTATGCAAGCAGGCACGGTCTTGCTTGTCGCCTATCTGCTGCCACTTTCCCTGCTACTGGGCAGGTTGATTGTTGCCCTATACAAATCACGCCAGCTATTTCAGATGGCCGATCCAAACATCGACGCTGTTACCCTGAAATTGTTGCAGAAGCTCAAGCCGGCCCTCGGCGTGTCGCGGCGGGTGCAAGTGCGCATCAGTGCCGCAATCGATTCACCGGTTTCATTCGGCCTGCTCAGGCCTGTCATTTTGTTGCCGTTGCAGGCACGTGACTGGAACGAATCCATCATGACCGATGTGCTGTTGCACGAGTTATCACATATCAAACGCCTGGACTGGTTGACGACACTGCTGGCCTATCTGGTGGCCAGCCTGTACTGGATTAATCCCCTGGTCTGGCTCGCCCTGAGACACCTGCGCGACCAGTCTGAACACAGTTGCGACAGCGCCGTACTGGCGGCTGGCCGCTGTGATACTGATTATGCGGAAAGCCTGCTAGACGTCGCTACCCGGTGTCGACATGCCAGGCACCGTCAGCGCACCAGCGATCCGCTGATGCAACCCATGCTCGACCACAACTCACTGACAATCAGAATAAGCCATGTGCTTGAGGACAATAAAATGCAATCAACCGTATTGAAAAAGCAGATCAAACGATCAGCCCTGGCCCTGGGCCTGATATCAACCACCATGCTCGCCGCATTGAGCACCACACAGCTGTTATCAGCTCAGGAAACCGCTGCCCAGACCCAGAGACCGGCGCCCGCAACCCGCAGTGTCACCGAGGAAATGCTGCCTATTCATTCTGAAACGCCCGTTTACCCGCGTGTAGCCGCCGAAGGACGTATTGAAGGTTGGGTGCACGTTCGTTTTACCGTTGGTGCTGACGGTGCCGTACCGGCCAGTTCAATCAGCGTGATTGAAGCTGAGCCTGCAGATATTTTTAATAACAGCGCTGTCAACGCTGCAGAGAAATTTCAGTTCCGTCCGAGAACTGTTGATGGCGAAGCGGTGGCAGTAGATAACGTCCAGTACGTGTTCCGCTTCAAGTTGAATGATGACGCGGCAGATCCGGTTGATCCAGCAGATCCATTGAGCAGCAAAGATCCGCTGGACACGCGGGCGCCATTGGCGCCAAAACCCCCGGTCGCTCCAGCGGGCTGAACGCTTGGTGACATGCCTCCCATTTAATTGTGAGTGGCGGCAGGCAAAACCTCCAGTTCATGCAGAACGTCTCTGGTCACGGACAGCCGCGCCGGAATAAAACCTGAATCCGGTGCGGTGGCGGTGAGCACGGTGGCAAAGAATGTAACATTGCCATCGTGCTCGACCCAGCCCACCCACCAACCAGTGTGCCGATCATCTTCCGATATTGCCAGGCCGGTCTTGGCTCGCAACACATAGTCCTCGCCTGACTCAATGACCATGATGTCTTTCACGGTCTGCATGGTGTCAGTAGAGAAGGGCAGTTGTTCATCGTGCAGCCGGCGCAACAGGCTTATCTGTTGGGCGGGTGAAATCCGCAGCTCACCGGTCAGCCAGAATTGATCAATGCCACCGCTGATATTCTGATTACCGTATGCGATGTCCGACAGTGCGCGTTGCATGGCCGGCGCGCCAACGGCACGCACCAACGCCTGATAGTGGGGCACCGATGACAGCTGAAACGCATCACGCAATGTCAGGTCGGCATTGGTTGCTGTGCGCCCCCGAGTGACACCATCCCAGGGCAGGACCGTGTCGGCAGTCGCCACCAATCCCGCTTCGATCGCAATCAACGAACTCATGATCTTGAACGTGGAAGCGGGGATGTGTGCTTGTGTGACATTGCCAGCATTGGCCGCGTAGTACTGTTCCCGATTCAGGTCATAGAGCAACATCGTGCCCTGGTAGCCAGTGGCCTCAATGGCAGCCCGGGCGTAGGGTAATTCTTCAATCCCGGCATTTGCCTGCGCCATTACTCTGGATGTCAGCAGCAAACTGCAGAGCAGGGCAATGCTGACGTGAATGGCCGCCAGGGTCGGCAGCAGGGTGCGTCTGTCACACTCAGGATGGGCGGTCAGAATCTCGTTCATGAATATCCTCATTGTCATTTGAAGAGCCGGGAATGTCGCCAGGTCGATTGCGGCTGGTCACACTCAGCCAGTCCAGAGTCACACCTGAAATGGCATTGAAGCGGGACACGCGATAAATAATCTGCAGAAACCGTGGCCGTCGACGAAGCCTGGGCTCAACAGCACGAGCCCAGAACCAGACCGAAATGACTGCACGCAGACCCGCGCTGACACAAAACACAACAAACAGCGGGCTACCAATCCCGCTCAGCCAGTCCCAGGCGAGCACCAGTTGCGTCGAACCGGCGGCAATATACCCGCCGGCCAGTGCTCCCACGAACACCATGCTGGCGCCCAGTGCAGACTGGGTAGCAGCATACACAGCGAAGTCGCTTTTACCGGGACGGATATCATACAGGTAGTTGGCTGTACTCAGCGTAAACCCGCTCCAGACCAGACCCGACACCATTTGCACCAGCAGCAAATAATAAAAATTGGCAGAAACCAGCCATAGCAACGGGATTAGCGGTATTGTCAGACAACAAAAGCGCATGACCAGACGGTTGCCAAACCGGTCGGTAAATCGTCCCCAAAAACTCAACATCAGGAACTGGGTCACTATCGATGCGATTGCATTGAGGCTGTACTCAAGATAGGTGAAGCCCAGGTCACGCAGCATGTATAACGCAAAAAAGGGCGCAGAAATCGCGACCACACCCTGCATGCCGGCGACAAAAAAACTGTAATCACGAAAGGTCTTGTCGTGCAGGGACTGATAGAGCTGCTGCATACTTTGACGAAATCCTTTGCGCCGCTCAGGATGGGGCCGGGGATCCGGATCATGCATCAATGCCAGCAATCGTGCAGACATCGCACGGCCGATAGCAGCAAGACTGAACAGCAGGGTAAAACCCAGCCACGCCATCTCTGCACGCTCACTAAAGGTCAGCAATATGCCGCCACCGATAAACACCAGCAACGACGCAATCATGGTCAAGCGTGTGCGCGCGGCAAAAAACGCGCCGCGCCGTCGCTGGGGCACGATGCTGCCCATCCAGGCTCGCCACTGTGGCTGAATGAAATTGATGCAGGAAAAGTACAAGACTGCCAGCAAAATAAGCCAGCGTACCGCGTTGTCCGGCTGGCTGGCTGCCAGCGCTGCCAGTAACACGACCACAACGGTCTGTGCGACCGCCGTCACCACCACCATGGGCTTGCGGGGCAGGTAGTTACCCAGCCAGGCCGACAACAGTTGCAGTAGTGCGCCAAACAACTGCGGCACGGCCATCAGCCAACCCATTTGCACAGCTGACGCCTGCAGATGGATGGCAAAGGCATTAAAAAAATTGTCGCCGGTAGCTGTCATGGTCGACGATGCCACGGCTTCTTTCTGCGAAAGATTCAGTGTTCGCCGCAGCCACGCACTTCGAGGCGGACCAGTGTCGACAACCGGATTGTCAGTTTCAGGGTTCAGCAAACAAAAAACTCGCTTCAAGCCAGTCAGAGCTCATATCCTAGCATCATTGGCAACGTTGGCAGTTGTCGATTTTCCACTGTTTGCGGTAGTCTAGCGACATTCTTACGGATCGCGGCACAGCTTGGAAACAGTCATGGCAAAATCACTATCGGAACAATTGCTGGGTGCAGGCCTGGTAGACAAGAAAAAGGCGAAACAGGCACAGCAGGAAAAGCGCAAGGAAACCCGCGCGCAGCACAAACTCAAGCAACCAGCTGCTGACCAGACCCAGACCAGACTGGCACAGGAGCGCGCTGCCAAGGCCGAGCGCGACCGCGCACTCAACCAGCAGCGTCGGGATGTCGAAAACCTGAAAGCAATGCGCGCTCAGGTTCGGCAGATGCTTGAACATAGTGGCATCAAGTCCGACGGTGATATCCGCTTCAACTTTAACGACCCGCGCAGTAACAAAATCAAATCGTTGTATGTCAGCGCCAGGCAGCAAAATCAGTTGGCACAGGGGCAGCTCGCGGTGTGCTCGGAAACCGACCAATACGTGCTGGTACCCAGAAATATCGCGGACAAGATTGCGCAGCGTTTCCAGGAGGCAGTGATCTTCCTTGCCGATTATAAGAATGACACGCTGGCGGAAGACGATCCCTACAAAGACTACCCGGTGCCCGATGACCTGATGTGGTAAGCATCCCGGTAGTCAGCTACGTCAATCGACCCATTTTTTTCAAACTTGCAACATTCGCGCTTGCCGGCGCCGACGATTATGATATGCTATATCATATTAATTAGCCGTCGGAGCCAACCCATGTTCGTTCATCGCAAGAAGTTGTCCATCATTGTTCCCGCCTTGATGAGTTCTGCCCTGTTATCACTTGCCTCCAGCAATATCAGTGCCCAGACAGAGGAGGCAGCGGAAAGCAGCAGCCTGCATTATTCCGAAGTGGAAGAAATCATAGTCAGGGCGCTGCCCTTGAGCCGCACCAGGCTGCAATCAGCGCAACCGGTAGACGTCATGGTGGGTGAAAACCTGGCCGACCGTCGCGGCATGACGCTGGGTGAAACCCTGCAACAGCAACCCGGCGTGCAGTCCAGTTTTTACGGCGCCGGTTCGGGCAGACCCATTATCCGTGGCCTGGGTGGTCCCCGTGTGCGCATTCTGGAAGACGGCCTGGCTACCGCCGATACCTCAACTCAAAGCGACGACCATGCGGTGACGGTAGACCCCATGCTGATCGATCAGATCGAGATTCTGCGCGGCCCGGCGACGCTGCTATATGGTTCGTCAGCCTCGGCCGGCGTGGTCAATATCATTGACGGCCGGATCCCGGAACAGCGCGCTGAAGAGCCGCTGACAGGTCGCTTCGAAATTCGCGGTGACAATGTTGCCGATGAACGCAGTGGCGTACTGAGACTCGATGGCGGCGCCGGCAATATTGCCTGGCATCTGGATGGTTCCTGGCGGGAGGCTGACGACTATCGCATTCCGGGCGAGGCACGCATCAACGACGACCATGAACATGAAGAAGAGACCCATGAAGACGAAGCCCACAACGAAAGCAACCAGTTATTCAACAGCTTTGTCGAGTCTCAATCCGGCACAGCTGGCCTGAGCTGGATCGGTGAGCGCGGTTTTATAGGTGGCTCGTTCCGTGCCTACAACTCCGAGTACGGTGTCCCGGCACCCCATTTCCACGCTGAAGAAGAGCACGATCACGAGGATGAACATGACGGGGAAGAGCACGCCGACGAGGAAGAGTTTGCCTACATTGATATGGAGCAGCGCAGCTGGGACGTAAAAGCAGGCCTGGATTCACCTCTGCGCGGCATCAGCCGAGCGACTTTCCGTCTGGGCTATAACGACTATACCCATAGCGAGATCGAGATGGGCGGCATGCACGAGGATGCGCATGACGAGGAAGATGAAGGCGACGATCACGATCATGAACACGGCGCAGGTACTGTGTTTGATGTGCAGACGCTGCAAAGCAGACTGTCGTTCGAAACTGTTCCGATCTGGGGCTGGGAAGGCGCTTTTGGCCTGCAACTTGAACGTGAGCGCTTCGAAGCAGAAGGCGCCGAAGCATTTGTCCCTGACAATGAAACCCGCTCAACGGGTATATTTGTGCTTCAGGAACGCCAGTGGGACGCCTTTACGCTCAGTCTTGGTGCACGTGCCGAGCGCACCAGGGTAAACCTGCGCGAGCACGGGCATGATGACGAGCATGAAGAGGAACATGATGATCACGGCGCCCTTGCCGACGTTGACAGCCGGACTTTCCGCAATGTCTCCGCCAGCATTGGCGGTATCTATGAGTTCAATGACACCTGGCAGGCCTCGGTCAACTTTTCCCGGGTGCAGCGGGCGCCGTCACAATCCGAACTGTTTGCTGATGGTCCGCACCTGGCCACCTTCAGCTACGAAGAGGGTAATGCAGAGTTGCGCACAGAAACAGCCAAGGCCTGGGACCTGACGCTGCACCGTCATGCCGATTTCTTCGACTTTGAAATCAGTGTATTTCGCAAGGACGTTGCCGATTTTATCTACCTGGCGACCACAGATGAAGTTGCCCTGGGCTTCCCGGTGCGCGAAACCGAGCAACAGGATGCGGAAATCACTGGCATGGAAGTGCAGGGCGTCTGGCAGTTGATCACCAGTGACTGGGGTCACTTCGACCTGCATGCCGGTTATGACCGCGTCAATGCCCGGTTGGCGGACAACAGCTATTTGCCACGTATCTCTCCGGAACGGGTCAGTACTGGTGTTGACTGGCATCTCGGTGGCTGGCGGGGTGGTGTTGACGTGTACCGTATGCTGAAGCAGGACAAGGTGCCGGCACTGGAAACAGCAACCCCGGGTTATACCATGGTGAATCTGCGCGTGGCCTACGAGTTCGACGTTGGTGCCAATACACTGGAGGCCTTCATTCAGGGCCGCAACCTGGGCAACGAGGACGCCAGAGTGGCGACATCCTACCTGCGAGATTACGCGCCATTGCCGGGCCGGAACGTCATTGTAGGTATCCGCGGACGCTTTTGATCCGGCCACCAATGACAGGATTAACCGCGTCAGATTACTTTCTGGCAAGAAGCTTGCTTGTTTAAACCAAAAGCAGGACGATTGCTGAAGTAACTGACGGGGTTAACCATGATCTGTGATTTTCTGATAATCGGTGGCGACGGCGACCTTGCATTCCGCAAACTGTATCCGGCGCTCTATCATCTGGATCTGGACCAGTGTCTGCCTGATTGTCTGAAAATCATCAGCGTGTCACGGACCAGACACACCGCCAGGGCGTTTTCACAAAAAACCCGCCAGATGCTGCAGGAACAACTGGGGGACAGGAAACTCGACGCAACCACCTGGAAACGCTTCAATACCCGATTGACCCACTATGCGCTGGATGCCAGCAATGAGGCGGAATTATCCGCGCTGGCACGCAAAGTATTTACCGACACGGACCGTGACCTGGTCACCTATCTGGCGACACCACCCGGCATTTTTGCACCGATTTGTCAGTCACTGTGGGCGGTCGGGCTGGTGCGCGACAACATGCGGCTGGTCATCGAAAAACCACTGGGCAGCAGCCGTGAAACATTTCTCGCCATCAACAACAGTCTCACTGATATTTTTAATGAGCATCAGATCTACCGTATTGATCATTACCTGGGCAAAGAGACTGTCCAGAACCTGCTGACACTTCGTTTTGCCAACTCCCTGTTCGAGCCACTGTGGAGTAACAACTATATTGATCATGTACAGATAACCGCGGCAGAAACCATCGGCTCCGGCGGACGCTGGCCATTCTATGATGAAGCCGGCGCGCTTCGGGACATGGTGCAAAACCACCTGATGCAACTGCTGTGTCTGCTCGCCATGGAGCCACCCGCATCATTGGATGCGCGCGCAGTACACGATGAAAAGCTCAAAGTACTACGCAGCCTGGCACCGCTGACAGGACGGGACGTCACCGACCATACTGTGCGCGGGCAATATACAGCAGGTACCGTCGATGGTCAGTCAGTGCCATCCTATCAGCACGAAAGCGATGCTACCGGAAACTCTGGAACTGAAACATTTGTCGCCATCAAGGCCTCCATAAATAACTGGAGATGGGCGGGTGTCCCATTTTACATGCGCACCGGAAAACGCATGCAAAGGCGTTTCTGCGAGATTGTTGTACAGTTCAAGAAACTGCCACATGCCATTTTCCCGGACCAGACTCATCAGGACAGCGCTAACCGTCTGGTAATTCAGCTGCAGCCGCAAGAAGGCATTCGGCTTTATCTGTTAAACAAGGTCCCTGGCCTGGATGAAAGCTTTCCCATGGAAAACGTGTCGCTGGACCTGTCCCTGTCCGAAGCCTTTACCGAGCGCAGAGTCCCGGAAGCCTATGAACGCCTGCTGTATGACGTCATGCGCTCCAATTCAACGCTATTCATGCGCGCTGATCAGGTAGAAGCTGCCTGGCAATGGGTTGATGATATTGCCGAGGGCTGGACGCAGAACAAACAAAAGTCATTACACTACATGGCTGGATCAAACGGACCCGCAGACAGTATCGCGCTTATTGCCAGAGATGGCCGACGCTGGCAGGATTGAACTGCCAGACAGGAGTATGTAGATGTGGGAGTTGCATGAATTCAAGGACCAGACAACACTGCTGGAGGCGCTAAGCGCCAAAGTCGGTGAGTGTATCAAAGGTTGTGTCGCTGATCGTGGCAAGGCCTCTATCGCGTTGTCAGGCGGCAGCACGCCACAGCGTTTTTATCAGCACATGTCACATCAGGCCTTGCCCTGGCAATCGGTCACGGTCAGTCTGGTTGATGAGCGCTGGGTTAGCGAAGTCCATCCGCAGTCCAATGCCAGACTGGTCAAAAACAGCCTGATTCAGAATGCAGCCCAACGGGCCACTTTCATCGGCATGAAAACCTCGCATACTGATGTTTTCGCGGCAGCCAACTCCCTGAGTGGCATTATCGCTCGCCAGACCCTGCCGTTGGACATGGTTTTGCTGGGCATGGGCCTTGATGGCCACACAGCCTCTTTTTTTCCTGATGCGGAAGGTCTGACAGAGGCGCTGTCCAGTAACAGCAGACAGGTCTGTTGCGCCATTCAGCCACAGAGTAATAAGGAAGACGCTGCACCCGTGGCGAGAATGACCCTGAGTCTCAGAACAATCCTGACAGCACATCAACGTATACTGTATATCAGCGGCGAAGCCAAACGACAGGTACTGGAAGAAGCATTCGCGCCCGGTCCTGTCACGGACATGCCGGTGCGCGCAGTGCTACATCACAACACCACCCTGACCGAGATCTATTATGCCCCAGACGATTAACACCACCGTTGAAGCCGTCACTGAGCGAATCAGAACACGCAGTCAGCAAACAAGGCAGACCTATCTGAGCAATGCTCAGCGGACCATGGCCAGGTTCCCACCTCGCAAGACGCTGTCATGTGGCAATATAGCCCACGCATTTGCCGCCTGTTCGGCGCCTGACAAAACGCGTATTGCCGGCATGCAAACCGCCAACCTGGGCATCGTCACCGCCTACAATGACATGTTGTCTGCACATCAGCCGCTACAGAGCTACCCTGACATTATCAAGGCCACCGCAGCCGAACATGATTGCACGGCACAGGTCGCCGGGGGCGTGCCGGCAATGTGTGATGGCGTGACTCAGGGCCAGCCCGGCATGGAACTCAGCCTGTTCAGCCGCGAAGTCATCGCCATGGCAACTGCAGTCAGCCTGAGCCACAATGTGTTTGATGGCATACTGTGCCTTGGGGTTTGCGACAAGATCGTGCCCGGCTTGTTGATCGGCGCACTTCAGTTCGGACACCTGCCCGCCGGGTTCATTCCAGCCGGCCCCATGGGACCGGGTGTCCCCAATAAGACCAAGGCCGAGGTGCGACAGCGCTATGCCCAGGGGCGTGCTGAGCGGGAGGAACTATTGGCAGTGGAATCGGGGTCATACCACAGCCCCGGCACCTGCAATTTTTACGGCACCGCCAACAGCAACCAGGTCATGGTTGAAATGCTGGGGGTGCAACTTGCCGGCGCCTCATTCGTCAACCCGGACGATCCGTTGCGCGAAGCATTGACCAAAGAGACAGTTCGCCGGGTACTGGCAGCAACCGAGCAGGGCAACCAGCCCAGGCCCTTGACCGAGTTGATTTGTGAAGCTTCGCTGGTGAATGCGGCGGTGGCCCTGCTCGCCAGCGGCGGTTCAACCAATCACACCTTGCATCTGGTGGCTATCGCACGCGCTGCCGGCATCGTCCTGACCTGGCAAGACCTGGATGAATTGTCACACGTCACGCCATTGCTGGCCCGTGTCTACCCGAACGGGGAGGCGGACGTGAATGCATTTCAACAGGCAGGCGGCATGGCCTATCTGGTGCGGGAGCTGCGCTCGGCCGGCCTGCTCAACGAAGATGTTCACAGCCTGATGGGTGACGGCATGGACATGTATACCCGACAGCCAGTGCTGACCGGGAGCGGTGACGTCGAGTGGGTCGAATACGACGCGCCATCACAACGTCTTGATGTACTGCGACCGATCAACAATGCATTCTCCGCTCATGGTGGACTGAAGCTGATACACGGTAATCTGGGCGAAGGGGTCGTGAAAACATCAGCCGTCAAGCCTGAGCATCAACATATCGAAGCGCCATGTCGCGTCTTCGACAGCCAGGATGACATGGTAGCAGCGTTCAAGGCCGGTGAACTGCAGCAGGATGTCATTGCCGTGGTTCGCTTCCAGGGTCCAAAGGCCAACGGCATGCCCGAGCTGCATCAATTGACGCCTTGCCTGGGGGCACTCCAGGATCAGGGGTTTCGCGTCGCCCTGGTGACTGACGGCCGCATGTCAGGGGCATCCGGAAAGGTTGCTGCAGCTATTCATATGAGCCCGGAAGCGCTGGATGGAGGACCACTTGCCAGGCTTCGGGACGGAGATCATCTGTCACTTGACGCCAGCACTGGCCTGCTACAGGTACTGGTCGATGATGACATCCTGCAAGCACGCGATGCTGCCATTTTCACCCCGGACGAAGATACTTTGCCTGACAGTCTGGGACGAGGGCTGTTCTCCACCTTCAGGCGGGCCGCTGGTGTCGCCCATAACGGCGCTTCAGTTTTCGACTAACCATGCATCTCTTCAGGGAGCCAAAACCAGATGTCACACATACGTGAGCAGCTCAACCGCCTGACCATATTACCGGTGCTGGTAGTGAATTCGGAAGCAGAGGCCGTCAGTATCAGTCAGGCGCTGTTTGATGCCGGTATCGGAGCCGTGGAGATCACCTTGCGAACACCGGCAGCCCTGGCGGCCATTCAGGCGGTAAAACAGGCAATACCTTCCCTGGTCGTCGCGGCAGGGACTGTCAACACGGTAGCTGACATGGAAGCTGTCGCCGGTGTCGATGTTGATTTTGCGGTCAGTCCCGGCCTGACCAGCAGTCTGGCTGAATGCGCACGGGCACTGGAACTGCCATTCCTGCCCGGCGTCAGTACCGCATCAGAAGTGCTAGGGGGCATGGAGCTGGGATTCGACTGTTTCAAATTCTTTCCTGCATCCGCCTGCGGTGGACCGGCATTACTCAAGGCGTTGTCCGCCCCGCTGGCCGGGGTGAGTTTTTGCCCCACGGGTGGTATCAACGCCAGCAATGCCGGCGACTACCTGGCACTACCCAATGTGTTGTGCGTCGGTGGCTCCTGGATGCTTCAGGCTGACAGCGTCGCCGCTGCAGACTGGGTATCCATCCGCAACAGCACCCGCGACAGTCTTGCCCATCTGGCCCGGTTCAAGCGCGCCTGACTGTTACTCATCAGCGTTATTCATCCAGCCAGGAACTGCGGCAAGCGGCCGGGGCACTGACCGGGTTGCAGCGGGCGACACCGTCGGTATCAGGTAGCACAACCTGATAATCAGAGCCCAGTGGCGACGGCTCCGCATAATCGGTACTGATGTATTGGGCACCGCTTGCCAGCGCCAGGTCGCGGCGGGTGGTATCACCCGTGCGGGCTTCGTGGCTGGGCACATCAGAGCGAGTACGTATAAGATAACCCTGGGCTGCATAAGCGCTGATGGTGTCAGCCTCGGCAATAACATTGTTCATTTTCAGAAACCCGGATGCCGGATGGCCCGGCTCTGCGCTCACGAATAGTGCCCGATTCGCCAGCACGGGCGAACGCGACAGATAATCGCTCAAATGACGACCGGTATTGTCCAGGGCAAAAAGAACTTTGCCACGACTCTCGGCCAGGGTTGGCCAGCCACCCTCCATAACGGCCGCATTGAGCGTTGGATAATCGCCACGCACATCATCCGGCGTGATGACATGGGAACGCTCGAACACCCGCCAGATTTCCTCATCCACGCTGAAAATGTTATCTGTATTGATAGCCACCGGCGTCGTATAAACCAGCGGCCCCCAATCCTGGCGAGCACCATCCTTGAGTTCCAGCATGATCATGATGGGCAGATGCGTTGGGTTTTGTGTTGACCAGTCACGGATCTGTGTCAGGCATACGATCAGGGTCGAACAGGTAGTCCGATAGTCGACATCCTGGGAATGCAGCACCTTCAGACCCGGCGCATCCATCCGCTCAGAAATCCGACTGATCTCCGGGTCATCAATCAGCAGTCCACCCGCCGGTTGTGAAAACAGGCCTCCGTCGGGGTCGGCAAACACATCGAGTTCGAATTGTCTGATGCCGAGTACTTCCAGCTGTTCCGGCAACGGCCGGTGCTGATAGCTGATGTCGTCGGCCCAGCCGTCACGATAAGCATTGAGCAGGGAGACTAACGCCGGTGCCGGGAAACGCTTGTAGCTATTGTGGGTGCCCAACACCTGCACATGATTGAGACGCAGGCATTGCTCAGCATTGCTTGCGCTGAGCGCTGCACAATGGTCAGCGTCGGCGTCCAGGGTGACGGACACAAAGGGCAGCAACATCGCCCCGGCGAGCAGGGCGGGCAGGGTCAATTTCATGCAACATCCTCGGTCAGATAGTTATCTGTCGAGTCTGCAACGTCAAGAAGACGGTTTCATGACAGCGTCAATAGCCGGATCATCTTCAACGCGCGCGATGCGGATTCGCGCCCAGGCAAATATCAGTGTCATCGCCGGGCTCAACAAACAGAAAAACGCCCAGGGTGCGTAGGCCAGGGTTGCCACACCCAGCACGCTGGCATGGTAAGCACCACAGGTATTCCAGGGCACCAGCACAGAGGTCACGGTGCCGGTGTCTTCCAGGGTGCGACTCAGGTTTTGCGGCGCCAGCCCACGTTTACGATAGGCTTCGGTGAACATGCGACCAGGTACCACAATTGACAGATACTGATCCGATGCTGATACGTTGGTCACAACACAGGTCGCACCAGTCGCTGTCACCAGTCCGGCATCGGACCTGACACGACTGATCAAAGCCTGGGTGATGCGGGCCAGGAAACCACCGGCCTCCATGGCGCCACCAAACACCATGGCTGACAGAATCAGCCAGATAGTGTTGAGCATGCCGGCCATGCCGCCAGTGCTCAGCAGTTCATCCAGCACCGGGTCGCCGGAGACAATGGCGGTACTGCCGTACAGTGCCTGCATCACGCTTTGATACAGACCGCCAGTGGACACCGCCAGCTCGGCCAGCACCGATTGCTGAAACAATACCGCGCAGACAACACCGGCCAGCGCCCCCATGAACAATGCCGGCAACGCCGCCACTTTTTTCACGATCAGGAAAATCACGCCTACCGGTACCAGCAAAAGCAGTGGTGATACCCGGAACTGCTCGGCGATCAGGGCACGATAGCGGTCAGTATCGTTAACATCGACAGCATCAGCCCCCATAAATAACCCCAGCATGAAATACACAACCAGGGTAATGATGATCGAGGGCAGGGCGGTCAGACTGAGATAGCGGATATGGCTAAACAGATCTACACCACTGACCCCGGAGGCCAGATTGGTGGTGTCGGACAGCGGCGACATTTTGTCGCCGAAATAAGCGCCGGAGACAATCGCCCCAGCGACCAGACCCGGGTTCAGGCCCATGGCATAACCGATGCTCATCAAGGCCACGCCCAGAGTCGCCGACGTCGACCACGAGCTGCCAATGACCACAGCCGCGATCGCGGTAATCAGGCAGGCGCTGGCAATAAAAAATGTCGGGCTGAAGATCTGCAGGCCGTAGTAGATCATGGCCGGGACAATGCCGCTGATCAGCCAGCTGCCGGTCAGCGCGCCCACCATCAACAGAATCAACACGGCCGGCGTGGCAGCCTTGATGTTGTCGATGATCTTGTCCTGAATATCGGCCCACGCTTCGCCCCGGGCCAGACCCAGGGCTGCCGCCAGGGCAGCGGCGATGATCAATGCGCTCTGGTTGGCGCCGCTGAGCGAGTCGTCACCATAGACTGCAACGTTGTATCCCAGCAGGGCAAACAGCACGAGCAGAGGGATGACGGACAGAAACAAAGAGGGGCTGGTACGGGGCGCTGTCATCCTTCAATAAATCCTTTTGCTGTGGTTTAGTCAACTTTAACCGGTTCTGCCGCACAATCCCAGTGATCGGAGAAAATATCCCGCATGTTCAGTTGTTTGAGCCCAGAATATGAAACGCTCGGCGAAAACCGGCGATACGCAAAATGACGCTCGCTTGTTTGCGTCCCATCAGTGACTTATGCTGGTTGGGAGAATTTTTTATCCGACTATGGAGATGTAATCTAAATGACAATCCACAAACACTTGATGCCAGGCACAAGTCTGGGAGCTCTGGTGCTTGGGCTGAGCGGCGCCCTGATGCCGTTGGCATCCACCCAGGCAGCCGAGGCTGTCGACTATTCTGATGTCAGTAACTGGCTGTGCCGGCCCAGTAACTCGCGGGCATGTGAAGTTGACATGAGTACAACCATTGTCAAGGCAGACGGATCCATTGGGCTGGAGCCATGGTCGGACAACCCGTTCGCCCCGGTTGACTGCTTTTACGTTTATCCCACGGTGTCGCAGGATGCAACGGCGAACAGTGACATGGTTGCCGGCCCGGAAGAATACGACGTGGTACGCAGTCAATTTACCCGGATGGGGTCACAGTGCCGTGCGTTTGCGCCTTTATACCGGCAGGTAACACTGACTGCGTTGCGCGCAAATATGACCGGAGACTCGGATCTGGTGCCTGACCGGGAACTGGGTTATCAGGACGTGCTGAATGCGTGGAATTACTACCTCGAGAACGATAATGAAGGCCGTGGCGTTGTCCTGATAGGCCACTCCCAGGGCGCCGGCGTTCTGACCCGACTGATTGTAAATGAAATTGAAGGCAAGGATGTAGAGGACCAGATTGTCTCCGCCATGTTGTTGGGCACGACCATACAGGTGCCTGAAGATGCGGTCGTTGGCGGAACGTTTAAACATATGCCCTTGTGTGAGCGCGGTGATCAGACGGGCTGCATCATCACCTATGCCTCCTATCGTGCCACCAATCCACCGCCTCCAATGGCGCTGTTCGGACGCAACGGCAACGGCACGGTCAGTGCGTGTACCAACCCGGCGCAGCTGGCCAAGGGCAGCAATGAGCTTGATGCTTATCTCAGCAATGTTGCTCCGGAAGGTTTTTCCTCCGTCGGCCCCACGCCGTGGACGAGCAGCTATGGCACCAATATCAGCACGCCTTTTGTCAGCGTGCCCGGACTACTCAGTGCGGAATGTGTCAGTAATGATCAGTTTTCGTATCTGGAAATCACGGTCAATGCCAACCCTGATGACCCGCGTACCGACACTATCAGTGGCGATGTCCTGAATCCGGATGGCAGCATCAATGAAGGCTGGGGCCTGCATCTGATTGACGTCAATGCGACCATGGGCGATCTGATTGAACTGGTCTCCAGACAGGCGCACGCCTATCAGTGGCGTTGAATGACGGCTGTTGGTTGTCCGGAAAAATAGAGCAGTAAAAAAAACGGGAGCCAAGGCTCCCGTTTTTGTATCCGTCAACCGCAGATTACTGCTCAGACAGCTCCATAGTGTTCAGCGCTGCCCGCACATTGCCGGAATCGTGCGCGGCGGCCATCGGATTGCCCAACAGCTCCGCCATATCTACCAGGATACGACCACTTTCCTGCAACAGCGGATCGTCTTCCTCACGCTCGTCCTCTGACTCCGCTTCCTCGTCAACAACCGCGACGTCCAGCTCCTCACTGTCTTCCTCAAAGGTCTCGTCGCGCCATTCTTCCAGCGGCAGCCCTTTGGCGGCCAGGCGAGCATTGTTCGCCTCGAATGCTTCACGTCGATCGGCATCTCGCTGTGCTTTCAGTAATTCCCTGTTCAGCGGTATGGTTTCACGCTGACGGGCTTCCATCATGCGCTCAACGGTGCCTTCCAGATAGATGAAATCAGGATCATTCTCCGCCCGCTGCTGATGTCGCGCCTGCAGCTCGGGAATGATCTCGCGCAGCGCGTGGTAAGAGCGGTATTCCACCGGACGCACCGTATCCCAGGGCAGGGCGCCATCAAGATTGCTCTCGCCCATGGTCTCAATCGCCTGGTAGCGGTCAGGGAAGTCAATATCGGGCAACACGCCGCGGTGCTGGGTGCTGGCACCGGAGATACGATAGAACTTGGAGCGCGTCAGTTTGACCTGACCATAGTCCATCGGAATGATTTCCTGCACCGTGCCTTTACCGAATGTCTGTCCACCAAGAACAATGCCACGCTGGTAATCCTGAATGGCACCCGCAAAGATTTCCGACGCAGACGCACTGGCACGGTTCACCAACACTGCCAGCGGACCGTCGTAAACCACTTCCGGGTCGGCATCGCCATAAGAGCGAACAAAACCATTGCGTTGACCGGAGTAGCGAATCTGCACTGTCGGACCCGACTCGATAAACAGCCCAACCAGCTCGTTGGCTTCATTAAGCGAACCACCACCGTTGTAACGCAGATCCACCACCACGGCTTCCACATCATCCTGCTTTAAGTCTTCCAGCAGGGCACGTACATCGCGGGCGGAACTACGGTAATCTGTCAGGCCGGCTGATGCCGCCTCGAAATCAAAATAAAACGAGGGCAGGGTGATCACACCGATGCGATAGATATCATCATCGATGTCGACTTCCAGCACGTCGCTGCGGGCAAACTGTTCCGACAGCTCGACGGTATCACGGGTGATGAGAATCTCGCGCGCGCCGATTTCGCTGGTGGCTTCGGCCGGCAGCACATTAAGTCGCACCAGGGTGCCTTTCTCACCACGGATCTGATCCACCACATCATCCAGGCGCAAACCGATCACGTCCTGCATTTCACCTTCTTCGCCCTGTGCAATACCGATGATACGATCACCGGCTTTCAGCTCGCCGGCCTGCTCGGCCGGACCACCTTTGATGAGCTCGGCAACTTTGGTGTATTCATCTTCCGACGTGAGCTGGGCGCCGATGCCCTGCAACGAGCCACGCAGGCCCATGTTGAAGTTTTCCGAGTCGCGCGGTGAGAAATAACTGGTGTGCGGGTCAACCGTGCGTGCAATCGTCGCCATGTAGGCCTGGAAGACGTCGCGCTCGTTGGTCTTGGCAACCTGGGTCAACTGGTTACGGTAACGCTTGCTCAGGCGCTCCTCTACCTTGTCCATTTCCATGCCTGTCAACGACAGACTCAGGGTGCTGTTCTTGATGCGTTTGCGCCACAATTCATCGAGCGCCGCCTCAGATGCTGCCCAGGGTGCATCCTCACGATCAATGATCAGCTCTTCGTCGAGTGTGAAGTCGAAGGTATCCAGCTCGTTTTCGACAAATTCAACCGTCCACACCAGCCGATCGAGTACCCGTCGATGGTACAGATTGTAGATTTCGAAGCCGGGCTGAAGGTCGCCATTTTTCAGGCTTTCGTCCAGTGAGTCGCGAAGACTTTCAATGGTGTCGATATCGGTCTGCGTCAGGTACAGGCGCGAACCATCCAGCATATCAACATAGTTATCAAAGACTTCCGTGGAAAAGTTATTATCAAACGTCACCGGCGAGTAGTGTTTGGTTTCCAGCTCACGAAGCAGCTCAATGGCCGTGCGGCCGTAAATCGGCAGCGGCGCCATGGCGGCATACAGGCTGTCAGCATCCAGCTCCAGCAGCTCGTCTTCGGCAGCCGGCGCTGTCACACCCGACTCAGCCTGCAGTCCAGCGTCCTGCGCCGCCGCCGGACAAGCAAACATCCAGGCCAGTACTGCGGACAGGCTGATGATGGCGCCTGCTTTGCGCAACAGGGTCGGCAACAATGTCACCGGCTGCGGCTGATCTGGTGTCGATTTGAACTCATGAGTCTCAGTATTCAACGTCATACCTCACACAATTTATTGCCTGAATTTCAGATCCTTGATATTACGATTTGACGCGGTATGTCAAGGTCACCCAAGAATTTATCAGCTAAACGCCCGTTTAGTTGTGTTATTTAGTGACAGGCTTATTGCGGGCGCTGGCATGTCGCTCCGCCCGCTCCACATCAATGTAACGATCCGTGATAGCACTGGAGCCGTGACCGGCGTCGTCACGCACGTGTTCACGAGGCCTGTGTTTGACGTCTTCCGAGATACCGGTATGTCGCAACCAGTGCACCGTAGCCGTCGCCAGCCTTTCAGCCTCCTCAATAGACCCTTCGGCGCGCAGCTTTGCTTCAGCCTGGTTAAAACATTTTTGCACGATACTGCGAATCTGCCGGGTACTGGTGATGCCGCCTTTGCCCCGCGTCTTGTGGATCAGCGGTGTCGCCTCGCCCGGCAGGGGCATGACAGACAGCCCCCGTGACTCGCGGTACCGGCGCAGCGCCTGCAGCATGGCATCGCTGACTGAAACCTCACGCTCCTTGTTGCCTTTGCCGACCGTCAGAAACCACCAGTTGCCTTCCAGATCGCGCTGAAAGTGACCCATTTGCGGAATCCAGCGTTCAGTTTCCACCAATTCCGAGATACGCAGATACATGGCAAACAGAGCGGTCATGATGAAAAGCGTGCGTTCATGCGTGTCCCCATCCTTGTCTGCCATTTCCTCGGCCGTCTCGATCACGACGTCCCATTGTATTTGCGACAAGCGACGTATCTTGTCCTGACCCTGACGTTTACGCAGGAACTTGCCTTTCTGACGAATGCGCGCCACCGGGTTCGCCTGCAGCTGGTTCTCCTGCACCAGGTAATTAAAGAAACTGCTCAGTACCGCGAACATGGCCTGCAAACCCGACTGGGACAGGGCATAAGGCTGATCAGGGTGGGCCTGGTAGGGCCGCCAGTCCGGGTTCGCAACACGCTCACCCTGGCGTTCGATAAAACGGGGCACCTGCTTGCGACCAATCCAGGTATCAGGCGGCTGCCGGGAGAATTCAACGTAGGACTCGAGATGTTCGCGCTGGATCTCGCGCAACGACAGGCCAGCAATCAGCCAGCTCCATTGCAGAAAGTGTTCCAGCTCACGACGATAGGCCGTAAAAGTATCGGGGCTGCCGCGGTAGCTATACAGAAACTCGCTGGCACTGCGGTAGTCGTCAGCAGCACTCGCCGGCAACGCCTGTTTGCAGGATGCCAGCATAGCTGCGCTGATGCGCGGGGGCTCGCGCCACGGATTGGGCATGTTGTCCAGAGTGTCGAACAAAGGGTAGGGTGCTTTCATGGGTCAATATTTTCGCTGTTATTGGCCAGCGATGATAGATATGCTTGGCGTTAACCCGAAATAAAGTTGCAGGAGAGCCATACCAATCATGCAAGAGTTGCTTACGTTGCTGCAGGAACGCTCCCAGCAAGTCATCGTCGCGCTGCAGACACCCGAATACTGGTGGCAGTTTCTGGTGCTGTTATCCGCCCTGGCATTGGCGGCGCTGATTAATGCCCGGATGCAATCCGTACTGGAACAGAGCAACACCCAGAGCACCGGGCTCAGACACATCGCAGTTCGCGGCGCCCAGCGCATCGTCTGGCCATTAACGGCACTGGTGTTCATTCTGATTGCCATCGGCATTCTGGAGAACTATGGCCTGCCCACCGCCATCCTCAATGTCATCTCGCCAATACTGGCGGCGCTGGCGCTGATCCGGCTATGCGTTTACATACTGCGCAAATCGTTTGCATCAAATCCGATCATGCGCTCATCCGAAAATGCGCTGGTGCTGCTGGTCTGGTCAATCGTGATCATGCATTTGCTCGGCTGGTTGCCGGGGGTGCTGGCGCTGCTCGACAATATGGGACTGACGATCGGGGAAACACGCATCACCGTATTGTCGACGTTCCAGCTCCTGTTTATCGTCGCACTCGCGTTCATCCTGGCCGTGTGGATTGCCGACCTCATCAACCGCCAGGTCGCCCGCGTACCGGGAATCTCGCCCAGCATGCAGGTCGGGGTCAGCAAACTGAGCCGGTTTCTGCTGCTGACACTGGCGTTTCTGCTTGCCCTTAACGCAGTCGGCATCAACCTGAGTTCGCTGGCGATATTTGGCGGGGCTCTGGGTGTCGGTTTGGGCTTTGGCCTGCAAAGTATCGCGTCAAACTTCATCAGTGGTTTTATTCTGGTACTGGATCGCTCCATCAAACCCGGTGATATTATTACTGTCGGCACCAAGTTTGGCTGGGTACAGGAGCTTAATGCCCGCTATATTGTGGTTCGCAACAGGGAGGGGGTCGATACCCTGATCCCCAATGAGAACCTGATCACCTCACAAGTGATCAACTGGAGCTACGCTGATCCCAACGTGCGGGTCACCGTGCCGGTGCAGATCAGTTACGACAATGATCCGGAAGTGGCCATGCAGCTTATGCTGGACTGCGCCTTTGCTTCTTCCCGGGTGTTACAGGATCCGCCACCCACCGTCCGGCTCACCGAATTTGCCGACAGCGGCATCGCTCTGGAGGTCAGGGTATGGATCAACGACCCCAACAATGGCTTTACGCCGGTCCGTTCGGATATCAACGTTGCCATCTGGCGGGCATTCAAGAAGGCCAACATTACCATCCCATATCCGCAACAGGATGTTTATATCAAGTCCATGCCGGATTGGCCGAAAGTTCCAGCGGCGGCGGGGTCTGACCCCGCAACAGTCGACACAGACACATCTGACCCCAGCTAAAACGTTGCATTAAGTAACACTTATTTGTTAAGCTTGCGCTTTAAACTATACCATCCGGACGGTAAAGTAATGGCGCAACTCAGATCCAATTCGCGTGACAATATTCTCGACGCCGCGCAGCGCGTGGCTGAGCGCGAAGGCGCGGGGCACCTGACCCTGGACAAGGTCGCCTGCGAATGTGGTCTGAGCAAGGGCGGTCTGTTATACAACTACCCAAACAAGGAAGCCTTGCTGCGGGGAATGCTGGCCCGACTCGTCGAGCAATTCAAGAGCATTACTGCAACCGAAGAACGTGCCATGACCGGTGAGCCCAACGCGCATTTGCGCGCCACATTGCGCGCTGTTGCCGGGCATCAAATGGTCGACCCTGGTATTTACATGTGTATTCTGACCGCGTCGGCAGAAAATCCTGAGCTATTGGAACCCCTGCGTACGGCTTTCCAGGAAAGTTACCAGCGTATCAGCGCGGAATGCACAGATCCCGATATGGGCCTGTTGTTATGGGCTGCTGCCGACGGCATCTGGTTCCATCACATATTGGGTATCTCGCCGTATCCACAGGCTGAGAAAACCAAGCTTTTTCAAAAACTTCTGCAATTATCCGAGGAAATGTCATGAGCCGCTCCTTACGGTCGCTGCTGGTTCGCGTCACGTTGCTGTTGAGTCTGTTTTCCATTCTTAGCGCCTGCCAGGAAAGCACGGCAGAGCAGGACAACGGACGCGAGCTGCGTACGGTGCGCCTGGAAACCATTGGTCAGGATCGCGCCGAGGGTGTGCGTCGTTTTGTCGGCGTTGTCGACGCCCTGAGTACGGTTGATCTTGCCTTCCAGGTTGGCGGTCGTATCGCCCGCATGCCGGTCCAGCAGGGCGCCATTGTGCCGCGTGGCGAACTGATCGCGGAACTGGACGACGCTGATTACGCACTCGCCGTCAGCGAGGCCAGGGTCGCGCTCGACCTGAGCACGCTGGATTACGAGCGTAACCGCAAGATGCTGGACAGCGGGGCGATCCCGCGCGCCACCTACGATCGTGCCGCGTCGGACCTGGAGATGCGCGAACTGGCCTTGCGTGCCGCACAACGAAATCTTGCCTACACCCGCATTGAGGCACCTTTCGATGCCCTGATCACGCGCCGCATTGTAGATTCATTTACCCAGGTGCAGGCGGGCACCGCAGTCGTGCGGGTACAGGATGTTACCGAGCTTCGCGTCCACATTTCGGTGCCGGAAAGCCTGATGGCCATGCTGCAAACTCCGGAACGCTTTACTGTCACAACCGAGATTTCCGCCTATCCCGGGCGCCAGTTTCCGCTGAGTTACCGCGAGCACGCGACCGAGGCGGATCCCGTAACCCAGACCTATCAGGTCAGTTTCGGACTCGCACGCCAGGAGGGCATCAATATCCTGCCGGGCATGACAGCGACCGTGGCAGTGCAGTCCAGCGACAATTTCCTGGTGCCGCGTATTGATGTGCCGGCTGCGGCACTTGATACGGCCGATGACGGCAGCTTTCGGGTCTGGGTCTATAACGCAGGTGAGGGCATTGTCAGTCCGAGAACGGTCACCGTGGGCGCACTGGGCTCCAACCGCGTCGTTATTCATGAAGGTTTGCAGCCGGGCGAACAGATCGTTACCGCAGGCGCCCACATGCTGTATGACGGCATGGCCGTGACACCTTACCGAAACGCTCGCTGAGGGAACAACAAGATGGATTTTGCGCGTTATGCCATCGACCGTCCGGTCAATACATGGTTGTTCATTCTGATCCTGATGTTGGGCGGACTCTGGGGCATCCTGACCCTGGGGCGCCTGGAGGATCCGGCATTCACCCTGAAGCAGGCGGTGGTCGTGACACCGTACCCCGGCGCCACCGCGCAAGAGGTTGAACTTGAGGTCACCGAGCACCTGGAATCTGCCATCCAGCAGCTGTCCCAGCTTAAACGCATTACCTCCAAGTCGGTCCCTGGGCGCTCGGAAATCACCGTCGAAATTCAGGACACCTATGACGGCGACGAAATCCCGCAGGTATGGGATGAGTTGCGCCGCAAGGTCGGCGACTTTCAACGTAACCTGCCCGACGGCGCGGGTCCGTCCATGGTCAACGATGATTTTGCAGATGTCTTCGGCATTTTTTACGCGGTTACAGCGCCCGCGTTCGACGACAATGAAATCCGCGATGTCGCCTCCTTTTTGCGACGCGAACTGCTGACTGTAAACGGCGTCGCCAAGGTCGAAACCCGTGGCTTGCCGGAAGAGGCCATCTACGTTGAATTGCCCAATGACAGGCTTATCGCCACCGGCCTGCCACTGGCACAAATTGTCAACAGCATTCAGGCGGAGAACACTGTGCAAAGCGCCGGCGCGGCCCGTGTCGACGACCTGAACGTACGTATCAGCTCCCGGCCCGGCCTGGACAGCGTCAGCAATATCGAATCATTGCGCATCGGCAGACCCGGCAGTACCGACCAGATTGCCCTGATAGATGTCGCGACAGTATCGCGGCAAAGTGAAGAAATACCCGACCATCTGATACGTCACAATGGCCGTAGCGCCTTTACCCTCGCCATCGCCGGGGTGGCGACCGAAAACATTGTGGAAGTCGGGCAGGCGGTTGATGCGGCCCTGGACAACCTGGCTCCCCGCATCCCGTTGGGTGTCGAACTTGAGCCCATTTACGCGCAACACGTGGTCGTAGACGAAGCCATTGGCAGTTTTATCATCAACCTGGCCTTGTCCGTGGCCATCGTGGTAGGTGTTCTGTGTATTTTCATGGGTTGGCGCGTCGGCCTGGTGGTAGGGCTGACGCTGCTGCTTACCGTCATGGGCACCGTGTTTATGATGCGTGTGTTTACCATCGAAATGGAACGTATTTCGCTGGGCGCACTGATTATTGCCATGGGGATGCTGGTGGATAATGCCATCGTTATCGCCGAAGGCATGCTGATTAACATGCAGCGCGGCTTGCCGGCCCACAAGGCGGCCAGTGATGCTGCCGCGCGCACACAATGGCCATTGTTGGGAGCCACGCTGATCGGCATCATGGCGTTTTCCGGTATCGGTCTGTCACCGGACACGTCCGGCGAATTCCTGTTCTCTCTGTTCGCCGTTATCGGCATATCACTGTTGTTGAGCTGGATTCTGGCGATCACCGTCACGCCGCTGTTTGGTGAGTACCTGTTAAAGGTAAAACCGGGCGCCACCGACAGCGATCCTTATCGCGGTATGTTCTATGCCATCTATCGCAAGGCGCTGCAGGCCAGCCTGGTCTGGCGGCGACTGACCATAGCGCTGCTGATCCTGATAACTGCGAGCAGTTTCTGGGCGTTCGGCTTCGTCAAACAGGCGTTTTTCCCCGACTCCAATACGCCCATCTTTTTTGTAGACTATCGCTTGCCGCAGGGCAGTGACATACGCGCCACAGCGCGTGATCTGGCACAGATCGACGAGCTGGTGATGACCAAACCCGGCGTCGAGGCAGTGTCGACATTCATCGGGCAGGGAGCCAGCCGCTTTATGCTGACGTATGAGCCGCAGCAACCCAACCCGGCTTATGGTCAACTCATTATTCGTACCGCAGATCGTTTTCTGATCGATGAGCTGGCTCAGGAGCTACGCGAAGAACTGGGCGCGACCTATCCGGCTGCCGAGATTCAGACCCGCCGACTGGTGTTTGGCCCAGGTGCAGGCGCCAAGATTGAAGCCCGTTTCAGTGGCACGGACCCCGAAGTACTGCGAGCCCTGAGCACGGAGGCAATGTCCATATTTAATGCCGAGCCCGGGTTAATCGACATTCGCCAGAACTGGCGGCAACGCGAACTGGTTATCGCACCCCGGTTCAATGAAGAACGCGCCCGCGTGGCTGGTATTGCCCGTTCGGATGTTGCCCAAACTCTGGAGTTCGCCACCACCGGTGTCCGGGCGGGTACCTATCGTGAGGCGGACGAGCGCATTCCGATTATTATCCGGCCGCCGGCCGCTGAGCGCTTGCGTGTTGAGCGACTGCAGGAGCGCCTGGTGTGGAGCTCGGGTGAACAGCGTTATGTGCCGATCACTCAGGTTATTGACGGCTTTGATACGCGCGCGGAAGAAACCCTGATTATGCGTCGTGACCGCACGCGAACCCTGTCCGTGCAAGCTGAACCGGCCACCGGACTGACGGCGGACGAAGCCTTGCGCCGGGTACGTGCCGACATTGAAGCCATGCACCTGCCTCCCGGCTACCAATTGGACTGGGGAGGGGAGCTGGAAGCTTCCGGTGAAGCACAGGCGTCATTGGGAGCCCAGCTACCGCTCAGCTTTATGGTTATGCTGGTGATTTCAGTGCTGATCTTTGGCAAGGTGCGGCAGCCCCTGATTATCTGGCTGGTGGTGCCGATGTCACTGTGCGGTGTTGCGATCGGGCTGTTGGCCAGCGGCCTGCCGTTCAGCTTTACCGCCTTGCTCGGCGTCCTGAGCCTGTCTGGCATGCTGATGAAAAATGCCATTGTGCTGGTAGATGAAATCGATTTGCAGATCGAAGAGGGCAAGGGTCCCCATACGGCGATCCTGGATGCCAGTGTCAGTCGTTTACGCCCCGTGTTTCTGGCGTCAGCCACCACCATTCTGGGCATGATCCCGCTGCTCGCCGACGCTTTCTTCGCCAGTATGTCAGTGACCATCATGGCAGGTCTGGCATTCGCCTCCGTGTTGACGCTGATTGCGGTACCGGTGTTTTATGCGGTATTTTTCCGCATCCGGCCTGATGATTCCCGCGTATCAACCTCCGGCACCAGCGCCAAATACGCCTGAACATAAATTAGAAATAACATTAAATATAGAGAGCAATCGCATGATAAAAAGAAGCTTGGCTATTATCGCATCAATGTTAGTGAGTACTCATCTGATCGCTGCAGACCTGGCGCCCGCCAATGCTACGCTGGCCGGAATCACAAATTTTCGGGAGTACAGCAACCGCTTTGCCAGCGCCGGCCAGCCTACCGTAGAACAATTTTCTGCCGTTCGCGATGCCGGTTATGAGCGCGTTATCTACATTGCTTTCACCAATAACCAGAATGCCATCGCCAACGCCGACCAGGTGGTCAAAGGCCTGGGCATGGACTATATCCATATCCCGGTGGACTGGAACAATCCGACCGAACGCGACTTTTATGCCTTCGCGGACGCCATGCAACGTGCGCCGGACATGAAAACGCTGCTGCATTGCCAGGTCAACGCGCGCGCCACAGCCTTCAGCTTTCTGTATCGGGTCATCTACGAAGACGTGCCGGTCGCCGAAGCCAAGGCCGATATGAATACCGTCTGGCAACCCAACGAAACCTGGCGCGACCTGATCTTTGCTTTGCTGGAAGAAAACGGTAAGTCGGCCGAGTGTGAAGGCTGCGACTGGACGCCATCAACCGCAGGCAACTAAGCGGGAGAAGTGAAGGAGTCGCAGCAGAAGTTCTGCACTGTGCGACCTGCATCTCCACTAATTCCGGTAATCTTTATTACCGGAATTAGTGTAACAGGCATGAATATAAGGCGCACCACCCGTCAATCAACATCCTGACCATGACTGCCAGGCATCGCACCTGCATTTACTTACAGTAAGCCTTTGTGTAAAACTCCGACCACCATGACAAGACGCATTCAATATCTGACCGCTTTACTGCTCGCGCTTTGGCTGCCATCCCAGGCACTGGCCAATGTGCTGGTGCACTGTATCGTTGTCGATTCGGCGGCCGCGTCAGTCTCCGTCCATGCATCCCATGACATGACGGTCGGCGCTACGGTCGAAGACTGTCATGGCAAAACTGCAGTCACGGCTGTTGCTGCCGAACCAGGCGTACATCACGAGTCGGATACAACCGACTGTTTTCACTGCACCGGTGGCTGCCACAAGGTGCAGACCATGCTGACGCTGGAGCGTGACGCGCAGCGATCGTCACTGGCAGGCGCCGGCCTCGCCATACCGTCCCACGATCTGGCAGCAGGTTTCCCGGATTTTCCCATCCGTCCCCCCATCATCCTTTCAGTTTGAACAGCATTTGTAACCGTCCCTGACCCGGGGCTGTTAATTCAAACCATGAAAGGACTATTGTTATGCCATTTCAGGCGTTTGCCCTGTTGATGCTGCTGCCGGCACTGATCGCATGCAGCACAACAGGCGATGTAATGACCGCATACGGAAAAACCGACGACTCTCATCAACAGCCACTGCTGCTGGCGTTGCATGACTGGTCGCCCGCGCTAGGCACAATTGCGACGAGACCGGTTCAGGTGACAACTGATAACCCCGCAACTATCCTGAATCCGGCGCAGGCCCAGGCTTTCGCCTTGCAGCACAGCCCGGCCATCAGATCGATACTGGCATCACAAGGGATCGCCGATGCCGATTACCGCCAGGCCACATTAATCAATAACCCGGGATTCAGCGCATCCGCGCTGCGTGCTGAGGGCAGCTGGAAGACCGAATTCGGCATCAGCCTGGGCATCCTCGACTGGCTGACACTGCCCATGCGAAAGCGCCTGGCGGGTGCCGAACTGGAGGCAGCGCGAACCGGCGCACTGACCGCGTTAACCCGCGAACTTGGCGCTGTTCGCAGCCGCTACTTCGCTGTCGTCGCTGCCCGACACGCAAGCCGACAACAACAACAGACAGCGGAAGCTGCGCGGCTCAATGCCGAACTGGCTCGCCAGCTGAACCAGGCCGGCAATCTGAGCGAACTGGAGCAATTACGCTACGAAGACGAGCTTGCCCGACAGCAACTGGCCGCTCAGCAAGCCATAACCGATGCTGATATCAGACTGGCTGAGCTGGAGCTGGCACTGGGTCTGCCATTCAACAGTGAGTTGGTGGTACCTGATGCCTTGCCGGATACAGACGCAGATCTGCTGACACCGGCGGCATTGCGAGCCATCCTGCAGAATGCGGATACCTTTGCAGCATTGCTGACAACAGCCATGCAGCAACGTCCCGAGGTTACCATGATGCGCAATACGCGCGAATCCCTGGAGCGCCGCCTGGATTTGCAGCAGAAGCAGTTTGGTATGTCAGAGCTTGGCCTTGGGCTTGTCACCGAACGCGAACCCGACGGCAGCACCGCGTCGGGCCTGGAACTGGACCTGAGTCTGCCGCTGTTTGATCGCGGTCAGCATCGGGTTTCGTCAATACAATCACGGCTTGTACAATTAACTGCCGATGAGCAGGCCCTGCAACTTGCCATCGCCCATCAACTCAGCCGCAACCTCAACAACCTGCTCAACCTGTCGCAACAGGTCAGGCAATTGCGCGACCAGGACATTCCGCGCCAACAACGCATGCTGGAACTGGTTCTGCAGGAATACAATTTCATGTTGTCAGGCCCGTTTGAGCTGATCAGTGTCAAACAACAGGAAACCGAGACCGTGATGCGTTATGTCAGTCTGCTTGAGCGTTACTGGGCAGAGCACGCTGATTTCATGCAGCATTCAGCCAACACCGCTGATACGTTTGTCGCCGGATTGGTACCGACATCGGATCCATCTGCCCTGTCACCGGACTCTTCTTCACCACACTCGCCTGCGCCACACTCTCTGGACTCTGAATCCTCCAACCATCAGGAGCACCATCATGATTAATCGTCGACAATTGCTGCTGGGCAGCGCCGCCGGTTTTGTCAGTGCCGGTCTAAGCGGCCGATCCGCAGGCACGCAAACCGCACAAGCACCGGCAACCAACAGCAGTTCGCAGAACGCGGCAACCGATCGGCCCTATACGCCGGTGGTGACCCCGAATGGCCGCACCCTGCCCTACAAAATGCGCGATGGCGTCAAGGAGTTCCACCTGATAGCCGAAGAGGTAGATCATGAGTTCGCCGAAGGCACCCGCATCAAAGCCTGGGGCTACAATGGCAGCACGCCGGGGCCGACACTGGAAGCGGTTGAAGGTGACCGGGTCAGGATTTTTGTCACCAATCGCTTAAAGGAACCCACAACCGTGCACTGGCATGGGTTGATTCTGCCCTTCGGCATGGACGGTGTGGCCGGGCTCACTCAGAAAGCAATTCCACCTGGCGAATCATGGGTTTACGAATTTACCCTGAAGCAACATGGCACCCATATGTACCATCCGCACGCTGACGAAATGCTGCAGATGGCCATGGGCATGATGGGGATGTTCATTATTCATCCCAAACAACAGGATGACGCCAATCATGTTGATCGGGACTTTGCCCTGCTCCTGCACAACTGGGCCATACACCCGGGCACCTATCGGCCGGACCCCAGCGTGATGACTGATTTCGACCTATGGACGATCAATAGCAAGGTATTTCCTGCCATTGCTCCGTTGCTGGCGCAGAACGGGGAACGGGTACGCGTCAGAGTCGGTAATCTGTCAATGTACAATCATCCCATGCACATGCACGGCGTACAGTTTGATGTCACCGGATCCGATGGTGGCCGCTGGCCGCGGGGCCAGTGGCGCAAGGAAGTCACCGAGATCGTCGGGGTCGGGCAGACACGGGACCTGGAATTCACCGCTGTCGCCGGCGACTGGCCGTTGCATTGCCACATGTCTCACCACACCATGAATGCCATGGGTCATGAATTGCCGGTCACCACAGGAGTGGATCAGTCAGAACTGGCACGTGAGATAAGACAGATGATTCCCGGCTACATGGCGATGGGCGAGAACGGCATGTCGGCGCACCAGGAGCATATCGATGCCGGCCATATGCGCGGCCCGCAAAATACGCTGGCAATGATGGGAGGTCGGGGCCCGTATGGGCCGATGGAAATGGGTGGCATGTTCACCCTGATCAAGGTACGTGACGAACTTGACGGTGATAACGATCCGGGCTGGTTTGAGCCGCCACAGGGTACCCAGGCATACCGGGTAAATTCTGTGCCGGACGACTTGCCGGTCTGATCACGGGGTCGCGATTACCCCGGACACGGTGGTGATCGCGGCTAAACCGCTGCACGCTTGTCGTTGCCGTCAGCCGCCTGTTGTTGTTCGCCTTCATGGTCACCATCAAAGCACACCCAATTGCGGCCCATGGACTTGGCTTTGTACAGCGCCTTGTCTGCCCGGTCCACCATGCTATTGGTGCTTTCATCAGCGCGCAGCTGCGCAACGCCAATCGAGACCGTCAGATCAGCTTCCGCCTGCGGCTGGTCCCCTGCGTGACTGGCAATACGTTGACGTATGCCTTCGGCCAGAAAGGACGCCTGACTCAGTGACGTGTTTTCAGCCACCACGATAAATTCTTCGCCGCCATACCGGTACAGCGTGTCGGTCGGTCGCAATCGCGCCTGCACCTGCTCTGCTACCCGGCACAGAACTTTATCACCTTCAGAATGGCCCAGGGTGTCGTTGATGCGTTTGAAATTATCAAGGTCGATCATGATAACGGTCGCCGGCGTGGCATAACGCTCAAAAAGGTTTTTCACATGTAACAGCGTTTCATCCATGGCGGTGCGGTTGCCGACCCGGGTCAGCGGATCGATGGTAAGCATCAAATCGAGCTCGTTATTTTTCTTTTCCAGTTGCACCGAGAAGGTGTACAGGAAAATGTTGATCATGGCGAATGCCGCACAATAGCGCACAATATAGGTCGGATCGTCGAACGCCAGGACCACTGCGGCCAGACAGGCCAGTGCATTGACCAGCACGGCCGGACGACGATCCAAAATGTAGTAATTGGCAACGCCGCTGGCATATAACCAGTAACTGGCCATCATGCCGACTTCCATGATGAAAAATATGTTGGCGCCGGTTTGCACAATGGCAATGGACCAGGCGGCAAACGCATTAAAGCCACGCCTGATCAGTGAGACCAGCGCAAAAATCTGCAGCACAACAACCGGCAACAGGATGCCGGAAATCACCAGACTGCCCCAGAACAGATGATAAAGTGCAAACGGCAAACCGAAACTGATGCCGCAGGCAGAGACCGCAATCATGACCCGAGTGTAGAACTCAAGATCACGCGCCTGCGCATTAAAAATCGATGATTTTCTGGCTGACCTTGATTGTTTTACTGACATAGAGTTTCATCTTTATTATAAATTGAGCCACGCCGACAGCGGACCCGTTTATGATGTTTCAGTCATCAACCGGTGTCCGCATGGTGACGAATTCTTCCGCCGCCGTCGGATGTATGCCGATCGTCAAATCAAACTGGGCCTTGGTGGCACCAACCTGCATCGCCACTGCCATACCCTGCATGATTTCAGCGGCATCATCCCCTGCCATGTGCATGCCGACTACACGATCCGTTTCCTTGTCCACCAGCATTTTCATCAGGCTGAATGATTCGCGTCCGGTAAGCGTGTGTTTCAGGGGACGGAACCGGCTACGATAAACCTCGATGTGCTGATGACAACTGCGGGCTTCGGCTTCCGTCATCCCCACTGTTGCAATCTGTGGGTCACTGAACACCGCTGCCGGAACCAGATCGTAGGACACGCGCTGCTCCGGCCCGCCAAACAGGCGCCTCGCCAGTGCCTGTCCTTCCGCCAGTGCCACCGGCGTCAGCGTCACCCGATCGATCACATCACCCACCGCATATACGCCGGGCATGCTGGTTTCAAAGTTCCCGTCGACAATAATGGCGCCGACATCGGACAGCCTCACATCATGGTCAGCCAGCCCCAGATTCGCCGTCGCCGGTACACGGCCGGTAGCATACAGCACAGCGTCAAACGTTTGCTTGCTGCCATCAGCAAACAGCACCTGCTTTTGATCACCCAATGTGTCTATACGCTCAATGTCTGAATTCAGTTTAAGATGTGTGTAGCTTTTAATGGCGTCGGTGAAAAAAGTACGTATATCCTCATCAAAGCCGTTGAGCAGCGAATCACCACGATAAGCCAGCGTCACTTCTGTTCCCAGTCCCGAGAACACCCCGGCAAGCTCGGTCGCAATATAACCCCCGCCAACAATCAGCACCGTTGCCGGCTGACTGGTGAGTTCAAAGAAATCGTCAGAGTCCATGGCGTGCTCAATGCCCGGCACCGGCGGCATGAAGGACTGCCCGCCGACGGCTACCAGTATATGTTTTGCTGTGATTTCCCGATCACCGACAGTGACACGATTGGCACCCGAAATTCGTGCATGGCCTTCATGAATATCGACATTGGCAGCACTCAGCAGGTTTTTATAAATACCGTTCAGCCTTTTGATTTCCTTGTCTTTGTTTTGTTTTAGCAACGACCACTCAAATACCGGCGGGGTCTGCGTATGCCAGCCGTAGGCAGCACTGTCTGCGATATCATGGCGAGTGTGGGCAGCGTAGGTGTAAAGCTTTTTCGGTATGCACCCGACATTGACACAGGTGCCACCAAAGAAACGCGCTTCCGCGATGCCCGTGCGGGCTCCCAGCGCAGCCGCCGTGCGGGCGGCACGCACGCCGCCGGAACCGGCGCCAATAACAAAAAAATCGTATTCGTAAGTCGACATAAGCTACCGTGCTTCTCCGCTTTTTTCCAAAAAAATGCCAATGATCATAACGTTGGCTATGACTGCTGACAAACGCTTTATGATAGGATGAACAACAGATTCAATGAATATAAATCTGACCTTTATCAGAGGCATCGTACATGCTGAACCGCTCTTATCTTACCTGTTTGCTCGTTCTGACTCTCGTTTTTTCCCCTCTGTCATTCGCCAACACCGTATCGGGCAGTAATGGCGTGGTGACATCGCGCTCCCAGCTCGCCTCGGATGTGGGCGTGGAAATTCTGCAACAAGGCGGTAACGCCATTGATGCCGCCGTCGCAGTTGGTTTTGCGCTCGCAGTCACGCATCCGTCTGCCGGCAATATCGGCGGCGGTGGTTTCATGGTTATCAAACTGGATGATGGCACGGTGGTGACCCAGGACCACCGTGAAAAAGCGCCCGGTGCTGCATTTCCTGACATGTTCCTTGATGCGACAGGCGATGTCGATCGCCGCAAGTCACTCTACAGTGCTCAGGCAGCCGGCGTTCCCGGCAGTGTGGCGGGCATGCTCGACGCGCTGCAGCGCTACGGCTCCATGAGCCGTCAGGCAGTGATGGCACCCGCCATCAGGCTGGCGGAACAGGGGTTCCCACTGACACCCGACATGGCCGGTGATTTTGCCCGTGTCGCCGACAGCATGAGCGGCTACCCCGCCTCCACTGCCATCTTCACCAACAACGGCCAACCCTGGCAAGCCGGCGACATCTGGGTCCAGAGCGACCTGGCGGAATCGCTGAAGCGAATTTCCGAACAAGGCAAAGACGGTTTTTACCGGGGCAGAACGGCTGATCTGCTGGTGGCGGAAATGCGCCGTCTGGGCGGCATGATCACGCACGAAGACCTGCAAGCGTACGACGTAAAATGGCGGGAAGCGATCAGCGGCAGTTATCGCGGCTACGATATCTGGTCCATGCCGCCACCCTCCTCCGGTGGTGCTCTGGTCGTGCAAATGCTGAATATGCTGGAACCTTATGACCTGGAAGCTCTGGGCTGGGGTACTGCCAACACCATTCATCTGATGGTGGAAGCTCAGCGCCGCGCCTACGCGGATCGTGCCGAACACATGGGCGATCCGGACTTTTATCCGGTGCCACTGGCCATGCTGACAGACAAGGACTATGCCCGTGAACGTTTCAGTGACTTCAATCCGGAGCAGGCCTCTGACAGTGAAGATATCGGTGCCGGCACCTGGCCAGCGGAAAGCACCGAAACCACACACTACTCCGTCATGGACAAAGATGGTATTGCCGTGTCGGTGACCACCACACTCAATCTGGGTTATGGCAATCGTATTGTGGTCCCCGGCGCGGGATTCCTGCTGAACAACGAAATGGATGACTTTTCCGCCAAACCGGGCGCACCCAACGCCTATGGTTTGCTGGGCGATGAGGCCAACAAGATTGAAGCGGGCAAACGCATGCTCAGCTCCATGACGCCGACCATTGTCACACGTGACGGGGAAACGGTACTGGTCACCGGTTCACCGGGCGGCTCCACCATTATCAATACCGTCTTTCAGGTGATTCTGAATACACTGGACCACGGCATGAACATTGACCAGGCCGTCGCCGCTCCGCGCATCCACCATCAGTGGCAGCCGGACATTGTCCGCTATGAACCCGATGCCTTTGTCGAAGGGGCACTGGAGACGCTGGAACGTATGGGCCATACAGAAATGCGGCCCGGTGGTTACGGTATCGGTGACGCCAACTCGATTCTGGTTCGCGATGGCGTCATGCACGCCACTTCCGACCCACGTAATGACGGGGGTGCAGCCGCTTATTAACTCTGTCGTCCGACAACCGTTTGATATCTGCATCGTCGGCGCCGGCATTATGGGCCTGGCGCTGGCCCGCCACCTGTCGGCGCACTGGCCCAAAGCCTCTGTGCTGGTACTGGAACAGAATGCCGGCACCGGCCAGGAAACCAGCAGCCGCAATAGTGAGGTCATTCACGCCGGACTTTACTACCCGCCGGGCAGTCTGAAAGCACGACTCTGTGTCCGGGGCAATGCCCTGCTCTACGACTACTGTGCCAGGCACGATATCCCGCATCAGCGCATTGGCAAACTGATTGTGGCCCAGCCAGGCGAAGAGGCGGCGCTGGACCAGCTGCAAACTTCCGCGCAGGCATGCGGCGTGGAATCACTGACGCCAATGTCACATCAGGACATGACGCGGCTGGAGCCGCACCTGCAGGCCAGTGCAGCGCTATGGTCACCGGATACCGGCATCATTGACAGCCATGCACTGATGCATCGTCTGCAACATGAGGCCGAACTCAATGGCGCTCTGGTCGCTACCAACAGCCGTTTGCTGCGGGCCGACTGCCAGGGCCCCGGGATTTTTGACGTTGACGTCGAAGCCACGGGAGAGGAGGCACCTTTCCGCCTGCGTAGCCGCATGCTGATCAATTGTGCCGGCTTATCAGCCAACCAGGTTGCCGCCTCAATAGGCGGCATCGATCAGAGCCTGATACCGGCTTTGCATCTGGTCAAGGGGCATTACTTCGCGTTGTCCGGTCGCTCGCCGTTTCGCCACCTGATCTACCCGGTGCCGGATAGCCGACACCGCGGGCTGGGTATTCACGCGACGCTGGATATGGCAGGTCAGTGCCGTTTCGGCCCGGATATCGAACCGGTCAGCAGCGTCGATTATCGCGTCGATGAGTCACGTCGGGCGACTTTTGCCGAGGCAATCAGAACCTATTATCCGGCACTTGATGAAACCCGTTTGCAGACCGCCTATGCCGGCATACGGCCGCGTCTGGGCTCCGCTTATGCAGATTTCATGATTCAGGATGAGTATGTTCATGGATGCCCCGGACTGATTCAATTATTTGGTATTGAATCACCGGGGCTGACGGCCAGCCTGGCACTGGCCGAGTTGGTGACATTGAAGCTACAGGACCAGGCGCCGCTGTAATTTATTAGCACTGCTCTATTATTGCCAACCTGTCACTGATACTGGGACTGCTGATCGGTGACCCGGGTATACAATTCCGTGCTGCCATCGGTTTTCAGCAAGTAGACGTCGTAGGCATCAAAGCGCTCGCCCACTTCCATACCCGGGCTGCCAATGGGCATGCCCGGCACCGCCAGACCTATCGCATCTGCCGGTTTGTCAGCCAGGTACCGGTGAATCAGATGCGCCGGAATATGACCCTCAAACACACTGCCATCCTGTGCCACTGCTGTGTGACACGACTGATATCGCAGTGTGACACCGCGCTGCAGTTTTTCCCGGGTCAGTGCATCATTATCTAGATCGTGGGCAACCACCTGAAATCCGCGCTCTTCAGCGTGTTCTATCCACATGCCACAACAGCCGCAGGTCGGACTCTTATAGACATCCAGCACGGCAGTTTCTGCGACCGCAGCAGCTGACGCAGTTTGCTCTGATTGCGGACCGCAGGCCAGCAGGGAAAGACACAACGCGGTGAATGCCGACACCCGGAGCAGAAGTCTGGCAAAAGCAGGTTGGCTGCCGCGACGGTGTTGCATACTTTGACTGATAAACTGCATGAAGACTGCCTCCGAAATAAACCTTTTGTGATCATAACAGAGCTGTCAGCAACGATTCTATAGATCGTCTGATATCCGACCCGTCGGCATCAAAGTGCAAGCCGACGCCCATGCCATTGCCACCCTGTGCCTGCGCCGGGGTCAGCCAGGCCACAGTGGCATTCAGGGCATGGGTTGTGCGCTGACCGGCGGTGCCCGGCAATGCTGGCAGCGTTACCAGCAAAAACAGCCGCTGGCGCAACGCATACCGGCGAGCCCCGGGGACAAACAGCCCACCCCGTTTGAGGAATGGCAGAAAGCAGCGCTGCAATACACGCGGATCCCGTATGCTGACGGATATCAGCAGGGGACTGACCTGTGTGTTCTGGTTATTGTCGGGAGGCGATAAACTGCACGTCCCCTGGTTTACGGGTGACATCCTTGTCTCCTGTGGTGTTTTGCCAAAGGCTGAAAATATGTTCCAGCGCCATCAACGGGTTCGGGTTGGCGCCACTTTCCAGTTGCCTGTGAATCAGAGTGAGCTCACGCCCGACCTCCAGAAATGCTCTGGCGGCCATGGGTTGTTGGGCCCGCAGCGCCTCACGCGCTTTGTGCAGCGATAACTCCTGCATCAGTTGTATAGCATAATCTGGCGGCTGGGCGTGGCAGTATTTCGCCACTTCCAGTGGCGTCAATCGCCCCGCAGCCATATCCTCAAGCTGCTCCTGCACAATGCTGCGCCATGCCGGGATTCCGGCTTCCAGCAAGGCCAGCGCCTGCAGCGGCGCACCGGGCGCCAGTGACAGCGCCGCGTCCAGTTCAGCGCTCGCTGACGACGAGTGTTCGGACAGCCAGGCCATTCCCTGCTCCGGTGATGCCGGCGCCAACGGCAGGGGCTGGCAGCGACTGCGGATGGTCGGCAGCATTTGCGCACCCGGCTCACTGATCAACAAAAACAGCGTTCTGCCGGGCGGTTCTTCCAGATTTTTTAACAACGAATTGGCAGCCCCGACGCCCAATGCTTCGGCCGGTCGAATAATAATGACCTTGATGGCACCGGTCTGGTTGCTGGTCTGGTTAACCAGACGTGAAATGCTGCGTATCTGGTCAATCTTGATGCTGCTTTTGCCCTCTTCCGGCGTAATATCCAGCACATCCGGGTGATTCCCGGTATCGAACAACAGGCATTGCCGGCACCGGCCACAGGCTACAGCGTCCGGCACACCTTTAACCGCGTTGTCTGCCAATGGTTCCGTGCACAGCATCCGTGCCGCCAGCGCACGGGCAAACTGATACCTGCCGCTGCCCGGCAGCCCGCTGATCAGATAGGCATGTGCCAGACGCTCGTGGCGTTGTTGCGCAATGACCTGCATCCAGGCGTCGATGTGCCACGGCAGAACAGCGTCAAAGGCCATGATGCGGCTCCGCTGTTGCCTGAGCCCGGCTAACGCTGCGCTGGCAGAACTGGTGCAACCCTGCCCTGATCTGGGCCTGAACATCGACCAGGGGTTTGCCGGCATCAACGATCAGGTAGCGATCGGGCGCCGCCTGGGCACGTTCCAGATAGGTTTGCCTGACCCGGGTGAAAAAACTGATGGCTTCCTGCTCAAAGCGGTCCGGCGCCCCGCGCTGATGTGCCCGGGCCAGGCCAACAGCGGGTTCTATATCCAGAATCAGCGTCAGGTCGGGGCGCAATTTGTCCTGTACCAGGTCCTCCAGCGCCGCGATAAGAGACATATCAAGCCCGCGCCCACCGCCCTGATAGGCATAGGTTGCGTCGGTAAAGCGATCACAGACCACCCATTCCCCGCGCAACAATGCAGGCTCAATCAGTTGGTGCAGGTGCTGTGCACGGGCCGCAAATACCAACAGCAGTTCGGTCAGATCCGACATTTTTTCATCGCGGGGTGTCAGCAGCAGTTGCCGGATTTCCTCGGCCAGCGCAGTGCCACCCGGCTCCCGACTCTGAATAAAGGGAATACCCTGTTCCGCAAGACATTCACATATCCAGTTGATATTGGTAGTTTTACCTACGCCTTCAATGCCTTCAACCGTAATCAAGCGACCTGACACGTTAATCCTCTTTTATTGGCGTTGACCCATGACCACGTTGTGATGATGAGTCTCAATTGGTCTCGCTATCGGCACCACCACGCAGATAGCGCTGCACGGCCGCATTATGTTCTTCCAGCGTATCGGAGAACTGGTGACTGCCATCGCCGCGCGAAACAAAGTACAGGGCGCTGCCCTCGCCAGGCTGCAAACTGGCATGAATCGAGTCACGCCCCGCCAGCGCAATTGGCGTGGGTGGCAGGCCATTGATGCGGTAAGTATTGTACGCGGTGGTGGTGTTCAGATCACTACGATAGATGACGCCATCGTAACGGCTGCCCATGCCATAGATCACGGTGGGATCGGACTGCAATCGCATTCCGGTTTGCAGGCGCCTGACAAAAACCCCGGCGATGTCCTGCTTTTCTGCCTGGTAACCGGATTCACGTTCGATAATGGACGCCATGATCAGTGCCTGCCAGGGCGACTCGTAAGGCAGGCCCACTGCCCGCTGTTGCCATTCCTCGTCCAGAACCTGCTGCAGACGCTGGTTGGCGCGGCGCAGGATAGCAAGATCGGTGGTGCCCTTGGTGTAGAAATAGGTATCGGGAAACAGGCCGCCTTCCAGCGCCGGCAAATCGGTTTCCAGTGCCGCGTGAATGTCTTCATCCGACTTGTCGGCCAGCACCTGCGTGATATTGTCCTGCTGCCAAAGGTTCGTCAGTGCCTGGCGCACGGTCCAGCCTTCGACAAAGGTTATGGGGTATTGCACGACACGCCCCGACATCAGCAAATCCATTAGCGTTGTTGGCGTCAGATTCGCCGTCAGCGCATATTCGCCACTGCGTATACGGCGATCAAAACCGTGCCAGCGTGCCCACAACACCAGGGCACGCGGCCAGGCCAGATAACCCTCTGCCGATAGCTGATTGGCAAGCTGTTGCAGTGAGCGGCCCGGTTCAATGTCGACCACCACCGGCTCGTCGGGCAGCGCCAGTGGTGAATCCAGGTACTGCCGCATCGCCAGCCATGAACCGGCCGTCAACAGCAGCACGCTGACGCACAGGAGTACAACAATAATCAGCAGTCTGCGACCGGAAATCAAAGCCATGGCGATATAAATAAACTCTTCACAAGTGCTGCATTAGTGCTGCACGATGGCTGCACAACTTCCGGCTAAATCTGCGCCCTATTTCGTGATCAGCTTTATGCACTGCCGCAGGTTAATGAAACACTGACTTAACCCATTTACTGACAGGCCAATCCGCGTTGCGCACGCCGCGCCATGGCATCATCAGTCAGAACCCGGGTCGCGTCCGAGGTAAAATCATACAGCCGGTTGACCGGCCAGATACCCAATACACTGTTGCAAATAAACACTTCGCTGGCAAGCATCAGCTCATCAGCCGGAATCGTTCTGACCACCACCCCGATACCCTGCCCTGCGCACCACGCCAGCAGCGTCTGCCGCATAATGCCGCAGACACCGGCGGCAGTCACATCCGGGGTACAAAGCTGATCGCGGATAACCGCAAACACATTACTGCGGGTCCCCTCGATCAGGTTGCGCTGGTTATCAAACATCAGGCCCTCTTGCAGCATCGGGTCAACGTGCGGCCGGTTTTGTGCAGCAACCAGCTCCCGACTGCCCATGACCTGATCCAGACGATTGAGATGCTTCAGCCCGCCCAGTCCGGGATTGACCGAAACCCGATGCTGGCACAGCATGCAGGCGATACCCTGGCGGGCAAATTCAGCGTATTGCGCGGGCATGGGATGAAACTGGATCAGGCTGCGCGACACTGCAGATGTCGGCGGGGCATAACCGCGACCACCATCGCCACGCGTGACAATGATCTTGACCACGCCTTCAACAGGCGCCTCCGGTCCGGAGGGCAGGCAGGAAAACAGGAAGTTCAGATGCTGTTCGATTGTCGCCAACTGCAAGGGAATGCCCAGACGTTCGCAGCTTTGCTGCAGGCGACGCAGGTGGGCGGGCAATTGCAACAGTTGTTGCCGGCGATAGCAGATGGTTTCAAACACACCATCGCCATATAACAAACCACGATCGCTGACCGGAATGGTATCAGCCAGCACACCATCAACCAGCGTCACCGCGACCATCAGGGCAGTCGCGTAAAGATCAGGGAGCCATTGGTGCCGCCAAAACCGAAGGAGTTATTGAGCACTGCATTCAGATTCGCGTCCCGGCTACTGCCTGGCACATAATCAAGATCACAGGCTGGGTCTGCCTCGTGCAGATTGATGGTCGGCGTAATGACCTTGTCATGCATTGACATGACACAGATGATCGCCTCGACCGCACCGGCGGCACCCAGCAAATGTCCGATCATGGATTTGCTGGAACTGACGGGCAGCTTGAATGCATGATCACCAAACACGGTTTTCACCGCCTGGGTTTCGGCGACATCACCGGCAACCGTGGAGGTGCCATGGGCGTTGATATAGTCAATATCAGAGGCGTTCAGTCCGGCACTGTTCAGGGCATTCTGCATACAGGCGGCGGCACCACGGCCGTTCTCCGACGGTGATGTCATGTGGAAAGCATCAGCACTCATGCCAAAACCGGAGAGTTCAGCGTAAATGGTCGCGCCGCGCTTGCGGGCATGCTCGTATTCTTCCAGGACCATGATGCCGGCACCATCACTCAATACAAACCCGTCGCGGTCCTTGTCCCAGGGTCGGCTGGCCGCCTGGGGATCATCATTACGCGTTGACAGGGCGCGTGCAGCGCAGAATCCGCCGAGTCCAACCGGCGAGGTCGCCATCTCGGCGCCACCGGCAATCATCAGATCGGCTTGCCCTGACGCAATCATTTGCGCTGCGAGTCCGATATTGTGGGTACCGGTGGTGCACGCGGTGGTGACCGCGATATTGGGGCCCTGCAGGTTGTAACGAATGGACAGCGTCCCGCCCAGCATATTGATGATGGAGCCGGGAACAAAAAATGGCGACACCTTGCGTGGACCTGCACTGCGGATCAGCTCGGCATTGTTCTCAATGGCGGTAATACCACCGATGCCGGATCCGACAGCCGCGCCAAACCGCGTCGGATCGAAACCGCCCTCTTCCAGACCAGCGCTGCGCATAGCCTGAACACCCGCAGCCATCCCGTAAAGAATGAACACGTCCATGCGTTTGGCATCTTTGGCCGACATGTAAAGATCGCTGTCGAAATTTTTGATGGAGCCGCCAAAGCGGGTAGTGAACGCTGATGTATCAAAATGCTCTATATTATTGATACCGCTCTTACCGTCTTTTAGCGCCTGCCAGGTTGAGTCAACATCGTTACCCAAAGGGGTGACCATGCCCAATCCTGTCACGACTACTCGTCTGCCATTGAACACGCTTCTCTCCACGTATTTGACCGCGTCTTCCCGCCCGCAGCTATTGTTACGGCCTTCGCCAGGACAATCACACAGATAAACAAAAGCTACTCTAAGTCGGAACCCAGAGTAGCTTTGGTTTGTATCTATCCGATAAGCGGAATGCTGTTACAGGTGCTGATTGATATAATCAATTGCCAGCTGAACAGTGGTGATCTTTTCGGCTTCTTCGTCCGGAATCTCAGTTTCAAACTCTTCTTCGAGAGCCATAACCAATTCCACGGTATCCAAAGAATCAGCGCCGAGATCTTCTACGAATGAAGAGGAAGCTTTTACGTCTTCTTCCTTAACGCCAAGCTGCTCGCAGACAATTTTTTTTACGCGTTCTTCAATGCTGCTCATAACTCTTATTAGCTCCTAGTACTAAGGTTTGTCATGCATTCCGATTAAATTGGTTAAAATTTGACCAACTGAAATAATCTAAAACGCAAGTTTACATGTATTTTGTAGTGCTTGTAATCTTAAACTGGAAAATAATTCACTTGACCAGATTAATTTAATTACTTATCAATGCTTTATTCTTGTAAATTAAACCATCACTTAATCAATAATTATGCCCCCTTGATACCCTTTACGCCATGTACATACCGCCATTCACCTGAATGGTTTCACCGGTGATATAGGCGCCGGCATCAGACGCCAGGAACCCCGCCACCGACGCAATTTCTTCCGGTTTGCCAAAGCGTGCCAACGGAATCTGCACCAACAGTGATTCAATCTGTTTTTCTGTCAATGCGCGCGTCATGTCTGTGTCGATAAAACCCGGTGCAATAGAGTTCACCGTAATGCCACGGGAACCGATTTCGCGGGCCAACGAGCGCGAGAAACCTTCCACGGCCGCTTTTGACGCCGCGTAATTGGTTTGCCCCGGATTACCACTGGATGCAACCACCGAACTGATATTGATGATACGTCCCCAGCGTGCTTTGGTCATGGCCTTCAGGGCAACACGACACACCCGGTACAGCGAATTGAGGTTGGTGTTGATGACACTGCCCCATTCATCTTCTTTCATGCGCATCAGCAGGTTGTCGCGGGTAATCCCCGCATTATTAACCAGTATCAGCGGCGCCGCGCCCAACTCTGCAGCGATCTTCTCCAGTACGGCCTCGACCGCCTCAGTCGAAGACACATCAAGGCAGAACCCTGCGCCTTTGACACCCTGGCTGGCAAAAAATTCCGTGATCGCCTGAGCGCCCTCTTCTGTCGTCGCCGTACCTGCCACGATGGCACCCTGACTTCCCAGTTCTGCGGCAATGGCCCGTCCGATTCCCCGGCTGGCGCCGGTGACCAGGGCTACTTTTCCTGACATGCTCATGTAATGCGTCACTCCCTTGTTGAATCTGCTAACGCTGTTAAAACAATTTCTTTCAGTGAGCCAGCCCGTCGACCGCCTCGGTCAGCGCCGCCGGCGTTTCAGTGCTGAAACAATTGATTTCAGGCTGAATTCGTTTGATCAAACCACCCAGCACCTTGCCTGGGCCGCATTCTACTACTTTGCCAATGCCAAAGTCGCCCATACAGTAGATGGTATCAACCCATTGCACCGGCATGTACAACTGTTTAAGCAGATTGTCGCGTATTTCGCTCAGCTCTTTGCTCGCACGGCCATTGATATTCTGCACCACTGGCAGCTCGGGTTTTTTGAACTCGATCCCCGCCAGGTCGGTGGCCAGCTGCTCTGCCGCCGGCTTCATCAGCGCACAATGTGATGGTACGCTGACATTGAGTGGCAAGGCGCGCTTGGCACCGGCCTCTTTGCATGCCGCCATGGCGCGCTCGACGGCGGCCCTGTCACCAGCAATCACGGTTTGGCCGGGAGAGTTGAAGTTGGCTGGCGCAACAATGCCCTCACCCGCCACACTACGACAAATCTCGTCAATCCGGCTATCTTCCATGCCAATGATGGCAGCCATCGCGCCGACGCCCGCAGGCACCGCCGTCTGCATATACTGGCCGCGCTTATGTACCAGGACAATGGCATCATCAAAACTCAGCACACCGGCACATACCAGCGCCGAATATTCACCCAGACTGTGTCCGGCAAGCATGTCAGGCAGCGGCGCTTTTTGCGCCATCCAGACCCGCCAGATGGCGACCGACGCCGCCAGCAGGGCCGGTTGCGTGAAATGCGTCTGGTCCAGCAAGCCATCAGGGTTGTCCTGGGTAATCTGCCACAAATCAGCGCCCAGCACGTCGGAGGCCTGGGCAAAGGTATCGGTAATGGCGGGATAATCGGCTGCCAGTTCACTGAGCATACCGGCCTTTTGTGACCCCTGGCCAGGAAATACGATTCCAAATTTCTGCATGTTCTGCTCTCGTTCTCTGATCAATCGCGTGTTTCAGTGTAATGTCAGCTCTGCATTTTACCCGCAATAAGAGCCGGCACATTGTCTTCTATCTGTTTAATCGCGTGGTTAATCGCACGCTCAAAACCATCCTGCCGTGCATTGCCATGACTTTTCACGATAATGCCATGTAGCCCAACCAGCGTGGCACCATTGTACCGCGACGGGTTCAGCTCTTTTTGTATATCCTGCAGCAATGGCCGCGCAAGCAAGCCTAACAGTCGGTAATACCAGGTTGATCTGATACTGCCCAATAACAGCCGCTGCATGACCTTGACGGCGCCGGCACTGGTCTTGATGGTGATGTTGCCGGTAAAACCATCACAGACGATGACATCGGCAACGCCATCAAACAGCTGGTTACCTTCTATAAAACCGATGTAGTTAACGTCAGGGCTGTCGCTCAGTAGTGCTGCGGCTTCACGTATCTCCGGCGTACCCTTGTTCGCCTCGGCACCAATGTTCAACAGTGCGACGCGGGCGTGCGGGCGATCAGACAGACTGGAGGCCAGGACCGCTCCCATCAGGGCAAACTGATAAAGCTCCGCTGCGTTATTACTGACATTGGCACCGACATCGAGCAGGTAGCTGTAGCCACCAGAACGGGTAGCAGGCAAAGAAGCCATGATGGCAGGTTTATCGATACCGGGAATCGGCTCCAGTAAATGACGGCCTGCCATCAACAGGGCACCGGTATTACCGGCGCTGACGCAGGCATCAGCGACACCCTGACGTACATGGTCGACGACGATAAACATGGAGGAGTTCCGGCTGCCGCGCAGAACACTTTCCGGGCGAGCATGAGAACTGACAGCGACATCGGTATGAACAATATCGATGCGATCGGCGTTGTTTGCGGATACAGAGCCTAACAAGGGAGTAATCTGTTGCTCATCACCCACCAGCGTTAGCTGCAGATGCGGGTGTGTTTCCAGTGCTGCCAGCGCAGCCGGCACTGTCACCGGGGGGCCAAAATCTCCCCCCATGACATCAATCGCGATGCGCCTGACTTCAGTCAAACTTATTCGTCACCGAGATTCAGTACTTTCTTGCCTTTGTAAAAACCATCGGCAGTCATGTGGTGACGACGGTGAACTTCGCCCGTGGTCTTGTCCACTGACAGAGTTGGTCCTGTCAATGCATCGTGACTACGACGCTGATCGCGACGCGCGCGGGATTTTTTGTTTTGCTGAACGGCCATGCTGAATGCTCCTGATGTCTGAAACTGCTAACAGCTTCACTAATTAACTTCATGTAAAACCCTGATCTCTAGTGAGATTCAGGCTTGTTCTTTAATGTAGCCAGGACTGAAAACGGGCTGCTTGCCTGCTTTTCTTCAGCCTGGTCATTGTGCTCAATACCAACACCCTTCTCCAGCACTTCCTGCATGATAGCGGCGTTGCATTGTTGGTGCGTGCTGACAATCGGCATGCACAGTATCAATTGTTCTTCCACGATGTCTGCCGGGTTCAGTGTCTCTTCGTCACTTAACCAGGGGTCCAGCGATGCCGGCAGATCCTTGGCCATGGCCTCGGTGCTCACCACGGCCAGTTCAAAGCGCTCACTCAGCGTGATCTGCACAGGTTCCAGACAACGCTGACACTGCACATTGACAGTCGCCTGCAGCTCGCCGTCTATGCGGCGGCGGCGATCCTGATCGAAACGAAACATCAGTACCGCGTGCGCCCTGCCCTCACTGTCTGTCAGCATTGCCGACAGATTTTTGAGCGCCTGCAAAGGCACATAACCCTCTACTGTCTGCTCATGCCGGAACGCTTTGCGGGCATCAACAAACGGCAACAGCGGGGACGCAAATTCGAGGGTCTGATCCATAGGCGCGCAATGATAGGGGCACAAAAGGTTTCTGTCAAAAAATTCTGCTCATTTTCGCATATTTTACCGCCTGTTACCGGCGTTTTTCCTCATTCAGCCGGTCGATGAGCGACTTCATCTCATCACGCAGCGGTGCCGACACCGTCATGGCCTGCCCTGACACCGGATGCCGAAAGCACAATTGTGCTGCGTGCAGATTCAGATGCCTGACCGATGCGAAGTCATGGCGCCGATCGAAGGTGTACTTGGTGTCGCCGATAATAGGGTGCCCGGCATACTGACAATGCACCCGAATCTGATGCGTACGCCCGGTGACCGGCATGGCCTCTATCAGGCTGGCCGTGGCAAAAACCTGCAGCCGCCGGAACCGGGTCAGCGCCGCTTTACCATCGGCCTGCACTGTCACAATGCGCTCACCGGCATGAGGCTGATTTTTTTGCAGTGCAACCTTCACTTCATCAAGCGCGTCAGGCCACACGCCATGAACCAGCGCCTGATAGGTTTTCTCCATCACTTTCTGTTTCAAATCTGCCTGTAACAACTTCAAAACCTTGCCATTCTTGGCTATCAGAATGCAACCTGAGGTATCTTTGTCGAGACGATGCACCAGCTCACGAAAGTCCCCTTCCCCGGCCATGGCTCTGAGCGCTTCAATCAACCCCAGTCGCAAACCCGATCCGGCATGCACCGCCAGCCCGGCCGGCTTGTTGATGGCCATCAGGTGTTCATCTTCGTACAGCACACTGTCCCGGAGGAGCTGCACCAGGCTGGCGCCGGGCCTGGCGGCCGGCTCCTGCTCGCTCAGGCGCAATGGTGCCACGCGCACAACATCGCCCGTCACCAGGCGCGAATCAGGCTTGCAGCGCTTCTTGTTGATCCGCACTTCACCTTTGCGAATCAAGCGGTACAGGTGTGACTTGGGCAGTCCTTTCAGGCGGCTGAGCAGGAAATTATCCAGTCGCTGCCCGTCGGCGTGCTCTGACACGTCAATAAGCTGCACCCCGGTCCTGACTCCGTCAGTCTGAGCATGGATCATAGTGGCGCCCCGATGGCCGTGCTGCGCGCCAATTCGCGCAAAGTCCGCGATTATAACACCGGGCCAAACTGTTTACCGGCACTCAGGCGGCGAATGGTGTAAAATCGCGCCTGTTTTCCACCGACCATAACGGATCATCGACGCAAACGTTAACGTCAGCTCAATCAGCTCAGATCATCAGCACAGGACAGGACTAAGCCATGCTTACCATCAGAGAAACACTGGAAGCCGGTATCACCAAGGCACTGGTCAAAGTGACCGGACAAAGTGACGCCAAAGCACAGGTCATTTACGCGACGAGAGCCGAGTTCGGCGACTATCAGGCCAACGGGGTCATGTCAGTGGCGCGGCAATTGCGTACCAATCCGCGTGAACTTGCCGTCAAGGTGGTAGCAGAAATCGATTGTGGCAACCTGCTTGCCAAAGCGGAAGTCGCCGGCCCCGGCTTTATTAACCTGTTCCTCAGTACCGACGCGCTGGCTGAACGTGCCAGCGAGTGCCTTGACGATGCCGCCAAACTGATTCTGCCGGTAAACAAGCCGCAAACCATTGTGGTCGACTATTCCAGCCCCAACCTGGCCAAGGAAATGCACGTCGGTCACCTGCGCGGCACCATTATTGGCGACGCCATCGTCCGCATCCTCGAGGCCCTGGGCCATTGTGTTATCCGACAGAATCATGTCGGTGACTGGGGTACCCAGTTCGGCATGCTGATTGCGCACCTGAAGACCCTGAGTGATGACGATAAAGCACTGGCCAACAATCTCTCCGACCTGGAAGTGTTTTATCGCGAGGCCAAGCAACGCTTCGATGCCGACCCGGCGTTTGCCGAGCTGGCACGCAGTTATGTTGTGCGCCTGCAGCGCGGTGACCCGGAGTGCCTGGAGGCCTGGCAGCGCTTTATTGATGAATCGCTGCGTCATTGCGAGGAAGTCTACGAGCTGCTCGGCGTGAGCCTGCAGCGCAGCGACCTGTGCCCGGAGAGTTTTTACAACAACGATCTGGCGGAAATCGTTCAGGAACTCGACAACAAAGAGTTGCTGACCCGGTCGGAAGGCGCCAACTGTGTTTTTCTGGAAGAGTTCACCGGCAAGGACGGCAACCCGCTGCCAGTAATCGTACAGAAAAGCGACGGCGGGTACCTGTACGCCACCTCCGATCTGGCAGCCGTCAGATATCGTTGCCATACCCTGGGCGCTGACCGTGTGTTATACGTGGTGGATGCGCGCCAAAGTCTGCATTTTCAACAGGTGTTTGCGGTGGCAAAGCGCGCGGGTTTCGCGCGCAGTGACAGTCATCTGGAACATATCGCTTATGGCACCATGATGGGTGAAGACGGTAAACCTTTCAAAACCCGCAGCGGTGACACCGTCAAACTGCGGGATTTGCTGGATGAATCCGTGCGTCGCGCATTTGCGCTGGTCAGCGAAAAGAACCCCGACCTGCCCGAAGCCGACCGCCAGCAAATTGCCGCTACCGTTGGCATTGCAGCGGTGAAATATTCTGACCTGTCAAAGAACCGCACCAGTGATTACATCTTTGACTGGTCCAGCATGCTGTCGTTCGAAGGCAACACAGCGCCTTATCTGTTGTATGCCTACGCACGTATCCAGAGCGTATTGCGTCGCCTGGCAGAGGAAGGCGCAGCGCCCGGAAAACGCATTGTGCTGGATGCCGCCGAGGAGCGTGCGCTGGCGATGAAGGTGCTGCAATTCTCCGAGATTCTGCGTCAGTTGGGGCTGGATGGTTATCCGAACCAGTTGTGCCTGTATCTGTATGAGCTATCGGGTACGTTCATGAAGTTCTACGAAGGCTGCCCGATTCTGAAAGCCGACGCTGAACTCCGACAGTCCCGCCTGGCCCTGGCGGCGTTGACCGCCCAGACGCTGAAGCGCGGCCTTAACCTGCTGGGCATAGAACCTTTAAACCGGATGTGACCGCCAAGGATGGCGGAAATGCCGTTTTTGCAGGAGCAAAAAACGGCGGACCGCGACCCCGCCGCCGACCGCTCCGAGGATGTGTCACCGACAGTAAAGCTCGACATAACTCCACTGCAGTGGAAAGTCTGCACAAGCCTGTCGGGGCTGGATAGCAACTGAAGGGGCTTGTGCGGCAGGGAAGCCGCACAAGAGCCTCCAGGGATGGATCCACGGCGTCCCCTGAAGGTGCTTTCCAGTCACGACAGGCGCTCCCGAAACGAAGCCGTCAGCCGCCAGCCGCCAGCCGTGACAACGTTAGCAGTTAGTCGCAGAGCTCGAGCAACAACTTGTTCAGCTGCCGGCTGAAGCGCGCCGGATCCTCAAGCTCATTGCCATCGGCCAGGCTCGCCTGATCAAACAGCAACGAGATGAGATCGGTAAAACGCTCCTCATCCTGCTCCTTCTCCAGCTTGTTGATCAACGGATGATCCGGGTTCACTTCAAAGATGGGCTTGGTTTCCGGCACCGGCTGCCCCGATGCTTCCATGATACGGCGCATCTGCGCCCCCATGTCATCATCATCCAGTGCCAGGCAGGCGGCCGAATCTGTCAAACGATGACTGACCCGCGACTCTTTGATCCGATCACCGAGTGCGGTTTTCACGCGATCAAGCAAAGGCTTGAAGGTTTCTTCGCGTTTCTCCTGCTCGGCTTTCTCGTCTTCATCGTCCAGCTTGCCCAGATCAAGCTCGCCACGTGTCACATCCTGCAGACTCTTACCGTCAAATTCATTCAGGTGGCTCATGAGCCATTCATCAATACGGTCTGACAGCAACAGAACTTCGATGCCCTTTTTGCGGAATATTTCCAGATGCGGGCTGTTCTTCGCTGCTTTCCCGGAGTCTGCGATCAGGTAATAAATCTTTTCCTGATCCGGCTTCATGCGCGACACATAGTCGTCCAGACTTTGATCCTGACCGTTGGAGTCGGCATGGGTGCTGTTGAACATCAGCAACCTGGCAATTGTTTCGCGGTTGGAAAAGTCCTCGCCCGGCCCTTCCTTCAATACTTGACCGAACTCCTTCCAGAACGTCGCATACTTGTCCTTGTCTTCTTTTTTCAGCTTGCTCAGCATGTCGAGCGCGCGTTTGGTCAGCGCACTGCGCATGGAGTCCACGGCCGGGTCTTTCTGCAGGATTTCGCGGGAAACGTTCAGCGAAATGTCATTGGAATCGACCACACCTTTGATAAAGCGCAAGTACAATGGCAAAAACTGCTCCGCCTGATCCATGATGAACACACGCTGCACATAGAGTTTCAGGCCGCGCACGCCATCACGATTCCACAAATCAAACGGTGCCCGGGTCGGCAGATACAACAGGCTGGTGTACTCCAGCTTGCCTTCTACCTTGTTGTGACTCCAGCCCAGTGGTTTTTCATAGTCGTGAGAGATGTGTTTGTAGAACTCTTCATATTCTTCCGCTTTGATCTCGGTGCGCGGCCGTGTCCACAGCGCCTTGGCATCATTGACCGCTTCAAATTCCGTGGGTTTGTCGCTGGTCTCGGCGCCCTCTTCCTCGGCTTCTTTGGGCTTGGGCATCATCACCGGTATCGCGATATGATCAGCATATTTCTTCACAATCTGCTTCAGGCGATAGCTGTCGGCGAACTCGCGGGAGTCCTCGCGCAAATGCAGTATCACCGTGGTGCCACGGCTGGCTTTCTCGGTGCTTTCTATGGTGTAGTCGGATTCACCGGACGATGCCCAGTGCACGCCTTCGGATGCCGGCGCACCGGCTTTCCGGGTCAGCACCTCAACCTGATCGGCAACAATGAAGGCAGAATAAAAACCCACACCAAACTGGCCGATCAGTTGTGAGTCCTTCTTCTGATCGCCACTGAGTGACTCCAGAAACTGTGCGGTTCCCGAGCGGGCAATGGTGCCCAGGTTACTGACGACATCGTCGCGTGACATGCCAATGCCATTATCGGAAATACTGACCGTGCCAGCTTCCTGATCAAAATCGATAACAACCTTCAAGTCGGTGTCATCTTCATAAATATCCGGCTGCGACAGCGCCTGAAAGCGCAGTTTGTCTGCGGCATCAGATGCGTTAGAAATCAGTTCACGCAGAAATACCTCTTTGTTACTGTAGAGGGAGTGAATCATCAGTTTCAGAAGCTGTTTTGCTTCCGTCTCGAATCCGCGTGTTTCCTTGTTAATGTCCGTTGCCATGTAAACCCCTGCTGCATCAATCCTGGTTAAATAAAAAAACCCGGCAACCTATTCGGCTACCGGGTTCTTTTATTGGGTCGCTAACGCGCTATTTCAAGTCTGCTAACCACAGCGGATGGATCAAGCCTCTCGATAGTACTCGATGGACTCTTCCTTGCGCTGCTGCAGCGTTTCATAACGTGCTTTCGAATTCTCGATGTAGGTCAGGAACTGCCGGGCGTTATCGACCCCCAGATTCTGAGCAGCTCGCGCTGCTGCTGCGGCGTCGTCAAACCGATCCAGTTCGACCAATGCTCGTGCCAGCGATAGCTGCACATCACCCTGATTTTCCAGTCCGCCACGCTGCAATGCTGTTTGCATGGCTTCAACGGCGCTCTCATAATCACGGTTCATCAGGTGGATGTAACCCAGATAATCCCAGGATTCACCATCGTTGGCCAGTTCGGTCAAACGCTCGGCAGGCTCCACAGCGCCTTCAAACTCGGACGCCATGATGTACATCTGTGTCAGACGTCGCAAATTGGACTCGCTCTCTTCCACAATATCCTTTTCGATACCATCTTCCATGACCTCAATGCCACGATAAGGCGCATCGATACCGGCCAGGGATTGTGCCAGAGTCAGGTACTGGGCTTCACTGTCCATGTAACCTCTGACATAGGTCAGTTCCAGCGTTTGCAGGCGCTTTGCATCGTCTTCCAGGAAGCCATAAATCGCTGCCAGGTTACGATACTCGGGTGCCTCGTCAAACAGGGCAATCATGGTGCGAGTGACTTCCAGTGCATTGCGGTAGTCTTCCAGCTCGATATACATCACGTTGAGCAGACCATAGATGTTCTTGCGTAGCTCACCACCTGAAGCACTGACCAAATCCATGTGACTGATCAACAGTGGAATCGCTTCCTCGTAATTTTCCAGGTAGTAGTGGGATTGCGCCAGAATCAGGTAGATAGTGGCATCTTCCTCGGCTGACAGCTCACGCCACTGGTTCAGAATGTCAATGGCCTCCTCAAAACGCTCCTCACTGGCATACAACTGGCCCAGGGAACGCAATGCACGCAAGCGCGCATCTTCACGCAGCTCCTCGATGGTGAGAATACGCTCAAAGGTCAGCAACGCATTGTCGATATCATCAGTCGACATGTAGTAGTTGGTATAGAAATTGAGCAGCGTTGATTTCTCAAAATCGTTCAGCGAGTCATAACGCTCATTCAACTCATCCAGCTCACGCTTGGCTCGCGGAAGATCCGGTTGATCACCCTCTTCCGTCGGATTCATCAACTCGTTGACTTCTGAAATGACCCGGAAAACTCGATCACTCAGCACTTGTGATGAGCGCGTGGGTGGTGGCTGACGGGGACCGTCATCCTCTTCCTGTGCCGATGCCGTTGCGATAAAGGCAGCCTGCCCTACCAGCGTCGACGCGGCAAATGTCATCGCCAACAGGAGCGATTTATATTTGAACTTCATCTTCAACATAAATTACTCCTCCAACTGATAGCGGAACACGTATTGAACGTTGGGCACAGGCACAGCCTCACCATTCACTACGCGGGGCTGAAAGCGGAAACGTTCGGCGGCGCGTATCGACGCTGAGTCGAACATGCCACGAGGTTCCGCATCAATAACTTCAACATTCTCCACACCGCCCGACGCCGTCACGGTAAACGACACCTGACACCAGCCCTCGATACCGCGTTGTGCAGCCCGGGTCGGATATGTCGGCTGAATATTAACCAGTGGCAGCATTTCACCATCGGTCGCACTCAGTCCGGTTGCACCAATATCCAGACCGATATCAAGATCGGCACCACTGGTATCGATACCCAGATTGGCCATATTGTCCATATCGACATTACGGTTTTCCGGTGGTGGTGGTGTTTCTTCAATTTCCTGAATCTCTTCAGGGCGCTCTACGTCACGTATCACTTCCATCTCGATTTCCGGCATGGTCGCATCCACGATGCGAACGACGTTCGCACGTTGATCGAGCTGACTGCCGGTCGCGATCAGGGCCTGCATGAAATAGAACAGCGCCAGTGTGATACCTGCCGCCAGTACCAGAGAAATCAACCATCGAATTGCAATCATTGTTTAATTCTCCGTTGAAATGGACACTGATGCGATGTTGGCATCGCGTGCAGCTTCCAGGATTCTCATGACGTACTGGTTTTCAGCCGCCTCGTCACCCTGGATGACCACAGAAGCATTCGGTGTTTCCGCCAATCGGCGTTCGAACCGGCTTCTGATAAACCGAGCGTCTATCTGCTCACCATCTATCCAGATCTGACCATCTCCGCTGACCGCGATCAGGATCAGGTCCTGGGAGCGCGGCGAAGCGGTGGATGCATCCGGTTTGTTGACATCAATACCGGCCTCGGTGACAAACACCGAGGTCACGATAAAGAAGATCAGCAAGATGAAAACGACATCAAGCATCGGGGTCAGATCGATCTCCCCGGTGTTTTCGTCATCATCGCGTTTCTTCATTAAACCTGTTTTCATTATTATGCCTTTACAGTATCTCTATATTTGATTTAGGACATATGATCTTCAAGAAGTTCCAGGTCACGGTCAACTCGGTGTTTCAACCAGTTGGTGGCAAAAATACCGGAAAGTGCACCTACCATGCCCGCCATTGTCGGGATAGTGGCTTTTGACACACCACCTGCCATGGATTTGGCGTCACCACCACCGGTAAATGCCATAACGTAGAATACTTCAATCATGCCAGTCACCGTGCCCATCAGCCCGAGTAGTGGGCAAACCACTACCAGGGACTCAATCATGGGCAACGACGACTTCAGATCCAGCGACACTTCAGAGATCATCAGGTGGCGGATCTGCTGAGCGCGCCAGGAACGGGTGTCACTGCGACCAGCCCATGTCGCGAGGGTCTGTTTGACCCTCTTGGCATGGGTGGAGTGCAGATACCAAACCCGCTCGAAAATCAGCGACCACTTCACCAGCAGCAGGGCACCGATAATCCAGAGCACCGGCCCACCCCTGTTCATGAAATCCATAATCGCATCATAAAAATCGAGCAGCGCGAAATACATGGTGCCCCCTTACGCCTTGTTACCGGCGGCTTCTGCTTTCCGTGCGATAAGACCGGTGGCCTGCTCTTCCAGGATATGGATGATGCGGTCACTTTTACTCTTAACCCAGGTGTGCATAAGGATACATGGGATCGCTGCAACGATACCGAGTACTGTTGTCATCAATGCCATGGAGATACCACCTGCCATGATGGTCGGGTCACCAGCACCGTATACGGTGATCTGCTGGAACACCTGAATCATACCGGTTACCGTACCCAACAGGCCCATCAGCGGAGCGATGGTGGCGATGATCTTGATCAGCGTCAGGAAACGTTCCAGCGCAGGTGTTTCCTGCAGGATCGCTTCACCCAGCTTCAGTTCCAGTGTCTCGGTGTCAACATTCGGGTTGGACTCGGCAACCAGCAATACACGACCCAGCGGGTTGTTGCCGTTGGCTTTGTCCGACTTGACCTGAGCGTTCACCTTGGCTGCAACCAGCGTCAGCATGAAGGAACGGATAATACCGACCAGCACACCGATGATGCCCAGACCAATAATCATGAAACCGATTTCGCCGGCATTCTGACGAACCTGCTCGGCAGGCGTCGGGAAGTTGATCAGGTTGGCCATCAGGCTGCCACCAACTGCACCCGTCGGATCGATACCGACTTTGGTGAAGCCGCTCTCAGCGTTTTCGAGTTCTGCGGCACGCGCCATAATGTCACCGTTGGGCTGACGTGGCAGCACCTGCAGATGACCGACAGAACCTGTATAAGACAGGTATTCACCGTCGCCGATGGCGTTGAAGGAACCGATACGGGTAATCATACGGTTTTCCTGTTCACCGGATGCCAGGCCCACAGTATCTTCATACTGCACAACACGACCGGCTTCAGTCATTTCCTGCTGCATGTAGAACCAGAACCGCTCGATTTCATCGACGCGAACCTGTTCGGTATCAGAGGCAACACGTTCAATGAACGAGTCCAGGAATTCAGTACGGCCCGGATACTGGGCACTGATCAGCGAGTCATCAAAGACGCTGCGGAAGTCACCGGCAACACCCTGGATGGTACCCAGCAGTTCGTTCAGGTTGGCACGCACTTCACGCAGTTGCGCGCGAGCGTCGGCGAGCAGCTGTCGATTTTCATCGAAAACGCCTTCCAGACGCGCGTTTTCAGCTTCTTCTTCAGCAATACGCTCTCGCGTCTGCTGCAGAATCTGCTCCTGTTGATCCACATTCTGCTGGAAGCGCTGCTCGCGCTCCTGTGCTTCGGCAGACTCGGCAACGCGGTTCTCTTCGACGTCGCGGAGAAGCTGCTCCAGACTCGAGGCCGGTTGTTGCGCAAACACCTGGGTGGATACGGCGAGCATAAGCCCCGTGACGGTAATACCTGCTAATTTGATTATATTATTCTTCACTGTGCTGACTCCGGCGCAACGATTGGTAGGTCAATGATTTCTGGTGCAACGGTACCGCTGGCGACGCTGATACCGGTGCGAATGGCTTCACGGTAAGTGCCATCGTCAAGCGTTACCCACTGACGGGCTTCCGGATCCCAGGCGCCCGTCATGGAGCGGTCCTTGGTCTGGAATGTCAGCGCTATACGCCCAACACGCAATATATCCACGTCCCGCTCAACACCGTCGATAGTCAGTGTGGTCGGATAAGTTTCGCGGGTACGTCCGTAAGCGTTTTCGGTCTGGTACAGAACCAGAATCTGACGGAAGCGTTCCGCGGTAGAGACGTTGGGGTTATCGATCGCGGCTTTCGCAAACTCGATACGGGCCCGACGCGCCTCCAGGTGGAAAGGCATATCCAGTTCCACGAATTGCTCCATACTGGATATCATGCGGTTCATCAGCAGCGGAAGCTCTTGCGTGACGTTACGAACCTCGGCAATGGACTCCGCAATCGTATTCAGATCCTGCTCCTGAATAGCGATTTGGCGGCGCCAGTTGGCGTTGAGCACCATCAGTGCTTCAAGGTTGTCACTTTCCAGTTTGAAATCTTCGAAGAGAGCGCTTGAAGAGTTGGAGAGACGGTTGATGGTCTCCTGAGACCGGGCTGCTGCCGCGTTAGTCTCGTCTACAACATTCAAGGCTCTGTCAATCGTGCTTGTATCAACGTCTTGCGCCTTGGCTGTTCCGATCACTAGCAGGGATGCGAGTGGTACCAGAACCTTGGAATATAATCGACGGTTATTCATGTGCCATCCTGTTATTGTATTAAACACTCTGATGCGAACACCAGACGTGACATCTTTTCTACTTTACCGGCATGCAGCCGTTCAACTTCACACTGGCAAATCTATCCCCGGAAACGAGACCGGGCTGCAAATACCCAAATTACTGCGATCCTTCGGTTTGCAAACTTTGCATTGTCTCTGCTCGCCCTATCTCTGCTCGATCTGTGCCAAATCCCTTGAGATATCCTGCACAAACCCTGCATAAATCAGGCCAGCCAGTTACCAATCGACACGAACGAAAACCTCGTGAGAAAATTGGTAACAAATATCACCAACATCAATGCTGTTTGGCGTAAATTCAGTGCTCCCTGCCGAATTATGTCGATAAGACTAACACAACCCGTTCGAATTTTTGAACCTCCGCAAGCAGATATTTTCTGCCTTCCTCGGCAAACCTGAAGACTGACGCACCGATCCGGGTCAACGGCGTTGGCCGTGCCCATCAGGGGTGCGCCAGATCACCATTACCAGCCAGTGACTTCCTTCAGCGCATCACCGATATCGGCCAGACTGCGTACAGTCTTGACGCCGGCATCCTGCAGCGCTGCAAACTTCTCGTCAGCTGTGCCCTTGCCACCGGAAATAATCGCACCGGCGTGCCCCATCCGCTTACCGGCTGGTGCTGTCACGCCAGCAATGTAAGATACCACAGGCTTTGTGACATGCTCTTTAATATAGGCCGCGGCTTCTTCCTCAGCGCTGCCACCGATCTCACCAATCATCACAATCGCTTCGGTCGCCGGGTCTTTCTCGAACATAGCCAGAATGTCAATGAAGTTGGAGCCCGGAATCGGGTCACCACCAATACCGACACACGATGACTGACCAAAACCGTGGTCGGTCGTCTGCTTCACCGCTTCGTAAGTCAACGTGCCGGAGCGTGAAACAATGCCCACCTTGCCGGGCTTGTGAATGTGACCGGGCATGATGCCGATCTTGCATTCGCCGGGCGTGATGACGCCGGGGCAGTTAGGACCAATCAGGCGCACGCCCAGCTCGTCACACTTGACCTTGGCATCCAGCATGTCCAGCGTCGGTATACCTTCCGTGATACAAACGATCAGTTTGATACCACCGTTGGCAGCTTCCAGAATGGAATCCTTGCAGAATGCTGCCGGTACGTAGATAACACTGGCATCTGCGCCCGTGGCGGCAACCGCTTCACGTACCGTGTTGAATACCGGCAATCCCAGGTGCGTCGTGCCACCCTTGCCTGGCGTCACACCGCCAACCATTTTGGTGCCGTAGGCAATGGCCTGCTCGGAGTGGAACGTGCCTTGTGAACCAGTAAAACCCTGGCAGATGACTTTGGTGTCTTTGTTAATCAGAATGCTCATTATTTACCCTCCGCGGCCTTGACGACTTGCTGGGCAGCGTCGGTCAGACTGGTTGCAGCGATGATGTTCAGCCCACTGTCGGCCAGTGCCTTGGCACCCAGATCCGCATTGTTGCCTTCCAGGCGAACCACAACGGGCACTTTAACGCCAACTTCCTTAACAGCGCCGATAATACCTTCAGCGATCATGTCACAACGAACAATGCCGCCAAAGATGTTGACCAGTACCGCCTTGACGTTATCGTCCGACAGAATGATCTTGAACGCTTCGGTCACACGCTCTTTGGTAGCACCGCCGCCCACGTCGAGGAAGTTGGCAGGCTGTCCGCCATGCAGATTGACGATATCCATGGTGCCCATGGCCAGACCGGCGCCATTGACCATGCAGCCAATGTTGCCATCAAGCGCCACGTAATTCAGTTCAAAACTGGCCGCGTGCGCTTCACGCGGATCGTCCTGTGACGGATCGTGCATCTCACGTAATTTTGGCTGACGGTACAGCGCATTGCCGTCGATGCCGAGTTTGGCATCCAGGCAATGCAGGTTGCCGTCTTCCTTGATGACCAGCGGGTTGATTTCCAGCAGCGCCAGGTCGTAGTCAACAAACAACTTTGCCAGGCCCATGAAAATCTTGGTGAACTGTTTAATCTGATCACCTTGCAAACCCAGCTGAAATGCCAGGTCACGGCCCTGATAAGGCTGTGCGCCGACCAGCGGATCAACCGTTGCCTTCAGAATCTTCTCAGGCGTGTCATGTGCCACTTTTTCAATCTCGACACCACCTTCGGTGGAGGCCATGAATACGATACGACGTGAGGAACGATCCACCACCGCGCCCAGGTACAATTCCTGTGCGATGTCGGTACAGGATTCAACCAGGATCTTGCTGACCGGCTGACCATTGGCATCGGTCTGATAAGTGACCAGGCGCTTACCCAGCCACTGGGCAGCAAACGCTTTGGCATCATCACGGCTTTTGATCAGTTTTACACCGCCAGCCTTGCCGCGTCCGCCCGCGTGAACCTGAGCCTTGACTACCCACATGTCGCCGCCGATCTTGTCACAGGCTTCTGCTGCAGCTTCAGGCGTATCAACAGCGAAGCCTTTGGAAACAGGCAGTCCATATTCAGCAAAAAGCTGCTTGCCTTGATATTCGTGTAGATTCATTCTGTAATTCCTCTGTTATAAAAGCGCATGAATCAATTGCGCTTACGTTTGTTGGCAGCATGGATGGCGTGACCGCCAACGGCCAATGCTGCTTCGTGCACTGCTTCCGACAAGGTCGGATGTGAGAACATGGTCAGGCCCAGATCTTCTGCACTGGCACTGAACTCCATGGCGATCGCTACCTGCTGCACAAGATCGGCCGCACTCGGGCCAATAATGTGTGCACCCAGGACACGGTCAGTTTTAGCATGAGCAATCAACTTGACCAGGCCAGCGGTATCATTGGCGGCCATGGCGCGACCATTGATACTGAAGGGGAAGGTACCAACACTGTATTCAACGCCCTCTTCCTTGAGCTGCTGCTCGGTTTTACCAACCCAGGCAATTTCAGGATGCGTGTAGATAACAAACGGTACCAGGTCATAATTGACCTGGGTTTTCTTGCCCGCGATACGCTCGGCAACCATGACACCCTCTTCCATGCCCTTGTGAGCCAGCATCGGCCCGCGCACCAGGTCTCCGGCTGCATAAACGCCTGCAACTTTAGTGGCGCACTGATCGTCAACCACAACAAAGCCTCGCTGGTCGACTTCAACACCACAGTCCTCAGACAACAGATCCTTGGAGCATGGGCGACGACCGACACAAACAATCAGCTTGTCAAACACGATTTCCTGCTCGCCATCCTTGTCGGTGTAGCTGACGGTCACTGTCTTGTTCTTGCCTTTGCCACCGACCTTGGTGCCAGACACCTTGCTGCCCAGTTTGATATCCAGACCCTGCTTCTCGAAAACCTTTTTCGCCTCTTTCGCTACCTGCTGATCAACGGCGGGGAGGAAATCCTCCAGCGCCTCAATCACAGTGACTTCTGAGCCCAGTCGCGACCAGACACTGCCAAGTTCAAGGCCGATAACGCCGGCGCCGATGACGCCAAGACGCTTGGGCACTGAACTGAATTCAAGCGCGCCAGTGGAATCAACAATGGTTTCCTGATCAACCGGTGCCGGCGGAATCGTGATGGGCTCGGAACCTGCAGCCAGGATGATGTGCTCGCCTTCGATGGTCTGTGTCTTGCCATCGGCATCCGTCACTTCGACCTTTTTATCCTTCAGCAATTTACCGGCACCCTGAATGCTTTCCACTTTATTGTGGGTAAACAGACCTTTTACACCCTGGGTAAGCTGTTTGACGATTTTCGCCTTGCGGTCGATCATTGCCGGCACATCAATCGCCAGTTTTTCCAGTGAAATACCGTGGATTTCGAAACCTTTCTGGGCTTCGGCATATTTGTGCGAAGAGTCCAGCAGGGCTTTGGAGGGAATGCAGCCCACATTCAGGCAGGTACCACCGAAAACCGCTTCTTTCTTGTCATCGTGCCATTTCTCGACACAGATGGTTTTCAGCCCAAGCTGCGCGCAACGTATCGCGGCAACATAACCGGCCGGGCCGGCACCAACAACAACCACATCGTATTTTTTAGTCATAATAATTTCCTGTCCGTTTGTCTTTCAGTTACTGACCCGTGAAACACATGAGCCACAGCGCTGTTCTGGCTGTGGCTCATGCGAAACGCGAAGAGTGCAGGATCCGACCCTGTTGCCCGGGCAACGGATATCAGATCTCCAGCAGGATTCTCGCAGGATCTTCCAACAGATCTTTGATGGTAACCAGGAACTGCACGGCCTCTTTGCCATCGATCATACGATGGTCGTATGACAGTGCGAGGTACATCATTGGCAATATTTCCACCTTGCCGTTCACAGCCATGGGTCGTTCCTGGATTTTATGCATACCCAGAATTGCCGTTTGTGGCGGGTTCAGAATCGGTGTCGACAGCAGTGAACCGAATACGCCGCCATTGGAAATGGTAAACGTACCGCCGGTCATTTCATCCATTGACAGTTTGCCGTCCTGCGCTTTCAGACCATATTCACGAATTTTGCCTTCCACCTGTGCCAGGCTCATGTGATCAGCGTTGCGCAATACCGGCACCACCAGGCCACGCGGCGAAGATACGGCGACGCCGATATCCTGGTAGCCGTGATAGACAATGTCACTGCCATCAATGGACGCGTTCACCGCAGGGAAGCGCTTCAGTGCTTCAACGCAGGCACGGACAAAGAAGGACATGAAGCCCAGACGCACGCCGTCATGGGTCTTTTCGAACTGGTCCTTGTAGCGTGAGCGCAACGACATCACCGGTTCCATATTGACTTCATTGAAGGTGGTGAGCATGGCTGTTGTTTGCGAAGCCTGCAGCAGACGCTCGGCCACTTTCGCGCGCAGACGGCTCATGGGGACGCGCTCTTCGACGCGACCTGATGACATATCCGCTACCGGATGCTCTCTGCTTGTCGGAGCAGCAGAGCCAGCCTTGGATTCGCTCTTGGAGCCGCCTTCGATAGCGTTCATGACATCTTCTTTGGTCACGCGGCCATCTTTGCCGGTGCCGGTAACCTGTTCGGCTTTGATGCCATGCTCTTCCGCCAGCTTTTTAGCCGCCGGGCTCAATGCCGGGGTATCATCAGAAACAGATTCAGACTTTTTGTCTGCCTTGTCGTCTGTTTTGCTGTCCGCTTTTTTGCTGTCAGACTTGTCGTCCGATTTGCCCGAATCACCGGATGCGGCCGCCCCTTCCTTGACCAGGGCAATCAGCTCGTTGCTGACAATGGTGTCACCAGAGTCTTTAACTATTTTCTCCAGAACACCGTCTGCAGGTGATACCACTTCAATGACAACCTTGTCGGTTTCGATATCAACAAGAAGTTCATCGCGCTTGACTGCATCGCCTGCTTTCTTGTGCCAGCTCGCGATAGTGCCATCTGGCACCGATTCCGGCAGTGTTGGTGCTTTGATCTCAATAGACATGTCTGTTCCTTACACTCATGTGTGTCTGATTTTTATTCATCAAACCAATATATTAAAAACAACGTTTTATAAAACCGTTCAGCAACTGACAACCAATTACTCGTTCGTACCCAGCGCCTGCTCCAGGAATGCGTTCAACTGCTGCAGGTGAAGCGCCGGATATCCGGCGGCAGCAGCAGCAGACGCTTCACGCCCGGCGTAACGCAGGTTCACTGACGAGCCAACTTTCTGAATGACATTGCGCATATGATGCTGGCTTGAGTACCACGCCCCCTGATTCATGGGTTCTTCCTGACACCACACCACATCCTTGAAGTTTGGATACATCTCCATCACCTTGCACAGGTCCTCTTCGGGGAAGGGGTACAACTGCTCCAGCCGGATGATTGCGATGTTGCTAATTTCCCGCTTGCGGCGCTCGGCACGCAGGTCATAGTAGACTTTGCCCGAACACAGAATGACGCGCTCTACTTTGTCCGCAACAATATTGTCATCGGTCTCACCGATCACTACCTGGAATGAACCTTCCGCCAGTTCCTCAAGTGTTGCCGTGGTTTCCTTGTGTCGCAGCAGGCTCTTGGGTGACATAACGATCAATGGCTTGCGCAATGGACACAGCACCTGCTTGCGCAGCATATGGAAAACCTGTGCCGACGTTGTCGGCAAACAAACCTGAATATTGTGCTCTGCACTTAATTGCAGGAAGCGCTCAAGGCGTGCCGACGAATGCTCCGGACCCTGACCCTCATAGCCATGCGGCAGCAGCATGGTCAGACCACACAGACGCTGCCACTTGTGCTCGCCACTGGTGATAAACTGATCGATGACAACCTGCGCCGAGTTGGCAAAGTCACCAAACTGGGCTTCCCAGATGACCAGGGCATTAGGCATCGTAGTCGCATAACCATATTCAAATGCCAGCACCGCCGCCTCTGACAGCAGGGAATCATAAATACAGAAGGTTTTCGGATCGGCCACAATGTTACGCAGCGGAATGTACTCTTCCTCGGTCTCCTGGTCGCGCAGCACGGCATGGCGATGCGAAAATGTGCCGCGTCCCACGTCCTGACCGGTGATGCGGATTCGATTGCCACTGGTCAGGACACTGGCATACGCCAGTGTCTCGGCGAAACCCCAATCAATCGGCGCGTCACCTTCAGCCATTTTCTGACGATCATCACAGATCTTCTGCACTTGTTTGTGCAGGGTCAGGTTCTTTGGCAACGTGGTGATCTTGCGCGCCAGTGCCTGCAAGGTCTCCAGTTTCAGCGATGTATTAAAATGCGCACTCCAGGTGTGTCCCAGATAAGGATTCCAGTCGACAAACATCTCAACATTGGGTTCCTTGATCAGGCTTTTCACTACATGAGAGCCTGTATCCAGCGCACTGCGATAGGAGGAGTTCATTTCATTTACCTCCTCCTCGGTCGCAACCCCTTCCTTGACCATTCGCTCCGCATACAACGTTCGTGTCGTCGGATGCTGACGGATCTTCTGATACATTGTCGGCTGCGTAGAAGACGGCTCATCGGTCTCATTGTGGCCGCGACGCCGGTAACAGACCAGGTCAATGACCACGTCTTTTTTGAATTCATAACGGAAATCCAGCGCAAGCTGGGTCACAAACAGCACCGCTTCCGGGTCATCAGCGTTGACATGGAAAATCGGCGCCTGCACCATTTTGGCGATATCGGTACAGTACTCTGTGGAGCGTGCATCATCCTGACGACTGGTGGTAAAGCCGACCTGGTTGTTGATAATCAGATGCACAGTGCCACCGGTACTATAGGCACGCGTCTTCGACATCTGGAAAGTTTCCATGACCACGCCCTGCCCGGCAAACGCGGCATCACCGTGAATACTGATGGGAACCACGGCATGACCCAGGCTGTCCTTGCGACGATCCTGTCGCGCGCGCACCGAGCCTTCGACTACCGGCGACACGATTTCCAGGTGAGACGGGTTAAATGCCATAGCCAGGTGGACTTCGCCACCGGGCGTCATGATATTCGATGAAAACCCCTGGTGGTATTTGACGTCGCCCGAGCTTTTATACTCCTTTCGGCCTTCAAACTCACTAAACAGTTCGGACGGGTTTTTACCCAGAATATTGACCAGCACATTGAGGCGACCGCGGTGCGCCATGCCAATGACGATTTCTTTCACACCGTAACTTCCGGCGCGCTGGATCAACTCGTCAACCATTGGAATCAGGCTTTCGCCACCTTCCAGACCAAAACGCTTGGTGCCCGGATATTTCGAATCCAGGTGCTTCTCGAGCCCCTCTGCTGCGCACAGGCGCTCCAGCAGATGGCGCTTGACTTCGGGTTCAAAGCCCGGATCACCATGCTTGGGTTCAATGCGTTTCTGCAGCCACTGTTTCTCAGCAAGGTCAACAATATGCATGAATTCGTAACCGATCGATCCGCAATAGATCTTCTCCAGCACTTCGACAATTTCACGCAATGTCGCGGTATCGCGATTGATTTGCAGCGAGCCGGTCTGGAAAACGGTAGAGTTGTCAGCTGGCGACAGGTTGTGGAAATCAAGTTCCAGGTCAGGCACACGCTGACGGTGCATGAGTGACAACGGGTCGAGCGCAGCTTTCTGATGCCCACGCACCCGGTAGGAACTGATCAGGTGCAGAACCTGAACCTGTTTGTTCTCATGCTCGGAGTTGACGACAACGTCGTTACTGAGCACCGGCATGAAACGACTGGTTTTGCCAATGCGACGAAAATACTCCTGAATCTCCTTGTGAGAGACATCACCCTGATTCTGCTCGGCGATTTTGGGCAATTCATCAAAGTAGCGTCGCCACTCCTCAGACACCTGCGCGGGGTCAGTCAGGTACTGATCATACAATTGCTCGACGTATTCCGCGTTACCACCGGACAGATGCCCGGTGCTCCACATTAACTCCATGATGCTGTTATGCATTATTATATATCCCGGTCAACAGAGCCGGATTCGCGACTGCCACCTTGTGAGCGGCACCGGAAACGTCTCTATAAAAAATACAGATTCCTCAAGCGCCGCGCTGTAACAGCATGTGGCGTATATGACCAATAGCCTTGGTCGGATTCAGGCCCTTTGGACAAACCGCGACGCAATTCATGATCCCGCGGCAGCGGAACACGCTGAACGGGTCCTGCAGGTCTTCCAGGCGCTCTTCGGTAGCGGCATCCCGGCTATCGGCCAGAAAACGGTAAGCCTGCAACAGGCCTGCAGGGCCGATGAACTTATCCGGATTCCACCAGAACGAGGGGCAATTGGTGCTGCAGCAGGCGCACAGAATGCACTCATACAAACCGTCAAGTTTGGCCCGGTCTTCGGGTGACTGCAGGCGCTCGATAGCCGGCGCCGGGGTGTCATTAATAAGGAACGGCTTCACCTTCTCGAACTGCTGGTAGAATATACTCATGTCAACTACCAGATCGCGTACCACTGGCAGTCCCGGCAGCGGGCGCAGTACCAGTTTGTTGCCGCCTTTGGTAGCAACCGATACCGGCGTAATGCACGCCAGACCATTGGTGCCGTTCATATTCATACCGTCTGAGCCACAAACACCTTCACGGCAAGAGCGACGATAAGCGACGGTCTGATCCTGCTTCTTGATCAGGCTCAGCACATCCAGCACCATCAGATCGCGACCTTCCGGCAGCTCGATCTCGTAGTCCTGCATGGAGGGTTTGCTGTCTGTTTCCGGGTTGTAACGATAAACACTGACTAACACGTTAGTTCACCTTTATTCATTAATAGGTACGAATCATGGGCTCGAATTTATCGACCGTTTTAGGCGCAAAGTTAACTGCACGCTTGGTCAATGTACGCGATGTCGGATGGTATACCGAATGACATAACCAGTTTTCATCATCACGTTCCTGGAAGTCTTCACGCGCGTGCGCACCGCGGCTCTCGTTACGGCCTTCAGCAGATAGCGCTGTCGCTTCGGCAACTTCGAACAGGTTCTCCAGTTCCAGCGCCTCGATTCGCGCGGTGTTAAAGGCGTTACTCTTGTCTCCCAGCTTGACGTTGGCAATACGGGGGCGCAGAGCTTCCAGCTTCTTGATGCCTTCACGCATGAAGTCACCGGTGCGGAATACACCAAAATGGTTCTGCATGATGCTTTGCAGTTCTTCGCGCAAATCCGCCACATTTTCGCCTTCGGTCGAATTGTTCAACCGGTTCAGGCGTGCCATGGCCCTTTCGATATCGGCCTCGGAGGCATCACGGTACTCAATGCCCTGCCCCAGCATGCTTTCAATATGCTTGCCAGCAGCGCGACCGAACACCACCAGGTCCAGCAGCGAGTTGCCGCCCAGCCGGTTGGCACCGTGCACGGAAACGCACGCGGCTTCACCGACTGCAAACAGGCCGTGAATCAGCTCATCTTCGCCATCAGCATTTTGTGTAATGGCCTGACCGTTCACATTGGTCGGAATACCACCCATCATGTAATGACAGGTCGGGATCACCGGGATCGGTTCTTTCACCGGATCCACATGAGCAAAGGTACGCGACAGCTCCAGAATGCCCGGCAACTTCTCGTTCAGCACCTTTTCACCCAGATGGTCGAGTTTCAGCAGCACGTGATCGCCTTTGGGACCACAGCCCTTGCCAGCAAGGATTTCCTGAACCATGGAGCGGGCCACCACATCACGGCCCGCCAGGTCTTTGGCATTGGGGGCATACCGCTCCATGAAGCGCTCACCATCCTTGTTGATCAGGTAACCGCCTTCACCACGACAGCCTTCGGTGACCAGTGTGCCCGCGCCGTGAATACCGGTCGGGTGGAACTGCCACATTTCCATGTCCTGCATCGGATAGCCAGCACGCAGCGCCATGCCGATGCCGTCGCCGGTATTGATCAGGGCATTGGTAGTGGACGCGTAAATCCGGCCGGCACCACCGGTCGCCAGCACGGTTGCCTTGGACTCGACAAATACGGTTTCACCGGTCTCTATGCAGATGGCAATCACACCAACCACCACCCCGTCCTCATTACGGACGAGGTCAACGGCATACCACTCATTAAAGAACACTGTCTCGTTTTTCACATTGCCCTGATACAGGGTATGCAGCAGCGCATGGCCGGTGCGGTCGGCCGCCGCGCAGGTTCGCGCAGCCTGGCCGCCCTTGCCGTAGTCTTTGGACTGACCACCGAAGGGGCGCTGATAGATACGGCCATTCTCGGTGCGCGAAAATGGCAGACCCATGTGCTCAAGCTCAAAAACGGTTTGCGGGCCTTCGCTACACATGTATTCGATCGCGTCCTGGTCACCGATATAATCGGAGCCTTTGACGGTATCGTACATGTGCCAACGCCAGTCATCATTGGGATCGTCGCTGGCAATGGCACAGGTAATACCGCCCTGGGCGGAAACAGTATGAGAACGAGTCGGGAAAACCTTGCTGATTACGGCTGTCTTGTAACCGGATTGCGACAATTGCAGGGACGCGCGCATGCCTGCACCGCCGCCGCCAACAATCAACGCATCAAAAGAGATCTTGCGAATACCGCTCATTTATAGTCCCCACAGAATCTGAACACCCCAGACGAGGTAGATGAATATCAACAGCACACACGCTGCCTGAAACAGAAACCGGATCACGGTGCCCTTGCTGCCGATCATGTAATTGTTCAGGTAATCGGTGGCAATGGTCCACATGCCAATCCAGGCGTGCGCGCACAGCGCCAACAGCGCGGCGAGACTGGCAATCCGCATCCAGGTGCTGCTGAACAGCGCCTGCCACTCGGCATACCCCAGGTCAGGTGTCATCACCAGGAAACCGAGCAGGCCGACAAAATAAACAGCCAGGATGACAGCACTGACGCGCTGAATAACCCAGTCCGACAGGCCACTACGGCCAAAACTCATGACATTCTTCACCATATCCAAACCCCCGCGGCGATAATTGCGATAGCAGATACGATAACGACAAGACGGGCACCATTAATACCGCCCTGCAGGGTCTCACCGACGCCCGTATCCATGATCAAATGTTTAATGCCGGCAATCAGGTGGTAGAGAAGTCCTGCCACCACGCCCCACACCACGAATTTGACCAGCGGTGAGGTCAGCCATTGCTGGACATTGCCAAAGTCTTGCTCGGAGCGCAGAGACTCGGCCAGCAGGAACAGCAAAATAGCAATGCCGACGAAAATGATTACGCCGGAAATTCGATGCAGGATCGATGTAATCGCCGGCAGCGGAAAATGAAGGGTTTGAAGTTCGAGATTTTTGGGTCTGTTGTCTTTCACTGGTAGCCACTTAGTCAGCGCCGATGACGACGCGGTTAGCGATAAGACCAGCCACAACGCGCTGATCAACCTCCGGAGAGTCTGAACCAGAGCAGGGTCCCTGTCAGGACAATTTCCTGTGCTCATTCAGGCGCTTCGTTAACTTCACCGGTATTATAAAAGACCGGGAGTTCGGCCGCTGAGTATAGACTTATAGGGACGGGAATACAATAAAACACAGGGCAAAGGCGTGGGTTTTGGCCAATATGTGACAACGTTTTGTCAACCACAATAATTTATCCGCATTCGGGGAGTGACCCGGGGCCGGATTATGGTAAAGTAGCGGTTTTGCCGCTGGCCCTGCCTCCCCTAGCATCAAATATATGAGACAAAAACAGAAACGCAGCGTAACAGGTCCGTAGTCGTTATCGACATATATTGAGGGATAACATACCGAGAGCAGACTGCTTGTCGTTTCTCCATGGGAACGCAATTGCTGGCAGCTGGAAGTTTATCAGTCAGGAGTACACTATGAGTGAACAAAAAAAAGCCCGCTTGAGCCTGGCCGGCAGCCAGGAAGTGATTGAACTTCCGGTACTGGAAGGCAGCATCGGCCCGGACGTTATTGACGTGCGCAGCCTGGTATCCAAAGGCGTCTTTACCTACGACCCCGGATTCATGTCAACCGCCTCAACCGAATCCGCGATCACCTACATAGATGGTGACGCCGGCGTCCTGTTACACCGGGGCTACCCCATTGACCAGCTGGCCGATCATTCGGACTACCTGGAAACCTGTTACCTCCTGCTTAACGGCGAATTGCCTGACGACAAAGCCAAGGCCGCATTTGTCGAAGAAATCACCCTGCACACCATGGTGGATTCCCAAACCTCGCACTTGCTGAACGGCTTTCAGCGCAACGCGCACCCGATGGCAGTGATGATTTCCCTGTGCGGCTCTCTGGCCGCCCAGTATCATGACGGTCTCGACATCGACGATGCCGGGCACCGAAGACTGGCCGCGATTCGCCTGATTGCCAAAATGCCGACGCTGGCAGCGATGACCTACAAGCACTCCATCGGCCAGCCCGTCATGTCCCCGCTCAACTCCCTCAGCTATTCAGAAAACTTCCTCCACATGATGTTCGGCGTACCCGCTGAAGCGCCCAATGTCAGCCCGGTGCTGGCCAAGGCCATGGATGTGATTTTCCTGCTGCATGCGGATCACGAGCAGAATGCCTCGACGTCGACTGTGCGCCTGGCCGGCTCAACCGGCGCCAACCCTTACGCCTGCATCGCATCGGGCATAGCGGCGCTTTGGGGCCCGGCACATGGCGGCGCCAATGAAGCCGTACTGAATATGCTGAATGAGATTGGTGACGAATCCCGCATTGAGGAGTTCATCGCCAAAGCCAAAGACAAGGACGACCCTTTCCGCCTGATGGGCTTTGGTCACCGCGTTTACAAAAACTTCGATCCCCGCTCCAGGGTCATGAGCAAGATCTGTGATGAAGTGCTGGCGGACCTGGGCGTTGAAAACGACCCGTTGGTCAGAATCGCTCGCCGACTGGAAAAATTTGCCCTGGAAGACGACTACTTTATCAAACGCAAACTGTACCCTAACGTCGACTTCTACTCCGGCATTATCCTGAAAGCCATCGGCATACCCACAAGCATGTTCACGGTGATTTTTGCCCTCGGCCGCACGCCCGGCTGGATTGCACACTGGAACGAAATGATCAGCAGCTCCTACAAGATCGGACGTCCGCGTCAGTTGTACAAAGGTGCCACCAAACGCGACTACCCGACGAAATAATCCCGTCAAATCCGGTTTTTCGCCGACCTTCCGTTCGGCGAAAAACCAGACAGGAACCAACAAAAAAGGGGTCAAGCGCAAGCTTGACCCCTTTTTTGTTTCCTGCTGTATGGTGGAGCTAATCGGGATCGAACCGATGACCTCAACGCTGCCAGCGTTGCGCTCTCCCAGCTGAGCTATAGCCCCTTCATTCCCTGCGTTGTGCAGAGATCGCGCATTTTAGGCATCACCCCCCTTGCTGTCAATGCCTTAAATGGCTTTTTCCGCACAAGCGTCGGGCAATCTCACCGCAGCCGCTTGCGCGCAGTGCTGAATCACTCGTCAGCCTGCGCCGCCGCAGCAAAAGCCTGCAGATCGCGGAAACGTTTCTCCAGTACTTTGGCCTCTTTCTTGGACACACCACCCAGCACTTCAATCGCCTGCCGGATACGCGCCCGGCTGATGTCCAGACCCAGAATGGTGATGGCATCAATCACCGACACCGACACCGCTCTGCCGGTGATCGCGACAAACAATGGAAACAGCGTTTCGCGGATCTTGATCTCCATGAATGCGGCAAGATGCTGGGCGCTTTGCTCAATACCCTCTCGCGTCCACTCACTCATTTGCTCCAGCTGCCACACATAGAATTGCAGAATGTGTTTGCACTGCTCCTCACTCAACTGCTTGTGGTTGAAATCCTGTGCCTGAATCGGCAACAGGCCACTGAGAAAAAATCCGGCCAGTGGCACTACATCACTGAAACGCTCCACTCTGTCCTTGATCAGCGGAACGATGTCAGCCATTTTGTTATTGGCAAGTGCCCACTGGCTGTAAGCTTCGGTAAACGTCTCGGTGTCGAGATTCTCCCGAATATATTTGCCGTTCAGCCAGTTCAGCTTCTCCACATCAAATACCGGACCACCCAATGACACGCGGTCAATATCAAACGCCGATTCCATCTCGGCCAGCGAAAATTTTTCGCGGCCATCCGGCATTGTCCAGCCCATCATACCCAGATAATTGACCAGGGCTTCAGGCAGATATCCCATGTCCTGGTAATAGGAAATACTCGTTGGGTTTTTGCGTTTACTCAGCTTGCTCTTGTCCGGATTGCGCAACAAAGGCATGTGACAAAATTCCGGTACCTGCCAGCCAAAATGCTGGTACAACAGAATGTGCTTGGGCGTGGAATTGATCCACTCCTCGCCGCGAATCACATGGGTGATTTCCATCAGATGGTCGTCTACCACGTTGGCGAAATGATAGGTCGGCAAATGATCTGACTTCATTAACACCTGCATATCAATCTGCTGCCAGTTGATGCGAATCTCTCCGCGCAAACGGTCATGAAAAACGCACTCACCGTCACGGGGCACTTTCATGCGAATGACGTGTGACTCGCGGGCAGCCAGTTTTGCCGCAATGTCTGCCTCGGTCAGCGTCAGGCAGTGGCCGTCATATCCCGCAGTCTGTTTGTTGGCCATTTGCTCGGCACGCACGGCATCCAGGCGCTCTGCCGAGCAAAAACAGCGAAACGCCTGCCCCTTGTCCATCAGCAGTTCAATATGCTGACGATAGATGTCGCTGCGCTGGCTCTGCCGATAGGGACCGTGAGGGCCGCCGTTATCCGGTCCTTCTGCCCAGTCCAGTCCCAACCATCGCAACGCCTGCAAAATGTCCTGTTCCGAACGGGCCGTGCTGCGCGTCTGATCGGTGTCCTCAATACGCAAAATGAATTCGCCGCCGTGCTGGCGGGCGAAACAGCGATTGAACAGGGCGATATAGGCAGTTCCGACGTGCGGATCGCCAGTAGGTGAAGGCGCAATCCGGGTTCGAACCGGTGATGTTGACGTATTTGACATGGGACTCCTGCAGTCGTTGCAAAAATTTCAGCTGGTTCAGATCGTTGTCCGGACTAATGCCCGAACCAAAGCCCGAAACAAATGTCCGGAAAAGAGCCCGATTATACGTGATGGTGCCAATCTTCACCACGCATGCGATGAGACAGGACGCCCTGACGCCCGGTCTTTGTTATACTTGTTGGCCCGTTTTAATATCATGAGCAGCAGTTTTGAACCAAGTACACACCAAGGTCAGCCCACATCGCTTCTGTGTCGCTCCCATGCTCGACTGGACCGATCGCCACGAGCGATATTTCCTGCGCCTGCTCAGTCGGCACGCCCGACTGTATACCGAAATGGTGACAACCGGCGCACTGTTGCACGGAGATGTGGCACGACATCTGAAGTTCGACGTGGCAGAGCATCCGCTTGCCCTGCAACTGGGTGGCAGCGACCCGGACGCACTGGCGCATTGCGCGACGCTGGCCGAGCAATGGGGCTATGATGAAGTCAATCTCAACATCGGCTGTCCCAGTGACCGCGTCCAATCTGGCAAGTTCGGCGCCTGCCTGATGGCGGAGCCAGCGCTCGTGGCCGCCTGCGTCAGCGCCATGCAGGCGGCAACAGCGTTGCCGGTTACCGTCAAATCGCGTATCGGTATAGACGATCAGGATAGCGATGAGTTTCTGCAACGCTTTGTCGAAACTGTCGCCGGCGCCGGCTGTCGTACTTTTATCATTCATGCCCGCATTGCAGTACTGCAGGGACTCAGCCCAAAACAGAACCGGGACGTGCCACCACTCAATTACCCACGCGTAAAAGGCATCAAGCAACGTTATCCCGAGCTTGAGATCATCATCAATGGCGGCATCAGTTCGCTGGAGCAGACCCGATCATTGCTGGAAGGCAGCGACGGGCCAGCACTGGACGGTATCATGATGGGCCGCGAGGCCTATCAGAACCCCTACATACTGGCACAGGTTGATCAGCAGCTGTTTGCTGACACCCTGCCGGTGCCGTCGCGGGCTGATATCATCGCCGCCTACCTGCCCTACGTCGAAGAACAACTGGCGCAGGGCACGGCGCTGCAGCACATGACGCGTCATATCCTGGGTCTGTTCAAGGGTCAGAGCGGAGGGCGTCTGTTCCGGCGCCATCTCAGCGAAAACGCATTCCGCAAAAACGCTGGTATTTCCGTACTCAGGGACGCATGTGCGCTTGCCGAGGCCGACACCAGCGCCACAGGTGACATGCGTCAGGAAGAACAATTGAAGGAGAACGTATGATAGTTGCGATCAAACGATTTTTTGACAGTCAACTCGCCAGTCCCGAGCAGGAAACCAACGAACATAAAGTCAGCCGTCTCCGACTGGCCAGTGCGGCGCTGATGTTTGAACTACTGAAAACCGACCGGCACATTGATGAACGGGAGACCGATATGATGCGCCGGGTGCTGGAAAAGACCTTTGACCTGGACCAGCGACAACTGGACGAAATCATTGCGCTGGCCGAAGACGAAGCCGCCCAGGCCGTGTCGCTGTATGAATTCACCAGCCTGGTAAACGAGGCTTATCAGTATGAAGACAAGGTTCAGCTGGTGGAGAATCTGTGGCGGCTGGCGCTGGCCGATGATCATCTGGACAAGTATGAAGAGCAGATGATCCGTAAAACTGCCGACCTGCTTTACGTGTCACACAGCGACTTCATCAGGACCAAACTCCGGGTTCGGGATGGCGGTCGTTAAGCCCCGACCATGATCCCCGTCCTGGTCTCTAGTCCTGGTCTCTAGTCCCAGTTACCCCAGTCGCTTTGCTGATCGGCCACCTCGCCATCCTTGACCAGGTACGCACGCTGCTGCAGATACGCTTCCCGGGTAAAAATGTACGGATCGCCAGACATCAACGTCTCCACTGACATTGCATCCACCCGGCGGTCTATCTGTTGCAAAACGAATGCGGCATTTCGCAGCAGGTCGTCATCACGATGGTTGAGTGGATTGGTGTAGGTGTCGGTGGCATAACCGAAACTGTCCCGCACAGTACTGGGACCGAACAGCGGAAGCACTACATAGGGTCCGGGTGGCATACCCCAGTAACCCAGAGTCTGACCAAAATCCTCTTCGTTCTTGTCGAAACCTGCCCAGGTGGCAATATCAATCAATCCGAAGACACCGAATGACGAGTTCAGCATCAGGCGTCCGGTGTCATTGGCCGCCGCTTCCAGCTTGAATTGCAGAAGATTGTTGGCAAGCACTGAAATATTATTGATATTACTGAAAAAATTGCTTACGCCTACCCGTGCCAGACGCGGCACATAACGGGTATAACCGTTAGCCACCGGACGCAAAATCTTGCGGTCAACATAGTCGTTAAAGGCATACACTTTAACATTCACCGGCTCCCACGGATCATAGTCAGACGGTTGCTGCGCAGCAGCACCACTGGTTGCCATGCCCAGGAACCCGCCGAGAACCAGCGACAGAGCCCAGGACAGCGACTGAGTTATAATCTTGCCAAACCGATACTGCATTTGCTTTAACACTCCACAACAACCAGCCCTTAAAAACCGGCGCGCTGACCAATGACCCATCACAACGGCGCGTATTATCCCAGATAAGCAGTGAGCTTGATATAGCCCTAACGGGGGGGTTCGAGCAGCTTGCGCAGCCGCTTCTCGGACACCGGTCCCCGGGTCCCCAGAGCCTGGGCAAACAGCGAAACCCGCAACTCCTGCAGCCACCACGGGAAGTCTGCCAGCTTGCTCTCGTCATCAACACGTGCCTGTATACTGTCCTGACCGTACAGACGGGTCAGCTCATTTAGCACTGACTGCATCTCCTGATCCCGCGCCGGCTGCGACGGCATTTTTTCCAGTCTCTGCACTACCGCTTGCAAATACCTCGGATATTCCCAAAGCCAGGCATCCGGTACTGAATCCGGGAATTCAGCAGGAAACAGGATTACCAGTTGCGCTTCGATATCCGTTGCTGCTTTACGGTAAGCGGCAGGCAGTGCAGACAGGCGACGCCTGATATCAAACAACAGGTCATAACTGTCGGTCAGCAAACGGCTCAAACGACCGGCCTGCCCGACCAGCTCAGCCTTGCCGTCGCTGAGCAATGCCTCAAATTCAGCACGCGTCAGAATCCGTTGTTCGTTCAGACGAAAACTGAGTCGGTAAGCGGCAGATACCGCGTTCTCCAACCATGATTTGTCCTGCGTAATCAGCTTCAGTCCCAGTGCTGTTTGTACGCGACCCAGTTGCTTGAGGATCATGTTTTTTTGCTGCGTTGTTCTCAACATCAGCAGCCGCGCCAGGCCATGCTGGGATATCTGCGCGGCCTTGTGTTCCGATTCGCATAGCACAATGGCGACACTAGCGCCTTCGTCCCTGATAGCCGGATAGCGCACCAGCCGGATGCCTTCGTTGGTTTCAACGTTGGCGGGCAGATCGCCGAAATCCCAATCGGTGATCCCGGTGCGCTCCAGCGGATGCACCGAGGCCCGGGTTGATGCCGCCGGGCTGTTACTGAATTGTTGCTTGAGTCGGGACAGATTCTGCGCCACCGTCAACACCTTCCCCTTGGCATCCAGGACGCGTATCCGTGGCTGCAAATGCAACGGAATGGTTGCCGGATCCCATTGTTCAGGCGCAATGCGAATGCGTTTCAATGACCATGCCCTGTCGGCAAGCAGTTCGGTCAGTGTCTGGGTCTGTGGCACAGTTTTGCCCTGGCCAGACCCGTCCAGCGCCTGTGTGACGAACTCAGGAACCGGCACGAACTGTTTGCGCAGCGCTTTCGGCAGGCTTTTCATCAACGCAATGGCACGCTCCTGAACCAGCCCCGGCACTGCCCAGTCCAGATCCAGTTGGGTCAAACTGCCTATCAGCAACGCCGGTACGTCAATACTGATACCATCTTCGTCGCTACCGGGTTCAAAGCGATAATTGATCGACAGTTCGTTGTGCTGAACCGCAGCGCTATCGGGAAATGCATGCGCACTGTCCTGATCAATGGCACGGGCAATTACGTGCTCACGCTGCATCCGCAGCGGGTCAGCCTGCTGTTGTTGGGGCTCGCGGTACCAGTGCTCCAGCGCCGCAACCGTGTTCACAGAGGGCGACAGGCGTACGTCGTAGAACGCTGCCAACTGGTCATCGCTGACCAGAATATCCGGGCGACGCTCTTTTTCCTCCTGACGCCGGATTGTGGCCAGCAGCTCCATATTGGCCTGATAGAACGGCAGTTGTGTTTCCAACTGTTCAGCGACCAGGCCTTCGCGGATAAAAATATCCCGACTCAACGCCGGGTCAATCGATCCGTAGGAGACCGCGCGCTTTTCAATCAGGGTCAGGCCAAACAGACTGATTTTTTCGTAGGCAACGACTTCACCGCGCTTTTTTTCCCAGTGCGCCTCAAAATAATCGCGCCGCAACAGATGTGGCGCCGCGTCGACGGCCCATTCCGGCTCGATGCGCGCAGCCATGGTGGCAAACAGTCGGCTGGTTTCTATCAGCTCGGCACTGACAATCCAGGGTGGCATTTTCTTGTACAGGGCCGAGCTGGGAAACAGCGAGAATTTTCGTCCCCGGCTCCCCAGGTAGAACCCGTCCTGGGTTTTCTGCCCCAGCTGATTCAGCGAGCCAGGCAACATGGCACGATGCACAGACTCATAATCCGGCACCTGGTCTTCTGTGCGTAATGGTGCCTTGTATCCCAGCGACTGACAGGACAGACTCAACTGGCGGTGTGTTTCACGCCATTCGCGCAACCGCATCCAGGACAGGAAATTGTCCTTGCAGAACTTCCGGAATTGCCCCTGAGTAAGTTCCTGCCGCTGCTTTTCCACCTCGTCCCACAACACCACCCAGGACAGAAAATCAGACTGACCATTGGCAAATTGCTGATGCCGTTCACGCGCGGCCTGACGCTTGTCTGCCGGCGTCTCACGCGGATCCTGCACACTGAGCGCACTGACGATGATCAACAGCTCATACAGTGAATGTCGCCCGGCGGCTTCGAGCAGCATCCGGCCCAGTCGCGGATCCACTGGCAGGCGCGCCATCGCGCGGCCGGTTTCGGTCAGCTTGCGTTCCCGGTTGATGGCACCGAGCTCATCAAGCAATTTGAAACCATCGTTGATGGCACGACGATCGGGCGCCTCAACAAAAGGAAACTGACTGATATCGCCCAGCTTCAGCAACAGCATCTGTAAAATAACAGCACTGAGATTGGTACGCTGGATCTCCGGGTCGGTGTATTCTGGCCGGCTCAGAAAATCGCTTTCGCTGTACAGACGGATACAGACACCACTGGCGACCCGACCACAGCGACCCGCACGCTGATTGGCACTGGCTTGCGATACCGGCTCGATCGGAAGTCTTTGCACTTTGCTCTGCACACTGTAACGACTGATACGTACCAGGCCACTATCGATGACATAACGGATACCCGGCACGGTCAGGGAGGTTTCAGCCACATTGGTGGACAGGATTATGCGTCGCCCTTTATGGGGGGCAAAAATACGTTGTTGTTCATTTTGCGTCAGGCGCGCATACAGTGGCAGTATTTCAGTCTGCCTCAGTTCCTGCTTGCGCAAGGCCATGGCAAGATCACGTATTTCCCGTTCCCCGCTCAGAAACACCAGCGCATCACCGGGCGCCTGGCGCCGTTCCCGCTCGATACTCTCCATCCGTCGCAACGCCTGCATGACACCGGCCAACAGAATGTCCTCGTCTTTATTCTCAGTCTCCAGCTCGGCGGGGTCCTGATACAGGATTTCTACCGGATAGGTTCGACCCGATACACTGATGATAGGCGCGTCAGAGAAATGCCGGGAGAATTTTTCCACATCAATGGTGGCCGATGTGATGATGATTTTAAGATCCGGGCGCTGACGACTCAGCCGCTTGAGATAACCCAGCAGAAAATCGATATTCAGGCTGCGCTCGTGAGCCTCATCAATAATCAGCACTTCGTATTTGTTGAGATATCTGTCTTGCTGAATCTCGGCCAGCAGAATGCCGTCTGTCATCAGTTTGATGAAGGTATTTTCGGTGGTATTGTCGCTGAAGCGCACCTGGTAGCCAACGCCCTGCCCCAGCGTTTCGCCCAGTTCGTCGGCGATACGGGATGCCACGGCACGCGCAGCCAGCCGGCGCGGCTGGGTGTGGCCAATGAGACCTTTCACGCCATAACCCAGCTCCAGACAGATTTTCGGGATCTGTGTGGTTTTACCGGAACCGGTTTCCCCCGCTACCACCACAATCTGATGTTGTTTCAGGGCATCAGCGATGTCCTGGCGCTTTTCCGATACCGGTAGTTCAGGCGGATAGTTGATGTGCGGAATTCTGGCGCGGCGCGACTGCACACGCGCTATCGATTTGTCTATGCGCGCCTGCAGTGCCGTGACGGCCTGCTGGTGCCCTGCATCAGCAGGGCCGTCAGCTATCTGGCGATTCAGACGTGACAGTGCCTGTTGCAACGCAAACTGGTCTGCGCTCAGACACTGCCTGATACGGCTTCGCAAATCTTTACTCATGACTGTTGCTTATTGATGCTGCTTCAACTCTTGCTCACGGATTTCACGCCGCAGAATCTTGCCCACATTGGATTTGGGCAGATCATCAACAAACACGACCTCCTTGGGCACTTTGTAGGCGGTCAGATTTTCCCGGCAATGTGCTGTGATATCTTCAATGGTCAGCACATTGTCGCGGCGAACCACGAACAACTTGATGGCTTCACCGCTTTTTTCGCTGGGCACACCGATGGCGGCGCTTTCTGCAACCCCCGGGTGGGAATTAACCACCTCTTCCACTTCACTGGGGAAAACGTTGAATCCCGAGACGATGATCAGGTCCTTTTTGCGATCCACGATCTTGATGAAACCGTCATCATCGATCCTGGCAAAATCACCGGTTTTAAACCAGCCCTCAGCCGTGATGGACTCTTGCGTCGCCGCTTCATTGCGCCAGTATCCTTTCATCACCTGCGGCCCGCGCACCCACAATTCACCTTTCTCATTTAGGCCAAGGTCATTGCCGTCATCATCAACCGTCATTATCTCGGTACCGGGTACGGGTGGCCCGACTGTGCCGATTTTAACTTTGTCGTAGGGGTTGATACTTACCACCGGCGAACACTCGGTGAGTCCGTAACCCTCATAGACCTGACAGCCGGTAACACGGTGCCACTCTTCGGCCACGCTGATGGTCAGTGCCATGCCGCCGGCACCGGTGAAACGCATCTGACTGAAATCAATCTGCCCGATATCGCGGTGACGACTCATGGCCAGAAACAGGGTATTGATGCCCACTAAACCGTTAATCTGTGGCAGAGCTTTCAGCGTTTTGATCAGCCCATCCAGATCGCGCGGATTGGGTATCAGCACACTCAGATTGCCTGCGTACACACCGGCCAGGCAATGGAACATGAAAGCATAGGTATGGTAAAGCGGCAGCGGCGCCACAATGACATCCTGCCCATCGCGAATCAGCGGCTTACTGACTTCGCGTAGCTGCATCATGTTGTGCACCAGATTGCTGTGCGTCAGCATTGCGCCTTTGGCCAGTCCGGTTGTACCACCGGTGTAAAGCACAATGGCAACGTCGGTGCCACTGTCCGGCACTGCGCGCCGATCCGGCGAACCACTGAGGGCATCAGACCATGTAACAGCACCATCAATCGACCACGATGGCACCATTCGTTTGAGGTATTTAACCGCCAGGTTCATCAACAGACGTTTTGGCTGCGGCAGCATGTCGGCAAGCTGGGTGACCACGACGCATTCAATATCGGTGTCATCGATAATGGCCTCGAGCTTGTCGCAGAAATTCTCCAGAATGACCACGCCCTTGACGCCGGAGTCACTGAACTGATGTTTCATCTCCCGCGCGGTATACAAGGGGTTGGTGTTGACTATGACCAGCCCTGCGCGCGCAGCCGCCACCACGGTTATCGGGAATTGAAGCAGGTTCGGCATTTGAATGGCGATTCGATCACCCGCATTGAGACCGCTTTTGTCGCGCAACCAGGCAGCAAAACGCGCGCTGTACTCATCAAGCTCAGCGTAGCTGATGGTATGACCAAGGCAACTGAAGGCGGGCTTGTCGGCATAATGCTTGAAAGCGTATTCAAACACATCGACGATCTGTTCAAACTGCCCCGGATTCAGATCGGGTTCGGTTGACATCGGTTGCGCTGCAAACATATTGCGGGTCTCCTCGGACACTGCTTTATTGCCAGTTTTTTGAAATTTTTGGTTTTTTGAAATTGCCAGTTCGTTGAGCTTGCTATTTACTCAGGGAGCTCATCGCCTCTTCCAGTCCTTTCACTGACAGCGGATACATTCTGTCCTCCAGCAACTGGCGTACAACAGCAATGGAATAGCCATGTTCCCAATGTTCCTTAGGCACCGGATTGATCCAGGCAATGTGGTCGAAATTATCCGTCAGCCTCTGCATCCAGGTAGCACCGGCCTCCTCATTGTAGTGCTCTATGCTGCCGCCCACATGCGTAATTTCATACGGCGCCATAGTGGCATCACCGACAAAAATGACTTTATAGTCTTTGCCGTATTTATGCAGGATATCAAACAGCGGTGTTGTTTCCGCCTGCCGGCGGCGACTTTGTTTCCATACCGACTCATAGATAAAGTTGTGGAAATAAAAATACTCCAGATGTTTGAATTCCGTGCGCGCAGCTGAAAACAACTCTTCACAAAGCTGCACATAAGGATCCATGGAGCCACCCACATCAAAGAACAACAGAACTTTGACCGAGTTATGACGCTCCGGCACCATCTTGATATCCAGCAGCCCACCCTTGCGGGCAGTCGAAGAGATGGTGTCGTCAATATCCAGCTCATCCTGCGCACCGACGCGCGCGAATTTCCTTAGCCGGCGCAACGCCAGCTTGATGTTGCGAGTACCGATTTCCAGCGTATCATCAAGATCACGGTAATCGCGCCGGTCCCAGACTTTGGCAGCACGCCCTTCGCGCCCTTCATCCTGGCCAATACGAATGCCTTGCGGATTAAAACCGTAAGCGCCGTAAGGTGAGGTGCCACCGGTGCCTATCCACTTGTTGCCACCCTCATGTCGCTCCTTCTGCTCTTCCAGACGCTTACGGAACTCTTCCATCAGTTTGTCGAGACCACCCATGGACTCGATCATCGCGCGCTCTTCTTCGCTCAGGCTGGCTTCGAACTGACGTCGTAACCACTCATCAGGAATGGCATCACGCAACAGATCATCCAGAACCGACAGCTCCTTGAAGTATCGTGAAAACGCCCGGTCAAAACGATCGTAATATTTCTCATCCTTGATCATGCACAGGCGGGCAAGCAGATAGAACTGCTCCATGTCGGCAAATGCAAAATTCTGCTTCAGACATTCGAGCAGCGTAAACAGCTCATCCAGGCTGACCGGGATTTTTTCCCGACGCAACGCATTAAAAAACCGAATCAACATACTGCCGCCGTTACCGTTTCGCTCTGTGCATGAAGGCAATTTTCTCAAGCAGGTGAACGTCCTGCTCATTCTTTAGCAAGGCGCCATACAATGGCGGTATGGCACTTTTCATATCCTGGTTTTTCAATATTTCGTCTGGTATATCATCGGCCAACAACAATTTAAGCCAGTCAATCAACTCGGATGTTGATGGTTTTTTCTTCAACCCAGGCACTTTCCTGACGTCAAAGAATATATCCATGGCCTGCGCCAGCAAGTCCTTTTTGATAGTTGGATAATGTACCGCCACGATTTTTTCCATGGTGACTGCATCCGGAAACTTGATGAAATGAAAGAAGCAGCGACGCAGGAACGCATCCGGCAATTCCTTTTCATTGTTACTGGTAATAATCACAATCGGGCGGTGTCTCGCCTGTACCCGCTGCTGGGTTTCGTAGACATGGAATTCCATCTTGTCCAGCTCAAGCAACAGGTCATTGGGAAATTCGATATCGGCTTTGTCGATCTCATCAATCAGCAGCACCACCTGTTTTTCCGAATCAAAGGCCTGCCAGAGCTTACCTTTGACAATGTAATTGGCAATATCATGAACCTTGGGATCGCCCAGTTGGGAGTCACGCAGGCGTGATACCGCATCGTATTCATACAGCCCCTGCTGCGCACGTGTGGTTGATTTAATGTGCCACTGGATCAGTTCCAGTCCCAGCGATTCCGCAATCTGCTCGGCCAGCATGGTCTTGCCGGTGCCGGGCTCACCTTTGATCAAAAGTGGTTTTTGCAAACTGATGGCAGCGTTGACCGCCATCTGCAGCTCATCCGTTGCCACGTAGGCCTTGGTTCCTGTAAATCGCATAGTATCCTCTTGCACAAGTTTAAATTAACTCACAACATCAACGTTTGCCGGATCGGCTAACCAACGCGCGCAATAACCCCGACATCAGGGCGATGACAATGGCCGCAGTCAGTGCCAGCGTTAATGGCACCAGACCCCTGATAAAGGCATCGCCTCCGATCGTTATCATATCCAGCAGGATAACAATGACAGCCGGCGCCATCAGATCCTCATCGGCAGCGACATACCAGGGCGTATAAATCAACGCAATCATGATGCCGCGCAGCACGTTGGCAAGGGGCTTGAAGCCGATGGCGCCGGTCGCTTTATAAAACAGGATGTAACACAAAGTGCCGGCCGTCAGATAAACCGCCCAGCTTGTAATGTAACCGTAAATACCCAGCATTCAGTGCACCGCCGTCTGTATTATCATCTTCCCAATTTCATTGTCAGGCACGAACCCATCGGATGACGTGCTCTTCCAGCCCGTCCTCATGCACGTGATCCTCTGAGATAACACGCCCGGTCACGGCAATGCCCAACGCCTGCATGGGTTCCCGGGAGCCAGTCAGCAGTGGATGCCATTCCGGCAACGGTTTATTCTGATACCGGAGTTTATAGGCGCAAGTGTCGGGAATCCAGTCAACTGAGGCCTGCAGTACCGACATGTCGAGTACCAGACAATCAGGTACCAGAACATTGCGCCTGCCATAAGCCGTGCAACTGCACTTTTGCTGGTCCAGATAACGGCATACCACCCGTGTGTAGACCAATCTGGCGCTCGCCTCTTCGTCCTGCAGCTTCTTCAGGCAGCAGCGGGCGCAGCCATCGCACAACATTTCCCATTCGCGGCGATTGAGCTCTGCCAGTGGCAGTTCCCAGAAATTTTCGCGTACCGGCAGTTCACTCATGTCGCGTTCGCCTCACCAGCACTGCCTTTGCCAATGGCGGTGTCAGTAATAATATCCGTCAGCGGCGCTGCCAGCAGAGGCTGCTGCCAGCCGGACAGGTCCGCCGGCCACACCAGTGCCGCCTGCTTATTGGTAGCATGCCGGTTCAGATGCATCAGCGTGATCAGCTGCTTCTTGCGCGCCAGCAACTCCTCGGCAATTCCGGTCTGCGCCGCCACCGCGCGCACTGCCTGTTGACAGCGTTTCAACGTTGCCCGTTGCGCTTGCGACATGGGTTCGCCTTCAAGGTTGTTGGCTATCCCATCGGCCACCGGCTCGCTGTCGCGGATTATCGCCAGCAGGGCGTCGGCGTCCTGCTGGTAAATATTGCGATTCAGATCCGGCAATCGGGTCAATGCCTGATGGGTTGCGGGCAGTTGTTGCGCCAGCGTGATCAGATCCGCATCCCGGGCAATCCAGGCGCGCGGCTTGTCACGTTGACGTGACACCTGTTCGCGCCAGATACACAGGTCCTTCAGAGCACCCAGTTGTTTGGCGTTCAGACGCCAGGCAGCGCCCATCGACAGATACAGATCCGGCCAGTTGGCGGGATCTTCTGCGGCCAATGAGATCTGCCGCATGCGTTCGCATTCGTCGCGCAGATAGTCCAGTTTGCCTTCGCGCGTCAGCGCAGCTTTCAGCTCCGCATGCAAACGCGGCAAATAGGCGACATCCAGCGCAGCGTATTTGACCTGGTTTTCCGACAGCGGCCGTTTCAGCCAGTCAGAGCGGGTTTCCCCCTTGCTCAGCTCCACGCCGGTGATATGCAGCACCAGGTTCAGATAGCTGATGCTGTAACCGTGCCCCAGAAACCCCGCCGCTTTCTGGGTATCGAAAATCGGGCCGGGCATGCAGTTATAGAAATAATTGAAAACCACCAGATCTTCCGAACACGAATGCATTATTTTGGTAATGTCAGGCGCTGTCAGGATATCGATGAACGGCTGCCAGTCCTGGATACTGAGCGGGTCCAGCAAATAAGTGCCGTTGCCGTCGCCCACCTGGACCAGTCCCGCACGCGGATAAAACGTACTGACGCGGATAAACTCGGTATCCAGTGCCAGTGTCGGCAATGTCCGCCAGGACTGGCATAACTGAGCCAGTCGCGCATCGTCGATTACCAGTTCCGGAGCAGGAAAATCAGTCATAAACAGCTCTCTTCATGTGCACTCGTCATGGCATTGCGTCAGCGTAGTAACTGACGACCGTTGAAGGCATGACTCAGGGTGCCACCATCAACATATTCAAGTTCACCGCCTACTGGCACGCCATGAGCAATCCGACTGATGACCAGCCCCTGCCCTTTCAGCAGACCGGCGATATAGTAGGCAGTTGCATCACCCTCGACTGTCGGGTTGTTGGCAAGAATCAACTCTTCGACCGGTTTCTCCTGCAACAGGCTCATCAACTCATTGATGCCGATTTCGTCGGGGCCAATGCCATCAATCGGGGACAGGTGACCCGACAGGACAAAGTAAAGTCCCTGGTAGCTGCCCGCCTGCTCGATGGCATACAGGTCCGCTGGCGAACCCACCACACACAGGATTGAGTTATTGCGCGCGGGATTACTGCAGATGCGACAGCGCACTTCCTCAGTCAATGCCCTGCACTGTTCGCAACGACCGATATTGTCCAACGCAGTGGCAAGCGTATCGCTGAGCCTGGCGGCGCCGGTCCGATTGCGTTCAAGCAGATAGATCGCCATTCGCTGAGCCGATTTCGGACCGACACCGGGCAGGCAACGAAGCGACTGGATCAACTGTTCAAGTAACGGGCTATGCATATTGGAAATACACCTGCTCGGCAATAGCCTTCAGAATGGGAACTTGAAACCGTCAGGCAGTTTCATGCCCGATGTCATGGCACTCATGGTATCGCGATTGCCATCATCCAGCTTCTTGACAGCGTCGTTGATAGCGGCCGCGATCAGGTCTTCAATGATCTCTTTGTCTTCCTGCATCAGGTCAGCGCTCAGCTCTACCTTACTGGCATCATAACGGCCACTCAGATGGATTCTGACCATGCCGGCACCGGATTCACCAATCACGATCTTTTTGGCGGCTTCTTCCTGGGCCTTCTGCATCTGCTCCTGCATTTGTTTGGCCTGTTGCATCAATTGATTCAAGTCAGTCATACATTATCCTCATTAATCTGGTTTTCAGGTCTGTTGTTCCGGGTTTCAGGGTGTGCTTTTGATTATCTGCAGGGAATCCTGATCAACCCTGGCGTCAAATTCGGCAATCAATGCCAACACACCCGGGTCGGTATTAAAACGATGATGCAGCTCGTCGATAGCCTGCTGTTTCTCGCGACGTCTGCGTTGCGCCGGCGATTCCGACGGCAGCATGCCTATGTTGACAGTCACCGTGACCGGTCGCTGCAAGGTCTCGCTCAGGGCCTGTGCGATTTTGGGTTGCTGGTCCTCTGAGTACAAGGCGCTCTGTTCCCTGTCCAGTATCAACTCATAGGAATTGTGTGAGACAGATGCAGGTACACAGTTGGCCAGTATGTTGCCGCTGATACCTGACAATTGGCATTGCTGCACTAACGCAAACCAGTCCGTGCCCTCTGTCGGCGCCGTCCCTGTTGCCGAAGCGTCGACATTCACTACGTCCGGGCGGCCTGGTTCTGGTTCTGGTTCTGGTTCTGGTTCTGGTTCTGGTTCTGGTTCTGGTTCTGGCTCTGGTTCGGGCGTTGCTTTCGGCTCTGGTTCTTCTGCCGGTGGCATCACCGGTTCCGGCCGGGCGTGACGCGCGGGTTCAGTTGCCAAGGCTGGTGCCGGGCTCACGTCGACGTCCGGCTCGGGCTCACGCTCAGGCTTGGCCTCCGGCTCGGGGATCGGCGCGGCGCCGGACGGGCGCGGTGGTTCCGGTCTCAGCTCTGCTGCGTCTGCGGCGGGGGCGGGCTTTTTTTTTT